>Ga0207798_100007_pt1 | contig 517667 bp, 444 predicted proteins | sample TtanPargueraPR_8_FD_187278 | JGI IMG/M metagenome (GOLD analysis project Ga0207798, IMG submission 187278) | Anaerobic enrichment media microbial communities from Bioluminiscent Bay, La Parguera, Puerto Rico - Tt and E1 (SPAdes) | ecosystem: Environmental > Aquatic > Marine > Unclassified ... | reverse complement strand
CAAAAAACCAATTAAAACTGCTTCGTGCTTTAGGTCAAAAGAAACAGCGTAAAGCGCATGGCTTATTCCTAGTTCAGGGTGAAAAGAACGTTTTAGAGCTGGCAAGCAGTTCATTAAAGGTGAAGCACGTCTTTGCAACCGAAGCATTTCTCGAACAAAACGCTAGTGCGCTATGTAGTTTTGATTGCATTGAAGCATCGCTTGATGACCTGACCAAAGCGAGCACTCTCGTGAGCAATAACGCGGCCATTGCAGTGGTTGAAATCCCGAGTGTAAAAGTGCCTCAAGCAAAAGGCTTGATGATTGCGCTAGATGGTGTATCTGACCCAGGTAATCTAGGAACAATTATTCGTGTCGCAGACTGGTATGGCATCAAGCACATTATTGCGAGTACAGATTGTGCTGATCCGTATAACCCTAAGACGATCAGCGCGACCATGGGCAGTTTTGGCCGCGTACAAGTGAGTCTGGTGGATTTGCCAAGTTACTTAGAAGAAGCCAACTTGCCAGTTTATGGCGCGTTTCTGGAAGGGGAGAGCGTTCATAAAACGGAATTCGCTGCTGAAGGTATTTTGTTGATGGGCAGCGAGTCCCACGGCGTACGTGAAGACGCTGCGAAGCTCGTGACAAATAAGATCACGATTCCGGCATTTGGTGGTGCTGAGTCGCTGAATGTCGCAATGGCAACTGGTATTATTTTAGACAACATGCGTCGACATCATTGTTAATGTAACTATGCGCCAATAATGAAGCCAGTCAATTTGACTGGCTTTGTTGTATTTACCACCTGTTAAAAATCAGCCCATTTGCAAGTTGTGCTCAATTAAACAACAGTGAATGCCGATGATGACTTAATTTTGATTCAGATCAATAGGCTGCACCTATAAATAAAATTACTCATTTCCATTTAGTAAATTCAGGAAATTAGGCGACACTTATCTAAAGGCCGCAATAAAATGCCCTTAAGGAGATAAGAATGCATTCATTAAAAGTAAAAGATTACATGACGTTGCAAGCGGTGACCTTCACTAAAGATATGTCACTTTCGGCTGCTTTGAATAAAGTCATGCAAAGCGTCACATTAGGTGGCCCCGTCATTGATGAGAATGAAAAGGTAGTTGGATTCTTATCAGAACAAGACTTGTTAGATAAATTGGTGAAAGCGAGTTATCACTGCCAAGACACGCATACCGTTCAAGAGTGTATGCATGACGATGTTTTATCTGTTTCTCCAGACATGTCAGTGATTGAGTTGGCTGACATGATGAAGATTGGTAAGCCAAAAATGTATCCAGTGGTTGACGGTAAAGGTAAATTGGTTGGCGTTATCACTAGGCGAGATGTGCTGCGCGCCATCGGGATGACTTTAAATGAGTGTTTTAAGCATCCAGTTTAACCTTTTTGATCAAATATCATAGGTGCTTGATTTTAAATAAGTCATTTGGAAAGACGCTTCGGCGTCTTTTTTATTTTCAATCGACGAGTTTTTAAAAAATCACCTTGACCTTGGAGCTAGCTCTAAGGTTTATCCTTAGTCATAGGCAAAGAGCCTACACCAATAAGGAAAATAAATTATGTGTACGAAACATCAAGGTTGCCAATCTAGCAAAATCAAAACTGCGGTGCCGCTTGGCGCGAGCGAGTCGTGCTGCGCACCAGTAAAATCTTCACTCAACATTTCTCAAGCTGGCGTAGAAGTGTCTGAAAGTTCATGTTGCAGCGGAGGGAGTTGTAGCGCCGACCCAGGTGAGGAAGAAGAGCCCTCAAGGGAGAATGATTCCTCAATTCGAAACTCGTGGCTTGTGTCAGGTATGGATTGCCCTTCATGTGCACAAAAGCTTGAGAAGGCTATTACGTCTTTGGAAGGTGTTAGCCAAGCAAAAGTCTTATTTGCAACAGAAAAACTGGTTGTCGATTTTGACGATCGCGAGCTGACCTCTACGATAGAGCATACAGCCCAACAAACAGGTTTTCCGCTTTCTTCACTCGATGCTCCAAAACCAAATACCGCAACGAAGGGCTGGCGTGGGGTAGTAAAAGACAACATTCAAATTCTCTCTATTGCTAGTGCGATGGTTGTCGCGGCAATAATTTCTAAGATCGACCCTCAAATAAGCACTTGGTTATTCACGTTGACCTGTTTACTGGGTTTATACCCAATTGCGCTCAAAGCGTTCAAGTTGGCGCGTAGCGGTACGCCTTTTGCGATTGAAACGTTAATGAGTGTGGCAGCGCTCGGCGCTTTATATTTAGGTGAAACCGCTGAAGCGGCAATGGTGTTATTGCTTTTCCTTATTGGTGAAAAGTTAGAAGCATATGCATCATCCCGCGCTCGAAGTGGTGTCCAAGCGCTAATGGACTTAGTCCCAGAAAATTCAATTTTAATTGTTGATGGTGAGCGTAAAGAGGTGCCTGCAGCTCAGCTTAAGCCGGGGGATATTATAGAAGTTGCACCCGGTGGTCGTTTGCCAGCGGATGGTGTGTTGCAAGATGCGCTTGCAAGTTTTGACGAAAGCGCGTTAACGGGAGAATCCGTTCCCGTTGAGCACCAAACGGGTGGCAAAGTGATGGCCGGGGCTGTGGTTGTCGATAAAGTCGTTCGTTTACAGGTGACTTCTCGTCAAGGCGAGAATGCGATTGACCGAATTCTCCATTTGATTGAAGAAGCAGAATCTCGTAAGGCACCATTAGAACGTTTTCTGGATAAATTCAGCCGTTGGTATACGCCGCTGATGATGTTGGTGTCCTTGATGGTTATCGTCACGCCACCACTGTTGTTTGCTCAACCATGGGAAACGTGGATTTATCGAGGACTTGCCCTGTTACTGATCGCCTGTCCGTGTGCGTTGGTTATTTCAACGCCTGCAGCGATTACTTCTGGCTTGGCGGCTGCGGCGAAGCGGGGGGCATTAATCAAAGGTGGTGCGGCGCTTGAGTTGCTTGGTAAGGTTGAGTCCGTCGCATTTGATAAAACCGGTACATTGACGCAAGGTAAACCACAGGTGACCGACGTCTTTGCTTTCGGTGTAGATGAAGACAAGTTACTTAGTCTGACAGCCTCAATCGAAGTTGGCTCAAGCCACCCTCTAGCGGTTTCTTTAGTTAATAAAGTGCAACAGCAGGGGCTTCCTATTCCTGAAGCGCTAGATAAAACCGCGCAAGTGGGCTCTGGTGTCACAGGTTACGTCGATGGGAAAATAGTCCAAGTAGTCACGCCTTCTAAGGCCGATTTCCCACTTTCTCAAGAAACCGAAGAGCGAGTGGTGACGTTGGAACAACAAGGTAAAACGGTTGTCATTGTGCGTTATGATTACGAGGTCATTGGCGTGATTGCATGGCAAGATACATTGCGCCCAGATGCCCAAGACGCTATCGCTACGTTGAAGGAGCTTGGGATAACGTCGGTGATGCTAACCGGTGACAACCCGAGAAGTGCTGAAGCAATGGCGACCAGAATAGGCTTGGATTATAAAGCAAGCTTATTACCAGCAGATAAAGTGCATTACGTCGAGAAACTATCACAGCAACACACCGTTGCAATGGTGGGAGATGGTATTAATGATGCGCCAGCGATGAAAGCTTCGAGTATCGGTATTGCGATGGGAGGCGGTACGGATGTTGCGCTGGAAACGGCCGACGCGGCATTAACGCACAATCGTCTGATTGAGTTACCTGCCATGATAGAACTATCGCGTGCGACGTTAAGTAATATTCGTCAGAATGTTGCGTTAGCGCTTGGTTTGAAAGGTGTTTTCTTGGTGACAAGTTTATTGGGCATTACGGGTCTATGGGTGGCAGTATTAGCCGACAGCGGCGCAACTGCACTGGTTACGTTAAATGCGTTGAGATTGCTCCGTTTTGAGTCCAAGCAGGCCAAGTGACCTACCTAACTAGCTAATAAAAAGCCCGAGGCATTCGTGTCTCGGGCTTTTTTAACCGTATCGACGAAATCTAATAATATGTTTTAGTTTGTTTTTGAAATCACGCATCGCTATGCAACAAAATGAGCCAAACTTCCCAAAAGTGTGAGCATTGCTTGTTTTGGGTGAAATTATAGTTTCATTACATTTTCTCATTGTGATTGTGATCACTCTATGTTGGTGAAAGGTTCGCTACAGTGCATTTGTACCCAATAACTGATTAATGAGCTTATTGTTCATAAAATAAGCCACAATAAGGAGCGACTTATGTCTCAAGCTGTATTTCATTTAGGTGTTACTGAAGCTGATCTTAATGGTGCGACTCTAGCCATCATTCCTGGTGATCCAGCGCGCGTTCAAAAAATCGCAGAACAAATGGAAAACCCAGTATTTCTAGCAAGTCACCGTGAATACACGCTATACCGTGCCGAATTAGACGGTAAACCTGTTGTGGTTTGTTCTACAGGTATTGGTGGCCCTTCTACCTCTATCGCAGTTGAGGAACTCGCGCAACTTGGTGTTCGTACTTTCCTACGTGTTGGTACAACTGGCGCAATTCAACCGCATGTAAACGTAGGCGACATGATCGTAACGACGGGGTCAGTTCGCCTTGACGGTGCGAGCCTGCACTTTGCGCCAATGGAATTCCCAGCAGTTGCTGACTTTGAAGTAGCAACTGCAATGAAAGCGGCAGTAGAAGAGTCTGGCGCTGCGGTTCACATGGGTGTGACGGCTTCAAGTGATACGTTCTACCCAGGTCAAGAGCGCTACGACACGTTCTCTGGTCGCGTTGTTAAGCGTTTCCAAGGTTCTATGCAAGAATGGCAAGACATGGGCGTACTTAACTTTGAGATGGAGTCTGCAACATTGCTAACAATGTGTGCGAGCTCTGGTCTAAAAGCAGGTTGTGTAGCGGGTGTAATCATCAACCGTACACAAAAAGAGATTCCAGATCATTCAACTCTGAAAGAGACGGAAGCTCGTTCAATTAAGGTGGTAGTAGAAGCAGCGCGTAAAATGCTGTAAGCCGCGATAATTGGCATTTTAAACAAACGGAAAAACCAGAGGCATGCCTCTGGTTTTTTTCTACCTATCTAAACCCACACTTAAAAATTAGGTATAAAAAAAGCAGCCTGTAACGCTGCTTTTGATCATTTTGAATTCTAGCTTTTATCACTGATACTAGATCTCGTCCGAGCCACCTGCGTCTTTAAACCAAGCCGTTAGGTGCGTTCTTAAGTCTTTAAGCTCATCAGGGCCAATCAGAGCTAGCCCCAAATCTTCTGCGCGAGTAATGTCATTGTGACGAAGCGGTCGGAAGCTCACCAGCATTGCACGTGCTTGTAAACCACCTAGCAGATCTCTGAGGGATTCTAGCTTGTACAAGGTGTCATCGCCGTCATCTCGCATGCCTTTGGTTTTACACTCAATGATGTGGAGCTTGTTGTTTACCACTGTTGCAACATCCAACTCATTGCGTACTTCACTTTCACCAAGTTTGCGATAAACCTGAACATTCAAAGAGCGATCTTGAATCGTCGGCATCGTATCTTGAATTTGCTTGACCGTGCTGTGTACCAGAGTCTCTAACCATTCACCGTTTGAAAAGCGGCGTGCATCTTCATCTGCAAACGTTAGAACGCCATTCTCATAAGTGGCGATTTGCGCTTCCACTAAGTCCGAAAGCAGCATGTTGAGCTCACGATAGCCTTGTTGCTTTTCAGAAAGCTCCACATCAAGTTTTTGCTCTTTGCGGCATGTGGTTGCAAGGTAGTTAAGAGTCGCTAAGCCTGGACCAAGCTCAAGCGCATTTGAGGCCCAGCGTTCACCAAGTTCATACAGTTTTTTATCAAGAAGAGGAGGTAAATCAACGTGGTGGAACTCGCCGCGTGCGCCGAAGATAGTGAGGTAGTCAGCAATCGTAATGTGGTCTTCGACTTGAGTATCTTCTTTGCCATCTGGGTATAACCAGCAAAGCTTATCGCTACTTGGCTCAACCACAAAAATTGGCCAGCGATAGGTACGGAAAACCTCGTAAACAGACAATAAGCGATGACGAAGACCGCAACTGGCGTTCAATTTCACATCTTCGCCGCGTTCATGGAGATCTTTTGCCAGTTTTTGAATCGCTTGTTTGATCAGCGAAGTATTGACGGCGGATGGGATTTCAAAAAATTCGGAAGTAATGTTTCGTTGCTCTAAAACGGCACTCAGTCGGTCAAATATATCTAACTGGCTCTTGTCTCCGATGAAGACGATATGTGTGCTTAGCGTACGATTATCTAATAGAGGAGTGACCAATCTCACTGGGTCTTGGTCGATAATACCAACATGAACAGCCATAGATTTTCCTTTTTATGAGGCCGCTCGAAAAGAGATGTGCAAGGGGATGAGCTGGCCATATTAATCATATGTAGACATGGCTGATAAAAAACAAGGGCGACTTAACAAAAAGTCGCCCTTATACAGTTGATTGCACTGATTAATGCTCAAATTTATAAATTATTTATAACTTAAAGCGGTGAACCAATTCATTCTGCTGATGAGACAAGTGAGTCAGGGATTCACTGGTCTGTGCGATGCTCGACATAGCTTGGAAGCTTTCATCGGCGATACTATTGATATCTTCAATACTGCGTGCAATGTCTGCTGAGGTTTCACTTTGCTCTGCTGCCGCTTGCGAAATATGCGTACTCATTTGGCTGATTTCGATGATTAGCGCTTGAATCTCTTCCATTGAGCTGTTCGCTTTTGATGCTTGCTCAACAGACATCTCCATATCGCTCATACAGCTTTGTATTACTTGATTTGCTGACTGAGAGCTGGATTGCAGATTACTGATCATCGACTCAATTTCAGTGGTGGACTGAGTGGTTCTGGATGCAAGCACACGCACCTCATCGGCCACTACCGCAAAGCCGCGACCTTGCTCGCCAGCGCGAGCCGCTTCAATTGCTGCATTCAATGCCAGTAGGTTAGTTTGTTCAGCAATATTACGAATCACATCGAGGATAGAACCAATTTGACCACTCATTTTTTGAAGTTCAGAGACAGCGGAAACGGATTCGTTCAAACGCGTTTCCAGTTGATTTATGGTCGAGATATTGCTGCTCATGACATTTCTGCCTTCTTCAGAAGCAGATTCGACACGTTGCACCATTTCTAGTGAACCTTGTGCACTTTGAGCGACTTCTTGCACTGAGTGAGACATTTCCGTCATTGCGGTCGCAACGTTTGCTGTTTGCTCGCGTTGTGAGCTTAATTTGCTTTGCGCTTGCGAAGACGTGCTTTCGTTTGTTGCTGCGGTCGAAGATAGGTTCTCTGACGCTTCGTTGAGTTTCACTAAGATCTCGTGAAGACTGTCGGCTAGTGAGTTAATGTGTCCACTCACTCGGCTGAACTCGTTGTTATAGCGAATATCGATACGTTGTGTCATGTCACCTTCAGTCAGGCTTTCAAGCACTTTTAGAATACGAGTCAATGGTTCGCGAACGCTATGCGCGATGTGGTAGCCAATCGCTGTGGCAAGTAACACGACAACAACGCCAATGATGATTGCTTTCGTCACACCCGCAGAATAAATGTCACCAGCGTCTGCTAACGATTCATTAAGTTTATCCGTTGCGGTTGTCGTAAATTGCTCAAGAATCGCCATCGTTGAATCAACTTTATTCGCTAGGTTGGCGATGTTGTTGTATAGCGCTGCACGAGCATTGAGGTAATTATTGTGCTGGTCTAAGACACCTCCACGCATTCCCACATCGCGTGTGAATTGTTCTACCGACTCACCAAACGCTGTTTTTAGTTCAGGTAATTGAGTAACTAAACCACGGAAAGCATAGTTCAAATGAGTCACTGCTTTGCGGTTTTTGGTCACGGCTTGCGTAACAAACTCAGGATCAGAGCTGGCGAGGGCATCAGAGGTTATCACTTCGGCATCTTTTAGCTTAATGAAGTAACTCTTCGCCATGACTTTGACAGAAATGCTGGTTTGATCTGCCACATATTCTTTAAGGCCGACCGACAACTCGGTATTCAGCTTTTGGAAGCGACGTGACGATTTTTGCACTTTTTCTTGCGCAGCGAACATTGCTTCGTAGTTGTCCATGGCTTCAAGAGCTTCAGTAAAATAGCTCTGCTCTAACGTTTTTAATTGTGAAAACGGTTCGGCAAGAGAGGGGTAGATTTGGCTTGCAGTTTCCAGTTGAGCCAAAGTGGATTCGAAACGTTGTTGAGATCTAGCAAATTCCTGACGCATTTCATCCATGCGTTGTTTATTCTCTGTCGTCAGAAAATCTTTAAACGATTTGTCGGCAGAAAGCAGTTCAACACTGGTTTGGTTAGATAACGATACCAGAGGTAGGGATGATTTAGACACGGTGCCAAACTTCCCGTGAATATCACTCATTCCTCCCATCATAATGGCAATTGTGACGGCAAATAGGATGATGATCAGAGCAAAGCCCGCATACATCCTTTTAATAACTGAACCTCGCATAAGTGAGCTTCCTCTCCCAAAATAGACAAGCTACCCAAGAATTTTGAGCTTACTTGGGTATAAAAATAATAATTGTCTTAAAAAAGTAACAAAATTCATTGGATTGTATTGAGTTTGTGACGCGCATTTTATGACGCACACGACAAAAAAAGCTTCGTTAATTAGCGTTTGATTAATAATGTTAAGTGAACACTGTTTTTATTGAGCTCCGCTTTTGGTTGGCGCATACTAATTGGGGTCTAATTACCTTTATAAAATGGAGTCCTCATGGCGGAAGAAACGATCTTTAGTAAAATTATTCGTAAGGAAATCCCAGCCGATATTCTTTATCAAGATGAGTTGGTGACTGCGTTTCGCGATATTAACCCGCGCACACCGAGCCATATTCTCATTATTCCGAATAAATTGATCCCAACAACGAATGATGTTGAAGCTGAAGATGAAGCAATGATGGGGCGTTTGTTCACTGTTGCTAAAAAACTGGCGAAAGAGGAAGGCATTGCGGAAGACGGCTATCGCCTGATCGTTAATTGTAACCCGCACGGTGGCCAAGAGGTTTACCATATTCACATGCACCTATTAGGCGGTCGTCCTCTAGGTCCAATGGTATTGAGCTAAGCTTTAAAAAGTGGGTGGCGCAGTTCACCCACTTCTTTTTCCTGTCGAATGACACATTTGTGGAGATAAATGTGAAACTAGGTGTAAAGCTGTTAGGGCTGATGAGCTGGGCTTTAATGGCCTCTGGCTGCGCGAATTTGTCTGCGGGCAATCTGTTTAGTCACTACAGCAACCAGAATCAAGAAGTTTATCAAGCCGTTGTTGCAGGGGAATATGCGAAAGCGAAACAACTTCAATCGAGCGAAGTGGGTGGCGAGATACTTGGCAACTTTGAAAAGGGCCGTATTTCTTTTCTTGCTGAAGATTACCCGACAAGTTTGAAAGCACTGGAAAATGGTGATCGTGCCGTTCGTGTTCAGCAAGATCGCGCGACTATTTCTGTGTCAGAAACGGCAACGAGCGTCGGCTCTCTCGCAGTGAACGACAATCTCCAAGATTATCATCCCGCCGATTATGAACTTGGCTTTCTGCACCTTTATCTCGGGCTAAACTATTTACAGAAAAACGATTTGGAAGGGGCGCTTGTTGAAGTGCGTCGAGCCAATCAAGTTCAGGAAGCGGCAAGAAAGGCGCGTGAAAAAGAACTAAAAGCAGCAGAAAAAGACCTGAAAAAGCAAGGCATGTCTGCCAATTTAGGCAGTGTGTTGGCGAGCTACCCTGATGCTGGTAAAAAACTAAGCGCAGTACAAAACGGCTATTTGTTCTATCTTTCTGGCTTGTTATATGAAGCGTCACGAGATTTAAACAGTGCTTATGTTGATTACCGACGAGCACTCGCTGTGATGCCAGACAACAAACAAGTTGTTGAAAGCACGCTGTACGCCGCTAAGAAACTAGGCATGCGTGAAGACTTACGCATGCTAGAGAAACGGTATGGTAAAGCACCTTCTGGGTTAACTCAGTCTCAAGGTCGAGTCATCGTTATTGATGAACAAGGCGTTGTGGAGGCTTTGAAAGGTTGGCGTATTGATCTACCGATTTACGACAGTCGCGATAATGGGGCTATTTATTCGTTGGCGCTTCCTTATTATCCGAATCGGGGTGCGCAACGTTTTAGCGATGTGGTTTTAAATGGTCAGGTATTGCCTTCTAGCACGCTGACTGATGTTAATGCGATGGCACAAAACGATCTTAATGAACGTCTGACTACAATGGTGATCCGTCAAGCTCTTCGCGTTTGGGCAAAAGATCGAATCCGAAAAGAGGCGGCGAAAAAAGGCGATGATGTGGGTAACATACTTTTCAATGTATGGAACACATTGACCGAGCAGCCGGATACGAGAAGTTGGCAAACATTACCAGCGCAAGTGAAAACGGCATCAAAAGTCGTGAAACCGGGAACACAAAGTTTAAACTTGGGTGATCAAACCTATCAGTTTGAAGTGCCTGCACAGCAGACTACATTGGTATGGGTATCTCGTCAGGGAACACACTCAACCGTGTGGCATAAACAGCTAGGGAGACTGTAATGAAAGCATGGCTTATTTGTTTAGCAATGGCTATTGGTTTAGTTGGATGCGCCGAAAACACGGCTGGTATTCGAATTGATGGTCAAACGCAAAAAGTATTTTTTAATGATAACGTTTTGGGTAGTCGCTTATTAGTTGACAACATCACCACCACTTACGTTGATGATCGTCCACGTGGAGTGGTGCAACTAAGCAGTAACTATAAAGGTGACCAGCACATTCTTTACCGCTTCTATTGGTATGACAATAATGGTTTAGAAGTGAATACCAAGCCTGGCCCATGGCGCAAAATGATTGTGCGAGGGTTTGAGCAAGTCACGTTATCTGAAGTTACTGTGAATCCAAATGGCACCAAATTCCGTGTTCAAATTAGAGAAGCACAAGACAATTAATCTTAACGGCTTTGCCGAAGCTGCCGCGCTAACGATGCGCTGGTATTGAAAAACTAAGGAACTCTCATGAAAAAAAGTATTATTGCTCTTTTAGGTCTTGCCGTCATTTTGGGTGGCTGTTCTAACAAAGTCTCTTACGGCGATGCGCAAGCAACAGAAACCACGACTATCGATTTTGGCTCAACAGATTTACAAAAAATCGCGGCTGAAATGGTTGATAGCATGATGATGTCGGGTTCTGTAGCAGCAATTACTCGTGATCAACGTCCTATCGTTTTTGTTGAGCGAATTAAGAACAAGACCAGTGAACACATTGACACTGAATCCATTACCGACACTATTTCTACTAAGATGCTGAACTCTGGTAAGTTCCGCTTTGTTGATATGGACCGTGTTGAGTCTGTGCGTGAACAGCTTAACTTCCAAAACACGGATGAGCTGGTTAACCAAAGCACAGCGATCCAATTTGGTAAAATGGTGGGTGCGCAATACATGCTTTACGGTAACCTATCTAGCATCGTCAAAAATGCAGGTAGCGATAAAGATGTATACTACAAGATGACCATGCGCCTAATGGACCTAGAAACAGGTTTGATTGAGTGGGCGGATGAAACGGAAATTCGTAAAGCGCAATCGAAGAGCTTATTCGGTCTTTAATCGATACTGATGGAGAAGTCATCAATGGCATGGTTTTCTTGGCAACAAGCAAAACAGTTAGATCCGAGTCTTAATGCTCTCGATGGCTTCTTTACTGAGCCTCCGGTAAAAGTTCAAACCGTTACCGGGGGGCTAACCAACCGTTGTTGGCGGTTAGAATCCTCTCAAGGCCTTGTATACATCTGGCGACCGACCAGTAATGTTTGCAAGGCTTTTTCAATTTCTCGCCACAATGAATATCAAGTTCTGAATGCTATCTCTTCATTAGAAATTGGTCCTAAGCCAGTGTTTATCCACGAGCAAGGTTTACTGGTGGAATGGATCGAAGGGCAAGCACTTTCGGATGTAGGGCTACCAGTAAGAGATTTATTATCCATTGCGGCGACCATTCATCAGCACCCGATCAGCGCGCTCCCTTTGGTTCCATTTTCTTATATTTCTCGCATCGATCATTATTGGCTTGAGCTTGATGGTCAGTATGCGGATACGGAATTTGAGGCTCTATACATGAAGTGGCGCACGGAACCGAGTGTAGTGCCGGTTCCACTAGCTCTTTGTCACTTTGACCTGGGGTGTTACAACCTCGTTCGGGGAGATAGTGGGGTGAAAGTCATTGATTGGGAGTATGCTGGTATTGCTGACCCTAGGCTTGATTTGACCTTGACTATTCAAGTCGCGGATGCGCCTGTGGAAGAGGCGGTGAAACAGTATTGCCAAATTCGAGGTATCGAAGATGCGTCTCTTTGGTTAAGTGGTGTACAGGCGTGGCAGCCAAGAACCCTAGTGATGGCGATGCTTTGGTATTTACTGGCCTATAAATTGTGGGGAGATGAGCAATACTTAAACAGTGCGTATGAGTTGAAAGGCTCATTGTGTATGGAAGATCACTGTTTTGAGAACTCGTGATATTTTCCCCTTTAACAGTAAGGAAATAGTGGTAGTTTTAATAAAAGTACCAGATACACACAGGGAGAGGTACACATGATTATTTACTTACACGGCTTTGACAGTACAAGCCCGGGTAACCACGAAAAAGTTCTTCAACTGCAATTCATCGACGACGACGTTCGTTTTATCAATTACAGCACCCTTCACCCAAAGCACGACATGCAACACTTGTTAAAAGAGGTGTCTAAAGTTATCGATCAATCTGATGATCCAAACCCGTTAATCTGTGGGGTTGGTTTAGGTGGTTATTGGTCTGAACGAATTGGTTTTTTATGCGGTATCAAACAAGTGATGTTTAATCCGAACTTGCACCCAGAAAAAACGATGGCTGGTCGAATCGATCGCCCAGAAGAGTACGAAGATATCGCAACAAAATGTGTTGATCAGTTTCGAGCGAAAAATCAGGCGCACTGCTTGGTTATTTTATCCAAAGATGATGAAGTGCATGACAATGCGAAAACTGCAGCTGAGTTAGAAAAATACTATCAAATCATTTGGGACGAAACGCAGTCCCACAAGTTCAAAAAGATCTCTCACCATTTACAAGCGATGAAGGCATTTAAAAATACTTAAGAGTGTCTGAGTGTGAACAGTAAAGCGGCATTTTTTATCGGCTGCTTTGCTGCGCCCCCTCTTGTGAGTATGCCGAGTCACTTTCTCTTTAAAGGTCTCATTTTCTTGGTTTAGCGCTTAGAATATTGTGTTCTCCTTACCGTTTTCTTACTTCCATCCTATGTGGCACGAATACCTTGTTGTAGAGTAGTCGAAAAGTAGTCAATCCGTACTCGTCACACGGATTTTGGTTGCCTTCAAAGTACGTCTCTATATAATGAACCAGACTAAAATAATTTGATAAATATCAAAAAAAAATTGAGAGCGAGTAATAAACTTGCCCAAAAATCTCTGGCGTCGTATGCGTACCAGACAAATATGCTGATTCCTAACAAGTTATTGATAGATAAAGAATAAAATTAGGCAGCAGTTTTTAATCCAAATAAATTGAGACACCTCTAAGAACCAAGAATTCATCGGTTGGATGTATGGCACAGCATGCCTGTGAGCCATATGTCGAGCTGAACCCCATATATTCATTTTTGTAGAGGAAAATCATTGTGACACGCATTATCGTTGTAGGCGGCGGTGCTGGTGGTCTTGAGTTGGCAACTAAGCTTGGCCGAACTCTAGGTCGCAAGAACCGTGCGCAAATTACGCTAGTAGATCGTAAAGCGAGCCACTTGTGGAAGCCATTATTGCATGAAGTTGCAACTGGCTCTTTGGACGAAGGGGTGGATGCTCTGAGTTATCGAGCTCATGCAAAAAACCACAGCTTCGACTTCCAAATGGGTAGCCTTCAAGACATCGACCGCGAACGTAAAGTGATCATCTTAAGTGAGCTTAAAGATGAGCATGGTGAGCTTCTGATGCCAAGCCGCGAGCTAGAGTACGACATTCTGGTCATGGCGATTGGTTCAACATCAAACGACTTCAACACTCCTGGCGTTCGTGAGAACTGTATTTTCCTAGACAGTCCAGAACAAGCGCACCGTTTCCGCACAGAAATGAACAATGAGTTCCTAAAACTGCACGCGAAAAACGGCAACGGTACGGTGGATATCGCGATTGTTGGTGCTGGTGCAACTGGCGTTGAGCTATCTGCAGAACTACACAATGCCGTTAAAGAGCTGCGTACTTACGGCTTTGGCGATCTTGACTCTAGCAAGCTGAACGTCAACCTGATTGAAGCGGGTGAGCGTATTCTACCTGCGCTTCCTCCACGTATTTCGGCTGCTGCTCATCAGGAGCTGGTGAAGTTGGGCGTAAATGTACGCACGGCAACCATGGTGACTAAAGCTGAAAAAGATGGCCTCACCACGAAAGATGGTGAGAAGATCCCGGCACAAATCATGGTTTGGGCTGCGGGTATTAAAGCACCAGATTTTATTAAAGATATCGCTGGTTTAGAAACGAACCGTATCAACCAGCTGGTAGTGAAAAATACACTACAAACGACGCGTGATGATGACATTTTCGTTATTGGTGACTTAGCACAATGTACTCAGGCTGATGGTTCGTTTGTTCCACCACGTGCGCAAGCTGCGCACCAAATGGCAAGCCAAGCATTCAGCAACATCGTTGCGAAGATCAACGGACGCGAGCTGAAAGATTATGTGTATAAAGATCACGGCTCATTGGTGTCTCTAAGCCGTTTCTCTACCGTTGGTAGCTTGATGGGCAACCTAACCAAAGGATCGATGATGGTAGAAGGCCGTATTGCACGTGTCGTTTATATCTCATTATATCGAATGCACCTGATGGCGTTGCACGGCGTATTTAAAACCGGACTGATGATGCTCGTGGGCCGTATCAACCGAGTACTGCGTCCAAACCTTAAGCTTCACTAAGACGCCAAATTCACATCTACGCGGATTGCGCGGATGCTGTATCTTCGAAATATAAAAAGCCACCGCAAGTCGGTGGCTTTTTATTTATGTTAGATCTGCCGGTAAAAGTGAGTACACAACGCCATCCTTAGGCTTACCATGAAAAATAAACCGATTTCTGGCGATGGTTTCTTTTTGTGCACCGACTGACTCAATTAAGGTTTGGCTTGCTTCGTTGTCGGGGTCACAGACAATTTCCAGTCGAGTTAAACTCAGCTTTGCGAAGCAGAATTCAGCCAAGGCTCTAACGGCTTCTTGAGCATAGCCCTGTCGTTGATAGCGGTCAGCAACCCAGTAGCCAATACTTGCCATATTAAACGTGTGATATAACTCGTTTACGGCGGCCATTCCTACTAGAGTGTTACTTTGTCGCTCATAGATACCGAAACCGAAAGCTTCTGTTTTTACCCAGTTAAGTCGGGTTGCCAACAGGAAGTCCTGTGCATCTTTCAACGTAATGTTTTGATTACACCAATCTAGCCACTGGTGTAGGGAAGGGGATTCTGCAAGCAAACGTTGTAGTAAGTGAGCTTCTTCAGAAGGGATGAGCTTGAGCGCTAAGCGGGGCGCAATGATTTCAAAATCTGGACTCATGAACTGATACGACTTCCATGTTGAGTGTAAGTAATTTGAAAACTGTCTATTTCATACTGTAACGCAGTTATTTTCCTTGCTCTGCGTTGGTTAGGAATAACTGAGGACATAACAGATAAAAACAAAGCGCAGCAAATGCTGCGCTTTGTTGAATCACTCGTGCTTATCGAACGCGACGAACTTGAATGATCATGCCCATCAATGGGTTGTCTAGGTAATGAGTCTCACTACTACGCATACGGCGTTTTTGATCCATTCGATAGCTCTTGAGGAACTTTTCTTCTGTTATAGTAGGAGAGATTTCCGCCAAGTTACCCACTTGAACATTACCATCGACCTCACCTAAATCATCCGCCAATTGCTCGGTTGAAGTTGGTTCAAAACGCACTTCTCTAACACTTGGCTCGCGCAGGTCTAGTGTCGTTTCAGCGAATAGATAATGCTGCACGTAAATTTGGAATCGACCGTCTAGTTCATACAAAGGACCGTTGATTGTCTCTTCACTGTAACCGTCAGTGGAAAATGTCTGAGTACTGCCATTGATTGGACTACCATCTGCGTGATAAGAGTCAGAAAAATCTCGTCCACCAACAATACGGAAAATTGGGGCACTAGATTTGCCTCGGTCACCTTGACGCCATGCTACGTGTTTAAGCACTTTAAACCCAGCGTGGTTGTTTAATGCTGCTTCTTGCGCATTCAGGCGGAAAGATGAGCGTGGCAGTAGTGTTACGCCTTTAGAGCGACGGTATGATTCACTCTCTAAGCTGCCGACATTTTCCATATCGATTTTTGGCAGTTGATTCGGCCAAGATTCAGTGGTGCTTTCAGCGTCGACTGCTCGCTTGAAAATGATCACTTCAATATCAAATTGACGCTGTGCCCAAGAAGGCATTGAGACACATAGAAGCAATAACGGGATCAGTATTCTCATTCGACTATTAGCTCGTTGGTAATAAATTCTGTTTAAAATCATTCAGTAAGTCTTGAACAAACTGAATGCGTTTACGTCGGTCCGCCAATGGTACGCTAAACTTGAACTTAGTTGGACCTTCCATTGCAAATTTTTGCGGCTGTGATTGCAGCAGTTTAACCAAATACGCTGGATTTATGTCAGCATCAGGGTAAAACTCGATAAATCCACCCTTATCATGGGCTTCTATCTTTTTCGCTTTTAGGCTACCAGCCGAAATTTTCAATTCTGAGACAGCAAGTAAGTTCTTCGTCGCGTCTGGAAGCAGTCCAAATCGATCGATAAGTTCCACTTTGAGCTCTGAGAGTTCTTCACCACTCGTAACGCTCGCAATACGTTTGTACATCGACAGTCGTGTATTCACATCCGGGATGTAATCGTCTGGCAAGAGCGCTGGGATTCGCATTTCAACTTCAGTTTGTTCTCGAAGCAGCTCGTCCAAAGAAGGTTCTTTACCTTCTTTCAATGCTTGGACTGCTTGTTCCAGCATTTCCATGTACAGTGTAAAACCAACCGATTGAATTTGCCCACTTTGCTCGTCACCAAGCAGCTCACCAGCCCCACGGATTTCCAAGTCGTGAGTTGCTAGAGTAAAGCCTGCGCCTAAGTCTTCCAGTGAAGCAATCGCATCAAGACGCTTGATAGCATCTTTGGTCATGGCTTTTGGATGTGGCGTTAATAAGTAAGCATAGGCTTGATGATGAGAGCGTCCAACACGGCCACGCAATTGGTGCAGTTGCGCTAAACCAAGGTTGTCTGCACGATCCATAATAATGGTATTCGCCGTTGGTACGTCGATACCGGTCTCGATAATAGTTGTACACACCAACACATTAAAGCGCTGGTGGTAGAAATCATTCATGATGCGCTCTAGTTCGCGCTCACGCATTTGACCATGTGCCACGGTAATTCGTGCTTCAGGAATAAGCTTTTGCAAGTCTTCCGCGGTTTTCTCGATAGTCTCTACCTGATTGTGCAGGAAGTAAACCTGACCACCACGCATGATTTCACGCAGTACCGCCTCACGGACCACAGATTCTTCTCTTTGACGAACAAAGGTTTTGATGGCTAAACGACGCGCTGGAGGTGTCGCGATGATCGACAGATCGCGCATGCCACTCATGGCCATATTCAAGGTACGTGGAATTGGTGTTGCGGTGAGGGTAAGAATATCCACATCCGCACGCATTGCTTTGACTTTTTCTTTTTGACGAACCCCGAAGCGGTGTTCCTCGTCAACGATCAACAAACCTAAATCTTTGAATTTAATGTCGCTTGAAAGCAGCTTATGCGTACCGACGACAATATCGACTTTACCATCTGCAACGTCTTGCAAAATGACTTTTTGTTCTTTGGCCGATTTAAAACGAGACAGTACTTCAACTCGGATTGGTAAGTTGGCAAAACGGTCACGGAAGTTTTCGAAATGCTGCTGAGCAAGCAGGGTTGTCGGTACGAGAACGGCGACCTGTTTACTGTTATCCGTTGCGACAAATGCTGCGCGCATAGCGACTTCTGTTTTACCAAAGCCCACGTCACCACACACTAGGCGATCCATCGCTTTTGCTTGGCACATGTCTGACAAAACGGCATCGATGGCCATCGCTTGGTCATCCGTTTCTTCAAATGGGAATGTTGCTTTAAACGTTGCGTATTGCCCACGATCTAGCTCAAATTTGAAGCCAGGTTTTAACTCTCGCTTAGCGTAAACATCCAGCAACTCGGCCGCGACATCACGCACTTTTTCTGCCGCTTTACGACGTGCTTTTGCCCAAGCCTCGCCACCCAATTTATGCAGTGGGGCACTTTCTTCAGCACCGCCTGAATAACGGCTAATAAGGTTTAGTGATGAAACTGGTACGTAGAGCTTGGCATCGTTTTGATACTCAAGGGTGACGTATTCCGTTTTCATGCCACCAGCTTCAAGTGTTTGCAAACCGATGTAGCGGCCAATGCCGTGATCAATATGAACCACGGGTTGACCGGGCTTCAATTCCGCAAGGTGGCGAATAACGGTGTCACTGTTGACTGCTTTTTTATCTTTGCGGCGTCGCTGGATAACGCGGTCACCGAGAAGATCACTTTCACAGATCAGAGCGAAGTTCAGCTCTTCGTGAATGAAACCATGCTCTGCAGCGCCTAAGATCAAACTGAAGCGATCACCCGAATCTAGAGCTTGGTAAAGTGAACCATGTACGACTGGGCGAACTTTGATGCCTTGCAACAGTTCTGTTAGTGCTTCACGACGACCTTCCGACTCTACCGAGAAAACAATTTTGCCGCTGAATTGCTCACTGAATTGACGAAGACGCGAAAGCGGTTCTTTATTTTGTTGCTGAACGCCAAGCTCGGCTAACGATTGTACTGGTAGGTTTTGACGACCAGCACGCTTAACCACTTTCTCTAGGCTCAATTGAGCCATAGGGAGCTGTTTTAGTTGGCTGAAGAGTTCGTCTTTTTTCAGCCAAAGTTGTTCAGGAGTCAAAAGAGGACGTAGTGGATCAACTTTTTTCTGGTCGTACCGATATTCGACATCGGTTAAGAAAGTATCGACCGCAGATTCAATATCACCACATGTGATGACTTGAGAGTCTTCTGGCAAATATTCAAATAAAGTCTCGGTATGGTCAAAAAACAGCGGTTGCCAATACTCAATACCCGCGGGCCAAGTGCCTTTGGTCACTTGCATGTAGATCGACTCTGGCTCTCGGCGTGCTTCAAATTGGGTGCGCCAACGTGTACGAAAATCCTCAATCGCTTCTTTAGTGGTTGGGAACTCATGCGCAGGCAGCAATTGGATTTGCTGAATATCGTCGATAGAGCGTTGGTTCTCTGGATCAAAGGTGCGAATGGTATCTATCTCATCATCAAAGAAGTCGATGCGATACGGGTCATCGCTGCCCATAGGAAAGAGATCCAGAATCGACCCACGGCTCGCGTATTCACCTGGCCCAAATACTTGATCTACGTGGCGGTAGCCCGAATTTTCAAGTTGTACACGTAGTTTCTCAAGCGAGAGTTGATCGCCGGTTTTCACCATTAAGGTATGTTGCAATAGAAAATCACGTGGCGACTGTCGCTGCAGCACCGTACTGACTGGCACGATGGTAATGCCATTACGTTGGCTTGGCAGTTGGTATAGGCGCGCGATACGTTCAGAGATAATTTCTTGATGCGGAGAAAAGTTATCGTAAGGCAGCGTTTCCCAATCAGGGAACAGGCTTACTGTTTGTTCGGTGAATTGCTCAATCTCTGCCTGAAGCTTTAAAGCGATTTGCGGGTCAGGCACGATGAGTAGCGAGTGACTCGAATGCTGCTTGGCTAGCTCAGCAATAGCTAGAGGTAGAGCCGCGCCCGGTAAATTACCTAGCTGTTTTTTGTCGCCACGCTCAGAAGGATTGGTGACGGAAAGAATCGTTGCTTTTGTCATAGGAGTTATTTTTTATCTCGCTCCATCGAGCGCTGACGTAAAAGTTTTTGTTGTTGATATAGTGCCGCCTTTATCAGCAAATCTTGGTCAGATTCACGTAGCATCTTATATCTAAGAGTGATAATGAAATCTTGCTCTGAAGCATCACATTCTTCTACTTGAGCGTAACCGTAAATCGCTGCAGCAGGATGATCGAGAAACAGTTTAACACGAACGAGTTGTTGGGCAGATAGCGCTGTATCTGAACGGTAACTGAGTTGGCTGGCGCCAAACTTCGTGGTTTGATATCGAATGGAGGCGTCATCTTGTTGTGAAAGCATAAAGCTCAACAAGAGGTTAAGTTTCGCGTTTTGCGTATCAAGCAAGTTAATCACATGCTTTAAATCTTTGTTTTTTAGCTCTAGACGTGCATTGTCTGCCAACATATCTAGATGGCTAAATTCGCTGGCAACAATAAACGGTGCTGGAATTTCGGAGACAAAGGTTTCTTCATCTGGCAAAGCAAAATCCGCACTCAACGTTTCGACGTTGATAGTGAGATTATGATGGACGGTAAAGTATTCTTGCTCTGTCATATAGTCGGTCCTTTTGCCAGCGAGCGCTCCCTGTTCACTCAACAAACAAAGAGAAGTAGGCACTGATTATCGCTAACTGAATGAAGTTATCAAGTTTACCTGATTTGTCCTTGAACTTTTTGCCCTAAATACAGACTTATTGCATGTCGTTGACAAATTTAGCGATTCTCTTGTCTTCTTAATGAGAAGAGTAAGGTAAGATAATCTGCTAAAGCTTTATATCAAAACAACCAGTTGGTTTGTCTTATATGTATCATCCTATCTCATTATTTATTGGTTTGAGATATCTTCGGGGACGCTCTGGAGATAGGTTCAGCCGATTTGTTTCTTATATGTCGACGGCGGGTATTACGATCGGTGTAATGGCGTTGGTGACGGTTCTTTCTGTGATGAATGGGTTCGAATCGCAGTTAAAAGAGCGCATTTTAGGTGTGCTGCCTCACGCTGTTGTTTCACAACACGATGGAAAAACGCCGTTGACCGAGTCTGCCCCTTCATTTGTTCAAGCGATGTCGAGTGAATCTGAACCGGAGCCTATCGTGCGTGGAGAGGCTGTAATTCAGAGTTCTGCGCAACTGACGGCAGGTTACCTCATTGGCATTGAACCAAAGAAAGGCGACCCGATTAGCAACCATTTGATTGCTGGGCGATTATCGTCACTTCAAGCGGGCGATTACAATGTCTTTTTAGGTCATAGTTTGGCGCGCTCTCTAAAGGTATCAATGGGGGATAAAGTGCGCTTAATGGTGACCAACGCGACGCAGTTTACCCCACTTGGCCGTATTCCTAGCCAGCGCAATTTTACTGTCGCTGGTATTTTCAATACGGGATCGGACGTTGATGGTCAATTAATGATTGTTAACATGACGGATGCATCTAAGCTGATGCGTTTTCCGAAAGACACGGTTTCTGGTTGGCGTGTCTTTTTCTCTGATCCATTTATGGTGACGGATTTTGCTGATCAACCCATGCCTGACGGGTGGCAATGGAGTGATTGGCGCGAACAGCGTGGTGAGCTTTTCCAAGCGGTGAAAATGGAAAAGAACATGATGGGACTCATGCTAGGTCTGATAGTGGGCGTTGCTGCATTCAATATTATCTCCGCCTTAATCATGGTGGTGATGGAGAAGCAATCAGAAGTCGCAATATTGAAAACTCAAGGCATGACTCAATCTCAAGTGATGACCATTTTCATGGTGCAAGGTGCAAGCAGTGGTGTAATTGGCGCGATTGTTGGTGGTGCTGCGGGCGTGATCTTGTCACTTAACCTGAACGCTATTCTTGAATCTGCTGGTGTGGCGCTATTCAGTTTTGGTGGTCATCTACCCATCTTGATTGATTCACTGCAAATTCTTTTAGTGGTGGTGTTGGCGATTGCTCTTAGCCTTGCTGCTACGCTTTATCCTTCTTATCGAGCATCTTCTGTTAAACCTGCTGAGGCACTTCGCTATGAATAAGCTATTAGAATGTCGTGATATTCGTAAAGTCTACCGAGAGGGTTCGTTAGATACGGAAGTGTTGAAAGGCGTAAGTTTCGATATCGATAAAGGGGAGCTGGTTTCTATTGTTGGCTCTTCTGGTTCTGGGAAAAGTACCTTATTGCATATTTTAGGGGCGTTAGATGACGCAACTCATGGTGAAGTTGATTTTCTAGGGCAAAACCTATCAGCTTTAAGTTCGAATAAACAGGCGGCTTTACGCAACAAGCACCTTGGTTTTGTATACCAGTTTCATCACTTGTTAGCTGATTTTACTGCGCTTGAAAACGTGGCGATGCCACTGATGATTGGCGGTGCTAAAGTAGCGGATGCAAAACAGGCGGCTAAAGCGCTGTTAGATAAAGTTGGTTTGAGTCATCGGATGCAACATAGACCCTCCGAGTTATCGGGCGGTGAGCGTCAGCGTGTTGCGATTGCGCGTGCATTGGTGAATAAACCTGATCTGGTCTTGGCCGATGAACCAACGGGGAACTTAGATCACAATACGGCACTGTCTATCTATGATTTGATGCGCGAGCTCAATAAAGAGTCAAACATTGCATTTTTGGTTGTCACGCATGACAAAGAGCTGGCGGCGAAAATGGATCGTCAAATGCACATGCAAGATGGTTTGCTCGTGGATCGTTTTGTGACTGATACTGCATTTGCGGAGGGCTAATTTTGTTTTCATCTTTAGCATTGATGATTGGTGGTCGCTTCAGTCGAGCGAAAAAGCGCAACAAGATGGTGTCTTTCATTTCGCTTTCTTCAACGATTGGTATTGCGGTTGGTGTAGCCGTGATCATTATCGGTCTTTCTGCAATGAATGGCTTTGAGCGCGAGCTGCAATCGCGTGTGTTGTCAGTTATTCCACACGGTGAGTTGGAAGGCGTTAATGGTCCGCTTCATAACTACACCAAAACGATGAATCAAGCCCTAAACCATGAAGATGTTGTTGCGGCAGCGCCGTACGTTCGTTTTACGGGGTTAGCAGAAAAAGGCAGTAAGCTAAAAGCGATAGAAGTTCGTGGCGTAGAGCCTACTTTCGAGCAAGCGGTGTCGAGCTTATCGAATTTTATTGACCAAGAAGCTTGGCAAAACTTTTATGCCGGTCAGAAGCAAGTGATCTTAGGCCGAGGTGTTGCAAACGAGCTAAATGTCGCAGTGGGGGATTACATTACGTTGATGATTCCGCAAACTGGCGGCGCAAACAAAGTGCAGGCTCCCAAGCGTGTGCGCGTGAAGGTGTCTGGGTTCTTAACGTTGAATGGCCAAATAGACCATTCTTTAGCGTTAGTGCCATTAGCGGATGCTCAGCAATACGCGAGGTTAGGGGAAGGGGTCACTGGCATTTCACTAAAAACGGATGATGTTCTCAATGCGCCTTCTATTGTTCGTGAGGTAGGTAGCATGGTGGATGTTTACGTGTATTTGAAAAGCTGGCAGCAAAAGTTTGGTTTTTTGTATCGCGATATTCAGCTCGTACGCACCATTATGTACTTGGTGATGGTACTCGTGATTGGTGTGGCATGTTTTAACATTGTGTCTACGCTGATGATGGCAGTGAAAGATCGAGCCGCAGAAATTGCAATTTTGCGAACAATGGGAGCAAAAGATAGCCTAATCAAACGTATCTTTGTTTGGCAAGGCGTGTTCTCTGGTGTATTTGGCAGTCTCGTCGGCAGTGTTATTGGTGTCTTAGTGGCGTTAAACCTGACTCCGTTAATTAAAGGGTTAGAGAGCTTAATCGGTCATCAGTTTTTATCGGGTGATATTTACTTCGTCGACTTCTTACCATCACAGTTACACTGGCCAGACGTAGCATTGGTGTCGGTGACGGCGATCGTTTTGAGTTTGCTTGCAACGTGGTATCCCGCTTCTCGCGCCGCGAAGTTAAATCCGGCAGCGGTGCTGAGTTCTAAATAACCAACCGTTTTACAATACGAGAAAGCGAAAAGGACCGAATTCGGTCCTTTTTTGTATTTATCCAACTTGAGCGACATCGTGTTTCATTCTAACTGTTAGGTGCCCCTCAACTGATAGCGCAAATGCTGATTTTTATGCAGTAACGTCTTATCTTATTTTGCGTTTTTGCCAGCTCCGAACCACTGAGTAGCGCCAAAGTCCTCTAATGCCGAAGTAGCCAATAATCGCGGATATGACACCACAGATAGCACAGCCTAATAAGAATGGAGGGCCAATAGTGCTCATCTGTTGCATGATGAATTCCCACGAAAGTTCAAAGTGGAAAGGTTGCGGAGGAACATGCATCACTAAAGCGCCAAGCTTATACGCAAAATAAAATAACACAGGCATGGTGATGGGGTTGCTTATCCATACCAAAGCGACGGAGAGAGGTAAATTGACGCCAAGCATGATTGCCAAACCTGCAGCCATGATCATTTGGCTTGGTAGCGGAACAAATGCCATAAATAACCCGACAGCAAAAGCCCCAGACGCCGAGCGACGATTTAAACACCACAAGTTCGGGTTGTACAACACATTGCCGAAGACCTTCAATGCTTTTTGGCGTTTGATCAATTCATGATCTGGCATGAAGCGTTTTATCAGCTTTCTAGGCATAGGACAGCATGACTCTCTCAGAAAAAAGTTGGACCTTGGCGTTATTTGTAGCGAGCGTAATTTCGTCAGCTTGGTGGCCGACAATACCAGATTGGCGTTGGCTGCTGCTGGGAATAATAACCACTGGCTCAATAATCAAATTACGTCGTGGCTTAATTAGCATAGGCGCAATTGCGGGCTTTATGGTTGTCATCGTCCACGGCAATGTATTGGAGTCTCAGAGACAAGCCCTTTTTCAAGCAGGGGAGAATATTACCATAATTGGTAAAGTTGACAGCCCTTTTACGCAAATAAGTCACGGATATGAAGGCATTGTGGCTCTAAAAAAGGTAAATTCTCAAACTCTGTTACCTTTTCTTAAACCTAAAATCCGTCTTATTACGCCTTTTCCACTCGATGTTAACAGTGAGTTTACGACATCCGTCTCGTTAAAGCCGATTACAGGCCTACGCAACGAAGCTGGTTTTGACGCCGAAAAGCACGCAATGGGTAAAAGTATTATCGCACGCGGTGTTGTTAACAAGGGTGTTACCTGGATTATTCGTTCTACTACATCTTTGCGCCAAGCCATTATCGCTGATGTTTCGGAGGATGTGTCCTCCCTTCATCATTTCTCGTTAATAAATGCGTTAGTTTTTGCCGATCGCTCTTGGTTATCTAAGGAGGATTGGCAAGCACTCAGAGACAGTGGTTTACTGCACTTGGTCTCGATTTCGGGCTTACATATTGGTATGGCGTTCACTTTTGGGCTAGTGGTGGGCGGTGCCATTCGTTATACGTTACCTCAATACCAGCTATTGCCTAGCTTATGTGGGCTGATGTTTGCCGTTGCCTATGCTTGGTTAGCGGACTTCTCATTACCTACTACCCGCGCGGTGTCGGTATGTGTTATTTACGTCGTTCTCAAGTATACCTTAGTGCACTGGGCTTCCTGGCGAGTACTTTTGCTCGCGGTAGCGCTACAACTGCTTGTTCAACCTTTTGCATCGTATAGCATGAGTTTTTGGTTATCGTATTTGTCAGTTTGCGCAGTGTTGTTCGCAATCAATTTCATTCGGCATCAAAACGGGGGCTGGAAGGCGAAGTTAAAAGTGCTATTGCTTACTCAATTGATGTTGAGTGTGTTAATCGTGCCTATTAGTGGCTATTACTTTTCTGGTTTCAGTTTGTCATCAATTGCATACAACTTGGCGTTTATTCCTTGGTTCGGATTTATCGTTGTGCCTTTGATGTTTCTGGCCCTGTTCTCATCTTTATTTCTTGAAATGATAGCAAAGTCTCTGTGGCAGTTGGTGGACTGGTCATTGCAGCCATTGAGCACGTCAATTCAGTACGCGATAGGCTCCTGGCAACCCATTAGTATAGAAATGACAGGGTTGATTCTGGCGGGAATTGTTTGCTTGGTGTTTCAACGATTCATGTTTCAGTACGCGTGGTGTTTGTTACTTGGCATTGTAATTAGTATTAAGCTCACATCGGAATATGATCAGCAACATTGGCGCATTGATGTACTAGATGTGGGCCATGGCCTTGCGGTGATTGTAGAAAAAGACGATAAAGTGTTGCTCTATGACACAGGTAAAGCATGGCAAAATGGCAGTATTGCGGAGCAGGTCGTCACTCCGGTCTTGCATCAACGAGGTTATGAAAGCATCGATACGATGATCCTCAGCCATTCCGACAATGACCATGCAGGAGGGCGCTTGTTCATTGAAGATGCCTTTTCGCCACAGCGCAAACTCAGTAGCCAAAACTTTATCGGATATGAGTCTTGTACTCGCGGCGATCATTGGAAATGGCAAGGGTTAAATATAGAAGTACTTTGGCCTCCTGCTCTTGTTCAACGTGCATATAATCCGCACTCCTGTGTACTACGTCTTACCGACCCTATTTCTATGTTCAGTATGCTTTTTACTGGTGATATTGAGACCATTAGCGAGTGGATCTTGCTCAGGGAGCCTGAAAAGTTAAAAAGTGATGTGATGTTGGTCCCTCATCATGGTAGTAAAAGTTCGTCGAATCCTCGCTTTATTGAGGCGGTAAACCCGAGTGTGGCCGTTGCTTCTTTGGCAAAAAATAATCAATGGGGAATGCCGGCAGAACATGTTGTTGCAGCATATCGCAAGCTTGACATTACTTGGCTTGATACTGGGGAATATGGTCAGGTAAGCTTCTCTATTCACCGTGATAATTGGCGCTCAGAAACCAAACGTAGCGATACATTTGAGCCTTGGTATAGGCAGATGCTGCGTAAGGGAGTAGAATGAGAGTCTTAATGTAAGAAAATAAAGCACTTCTATGTCGATAAATACTGATGAAACGACTTGGCAGACGTTTAAGCGTCTATGGCAATTTATTCGCCTTTACAAGTCAGGTCTTGTCGTTGCAGTCATTGCATTAGTTATTAATGCTATATCAGATACCTATATGATTTCCCTATTAAAACCATTACTAGATGAAGGTTTTGGGAACGCTGAATCTGATTTTCTACGCACGCTTCCATTGATTATTTTTGCCATGATGTTTGTCCGTGGCATAAGTGGATTTGTCTCCACATACTGTTTGAGCTGGGTATCCGGCAATGTGGTTATGCAAGTCCGCCGTATGGTATTCAATCACTTTATGCATATGCCTGTGTCTTACTTCGATAAGGAAAAGACGGGCAATTTATTGTCACGTATTACCTACGATTCAGAGCAAGTATCTGCGGCAACCAGCCAAGCGTTAGTGAGCATCGTTCGTGAAGGTGCGAGTATCATTGGCCTGTTAGTCCTGATGTTTTACAACAGCTGGCAGTTGTCGTTAGTGCTGTTTGCTGTTGCTCCCGTTGTCGCGTGGGGTATTGGTGTCGTTTCTAAACGTTTTAGAAAAATATCCAAAAATATGCAGACAATGATGGGCAACGTGACTGCGTCAGCAGAGCAGATGCTTAAAGGCCATAAAGTCGTGCTGAGCTACGGCGGCCAGGATATCGAGCGTCAACGATTTGAGAAGGTCAGCAACCAAATGCGTCAACAAAGCATGAAGTTGGTGACAGCTCAAGCAGCGGCTAACCCTATCATCCAAATGATTGCGTCACTTGCTATTGTTGCCGTTCTTTACTTAGCAAGTATTGACTCGATTAAAGAGCAACTGACTCCAGGTACATTTACCGTTGTCTTCTCTGCGATGTTTGGTTTGATGCGTCCGCTTAAAGCGCTTACTAACGTTACCTCTCAGTTCCAACGTGGTATGGCCGCGAGCCAAACGCTCTTTGCGTTGATTGACCTTGAGCCTGAGAAAAACGAAGGTAAGTTGACAGTTGAACGCGCAAATGGCGATGTTTCAGTTAAAAACGTAAGCTTTACTTATACTGGCGCAGAAAAGCCAGCATTGGAAAATGTCAGCTTCGATATTCCAAGAGGGAAGACCGTTGCGCTGGTTGGTCGTTCCGGTTCCGGTAAAAGTACCATCGCGAACTTGTTCAATCGTTTCTATGATGTTGATAGTGGCTCTATCACATTAGACGGACATGATATTCGTGAATACGAGCTAAAGAACTTGCGTCAGCAGTTTGCGCTAGTATCACAAAATGTTCATTTATTTAATGACACGATTGCAAACAATATTGCTTACGCAACGGATGGAAAATACGAGCGCAGTGATATCGAGAAAGCGGCAAAACTCGCGCATGCTATGGAATTCATCAGCAAAATGGATGATGGGCTTGATACCATGATTGGTGAAAATGGCGCGAGTCTATCTGGCGGTCAACGTCAACGTGTCGCTATTGCACGTGCTCTATTGCGTGATGCACCGGTATTGATTCTTGATGAGGCGACCTCTGCTTTGGATACGGAATCCGAACGCGCTATCCAAGCTGCATTAGATGAACTGCAGAAAGACAAAACGGTACTCGTGATTGCGCACCGCTTATCCACAATCGAGAAAGCCGATGAAATTCTTGTGGTTGATGATGGCGCCATCATTGAGCGTGGCAACCACGCCGATCTTATTGCAAAAAATGGTGCGTATGCACAATTGCACCGTATTCAGTTTGGTGAATAAACGCGGTGGTTGAAAAAATCTGGTTTGAAAACCATCCAATAAAATACCTCTTGTGGCCGCTTTTGTGGCCACTGAGTGTATTATTTGGAGCAATAAGTAAGTCTAAGCGAAAGCAATATCAAACAGGCCGTAAGCAAGCCTACAACGCGCCTATCCCTGTTATTGTTGTCGGCAATATCACAGCTGGTGGTAATGGCAAAACACCAGTTGTGGTTTGGCTTGTTGAGCAACTGCAACAGCTTGGGCTTAAGCCAGGGGTCGTTTCTCGTGGCTATGGAGCAAAAGCTCCTGCCTATCCGTTAGTGCTAAAAGAAGATACGCCTGCGAAACATTGTGGTGATGAACCTAAGTTGATTCATCGCCGCACAGGAGCGCCTGTTGCGGTAGACCCGGTGCGTTCAAATGCAGTGAAAGCACTGCTAGAGTCAGGTGTGGATATCATTATTACGGACGATGGGTTACAACATTATGCGTTAGGCCGTGATATTGAGTTAGTGATTGTGGATGGGAATCGCCGATTTGGGAATGAAAGCCTCATTCCGCTTGGCCCACTGCGTGAAGGGGTCGAGCGTCTTGCTGAAGTCGACTTTATCATCACCAATGGTGGTCAAGCACATACGGGCGAAATCGCAATGACTTTAGCGCCATCTAAAGCCATTAACCTCAAGACTAAGCAACTTGTGGACGTTTCTGAATTAAAAGAGCTAGTGGCATTTGCAGGGATTGGGCATCCACCACGATTTTTTCATACACTAAACTCGATGAACGCAGATGTTAAAGTCACAAAAGGTTTTGCTGACCATCAAGACTTTAACCAACAAGAATTAGAAGCATTGGCTCAACAAGGAGCCAATGTGATTATGACCGAGAAAGATGCCGTCAAGTGCAGCCATTATGCGCAAGATAATTGGTGGTATCTGCCTGTATCTGCCCAGTTTGAACCAAACGATGCAGAGCAAATTTTAAATAGAATAAAAGAGGTTAAAGCGGCTTATGGATCACCGTCTGCTTGAGATTGTAGCTTGCCCTGTTTGCAAAGGTAAGCTGACGTACGATAAAGAGAATCAAGAGTTGATCTGCAAATTGGATCGCCTCGCTTACCCAATCAAAGAGGGTATTCCCGTTCTGCTCGAGCCTGAGGCTCGTACTATGAGTATGGATGAGGGACGCTAATGTCTTTTACGGTTGTCATTCCTTCGCGTTACGCATCGAGCCGTTTGCCTGGTAAACCGTTGGCGGATATTGGCGGTAAGCCAATGGTTCAGTGGGTTTACGAGCAAGCGCTACAAGCGGGTGCGGAAGATGTTATCGTGGCAACTGATGACGAGCGTGTTGCTGATGCTGTCTCGTCGTTTGGTGGTAAAGTCTGTATGACCTCTCCTAACCACGAATCAGGTACTGAACGCCTTGCTGAAGTTGTTGAAAAAATGGCTATTCCTGCAGACCACATTATTGTTAATGTGCAAGGGGACGAGCCTTTGATTCCACCGTCTATCATTCGTCAGGTTGCTGATAACTTATCGGGGTGTGACGCTCCGATGGCGACATTAGCCGTAGAAATAGACTCAGAAGAAGAAGTGTTCAATCCGAATGCAGTTAAAGTTGTGGCTAATGAGCAAGGCTATGCGATGTACTTTAGTCGAGCAACTATCCCTTGGGATCGCGATAACTTTGCCAAACAAGACAAAATCATTGCCAACCCATTAATGCGTCATATTGGTATTTATGCTTATCGAGCTGGTTTTATTAATACGTATGTAAACTGGGCTCCGAGCGCATTGGAGCAGATCGAGTGCCTTGAGCAACTACGAGTGCTTTGGTACGGTGAAAAAATTCATGTAGCGGTAGCGAAAGAAGCGCCAGCAGCCGGCGTTGATACGCCAGAAGATCTAGAGGCGGTGCGCGCTATTGTGGCGAAGCAAGCATAACTAAAGGTCACATTGAATTAAGAACGAGAAAGGCTCCTGAATTAGGAGCCTTTTTGTTGCTTATGCCCAAGTATTAGTTAGATGTTTGTGTCATATTGATTCCGTTTAGGGCAGGTCGCTAAGACTTCTCGGTGACCTGTGTCTTTTACTTCTTGCAGAATGACATCAAATCCCCACAATCGGTATACGTGTTTCAGAACTTCTTCGTAACTGTCATCAAGCGGGATTCGGTTATGAGGTACGTATTGCAACGTGAGTGAGCGATCACCACGAACATCGACATTAAATACCTGAATGTTTGGCTCAAGATTAGATAAGTTGTACTGAGCGGCTAAGGTTTCTCTAATGCGTTTATAACCCATCTCATCGTGTATCGCGGCGACTTCAATAAAGTTTTTGTGGTCATCATCGTTGATCGCAAACAGCTTGAAATCACGCATTAATTTCGGAGAAAGGTATTGGCTAATGAAGCTTTCATCTTTGAAATTATGCATCGCGAAATGTACCGCATCTAACCAATCTGTTCCTGCCAAATCCGGAAACCACTCCTTGTCCTCATCAGTTGGTTCTTCACAGATACGTTTAATATCTCGGAACATTGCAAAGCCCAAGGCGTATGGATTAATACCATTAAAGTAAGGGCTATTATAAGGCGGTTGAGCTACCACACTGGTATGGCTATGTAAGAACTCTAGTATGAACTTTTCGGATACCAAACCCTCATCGTAAAGATGGTTGAGAATGGTGTAATGCCAGAATGTTGCCCAGCCTTCGTTCATGACCTGCGTTTGTTTTTGCGGATAAAAATACTGACTGATTTTGCGTACAATCCGCACGACTTCACGTTGCCACGGCTCTAGTAGCGGGGCATGCTTTTCGAAAAAGTAGAGCAAGTTTTCCTGAGGCTCGCTTGGGAATCGCTCTTTAAGATCTTCCTCTTTGGTTTTGGCTCTTGGTACTGTGCGCCACAATTCATTCACTTGAGACTGTAAGTATGCCTCGCGTTCTTCTTGTCGCGCTTTCTCTTCGGTAATGGAGATTTTCTCTGGTCGCTTGTAACGATCTACACCAAAGTTCATTAAGGCGTGGCAGGAGTCGAGCAGTTTTTCCACTTCCTGTACCCCATATCGCTCCTCACATTCAGCTAAATACTTTTTGGCAAACAGCAAATAATCGATGATGGAGCTAGCGTCCGTCCAGGTTTGGAACAGATAATTACCTTTGAAGAAAGAGTTGTGCCCGTAACAAGCGTGAGCAATCACCAGCGCTTGCATTGTCACGGTGTTTTCTTCCATCAAATAGGCGATACACGGATTGGAGTTAATGACAATCTCGTAGGCTAACCCCATTTGACCATGCTTATAGTTCTGTTCCGTTTGGATAAACTTCTTACCAAACGACCAGTGGTTGTAATTGATGGGCATACCAATACTTGAGTAGGCATCCATCATTTGCTCGGAAGTAATCACTTCTATCTGGTTAGGGTAAGTGTCTAGGCGATAGTGTTGTGCGACACGCTTAATCTCTTTGTGGTAGCGTTCCAACAGCTCAAATGTCCAATCCGGTCCATCTGGCAGCATTTTACTATTACGCTTCTTAGGCGCCTCTCCTGAGAGGTTTTTCGTTGCGGTACTCATCGCTAGCCTCCTTACGCCGTTTCTTTTTGGAATAGTTCACGGAAGACTGGGAAAATATCCTCCACAGAGCGAATGTTTTTCATTGCGAAGTTCGGAAATTCATCGGTGAGCTTTTCGTACTCATGCCATAGAGTTTGGTGCGAGCGTCGCGTAATTTCTATGTAGGAGTAGTACTGACAGTTTGGCAGTAGTTTGTTCACTAATAGATCGCGGCATCTTGGCGAGTCATCTGCCCAGTTATCACCATCGGATGCTTGCGCAGCATAAATGTTCCATTGTCCAATTGGATAGCGCTCTTTTACGATTTCGTCCATCAGTTTCAATGCGCTGGATACAATGGTGCCCCCGGTTTCTTGCGAGTAGAAGAACTCGTGCTCGTCCACTTCTTTCGCTTGGGTGTGGTGGCGAATAAAGACAACGTCTACATTCTCGTAAGTACGAGTTAAGAACAGGTATAACAGAACGTAAAAACGTTTTGCGATGTCTTTCGTTGCTTGATCCATCGAGCCCGATACGTCCATCAAACAAAACATCACAGCTTGACTAGATGGTACAGGGCGTTTTTCATAGTTTTTAAAGCGTAAGTCGAAGGTGTCAATAAATGGAACCCCCTCAATTTTCTTACGCAGCTCTTCAATTTCAGCCTTCAAGCGGTTCTCTTCAAACTGCTGAGCGGGTTCAATGTTTTTGATACGAGCAAGTTCATCTTCTAGCTCTTTGAGAAGACGTTTCTTACCTGCGGTCATTGCCGTACGTCGAGCAAGAGATTGTTGTAGCGAACGTACTACCGCAATGTTTGAAGGGATACCAGCAGTTTGAAAGCCTGCGCGGTGCGTTTTCCATTCAGTAATTTTGGCAATTTGGTTTTTTTCTAGATTAGGCAGCTCGAGATCTTCGAACAAAATATCGAGGTACTCATCTTTTGATATTTGGAATACAAATTCGTCTTGGCCTTCTCCATCTGGACTGGCATTGCCTTCTCCCGAGCCACTACCTTGACCGCCACCTTTAGGACGCTCAATTTTATCACCAGTAATGAACTGGTCATTGCCGGGATGAACTCGTTCGCGAACACCACCTTTGCCTTGATGAAAGATCGGCTCATTGATGTCTTTGTGAGGGATAGAGACGTCTTCGCCCGTTTCCGTATTCGTAATCGAGCGTCGATTCACTGCGTCTGCTACCGACTCTTTTATTTGCTCTTTGTGGCGCTTCAAGAAGCGCTGTCGATTAACAGCGCTCTTGTTCTTGCCATTGAGCCTTCGGTCTATAAATTGCGCCATGAAATAGCCCTCTTCATGTTTCACAAGCGACCTAACTCAATACTGGGTTAGGATGACTTACGTACTCGTAGGTACCACTCAGAAAGTAGGCGAACCTGTTTCTCGGTATAGCCTTTTTCCATCATGCGAGCGACAAAGTCGTCATGCTTCTTCTGATCTTCAGAAGAGGTTTTCGCATTAAATGAGATAACCGGAAGTAGCTCTTCGGTATTGGAGAACATTTTCTTCTCGATTACTGTGCGCAGTTTTTCGTAGCTGGTCCAAACCGGGTTTTGACCATTGTTATTCGCTTTCGCACGAAGCACAAAGTTAACGATTTCGTTTCGGAAATCTTTCGGGTTAGAAATACCAGCGGTTTTCTCGATCTTCTCTAGTTCAGCGTTCAGTGAAGATCGATCAAATAGCTGACCAGTTTCTGGATCTCGGTACTCTTGGTCTTGAATCCAGAAGTCTGCGTAGGTGACATAGCGGTCGAAGATGTTCTGACCGTATTCAGAGTAAGACTCGAGATAAGCGGTCTGAATCTCTTTACCAATAAATTCAACGTAGCGAGGCACTAGGTAGCCTTTCAAGAACTCGAGATATTTCTCTGCCGTTTCAGCAGGGAACTGTTCACGTTCAACCTGTTGTTCAATCACATAGAACAGGTGTACAGGGTTGGCTGCCACCTCTGTTTGGTCGAAGTTAAATACGCGCGACAAAATCTTAAAGGCGAAACGTGTAGAGAGACCATTCATGCCTTCATCGACACCCGCATAATCACGATACTCTTGATAGCTTTTTGCCTTTGGATCGGTGTCTTTGAGTGTTTCACCATCGTAGACGCGCATTTTTGAGAAAATGGATGAGTTTTCAGGCTCTTTCAGGCGTGAAAGAATACTGAATTGCGCTAAAGTTTCGAGCGTGCTTGGAGAGCAAGGGGCCTGAGACAGCTCACTGTTTTCAAGCAGTTTTTGGTAGATTTTCACTTCTTCGGATACGCGGAGACAGTAAGGTACTTTTACAATGTACACACGGTCGAGGAAGGCTTCGTTATTTTTGTTGTTACGGAAAGTCTGCCACTCAGATTCGTTCGAGTGAGCCAGAATCATACCGTCGAATGGAATCGCAGATAGACCTTCAGTACCGTTGAAGTTACCTTCTTGCGTTGCCGTCAAAAGTGGGTGAAGTACTTTGATCGGCGCTTTGAACATCTCAACGAATTCCATTAAACCTTGGTTTGCTTTACACAGCGCACCGGAGTAGCTGTAGGCATCTGGGTCGTCTTGCGAGTAATGTTCGAGTTTACGGATATCGACTTTACCAACCAGTGATGAAATATCTTGGTTGTTTTCATCCCCTGGTTCTGTTTTAGCAATACCGATCTGATCGAGAATTGAAGGGCGAACTTTCACTACCTTAAATTTAGTGATATCGCCGCCAAATTCATGAAGGCGTTTAGCGGCCCATGGCGACATAATCGAGCGAAGATAACGTTGCTCGATGCCATATTCTTTTTTCAAAATATCGCCGTCTTCCGTGGCTTTGAATAGACAGAATGGATGGTCATTCACTGGGCTACGTTCGCCATTAGCAGTAAGAACATAGATAGGCATCTGTTCCATCAAAGCCTTAAGTTTTTCAGCAAGTGAGGACTTACCACCGCCGACAGGACCGAGTAGGTAAAGGATCTGCTTACGTTCCTCTAAACCTTGCGCCGCGTGTTTTAGGTAAGACACAATTTGCTCTATGGCATCTTCCATACCATAAAAATCTTTAAAGGTTTCATAACGAGAGATAACACGATTCGAGAAGATGCGGCTCAATCTCGGGTCTTTTGCCGTATCAATTATCTCTGGTTCACCGATCGCCATCAGTAGGCGTTCTGCTGCATTAGCATAAGCGCTTTTGTCATCCTTACACAGGGCTAGAAACTCCTGTAACGACATCTCTTCATCTTTTGCAGCTTCATATCTTGATTGATAGTGGTCGAAAATACTCATGTCGCTTTCCCCTTTAATAGTCAGTCTACCGACGAACGTTGATTCAGGCTTTCCCACCTATTGTTATGCTCCTTGTTGTTTGAATATACGTCCTGTTATCACATTTGGTTCGTACAGAATGTAAGATTGGCGACACCAAAGACTTTGCTTTATGGACAGTTTTTTCATTACAACGGTGAGCGGTGGGTATGAATCTTTCAATCACAGCCTTTCTCTACTTAAGCCTAGTCGGGGATTTGCAATTTTGCTTAACAATTATGAATTTATTGCAAAAGTGACATTTGAATCACTCTTTCACTGAAGATGAATTTATGTCGTGAATAGGTGCAATAGAAATCAGATATTTGGCAAAGACAGAAGAGTCTCAGTGATTCATTGCTCTACATCGCACAAGGGAAGCGTAAGAAGGTGAAAAAGCAGCGGTAAGGTTGTGACAGGGCAAATAAAAAAGGAAAGCGAGTGCTTTCCTTTTCGTAGACGAATAGTTTATGCGCTGAAGATTTGTGCAAGCTCGTTTTCGCATAAATGGTACTGACGAGGGCAGTTGCGCCAAGTTTGTAGCATACGACGGTATTTATCCAGCATTGGCATTTGGCTGTTAAAGTGATGGTCTGCTTTATCAAATTGAGGGTACAGACCTTCAGAATCAATAAGGAAGCGTACGTAATGGACTTGTTGGGCCTCTGAAGCAATATCAAACCCAAGGAACTGCAAGCGGCGCTGATCCACTTTGTTACGATCTTCGGTATCGAGCATGTTGTAAGATTCTTGCATCGCGTGATACATCTCCATAACGTCGATGATCTCACGACACTCCGCTTCTGAGAGACAGCCGAAATCTTTATTCAACTCACGCATTTGTAGCTCATAGCCACGTTCAACGATCGTTTGTAAGCGTTTGTATTTGGCCGCATTACTTGGATCAAGTTGAGACATAAGGTTGTATTGGTTTGATAGAATCAAACGTTGAGCGTTTGACATTTCCATGATGACCTCACTAGATATCTAATACATTTTTAATGTGCTTAGGTTAACGCTTAAGACATGAGTGAAACATGATCTCAACACATATTTAATACTAAAAAATGGCAAGAACTGTCACTTTTGACCAGTTTAAAAACACTTATTTATGGTAATGATTGTATATGTAGTCTCGGTCTGAAAATACTCTTAGCCACTCTGGTTTGAATACGGTTAAAACCGCCAGTGACATACCATTTAATAGACCCTCAGGGAAGGCAAGCAACGGTACAAAAATAAAGTAGTTATGTTGAATGGTTTCCCAATCGTAATGACCAACCGATAAATGGTAAAAGGAGTTAATCAGCAGATGCAGGCTTCCTGTTATCGCGCCGTTGAAAAAACCTGCAACGAAGATGAACACAAAAATGTTTCTTGGCAAGTAGTGATAACTCAAAAGAAAGACGAGGTAACTAATGAAGATAGGAAGCAGGGCAGACAATACTAAAGACGTGGGTAACTGCAACAACGACACATCATGTAGCAGGTGGTTGACCAGCATTGCGGGGATACTGATTAGAAAGGCCATACGCCAACCATACATCATCGTCAGCGTTGTTAGCGCGAGAAAATGAATCTGTAGTCCTTCTTTTACGCCTGCTTGGGTTGCCCATAAGATGCTGAAAAAAAAGAGTGTTGCGAAAACGAGGTGCTGAAATGCTTTTTCCTTTTCAAGCTTGGGCCAAACGACTTTTTTCCAATCTGGTAGACAGTAGGCGAGCACTATCCAAAGTATGACAACCAGAGAGCCCAAGTTAAACCAATCCATGTTACTTCCTTCCTATGCGATCATGACGCAATCATTTCTATTGTTCTTTTTATACCTAAATCAAGTCATAGAGATTCATTGAAGGTACTTAGGTATAGTTAAAAAAATACCAGCAATATGCTGGTATTTTAAAGAGGTTAGTTTTGCTGTTCACTTAGTATTTTACGTTATCGTTGTACTGCGCAAGAATGGATTGAATCTCGTCCATAGTTTCTTTCGGTGGAGGGTTTACCCCTTCGAGTGGGTATTCTAAGCCCAATGCTTCCCATTTATGGGCACCCAATTTGTGATAAGGAAGTAACTCGACCTTTTCGATGTTATCCATATCTTTAATAAACTCCCCAAGCATGTGTGCTGCTTCAGGATCATCCGTGTAACCTGGCACGACTACATATCGAATCCAGGTTTTCTTTCCGATTTTTTGCAAGTAACGAGCAAAGTCCAATGTACGTCGATTCGATACGCCGATGAGATCTTGGTGCACTTCATCTTTCATGTGCTTGATATCAAGCATTACTAAGTCTGTTGCATCCAGTACTTCATCGATAACATCAGTGTGTTTACGAACATAACCGTTCGTATCTAGGCACGTATGAATACCTTCTGCTTTAGCTGCGCGGAAAAAGTCTCGTACAAATTCAGGTTGAAGCATCGCTTCGCCGCCAGAACAAGTAACGCCACCACCTGATGCATTCATGAAGTGGCGGTAACTTTTCGCTTCGGAAATGATCTCTTCAACCGTAACTTCTTTACCATCATGCGTATCCCATGTATCGCGATTGTGGCAATACTTACAGCGCATCAAACAACCTTGCAAGAAGACGATAAAACGAATACCAGGTCCGTCTACGGTACCACATGACTCAAATGAGTGAATACGACCAGTTGTTGACATCTTTTGCTCTCATTACTAGTAAATTCTAGCTGTTATTTTATTACAAAAAGCAGGGTTAAAACAGCTTTGTCGGTACTAAAGGCAAGGTTATGTGAAGAAAGAAAATAGATAGACCAATCTAAATAAATGCTTGATCACAGGGTTGGTTAATACCAAACGAGAGAACTTGCCTTGTATTTAGATTGGTACGGATACAGGGATAAGTCAGCTTTTAGAAAAAGGCGAACACAGAGAAGGAGCCTGTCCCATAAACATCAGTTTGGGATTCTTCATAATCTGGCGTTTTTATCGTAAAGGTTAGGCTTGCACCGTAATTTTGGTTATACCAAGTTGCACCCGCTACGGCGCTTGCTTGCCAATTTTGCAGTGTGACGTCGTATGGCGCGGATGGCTCAGGAATATCAGGGCGATCGCCTTCGATGGTCATGTCATTGAAACGGTAACGACCTTCAAACCCCGTAAATAAGAACCAGCTTGAAGTATCCTGTGCGAGCATACTCGCTGAGAACGGGCTCTCAACACTAATATTGGCGGCTCCGATGCTGCTTGCTAGGTTTGTACCCCAACGAAACATGACGCCTTGAGAGACATCACTACGGAAGTTACCTGCATTGATGTCGTTAATGTTGGTGATTTCCCATTGCGTTTTTTGTTCTTCGCTGCGCATCAATTTATTAAATACGCGGTAGCCAAGGCTAAACGCCACTTTCTCGTCGATCTGGTAATCCCAACCTTGTGGGTCAGTCGAGCCTGTTATGCCGTGAACGATTTCTTGCGCTTTTTCTGAAAGCGAACTTTCACCTGTTGCACCGATGGTGAAGTTGTAGCGGACGGCCTTATCATCAGTCAAAGAAAGATAGTTGATCTCAGTATGTAGATAACCCGCATATGGGCGATCATTGACCAGTGGATAATCCGCTTCAATGTCGCTCGGAGTCCACATTTTGTGGCCAAGAACCAACTCTATTTTATCGATATTGGCGTGTTCTGAGTCAGCCAGACTCAGCCATTTCCATTGGCTTTCTTGTTTCAGTTGGCCTGTTGCGTAGGAAAGAAAAATACCATTTGTGTAGTCTTGGTCGACGCCGAAAATACCATCATTGTCGAGTGTAAAAGAGACCGTAGACTTAGTGGATGCCATCGCAACTGGAGAAAGAAGAGTAAGAACAATTAATTTACTGAGTTTCATATACTTTATTTACTAACTTTTTTCGCATCATACGTAAGAATGTGGGCAAAATCTTTCGTAATATCACAACTTTCATTCAAGAAATAAAAAAAGGCTGATGCTTAGAAGCATCAGCCTTTGTTGTATCACTAAAACGTTATTTCACTAAAGTCTTATAGAGACTCTGTGAATGTACGTGCGATTACGTCAGCTTGTTGCTCTGCAGTTAGAGAGTTAAAGCGAACAGCGTAACCAGATACACGGATTGTTAGCTGAGGGTATTTCTCTGGGTGCTTAACGGCGTCTTCTAGAGTTTCGCGGTTAAGAACGTTCACGTTTAGGTGTTGACCACCTTCGATCCCCGCTTCGTGGTGGAAGTAACCATCCATCAGACCAGCAAGGTTAGCGCGTTGTGAACCCTCATCTTTACCTAGTGCATTAGGTACGATAGAGAATGTGTAAGAGATACCATCTTGTGCGTCAGCAAACGGCAGTTTTGCAACTGAAGTTAGTGATGCTACGGCACCTTTCTCATCGCGACCGTGCATTGGGTTCGCACCTGGAGCAAATGGAGCACCAGCACGACGACCATCAGGTGTGTTACCAGTTTTCTTACCGTAAACCACGTTTGAAGTGATAGTAAGAATTGACTGAGTAGGGATTGCATCACGGTAAGTCTTAAGCTTACGGATTTTGCCCATAAATACAGAAACAAGTTCACATGCGATATCATCAACGCGTGGGTCGTTGTTACCAAATTTAGGGTAATCACCTTCGATTTCGAAGTCGATTGCTAGACCGTCTTCGTCACGGATTGGCTTAACTTTTGCGTATTTGATTGCAGACAGAGAGTCAGCCGCAACAGATAGACCAGCAATACCACAAGCCATAGTACGTTTAACGTCACGGTCATGTAGAGCCATTAGTGCCGCTTCGTAGCTGTACTTGTCGTGCATGAAGTGGATAGCGTTTAGTGCAGTCACGTACTGCTTCGCTAGCCAATCCATGAAGTGGTCCATTTTCTCCCACAACTCATCGTAGTTCAGTACATCGCCTTCGATCTTCGGCATTTGTGGACCAACTTGGATTTTTAGCTTCTCATCCACACCACCGTTGATGGTGTAAAGCATAGTTTTCGCAAGGTTAGCACGAGCACCAAAGAACTGCATTTGCTTACCAACAACCATTGGAGATACACAACATGCGATTGCGTAGTCGTCAGAGTTCATGTCTGGACGCATTAGGTCGTCGTTTTCGTACTGGATTGAAGAAGTATCGATAGACACTTTCGCACAGAACTTCTTGAAGCCTTCAGGTAGTTGCTCAGACCAAAGAACAGTGATGTTTGGCTCTGGAGAAGGACCCATTGTGTATAGTGAGTTTAGGAAACGGAAGTTTGTACGAGTAACTAGCGTACGACCGTCAAGACCCATACCACCCATCGACTCAGTTGCCCAGATAGGGTCGCCAGAGAATAGATCATCGTACTCAGGAGTACGTAGGAAACGAACCATACGTAGTTTCATTACGAAGTGGTCGATCATTTCCTGAGCTTGTTCTTCTGTGATGCGGCCAGCAGCGATATCGCGCTCGATGAAGATGTCTAGGAACGTAGAAGTACGGCCTAGAGACATTGCCGCGCCGTTTTGAGATTTAACAGCAGCTAGGTAACCGAAGTAAGTCCACTGGATAGCTTCTTGTGCAGTTTCAGCAGGACGAGAAATGTCACAACCGTATTTTGCAGCCATTTCTTTGATTTGACCTAGAGCACGGTGTTGCTCTGCGATCTCTTCACGAAGCTGCATTGTCATTTGTAGGTCTTCGCCGTTCTCGAAACGCTCTTGTAGAGAAGAGAACTGTGCGAATTTATCCTTCATTAGGAAATCAATACCGTATAGAGCAACACGACGGTAGTCACCGATGATACGACCACGACCGTATGCATCAGGAAGACCAGTCAATACGCCAGACTTACGACACGCCATGATTTGTGGAGTGTAGATGTCGAAAACGCCTTGGTTGTGAGTTTTACGGTATTCTGTGTAGATTTTCTTAACTTGTGGGTCAAGCTCGCGGTTGTAGGCTTTGCATGAACCTTCAACCATACGGATACCACCGTTAGGGATGATCGCACGTTTTAGAGGAGCGTCAGTTTGAAGACCTACGATAGTTTCTAGGTCTTTTTCGATGTAGCCTGCATCGTGAGCAGTGATGGTAGAGATAACTGAAGTATCAAAATCAACAGGAGCGTGAGTCGCGTTCTCTTGTTTGATGCCTTCCATTACCTTAGCCCAAAGCTTGTTAGTCGCTTCAGTACCTTCAGAAACTAGGAAAGATTCGTCGCCTTCGTACGGAGTGTAGTTCTTCTGAATGAAATCACGAACGTTTACTTCGTTTTGCCAGTCGCCTGCAGCAAAACCTTCCCAAGCTTTAGCAAATTGCTCTGCCATGACATACCTACCTTTTTAGTAGAAAAAAATACGTACTGCTTCGCCGTTGAGCCAGCTATCCCCAAGTTAAAGAGGGGAACAGTACACTCTTATGAATAACAATATTTATAGTCTTAAATTTAAATGTTCGAGTTACAAAACTATAAATATTGTCACTAGTTTTAACGTTTCTCTTTTTAAGCAACAGTTAGAGGTTAAACTAAAATTTTTTTGCAAACCTTAAACTAAATCAATAAATCCTCAAAAATATCGATAAAAATGGGGTAGCGACTAGCGCTACCCACACATTTTCTGAACTGTCAGCTTTACAGCCAAGCTTGGATGCCATATTGGCCTTCAAGCATACCAACTGCAAGCATAGCAACTAAACAGATAATAAGTACGCTTACTGGGATCACAATCTTGTCTACAAACGACAAGCGAGACGCGCGCTCTTTATCACCAATTAAGCCGTTGTTATCTAAAAGCATAGTTAGTGCCCAAGCTAGAACAGGGTTAACGACTGCTGAACCAAAGATACAGATGCCTGCTGCTTGTGAATCTTTTGAGTCTTTCACCATCTGCATGCCTGCTTCAAGCAATGGTAGAGAGACACCAACGAGAAGAGCAACGCGCATAACTGGTGGCCATACAGCAACATCCATAGGGAAACCAAGGATTGCAACAATAATACATAGAGAACCTAGTAAGATTGCACCGCCAGGAATAGGGCGCTTCGCGATTGCTGCAGGGATCATGTAAGTCCCCCAAGATGATGTGATGTTACCACCACCGACAGCGGTACCGACCATTTGGCGCACAGAACACATTGTCATTGTGTCATCAACGTCCATCAGTACTTTTTCACTCTTACGTGGGTAGTTCATTTCTTGGAAGATGCGGTGACCCAAGAAGTCAGGAGACCACATTGCTACAGCAAGAATTGCGAATGGTAGAGAAGCGATGAAGTGTTCCATATTAGGAAGACCAAGCATCCAACCTTCTTCTGTTGAACCCCACCAGTAGATTGGGTTTAGGTTTGGAAGACCCGTCTCGGTTACGAATTTAATATCGAAGCCTGCGCCAAGAACAAGTGCGATTGCAAGGCCAGTGAAGGCACAAACAGGGATTGCTAGCCAGCGTTTGTTCACTTTAGCAAGAAACGCGTACAGGCCAATGGTAACCGCAAGAACGATTAGACCGATGTAACCCATGCTACCTGCGGCAACTGTGTCGGATTGCAAACCAACAGCCCAAGCTTGAATGGAATTAATTTGGCTCATCGTTCCGGTTAAACCCAAGAAGATGAGAAGGCCACCAGCCGTACCTTCAGAGGTGAGGTTAACCAGTTTTGAACCACCTTTTAACAGGCTCAGAATTAAACCAAACACACCAATGAGAATTGCCAATGCAAGAGGGTGAGCACCAGCAAGCGCGATGGTACCAATAAGAGGGATCATTGGGCCGTGGTTACCAGCTAGGTTGGCTTTAGGGTTAATAAAGCCAGAAGCAAGTACACAGAAAAGAAGTGCAGGTATGAGCATCTCTACACGAGCAACTTCGATGGCGAAATCTTTGCCCAGGTTAACATGGTCCCATGCGGCAGTTAGGCCTTCAGCCCAAGACATCATTACCGCAGAGTACATCGCGATAATACCAATCGTACCGGCAAGTGCTGGAACAAGATCTTCAAGTTCAAAACGGAAGTCACGACCTGGCAAGTTTAAGCCGAAACGACGCGGCTTCATAATTTGTAGTTCGTGGTCTAGGTAGTCTGAACGGCTTGCGAACTCAGATGCTGGACGATGAAGCTCACGGTAGCTCTTGGTCTCGATATCTGAATCAGAGTGCGTTTTGTTAACTGCGTCTGACATAGATTCCTCATATATTTAAAAGTTATGAATTCTTCATTCAATTGTGTTAATCCGCATCCTGCGGCACGCTTATGCTAGCTATTATTAGATTTGTTACACGTCGACATTGTGCCTAAGCATAGCTAATAACTTATTGTGTTGAGGCACAAAAATATCCTCATCTTTTGGCAGGAGTCTAGCAAGATAGCCATTTAGGGTGATTGATTTAGATCACTTTAAGAATGGTTGTGAAATAAAACTACAGAAAGTTTCTGGCATGCGAATGAGATGGTGAAATCTTGTGTAATTTCATTACACAAGTTGCATAAAATTAGAATTTGTTGCTCTTATCGTTCGGGGATGCGAAGTAAATATCAATATTCATGATGATTATATAAAGCTGGCTTTATTCTTGCTTTCTACAGGGCAAAGACGATTTTTTGGCTAATCATTGCCGCTCAGTTTAGGAAAAAGACATGAAACAGCTTAAAGTACTGCCACTAGTGGCAATTATCTCAGGGTTAATGGTCGGTTGTGGCGGCGGTGGCGGTGGCGGCGGTGGTGCTGCGCCGAAAACAGCGTTTACTTTTGATTTTGCTATACCTGCAACAATGACTGAAAGTGAAGCTACTGCGAAAGGTTGTACGGTGTATGACCACAAAACTGAGCTAAACGGTGATAAAACGGTTTTAACCTATAGCGCAGCGTCAAAAGAGCAAGTGACTAACTATGTTATCGGTTACTACTCTGATGCAGATGGCAAAAGAGCCGGAGACATCATCAAACCAACCACTGATAACTTTAAGTTTTATCTTGAAGATATTCCTGACGGCGGCTTTGTAACGTTTCAAGCAATAGAATTTAACGGTAGAGAAGCTCGCGTAAATACGTTTTCAAAAGAATTCTTACAAGATAAGAAACTACGTAATGCCACGTTTGCCCTTAACCGAGACTCTTTGAACAAGTGCTTTACTGGCGGTAACTTAGCAAGCAATAAGTTTACTAACCTAGATTACCGAAATGCTGAATCAGGTGGTGGAGACTACAACTTTGTCTCGCAAACCGATATTTTCACGTCACCTAACCCTGATATGTTGCCTACCGATGAGCTTATGGGGCTTAAAGGTGAGCCTACGGCGTTGTTCCAGTATGAATCTGGTTCAAGCGACAAAGCGCTTTACCAGTATGGTATTGGTTCGTGGGGGACTGGTGAGATCGCCTTAGTCAGAGCGGATAATACGTCAAACATTTATTCGTCTTCTGATTATACTTACGACACTCTCCACATTGGTTTTATTACTAACGGCTTTGCGTATGATGCGCTGAAGCTAGATAAAACGGCCGTTGAATATAATCGCCCTAGTGCAACGAATAAAGAAACTTGGGTCTACATGGCGTTCTCAGAGAATCAAGTTAATGGTTGGGACTCTCTACTTAACGAAACGGTCTCTGATGGATGGGATATTGACGTTGATCCAAGCTCTTACTTAAATATTGATAACCTGCCAAACACAAAACCAAGTGTATCAACACAAGGAAGTGCAGACTCGGTGATTGATCTGGACATGGGTTTAACATCGTCTACAGAAGGCTTTACTCGTGTTGCTTACTTTGCGGCTTCAGGCGACTATAAAGTCACACATCGTATTTTCACAAAGAGCGACAGTGACTCTGTTGTTGTTCCTGAGCTCCATTACTACAATTTCCCAACATCAGCCGTTAACGGTTTGAAAGTTTCAGCTTCGGACGATTTTAATCGCACTGCTTTGGTATTGAGTGACGATAGCAATATCGACTCTAAAGTTTTCATGAGCTTCTTTTCTAATGGTGAAGCGTCAGAGCCTGAGCTAGATGAAGACTTGGATGGCATCATTACTTCTGAAAAAGAAGGCCTAGAAAATGAAGTGACATTACGTACTTCAAACTCATTGATAGTCAGTCGTTTTAATTAATTCATTACGACCCTAAATAAGTTTCAATTAACACTTTTGTAAATTTATTAAGCCCCTTCTAAAGGGGCTTTTTTATATTTAATATTCAGCTTTTGAAGAATAAGTTGCTATATATTGCATATTAATTTGGCTATCGTATCTTTCTATTCGAATTATTTAGGTTAATAATTTGTTGCAAGTTTCAGGGTGTGGTGCTAATTTGTTCCGAATTAGAGAGGGCGGAGTCCCTTAATTGCAGTGACAAAAACACAGGGAGTAGAGCGCATGAATGATGTACCAGCGCTAGATATAAAAGACCTGCACAAAACATTTGGACAAAATGAAGTTCTCAAGGGAATTTCTCTTGCCGCGCACAAAGGAGATGTCATCTCCATCATTGGCTCTTCCGGTTCTGGTAAGAGTACCTTTCTTAGATGTATCAACTTGCTAGAAACGCCTACCGCAGGCGAAATTTGGGTGAATGGTGAATTAATCCAAATGAAGAACAACCGAGCAGGGGAATCCGTTCCTGCTAATGAAAAGCAAGTGCAACGTATTCGCTCACGTCTAGCGATGGTGTTCCAAGGTTTCAACTTATGGTCACACCTGACAGTACTAGAAAACGTGATTGAAGCCCCTGTTCATGTTCTAGGTGTGCCAAAAGCCCAAGCGATTGAAAACGCAGAAGTCTTGCTTAAGAAAGTAGGCCTATATGAGCGTAAAGACTATTATCCTGGACACTTATCTGGCGGTCAGCAGCAACGTGCCGCTATTGCCCGTGCGCTAGCAGTTGACCCTGAAGTGATGTTGTTTGACGAGCCAACCTCGGCGCTTGACCCAGAACTTGTTGGGGAAGTATTAGGGGTAATGAGAGATTTGGCAGATGAAGGACGAACCATGCTGGTGGTCACGCACGAAATGGCATTTGCGCGAGACGTATCAAACCATGTGATGTTCTTGCATCAAGGCTTAGTGGAAGAACAGGGAAATCCAGCTAAGCTATTTACAAACCCGGATTCAGAACGATTACAGCAGTTTATCTCATCCATTTACTAATATTTTTAGGCGGCAGACTATTGCCTCCTAAGCCAGCACAACAAACAAAACGAAATAAAATAGCAATCACAGGAGTATGGAAATGAAAAAGTGGTTATTAGCAGCAACGATCGCTGCAACGGCAGTATCTGGTGTCGCTCAAGCGAAAGAATGGAAAACAGTTCGCTTCGGCATTGAAGGTGCTTACCCTCCGTTTAGCTGGACAGAAACGGATGGTTCGCTGAAAGGCTTCGACGTAGACATGGCCAACGCGCTTTGTGAAGAAATGCAAGTGAAATGTAAGATTGTCGCGCAAGATTGGGATGGCATCATTCCTTCTCTATTAGCGCGTAAGTACGACGCAATCATCGCTGCGATGTCTATTACTGAAGAGCGTAAGAAGAAAGTCGATTTCACTGGCAAATACGCACTGATTCCAAACAAATTTATTGCCAAGAAGGGTGCGAATCTGGATTTTGACAACCTAGATGGCAAGAAAATCGCCGTTCAACGTGCAACAACACACGACAAATATCTGACAGATAACTATGGCGATAAAGTAGAAATTGTTCGTTACGGTTCTTTTGATGAGGCTTACCTAGATTTAGCCAATGGTCGTGTTGCCGCTGTATTGGGCGACGCCTCTGCTCTAGAAGAAGGTGTGCTTAATAAAGCGGGCGGCGACGCGTACGAGTTTGTTGGTCCGTCATTGACCGATCCTAAGTGGTTCGGTGAAGGTTTTGGTATTGCCGTGCGTAAACAAGATAAAGATCTAACGAAGAAATTGGACGCGGCGATAATTTCACTACGTGAGAAAGGTGTTTATCAAGAAATTGCTGGTAAATACTTTAACTACGATGTGTACGGTGAATAAACCGTAATTAAGCGACCGTTGGCTTGTTCCTAGAAGTAGTCAACGGTCGATTTTTTGAGTTTAGGGATTAGGAACTCACCTATGCTAGATTTACAAGGATACGAAGCTTCGATTTTAAAAGGGGCTTTAGTAACGATAGAAGTTGCAGTGCTTTCACTCCTTCTTGCCGTGATCTTAGGTATGCTTGGCGCATTAGCTAAGTTAGCACCTTACAAATGGGCAAGGGCGATTGCCACTCTTTACACCACCGTCATTCGCGGCATTCCAGATTTGGTTCTGATGATGCTGATTTTCTTTGGTGGACAAATACTTTTAAACAATAGCCTGTACTCCATTAACGAAACGCTCAATGAGTGGTTTGCTTCGAGTGATCCAAACCATGAATGGACGTCTTACTTACCCGACTATATTGATGTCAGCCCATTTATTGCAGGTGTACTCACGATTGGTTTTATCTTTGGTGCCTACATGGCGGAGACTTTTCGCGGAGCGATCATGGCGGTGGACAAAGGTGAACTAGAAGCGGCGAAAGCTTATGGTATGAGCTCAGCCTTATCGTTTAGAAGAATCTTACTGCCTCAGATGATTCGTCATGCATTACCTGGATTTGGTAATAACTGGTTAGTGTTACTCAAGACCACTGCGTTAGTTTCCATCATCGGCCTGGATGACATGGTGAGAATGAGCTCGTTGGCGGCAGGTACGACGAAAATGCCGTTTACCTTTTACATGGCTGTCGCGCTCATCTTTCTGTTTTTTACCAGCGTTTCGACCGGGCTACTCAAGCTTGTTGAGCGTAAGTTCAGTATTCATGCGAGGTAAGTTATGGATTTTTCTTTGATTATTGAAAGCTTCCCAACTTATCTTCAGGGACTTTGGACGACAGTTTGGCTGGTAGGATTAGCGTTGGTCATCGGTTTGTGTGTCTCGATTCCATTAGCTGTGGCACGTAATAGTACGAATTATGCCTTTAGCTTACCTTCTTGGGGATTCATTTACTTTTTCCGTGGAACACCGTTGCTGGTCCAGTTGTATTTGATTTACTACGGTATGGATCAGTTCTTTCCTGTGAAAGATACCTTGTGGGAAAACGCTTGGTTCTGTGCTTTAGTCGCTTTTATTCTTAATACGTCGGCTTATACTGCAGAAATTATTCGTGGTGCGATTAATGGCTTGCCCAAAGGTGAAGTAGAAGCTGCCAAAGCGTATGGGATGAGTAAGTTTATGACATACAGACGTATTATCTTGCCTAGTGCACTGCGTCGAGCATTACCAGCTTATTCAAACGAAGTGATTTTCATGCTGCACGGTAGTGCGGTCGCGGGTATCGTTACCATTATGGATCTAACTGGCGCTGCGCGCTTAGTTAACTCACGTTACTATGCGCCATTTGAATCTTTCCTTACGGCGGGGCTGTTCTACATGGCACTGACATTTATGATCTTGTGGTGCTTTAAAGTGGCAGAGAAGCGCTTCTTGGCATACCTACGTCCTTTAAGTTAATAATTAATGTCAGCAATGGTATCGGAATGGGTACCATTGCTTTTTGATGATTTTGTTATCTTCATTCCTATTTTTCCTACCGATACAAAAGACTATTTCTTTTTATTCATGTACTTACATTAATATTTGATAAACCCATTGTTTAGTAAGTAAAAATGAAAAAAACAATTCTATCGTTGGGCCTTGCCGCCGTTGCCACTGGATGTGGTGGGGGAGAGGGAGAGTCACAATCTAATGCTCAAGTAAAACCAACGCCAGCTCCAGTTCAACAAGCTCTGGAAACTGGTAATGCACTGCTCGTTTCTGACCCGAACGATTTCATCCGAGAAAGTCGGCAAGTTGTGGAAGGGCACAAGAAACAGTCGAATACGATCAAATCTGCAATTGCGAAAAACCTTTCTGGCCTTTATTGGGATCCAACCCATGATGCAGCGATATTGGCACCTCAGTATGGGTTCAACGACACCATCTTGATGACCAACAAGGCCATGGCTAGCGGTTATAAAGATCAGGCGTTGTCAATTGGCGTTGCTGGAGAAAAAGCTCATGGTCAACGTTATGCGCTATTAGGTAGTAACCCATTTAGAACGGCACAACGCTTTCCCGAGTCTTCGAATGCAGCGATGACTCAATGGCTAAGCAACCTGGTCACTTGGTTGTCAGGCGGAACTACTTCAAACGTTGTCATCGCGCAAATGGATCAGTCTTATTACTTCCCTGATGAGCAAGCGACTCGGAATTGGCTGAAAGACAATGTTTCACAAGAGTTGGCGTTTAACGAGGCCAACCTATGCGATGGTTCGAAGCTACTTAGCTGCTTGCAAACCAATACTCCAAACTTATTGATCTTGTCACAGCATCTGCAATCTGGCGACACCAACCAACAAGTACTCGATGCTCTGGCATACGCTGAGCAAGCCCAAATTCCTGTTCTATACCTGCATTGGGATGGAGGACTAACTGAACTTGGCCGAGACATTTTGGAAAAATTCCATGTTGATTATGTGGGAGATAACTATTGGCGTAAGTTAGGCTTGGTTGATTGGGCGCCTTCATCACTCATGAACTTCGTGCCAGACTCTGTTACTATGCAACAAGCGCTGCTGTCTCGTTTTGAATCTCAAAACTTCAATGTTGACTTGTCACAGTGTGATGACAAATCTTGTCCTGACACTGCGAATATGGAAAGTCAATTTTATGCAGGGGCAAACAGTATTCGCCATCGGTTGAAAAAGCTTGATGAACAAAAAGTAGATTTGTTTAATCAAGATGGCTACCAATACGAAAAACTCATGGTATTGCTGGCTGATCACTATCGTCAAACGGTTGTGTTCCCAATGGACAAACAATCAACCCAAACGACCGAATTCCTAAAATCGTATTTTGCCGATTACGTACAATACAACAGCCGAAGCGTGAACCCAAAACAACCAAATATGGGGAACTTCAGCCGTAGTGAGTTTAGCCCTGAAGTAAAGAGAATCAGCGCAACGATTAATATGGAATCAAAGCGTAACTTCCGCTCTGCTGGTGTGTATGCGCTTCCTGGGGAGACCTTTACGGTCACGCGCAATGACAGTAATGAAGTGACGACTAAAATTGTCATCAACAGTTTAAGAAGTGGCGCAACTCATGAGTTCAGCAAAGATGGATACACGCGACCAAAAATGCTGACTTCTTTCGCCTATGAGGTGAAGCCGGGTGAAACCATCACGCTGACTTCACCTTATGGCGGGCCTATCCAGGTTCACTTTAACAATAATGATGTACCAGTAGCTCTAACATTTAGCCATGTAGCGCAACACCCTGTATGGAGAAGTGAAAAGGATAACGATGCGTTTATTCAGGAGCTTGAAGCGAATTTGTTCGATTGGGCTGAACTGATCACGCCTGGATTTGAGGTACACTCTAAACGTGACAAAATGCTTGAATCTGTCAACGATGAGATGTGGTCGACACCGGCTGAAATGGCGCTGGCGACAGAAGAGTATGTTCATAACTACCCACATGTCTTGGCTGGTTTCCAAGGGCCGGGTATCGATGAGGTTCCGGAAATTATCCAGTATGCCAAAAATCAAGGTTGGGAAATCGCCAATATTGATATGGTGAAGCATATGAACGCTGACCAAGCGACGTGTGGTTACGGCTGTTCTGGTAACCCATACGATGCTTACTGGTCATTCAGCCCACTCGGTCACGGTGATTTACATGAGCTTGGTCATGGCTTGGAAAAAGGTCGATTCCGATTTGCAGGCTGGGAAGGGCATTCAACGACCAATTACTACTCGTATTACAGTAAGTCTCGTTTCTTCCAGAATACGGGGAAAGTTTCAACTTGCCAAAGCTTAGATTTCAAAGGCCAGTTTGAATTATTGCAAGCAAGCCGAACTCAAGCGGATCCAAACGCTTACATGGCAGCGCAAAATCAAACTGGTTGGAGTTGGGGAGCTCGCGTTTACATTCAAATGATGATGGCGACGCAGCATGAAGGTGTACTGCAAAATGGTTGGCATTTATTGGCGCGATTGCACCTGATTGAACGTGAGTTTAACCGCTTGAAATCGGATGATGCGCTTTGGAATGAGAGACGATTGAGTATTGGTTTCGCCAACTACTCTCGTGAAGAAGCAAATAGCATCTCAAACAACGACTGGTTGCTTATTGCTCTGAGCTACATCTCTCAGCGAGACATGACGAGCTATTTAGATATGTGGGGCTTCTCGTTCACAGAAAAAGCGAAACAGCAGGTTGTGGCGCTGAATCTACCACCGATGCCTCTCACTTACTTTGCAAGCAGCAATACCGGCTACTGTCTGAACGAATTTGCTCAAACGCCAGTCAGTGTTGATGGTCAAACGGTTTGGCCGCTGAACTAGCTGAGTAGAAAGTAACTTGCATGAAAAAGGGAGACAGAGTCTCCCTTTTTCATGGGTTAAGCTTAGCGTTGAGTCCCGCTTATTGCTCAGTTATGTATTACTTGAACGTCGACCAAATTGGAGCGTGGTCTGAAGGTTTTTCAATACCGCGCAATTCATAATCGATACCCGACTCAATACATTTTTGCGCGAGAGAAGGGGTCGCCAAAATGACATCAATTCGTAGACCTCGGTTATCATCAAACCCGCGAGAGCGATAATCAAACCACGAGAATTGATCGTTCACTTCTGGATATAGCTTGCGGAAGGTGTCCTCAAAGCCCCAATCTAGCAAGGTTTTCAGCCATTCGCGCTCTTCCGGTTGGAATGAACATTTACCTGTTTTTAGCCAACGCTTACGGTTTGGTTCGCCGATACCGATATCTGCATCAATAGGGCTAATGTTGATGTCACCCATAACAATCAATTGCTCGTCACTATTGTGATGATCGTTTAGGTAGGTCATCAGATCTTTATAAAACTGACGTTTGTATGGGAATTTTGTTTCGTGGCTGATGTTATCCCCTTGAGGGAAGTAGCCGTTTAGCACCGTGACCTTTTCGCCGTTTTCATTTAAAAACGTTGCCATGATCATGCGCTTTTGGTGCTCTTCGTTATCCGTCGGGAACCCTTTTTGTACGTGTAGAGGTTCTTGCTTACAAAGCATTGCGACGCCGTAATGCGCTTTTTGACCATGGAAATACACTTTGTAGCCCATGGCTTCGACAGCTTCAATCGGGAATGCTTCATCGTGAACTTTAATTTCCTGAAGGCCAATCACATCTGGTTGGTGTTTGTCGATTAGCGCTTGGAGTTGGTGCAGTCGCGCACGTAGTCCATTGATGTTAAAGCTGATTACTTTCATTGTTTATCCTTTTTGAGGGCGTACTTTTTTATGAATAGTATCATTGTGCAAGAGCACTGAAAACGAGTCTCGGTGAAAGGAGCGAAACGTTGGGCTACTTTGCTTTTAATTTGTTTTCTAAGTCGTTTTGCACGATCTTTAAAGCGTTAAGCGCAACTTCTGGATCTATCTCATTGCTCTCAAGTAAATAGATCAAATCGACAGCCAATTTGATCTCTTCAGGTGCGTCATCTAAAGGCGAGGTTGGTTGATCGGCCATTATTGGTGTTTTTCCCTATGTGTAATTTGGTTCTCTAGTTTCAGAAGCGCTGCCTCACAACGTGCCAAACGTTGCTCGGTCGCTAGTAACACTTTCTGAGCCTCGGCACGCATAAAACTAGGAGCGGTTTCGACAGCACGTTCTTTTTCTAACACCATTTCGCGCAAGCGTCTTGCCCACTCTTGGTGTTGAGCGAGTTCCTGATAAAGCACGTTAATAGGCTTGCGGAAATGGCTGCTATGTTTGATTTCATTCTTACGAATTTTAGTGGTAGAAATCTCGCGTTGAATCGCACCGACTTGCGCTACTAACCGTTCAGTGAGGTACTCAGCACGCAAAGCGGTGAGCTTACCTTCATTTTGCTCACGCACAATCGCATCCAGCGTAGCTTTTGCTTCTTTTACGCAAGGAGTAAGTAAGCGAGAGCGACAACCAAATAAGCGCTCATCAAAAAGCGGAACATGGTGTTCGCCTCTTTGACGGTCAAGAACAGCGGCTTGCTTCGCCATTTGTTCTAGGTTTTCCTGGAGTTGAGAAATGTTCATGACAAACCTACAAACCATGCGTCATAAGCCAATTTTATGGCCAGTATACTGACGACAGTAACAAATACAGGGCGAATGAATTTAGAACCAAACCGAATGGCGGAATGCGCGCCAACAAAAGCGCCAGCCATTAAACATACCCCCATTGTTAAGCCTAGCACCCAGTTGATATGACCGAGGACTGCAAACGTAATCAAAGAGGTAAAGTTGCTGGTAAAGTTCATTGCTTTTGCTAAGCCAGAGGCGAGCAAGATATTCAGCCGATAAAGAGCCATTGAACTTACCGTCCAAAAAGCCCCAGTTCCAGGCCCTGCGAGCCCGTCATAGAACCCTATGGATAATCCTTGCATGTACTGTTTTCTATGAAGTTTTGGGCAAGGCTCGGGAATTGGACTTTGATGAGGAGAGTGCGGTGTTTTATGGAAGACGGTGTATAACGCCGCCGCTAAAATAACAAGAGGTAACCCTTTTTCTAGCCAATCCGTGCTAATCGCGTCCACAAGTAGGGTACCTAATGTTGCTCCGACAAGCGTCGCAACAAATGCTCTTCCCCAGCATTGAGGCTTGAATAAACGTTTCTTGTAGTACGTAAATGCCGCAGTAGAAGAGGCAAAGGTAGCCGCAAGTTTATTGGTGCCTAGTGCAATATGGGGCGGCAAGCCCAACGATAGTAGAGCAGGTACGGTTAGCATGCCACCACCACCGGCAACTGCATCAATAAATCCAGCGACAAAAGCGACAAGCGCCAACACCAACAGCATAGTTGGCTCAATCATTTCCATAAATGGTGATTCTTCTAATATTCTATTTTACGTTTAAATGGAGGTAGTGAGTCGATTAAGGCTTGTCCGTATCGCTTAGTGACTAGGCGTCGATCAAGAATCGTTACTCTACCAGAATCTCTCTCTTTACGCAGTAAGCGACCTACGCTCTGGATCAGCTTTTTGCTTGCGTCAGGTACAGTTATTTGCATAAACGGGTTCCCACCTTTTTTCTCGATATATTCGGAGTGAGCCTGTTCGACAGGAGAGGTTGGAACACCAAATGGAATTTTTGTAATCACCAAGTTTTCAAGTAATTCGCCAGGTAAATCTAGCCCCTCAGAGAAACTGCCAGTACCAAATAAGATGCTGGTTTTATTTGATTCTATTAGCTTTTTATGTTTTTTTAGAATTTCTTGACGTGAGCTTTCACCTTGAACTTGCAACGCCCAGCCTTTTTTTATGAACTCCGAAGACAGCGCCTTCGCAACTTGGTTCATCTGCCAATAGGATGAGAATAATACTAAGTTGGCTTTCTTGTCTTCCAAGTACTTAGGCAATATCTCAATAAGATATTCAGTAAATTGAGGCGCTGGTGGTTCATATTTCATTGCAGGGATGAGCAATTCTGCCTGGTTTTGGTAATCGAATGGTGACGCAAGCGCTAAAAACTGTGTGCCTGATTCTGGTTTTCCATCAATACCAACCTGATGGCAAAAGTAATGGAAGGAGTTTAATGCACGCATCGTTGCGGAAACTAAAATGGCGCCAATGCACCTGCTCCAAATTTGTTGGTCGAGTTGCCATCCAATTTCAAGCGGAGAAACACTCACAATGAAATCACCCTCGCGATCGGGGTGGGTTTCTAACCAGCGAGCTAAAGGCGCACCTTTTTCACGAGTTGGCTCAGCCATCAAGTGCCAGACTTGCGCTAGGTTTTCTAACCTTTGAATGTAGAAGCCGAGCTCTGCAAGCGCTGGTTCAGCCAATCTTGTCGCAAGCTCCCCATCTTTTACTCTTTCCGCAATAAGGTCGGCAATTTTTGCCACACTTTGATTTGCTTTTTTACTGAACTGCTTCAACTCTTTGGATTGGTTCTCTAGCCATTCTGGTAGTTCACCGTGCTCAAAGCGGTAGATGCCTTCTTCAAATTGAGCTGGATCGAACTGTTTAGGCAGTTGAGTCAGTGCTGGTATCAAGTTCTGAACCGCGTCTTGAAGGTCGTTGCGAAATCGAGCTACGCGTTTCTCGTCTGCGAGCGACGAAAATTTGCTAATCGACTGATTTAACTTCTCAAGCCATGCTGCCGCACCTTTTAAGCTCGCAGATGCTGAAGCATGATCGCGGGCAACATGAGGTAAGTGATGTGCCTCGTCAAAGACGTATATCGTGTTTTCTGGCTCAGGTAAGATTACTCCGCCCCCCAAGTCTGCGTCTGCCATGACGAGAGAGTGGTTCGCAATGATGACATCATTCTTATCCAGCTCCGAGCGCGCTTTTTGAAATGGACAGCCGCGATGGCCCGGTAAACTGTTATTGCAACTGTGTTTATCACTGACAATCAGTTGCCATAGCTTATCATCGATGGTTTTAGGCCAAGAATCACGGTCACCGTCCCATTTACCTTGCGCAAGAGAGCGATGCATTGTTTCCAACAGCTCTATATCTTTTTGCTTAGGCTTGGTTTCGAACATGGCTAACTGACCACCATCAGCGCCGCAAGCTGAAGCAAGTTTTTCTGCACAACAATAGCGTTGACGGCCTTTTGCCAAAATAAAAGAAAACTCTCGGTCGGTAATCCGACGAAAAAGAGGGAGGTCTTTATTTATGAGCTGTTCTTGCAGAGCTACGGTCGCCGTTGAGATAACCACTTTTCTATTGTTATGTACAGCCACGGGGATGGCAGCCATTAGATAGGAGAGCGACTTACCAATTCCAGTCCCTGCTTCTGCAACCAGTATTCGGTTAGATTTGTGGTACTGACCGCACAGCGTTTTTGCAATCTCTGCAACAAGGTAGTTTTGTGCTCTTCTAGGTACAAAGTTATCAAGTTGATCTTGCAGGTTTTGATAGCTATTACGAATCGATTTTTGAATGTTACTGGTCAGCATACGGGCCTCAAATGCGTTGGAGGCGAATAGTAGCACACATCACTAGTTGTACAGTAGTTCACAAAACGGAATGCTTTTATGAGGAATGTAGATCTTCTTCACAAAAAAATATTGAACCTTATCTAAATGAAATTAATTTCATTATATGAAAAATATAAAACTCCAAATATGATATTTGTATGGTTTTTTATTCTATATATTGTGTTTTTTAGTATTTGTTTTGGGTTTAAAATCTTATTGTTAATGGTTTTATAAATTATGAAAAATCAAGAGGATTGATTAGATGTTCGTCGAATAAATAAAGATAAACTCTTCAAGCTATTGTTTTTAAATGTTATTTTTGTTTTTTTACATTGGTATTTAGAAAATTTGACAGCCAGAATAATCTTTTGCACTCTTAGCTCCAGATTTTGAGAAGGCGCTGTATAACGTTTTGTTAACGCTCTATCTCAAACATATAAAAAAAGGGAACCGGACAAGGATATCCCGAACTAAGAAAAGGCAGTGGATTAATTATGAAAAAAACTCTATTAGCACTAGCTGTAGTTGCGTCTGCAACTTCAGTGAACGCAGCTGAAGTATTCAAATCTGAAGAAGGTTCTGTAGATTTCTACGGTCAGCTACGTCCAACTCTTCTATTCCTAGACAGCACAGACCACACTGCAGAGCTAAACACTAGCTCTTCTCGTATGGGTGTAAATGGTGTTTACGTTGTAAACGACAACCTAAAAGTTCTAGGTGAAGTTGAAATCGGTGTTGCTCTAGGTGACAACTACGGTGCAGGTGCTGATTCAAGCGAGCGTACTGATGACTCAGTATACGTACGCCGTCACATCTTTGGCTTCGACATGGGCGATATGGGTACACTTCGTTTTGGTAAAGAAGGTACTTGGGCTGATGACATCTACGGAGCTGATTACTCATACTTCTTCGGTGGTTCTGCACTTCTTTACGGACACGCGTGGAACAACTCTTCTCAAATTAAATACGCTTACGAAAATGACGCATTCTGGCTAAAAGCTGGTTACGCGCTAGGTGAGAAAGATCAAAACGAAGAAATCCGCGAAGTATTCGTAGGTAAGTCTTTCAATGACCTATCTGTACACGCTGGCGTTCTTTCTTCTGAGAACAAGATTGCTTCTAAAGGTAACAACACTGAGAACCTATCTTTCGAAGTAACTGCTGAATACGCTCTAGATGAGCACACTCTAGGTGCTACGTACTACTACAACGAAAATGAAGACAAAGCAGCTAACGAGACTATCGATTCTCACGGTATCTCTCTAGCAGGCATGTTCGCTGTAGCTCCTAAAACAACACTTTACTCTGGCTACGAGCTAGTAATGTCATCTTCTGACAAATCTGGCAAGAAAGATGGCGACCAATCTAAGTTTTACGCTGGCGTTGAATACAAGTTCTCTAAATGGGCTCGCGTATTCGCAGAAGCGGGTTACAATTTTGATGGTGATAAGCTAGAAGCTGGTAAAACAACTGCAGAAACTGATTCTAAAACTGACTTCGGTGTTGGTGCACGTTTCTACTGGTAATCAATACCCAGTTTGATATTGTAAGACCCAGCTATATGCTGGGTCTTTTACTATGAAGATAAGGATGAAAAACTCTATGCAGTTATCATTAAAAGTGGCAATGGCGTTGTCTATTCTTGCCAGTACAAACCTTTATGCTGCAACGACTTTAGTGGTTCCAGAAGACGTGAAGTTACTGGCCGTCAATATGGAGAAGCCAAAACTTGAGGGGGGACTTTTCTCTAGTGAGAAGACAATTGAGATCCCCGACGGAACTAACCAAATTGTCTTCAAATATCAACCTGCTTTTGAAACAAACGAAAACCTTAAGACAGTTTACAGTGACGTGATCATCGCTAAGTTTGATGTTGAAAATGAAAAACTAAAGTTTGAACTACCAGAGTTTAAAACTCTTCGTCAAGCGCAAAACAACATCTCACCTTTAGATTGGCAACTGCTGGACACCAAAGGTCAACCTATTGCTTTGGTCGAAGATGTATTAGAGTCAGATGGTGTTCAAATTGGTCGTAATTACCCTCAAGAATCTCGTAACTACAATATTGCTGGCGGTATCGCGAGTGTTGCCGTTAGTTATGTAACTGTGAATCAGCATCAACAATCAGTAAGTGATATCGAGCCTCGAGTTGAGACTAGCGATACCCGAACAATAACAGTGCCTGAAGACAGTCCAATGGTTGATGTATTAAAGACGATGTACAATAAAGCGTCTCCAGCGGAAAAAGAGGCATTTAAAAACTGGCTAGCTGAGCAGTAATCCCTTAATTTGTTAGATAGGGTTTGACGGAAGAAGTTGAAACGCTTCCAAGAATCTAAAAAGCAGGCTTTAAGCCTGCTTTTATCTTTTCTGCCGTATTAGAGAGAGATTTCTCTCCATTCACCAGGCATTAGGTCGTTAAGGACGATATCACCCATCGAATGACGGATGAGGCGCAAAGTAGGGAAGCCAATGTGTGCAGTCATGCGACGCACCTGGCGATTTCTTCCTTCAATAATGGTAATGGCTAGCCAAGTTGTTGGGATATTTGCCCGAAAACGAACAGGAGGGGTTCTATCCCAGACTTGTGGTTCTGGAATCACTTCAACTTCGGCTGGTAGGGTCATACCATCTTTTAGCTCTACTCCCTTTCTCAATTTTTCAAGATCTTGCTCTAGAGGAGTGCCATCGACTTGAACCCAATAAGTCTTCGGGGATTTTGACTTTGGCTGCGTGAGCTTCGCCTGCAAGATGCCATCGTTAGTGAGCACCATCAAACCTTCGCTGTCTCGGTCCAATCGGCCAGCCGCATAGACATCTTTGATTGGGATATAGTCCGCTAACGTTTTGCGACCATCGCCATCGGTAAATTGACTGAGCGTATCGTAAGGCTTATTGAAAATAATGACTTTACGATCTTTGGGGGCCACTTTTGGCTTTTGGCTTTTTGTTGGGCGATTAGGGCGACGGTCTTGCTGAGTACGAGTCTTCGAGCCATTGCGAGCTCCTGAGTGTTTAAAATGGCCCGTTTTAGACTGGTTACGACTGCGACCTTTTTCCTGACCTGTACGAGATGACATGTTAACTACCCTGCAAAAATGTAAATGAACTGTGTTTGAAAGTTTTAAGTTTTCTCATGATCGGATATGATTTGCGCGCCTAAAACTAACAAACGCGCACAGAATGATAGACTAATTCGTGTTATTTGTTTAATTATATCAGTGCACTCATGGATTCAGAGCTTAGAGCTTCAAACTACAACAAAGAGTGCGAACCGCATGTGGCGTTAGTGAGGAGACATGTACTGCTAACGTGCAGCAATGCGTCAATTAAACCAACTCAGACGCTGAGTTGATCAGCCAACAAGTTGATTAAAAAATAGGGAAATTTCATGCCTACAGAAAAACCTACAATTATCTACACCATCACTGATGAAGCGCCGGCGCTAGCAACTTATTCATTACTACCAATCATTCAATCATTCACAGCATCGTCTGGCATCAATGTAGATACTCGTGATATTTCACTAGCAGGTCGAATTATCGCTAACTTCCCAGAGCATCTAAAAGAAGAACAGCGCATTGGCGATGCGTTGACTGAGCTTGGTGAACTGGCTCAAACTCCAGAAGCAAATATCATCAAGCTGCCTAACATTTCAGCTTCAGTTCCTCAGCTTAAAGCGGCGATTAAAGAGCTTCAGGCGAAAGATTACGATTTACCAAACTACCCAGAAGAACCGAGCACGTACGAAGAGAAAGCGATTAAAGCGGCTTACGACAAAATCAAAGGTAGTGCGGTTAACCCAGTACTTCGTGAAGGTAACTCAGACCGTCGTGCTCCAACTTCGGTTAAGAACTACGCGAAGAAAAATCCACATTCAATGGGTGCGTGGTCATCAGAGTCTAAGTCTCATGTTGCGAGCATGTCAGACAATGACTTCTTTGGTAGCGAAAAGTCCACGACTATCTCTGGTGCAACAGAGGTAAAAATCGAGTTTGTTGGTAATGACGGTACAGTTAAAGAGCTCAAGTCTGCGTTCCCATTACTAGATAAAGAAGTCATTGACACTTCAGTGATGAAGAAGAAGGCGCTGGTTGAATTTTTCGAGAAAGAGATTGCTGAAGCGAAAGCACAAGACGTGCTGCTGTCTCTTCATATGAAAGCGACAATGATGAAAGTTTCTGACCCTGTCATTTTCGGCCATGCAGTAAAAGTTTACTACAAAGACGTTTTCGATAAGTACGGCAAGCTGTTTGAAGAGCTAGGCGTTGATGTAAACAATGGCATCGGTGATGTTTACTCAAAAATTGAGTCTCTACCTGAAGCGCAAAAAGCAGAAATTGAAGCGGCCATTCAAGCGGTTTACCAAACTCAACCAGAACTTGCGATGGTTGATTCTGATCGTGGTATCACAAACTTACATGTACCAAGCGACATTATTGTAGATGCTTCTATGCCAGCAATGCTTCGCTCTTCTGGTCAAATGTGGGGACCAGATGGTAAACAAAAAGACACCAAAGCGATGATTCCAGATCGTAGCTACGCAGGTATTTACCAAGCGGTTATTGATTTCTGTAAAGAGCACGGCGCATTTGACCCAACCACTATGGGTAGCGTACCTAACGTTGGCTTAATGGCTCAAAAAGCAGAAGAGTATGGTTCTCACGACAAGACATTCATTCTAGACGCAGCGGGTACTGTTCGCGTTGTTGATACTGCGGGTAACGTATTGTTAGAGCAAGCGGTTGAAGAAGGCGATATCTTCCGTATGTGTCAGGTGAAGGACGCACCAATCCAAGATTGGGTTAAACTAGCAGTGACTCGCGCACGTGCAACAGGTGTTCCAGCCGTATTCTGGCTAGACGAAAACCGTGCGCACGATGCTGAACTCATTAAGAAAGTAAATACGTACTTACCAGAGCACGATACTGACGGTCTAGAGATTAAGATCCTATCTCCTGTTGATGCTTGTAAGTACTCGCTAGAGCGTATGAAAGCGGGTCTAGATACTATTTCTGTAACGGGTAACGTTCTTCGTGACTACCTAACAGACTTGTTCCCAATTTTAGAGTTAGGCACGTCAGCTAAGATGCTATCTATCGTTCCACTGATGAATGGCGGTGGTCTATTTGAAACAGGTGCTGGTGGTTCTGCTCCTAAGCATGTTCAACAAGTAGAAAAAGAGAATCACCTTCGTTGGGATTCTTTAGGTGAGTTCTTAGCACTAGCTGCATCCCTAGAACATCTAAGTGTGGTGGCAAACAACCCGAAAGCGCAAGTTTTGGCGGATACGCTAGACAAAGCGACTGGTGAGTTTTTAGATACCAACAAGTCTCCGTCACGTAAAGTGGGCGAATTAGATAACCGCGGTAGTCATTTCTACCTCGCACTTTACTGGGCGAAAGCACTTGCCGAGCAAACAGACGATGCTGATCTCGCTGCTGAGTTTGCACCGATTGCGAAAGCGTTGTCAGAGCATGAAGAAAAAATCGTCGCTGAGCTAAACAACGCACAGGGTGTGAAAGGAGAACTGGGCGGTTACTATCTGCTAGATGATGCATTGGTTTCTAAGTTGATGCGCCCAAGCGAAACCTTTAACGCGATCATTAACAAGTAAAATAGATGAAAAGAGCACGTCGCTTTCGGCGTGTTTCTTCTTTTATCAATACTTTGTATGTGGTCTATCTGTATTTCATAAGCTACAAATAGTAAGAAACCCGCTATCTTGGCGGGTTTATTTTTCTCTTCAGAACATCAAAATGACGTTTCGAGAGCAATATTTTTATTTTTCGACAGCGCTCTAATTATTTGGCTTGACCTTCAAGAGGCACGACGCTACTCGCGTGACAGCCTTTGGGACCTTTTTCAATCTCGTATGAGACTTGTTGGCCTGCTTTCAGTGTACGATAACCGTCCATCTGGATAGTTGAGTAGTGGGCAAAGATATCTCCCTCTTCTTCATCTGAACAAATAAACCCAAATCCTTTGGCATTGTTAAACCACTTTACTGTACCTGTAGCCATGCTTTTACATCCCTCATGCATTTTTTACTGAGTTGTTACAACAACCAAGTTATACCTTTAACCTGGTACTACTATTGTCAGCGAACGCTAACAAACATCTAGTCAATGAGAAATCACATTCACCAAGCTGCTTAAAAACAAATGGATTCAAAATGACGATTTATGCATCAACACTTTCCACTGTAGTCAATGAATCCCGACAGTCAATAGCATTAAGCAACAAACAGAAACATAATTGAAAACAAATCACTTTTGAGATTAACAAATTTGCAAACAGTTTTTCGTATATACGCGGAAGTTTGGTCAATTAGCCTGCAAAGTAGTATTCACTGGAAAAACCATACTGTTCGTGTTGCTTATGATAGATGAATCCTCTAACTGAATAAAAAATGAAGTTTTCGTGATAATTACCCCATTCTCAGTTAGGAAGTGTGATCTCGGTAGAAGACTGAGAGATGTTTCGCAATAGCTCGGAGGGGGTAAAAAGAAAGTTATTTTATAAGTAAAAATGTGTAACTTATCGACAAGCATCTTTTATTTGCGCCCCCTCAAGACCTGCATTAGTCTCTATATTAGGTAGCAACTTTTATCGATCAAAGATCGAATTCGGTGCCATATCTCACTACACCGCGCTGCACGCTTGTGGTAGATTGTTTTTATAGGTCGAAAACATCAACCCTTTGATACGATATCTTTGAATTGCCATGAGTAAAAATTTTGAATGGGTCACTCCGGACTCTGATCTTCTGGAGCGAGAAAGTACGAAAGTTCAGCCACCTAAGCTGTACAATGTTGTACTAAATAATGATGACTATACACCTATGGATTTCGTCATAGAGGTACTTGAGCGATTCTTTTCACATGACATTGATAAAGCGACTCAGATCATGCTCAAGATTCACTATGAAGGAAAGGCAATCTGTGGCACATACAGTGCAGAAATTGCCGAAACAAAAGTAGCGCAAGTTACGATGTACGCAAGGGAAAATGAACATCCGCTACTTTGCACTATGGAGCAAGCGTAAACAAAGAAGACTTGCTCGAACAACCCAAGTTGTTTTTTCGGGAGGTACTTATGCTAAATAAAGAACTAGAGTCAAGCCTTAACGGTGCATTTGCTCGGGCGCGAGATAAACGCCACGAGTTTATGACTGTCGAACACCTCCTACTTGCATTATTGGAAAATGATGCAGCTAAGGAAGCCCTTTTAGCTTGTAAAGCGGATCTTGACGCTTTACGTAACGAACTCGATATATTCATCGATCAAACTACGCCTCTTATCCCAGACAGTGATGAGACGCGTGAAACCCAGCCGACTTTGAGTTTTCAACGTGTGCTACAACGCGCCGTCTTTCATGTACAGTCGTCTGGCCGCAACGAAGTAACAGGTGCAAACGTGCTTGTGGCGATCTTCAGTGAGCAAGAGTCGCATGCCGCCTACCTACTGAAGAAAAACGACATCTCCCGATTAGATATTGTTAACTTTATCTCCCATGGTATTACTAAAGCGTCAGGTGCAAGCGAAGACCCATCATCAGATTCGTTCAGTTCAGAGAGTGTCGAAGAGCCGAATTCTGAAGAACGTTTGGAAAGCTTTGCGACTAACCTTAATCAGGTCGCTAAAGATGGCAATATCGATCCACTGATTGGTCGCGATAAAGAGCTAGAGCGCACTATTCAAGTACTTTGCCGCCGCCGCAAGAATAACCCATTATTAGTGGGTGAAGCCGGGGTAGGTAAAACAGCCATCGCAGAAGGTCTTGCTTGGCGAATTGTAGAAGGGCAGGTCCCGGAAGTTATTCAAAACAGCGTGATTTACTCATTGGATATTGGTTCTCTATTGGCTGGTACTAAGTACCGTGGTGATTTTGAAAAACGCTTCAAGGCGATTTTGAAACAGCTTGAAAAAGAAGAAGATGCAATTTTGTTCATCGATGAGATACACACAATCATCGGTGCGGGTGCGGCTTCTGGTGGTCAAGTTGATGCCGCAAACCTTATCAAACCTCTACTAAGTAGCGGTAAGTTGCGTTGTATCGGCTCGACTACATACCAAGAATACAGCAACATTTTCGAGAAAGAGCGTGCGTTGTCCCGTCGCTTCCAAAAGATTGACGTTGTAGAACCTTCTCTGGATGACACAACTAAAATCTTGATGGGCTTGAAGCCGAAGTACGAAGCACATCATGAAGTACGTTACACCAATAAAGCACTGCGTGCCGCGGTAGAACTTTCGGCGAAATACATCAATGAACGTCATTTACCAGATAAAGCCATTGATGTCATTGATGAAGCTGGCGCTCGCAGTCGTCTTGCTCCTGCAAGCCGCCGTAAGAAAACGGTTGGTGTTGCCGATATCGAAGCGATGGTTGCCAAGATGGCACGAATCCCAGAGAAGTCGGTTTCTTCTTCAGATAAAGACATCTTGAAGAACCTAGATAGCAAGATGAAGATGTTGGTATTTGGTCAAGATAATGCGATTGATGCATTATCCGAAGCGATCAAGCTGACACGTGCAGGTTTGGGCGTGGATAACAAACCAGTTGGTTCATTCTTGTTTGCTGGCCCTACTGGGGTGGGTAAAACAGAGGTGACGGTGCAGCTATCTAAGCTTCTAGGGATCGAGCTACTTCGTTTTGATATGTCGGAATATGGTGAGCGTCACTCCGTGAGTCGCTTAATTGGTGCACCTCCTGGTTATGTCGGTTACGACCAAGGTGGCTTGCTGACAGACGCTGTTATCAAGCACCCACATTCAGTCGTATTACTCGATGAGATTGAGAAAGCGCATCCAGATATCTTTAATTTGCTATTGCAAGTGATGGATAATGGTACGCTAACGGACAACAACGGTCGTAAAGCAGACTTCCGTAATGTCATCCTCGTTATGACAACCAACGCGGGTGTGGCTGAAACTGAGAAGAAATCAATTGGTTTGATTCAGCAAGACAACAGTCATGATGCGATGGCGGAAATTAAGAAGGTGTTCACTCCTGAGTTCCGTAACCGTCTTGATAACATCATCTGGTTTAACAGCCTTGATGAAAGCGTTATCCATCAAGTTGTTGATAAGTTTATTGTTGAACTGCAGGTGCAACTTGATGCTCGTGGCGTATCAATGGAGGTATCGCAAGATGCACGCCATTGGTTAGCGAATAAAGGTTATGATAAGGCGATGGGTGCTCGCCCAATGGGACGCGTTATCCAAGAGCAACTTAAGAAACCTTTGGCTAATGAATTGTTGTTTGGCTCTCTAGTCGACGGCGGCACTGTGAAAGTAACGCTAGTGAACGACACACTTAAATTTGAATATTTGAGTGAGAAAGAGGCAGCGATGCATTAATCGCTGCCCCGTAAGGGAAGTAAAAGCGCACGATTTTATCGTGCGCTTTTTGTTTGCCTGAACCTACTCGGAAATAAAAATCATGCAATAAAAAACGGAGCAAACTGCTCCGTTTTTTATTGCATCCGAAAATCAGAGATTAACGAGCGCGGAAGACGATGCGGCCTTTTGACAGGTCGTATGGAGTCATCTCTACAGTTACTTTGTCACCCGTTAGGATACGGATGTAGTTCTTACGCATCTTGCCAGAGATGTGAGCAGTCACAACGTGACCGTTTTCAAGTTCAACACGGAACATAGTGTTTGGTAGAGTGTCAAGGACCGTGCCTTGCATCTCGATTACGTCTTCTTTAGCCATTTAATCCTCTTTAGAAATTAGGCAATATTAGCGGTCTATATTCTGCCGCTAAATAGTAATTATGTAAAGTTGAGGCGTATTCTACCCTCGCCAACGCTGATTTACTAGCCTTTGGTGGCGTTGAAAGCGTGTTTTATAGTTCATTGCTGGACACTCATCAATCTGATAACCCAAATAAAGCCACTGTTGTTTGTTTTCTTGGCAGTATTTTATTTGATAGAGCACTGCCAAAGTGCCAAGAGATAACGGGTAGTCAGGGTCAAAAAAAGTATAAAACGCACTCGAACATTGAGTCATTACATCCGTTACCGCAATGGCGAGTAATTGATTTGACTCATCGTAAATATGTAAAAATGAAGTGGTCAACCAGCTGGTTTGGGCAAACCGAGAAAACTCATCACGCTTTGGTGGGTACATAGTGCCGTTTTTATGCCGTTTGCAGATGTACCGACTGTAAAGCTCAAACCATTCCTCATCCATTTCAGGTTTCATTTCCCAGCGTAAAAACTGTGCTTTACTGAGCAGCCTCTTCTGGCTTTTTGATAGCGTCACGTCCGGAATCGAGACTCGAATTGGCTGACAAGCATTACAATGCTCACAGTGCGGTTTATATATGGTATCTCCGCTACGACGAAAGCCGTTGGCCATCAGCAGTTGATAGTTTTCTTTAGTATGCAGCCCTGCATCAAGTGCCACCGCCACACGCTCTTGCCGTTCAGGCAAGTAACTGCAAGGGTGATTATTCGTTAATCCAATTCGAATATGTTGTATATCCGTACTCATACTGAATCCTGCAAAACTTGGGGCTTATAGGTATCAAATAGTGTTTGTTTTTCTCTTAAAGATAGTAGTTTTTGCATAAACTCGTTACGCTCTAGTTCAAATGCGCCAAGTGATGCCAAGTGCGAGTTCATAACCTGACAATCGATTAATTGACCTTGCTTTGACGCCAAATGGTTGCATAAGTACCACAATGCAATTTTAGATGCGTTATCTTTTAGGCTAAACATCGACTCTCCGCAAAAAAGTTGACCAACGCAGATGCCATATAGTCCCCCAATGAGCTCGTTGTCATGCCATACTTCTACAGAGTGACAGTGACCAAGTTTAGCTAACTCAATATAAGACGCTTGCATGTCCTCGTTGAGCCAAGTTTCCTCTGCAGGACGTGTTGATGAACATAGTCTAATCACTTCTTCTGTCGCGAAATTGAGCGTTACTTTATAGTTATGTTTACGCTGAAATTTTTTGAGACTTTTAGACGGTTTAAACTCTAAGGGATCAAAAACAGCGCGTGGGGAAGGGCTCCACCATAGAATAGGTTCTCCAGGACCATACCAAGGGAAAATGCCTTGATAGTAACCATTGAGGATTCTCATGGGATCTAAGTCACCGCCAAAAGCAAGCAAACCATTGGGATCGCTGAGTGCTTTGTACGGTGAGGGAAAGTTGAACGTATCATCGAGTTCAGTTAAATAAATAGCCATAAGAAGTCGTTACCAACATTAGAGTCAGAGGAGTTTATGATGACCTGGTCAAGAAATATTGTGAAAGTATGGCTTTGGATCATACTGTTTTTCCCACTTGCCGCCAACGCAGCATATGAAAGAAATGTTGCCAAGCCGGTAAATGAAGTGGTGTATGGGAAGATTGACTCTGTCCGTTATATTACTCAGCAAGAGGTCGTTCAATCGAAAAATAATGGTTGGAAAACGCTACTTGGTGCCACAATAGGCGGTTTAGTCGGCAATCAATTTGGTGGTGGTACTGGACGAGAAGTTGCGACGGCAGTTGGTGCACTTGCTGGTGCAGCGGTTGCACAAAACCAAAGTAATTACCAATACACGGTTGAATATAAGTTAGTTGAGCTACTCATCAAAGTGAAGGGCGACAAGCTGATTAATGTTATCCAAGATGTTGATAAAAATATGCTATTTAGTCGAGGGGATGAAGTTCGTATCTTATATTTTGATGATGGAGTCAGGGTTGATATCGCTTATTAATCCTACGTTATTTTAACCTAAGGTAGCCTAACCAGGCATGCACAGTAGGGCTGGCTTATCGTCAAATAAAATCGAAATAGCTTGCTGTTTCGTCGCGCCTCTTTCGCTCTTATTTACATCGCTGGCTCTGCATCTTTAGGCTACTTGAGTATATTCATAAATTAGCGCCGATTTGCTCTGGTTTTGTCGTGTTTTTTTGGGTAGTCTGAATTCACGAAGAATTGTTTAGCTCTCATAAAAAATCGTATGTTGAGGGCACAAAGGATTATCAACTTTTAATGGAAAGCCTAACGTTACAACCTATCAATAAAATTCAAGGGGAAGTGAATCTTCCTGGCTCTAAAAGCGTTTCTAATCGAGCTCTTTTACTTGCTGCTCTTGCTAAAGGCAGAACTCGCCTTACTAACCTCCTCGACAGTGATGATATCCGTCATATGCTGAATGCGCTGACTAAACTCGGCGTTCAATACCAACTTTCCGAAGATAAAACAGAATGTCTCGTTGAAGGCCTTGGGCGTCCGTTTTCTGTCTCAGAACCGGTAGAGTTATTTCTCGGTAATGCTGGCACTGCGATGCGACCATTAGCTGCGGCTCTTTGTCTTGGAGAAGGGGAGTATGTACTGACGGGCGAACCTCGTATGAAAGAGCGCCCAATTGGTCACCTTGTCACGGCACTGAAAGATGCTGGTGCGAACGTTGAGTACATGGAAAACGAGAACTTTCCGCCTCTCAAAATAGTCGGTACTGGCCTAAAAGCAGGTACAGTTTCTATCGATGGATCCATTTCAAGTCAGTTCTTGACCGCTTTCTTAATGTCTGCGCCATTGGCTGAAGGTGAAATTCGCATCAACATCGAAGGCGAGTTGGTTTCTAAGCCTTATATCGATATCACCCTGCATATCATGAAGCAGTTTGGGGTCGATGTGATCAACAACGACTATCAAGAGTTTGTGATTCCTGCCGGTCAGCAATACATCGCTCCAGGTGATTTCTTGGTTGAAGGTGACGCGTCTTCTGCTTCTTACTTCTTAGCGGCGGCAGCCATCAAAGGCGGAGAAGTTAAAGTCACGGGTATCGGTAAAAACAGCATTCAAGGTGATATTCAATTTGCTGATGCGCTTGAAAAAATGGGTGCAGAAATTGAATGGGGTGATGACTACGTAATTTCACGTGTTGGTCAATTGAAAGGCATCGATATGGATTACAACCATATCCCTGATGCTGCAATGACCATCGCGACAACAGCGCTATTTGCCGAAGGCACTACTGCTATTCGTAACGTTTATAACTGGCGTGTAAAAGAAACAGACCGTTTGTCAGCTATGGCGACGGAATTACGTAAAGTTGGTGCGGAAGTGGAAGAAGGGGACGACTACATCATCGTCAAACCTGTCTCTCAGTTAAAGCATGCTGCGATTGATACTTACGATGATCATCGAATGGCGATGTGTTTTTCGCTGGTGGCACTTAGTGATACGCCTGTGACGATTAACGATCCAAAGTGTACGTCGAAAACGTTCCCTGACTACTTCGACAAACTTAAGGCTTTAAGCTGCTAAATATCCTGACCTGAAACAGGAAAGCCAGAGTGAATAACACTCTGGCTTTTTTTGTTTTCCGCTACTATTTAACCAGCGTAAATTCCTTGGAAAGGTGATGCGCTAAGTATTTGAACATATTGAATACTGCAGTCGTATTTGAAGTTGGTAAACCTTTGTCATCAAGGAAGTATTCACCTTTAAAAACTAAAACACCTTCTTTTTCTTCTACGCTTGTTGCTCGCATCCCTTCGATGTAATCATCGTGCTCTTGGATGATTTGGTTAGCGATCAAAAGAAGGTCGAACTCTTCGATAAACGTTCTATCAGACATACTTTTTCTACCATTCATTTCAGTTGAGAACGCTGAGTATACCTACAACTAAAATGGGTTTGCATGATTAATTCAGTCAATCGTTCACTTAGCCTAAACAGATCAATTTTTAGAGTGTAAGTATGATTAGTTGGAGGAGTATGACAGAGCCACTGAACGAAACTATTTTGTGATGCGTAACAAAATTTATTGCATTGGATTAGCGGATGCTAAGTTTGCCTGTTTAGATATGCCGCTCAATACCTTTCAGAACCCTGTCTCTTTGAAGTATAAAGACGATGAATTGTCAACCAATCGGATCTGAATTTCAAAAAAGCAGTTGATCTTCTTTTCATCTCGCACAATAGTAAAAAAAGAAGCAATGAAATAGAACATTATGCGGGTGGCCTTTAAACAAGGTTTCTACCCGCATTATTATGAAGGACGTTAGAGTCAGTTATGGGTAAATCACTCGTTATAGTGGAGTCACCAGCCAAGGCAAAGACGATAAATAAGTACCTTGGTAAAGACTTTATTGTTAAGTCTAGTGTTGGTCATGTGCGTGATCTGCCTACGGCCGGTCAAAGCACTGGTGAGAAAAAAGCCGCAGCCATCTCAACAAAAGGGATGAGTCCGGAAGAGAAAGCGCGCGTTAAAAAAGAGAAAGACCGCAAAGCGTTGATCAAAAAAATGGGGATTAACCCATATCATGACTGGGAAGCGAATTACCAAATCCTTCCAGGCAAAGAAAAAGTTGTCAACGAACTACAAAAACTCGCCAAAGACGCAGATTGCGTTTATCTCGCAACCGACTTGGACCGCGAAGGGGAAGCAATCGCATGGCACCTTCGTGAGATCATCGGTGGCGATGAAGAGCGATACAAACGTGTAGTTTTTAACGAAATTACGAAAAACGCGATCCAACAAGCTTTCCAGACACCTGGTGAGCTGAACATGGATGGTGTAAATGCCCAACAAGCACGTCGCTTCATGGACCGTGTCGTTGGTTTTATGGTTTCACCTCTACTTTGGAAAAAAGTGGCTCGTGGTTTATCTGCTGGTCGCGTGCAGTCTGTTGCGGTGAAACTATTAGTTGAGCGTGAGCGTGAGATTAACGCGTTTGTACCAGAAGAATTCTGGGATATTCATGCGAATACGAAAACGAAAGACAAAGCGGACTTTAAACTACTTGTTGCTCAGAAAGATGGTTCTGCGTTTAAGCCAGTTAATGAGGCAGAAACCAAAGCAGCGATGTCTGTTCTTGAGAATGCAAGTTACGAAGTATGTAAGCGTGAAGATCGCCCGACGAAGAGCAAGCCTTCAGCACCTTACATCACCTCTACGCTTCAACAGGCAGCGAGTACACGTCTGGGCTACGGCGTGAAAAAGACCATGATGCTAGCTCAGCGCCTCTATGAGGCCGGTTACATCACTTATATGCGTACGGACTCGACTAACCTAAGTGCCGAGGCTGTGGACGCTGTACGTGACTTTATTGGTTCTGAATTTGGTGATAAGTACTTACCAGCGAAACCGCTGACGTATGGCAGTAAAGAAGGGGCACAGGAAGCGCACGAAGCGATCCGTCCTTCAAATGTGGGTGTTAAAGCGGAAGACCTGCAAGGTGTCGATGCTGATGCGCACAAACTTTACGCTTTGATTTGGAATCAGTTTGTCGCGTGTCAAATGACGCCAGCAGAATACGATTCAACAACCATCAGCGTAAAAGCAGCAGAATACACGCTTAAAGCGAAAGGCCGTATCCTTAAATTTGACGGTTGGACTCGTGTACAACGTCCAATGGGCAAAAACGAGGATACAATCCTTCCTGCGGTACAACTTGGCGATAAGCTAAGCTTAGAGTCACTTGACCCTAAACAGCACTTTACAAAGCCACCTGCGCGCTACACTGAAGCAGCACTGGTTAAAGAGCTGGAAAAACGAGGTATTGGTCGTCCTTCGACTTATGCATCGATCATTTCTACGATTCAAGATCGTGGTTACGTAAAAGTTGATCAGCGTCGTTTCTACGCCGAAAAAATGGGCGAAATTGTTACCGACCGCCTTGATGACAGCTTTAACGATTTAATGAACTACGACTTCACCGCCCGCATGGAACAGAAACTGGACCAAATCGCTGAAGGTGAAGTGAACTGGAAAGCAGTGCTAGATAACTTCTTTGCTGATTTCACTGGCGATCTTGAAAAAGCGGAATTGGATGAGTCAGAAGGCGGTATGAAGCTAAACCATATCGTCATGACGGATATCGAATGTCCGACGTGTGGGCGCCCAATGGGTATCCGCACCGCTTCGACAGGTGTGTTCTTAGGCTGTTCAGGTTACGCGTTACCACCTAAAGAGCGTTGTAAGACAACCATCAACTTGGGTGATGAAGAAGGCATTATTAACGTTTTAGAAGAAGACGTTGAAACGGCCGCGCTTCGTGCTAAAAAGCGTTGTCCGATCTGTGAAACGGCGATGGATGCATACCTGATTGATGACAAGCGTAAGATGCATGTTTGTGGTAATAACCCGAACTGTGAAGGCTACCTTGTTGAATACGGTGAGTTCAAAGTCAAAGGCTATGATGGTCCAGTTGTTGAATGTGACAAATGTGGCTCTGATATGGTGCTTAAGAACGGTCGCTTTGGTAAATACATGGACTGTACGAGTGAAACGTGTAAGAACACTCGTAAGATTCTGAAGAATGGCGAAGTCGCGCCACCGAAAGAAGATCCTGTTCATTTCCCCGAGTTGCCTTGTGAAAACTCAGATGCGTATTTCGTACTTCGTGATGGTGCTTCAGGTCTATTTATGGCGGCAAGCAACTTCCCGAAATCGCGCGAGACACGTGCTCCTTTGGTTGCGGAACTGGCACGTTTTGAAGAGCGTTTACCTGAGAAGTTCAAATACCTAGCGACCGCACCGCAAGAAGATCCTGATGGTCGTCCTGCAGTTGTACGCTTTAGTCGCAAAACAAAAGAGAACTACGTTCGTTCGGAAGAGAACGGCAAACCATCTGGTTGGACAGCGCTCTTTGTTGAAGGTAAGTGGGAAGTCACAGATAAGCGTAAAAAAGCGAAAGCATAAAAATGCACCATTAAAGTAATGTAAAAAGGCAGCGATATCGCTGCCTTTTTTGCGTAGGGGCCTACAGTTTTCTTCTGCGCATTCTTCCTCTAATCGACCTTTCCTCACTTTAACAAGCACCATTGTCGCTAGAAAACACCAGAGTCACGATTTATTAGTAGTGAACGTATTTTTTATGTAAAAAACATTCGTCGTAACTTTCATTTTGCGTTCATATATTTGTTATATATTAAGCTCAAAAAGTCGGTGGTGTAGTGAATCCGTTCGTAAATTGTTTTCATAATGTAATCGTTTGCTTTTGCATGTGTGATCTAGATATCGTCTTGAGTAAGCAAGAACTGTATGGAACACAGAATGGCGTATTAAAAATTGTAATTTAGAACCTGCTTAGATAATTTATTACAAAAATTAGTGCAACTGTGTGCATTTTGCGTCGAAAAATAAGAAAAGAGTGGACGTTGCATACTGGAAGTGCCGTAGCTTTTTTATCGTGTTGTAAGAGTTCAAAGAAACTCCTGATACGGTTACTAAATGTATTCGCTTGACTCCCCGAGTATGACTCATTCAAGCGAGTACCAAATCCAAGCTATAACGATATGGAGAACAACAAATGGCTGGTGTTTTGGGAATGATTCTTGCTGGCGGTGAAGGCTCTCGTTTGAGACCTTTAACAGAATCTCGTAGTAAACCTTCGGTACCGTTTGGTGGTAGCTATCGATTGATCGATTTTGCTCTAAACAATTTTGTAAATGCGGATTTAATGCGCATTTACGTCCTCACCCAATTTAAATCTCAATCTTTGTTCCATCATTTAAAAAAGGGCTGGAACATTAATGGCATCACTGACCGCTTTATCGATCCTATTCCTGCTCAAATGCGCACTGGTAAGCGTTGGTACGAAGGAACGGCAGACGCGATCTATCAAAACCTCCGTTTTATGGAACTAGAGGAACCGGATCAAGTTTGTATTTTTGGTTCTGACCATATCTATAAGATGGATATTAAACAAATGCTGAACTTCCACTCAGAGAAACAGGCTTCTCTCACGGTATCTGCATTGCGTATGCCACTAAAAGAGGCGTCGCAATTTGGTGTTATCGAAGTGGACAGTGAAGGTCGCATGATAGGTTTTGAAGAGAAACCAGCAAACCCGAAGTCGATTCCTGGCGATCCTGATTACGCTTTAGTTTCAATGGGTAACTACGTTTTTGAAGCTCAGGTGTTATTCTCTGAGTTGGTTGAAGATGCGGATAATGAAGCTTCATCACATGATTTTGGGAAGGACATTATTCCTAAGATGTTCCTTCGAGGTGACGTGTTCGTGTATGACTTCAGTACTAACAAAATCAGCGGTGAAAGAGAAGAGGTGTACTGGCGTGACGTGGGAACCATTGATGCGTACTGGGAAGCGCACATGGATCTGCTAGAAAAAGACGCACCGTTTTCACTATATAACCGTAAATGGCCGCTGCATACTTATTATCCTCCACTGCCGCCAGCGACATTTACAGACTCTGATAATGGCCGTGTTCAGATCATCGACAGTTTGGTATGTAATGGCAGTTACGTCAGAGGCTCAAGAATAGAAAAGTCGGTGCTTGGGTTCCGCAGTAATATTGCATCTGCTTGCGATATCAGCGAATGTATCCTTCTTGGTGACGTGAAAATTGGCGAAGGCTGTGTTTTACGTCGTGTGATTGTCGATAAGGATGCCGATATTGCTCCTGGTACTCAGATTGGTGTGAATCTTCAAGAAGATAAAAAACACTTCCACGTGTCTGAGGAGGGCATTGTTGTTATTCCGAAAGGAGCTCGTGTTGGCTACTAACAACTTATCTATTCTGTTTGTAGCTTCTGAGGTCGAAGGTCTCATTAAAAGTGGTGGCTTGGCAGACGTTGCCAAGGCACTACCGGAAGCCCTTCAAAACCTACAGCAAGACGTAAGAATTACCATCCCTGCGTACAGTAGTATTGATAAACTCGCTGACGCAGAAGTTGTATTAGAAACAGAACTAACATCATGGCCGCATACGGAGTATCGAGTTCTGCGGCTCATGCTAGGTCAAAATCCTGTTTATCTGATTGATTGTCAGCCGTATTTCAATCGACCATCGATGTATGCGGAGAACAACCAAGCGTATACCGATAACGGTGAGCGCTTTGCGTTTTTTAGTGCAGCATGCCTCGACATGTTACCCAAGCTCGCCTTTCAACCTAATATCATACACGCGAACGATTGGCACACTGGTCTTGTTCCATTTTTGCTCAAGCACAGGTATGGCAATGATCCGTTTTTTGCTCATACTAAAAGTGTCATTTCTATACATAATGCGGTTTTTAAAGGCGTATTTAGTTATGAAGACGTACAGTGCTTGCCAGAGTTTCATTGTCGAAACGTTCCCGATGCTGCGGTGAGTACAACGCATATTACTATGCTCAAAGCTGGTGTAATGAATGCCGATAAGATAAACGCGGTCAGCCCTACGTACGCAGAGGAACTCAAAACAGAGCTTGGCAGTCATGGAATGGCTTGGGAGTTTCAGCAACGCGCGCAGGACTTAGTTGGTATTTTGAACGGTTGTGATTACAGTGCTTGGAACCCGGAAACGGATACTTACTTGCCAGTTAATTACTGCGCTGACCAACAAAGTATGACGCAAGGCAAGAAAGCGTGTAAACAAGCATTACAACTGCGGCTAAATTTGCCTGAAAAAGATGTAGCCATGTTCGGTATGGTTTGTCGGTTGACCCAGCAAAAAGGTGTGCATTACTTGTTGCCTGCTTTGGCCGATTTTTTGAAGCACGATGTTCAACTAGTTGTCGTTGGGACCGGAGACCCTGTACTAGCCGCTCAGCTAGAAGAGGTTGCTGCACAGTTTTCTAGTAAATTTGTCTTCGTAGAAGCTTATGATAATGAACTTGCGCATATCGTTGAAGCGGGTTCTGATTTCTTTCTGATGCCTTCTGAGTTTGAGCCGTGTGGTTTGAATCAAATCTATAGTATGGCTTACGGTACATTGCCGATAGTACGTGGTGTCGGTGGTCTAAAAGACAGCGTCAACGATTATGATGTGAACCCTTCTGAAGCGACGGGGTTTGTTTTTTTCGAACCGACACCGCAGGCATTGTTGTTAACGATGCTAAGGGCATTGTTGCTCTATGCTCAAAACGAACCTGAAGTGAATAAAGTACAGTTGCACGCGATGCAACAAGATTTTTGTTGGCAAAAGGCCGCAGAAGCTTATTTGCAACTTTACAATTCGGCGTTAAATTGACTTAAAATTGTAACGAAAGGCACCGAATGAGGTGCCTTTATTATCTTGAGTAAGGGGAGTGTGGTAGGATGGCTTTTTACTCAATAGCACGACCTTTTTGATACTTGAATATGACCCAGCCGCTACTTTTTCATAAAACCTATTTGCACCCTACTAGTTATGAGTGGGTTGTATTTGTGCATGGTGCTGGCGGTAGCTCTTCTATCTGGTTCAAGCAAATCAAAGCTTACAAGCAACATTTTAACTTATTGCTGATCGATTTAAGAGGTCATGGAAAGTCAAATCAGTTACTTAAAGAGCTCATTGCCAGCCGTTATACCTTTACGGAAGTTACCCAAGATATTTTGAAAGTATTGGACCATTTAAAGATCCAATCCGCTCATTTTGTCGGTATGTCACTTGGTACCATTATTGTTCGAAACCTTGCTGAATTATCAGCAGAGCGCGTGCGTTCAATGGTACTCGGTGGTGCTGTCACAAGGCTCAATACTCGTTCTCAAATATTGGTTAAATTAGGTAATTTTTGTAAGCACATTCTGCCGTACATGTGGCTCTACAAACTTTTTGCGTACATTGTTATGCCACAGAGAAGCCAGCGAGAGTCTCGCCATCTTTTTATTCGTGAGGCCAAGAAGCTTTGCCAAAAAGAATTTAAACGTTGGTTTATTCTTGCTGCTGATGTAAATCCTTTAATGAAGTATTTTAAAGATCGAGAGTTACCCATTCCCACACTCTATTTAATGGGCGACAGAGATTACATGTTTATTAAGCCTGTTAAAGAAATGGTTGCGGCGCATAAGCTTAGTGTTTTACGAGAGATCCCCAACTGTGGTCATGTTTGTAATGTTGAGCGCCCTGAAGATTTCAATCAACATTCCATCGAATTTATTAAGCAGCAAACGGTTTCTGCTTAGCGCTGAATAAATCGATTGAGTAGGAGTAGGGGAGTTATTAAGGCTCCCCTATTTGATGTCCACATTGCCAACAAGCACCAAACTGCCCCTCGTTTACCTCATGGCACTTCGGGCACTGCCAATCTTGATACTCATTTCCATCGGATTGTTTGCGGTAGGCTTGTACTATTCCTTCTGCTTTTACTTGTTGTTTGGCGTCAAAAAGCCAGACATAAGGATCGGTATCATCACTAAACGGCAGCTCTCCTTTTAAACCGAAAATACCTTCTCCGCGGACTTCACAGTAGACTTGCTCGGTTTTCAATAATTCGCACACGATATGCGCTTCTGCTGGGTTTTTAGCAATGAATATTTTCATTAAACACGTCCACTTACTAATTATGAGTTTTGCTGACTCGGTGTTGGCCTTACTTTATTCATAACCCATTTAGTGATGATTGGAAACAGCCCCAGTAACGCAAAAGAGGCCAATACCGCAGGTGAAATAATGCCTGACAGGCTTTCAATTGTGGCTAACTGAGTACCGGCGTTTAAGTAAACTGCAGTGCCTGGCAACATACCTACTTGGCTAGTAAGGTAAAATCGACCTACAGACATTGGCGTTAAGCCCATCAACAAGTTGATAAGAAAGAAAGGGAATACCGGAATGAGACGCAAGGAAAATAGATAAAATGCACCGTCTTTTTCGACACCTTGGTTAATTGCGATTAACTTATTGCCAAACTTGTTTTGTACCCAGTCACGCAGCAAATATCGGCTGCTTAAAAATGCTAGTGTTGCACCCATAGTACTGGCGAAAGAAACCAGTAATAAGCTCGTCCAAAAACCAAATAGAGCCGCACCAAGTAATGTAACCACAGCTGCCCCAGGAATAGAAAAAGCGGTAATTGCAATGTAGGCAAAAAAGTAAATAGCTGCCGAAAAAACAAAGTTCTGATCGATGTATGTGGTCAGCGCTTCTTGTTGTGCTTTTGCATTTTCCAACGTTAAATACTGACTAAAGTTAACGCCTAAAAAGATAATGATCGCGACCAGGATTAGGCCTAATATCAGTTTCTTATTCATATTTATGATTCCAATTTGGGATATATATAATAAGACAGAAGGAAAGTCGAAAAAATTTCACAAAAAAACCGCAGATTAGACTGCGGTTTTACAAGATAGTTTTTAAGGCCGACTTTTATTGGAGGCCGTTCATCAACTCATCTCGGCGAGCTTGAGGTACAACGCTCCAATGAGTACCGTTAATAGCCCCTTCTAGTGCCCATAACAGCTCAATGTTGACGGTTGCAGAGTGCGTATCTCTTATCGCTTTATAAGCGTTAAGTGCACCTTCCTCTTCCAGTTTTTCTACTGACTCAATGCCTGCTTTTTTCAGCATGCGTTCAGTCGCCAGTCGTAAGTTAGGCAAATCTTTTAAGCGATTAGGCTTTGTAGTTGCTTGCTGTTCTTTTTCAAGCTTTGCCTTTTTCAACGATTGGTTAGCTACTTCGATTAAGCGTTCGCTAGACTCCCATAAATCGTTGGAAATTGCGTAGTACTTAGTAACGACTGGGAAGCCACGTTTCTTATAAACGTAAGGCTTTAGCCCTTGTTTCTCGAAGTCAGATGAAGTTTGTTGGTCTGCTCTTATATGAAGCTGATTATTTACAACTAGTGCAAACATTGTTTCATCAGCGAATAGTCCGAAGCCACCAAACATTGAGCGCGACTTGATATTACCAAGTGCCTCAAATAGCTTCATAGAGTCTTTGAGTATCGGTTTATCCATGTTTTGTTATCTCGGTGTAATTAATATTACGCCACCAAAAGTCAGGTCCGAGAGAGTAGCAAACATGCGCAAAAGCAATGTCATTACAGGGTAAAGTCATCGCTTGCACACTTGCCATCGGTAACCCCGCTACCTTCCATATAGTACTATGGTTCAGGCCGGAGGCTTTGCGTCCCACCCTTTCGAATGGTTTGCCCTGTGCGTGACAGAATGAGCATACTTCGTATATTGAATTAACATCACGTTTTACCTGTAAAAGTGTGATTCTGGTTCAATAAAAAGTGTCGACAAGCGCATATTTGTGCATATTTGAGAATAAGGCGGGATGATCTCGAGGTTGTGAGGGAGTGTGATTTACCTACATATAAAACAGAGACTTAGAGATTCGAAATTTTTTGTCTAACAAACCTAAGTCAGGAAAAAGTTATTTAGAGATAAAAAATAAGCGCCCTTTTAGAGCGCTTATTTGACATCGTTATATTTGGCGAATTTTAGTTCATTTTCTTCACGGTGTTTCGAATTACAAGCTCAGGTTGCATTTCGAAAATTCGCTTTTCGTGTTCTTTATCTTTGATTCGCTCAAGTAGGATCTCGAACGCATTTTTACCCACACGACGTTTAGGTTGGTGGATAGTTGTTAACGGTGGAGAGAAGTATTCCGCAAGCTCGATGTTGTCGTAGCCGATCACTGAAATATCATCAGGAACTTTGATACCGTTTTGTTGTAGGCGGCTCATTAGGCCCAGAGCCATTGTGTCGTTAAAACAGAATACCGCTGTCGGACGTTTGTCCATTGCTGTAATTTTATCTGCGACTAATACGGCCGTATCACATTCAAAGTTACCTTCAAGGATCCAGTCCTCATTTACAGTTAGGTTCGCTTCGCTCATCGCGCGACGGAAACCTGCAATGCGCTCTTGGCAAGCAAGTTTTTCAAAATGACCGCTTAGACAAGCAATATCAGTATGGCCATTGTCGATCAGATGTTTGGTTGCGATGTAGCCACCTTCTTCTGAGTTATCCATGATCTTGTCCGCTTGTGAGCTTTCTGGACCCCAATCCATGACCACTTTAGGAATGTCGGCATGACGGTCAAGCATCTCTTTAAGCTCTTCGGTTAAGTCAGAACACATCACTAGGATGCCATCAACACGTTTTTCAGCCAGCATACGGATGTAATCGCGTTGTTTTTCGTAAATTCCACCCGTATTACACAGAATCAGAGTGTAGCCTTGGCGGTAACAGTAGCTCTCAACCCCGTCAATTACTTCTGAGAAGAATAGGTTGGTTGACTGCGTTACTAACATGCCAATCGTACGAGTTGAGTTGCACTTTAGGCTGCGTGCAACCGCACTTGGCGCGTAATTCAACTCGTCCACGGCTTTCATTACTTTTTCTTGCGTTGCTTCTGCAACGAAACGCGTTTTATTGATAACGTGCGAAACTGTCGTAGTGGAAACGCCGGCTAAGCGAGCAACGTCTTTTATAGTGGCCATAAATGGTGTCCTGTATCGAGCTACTGAAATATGTCGTGTTGGATGTACCTAATGCTCTAATGGTTTTACACCCAGCAATCTAAGGTTGGCGCTAAGTGTCTCGGCAGCGGTTGGTCCAAGTACGACAAAAGGGTACGTAGCAGCATCGGTCGATGAATTTTATCTTTTTTCTATCTGATGAGAAATTGCCATCAACCTGTTAAAAAAACACAAAAACCGCTATATTTCAGCGGTTTACATATAAATCATATTTAATCGTTTGCGCTCACATTTTAGCCCTATGTGGACTGACTAGCAATGTTTTCAGCAAGAGATTTGTGTATTTGAAGTCACATTTTGACTGCTAAATAACCAAGCGTCTTTGAGCTAAGTTAAGGCAAACGAATAATATACCCAACTTACTTACATTCAGTTATTTCAGGTATACAGGAAGCCCGATAGGCGGGCTCCTTAAAAAATAGGCGGCAATTATTCCCCAATAAGGTAAGCGCTGTCTAGTTTACAAAATGCAACTAATAGTTTCGCGACGCTCGAGTAGAACCCAAATTCGTCGAATTGTTTACATTTGTCTGCAAACTGAGGTAGCCAAGACATCAACTGTTGCTGGATAAAGTCGTTTTGTTTAACGAAGGCTTCTTCCATGCGTTTTTCTTGCTCAAGTTCGTTTGAGCGGATAATCATGTTGCCGAGAAAGTCGAGTTCAACGGCTAAGTGGTCCGCAGGCTCTTTTAGATTTTCATCTACTTGAACGCCAAATTCTGCCATCAACTTTTCCATTTCCTCGGCTGGCTTGTCATTCAGCAAACCTGATTCACCGATGTACATCGATGCGTAAGGAAGAGCGCCGTATTTTTCTGTCTTCAAAAACAGTTCACAAAAGTCAGCAGCAAGCTCCAATTGAGCGTCTTCACGATCTTGCAATCGGTTTAGCGCATCTACGAGGCTATCAACGGCTGGTTTCAGCGACTCATTTTCACCTAAACCTGCTAGAAAACTACGAATTTCAACACTGTGGTAGGCTTCCAGCTCTTTCTCTGTTAGCTCTTTTGCGAACAAGCTCGAAAACCACCAGTAAATTTCAGCGCGTTTTTCATTAAAAGCTTTCACTTCTTGCATTTTGGGCTCCTGAATGATGCTTCAAGTTGTGCATCACAAAGTCAATTAGGGATATCCCCTAAGTGTAATCAATTAAAATGAATAGCAGTAACTATAATTATTATGTTTTATGGTCAAAAATTAACGTTTATTAATAGCGATGGGTAAGCTTGTTTTGAATCAATAAAAACGCTAAATCTTGCTTTTTAATGTATCTATGACTAGAAATGTTACTAGTTATGAATAGAATACGTCTTGGATAATAAGAAGACAGAAAAGTGGTGTAAATGAGCTATCACGTATTAGTCGTAGAAGATGATGTTGTAACTCGTAGTAAGCTTGCGGGATATTTCCAAAATGAGGGTTACCAAGTCAGCGAAGCAGAGAGTGGCGCAGAAATGCGTGAGGTCCTGCAAGCGGGCGATGTAGACCTGATCATGCTGGATATCAACCTGCCGGGTGAAGACGGCCTGATGCTTACTCGTGAATTACGTAGCCAATCGGATATTGGTATCATATTAGTAACAGGACGCACGGATAGCATTGATAAAATCGTAGGCCTAGAAATGGGCGCTGACGATTATGTGACAAAACCTTTTGAACTGAGGGAGTTGTTGGTTCGCGTTAAAAACTTGCTGTGGCGTATTTCAGCAGCGCGTAGCGGTAGCGCGAAAGCGAACGAAACCAGTGAAGAACATATTGTACGTTTTGGAGAGTGGACATTCGACATTCAACGTCGTGCGCTGAGCCGTAACGGCGAACCCGTAAAATTGACCAAAGCAGAATACGAACTTTTGGTGGCGTTATCGTCTTACCCTAACCAGGTGTTAAGTCGCGAGCGTATTTTGAATATGATCAGCCACCGAGTTGATGCTCCCAATGATCGTACTATTGATGTTCTTATTCGACGTATGCGCGCAAAAATGGAGTTTGATCCAAAGAACCCACAAATTTTTGTGACGGTGCACGGCGAAGGCTATATGTTTGCTGGTGATTAAACTGAACAAACCTAAGTCTTAAAAAGAAAAAGGAGAGCTTCGGCTCTCCTTTTTTGTGGTTTCAATATAGTACTACTTTGCTTCAACCATTGGTGTTTGGCCGACAGTATCACGCAACCTTTGCCAAATGCTGCCCAAGTACTCATGCCAATAAAGCTCTGTTTGTTCTAAGTAACGCGCTTTAGGTGAGTATTTATCCCAAGGTTGACGGATTTCGCTAATAGCTAAGAAGTTGGTCGGGGCTGGGATTGGTTTAATGCCTGCTGCGTTGAACTCATACAATGCACGGCTCATGTGGCTTGCTGAAGTGACTAACACAATCTCCTTTTGTTGAACGAATGCAGCCGCTTGACGCGCCTCTTCCCACGTATCTTTCGCATCTTCTAATAAAATGATATCGGATTTCGCGACTCCCAACGCAAGGGCAACGTTCGCCATCATTCTCGCATGGCTAATTTCAGAACCGCCAGCATAGCCAGACAAAATTAATTTAGCACCTGGATACATTCTTAAAATACGAATGCCTTCAGTTAAGCGCATTAATGCTGCACGGCTTAACTGCGAGGTGGGTGGAATTTCGTCATCGATAACATGACCATTCCCTAAAACCATCACGTAGTCGATGGTGCCAGAAACTGGCAAAAAGGCTTTATGCTCTCGCTCTAATGGCATAAGAAGCTTGGTTGAAACAGGTTGGAAGGCAACAAGAAAAATGCCAACAAAAGAGAATAGAACAACGAAGCAGCCAGTTTTACGTTTTGTGGTAAAACTAATGAGAGCAAGACCCAACAAGCCTATCAGCAGCAATGCCGGAAGTGGCATAAGCAAGGCTGACACTACTTTTTTCAGCTCAAACATACATAAATAGTCCGAAAAAACATCAATTGATAATAAAAATGAGGGTACCCCTCTTTATTCCTGCTTTCCTTGTGCCAGAATAGCGGCACAATCCGTTATGATAACTCAGCAGAAGTGACAGAAGACCGCAATTTCGACGATATCGCCCACAAATTTGCAAAAAATATTTACGGCTCCGACAAAGGGGAGATCCGCCAAATCATTGTGTGGGAAGATTTTCTACAGATTCTAAGTGAATTAGATGCTGACCAGCAACCCCTAGAGGTGTTGGATGCTGGTGGTGGTTTGGCACAAATGTCGCAAAAGCTTGCTAAGCTCGGACATCGAATCGCTTTATGTGATCTATCTTCGGAAATGCTGCAGTTGGCTAAGCAGGATATTGAAAAAAACGGTTTGCTTGAGCAGTATCGCCTGATTCATTCGCCTGTCCAATCCATTGGTGAGCATATGGATGAACAGGTGGATCTTGTTATGTTTCACGCCGTCATGGAGTGGTTGGTCGATCCTAAGGCCGCACTTGAAACGGTACTAGAACAAGTAAAACCGGGAGGCATCGCGTCAGTGATGTTCTATAACCACCATGGTTTAGTCTATAAAAACGTGGTTTGTGGCAACATTCCTCATATATTAGACGGCATGCCTCACCGAAAAAGATTTAAACTACAGCCGCAAAAAGGCTTAAAACCTGAAGAAGTCTACCAATGGATAGAAGATTCAGGCTTTAGTATTTGTGGTAAATCTGGTATCCGCTCATTTAGTGATTACATAGGCAATATGCAATACATGGGCGATTACGAGTTTGAAGATGTGTTGGCGCTAGAAAAACAACTTTGTCGACAAGAGCCATACCTCTCATTAGGCCGCTACATTCATGTGTGGGCTAAAAAGAACGATAAACAGGAATAACAATGAGTGAGATGACTCTCAATGCTGCAGAGCAACCAATCGATGAGTTGGTTGGCTGGGTTAAGCAGCACGATTTCTCGTTGAACCTGACCACAGAGCGATTGGCATTCTTGATAGCCATTGCCGTACTGAGTAATGAAAGGTTCGATGAAGAATTGGGTGAAGGTGAATTGCATGATGCGTTTGCCATCGTCACTCGATTATTTGATGAGACTGGCGAAGCATCCGCTTTTCGTGCGAACAACGCCATCAACGAGATGGTCAAGCAGCGCCTTATTAGCCGTTTTGTCAGTGAGATTACTGACGGAGCGAGTATTTACCGCTTGTCGCCTTTAGCGATAGGAATTACCGATTACTACGTGCGTCATCGTGAGTTCTCGAAACTGCGCCTTTCTATTCAACTGTCTATGGTGGCAGATGAAATGGCGAAAGCGATTGAGGCAGCACAAAAAGGTGGCACACCGGGCCACTGGAAGAAAAACGTATACGGAGTTTTAAAATATTCTGTAGGCGAAATCTTCGATCAAATCGATCTTAACCAGCGTGTGATGGATGAGCAGCAGCAATCTGTAAAACAACAAATTGCCGATCTGCTAAATAAAGACTGGCGCGAAGCGATCAACAACTGTGAAGCGCTCCTATCAGAAACATCAAGCACGTTGCGTGAACTTCAAGATACGCTGCAAGCCGCCAGTGATGAACTGCAAACTCAGATCCTAGATATTCAAGAAATTGTGTACGGCGATCCTGAGCTAGAGTTCATCGAAGAAGCGTTGTTTGGTCTGCAAATGAAGCTGGACCGAATCACAAGCTGGGGCCAGCAAGCGATCGACCTTTGGATTGGCTACGACCGACATGTACACAAGTTCATCCGTACTGCAATTGATATGGATAAGAACCGTGCGTTTAGCTCGCGTCTGCGTCAATCCGTCAAAGATTACTTCGATGCGCCTTGGTATCTGACTTATGCAGATGCGGAAAGGCTTTCTGACCTTCGTGATGAGGCGTTGGTGCTACGTGATGACGAAGTGACCGGCCAAGTTCCGATGGAAGTAGAGTATGAAGAATTTCAACAAGTCAATGATGAGTTGTCTGAACGAATTGGTGACATGCTAAAAGCGCATAAAGATCAAGGCACGCCAATCGACTTGAGTGTGGTATTGCGAGATTACCTTGCACAGCATCCTTACACTCATCATTTTGATTTAGCTCGCATTATTGTCGATCAAGCTGTGCGTCTAGGGTATTCAGAATCGGATTACCAAGCGATTCAACCAGACTGGAAAGCGATCAACGAATTTGGGGCAAAGGTACAAGCGAATGTCATCGACCGATACTAATGAATACATGTCAGAGAATCTGGCAAAAGCAATCTCTAACCCTCTGTTCCCAGCGCTAGACAGCATGCTACGAGCAGGGCGTCATATCTCAAGTGAAGATCTGGATAACCACGCGTTGTTGTCGGATTTCGAACTTGAGCTTTCTTCTTTCTACCAACGCTACAACACCGAATTGGTGAAAGCGCCAGAAGGTTTCTTCTACCTTCGTCCTCGTTCAACTTCTTTGATTGGCCGCAGTGTGCTTTCTGAGCTGGATATGCTGGTGGGTAAGGTACTGTGTTTCCTTTACCTAAGCCCTGAGCGTCTTGCGCACGAAGGTATCTTCACTAACCAAGAGCTGTACGACGAACTGCTTGCGCTAGCAGATGAAAACAAGCTGATGAAGCTGGTGACCAATCGTGCTACCGGTTCTGACCTTGATAAAGAAAAGCTGTTTGAAAAAGTACGTACGTCACTTCGTCGTCTACGCCGCCTAGGCATGATCATCAACATTGGTGAGACCGGTAAATTCAGCATCAGTGAAGCGGTATTCCGCTTTGGTGCCGATGTACGTATTGGCGATGATATGCGTGAAGCGCAGCTACGCCTGATCCGTGATGGTGAAGCGGTAGTGCACACCAAAGAGCCAAGCCAAGGCAGCCTATTGTCTGAAGAAGATCAAGACGACCAAGCCCAAGAAGAAACAACAGAAGAGGGTGAAGCATGAGCATGATTGAACGCGGTAAATACCAATCGCTGACCATGGTCAACTGGAACGGCTTCTTTGCCCGTACTTTTGACATCGATGGTCTGGTCACCACGCTATCAGGTGGTAACGGTGCAGGTAAATCAACCACAATGGCGGCGTTCATCACCGCATTGATTCCTGACCAAACGCTACTGCACTTCCGTAACACAACCGAAGCGGGCAGCAGCCAATCGTCTCGCGACAAAGGTTTGTACGGTAAGCTACAACCGGGCGCGTGTTACGCGGCGCTGGACGTGGTGAACTCACGTAACCAACGCCTATTGTTTGCAGTAAAACTGCAGCAAGTTGCGGGTCGTGATAAGAAAGTAGACATCAAACCGTTTGTTATCCAAGGTCTTCCTAGCCATGTTAAACCAACGGATATCTTGGTTGAAAGCGTATCTGCGACTCAAGCTCGTGTACGTCAAATCAACGAAGTAAAAGAATCGATCGCGGAATTTGAAGGCGTTCAGTTCAAAGCGTTCTCTTCTATCGTGGATTACCACGCACAAATGTTTGAATTCGGTGTGATTCCGAAGAAACTGCGCAACTCTGGTGACCGCTCTAAATTCTACCGCCTGATCGAAGCATCGCTTTACGGTGGTATTTCAAGTGCGATTACGCGCTCGCTACGTGACTACCTTCTGCCACAAAACGGTGGTGTGAAGAAAGCATTCCAAGATATGGAATCGGCGCTGCGTGAAAACCGCATGACGCTAGAAGCAATCAAAACTACGCAAGCAGACCGTGACTTGTTCAAACACTTGATTACAGAGTCGACCAACTACGTGGCAGCGGACTATATGCGCCATGCCAACGAGCGTCGTAAAAAACTAGAACAGACACTGTCTTTGCGTTCAGAGTTATTTGGTTCTCGCGAGACCTTGATTGAGCAAAACAACCTGCTTAACCGCGTTCAAGAAGAGCTGGAACTGCTGATCGAATCAGAATCTTCTTTAGAGCAAGACTACCAAGCGGCTTCGGATCACTTGCAACTGGTGCAAAACGCGCTGCGTCAGCAAGAGAAGATCGAACGTTACCAAGAAGATCTTGAAGAGCTGAGCGAGCGTCTTGAAGAACAAATGATGGTAGTGGAAGAAGCGCAAGAACGCGTGATGATGGCTGAAGAGCAAGCGACCGTTGCAGAAGAAGAGGTGGACAGCCTTAAGACGCAACTTGCTGATTACCAGCAAGCTCTTGACGTTCAGCAAACTCGCGCGCTTCAATACCAACAAGCCGTTCAAGCGCTGGAGAAAGCGAAGCAGCTACTTGGCGATGACAGCCTAACGGCAGAATCCGCACAAGCGTTAGTGGCGGAGCTGAAAAACAAAGAGACAGAAAATACCAATACGTTGTTGTCTGTGAAACATAAGCTCGATATGTCATCAGCTGCGGCAGAGCAGTTTGATACTGCATTGAAGCTTGTACAGAGCATCGTTGGCCCTGTTGAGCGCAAAGAAGCCTCTAAGCACGCAAAATTGGCAATCGCTAAAGCTCGAGAATCACAGCAAATTGCACAAAACGAACAGCAATGGCGAGCGCAGCATCGCGATCTTGAGCGTAGCCTCAATCAGCAACGTCAAGCGCGTGAACTGGTTGCTGAATACAAAAAGCAATATCACGTCGAGCTAACCGATGAAGTTACGTTTGAACAAGAACGTGAACGTCATGCGATGCAAATCGAATCACTAGAGATAGCTCAAGAAGAAGTTCGTGATCAGCGTGGTGAACAGCGCCGTCTAGAGCAAAACGCGGCGGCAGAAATCAGTAAACTTGAAGCGATAGCGCCAGCTTGGATTGCGGCTAATGATGCGCTAGAGAAACTGAGAGAGCAGAGCGGGGCAGACCTTGAGGATCGCCATGCGGTAATGAATCACATGCAGGTTGTTCTTGAGCAAGAAAGGGAGCTGTCCTTAGCTAAAGATAAACTTGCTGAGCGTCGCAGTCAGCTTGACACTGAGATTGAACGTCTTGCTTCTCCTGGTGGTTCAAACGACCCTCGCCTGAAAGGTTTGGCTGATACTTTAGGCGGTGTATTACTGTCTGAGATCTACGATGACATCACGATTGATGATGCGCCTTACTTCAGTGCGATGTACGGTCCGGCTCGTCACGCTATCGTTGTTTCTGACCTGTCAGGTATCGAAGAGAAACTGGTAGAGCTAGAAGACTGTCCAGAAGACTTGTACATCATTGAAGGTGACATCGATGCCTTTGATGACAGCTCGTTCGATGCAGAAGAGTTAGAGGGCGCTGTTTGTGTTCGCATGAACGATCGCCAAATGCGTTACTCTCGCTTGCCTGAGATCCCATTGTTTGGTCGTGCGGCCCGTGAGCAGCGTTTAGAGTTGCTGCGTAACGAACGAGAAGAAGTGGTAGAGAAGCACGCAAAAGCGGCGTTTGACTTTCAGAAAATGCAGCGTTTGTACCAAGCATTTAACCAATTTGTGTCTAACCACATTCAAGTGGCTTTTGACGCTGATCCAGAACAAGCGCTCGCAACCATTCGTGATAAGCGTAACCAAATCGCTCGCGTGCTGGCGGATCTGGATGCAAAAGAGCAGCAGCAACGCTCTCAGCTTCAAACTAGTAAGCAAGCACTGTCTTCTCTGGACAAGCTAGCATCACACATGGTGCTTGTTGAAGATGAATCATTGCAAGCGCGTTTTGATGAGCTAGAAGAGAAAATCGCTCAGCTTGCAGAGGCGAAAAACTTCTTAAACAATCATGCAAAAGCCGTCGCGCAACTAGAGAATATTGCGTCTGCGCTTGATGCTGACCCAGAGCAATTCGATGCACTAGAAGCAGAATACAAAGCAGCAGATGAACAGTTACAAGATCTTAAGAAGCAAATCTTTGCACTCTCGGATCTGGTTGAACGTCGTCACTACTTCGCTTACTCAGACTCGGTTGATCTTCTGAACAAAAGTAGCGAACTGAGTGAGCAGCTAAAAGCGAAGTTGGTTCAAGCTGAACAGACTCGTACTCGTTCTCGTGAAGAGTTGAAGCAAGCACAAGGACAAATGAACCAATACAACCAAGTATTGGCGTCTTTGAAGAGTTCGCATCAAGCTAAGCAAGAAACCGTACAAGAGTTCAAACAAGAGCTGCAAGAGTATGGCGTAAATGCCGACGAAGGTGCGGAAGAGCGTGCAATGCGCCGTCGTGACGAACTGCACGAACGCTTACATACTTCACGTAGTCGTAAGAGTGAATACGAGCGCACGATAACGTCGACCGAGCTTGAGATGAAAGGCTTAGCGAAACGTCTGAAGAAAGTTCAGAAAGAATACGCAGAGCTGCGCAAATTTGTCGTTGCAGCGAAAGCGGGTTGGTGTTCAGTACTTCGCTTAGCGCGTGAAAACGATGTTGAGCGTCGTTTACACAAGCGTGAACTGGCGTATATGTCGGCAGATGAATTGCGTTCCATGTCGGATAAATCGTTGGGTGCGCTGCGTCTTGCTGTTGCAAACAATGATGACTTGCGTGATGCACTCCGTTTGTCTGAAGACAACGCTCGCCCAGAGCGTAAAGTTCTGTTCTACATTGCTGTTTACCAACACCTTCGTGAGCGTATTCGTCAGGACATCATCCGCACCGATGACCCAGTAGAAGCGATCGAAGAGATGGAAGTGGAACTGGCGCGTCTAACGGAAGAGCTAACGCAACGTGAAAACCGCTTAGCGATCAGCTCTGAGTCGGTAGCGAGCATCATCAAGAAGACGATCCAGCGTGAGCAAAACCGTATTCGTATGCTGAACCAAGGTTTGTCGAACATCTCGTTCGGTCAGGTGAAGGGCGTACGTCTAAACGTGAAAATTCGCGAAAGTCACGAAGTGCTACTGAACGGTCTAGCGACACAACAAGAGCAGCATAAAGATCTGTTCGAATCGACTCGCTTTACCTTCTCTGAAGCAATGGCGAAACTGTTCCAACGTGTGAACCCACATATCGATATGGGTCAACGTTCTCCTCAGGTTCTGGGTGAAGAGCTACTGGATTACCGTAACTACCTAGAGCTAAGTGTAGAAGTGAACCGTGGTACAGATGGTTGGCTACAGGCTGAGTCTGGCGCGCTATCAACAGGTGAAGCGATCGGTACTGGTCAGTCAATCCTTCTGATGGTTGTTCAAAGCTGGGAAGAAGAATCTCGTCGTCTACGCAGCAAAGACATTGTGCCTTGTCGTTTACTCTTCTTGGATGAAGCAGCGCGTCTGGATGCGAAATCGATCGCGACATTGTTCGAATTGTGTGACCGTCTGGATATGCAACTTCTTATCGCGGCACCAGAAAACATCAGCCCAGAGAAAGGTACTACCTACAAGTTGGTGCGTAAGGTGTTTAAAGACCATGAGCACGTACACGTAGTTGGTCTACGTGGTTTTGGTCAAACAGATAAGCCTAAGACCGAAGCGCAAGAGATGATCGAAGAGTTTGAATCGTAAACTTCGAATCTAGCAAAACGCCCGCATTTATTGCGGGCGTTTTTGTATTTGTTAGAGGGAGGCTTCAAAGCGTATAAAATAAGCCGAGACTGTAGGACGACGGTCTCGGCTTATTAATAGAACTTAGCGGGGAGGCTAAGTTCTATTCCTCTGAAATATCGTCTCTGATATCGATCATTTCAGCAAGCTCTTCAAGTGCTTGGACAGAAAGCTCAGACAAGCGTTGTAAATGCTGGTCTAAGCTCTCTTGTTCTTCAAGCTCTGGTTCATCGTTATCTGTTTCTTTTGTTAGCATTTCTCAACCTCTCAAGTTGAGTAAGGGGAGACCTCATCATACTCAAAAGTTAAAGGAGAAAAGAAACGATCTATGTTGATTCTGTTAGCTCGATCATTGATTCAAGTTATAGGTGAGATGGGTTTGTTTAATAAGATGAGTAGGTAGACGGTTTTGGAAACGGAAACAAAAACGCCAGCAATCAGAACAATTACTGGCGAATGATATTGTGATTGGCGATTAGAACTGTGGTTTTACCCCAAACTGCTCTGCTGCGTAGGCGACACGTTCAATCGGCTTTGGATACTCGGCAGGTGTGCCGAGGCTCTCTATGTGTTTCAAACGAGGAAGCAAGCCTGCACCATTGGCGATTTGGATTGCCAAGCCAGGACGAGCGTTGAGCTCTAAAACCATAGGTCCTTCTTCTTTATCTAACACCATATCCGTGCCCATGTACCCCAACCCTGTCATCTCCCACGCACTAGACGCAAGCTCAAGCAAGCGCTCCCAGTGCGGGACTTGGAGGGTAGAAAGGTCTTTGCCTGTATCCGGATGGTGGGTGACTGGATGGTCGAATTGCACCGCTCGGATTGCTTTACCTGTGGCGATATCAATGCCCACGCCCACAGCGCCTTGGTGAAGGTTTGCTTTACCGTCCGACGCCGCCGTAGAACAGCGCATCATTGCCATAACAGGGTAGCCTTTAAATACGATGATCCGAACATCTGGTACGCCTTCATAACTGAAGCCATCAAAACAGTCATCAAACTTGATTAAGTTTTCAACCACAGCAACGTCATTTTTACCACCAAGAGAGAAAAGGCCAGCAAGCGCATTACTAATGTGACGCTCGACCTCATCCCGACCTATTGTAGAGCCGGAGGGTTTGGTATATACCCCGTTTTTGTGAGAGGTAACAACCAGAATGCCTTTACCGCCACTACCTTGTGCAGGTTTGATTACAAAACCAGGCCAGTTCTCAACCATTTTGTGGATAGTCTTTACTTCTGCTTGGTTATGAATAACGCCGATCAGGGCAGGGACTGTCGCCCCTGCTGCCTGCGCAATAATTTTAGTCTTGAGCTTGTCATCAACTAATGGGTATTTAGAACGATCATTGTAACGGCCGATATAACTGTGGTTACGTTTGTTCATTCCCATAATGCCTTTATGGCGAAGCTTAGCTGGCGAAGTAAAACTTTCGAACATCGTTTAGTCCTCCGCTAGTGGTTTGAAACGACGTAACTCAGTTAGACGGTAACCTGTGTAAGTACCTAGTAATAGAATACCGGCCAGAACAATCAACTGTAGACCAATGAAGTTAAAGGTTAGGTGCTGAATGTATGAGTTCGTCATCGCTAAGTAAACCAATACTGCGGTGAGCAGTGAGCCCCCACCTTGCAGAGCGACTTCTTTCGCACCTTCTTCTTCCCATAGGATAGACATACGTTCAATTGTCCATGACAAGATGATCATCGGGAAGAACGTAATTGTTAAGCCTTCCGTTAAGCCCATCTTAAATGCGACTACTGTGAACACCGAAATGATCATAATAACGGTAATAATGACCGCTGATATCCGTGCTACAAGCAGTAAGTTCAACCTCGATAAGTAACTTCGAATAATCAAGCCTGTGCCAACGATCAGTAAGAAACCGACAATACCCGTTAATAGCTGGGTTTGAACAAACGCAACAGCAATCAGTACTGGCATGAAAGTACCGGATGTTTTTAGACCGATAATCACGCGCAAGAACACCACGATAAGGGCACCGATAGGGATTAGCATGATGGTCTTAAACATTGCTTGTTCTTCAAGAGGCAAGCTATGAATTGAAATATTCAGCAGCCCATCAGCTTCTATCTTGTTGTTTGTTGCTTGCTGTGGAGTCATTTCTTGCTTGATCATTGAGAAATGAACTTGGCTATTTTTACCACCAACAAGATCAAGCAGGGATACATTCGACTCATCCCAAACTAATAAGTTTGGTTTCACGGCTTTCTGTTCGGAATTTGGTGAGAACAGCACCCAATCTTTACCCGACCAAACCTGAACCATTGGTTGAATGGTTTGGCGTCGACGTCCATCTTCTAGTTCGATAACACCGACTGTTTTGCTCTGTATACCTGCGGTAAGCAAAATATTATGTAGTGCATCAGTACGGCTGAAGTCATTCAGTAGTAGCGATGAATTTTGACTGTCTGGGTCATTAAGCGCTTTGATGAGCTCACGAGTAAAGGTCACATTGTCGGCAGAGCGACTCATCGCACGCTCTACAAGGGCATTTGCCGCCGCGGCTTGTGGCGCTGATAGAGTTGGTGGCGTAATGTCTTCAGTTGGTGGTAGAGGCGTAACTTTAGCCTGAGGGTCCACTAAGAACTGCGCTTTGTAGTAAATGGTTTGAGGACCTTTGGCCTGACGAATTGACCACTCGGCACGACGTCCAGAATCAGAATTAATGTAGGAAACGCCATAACCAGAAGAGGAAGCGGATTCACCGATAAGCGTATAACCACTTTGTGTATGAGGTGCTGCGAGTGAAGCTTTGACTTCATTGCCGTTAGCATTGAACTCAATACGTGCCTCTACATCCCATACCTGACGAGTTTCGCCTGGTGTCCAAGGCACGCCGTAGTTTTCATGTCTGAAAACACTCAAAGCAATGCCCGCAATCACCAATAAGATGATTGAAAGGTAAAACGGTATTTTTGACGTCATAATCTACCTTATTATTTTTTATCTTCGTCCGTTTGGATATAGGTACGACTTACATCGACAAGTGCGATGTCGCGCATAAATTCTCTACCCAGTAAAATAGGATGGTTCATATGCGAGCGATCTGCCAACGTAAATTGCGCTTTTTCATGAATTTTTCCAACGCGCACCCAAAGTTCTACTACAGCGCGACGTTCTAGTTCTTCACTGGTAACTTGGCGAATTTTTACGTAACGAATGACAGGCGCTTCAATCCAAGTATTTTTTTCTTCTTCGGATTTACTGGTATCTGCCAGGTGGAATCGAACCCAGTTTTTGCCGTTTCTTTCGAACTCTTCAATATCAACTGCATTTAAAGATGAGGTTGCGGCACCGGTGTCGACACGTGCATCAAAAGTCTGCTTAATGGAGTCAATAGTGACCTTTTCAATTGAGCCAAGGACAATATCATGAGTTGGTGTTGGTTCCACAGGAGCAGGAGATTGGACAATAATCGGCTCTTTTGGCTTTTTCACTTCTGCCATTGCTTCATCACGAAATGTCAGAAGTTCAACCTGTAGTTTATCGACTTGTTCTTCAAGGCTGTCGATATAGTCCGATTGGTTGCTGAGCTGAAGCTCTAAGTTAGTAATGCGATTATTGACATTCGCTTCTGAAGTTTGAATAGCCGCTAACGTTTCTTGGTGGTACTGTTCGCCTTTGGTTAGTGAGCATCCAGATAGTAAGGCGATGGCAACAATCGGGGTCAATCGTAATAACATTGAAAACCTTGGGATTGGATTAAGTTGTTTATTTTTTAGGAGTTTAGCTCATATCGATAAAGCCTCACAAGTAAGAATGTTTCTCTATTACTTATTGTTTGAGGAATAGTGATGAAAAGCTAAAAATCAAGGACATAAAAGCGCATCCTTATTTAGAGCGTGCTTATGTTTTGATGTAACAAATGGACTCGAAAAACAAACACGCTCAGTACGAGGAAAGAGGGTAATGTCTTAACTCGTAAAATGAGTTAAGACAATGTCAGGAATCTCAGCGAATTATGGTTTGCGAGCGACAAGAACCGCGCGGCGAGGGGCAGGGTAACCTTCTACAGTCTTGCTTGGGTTGTTCGGATCTAGATAGTCTGGTAGAGAGTTATGCGTCATCCAATCTGTGGTACGTTGTTCATCAACTGAAGTGACGTTTTCATCAACGATGCGCACATCTTCAAATCCTACCGACTCTAACCACACTTTCAGCGCTTTTGCTGAAGGGAAGAAATAGACATTACGCATTTGTGCGTAACGAGAAGTTGGAACCAACACTGCATTCTCATCACCTTCAATCACGAGTGTTTCCAATACTAGTTCACCACCAGACATTAATTGATCTTTTAGCTGCACCAAGTGATCCAGTGGAGAGCGACGGTGGTAAAGTACGCCCATGCTGAATACCGTGTCGAACGCTTCTAACTTAGGTAGTTGTTCAATACCCAACGGCAGTAGGTGCGCACGTTGGTCATCGCCCATTAGTTTACGAATTGCTTCGAACTGAATTAGGAACAGGTGAGATGGATCGATACCGACGGTTAAGCGTGCACCTTCACCCAGCATGCGCCACATGTGGTAGCCGTTACCACAACCAACATCGAGTACGCTGCGGTTCTTTAATGGAGAAATATGCGGAAGCACACGGTCCCATTTCCAGTCACTGCGCCACTCAGTATCAATATGAATGCCGTGTACGTGGTATGGCCCTTTGCGCCATGGGTGGAATGTGCGAAGTAAGTTCTCTAATTTCTTCAGTTCACCTTCATGGAAAGGAGTGTCGTTGCTGATGGTCACTGAATTCTTGATGTCAATTTGATCCGGTGAGCCTTCTGGGATCTTGTTCAGTGCTTTCAACCAGCGACCAAAGTCACCGTGCTCTGCATTTTGCCAATCCGTTAGCTGTTGTGGTAGCACATTGAGCCAAGGTTGAAGACGTGTGTCTTGGGCAATCAATTGGTAGAAGTTTGCAAAGTTAAACATAGTTAGTTAATCGCTGAGTTGATGGTATTAAAATTATTAAATAACAGCCTAAAGTGGCGTGATTCAGGGCCTTTGTATGCAAGGTTTATTTAATTGCGAACATAGAGCCAAAGTTAAAGCATTGGAACCAAACATCGTAGCTAGAAAAGCCAATTTTAGCGAAACGCTCTTTATGCTCTTTCTTTGAATCTGGGCGCATTACGTTTTCTATCGCGCTGCGCTTTTGGCTGATTTCTAGTTCGCTATAACCATTTGCACGTTTAAAGTCGTGGTGAAGGTCAATTAATAGCTCGTTTGACACTTCATCTTCGAAGACGAATTTCTCCGACAAAATCAAAATTCCGCCAGGACGTAGACCTGCATAGATTCGTTCAAGCAGGGCGTAACGATCGTCTGGAGAAAGAAATTGCAGAGTAAAGTTCAGTACGACAACTGATGCGTTTTCAATATCGATATTACGAATATCCGCTTCAACCACATCTACAGGAGTATCGCTTCGGTACGCGTTGACGTGAAGTTTACAACGCTCAACCATCGCAGGAGAGTTGTCCACTGCGATGATTTGGCAACCTTCTTGTTTGATATGGCGACGCATAGACAATGTTGCAGCACCCAAAGAGCAACCTAGGTCGTAGATGTTTGAGTGAGGTTTTACAAAACGCTCTGCCAGCATACCAATTGCAGAAATAATGTTGCTGTAACCCGGCACCGATCGTTGAATCATGTCAGGAAATACTTCCGCTACGCGTTCATCGAACGTGAAATCCCCAATTTTATCGATTGGAGCCGAAAAAATAGTATCTGGATTGCTCTTAGGGTTCATAACCAAGTCTCTGCATACAAGCCGCCTGAAAACGTCAGGCACCAAAAAAGGCGCGTATTTTATGGGAATTTCACGCCTCTGTCATGTGTTGCGTTAGAACATCTGCAACTGCGAGTTGCCATCGTTAGCCGGGAAAGATGCCAAGTCAGGAAGTGTTATACGCTTTTGTATATCTTTATACAGATTGGCTGCCAACTCCGGCGCAATTATATTGTCCGCAGTATGGATCATGACATACGGCTGTTTACCTTCTGCAATCCATTGCGGCAACTTGCTGAGCCATGGTGTAAAAAACTCGTAATTTTGCTGTTCTTCTGGATGACCAATAAAGCGAACCAAAGGATGTAAAGCGGTAGCAATGGCGTGGACTGGTACTCTTGGTTTTTTCATTTGCGCATCAATGATCGCTTCATTGTCTGGCTTAGCGGCAAAGACAGGGCGGCTATCCATAATAATGCGGTCAATGTTATTTTCTACTAACCATTGGTTAAGCGCTCGCTCTTCTTCACCTTTGGAGAAAAATGCCATATGACGAACCTCAACACCAAGAGGGAAGTTAGGTGGAAAGCTCGCACAGAACTTTTTCAGTCGATCAAGGTGCTCAGGGCCAAATGCGGCTGGCAATTGAATTGTCCATTGCCCCACACGGTCATGCAACGGCTCCATAACTTTCATGAAGTCTCTCAGTTGTTCGCTGCAACCTCTTAGCATTTGCTCATGAGTGATGGCTTTAGGAAGTTTGAAAGTAAAGCGAAAATCATCGTGGGTTGCTGCTCTCCAGTTTTGCACCGTGTTGAGCGTCGGCGTGGCATAAAATGTCGTGTTGCCTTCTACGGTATGGAACACCTGTGCATACTTTTCTAAACGTTCAGCGGGCTTTGTCCCGCTGCCGTAAAAGCTTTGCTGCCATTGATTATGCGACCACATTGTCAATCCAAGTCGAAGAGGTAAGTTATCCATTATTCTTTACTGCTTGCTACTCGTGTGAATACTTTACGAGAGTTTTGCTGAAATAGGTAATTTCACGCTATAATCCCCACCAATTTTTTCGCTTTGGTGTGCTTTTGAACATTTGTTGTACTAAAAAGCACCAGTGAATAATAAAACACACGTAATTGTATGTTGAGTAGTCGATTTTCGTGGACATTCAGCGTATAACTGAATCTTTACTCTGCTTGGCAATGAGGCTGACAGAGCGTAGTTAACAACATTTGAGAGATTGGGAATTTCATTATGCGTACCCATTACTGTGGTCACCTGAACAAGTCCCTTGCAGGACAAACTGTAGAACTTTGCGGCTGGGTTAACCGTCGTCGTGATTTAGGCGGTCTTATTTTTATTGATATGCGAGATCGCGAAGGTATCGTTCAGGTAGTTGTTGATCCAGATATGGCGGATGCGTATGAAGTGGCTAACACACTTCGTAATGAATTCTGTATCAAACTAACGGGTGAAGTACGCGTTCGTCCAGAAAGCCAAGCAAACAAAGACATGGCAACAGGTGAAGTTGAGATCCTTGCGACAGGTCTTGAAATCATCAACCGCAGTGACGTTTTGCCTCTAGACTTCAACCAAAAGAACTCTGAAGAGCAACGTCTGAAGTACCGTTACTTAGACCTTCGTCGTCCAGAAATGAGTGACCGCATCAAGCTACGTGCTAAAGCATCTAGCTTTGTTCGTCGTTTCCTAGATGACAACGGCTTCCTAGATATCGAAACACCAGTACTAACGAAAGCGACACCAGAAGGCGCGCGTGACTACCTAGTACCTAGCCGTGTTCACAAAGGCAGCTTCTACGCGCTTCCTCAGTCTCCACAGCTATTCAAACAGCTTCTAATGATGTCTGGTTTTGACCGTTACTACCAAATCGTTAAGTGTTTCCGTGATGAAGACTTACGTGCTGACCGTCAGCCAGAATTCACTCAGATCGATATCGAAACGTCATTCATGACGGCTGACCAAGTACGTGAAGTGACGGAAAACATGGTTCGCGATATGTGGCAAGAGCTACTAAACGTAGACCTAGGTCAGTTCCCAGTAATGCCATTCAGCGAAGCTATTCGCCGTTTCGGTTCTGACAAGCCAGACCTACGTAACCCGTTAGAGTTAGTTGATGTCGCTGACCTAGTGAAAGACGTTGAGTTCAAAGTATTCTCTGGCCCAGCAAACGACGAGAAAGGCCGCGTTGCCGTTATTCGCGTTCCAGGTGGTGCATCTTTGACTCGTAAGCAAATTGATGGCTACGGTGAATTCGTTGGTATCTACGGTGCGAAAGGTCTAGCATGGATGAAGGTTAACGACCGTGCTGCAGGCATGGAAGGTATCCAGTCTCCAGTAGCTAAGTTCCTAAACGAAGATGTGATCAACGGCATCCTAGATCGCACTCAAGCGGAATCTGGCGATATCATCCTATTTGGCGCTGATAAAGCGGGTATCGTTGCAGAAGCAATGGGCGCGCTACGTTTGAAACTAGGTAAAGATCTAGAGCTAACTGACGAATCTGCATGGGCTCCACTATGGGTTGTTGACTTCCCAATGTTCGAAGAAGATGACGAAGGCAACCTACACGCGATGCACCACCCATTCACGTCACCTCTAGGTGTGACTGCGGAAGAGCTAAAAGCGAACCCAGCTGCGGCAAACTCTAACGCTTACGATATGGTTCTAAATGGTTACGAAGTTGGCGGCGGTTCTGTTCGTATCCACAACGCAGATATGCAAGAAGCCGTATTTGATATTCTAGGCATCACACCTGAAGAGCAACAGCTTAAGTTCGGCTTCCTGCTTGATGCACTAAAATTCGGTACGCCTCCACACGCTGGTCTTGCATTCGGTCTTGACCGTCTAGTGATGCTGCTATGTGGTACCGAGAACATCCGTGATGTTATTGCATTCCCGAAAACAACAGCAGCGGCGTGTCTACTAACAGACGCACCAAGCATTGCGAACCCAGCAGCGCTAGAAGAGCTAGCAATCGCAGTGACTGCAGCGAAAGAAAAAGACGCAGAATAAGCGCACAACATTTGAAGAAAACTCCCGCAACTGCGGGAGTTTTTGTTTAAATAAACCCAAGAAACTTCCAAAGCAATTTCCCAAGCAACGCTTTTTAGCTCATGTTTGCTATTAAGCGTCAAAATACATTAAAAGGTGAATTATGGCAGGTCATAGTAAATGGGCGAATATTCGTCACCGTAAAGCAGCGCAAGATGCGAAGCGCGGCAAAATCTTTACCAAATTAATCCGTGAAATCGTTGTTGCGGCAAAAGAGGGAGGCGGTGAGCCAGAAAATAACCCACGTTTGCGAGCTGCAATTGATAAAGCGTTGTCTAACAACATGACGCGTGACACTGTCAACCGCGCTGTCAGCCGAGGTGCTGGTGGTGAAGGCGATGACAATATGGAAACCGTAATCTATGAAGGTTATGGTCCGGGTGGCACTGCGGTCATGGTCGAATGTATGACGGATAACCGAAATCGCACAGTATCTGGCGTACGCCATGCGTTCTCGAAGTCAGGAGGCAATCTGGGTACGGATGGTAGTGTAAACTATCTTTTCGACAAGAAAGGCGTGATCTCATACGCCCCAGGTTTAGATGAAGATGTGGTGATGGAAGTGGCGTTAGAAAGTGGCGCTGATGACATCGAAACATCAGAAGATGGCTCAATTGATGTTTACACCGCGCCAAGCGATTTTGGACTCGTAAAAGATGCCCTTGATGCTGCAGGTTTTGAGGCGGAGAACGCCGAAGTGTCGCTTATCCCTTCAACGAAAGCAGAACTGGATGTGGACACTGCGCCAAAACTGCTTCGTTTGATTGACGCTTTAGAAGATCTGGACGATGTTCAGGAGGTTTATCACAACGGTGACATCTCTGACGACGTTGCAGCCTCTCTAGAGTAAACTCAATGTGCAGTGAGCGGTATTCGCTCCGAAGTTAGAAAGTAAGCTAAAAGTAATAATAAGAAATTGAGGCCGTATTCGGCCTCATTTTTAGGAACATTCATGTCAATTATTTTGGGCATTGACCCAGGTTCACGCATTACCGGTTATGGGGTCATTCGTCAAAATGGACGCCATTTGCAATACCTTGGTAGTGGCTGTATTCGTACTTCAGAAAAAGAACTTCCGGGCCGTCTTAAGCAGATTTACGCTGGCGTCACGGAAATCATTACTCAGTTTCAACCGGACGTATTTGCGATTGAACAAGTGTTTATGGCTAAAAATGCGGATTCAGCATTAAAGCTTGGCCAGGCTCGTGGCAGCGCAATTGTTGCTGCGGTGAATGCAGAGTTGCCGGTATACGAATACGCCGCGCGTCTTATTAAGCAAGCTGTAGTCGGTACTGGTGGTGCGGACAAAGCGCAAGTTCAACATATGGTTCAGCAAATGCTTAAACTGCCCGCCAAGCCTCAAGCGGATGCAGCCGATGCTTTAGGTGTGGCGATTTGTCATGCCAATACGAACAAAACCCTCGTTGCCTTAGCGGGCAAAGCAACCAGTGCCAGAAAAGGGCGCTACCGATAAAATTAACTGGATGTCTATCCAGTTCTTTATTATCCTGTCGCAAATTCATTTCCAAAGAGTATTTATAGTGATTGGACGTCTTCGTGGCACACTGATTGAAAAACAACCACCTGAAGTATTAATTGAAGTTAATGGCATTGGTTATGAAGTCCAGATGCCAATGAGCTGTTTTTACGAGCTGCCAAATGTTGGCGAAGAAGCCATTATTTATACTCACTTTGTCGTCCGCGAAGATGCACAATTGCTATACGGTTTCAACACAGTAAAAGAACGCGCACTTTTCCGTGAAGTGATCAAAGCCAATGGCGTTGGTCCTAAACTCGGTCTTGGTATTCTCTCTGGTATGACAGCAACGCAATTTGTTACTTGTGTGGAACATGAAGACGTTTCTACGCTGGTTAAGCTTCCAGGCGTTGGCAAGAAAACCGCAGAGCGATTGGTTGTTGAAATGAAAGACCGCTTGAAAGGGTGGGGCGCTGGCGATCTATTTACACCATTTACGGATGCTGCTCCTGCGGATTCTGGTGCGACATCCAACAACGCGGAAGAAGAGGCAATTAGCGCGCTTCTAGCTTTGGGTTACAAGCCGACTCAAGCGTCGAAAGTGGTGTCTCAGATCGCTAAACCGGACATGAGCAGTGAGCAAATGATCCGTGAAGCTCTAAAATCAATGGTGTAACGCTGGTTTCACAGTGAGCATTTGTTCAAGATAACTTATTCTCTAAGGTTAATGCCAATCGCTTAACGATATTTTTTGTGTCATTCCAGCGAGCCTAGCGAGATCGGGAATCTAATAGCAGCACGCTGAGCGGTTAATGAAACAATTTGACCATAAACCGCTCGGATAGAAGATCCTGTATCACGCGCCTTCGTCGCTGTACAGGATGACGAGATACAGAAATATGCCACTTGCTGTTAAACGAGCGGCATTATTCTCTCAGGTAACCATTTTTCAAGGTAAAAAGATGATTGAAGCCGATCGTTTAATCGCGCCAGAAAACCCTGCCTTTCGTGATGAAGATGTCATTGACCGTGCTATTCGACCAAAAAAATTAGCGGATTACCAAGGTCAGGACCACGTTCGTGACCAAATGGAGATCTTCATCAAAGCTGCTCAGTTACGTAGTGAAGCTCTTGATCACCTGTTAATTTTTGGCCCTCCGGGTTTGGGTAAAACCACGCTAGCAAATATTGTCGCCAACGAGATGGAAGTAAACATCCGTACTACTTCAGGGCCAGTTCTTGAAAAAGCAGGCGATTTAGCCGCGTTACTAACCAACCTAGAAGAAAATGACGTTCTATTTATTGACGAAATTCACCGCTTAAGCCCGATGGTTGAAGAGGTTCTGTATCCGGCGATGGAAGATTATCAACTGGATATTATGATCGGTGAAGGTCCGGCCGCTCGTTCTATTAAGATCGATTTGCCGCCGTTTACTTTGATTGGTGCAACGACCCGAGCAGGCTCTTTAACGTCACCATTACGCGACCGTTTTGGTATTACTCAGCGTCTTGAGTTTTATAAGATAAAAGACCTCCAAGATATTGTGCAGCGCAGCGCGGATTGTTTAGGTTTGTCAATGGAACCTGAAGGTGCATTGGAAGTGGCAAGACGTGCACGTGGCACACCACGTATTGCTAACCGTCTACTACGTCGTGTTCGCGATTATGCGGAAGTGAAAGGAAATGGTCACATTTGTGCAGAGGTTGCCGACAAAGCGCTGAATATGCTTGATGTGGACGCCGAAGGTTTCGATTATATGGACCGCAAACTACTACTCGCAATTATGGAGAAATTTGGTGGTGGTCCGGTCGGACTCGATAACATGGCGGCAGCGATTGGTGAAGAAAAGGATACCATCGAAGACGTTCTTGAGCCTTATCTTATTCAGCAAGGTTATTTACAACGCACTCCACGTGGAAGAATCGCGACAGATCGTGCGTATTTGCATTTCGGAATTGAAAAATAAGATTCCCGCGCTGGGCCTTTGCTGCCCAGCGCTTCATTAAAGTTGACCAAACTCACATTTTTTGAATTTCTTCTCATACCAGTTTAGTAAGTAAAAAGCATTGATTGTTAACTCTATGTTTGCTCGCAACTGGTTAATTTCTCTCCTGATTACTCTCTCTTAACATCCGTATCTAATACTGGTTGATCTGGATCAATGTGATGGATTTTTGTGCAAATTCCGCGCATAAACATTGATGTATATCAAAGCGCATTCCGGCTATAAACCTTTTGAAACAATCTGTTTTTACAAGTAATATTAGCCCTAGCTATATTAGCTGATGCTTAACAATTAACTAACCAATGAAGCACATTTTTGCAACAATGAGTTGTGATAATTCAACATTTTTCAAGTGTAAATAACACTTGAATATGGATTGCAATATGTAGAGAGTGTCATTCAGCCGACACATAGGAGTTACCATGATTGACGTAGTTGATCTATCGCGGTTGCAGTTTGCACTGACAGCGATGTATCACTTCCTATTCGTACCATTGACCCTTGGTATGGCCTTCCTTCTGGCCATTATGGAATCGATGTACGTAATGACGAACAAGCAAATCTACAAGGACATGACCAAGTTCTGGGGTAAGCTATTCGGTATTAACTTTGCACTTGGTGTGGCGACAGGCCTTACCATGGAATTCCAGTTTGGTACGAACTGGTCTTACTACTCCCACTATGTAGGTGACATCTTCGGTGCGCCGCTAGCGATCGAAGCCCTTGTCGCATTCTTCCTGGAGTCAACTTTTGTTGGTCTATTCTTCTTCGGGTGGGATCGTCTATCTAAACGTCAACACTTAGCGGTTACTTGGCTTGTGGCGCTGGGCTCTAACTTCTCTGCACTTTGGATTCTTATCGCAAACGGCTGGATGCAAAACCCAGTAGGCGCGGACTTCAACTTCGAAACCATGCGAATGGAAATGGTAAGCTTCTCTGAAGTTGTACTAAACCCAGTTGCTCAGGTTAAGTTCGTGCATACGGTTGCTTCTGGTTACACTTGTGGCGCAATGTTTATTCTAGGCATCAGTTCATACTACCTATTAAAAGGTCGTGACATTGCGTTTGCTCGTCGTTCATTTGCTATCGCTGCTTCTTTCGGTATTGCGGCTATCTTATCTACCATCGTTCTTGGTGACGAATCTGGCTACGAGCTTGGTGAAGTTCAAAAAGTGAAGCTTGCTGCAATTGAAGCAGAGTGGCACACAGAACCAGCTCCAGCAGCGTTTACGTTGTTTGGTGTTCCTAACCAAGAAACCATGCACACAGATTACGCAATCAAGATCCCTTACGTAATGGGTATCATCGCGACACGTTCTTTTGATGAGCAAGTAACAGGTCTTCGTGACCTACGTGATGAGCACGTCGATCGTATTCGTGACGGTATGTACGCTTATGAACTTCTTGAGAAGCTTCGTGCGGGCGACAAGTCAGAAGAAAACATGACTGCGTTTGATGAAGTGAAGGGTGACCTAGGTTACGGTCTACTTCTAAAACGCTACACAGACAATGTTGTTGATGCGACAGAAGAGCAAATCCAAGCTGCTGCGGATGACTCAATCCCAACAGTATGGCCGCTATTCTGGTCATTCCGTATCATGGTTGCTTGTGGTTTCATCATGCTATTTGTTTTCGGTGCGGCATTTATTCAAACGTGTCGTCAGAAGATCGAACAAAAACAATGGATTCTTAAAGCTGCACTATTCAGCATCCCACTACCGTGGATTGCGATTGAAGCGGGTTGGTTCGTCGCTGAGTACGGTCGTCAGCCATGGGCTGTTGGTGAAATTTTACCAGTGCACGTTGCAGCTTCTGCACTAACTGCTGGCGAAATCTGGACTTCACTATTCGCAATTCTGGCGCTATACACGGTATTCCTGGTTGCAGAAGTTTACCTAATGTTGAAATTCGCTCGTAAAGGCCCAAGTAGCCTGAAAACGGGTCGCTACCACTTCGAGCAAAATGCTGACTCTGTTGAAGACAAAGTTAGTCGCCAAGTAGAAGCGTAAGGTAAGGAGATAACAAGATGTTTGATTACGAAATCTTGCGACTCATCTGGTGGGTACTAATCGGTGTTCTACTAGTTGGTTTTGCAGTAACAGACGGTTTCGATATGGGTGTAGGCGCGCTTGTACCTATTATCGGTAAAAACGACACGCAACGTCGCGTCATGATTAACTCAATTGCCCCTCACTGGGATGGTAACCAAGTTTGGCTTATCACTGCTGGTGGTGCATTGTTTGCAGCTTGGCCTTTGGTTTACGCAACGTCATTTTCAGGCTTCTACTTAGCGATGATTTTGACACTAGCAGCGCTATGGCTTCGTCCTCTGGGCCTAGACTACCGCTCTAAAATTGAAGATCCAAAATGGCGCAATACCTGGGATATCTGTATCTCAATCAGTGGTTTTGTTCCACCAATCATCTTTGGTGTAGCGTTTGGCAACCTACTACAGGGCGTACCATTCCAATTGAGTGAGTTCTTGATGCCAACATACCACGGCTCATTCTTTGGTCTTCTAAACCCATTTGCACTGCTGTGTGGCCTAGTTAGCTTGTTCATGATTTTGATGCAAGGTTCGACTTGGCTACAAATGAAAACAACGGGCGAAGTGCATGTGCGTGCTCGCAACGTTGCTCAGTTGGCAGGTTTACTGACGGTTGCAGCGTTTGTAGCGGCTGGTTTCTGGATCCAAAATATCGATGGTTACGTCATTGTTGGCGGTATCGACACTAATGCAGCTTCTAACCCTCTAAACAAAGAGGTAATCCGTGAAGTTGGTGCGTGGATGAAGAATTTTGAAAACTACCCACTACTATGGGCTGCTCCTGTACTAGGTGTTGCAATGCCGCTTCTTGCCGTATTGGCATCTCGTCTTGAAAAATGTGCGATTTCGTTCATTACTTCAAGTCTGGGTGTTGCTGGCGTTATCTTTACTGCAGGCTTTGCGATGTTCCCATTCATCATGCCTTCAGACTTAATGCCAAGCCACAGCTTAACAATGTGGGATGCAACGTCATCTGAACTGACTCTGAACCTAATGACAGGCGTTGCGTTTGTTATGGTACCAATCATCCTTGGTTACACGTCTTGGACTTACTACAAGATGTTTGGTCGCCTTGATGATCAGTACATTGAAGACAACAAAAACTCACTTTACTAAGGAGCATTTACTATGTGGTATTTCGCATGGATTCTAGGTGTACTACTTGCTTGTGCATTCGGTATCATCAACGCTCTTTGGTTAGAGCACTCAGAAATGATGGATAAAGACAGTGAGTAATCTCGCTGATAAGGTAGCGCAACTTCACGCTCCGATGGATAAGACTCTGTTAAGAGTCTTATCTCTCATCCTTGGCTTTATGCATGTAGGATTGGTGATGTGGGATCCTGAAGCTTACCATCAAGCAATTGGTGGTTTTAACTCAATCATCGCACCAGCACTGATTTGGTCTGTATGCTCAAGCATGGTTTACGGTGTGGGCTTCAAACCGAGAAACTGGTACTGGCAAGTTTTGTTTAGTCCCTATTTTTCGTTAGCTATCTTAATTTATTTAACGGCACTTTATTTCTTTTAGGCTGAAATACGCTGTAATAAAGTCGGTTACTAAATCATCGAATAAAAGCTAGGTATTTCGCCTAGCTTTTATTTTTTCTACAAATTTCAAAAATATTCCCTTAGCTCGGTACCAATTGCTGTCGCTTCAGTTATAGTAATTACTTTAAAGAATTGAATATATTGGGACTCCCTTGCAAGGCACATCAAATCTCTTTCGCTGGCCGATCACCGTGTACTATGAAGACACCGATGCGGGCGGCGTTGTATATCATTCTAATTATCTAAAATTCTTTGAGCGCGCGCGGACAGAAATGTTACGTGCTAAAGGCATTTCTCAACATGTGTTATTGGAACAAAATATCGGCTTTGTTGTCCGACACATGGATATTGATTTCAACCAAGGTGCAAGGCTGGACGAGCATTTGACAGTATTAACCCGAGTGTCAGAAATAAAACGTGCTTCCCTGCAATTCTGTCAAGAGTTGGTCAATGATCAAGGCAAGATATTGTGCAAGGCCTCTGTTAAGGTAGCATGTATCGATAATAAGAAAATGAAACCAATAGCTATTCCAACCTTTATAAATTCGGAGCTAACAAATAGTGACTGCTGATATTTCCATTTTAGATCTCTTTCTTCAGGCCAGTCTGTTGGTAAAGCTTGTGATGCTGACGTTGCTTGGCATGTCAATTGTGTCATGGGCAATGATCATCAAGCGCAGCAAAGTGCTTTCTCAAGCGTCAAAGAATGCAGAGCAGTTTGAAGACAAATTCTGGTCGGGTACTGATCTTTCTCAGCTTTACCAAAAAGTAAAAGCGCGTAAAGACGAAATTGAAGGCACAGAAGAAATTTTTTACGCAGGTTTCACGGAGTTTGCTCGTCTACGTAAGAGCAACGCAAACTCACCAGCGTACATCATGGAAGGCACTGGCCGCGCAATGCGCGTTGCTGTCTCTCGTGAAGTTGATGAACTAGAAACAAGCTTACCGTTCTTAGCGACAGTCGGTTCTATCAGTCCTTACATCGGCCTATTTGGTACCGTTTGGGGCATCATGCACGCTTTTATTGCGTTGGGTGAAGTAAAACAAGCTACGCTGTCTATGGTTGCACCGGGTATCGCCGAGGCATTGATCGCGACAGCGATGGGTCTATTTGCGGCTATCCCGGCTGTAATGGCCTACAACCGCCTAAGCAATAAAGTGAGCAAACTAGAGCACACTTACGCAACATTTTCTGAAGAATTCCACAGCATCCTTCATCGTCAAGCGATGGCTGGCCGAGACAGCGCGGATAAGGAATAAAGCATGGCGGGTTATCAACCTAAAAAGCGAAAAATGACAGCGGAGATCAACGTTGTTCCGTACATTGACGTAATGCTCGTACTGTTGATCATTTTTATGGCGACCGCTCCATTTGTGACTCAAGGCGTCGATGTTGATCTTCCGAAAACATCGACCGCTGAATCTATGCAAGACCTTGCTGGCGAAACTGACAGTAGTTTTATCATCATCGAAATTGATAGCGAGGGTAATTTAGGCCTAAGCGTAAACGATGAAGAAGTTCAGCGAGGTTTGTCGTTGCAAGATGTTATTGTGCGAGTGAAAGCGGAGCGAGAGGTTAAGCCAGATTCACCAGTTGCGGTAGGTGGCGACGCGGCAACACCATATGCCGATGTTGTTCTATTACTGGATGAACTAAGTCGAGCTGGTATCCCTAAGGTAGGTCTAATGACCGATATCAGGGAATAGACATCAATTATCTATGAAAGATCACAAGAAGAAGCCCAACCAATACGCCAAACCGATAGCAATATCGGTTGGTTTGCATGCAATTCTCGTTGCAGCCCTGCTTTGGGGGACGGACTTCAACATGTCTAAACCAGAGCCTACAGGGCAAATGGTTCAAGCTGTTGTCATCGATCCAAAACTTGTGCAGCAACAAGCGAAAGAAATTCGCCAGCAACGCGAAAAGGCAGCAAAAAAAGAACAAGAGCGTCTTGATAAATTGAGACGCGAAGCAGAGCAGCTAGAAAAAAACCGTAAAGCTGAAGAAGAGCAAATTCGCAAGTTGAAAGAACAGCAAGCGAAAGATGCTCAAGCGGCACGAGAAGCAGAAGCTGCACGTAAGAAAAAAGAACAAGAGCGCAAGCAGGAAGAAGAACGCGTTCGCAAAGAAAAAGAGCGAGCTGCTAAGCTAGAAAAAGAGCGTAAGGCAAAAGAAGAAGCTGTGCGTAAAGCTGAGCAGGAGCGTTTAGCAAAAGAAGCCGCTATTGCAAAAGCAGAGCAAGAACGTTTAGCTCGTGAAAAAGCAGCAAAAGAAGCGGAACAAAAAGCACGTCGTGAGCGTGAAGCCGCTGAAAAAGCTGAACAAGAGCGCATTGCAAAAGAGAAAGCGGCAAAAGAGGCGGCAGAGCGAGAGCGCAAAGCGAGAGAAGCAGCAGAACGCGCGGAGCGCGAGCGTAAAGCGCAAGAAGCCGCGCTAGATGATATTTTTGCGGGCCTTGAGGATGAGGTTAGTAAAAATAGTGCTGCTCGAAATCAATTTATTGACGATGAACTTTCTCGAATGTCATCCATCTATACTCAAAATATTCAGCAAAAGTTGATTAAGGATGACTACTTGCTGGGAAAGGAGTGTAGGGTAAACATCAAATTGATTCCGACAGGAACTGATATGATGGTCTCTGGTGTTACCGTTTTGAGTGGCGATACTCGAGTATGTGCAGCTGCGAAGCGAGCGATAGCTCAGGTAGGGACGTTCCCTAAATCTTCAGAAGCTGCGGTAAACGAAAGACTAAAAGACATCAACATAACTGTTGCTTTGGACTAAAAGGAATAAGACGTGATTAGACGCCTTTTACTAGGAATGTTTGTACTGTTTAGCAGTATGACAAATGTGGCGAATGCCGCATTAGAGTTGGTCATTACCGATGGTATTGATTCAGCACGACCAATTGCTGTTGTTCCGTTTAAGTGGGAGGGCACTCAAGCGCTTCCAACGGATATTTCTGCTGTTATTGCCTCGGATTTGCAACGCAGTGGTAAGTTCAGCCCCGTTCCAACGAGCAAGATGCCACAAACTCCGTTCAGCGAATCAGAAGTCAATTTTGACGCCTGGACGAATTTAGGTGTAGATGCTCTGCTGACTGGCTCAATCAAACAAAACGCTCAAGGTGATTACGTTATCAACTATCAACTTGTTGATATTGTGCGTGGCCAGCTAACGGGTGGAAAAAGTAAAGCGCTTGGTAGCGATGGCGAATTAGTACTGTCAAAAGATCATGTGCTGTTCAATAAGGTCGCGACCGTTCAAGGCCCTCGCATGCGTGAGTACGCTCACCGTATCTCTGATTTGGTGTATGAGCAGTTAACGGGTGACCGTGGGGCCTTCATGACACGCATTGCATATGTAGTGGTGAATGATAAAGACCGTTTCCCTTACCAACTTCGTGTGGCTGATTACGATGGTTACAATGAGCGTCTGGTTTTACGTTCTAAGCAACCATTAATGTCACCAGCATGGTCGCCAGATGGTAAAAAGCTCGCGTATGTTAGCTTCCAAAATGGTCAAGCAGAAATCTTCATCATGAACATCTACACCGGTGAGCGTGAGAAGATCACTTCATACCCACGTCATAATGGCGCGCCAAGATTTTCGCCTGACGGCAATAAGTTAGCGATTGTTCTCTCTAAGACAGGCTCGCTTCATGTTTACACGTTCGATCTTAACACTCGCAAGCTGACGCAAATTACGCGTGGCAGATCAAATAATACTGAACCGTTCTGGCATCCAGATGGAAAATCGTTGATTTTCACATCGGATAGGGGTGGTAAACCACAGATTTATCAAGTAAATTTGGGCAGCGGTTCTATTGACCGTTTGACTTGGCAAGGCAGCCAAAATTTGGGTGGCCAGATTACTCCTGATGGGCGATTCCTAGTAATGGTGAACCGCAGTAACGCAGGATTTAACTTGGCGAAACAAGATTTGGAAACTGGTGCTCTTCAAGTCTTAACTAAGACCTTGCTTGATGAGTCTCCTAGTATTGCCCCAAACGGTGGCATGGTTGTGTATAGCTCGATTTACAACAAGAAAAACGTACTATCGATGGTGTCAATTGATGGTCGATTCAAAGCTAGATTACCGGCAACAAATGGGCGTGTTAGAGCGCCTGCATGGTCACCGTTTTTGTAGTAATAAGTTTGATTAATAAAGGAAAATAAGATGCAACTGAACAAGGTTCTAAAAGGGCTACTAATCGCGCTTCCTGTAATGGCTGTTACAGCGTGTAGTTCAAGCGACGACGCTGCTTCTAACACTGGTGCAGCAACAAACAACAATGGCGCAGTTGAAACAACAGTAGCTACGCCAATTGATCAAAGCGGTCAGCTAACAGAGCAAGAGCTAAAAGAGCAAGCGCTACGTGAAACTCAAACAATCTACTTTGCTTTTGATAACTCAACAATTGCAGCAGATTACGAAGAGATGCTTGCAGCTCATGCTTCTTACTTAAGCAAGAACCCAGCTCTTAACGTAACTATCGAAGGTCACGCTGATGAGCGTGGTACTCCTGAGTACAACATCGCTCTTGGTGAGCGTCGTGCACAAGCAGTAGCGAACTACCTGCAAGCACTAGGTGTTCAAGCTGACCAAATCTCAATCGTTAGCTACGGTGAAGAGAAGCCACTTCTTCTAGGTCAATCAGATGAAGTTTACGCTAAGAACCGTCGCGCGGTTTTAGTATACTAATTCGAGGTAATCCTCATGTTCAGTAACACTAAGCGCGCTGTTGCGCTTACGTTACTGGCAAGTGCAGCGAACTTTGCGTTCGCTGCACCAGCTCCAGTATCCGATCTCAACAGCACATCATCCGTCTCTAAGAGCCGTTCATCTGAAACGGAAGTAGAGCGTCTAGAGCGCTTGCTACAAAACCGCAATCGCGTTCAGCTCCAAATGCAACAGCAAATTGACCAAATGTCACAAGAGATCAGTGAATTACGTGGTCAATTAGAGCGAAATAGCTACGAAATGAAGCAAATGTTGCAACGTCAACGAGAGTTGTTTGTCGAGCTAGATCGTGTGCGTGGAGAAATCAAATCCGCGCCTGCGCAAGAAGCGAAACCGGCTAAAACAGGTGGTCAGTACACACCAAATGTTGATGAGCAAACGGCATACCAAAATGCAGTCGACCTCATTCTCAAGAAACGTGACTACACTGGCGCAATTGCAGCGTTCCAGCAGTTCCAGAAAGATTATCCTGACTCCACATACTCAGCGAATTCTCACTATTGGCTAGGCCAATTGTACTTCGCTAAGAAGCAGGACAAAGATGCTGTAAAGAGCTTTGCTGCGGTGGTGTCTTATAAAGACTCCAATAAGCGAGCCGATGCTTTGCTCAAGTTAGGTGAAATCGCTGAGCGTAATAACAATGCAGCTCAAGCGAAAAAGTACTACCAACAAGTGGTTGATGAATACCCAGGTAGTGCATCTGCAAAACTTGCCAGCTCTAAGCTGTAAGACGTTATGTTTTAAAAAGGAAGCTTCGGCTTCCTTTTTCTTTTCCGTTTCTTTATCGGTGGTGATCGAATAAATCGAGAGGAATGGCATCGAGCCTTTTATCCCCATCTTGCAACGGATCCTTTCAATCAGAAATGCTACCTGTAACAAAGATATACGGCTAGATAGCTAGAAATCCCCGCGACAAGTTGGTTTTTGAAAATTAACGAGGTTACAATACTCGGATTAAAGGAAGTTGCGTAGAGCAAGAGCAATGAGCCATATATTAGATAAAATCGACACTGTTTACCCATTCCCACCGAAGCCAGTTCCATTAAGCGAAGAAGAAAAAGCGTCTTACATTGAGCGCATTAAAAAGCTGCTAAAAGAAAAGGATGCGGTACTTATCGCACACTATTATACCGATCCTGAGATTCAAGCCCTAGCGGAAGAAACGGGTGGTTTTGTTGGTGACTCGTTGGAAATGGCGAAGTTTGGTAATCGTCATCCTGCAAGCACACTGATCATTGGCGGTGTTCGCTTTATGGGCGAGTCGGCCAAAATCCTAACACCAGAAAAGCGAATTCTAATGCCAACGTTGGAAGCGGAATGTTCGCTCGATCTTGGCTGCCCAGCGGATAAGTTCAGTGAGTTCTGTGATGCTCACCCTGATCACACGGTTGTGGTTTATGCAAATACGTCTGCCGCTGTTAAAGCCCGTGCCGACTGGGTCGTTACATCAAGCATTGCGCTTGAAATCGTAGAACACTTAGACGCTGAAGATAAGCCAATTATTTGGGGACCAGACCGTCACTTAGGATCGTACATCGCTAATAAAACTGGCGCAGACATGCTGCTATGGCAAGGTGAGTGTGTGGTTCATGATGAGTTTTCTGCTGATGCGCTACGCAAAATGAAGAGCGTGTATCCAGATGCGGCTATTTTGGTTCACCCTGAATCACCAGCAAGTGTGGTTGAACTTGCCGATGCCGTTGGCTCGACGAGTCAGTTGATCAAAGCAGCGAAAGCGCTTCCTCATAAACAAATGATCGTTGCGACAGACAAAGGCATTTTCTTTAAAATGCAGCAACTTGTGCCAGAGAAAGAACTTATCGAAGCGCCAACCGCAGGTGCTGGCGCAACATGTCGCAGCTGCGCACACTGTCCTTGGATGGCAATGAACGGTTTGAAAGCGATAGAGAAAGCGCTTAGCGAAGGCGGTGAAGAACACGAGATCTTTGTTGATGAAGAATTGCGTGTTAAATCGCTCATTCCGTTAAATCGCATGTTGGACTTTGCTGAGCAGCTAAATATGCAAGTGAAAGGTAATGCTTAAAAAGTAGGCGTAACTGAAAGTAAATCTCAAAAACCAGCCGAATATGGCTGGTTTTTTTGTGTCTTACTATCAATGAGTTACTATTGATGCAATCAATGAATATCGAGGTTATAAATTTATGGCGGTGTGGTTAGTAGTTAAAAAGTGGCTTAGTTCACACCTTTTTAAATTGAGCAACCGAAGTCTTCTCATCTTTAGTGGCTTATATGTGAGCCTTTCTTGGGGGCTGCTCATTCTCGCTGGTGAAACCGCATTAACAGACAGCTTCTCTAACTTTATCTATTACCTTATGGTTACGGCGAGTACGGTTGGCTATGGCGATCATTCTCCAGTGACAGATTTGGGTAAATGGGTTGTTGTACTGTTTGTGATCCCAGGTGGCTTGAGCCTATTCGCTGCATTATTGGGACGTGTGGCTGGAGCAGCGATGGATTACTGGCGAGCGGGTATTTTAGGAAAACGGAGAGTAAGAGTGGAAAACCATATTGTATTGTTGGGTTGGAATGGATCGAGAACGATGCACCTTATTCGCATGTTACAACATGAAGAAGAGGGGAAGCGTCCGATTGTTTTGTGCAGCCGTTCAGAAATAGAAAACCCGTTACCAGGCGAGATCAGTTTTATCAAAGTGACCAGCTACACGGATTCACAAGAGATGAAAAACGCCAATATTGCTGAAGCAGCTTGCGTTATTGTTGATAACCTCTCGGACGATATCACGCTGTCAGCCGCGCTGTACTGTGCTTCTGTGAATCCTTCCGCACATTTGGTCGCTTACTTTAAAGATGAGGCGTTAGGCCGTCTTTTAAGTCAACACTGTCCTAAAGCGGAATGCATACCTGCTGTTGGCGCAGAAATGTTGGCAAAAGCGGCGGTAGATCCAGGCTCAAGTGCACTTCACCAAGAGCTATTAGCTTCAACACGAGGCATGACTCAATACTCGGTCATTTATCCTGAAAGGCTGCCAGTAACGACTGTTGAGAGTCTCTTTGTTTTTCTCAAAAGACGTCATCATGCTACGCTAATTGCTTTTGACATTGGCCATGGTATTCAACTCAACCCAGATTTAGATGCAGAAGTACCACCGAGTACCAAGCTGTTTTACATTGCAGATGAACGTATTGAAGATTTTGCCTGGAAAGAAATGAACAAGGAACAATAATGCACATGATTGCTGACCTGTTAGCAGGTTTTCCCAACTTTTTACTCTATTTTTCTGTTTCTATTATTTTCGTTTTGGCGTTTAAGTTCATCTACGTCAAGTTGACGCCTTACGATGAATGGCACCTGATCAAAGAAAAGCAAAATACAGCGGCAGCGATTGCACTAAGTGGTGCATTTCTTGGTTATTGTATTGCGATTTCGGGGGCGGCAAAAAACTCAGTCAACATTGTCGATTTTATGGTGTGGGGCGTTGTTGCAATGCTGGCGCAGATCATTGCATTTGCGATTGTACGTTTTGTTTTACTTCCAAAAGTGACTGAGCGTATCGAAAAAGATGAGCTGCCTGCCGGTATTGTATTAGCGGCTGTTTCTATATCGGTCGGTGTATTAAATGCCGCTTGTATGACGTACTAGGAGGAACGATGAAGCGGAGTTCTAACGTTAAACGTTCTTCCATGGACAAAAGTTTAAAGCTTGGGAAAATTATTCCCTTTGCTGCTTTTGGCGGTATTTTCTTCTTTGCGACACAAGAATCGAAAACCGAAGGCTACATTTTTTCTGACGCTGATGAATGCAAATCAAACTCGCCAGAGTTCAGTGAGCAGTGCGATATTGCTTATCAAGAAGCTTTGGCTCGCGCCGAACGAAATGCCCCTCGCTACAACAATGAGTTCGAATGTGAAAATGATTTTTACGAAGACGATTGTTACTACAGTTCCAGTTCCCGAGCTTATGTGCCTCACTTTGGGGGCTTCTTTTACAGTCGCGCACTGAGCGGTTTGAAAGGTTACAACAAGAGCTATTACTCTGAACCAATGTATCGCTATAAATCCAAATTCTATAATGGTGCGGGACAATTTTTTGGTTCCTATCGTAATCAGCCGACGAAGGTGGCGACCAGTAACCTAAATAAACGTGGTGGCGGAACTATTGGTAGAGCGATGTCTCGAGGCGGGTTTGGTAAAGCGGTATCGGTCAGCCGAGGCGGTTAATAAGCACTATGTTTCGACGAGAAATACAAGAACGAGAAAACTGGCGTGAGTTAGCACGCCAGTTTGGTTTTGGCTTCCATTCCATGTATGACCAACCGTATTGGGATGAGAGTGCTTACTATCAATTCACGCTTGAGCAAATAGAGAACGATATTGAAGCACCCACTGAAGAGCTGCATCAGATGTGTCTGGCTATTGTGGACGAGGTGGTTCGGAGTGAGCGGTTGCTGACGCAATGTGCGATCCCTGAATTTATGTGGGAGCAGGTCGCTTCTTCGTGGCACCGAAATGAACTCTCACTCTATTCGCGTCTGGATTTTGCATACAACGGAACTTCGCCAGCTAAGTTACTGGAGAACAATGCGGATACGCCGACCAGCCTGTTTGAAACGGGTTTTTGGCAGTGGGTGTGGTTAGAGGATGTTGTAAATAAAGGTCTAATTCACCAGAGCGCGGATCAATTCAACATTCTTCAAGACTTTTTGATTGAGCGTTTTTCCGAGATAGCCAAATATCAACCCGGGCAAACCCTTCACTTTAGCTGCTGCAAGTACACTGAAGAAGATAAAGGGACTGTCCAGTATTTAGAAGATTGCGCGCGCGAAGCTGGGTTAGCGACGGCGTTTGTTTATGTCGAAGATATTGGTGCGACGGAAGATGGTCAGTTCGTGGATGCAGATGACAGAGCGATTCGTTGGATGTTCAAGCTTTACCCGTGGGAGTTTATGTTTGAAGAGGAATATGCGAAATACCTAGCGACCGCGAAAGTGAATTGGTTAGAACCCATGTGGAAGTCGATTCTATCCAACAAAGCACTTTTACCGTTATTGTGGGAGCGCTTTCCGAATCATCCTAATCTTTTACCTGCCTATTTTGCTAACGATTCAAAAGCGAACACTTTGAAAGATTTTGTAATCAAACCACTATTCTCTCGAGAAGGCGCGAATATTGAGATCGTCAAAGGTGGGAAACGCGTACTCAAAACGGCAGGGCCTTATGAATCTAAATTCAATATCGTCCAGCAGTATCATCCGTTACCCAAGTTTGGGCAAAGCCATACGTTAATTGGCAGCTGGCTAGTCAACGATAGAGCCGCTGGGATTTCGATTCGGGAAGACACTAGCTTAGTCACGCAAGATATGGCGCGATATATTCCACATGTGATTTTAACATGATCAAAAAAGCTCTCCATCCAGAGAGCTTTTGTCTATTCAGCGGTTCAATCTTGATGGTCGACAGCGTTGTGTCTTATTGTTCTTCAGCTAATGCAACACCGCGCTGAGTAAGACCACATAGCATCACTGGCATGGCATTGAAAATCTCTTCAAACTGTTCTAAGCCTTCCATGCCTTGTTCTGCCAATGTTTCAATGGTCGTTTCTGGATCGTAAAGCATCGTAAGAGAAAGCAAAACACCGCCGAGCAGAGCATTATCTTCGCTGTCCTCTGGCATTAGCGTTTCCCAGTCATCACGAGCAAGTTGCCAACCTTGTAATACACCTTCACAGAAATCACGGGTCTGGCTTGTTACAATATCTTGTTCATCTAACGCGCATCCTTCAGGCCACTGCCAAGATCCTTCTAGAAGAGCAGGACGAGTTTGGTTCCATATTTGTACAATCTCATCAATGTATTGCTCTAATTGCTCACCGTCAGTAAATGGCGCAGTTTCTTCACCACCCCATAAGAATGGCAACCACTCTTGAGGCATTAATACGTTTGGCGCTGCAGCCATCGCTGTTATAAAGCCTTGAGTTTTTGCTAGGTTTAGTAGTTTACCGTCAAGTTCTGGGAGAGAAAGGATGTCTTGTAGTTTCAAAATAGAATACCATTTGTTAATGGGCTGGTTGATTGCGCTCATCTTACCAATCAATTTGTGATAAATCGATATTAGGGAATGATTCACAGACATCTATGGAAATTCGCTCATCACTTAGAAAAAAAAGCATTCTCGCCCTGACACTGTACCTGTGTTTCTTTATCGCAACGATTGGTTCTGTTGCCTATTTGGTTGTCGAGCCTCCGGTTAGGCAAAAGCTAGAGCAAAACCTAGAGTTACGCACCCAACTCCTTGCTCTAGAGATTAAAGAGCCTCTCCTTAGCTCTACCGGTGTATTGAGTAGCCTTGCAGGACTCGCCCAGGGGACTGAAAATATTCAATCTCTCAACACGACAATTCCGCATATTCTCCAATTGAGTGATGAGATGCTCGTCAGTGGTGGCGTATGGCCTAAACCAGAACTCAAAGCTGAACAATGGCGATATAAAAGCCTATTCTTCAACAAAAACAGTGATGGCGGTATTGACCAAATTCACTCCTACAATAATCCTGAATCTGGCGGCTATGATAATGAACCATGGTATAAGGCAGCTGCTGACGCGCCAGTTGGTTCTGTGAGTTGGTCTACGGTTTATATCGACACTTTTACTCAGGTTCAGATGATTACTGCGTCTTCCCCATATTATCAAAACGGTCAATTCGCTGGCGTTGTAACGGTAGACTTATCACTTGATGCACTTTTTCAGTTTATTCGAGAGCACACGAACCTGCATTCTTTAGGTGTGGTGGTTCGCGATGCTGACTCGAACGTGATTATTGAGCACAACTTCCAACTAACAGACGAAATTTATGTCAGTGAGCTTGATTTCGGAGAGTTTGATTGGCGGATGGAAGTTGTCAACGCGAAAGCTAAAGTAGCTGATCAAGTGTTTGAACAAGTCATGAGTGTTGAGGGGAGGATCATTCCATTCTTACTCTTGTGTGTACTGGTCGGGTATTACTTGCTGAATCGTTACATTGTCGAACCGATTGTCCGTATTGCGGCTAAGATTGATGACTCGAAAACTGGCGGGATCATAGACATTGACTACGATAGCGAAGATGAAATTGGACAGCTCATCGAGAAGTTCAATGAAAAAACCATCTATCTAGAGCAAGAGAGAATAAAAGCCCAGGCTTCGACGAACGCTAAAACGGCATTTTTAGCCACATTATCCCATGAGATTCGTACGCCAATGAACGGTGTATTAGGAACCGCTCAGATATTGTTAAAAACGCCACTCACCGATGATCAACGTAAGCACCTGAGAACACTTTATGACTCAGGTGATCATATGATGACGTTACTTAATGAGATTTTAGATTACTCAAAAATTGAGCAAGGACATGTTGAATTCGAAAATACGCCTTTCCCAATTGAGTCGATCATCGGCAGCATAAAAAGTGTTTATCAAACACTATGTGTAGAAAAAGGCCTTCGTTTTAGAGTCGTGTCTCATTTACCAACAGGGCGCTGGTACAACAATGACAAAGCCCGTCTGCGCCAAGTATTGTTTAACCTACTAAACAACGCTGTCAAGTTCACCGACCGAGGCATCGTAGAGGTAGAGCTGACCGAGAAATCGAGCAAGGCAGATACCAAGCTTATTCTCGCGGTGAAAGATACGGGTATCGGTATTTCTCAAGAAGCGCAAAAACGCATTTTCCGTCCTTTTGAACAAGCGGAGTCCTCGACGACGAGGCGGTTTGGTGGGACAGGGCTTGGTTTAGCGATAGTAAAAGAAATTGCCGAGCATATGGGAGGGCATGTGATTGTGCAGAGTCAAGAGAATGTCGGGACAACCTTTACCGTCGAGATCGCGCTTACGCCTTGTGAGCCTGGGAAAGTGGAAGCAGTCAATGCACATAAGCTGAATTGCAAAGGTTTGAAAGCGCTCATTGTCGAAGACAACCGAACAAATGCGATCATTATGGAAACTTTCCTAAGAGCCAAAGGCTTTGAGTGCACAAGTGTTGAAAATGGTCAGCTTGCCGTCGATGAGGTGGCCGTTCAGTCATTTGATTTGATATTAATGGACAATCATATGCCTGTTCTTGATGGTGTTGGGGCGATATCAGCCATTCGAGCGATGAGTTCGCCTGTAAAGTCGGTACTGATCTTTGGCTGCACAGCGGATGTTTTCAAAGAAACACAAGAGCGCATGATAAATGTAGGAGCCGACCACATAATTGCGAAACCAATTGTGGAGTCTGAATTAAATGATGCGTTATATCTCCATGCAGCACGGTTATACCAATACCAGTCGGACTTTGGCGATAATACAACGAATATCCTTGATGCGGAAAAGTGGCTACTAAACTTCTATGTTGCTCTAGATAATGGTCATCTCAACGAAGCGTTAGAGGCTATTTCAGCGATTATTGCTCAAGTCACCCCTGATGCTAATAAAGACGTTTCTTTAGTTGCCGAGCGAATAAGGCGTAACTTAAAGCGTCAGCAGTCTCCAAACCAAGATGATATCGACACCTTAACGCTCTTGCTCGCATCATCATAGCTTAATCCATATAGCGCGATTCAATGCAATCATGAATTGTCTTTACTCTTCATACCTAACCTTTAGCTGAATCGTCTATTTTTTCCTTACTTTCAATGAGCTTAGCGCTGCTGTTAGATTCTGTCATAAGAGAAACGGTGCGGCTCTCAGTTGCGCTCACATCGGGAATACTCTGAATTTTTACAACTCAGTAGCATAAGTTATTAGAATGATCGTTTATTCCCCGAACTTTATCCTAACCCTCCATCCAAACAATCACTTATCCCACTTTTTGTGTAAGTTAAATCCGTATTTTTCTACCATTTTTACGTCATTTTAGGCGTTTTTAGTTGTTGGTGGTGAAAAAAACTACTTTCATTTTAAAAAATGGTTATAAATTTACAACTTGATTTCAAATACAGTGCCATACGCTGCTTTTTATGTGATTTAATTGCCTTATTAACTGGTCATGTGTTTGTTTGATGGTTGATAGTTTTATTTTGTTTATTGTTGGTGGTATTTAATTTTGGGGGTTGGTTAATGAAGTCTCGCGGACCATTTTGTATTCGTCACGCCGCAGCGGATACCTTTGCTATGGTTGTTTTTTGCTTTATCACAGGGATGATTGTCGAGATTTTGATTTCAGGGATGACGTTTGAGCAATCTTTAGCATCACGTACACTATCTATTCCAGTGAATATTGCTATTGCTTGGCCGTATGGCGTTTTTCGTGATTGGGTGCTATGTCAGGGCAACAAGGTATCGCCGTCTTCATTTATGAAAAACGTATCTGATCTGGTCGCTTATGTGCTTTTTCAGTCTCCAGTTTATGCAGGAATTTTATTCGCAGTTGGTGCGTCTACAGACCAAATAGTGACCGCGGTGACAAGTAACGCCATTATTTCTTGCGGTATGGGTGTGTTGTATGGGTACTTCTTGGACATGTGCCGCCGTTGGTTCCGTGTTCCCGGTTATTCTCAAAGTATCTAAATGACCCAGTTTTGCTCAATTTAGTTACTTAGTGAGCAATCGAGTGGAAAAGGGCGCTTTTTTTTATGTTTAGCCTTGACCATCAGGCACATAATCATTAAATTAGCGCCTCGTTAGCCAATGATGCTAACAAAAGTTGATTCGGTGAGTTGTCCGAGTGGCTGAAGGAGCACGCCTGGAAAGTGTGTATACGGCAACGTATCGAGAGTTCGAATCTCTCACTCACCGCCACATTCTTGAAGAAAGACGTCCTAGGACGTCTTTTTTTTGTACTTTTAATATTATAAAATCAATGAGTTATATTTCAATGGAGTCTAGGGAAGTGCTATTGCATCCATGATTCTTTGTAATACTTTTGCGTTTGGTATTACTTAGCTAGATCAAAGGATATTACTTAATAGTAATATTCTAAGTTCGACAAACAGGTTTTGAGTGCCTGAAATGGAGCAATATCTAAAACTTACACTGGTTTAAGTTATTGATATAAATGACTATGTTGTGATTTAGTAATACTTTTAGCGTTTTGGCGAGTTTACTTGAATTACCAAAAATCTGGTATTACATTTTGCTCAAATGTGAACTATGGAACTCGTTTAGACAGAGAAAGCGGAGACTGTGTGGATAAGCATACTCCGCATGCATCTTTGAGACTACTTATTGGTTTTGTTCTCAGTTATTTCCACCTCATTATTTTTGAGAGCTATTCGCTGCTCTAATCTAGTAAACGCATTATCTACATCATCTTTGTCTTTTCTGAAGCCGTTAGCATGTAGAGTTGTAGTAAGTTGCTCATAAGACAGCTTCATGAGTTGATATGATGTGAACTTTCCATCCAGCGTCACAAGCTCTTGCCGGACGACCTCAAAGCCCTGCATTGGAATTTCGGCTACCAGTGAGTCGATCAATTGCGTGTACTGCTCTGTCGTACCTGTTGATGAATCACGCAAATAGCTTTGTTCATTGCCTGATAGTTCCTGCCCTAGAGACTTGGCAAGCTCGTATTGCGCGTTCAAACCAGACTTTTTTAATGGCCAACTGCAGTTTTGAGCTTTCACCAACCCCCGACCTCGTAAACGCCTGTAGCGTCCGTTTAGGTGGGTTGATCACCCATCGGGGAACCGAAGCAAGAACAGCTTGTGCCTTTTCCTGCTCCACTTCATTTTTGGTGGCCTGTGCCTCAAGTTGATCTTTGGTTATCTCGGCAGCAGTTTGAGGGGTTGATGCGCAGCCGACCAGCGTCAGTGACGACAATGCGACCGCTATTAACGTGTTTTTTTGCATGGATCTTTCCTTTGTATGTATTGACTACTTTGTTGTATCACGTATTCCAAATTTCCAAACTTAACGGGATTACTCGATGTCAGCGATCAGCTCTTTATCCACCTCTCCGAGCGATTTTTGTACTTACTGTGTTTTCACTGCCCGTTAGTAACAAGAAGCGAGCTGAGTTGGCCAAGGTGTTAGGCGCGGTCGCTGCTTTTGTCGATGACTTTAGTTCGGGGTGCATACTCAAGTAACGCTCACATATTGATACTTCTTGAATGAGATAGTTCGCATTTAGCAATGACGGATATTTTTCGCGCAATGACGAGATTTCTTGTTCGAACTGGCGCATTGCCATTTTTGTCTTGACCATTACGTGAGTTATCCTTGTTTGACTGTGACACAGTAGTGGCGCTGTCCGTTTTGAACGCGATACCCCGAAGAGACAGTGCTTACGCGCGGTACTTTGTGCCGGCTGGTCAATTCCACCTGCTCAGTAATAACGTCCGTGGTTTCAACGTTATGGTGACTCTCTGTAGTGACTGTTTTGAGTTCGGTTCTTGCGTTGACCTCAACCCCCAACTCATGAGCCAGTTGCCCTTTTGCCAAGGCTCTCGCAATCGTTTCATCCTTGATTGCATTACCGCTATCAGGCACACAGGCCGAGCCGCTAAGTTCTTGAGCAAAGGCTGATGTAGTCATCAATAAAACGCATAACCAGACGCTATGCTTCATGATTTACATCCTTCCAAATTTCGAGTTTGGCACCATAATCATCTTTGATTCCAAGGAGGTGATTTGCTCAAGCTCACTTTGAGTCAATCCTTTGATGATCACTGGATTATGGTGACGCTTACCGTCCACATTCGATCCCAGCATTGCATTGTTTTTTGAATCGTTAGAGAACTGAAATGCATAGTCTTCCCCAGAGAAAAAGTGTGTCTTTCCAGAAATAGGAAGATAACCGGCCTTGCTCGCAGCTTTTATCTCAATGGCTATTGTATGGCTTGTCATGTAGTCCAATAAATCGGCACTGTAGGCTTTTTTCTTTTCGTCGCTAACGTTTTTGTATCGCGGGAAACCGAGCGTATAAGGTGGGTAATACCTTTTGTTCTCAAACGTGTAGAAGAAGTTTGAGGTTACATTTCTAACTGGACTCATCGGGATGTTCCACGCGACTGGCACATGAATATCGTATGTGCCATCACTGTTCTTTTTGAACTTTGGATTGCCGAGTGTGATTTCTGTTTGAGACTTGAAATAACCAAACACATCTCGAACAATGGCTTGTTTGGCCAGGTCGTAATCTTGGCCTGCAATCATCGCCAGTTGAAACGTGTCACCTGCTCAAAGACTTTCTTCGCGGCGACACGGTTGCTATCCAACTTAGCCAGTACCGCATCACGCTCAGCGAGCAAGTCCGTTCTGGCGCCCTCATTAATCTTTTGCGTAAGGTTGAGCACTTCATTGCGAAGTCTCTGATTGTCTCTTTCAAGTGCGTCCATTTTTGCTTTGCGTTCGGGGTCGCTCTTTAGCTTCGCCAAGCCATCTTGAATCGCTTCTTTGGATAGCTTTATCTTGGCCTCGGTGTCGAGCACTACACTTCCGCTTCCATTGATAGATTGGCTGTCTCTGCGCTCGATGACCTCGAGAAATCCGGCAGTAAGAACGCGCACTTGTTGTTTAGTTATTTTTTGGTTTGATATATGAAGTTCAGATTCGACATACGTTCCAGCGTAATCGGATGCCGCCTTTTTCGCTTGCTCGAGCGTTAGCTCTTTCGCGCTGGTTAATGTGTCGTTATCACCAAGCACATAACGCTCATTCACCTTTAACGTTATGTAATCGTCACTTTCAGAAACCAAAGAAACAGCGGCTTGGGCCGAGAACGAAAGGCTAACCAAACACGCTAACAGTGTTTTATTCATCACTTATACTCGATCTTGTTAGTTGTTCCGATACCAATGCGAATCCAGTCCCATTGCTGCACAGGCTGTACACAACAAGACATCGCCATTGTTTGCAATGATAAGTTCAAGGTTTGGGCGCGTGATTCGACTATCTTGACCTGCCCCATAAGTAGCGTCACCTTATCACCAGAGACTTTGACGGGCTTTTCCATGCTTTCTTGGTCGGTTATTAACGTTGCACTGCCGCTATCAAAAGTCAACATTGCCCCACTATGCCGCTCGACATATTCACCGGTAATGATTGCCTCGTTAAACACATCGTTTAGCGCATTCGATGGCGGTTGGACGGTATCAGGGTTACACCCCGATACCGCCAATAAGCTCACCAACAAAGACAGGCTATTCAGGCTTGATGAACTCATACCTTTTGCATTGTGTGTAGATGACGGGTAAGACCTCGGAATAGTCGGCATAGGTCTTGTTATCATACTTTGCCTGAGGCATTGCCGATGTGTAGATATAGAAACCTTTCGGTAGACGCTTTGTGATGTTTTTATAGAGCTCTTCTGTTGGGATGTCATTACCACTTTCGACACTGAAAATTAAGTGTGTAGGCAATTGTATAAGTCGATTTTTTGGTAACTTTGTTTCTTTTTTTATGCCATAAGTGTAAAAGTCCCCACTTGAGCCATCAATTGATTGATCGACTCGCGTCAATAGATTTTGTTTTGGAGACTTAACCTGAAATCCCCCCATTAGGTATTCTTTCCCACCTTTATTAACATAGAACACCTTACCTCTCTCACCTATTGTTTTTAGTCGGGCTTCACCATAATGATTTAACTCTTCCAAAACTGCCGAGTTAATAGAGTCGAGAATGTACTGCTGTGCTTCCAGTTCGTTAACGAACTGAGTAGCATCCACTTCAATAATCCATCATTCCAGCATAGTGGTCGCGCTCAGCAAGATTAGCGGCAGCACCACCAGCAATGTCGATGACTCCAGTGAGATCGAGAGTTAGAAGCTTTAGGCCACCAAACAACATAGATGTGTCGCCACCATTTCTAGCGCGACCTATTGCTAACGTAATGTCGTCTTTCTCTTGTTGAGTAAAGTCGCGTAGAGGGCTGTTATTGCGTGTCAAAAGAGTCTGATTGGCGACGTTAAGGGCGTAGCTGTTTTCTTCCGAAAATGGCACAGGATTTACTGGCTCTGGTTTAGCAGCACAACCACTCAAAACCGCAAGTATAGAAAGTGTGGCTGTAATTGATTTAATGTTCATCATAATAAAGTTTCCGTTCCGTAAATGATTGATAATTTGATTCTATCAGTCATTATTAATTTCCAAAATTACTATTAGTTGTCAATGGATTCCATCTTGATTCCACGATTCTGGGCCTATAAATTTTCGTTATCCTATGTCTTAGACCTATAATCTCGTACAGGTTGGACTTTTATCGAATCAATCTATTTATTCAGCTTTGTGTTGCTGGAAGGGGGAGTCTGGATTTGCGCTTTTTGCTTTGTCTATTATTAAAATATGCCACTTTATGCTAATGTTAACATTGATAATTGGCGCAGTAGTTATATAGCGAGAGTGATTATCCGCTCTCACAATAATGTATTTAAAGGAAGGCTTATATATGAAAGCCGGGGCATTAATATATTTAGGAATGTGCGTAGGATTTCTTGTGCTTTTGTTCGTAATTGGATGGCCTATTGTTTGTTATCTTTCAAAAAAGTACAATCTAGATTGAACATTTCAAAGCAAAGAACAAAATTGTACTACAAACCATATCGCTTTTAATATTTCGTCTTTAACTGTCGTGATCTTTTCTCATCTCATTCAATTTTTTCTCTAAATAACTAGCTATACGCTCTGCATTAATTAAAAATAAGCCAACTGAAATCATCAGAAAAAGATATCCATACGCTATCCAGTTTAGCCATAAAGGTGTTTGCGGACTCACAATAATCCCTACAATAATGAAGGCTATTGATGTGCTTAGCACTTGAACAATCATCTTTGTATCCTCTGAATCTAGCATGCCCTTTAATAGGATATCATTAGATTCAAATCTCCAAAATCTTGTGCCATCAACATTTAAATGATTGATATTACTTAAAGTATTACATCATATTCTCGATGTCCAGGCTTAGCTTTGCACTAGCGTTCTACCAATTAGATCTTAAAAGTGTTATTTCGCTCGCATTTATTGTCTTTCGAAGATTAGTTTAGCGCGTCAATCACCAGTTTATACTCCGCTACTTATTGTTAATGATTAAATTATTAATAATATTTATCTTATTAATCAATAGGATGTGGTTTTTATTGATTTAATTTTTGCGGTCTTGATCACGCATTTAGGATTTTTAGCTCCTAGTTGTAGCCTAGGTAATACGAATGGTGAAAGAGGAGTCGGATTCAATATGGCGGTGAGAGCAACCAATAAATTGACCTATCAAAAATGCAAAAGGTGAAGAGAAAAGTTGCAGGCTTTCAGATGGGGGCGGCTTGTACCTTCATGTTAAACCGAATGGAAACAAAACGTGGGAATTTAGATATATACGAACAAGCACGGGTCGACCTTCAATTATGGGGCTTGGAAGCTTTAGGCTGGTGAGTTTACTTGAGGCGAGAGCAAAGGCTTTGGAGCTGAGCAAATTAGTTCATGCGGTTGTCGATCTACAACTTATGAAGGCCGAAGAGAAAGCCGCTCGTGATAAGGAAAATTCGATGACTTTCTTCGTGGTGGCTGAGATGTGGAGAGATTCAAAAGTAAACAGGCTTAAACCTAAAACAATTCAAGGCAATTGGAGAAAACTAGAACTTTATATCTTTCCTGAACTAGGCAGCTTACCTATTTCTATGCTCACAGCACCAATGGCGATTAACACATTACGCCGCCTTGAAAAGCTTGGAAGGCTAGAGATGGTAAAACGTACAGCACAACTGCTGAATGAAATCATGAATTATGCGGTTAACTACGGTTTGATTCAGACAAACCCCCTTATCGGTATTCGTGATGTATTTCAGAAACCAATCGTGAATCACATGGCAGCGCTTAAGCCTGAAGAAATATCTGAGCTAGTCCAGCGAGTAGCTACTGCCAATATCCAAACTACGACTCGTTGTTTAATTGAATGGCAACTCCATACCATGACTAGGCCCAATGAAGCTGTCGGTGCTCGATGGGATGAAATCGACCTAGAACGCAAGCTTTGGATATTCCAGCTAGTCGCATGAAGATGAAGCAGGTGCATGAAATCCCTTTAACTAAGCAGACGATTGCATTTAGATGCTATCAAACCTATCAGTGACCACAGAGATTTTATATTTCCTTCTGTACGCGATCCTAAGAGACATACAGATTCAGAAACAATCAATAAAGCTTTAGGAAAAATGAGTTTCAAGGGGCGTACAACTGCACATGGATTACGCTCGTTAGCATCAACAACGTTAAATGAGCAGGGTTCTGATTCTGACGTAATCGAAGCCGCTTTAGCACATCAACAACGGAATAGAATTCGAGCTGCTTATAATCGCACTAAATACTTGGATAAGCGTAGAGAGCTTATGAAGTGGATAGATATAGGCGTCGGGATCGAAATGAAAAGACAAACTATCAACTTTCGTTGGAGTTCCATGGTTCTTCATTTCGTATTAGATGGATTCGCATTATTTTTGTTAAGAATAATCAGAGAATCACTAGGTTAGCTAAACCGATAGTGACACCAAGAAATAATAAGTATTGTCTTTCCAAGTTCAAGCATGCTGAATCTTGGGAAATGGAATTGATAGAAAGTATTGAGGAGGTTCTATATCCGGTTAGGGTTAAAAAAGCTGCCCTAATGAAGGCTCATCAAAATATTTTAAAAGCGAGCAAGTTCCTCAATGTTGATATTGAGACATCCACATCAAAACAGAGAGTTCAACCAACAAGTGAATCTATTTCCAAATATAAAAGTAAATATGTCTAGTGCTTTCTTTTAAGACGTAATCATACAAAGGGGTTTTTATACTAAAAGTAATTACTAAGCTATTCAGTGTGTTTATTAGCTCTAATGACAATCATGATGAGTCAAAAACAAGAGCTAAGGACTATAAAGGTAACTACCCAGAAGAAAGAAGAGGAATTCCAATACTCTCAACAGATGTGATTTTATCGAAGTTTGATAGTTATATAAGAGAGATTCGCGAGTCGAGTGGGTTAAAATTTCATGAGTTTGATCAGTATATATTGCCAGTTATAACCAGTGTTATATCACGAGTTAATCTCCTACCAGCATCAGAATATCATCATCATAGTGGTCCTGGCGGGTTAATTTGTCATTTATTAGACGTAACTAAGCGTGCAGTAAAAAGGGCACAGCTCTCGCATTTTTCATCGTCTACTGGAAATTTTCATGCCGGTCAGAGATCCGTTAGTTTTAGGGTCGCTGCGGTAATATTGGCCAGTGTGAATCATGATATAGGAAAAATTGCTACTGATATGGTTGTTTCAAATGGACAGCAAGGAGATTGGAAAAGAACATGGTGCCCGCTGGGTAACCTGCCTTTGGAAGAGTGGGCTACAGAGAACAATGTTGATGAAGTTTTCGTCGTTTGGAGGAAAAATCGACACAACGATCATAAACAAGCATCTGTAGCTCTCTCGATGATGACCATTCCAGCAGAAACATGGGGTTGGATTTCGCACTGTCTGGAGGGGCAAGATATTTGTATTGAGCTATGGAATGCGATATCGGGCTCAGGCGATGATAACCAAGTTCAGGCTATAGTAAGTCAAGCGGACAGCTCATCGGTTAAGTTCAATCTTTCGTACCAGCACCCAAGTTGGAGTTTAGAACCCATTAGAAGAGCGACCTTTCAACTTGTTCAAAAATTTACTATGCACTTGGTCTCGATCGGACAGTGGGAGGTCAACCAAGTAGGTGGTGTATTGTGGTACATCGACCATGAACTTTATATCTCCTGGAATAGGGCGGTAGCTGAATTGAGAGAGCATTTAGATGATATAGAGTACTCTGTTCCCAAGAGACCTGTGGCTTTGGCTAAAGCGTTAATTGAAGAGGGATTTGCAGACTCTAATGGTGATGAAATATATTTCGACATTTGTCCAGAAGTTTTAGGTACTCCTGAGAATCCGGTTAGATTGAAGTGTTTGAAGGTTGCTGATGCATCATATGTATTCCCGGAAGTTGAAAGAATCTGTTCGATAAAGCAGCACCAGATAAGTTCAAAGATTGATGTACCGAAAGGAAACAACCCCATTTTTGAACGTCAGGTTGGCTTTAGCACGAGTGATTCAGGCATCGATATCTCACCCGAACATAAGACCGGAGAAGTCAGTAAAGCGCCAAATGAAAGTTACATAGCATCCAAGAGAAATACTCAGACAATTACTACTTATCTGGTCGAAAATGGCTTTCAAGCATCTCCGGATGGAATTATAACACTCTCTCAGGCAGATGTTGAAACCGCAGTAGATTTACTAGTAACCTCAGGAATTACTGGCATCACTGAGGTCAGCGCATACTCGAAACTGAAATCTTGTAAGAAAGTGGTGTTTGTGTAACTAGCTTATTGTCTAAAATGATACTTTTAAGAGACCACTTAAACTTTCGTATGCTCACGTTAGTGGGGGTTTAAGTGGCGAATAGATAAGCTGTTTATTTGTATCAGTTCTGACTAGGAAAACAACCTGTTAGCTCAAGGTGTTGTTACTTAACTTTACATTACGTGGTGGCTATATGAACAGTTTGATTAGAAAACTCTCAATAATTGAAAACTTACTGTATTTACTAGTCATACTTCTTGTTATTAAGGTGTTGTTTTTCCAATGAAACTTCAGAGAGTTGGCCTCCAGCTTTCTGCGATGACTTAAAGCGTAGGTGGGAGCCACTTCTTTAATACACAAAGATTTGGTGGTTTGACCGTTCTAGATTACATGTGAACTTATAGGGAGCTAGTAACCTTTGATTCTGCGGGTGCAGTTATTCATCGGGGTAACGGTGAGCTGTAGCTCCTTTTCCCACTCCTTCATATGCAACGACACTGAGAGATTGATTACTATCTAACGACTTATGTACCTCATCCGCGATGTAGTTTGCTAGTAGTTCTATCGTAGTATCGGATTCTATGATTTCGACTTCGGACTTTGGGATAGCGAGTTCAAACTTGCCTTGTGGTGCCACATAACTAAATCCATAGTGACTTTCGTCGTCAATACAACTAGCATGAGAGCTTAATGCCAGCTGTTTTACGCAAACTTTGTCCTCCAAAGAAGCTATGTAGATGTCCTCCCAACGTCTCGCGAATTGCTCCTCGCGCAGGGCATCTCTCTGGCCATTAACAATTAACTCAATTGCGGAGCGATGACCATGAGCAATACGTTGACAGTTCCCATCATGTTTTTTGAGGCCATGTGAATAGTGATAAAATGCTCCATCAATCTGCTCTGAACGCAAAGTGATAGTCAAGCCTTCCACATTATCCGGTAAGACCCCCATCAGCAGTTTAGAAATATGGTCAGTGACGGTATCAGTTGTGATCTCTTTTGCTTCGATGAAACAGTATGATTCTTCTGGACAATTCAAGTGGATACTTCTGTTCTCGCGTATGAGATCCACACACCTATAGCCTAGAGCTACATCACTTACGTTGATCATTGGACTATGCAGAGGGACGAGTAACCGATGGTCAACAAGTTGATCAACGAGGCATTTTATCTGTGATTTAACTTTACCAAAATCCAGTACCATACTCATTTCATTGAGTTGGCCTGTTAGAACAATATCTAAAATCCAACTTTCACCCACCATACCTCGTTTAGAACAAAGATACGAAGCATCGATGACCGTTAGCGATTTGACAAATAGATTCAAAATAAGACCTTAATGATGTTGATAGCCATTTTTCAATGAGAGTCAGTATACCCCAAAGCTTACCTATTGTGTGGTCCTTTATAGGGAGCAATATGTTTCAAGGAGTGGGGCGCATAGACTTTTTACACACCAAAATGTTTTTATAGACCAAAATACTGGAATCGGCGATGAATTAGGTGATAGCCTTAAGCGTGAGAACTCAAACTCTAGGGCCCTGCCTAGTGAAGAAAATGAGTTGGAACTATTACAATATTAGGGGATGTTCTGGAGATACTACAATGGATTCATACAAATTGAGTTTGATAACCTCTCGCTTGTTCCAGTATGAGGTGAGGCCATTTTTGATAGGTGTATCGAGCGGTCAAATCGTACCGCACATAGAATCTGAGTGCTGGGTGGGCCTAAAAAAGAAGGCTCAGAACAATCAAGTAACTGACACGGAGTTACGTGAAATGGTTGACATGTGTGGATACGAGCGGTTGGGAGTACTCTACGAGTTGATGGACTCACTCGATGAGTAAAATGAAGAGGAGAGAAGGAAGTTCCCCTTCTCTCTGAGTTGTTGGTTAGTTATTCGATGAAAATGGGATAGTCATTTCTCCAACCTTTACTAATTTCATATAGCCTCAAGATGTTGGTAGCAAATAACTGTTTTTCAGACGTAGTGTTTTGGAAGTCATTCCAACGTCTTGAATAAGGGAGAGCTTCGAGTTCAGGGTTGGCTTTGCCCTCTAAATCGTGGCTTCTGGCTACACCAAGAATCCAATAGCCTTTGCTGAAGTTGCACTTATCTTTCAACAGGTGTAGTTCTTTTTTGAAGAAGTCTGTAGAAGGTAGTTTATGTGTTAGAATTGACTCATTACCAACATTTTTATTTGGTGTTTGGAATGTTCTTAGCATATGCCTACAAAGATACGAAAATCCAATGATCGACGTACCGTGAGTGATGTATGTTCTTTTCATATCTCTCGACTTCAAAGCCCAGTCTTCCGCAAAGACCTCCGTCACAGCTTTCCAGAAGTTGACCAGAATTTGAACAAACTCCTCCCTCTTTTCGCAGTCTAGGTCCTGATATACTCTAACCCCAATTGTCTGCAATGCCTGACGTTTAACATTCATTACAAACTCTGTAATGGAAGACTCTGCGATTATGCCATCCTTATTACCATTTGATTTTATAAGCCCAACCAGTGGAGATTTTTCATTTTTGAACCCAAGCTCCTCGCAAATGGAAAGCGGGAAAGCTTTCTCAGCAAGTGCTGGTGGCTTGTATATATCATCGTATAGTGCCAGTGCGTTAAGCTGCACTGACGTTAGTGGTTTGCCTAAGTTAAGAATTAGGAACTGCTGTATATAGTCGTTTTCGTCTTCAGAAATAAAAATAGAAACCGGCAATGGGTATGTATCATGGTGGCTGTTCTTTACACCACCTGATCTTTGCTGGCCATCGACTATTGCCCCTGGAAGTTGGCTTGATGGCAGTTCAGGATCGTAAGGAACGATAAGGTGGCCAAATTCAGAGCCTTCAGCAATAGGCTCGAACACTACTGTATTATTAAATCCGATCACAAGGTTAGCTAAAATTGTTGAGTTCTTAGACTCAACGTAGTCTGTGATTGATTCTATATGCTTGGGAAGTTCGTTACGTTGGTATCCCTGAATGTACTCACCTTCACGAGTGATATGTACAATCTTAGCTACATCTCGAACTTTCTTACCTTCAACCCAACCTGTATAGACGGTTACACCGTTAACGTTCTCTTGTATTACTTTTATCTTCAGTGTTTCGGTCATTTTTCTTACTTCGATTGATATTGTAAGGACTTTATTATGCGATTCTTATGTTGCGTAACGATAGCTAAGTTGTGAATGCCCCTGCGTCGATTTGATTGGTTGGAGCGGAACAAGATGTTCATCAAACCGCCTTCACAGATGCCGCAACGGCAACTTCTCCAAGCACGCTGGTCTAAGAAAGCTCTATATTTCTCTTCATTGCGTTTAAGAGGACCTGCTTTCGTCGGAGTATAATTGGAGGGTAGGTAACTCTCGTTAGTGACCTTTTCATAGGCAATAAGTGCTTTAACTGTGGCTTCAAGGTCTAGACCGGTCTCGTCAAAGTTCTGTAGTTTCTCGAGGCAGTCGAGCTCCAATTTTTTTATACACTCATTCACAGATAATGCAGTGTTTGATAGATCGATATCAAACTCATCGTTTTCGTTTAGAGTCGTAATATGGGCTCTAAGTTCATCTCGGTGCTTGTCAATATGCTTCTGCACATTGTCGTGGTCACATTGGCGTACGCGCACTACTAGTGATTCTTGAAACTTCTGCTCATTTTCGCCTAAAGTGTAGTACTTTCCGCCTTTTAGTCCTTGCATCAAAGGAGACGTACTATCTGCGCTGGTAACCCCTGCTTTTACGTAAGCAGGAATGTTTTCGAAGCGACAGATGCCTAGCAAGTGGAACTCAGTATCTGGCTCTCTGACCTCACTTAGACACTCGAGGAGTTCAAGCAATTCGTCTGTTTTGGACTTAATCATACCCCCAATGGTTATCTTTCGATAACCCATCTCTTGAAGTTCTTTTACAGAACGTATGAAGGAACCTTTGTCGTAGCCGTGTGCTACACCGTATGCTTCAAAACGATAGTTTTTAGCTTTGGTGTAGAACTCTTTTGCGTTTCGTAACGTGATCGCTATGCGGCGTTCACACTCTTCGATCTCTTCATGTGAGAGGGACTCTTTAGCTACGTCGTCTCTTGCATATGGAAATACGATGTGGTCGAGAGAGATACCGTAATCAAAGCCGCCTCGATCGTAGAATTCGATAAGCTCGTCTACCGTGAAGGGTGGTTCAAACTCGTTGTGATAGTCAAAGGCACCACAATCTCCCATCAACTTGACGTCGGCGAACTTAGGTTTGTTTAATCGCAAAAACTCCCTGGCTCCGTAAAAGTAGAAGTCCTCCGTGAGTTCTTGCTCATAATACTTGCCACGTTTTTGCATAGTGCCAACACCCGCTAACGAAACTAGCATCCCGTCATAAGGCAGTTCTTTAAGAATTTCATGTGGGTAGTTGTCGTCATCGTACTGGCGATGATACTTGGTACGGCTGTTGTCTCGACCATCGAACTGAGGGTCGACAAAATCTTTATTGTCTGGGAAAAAAAAACGGAACTTAGTCACTTTATGTCTTTTCTTTTGTCTAATTGATTATGGTACAAGCGGTAGAGTTTTTTTTCCTCACATGCATACCCTGATTGGCGGTACTCACGGAGTACTCCCGTCTTTGATGGCTTTACCGATTTTTCTAGGTATGAGTCGATGAATTTCCTTATAAATTCATCATCTTGCGGTTGCCTTTTCTTTGACTCTGGCTTCTCCAATGCCGCAATTTCTGACTTCAAGCGAGCAATAATAGCATCGAATGTGTCTTTTGTATCACTCAATGCTTCAACAAGTAAACAGGTAGCCATGCTGGTAACGTGTTGAGCGGTTTTGCTAAGTCCAAATGTTGAGCAGCGAGGATGGTTGAATATTCTGTTTGACACTTTTAGGAATGACGACTCGTAAGGTTTCAACGTTTGAGGAACGTTGATTGCGACGACACTAATATATGCCCCTGTTGACTCCAAATTTTCAAACGTATCGCGTAGATCTTCCTGTATCGCTTTCAGGTACTCATTGCTTGCGCAGATGATGAAATGCTCTCCTGGGTGTTCACCAACGAGTTTATTTAAGCTAGTACTGCGTTCACAAGAGGATGTAATCGATCGCCACCACTCTGAAGTCGGAAGTGGGACGGAGTTCTCTCCCGGTGAAAATGTAGCATTATAGTTAGGTAGGGGAGTCTCTGAGGATACAAGACCAAAGCCTGCGGACATTATATGAAGCTTCAAACCAAAGTCCTGGCTAAGTACCTTTAGCCTTTTGAATGCTTGTCCGCGATACAGTTCATCCGCTCTTTTAAGTTCTGATGCGTCTTCACATAACTCTAACCAAGCTTTTAATGACTCTTCCAAGTCGTCTCGTGCCACTTGACTTAATTCTAGGCATGAATTGGATCCTAAGCTTTTGTTTGCTGTACAAGGAATGATTAAGTGTGTTCTGGTCATATCTTTCTCCTGAGCGTGCATTCTAGCTTTACGCTTTCATTGAAGCCAGTATTCCAGAGTAGCTGGATTTCCAAAATTCGTATATGCTTAGTTTCAGGAGGTAACAAAGATGAAATACTACTTTCCTGATAGTCAGGATTTTGTTGATCCAAACTTTGACTTTGTTTCCGAGAAGCGTGAATTGATGCACGTTAGACAAAGAGATGACGTTTATGCCCATGAAATCCTTAAGCGCCCCTATGATGGTTTACTAATTTCTAAAGCTATCGTGGAAGGGATACCAGGTCAGCCAAATAAAACTCGCTACTCAGAAGGTCAGAGATACCGACTGTTTCGTGAAGGTGCTCATCGTTTTTTTCGCCTCGGCAAAAATTATGAGGTCATGGGAGACAGCGGTGCGTTTTCATACATGAAAGAGGCAAAACCACCTTATTCGGTGGATGAGTTGATCGAGTTTTATGTGAAAACAAAGGTTAACCGAGGGATATCGTTAGATCACATCGTTTTCGGTTATCGTGATGAGCGAAGTAGAGTGCAAGATTCACTGCCTAAAGACAAAGAGTCGCGAGTTGCTATCACTTTAGAAAACGCAGAAGAATTTTATAATCGTTCTAAAGGAAACGGATTTATTCCTTATGGAGTCGCACAGGGCTGGAATCTAGAGAGTTACGTCCAATCTGCCGTGAGTTTGCAGAAGATGGGTTATAAGCACATCACTCTTGGAGGGATAATTACGCTTGATTCACATCAGATCCTGCGTCTTTTAAGCGAAATTAAAGATCATTCTAGAAATGGGATTCAGCTTCATTTATTAGGTATCGGAAGGCTTGAGTTTTTGAAGGACTTTCGCTCATTGAATGTAAGCAGTATTGATACGACAACGCCACTCAAGCAAGCCTTTCTAGATAACAGAAAAAATTTTCGCTTTGGAGATAAAACCTATAGTGCAATTCGTATACCTCAATCAGGGGAGAATCAGTCGGTTAAACGCGATATTGCAGCAGGTCGACTGGACCAGCAATTGGTCAAAAATATGGAAGTCAATGCACTCAATGCACTGCGTGGTTATGACCAAGGTATAGTAGATTTGCAGACCGCGCTGGAATCGGTTTTGAGTTATGAAGATGTACTGAGCAACAGAAGGGACAAGTTGCATTCGGTATACAAACGAACGTTGGAAGAGAAACCATGGAAACGCTGTCGTTGCGCTATATGTCGTGACTTGGGTATCGAAGTCATTATTTATAGAGGAGCCGAACGCAATAAACGCAGAGGTTTTCATAACTTGCATGACTTCTACAAAGGAGTGAGCAAACTTGATGCTTAAAAAAATCGCTCTTCGAGTGGAGCAATGCCATGAGGTTAAGTTGTTCGTCACTACAATGAATATTGCTGAAATAGAGTCTGTTTGTACTATTTCAAGAATATTTCGCTCAGATGACAACTCTTTAATGGGATATCAACGAACAGAGTTGAAAAAACATGTAGACAACATCACAGACTACATTTGTTCTGAAAAATCTGTCATTCCCAACTCGATCATAATATGTGCTACTTCAAACACAAGTATTGAGTCTAAGGGGGAAGGGATCTATACCTTGCACATCCCTAAGAAAACCAATAGCGCTGTGTTAGTTGATGGTCAGCAGAGGGTAGCCGCATTGCGACGTTCAGGTAGATTGGATTTTAACTATCCTGTATGTATTTTTATAAGTGATGACACCGATTTCGAAAGACAGCAGTTTTTACTGATCAACTCTGCAAGACCACTTCCTCTTAGCTTAATAAATGAGTTACTACCACATGCCAGCGGCATTTTTAATGAAGACTTGACACGTAAGAGGTTACCCTCATTCATAGTTCAGTTATTAAATTACAAGCCCGAATCCCCCCTCAAGGGATTAATTAAGTTAACCACCAATCCAGAAGGGTTGATAGCGGACAGTTCTATGATGAAAATGGTTGATAATAGCTTGCGAGAAGGAGCTTTGTACGATTTTTGTGAATTATCCCATGGCAAATATGCTGAGGAAGATTGTAAGGATGCAGTCGATCTCCTAAGCAATTATTTCAGAGCAGTGAAAGAAATTTTTTATGATGACTGGGGTAAAAAACCGAGGGAATCTCGACTGTTTCATGGGGTGGGTATCATCGCGTTGGGACAGTTGTTTGATGAGATTTACTATTCATATCTAACGAAAAAAACTGGCAAAGATTTTTTTGAGTACAGTGTAGAGCAACTGTTTCGCATCAAACCCTACTGTTCATGGAGTGAGGGTTACTGGGAGTTGGGTAACGACATAGATGGAGAACCCATCGTTAGAAAATGGAATCAGTTGCAAAATTTGAGTCAAGATATATCCATGGTGACGAAATATTTAACAACTGTGTATGGCAAACTTGAAAGAGGTGTTTTAGTTGCTAAAAGTCAATGAGATTTTTGAAACCATTCAAGGTGAGGGAGTATTTACTGGCGTACCTTCCGTATTTTTGAGGTTACAAGGTTGCCCTGTCGGTTGTGCGTGGTGTGATACCAAGCACACGTGGGAAGTTAATTTAGACCAAGAAACTTCACTTGAGTCAATTAGAGATAAGCGAACGGAAAGTGATAGTTGGTGCCAAGTTCCAACAGGAACAATTGTTGAAGAATGCCAACAGCGTTATACAGCGAAGCACTTAGTGATAACGGGTGGTGAGCCTTGTATATATGACCTAGGAGAGATCACTGCCAGATTCGAGAAGAGTGGTTTCACCTGTCAGATTGAAACAAGTGGTACATTTGATGTTGTTACAAGCGAGAGAACGTGGGTCACGGTATCACCCAAACTCGATATGAAAGGTGGTTTGGACATTAAAGCGCAAGCCATATCTCGAGCCAACGAAATTAAATATCCAGTTGGTACGCAAAAGGATATTGATAATTTAGAGGCACTCCTCCAAGAATTTGATGTTCGACAAGACGTGATTGTTGCGTTGCAACCTATCAGTCAGCGAAGAAGAGCGACAGAACTGTGCATTGAGGCTTGTATCAAGAATAACTGGCGTTTGTCCGTACAAACCCATAAGTATTTGCAAATCGCATAGAGGAAGAGAATGAAAAAAGCAGTTGTAGTATTTAGCGGTGGTCAAGACTCTACTACGTGTTTGGTTAAAGCACTGACGGAGTACGATGAAATTCATGCAATCACTTTTGATTATGGTCAGCGGCACAAACTGGAAATTGAGGTCGCCAAATCACTATGTGAAGAATTGGGTGTTAAGGCACACAAAGTCTTGGACGTTTCCCTTTTGAACGAACTCGCGATTAGTTCTTTAACTAGAGATGACATCCCGGTATCACATGACCTACAGAGTAATGGATTACCAAACTCCTTTGTTCCCGGTCGGAATATTCTTTTTCTAACTCTTGCAGGTATTTATGCCTATCAAATTGGTGCTAAGGCTGTTATCACAGGGGTATGTGAAACCGATTTTTCTGGTTATCCAGACTGTAGAGATGCATTTATTCAATCGATGCAACAAGCATTGAAACAAGGGATGGAATACGATCTATCAATTGTCACTCCATTAATGTGGCTCGATAAGGCTCAAACTTGGGCGCTCGCAGACAAATATGGAAAACTCGAGTTAGTTAAAGATAGGACGTTAACTTGCTACAACGGTATTGTGGGTGATGGTTGTGGGGATTGCCCTTCATGTAAATTAAGAAGTGAAGGGTTGACACAGTATTTGAAGAACAAAGAGCACTACTCTTCATCGATTTAGGTAGCCACAGATTATGGTTGAAATTTCTCACGAAGCGCGCCTAGTCCAACAAGCATTGTATGAGCATGGACTTGAAACACCGATGAAGGAGACAAGTCTAGATCGCAGTCAAAAGCTAGACGTCATTTCTAACGCAGCAAGAGACATTCTTAATGCACTGTCATTGGATTTAGATGATGACAGCCTTGCAGAAACACCGAATCGAATTGCGAAGATGTATGTTGATGAGATTTTCTCGGGCTTAAACTATGAGAACTTTCCAAAAATCACTACCATTGAGAACAAGATGTATGTTGACGAGGAAATTGTCGTAAGAGATATCTCATTTACTAGTACATGTGAGCACCATATGGTTGTCATTGATGGTGTGGCAACCGTTGGTTATGTGCCGGATGAGAAGGTAATTGGTTTATCAAAGATAAACCGCCTTGTTCAGTTCTTTGCACAAAGACCTCAGGTACAAGAAAGGTTAACCGCTCAGATATACTGTGCATTACATTCTATTCTTGGTGTAGATGATATCTACGTGAAGTTGGAAGCCACCCACTACTGTGTAAAAAGTAGAGGAATTAAGGACTCAACCAGTTCAACAACAACAGTAAAATCCGGAGGTAAACTTAAGAGACTGTTAAAATAGAGTTTTATCCTTTGGGCTACAAAAAGGCCAGAAAAGATCAGACCTTAAATGAGCTGTGTGATTCATAAAGAGCTGGGGCCCAAGCAATGCTCAATTTGTAAGCCACTTTCTCCAGACTCTACGCTTTCCGTCAGTAACATGCTTCTAGACTTGACCTTTTATCCACTTTGCCATAAACCTTGAGGCCAGTGGGCATCAATGGTCAGACTTTTGCCAACTTAAATACTAAGTTTAGAAATTCTTGCAGCGTTCTCAATGGCATAGAGAAATTAGTTCGGTGGTAATGGCTAAGCCGCTAAATCGGCGAGGTCTACCAACGCTTGCCTTGATAGTTTTGTAACTAGGTTTGGCCACGAGGCTAAGATGGTGGGTGTAGTCGACCAGATCGTAGCTTCTTGATTTAGTCTCACGATTTAAGCAACAAAGCCGATTTATTGTGCCAAACTGTTCTAATGTTTCATCTATTCATTCGGTAATCGCTTTGGTTGATTAGTTAGAAACCTAAAGCATGTTAATTATTGATTAAATCCGAAGATATATTTTTCGGTTGTATTTTTTTAGCATTATTTTTCCAAGGGACTCCAAAGCTTCCATTTATATTTGATACTCATCAAATTACCCTCGTATTAACGCAGTGTTCTCTTTGTACTTTTGCACCCCATTTATTACACTTTCCACTTCTCCTAAATAAGCGTTTAGTTTTATATTCAAATGTCGAATGATTGGCAACAGTTGGTATTGTTTGCATTTTTTATCCGAGGTGGTTATGTCGTCAGTGCGCGTGGGGTCGCTGGTTAAAAGTCATAGTGCGTTTAATGGTATTGGAAAAGTAGTGGCGATAAACACGGTGCTGCAGACTGCAGATATTGCTTTCTTCCACTCTCCGAAAAAACCGTATGAAGGAAAAATCACGGTCAAGGCGACTGAGTTGCAAACCGCAAGCATTCAACTCCAGTCGATAGTATTTTGCCGTATTGGTTCAAAGCAGCGCTGGCAACAGGGCTTTTATGACGGCGCTAGGCCTAACGATCAATTCTTGATCAAGTTTAGCCGTAGTTACTCTGATGTATTTGATGTGCGAGATCTGTTTGTTCCAAATCTTCCCAGTGCGCTTACGATGCAACCCCAAGATTTCCTAAAAGCTAAGTGTACGGTGTCGCCTTATTTGACCGAGATGCGGAATCGGTTCTTCGATGCTTATATTGACCAACGAAGCGCATGTGAGTCTATTCCGGCTTTGCTCGGGAGTGCCGTCGAATTGGAAAGTCACCAGTTGGCGGTGGTAAGTCGAGTACTTAGTGATAGCACTCAAAAGTATCTACTTTGTGATGAGGTAGGGCTAGGAAAAACCATTGAAGCCGGTCTAATACTTCGCCACCACATCAATGAGAAAGGTAGGCAGGCTCGGGTCTTTATTATCGCCCCTCAGGCTCTAATTGGCCAGTGGAAGAAAGAACTAGAGACTCGCTTTCACCTTGGTGATATCTTAGACCTTGCCTCAGATTCACTGGGAGACAACTTCGACCCAGAACAGATTATCTTTATTGGTGAATATCAGGAAATTCTAGATTTAAACAAGCAGTTTGCTAAGTTGGATGGTCTAAAAAACCAACCTCAAGTACCAACCATGATTGTTATTGATGAGGCTCACCACCTCTCGGAGTTTGCTTGGTCTGAAAATGATGACGAGCGCACCATCTTTAATAATCTCGCGGGGGCTTCAGACCTTGCTGAATGTTCTTTGCTTCTAACAGGTACCCCCCTTGTTGGTCGTGAGCGCGACTACCTTGCTATGCTACATTGTTTAGAGCCAGGTAAGTACCCACTTACTGAGCAGGGCGTCGAGCAACTGACAGCGAATATTACCAACCAGTCGAATTATGTGGCTCTCTACCGAAGCCTTGACCCAAGCCATGAAGATGATGATATCGAAGATGCAATCGAGGCCATCGAAGCCCTGGTTCTGCAAGATAACGAGCTCGACAAATATATTGAAGAAGTAAAACCGCTGGTTGATTTTTACAATGATGATGAGGTCGACCCAGTCATCAGAAATACGGCTGTATTGGCACTAAGAAAGTATTTTGGTGAAAGATACACCACCAATTATCGCATGTTGCGAAATCGTCGTAGTTCTTCCAATGGGGCGCTGCAGTGTAACAGCATTGGCCATTTATTTCCGGGCTTAAGCCCCTCTCAAGTGATCACTTGGAACCTTCCGTTGTCACAGGTATTGCTTGATCAGCAACTCGATGATTTAAGGGCTATGCAAAGCGTACTTAAATCATCGTTACTGAGCGAGCATAACTACCTTTCATGGGTCAATGCACTCATGTTAAGCCCTGAGTTCTTCGCTAAAAAGATTAAGAGCGAAGCGGACTTACAGCTTACCTCTAGTGAAGAGCGTGAACGATGGATGAGTATGCTTGATGTGGCAAAAGCTGAGCAAAGGGCAAAAGACAAGGCTCTGCAAGATGCAATTATTGAATGGAAAGAAGAGCACCCATCGGGAAAAGTCGTGGTTTTTTGCGGCGAACCGTCTGTTGCAGATAGTGTCTATAAGGTGCTAGATAAGTTGTTTGGTTGCTCAGCAGAGCGACATGTGCCAGGTATAGAGCCAGCGTTTGTTCAACAAGACTCTGTATCTGTGTTGGTTTGCGACCAACATGGTGAAGATGGCCTGAATCTACAAGGGAAAAAAAGATTAGCTATCCATTATTCGTTGCCTCTTGAGGTTCATCGAATAGAGCAACGAAATGGTCGACTTAATCGCTACAGTGCGCAAAACAGAGGTGCGAGCCCGGTTCAGAATATGATCATGCTCCCTGCACGTGAGGGTTTCTATCGTGGTTGGGCGGACGTACTGCGCTATGGTATAGGCACTTTTGAAGAGTATCGAGCGAGTATTCAAGAGCCTATCGATCAGTTCTTACAAGCGTCCTGGCCAAGGGTTTGGTCACATGGCTATGAACAACTCAAAGAAATGGAAACGGAACTGAGTCGAGCAAATGGTATTGTAAGAACGGAACTGCGTAAGTTGGAACTCCAAGATACGATGGATCGAGATACCTTGGATGTTCGGGAATCGGTAAGGTTTGCTGAGCGTATTAAGAATGCCGATGAACGCTTTGATGAGTCGTCCACACATTACTTAAATTGGATTACGAATGGCCTGATGTTTAATCGGTCGAGAGGTGGGGTACCCGATTCTTTTACCTTATCATTTCAACATGAACGAACCCGCGTGAATGTCAACAACCTCATCAAGCATTGTGTTATCGGATTGGATTTTGACAATTCATCGTATATTACGCCGAAAACCCACCCCATGTCGCTTGAGCGTTCCAGGTGTGCTCAAACTGGGGCTTACCCTTTCAGGCTTGGGCAACCATTTGTGGACGCCATTTATATGTTGTCTAGCGAACTACCTTACGGCGTCACCAGTGCGTTGATTCGAAAAGTGAGTGCAAAGATTCAACGCCAACTTGTGATTAAAACTCTATGGTTAAGCACCTATGACGACGGGTCGAGCAGTAATCAAATCTTAAAGGATAGGGTAGCAGCACCAATGATCTGTCACTATGCCCATCAATCGAATGGAACCTTGATCTCAACGAGTCCGAACATAGAGTTGCTGAACGCCCCTTACTCAAAGGCAGGGAGTAACTTGTTGATTGGGGAGATCGCCATTCCTTACCAAGATCATAATATTTCGATGATGCAAACCGGTAAGGATGTGACGGATCTGTGGGAATACGTTGAGCAGATTTATACCCAAACGACATGGGAGCACTCTATTGATGAGGTCTTCCGCACGAGTAAGGCACAACAGCATACCGAGTATATGAAAAAAAATCCTTCTATTGATCCATCACACGCCTCGCATACATTGCTTTCTATACAAGTGATATTGCTGGAGGGGAGTTAATGTCATTGTTTACTAATGTTAGTCGACTAGCGGAAGTGCTCCCTGAGTCAGGCATACAGAAGATCATTCACCAGTTGGCCGACTATCCCGAGAATCAATATACTAGGCGCCTGCAAAGTGTGCTTCGAGGTGGTGATATCACCTTAACGGAATTTTGGGTCTTAGCTAAGGATTGCCTATTTTCATGGTGTACTTATGAAGAACGTCCATCGCTAAGTCTTGGCTTCAAACCAACTTCAGAGCAGTTTTCGGTACCCCTTGCGTTGGGATTGAATTTTGATGCAGCACGCAACGCCTTGGTGATAGAAAAGGATATCGACCTCGAATATCTGCAGTACAGCGACGTGTACAAACTGCGTGAAAAACGCAGAATCGATAAGGTCGAAATGGATCCAGCGCTAGCCTTGAAGATGAATGATGAGTACACCCATTACACCTGTCTCGCACAAAAAGAAGCGGTTAGAACCACCTTGCTTGCGGACCCGGGGAGTACCGTTGTGGTTAACCTTCCGACTGGGTGTGGTAAGACCTTGATTGCACATGCATGCGCCTTGTTTTCGCAAAGTCATCAATTGACCCTGGTCATTGTTCCGACCATTGCTCTGGCCATTGAGCAGGCACAGCGAGTTAAGCAAATACTAGAAGCGTCAGATGTCAGCACGGTTAAAGATTATTCGTGGCATAGCGGATTGAGCAAAGAAGATAAAACGTCTATTCGCCAACAGATAGAGGGCGGGCAGCAAAAGGTATTGTTTGTTTCTCCAGAGTCTTTGACCAAGAGTTTGCTACCGCTGCTATTTAGGCAAGCCGGTAAAAAAGCCATCGCTAATATCGTGATTGACGAGGCTCACCTCATAGATACGTGGGGTGCAGGATTTAGACCAGACTTTCAGCGGGTAGGTGCACTGATCACCTCTCTTAAACAGGGTTCTGATAATTCAATTAAAACCGTGTTGATGTCAGCCACCTTCACGGAACGAAATATTAACACCATCAAGAAGCTATTTTGTACCGGCACACAGACTCCCTTGATATTTAATGGCTCCTTCTTACGCCAAGAGATGCTGACCGTTAAGACCAAAGTGGCCAAACACGATCATCTAGCAACCCTCTTAGACAAGGTGATGCAGTCCCCTAAGCCCATGATTGTTTACACATCGTTGGTCGAAGACAGTAAACGGATACTGCAAGAGCTTAGAAAGCTTGGTCTAACAAGGTGCCGCCTTGTGAATGGGGAAACCCAAGTGTCGGATCGTGAAGTTATTCTCGGCCAATGGCAAAACGATGAACTTGATATCATTGTTGCAACCTCTGCGTTTGGTGTCGGCATGGATAAGGGGGATGTACGTAGTGTTATTCATGCATCGATCCCAGAAAATGTCGATCGCTACTATCAAGAAATTGGTCGCTCTGGGCGAGATGGGCGGGCGGCCTATTGCGAGATGGTTTACCACCCTGAGCAGTTTGCTCAAGCGCAGCGCCTGAACCAAGATGCCATTATTACCGTTGATGTTGGGCACGAGCGTTGGACGACGATGAAAAAACATGGACGGCAGATCCACCACGACAGTGAATATCGCCATTACCATGTTGATCTTAGGGTTAGCCCAGAGCGCTTGGGGCGTCAAACCGAACGCTCGACCGATTGGAACTGGTTGACCTTGCTGCTTATGCAACGAAGTGGATTGATTGAAATATTGTTCGAGTCCATTGACCAAGAGGCCCCAGACAACCCAGAGGAGGCAAAGGCATTCTGGGCAAACTACTACAACTCAATCACCGTCAAGGTTCTTGATGAACGCGGGGAATGGGATAAAGAGGTTTGGCTTGATGTGGTTGAAAATCAAAGACAGTCAGAGCTCAGATATCAGAATCAAAGCTTTGATATGTTGCAGAGTTGGTTGCAAGATAAACACCCTCAGGGGCTATGTCATCTTTTTCAAAAAGCTTATCGACTAAATGGTGTAGCACCGAGTATGGCATGTGGAAGTTGCCCCGAGTGTCGCTCGAAAGGCAAGGGGTATAAGCGCGTCCCTGTGGGATATTTCACCAACATAAGCGGCGCACAAAACGCCAGTATTGCTTCGCTGGAAAGCGTCTATTTCACCAGTAGCGTGGGTGTAGAAAAAGCAATCTCACAGGCGTTTATTGCGCTAAACAGCAAGCAAGGTGTTAACGGTATTGTTGGACCAAGAACGCTGGTTAACGCCATCTACGAACAGAACCCTGCCGGTCTATCACGATTTTGGGTATGGGTATCACCGGAGGAATACGCCCTCGATGAAGACAATGACCAGCAAATACCAGAGCGCTACTCATTGGTGGTTACTGATGTCCGCAACTCAGGTGAGGTCGATAGCCCTTATTATGCTAAGGGCAAAAACTACTTTATTGCTAATCAAATCCTAAAAGATAGTAACCACCCTAGTCGTCAATGGTGGGAAGCGAAAAGTGATTCGATTTCTCTAATTAATTTTATGAATAAGATAGGGCATGAATAATGTCAATAATAAACAACGATAGTGCAGGAAGTAGTCTCGAAGCTTTATATGCGGTTGATAGAATAATTACCAAATTTTCTCAAAATGACAGAAATAAGGGCGAGTACCTGCCTTTAGATAAATTGATGTCACTGGTTGCACCCACCAGTCTGTTTATTGGTACTGAACGACTAGAAAATGGCGATTTCAAGCGCTTAAACCCAGAAAATAAAGTAAAAGAAACGATTAATTTTTGGGGGGATGCTGGACTATGGGACGTTACGGATAAAGGGGTTCGCTCTAAGTTAATATTGGATGATACCAGAGATCTACCGAAACGTTTGCTTAAGCTGATCGCTAGTAAAGACTTTGACCTCTTGAAAGGTAATGGTATTGAGCCGTTCCTGCGGTTTGTTATTTTTTTCCTCTGCGTGGACGAAGTTACCTTTGTGGGACATAAACCTTTGGATCGTAAAAAAGCTGGAGAACTGGTTGCAAGCCTTATAAACAGCGATGCTGTAGAAAAAGCTATGTCGCTTAACACGAACGAACGCCATATCTTTTTTGCTTATGCACATATGATGGGTTTTCTAGAGCACGTTGGTAAGAAACAGTACTTTGTTGATCCTACACGTGCCATAAAGACCTTTCTTCCACAAGTCTTTGAAAGTAGTAACTCACTATTTTTTGATGACTTTCTGAATAAGCTGAATCATTGTTTACCGGTATTCGATGAGGGCAAATACCGTGAATTGGTAGAGCAACAGATGATACTTGATACTACTCTCTGGCCTGCTGAAAAAGGTGTCAAACTCTCAGCAAGCTTAAGTATTGCAATTGAAAGGTTAACGCAAGAGCGCATTATCACTTGTAGTCTGGCGTCGGATAGTGTTATCCGCTATAGCCTAACACTGCCAAATGGTCAGGAGAAAATGATAAGTACTATTCAATTCTTAGGGGGCAAATCATGAGCATAAAAAACTACTGGCCCTCTCGAGAAAATGTCTCAGCCTGTATCCATAGTGAAGCTGAGGTGCTTAGTGATGCACTTTTACTATCGGTTCACTCGCCAATGCGTCTGCTAGCAACTAGTTTCAATGACCGAAGTAAAGTCGTAGAAAAAACCGAAGCAGATCTTCTAGATTATCTGCTAAAAAATAATGGCCCACTACCTGTTGTTGGAGAGTCTGGTAGCGGTAAGTCGCATATCGTTAGGTGGGTTCATGCCAAATTGAAGCAGCAAGGCTATGATGAAAAGTGGCACATTGTTCGAATTCCTAAAAATGCCACTATGGTCCAGGTATTAACCCGTCTGTTAGAAAAACTGCAGGGAGAGGAGTTTGATAGGGCTCGCCAAGATATACAATCCGTTGGTTCTGAGCTGTCACAAGATCTTATCCAGCGCTTATTCTTCACCTACTTGGAAGAGGCCTGTAATGTTCTGGCAAAAGAGTCTAAGGGGTTATCTAAGACAGAGAGAGATGCGGGGAATAACGCACTAGCCAAGGAGCTAAAGTCCAAATCTACCATAGCTAAGCATCTAGGTGTCTGTTTTTCAGATCGTACCTTCCAGCGCTTTTTGTCTGGCGACAATAAACCGGTGACCAACACGATTGAACGCTTGAGTCGTTCAAGAAGTTACTCAGAGGTTACAGATGCGGTATATCAAGTTGAAGTGAGTGATATCAATATATCTGCAAATACCGGTTTCGAATTAGACGACCTCAATATCGATGCGCGCCGTGCATTTGAGGCTCTGCGTTTCTTTACTGATGATGATATTGAAAAAAATGAACGAGCCCAGTTGGCGGTTGAGATCATTAATCAAGCTATCAACGATACCGGTAAGTTGGTCTTTAATAACCTGTTCAAGTTCAACAGTGGTTCCTTCCCGGATCTATTTATTTCAATTCGAAAAGCACTCAAAGCCCAGGGACGCACTCTGGTCATACTTATTGAGGATCTGGCTGCTATTTCAGCTATTGATAACGTTCTTCTGGATAGCTTAATCCAGGAAGATACCTACGCAGGCGAGAATAATCTATGTGACTTGAAGTCTGTTATAGCAACGACCTCTGGTCAAGCTACCTATCGAGAGAGGCAGGAGAGTATCCATTCTCGCGCCGGTGATGAGCAACTCGAATGGCGCATTCCGACAGCGCAGGAACGCTTGTCTTACAAAGATGATGAAGACAAGCTGATAGATTTCTGCGGCCGTTACCTGAATGCGGCGCGTCTGGGGATCGATAAAATCAACTCTCTTTTTATCAACCAAGGCAGCAGCGTGCCGATCTGGCAGACGACCGAAGAACTTTCAGAAACGGATGCTAAGGCACTCGAAGATTTCGGGGTATCCTCCGATGGAACACCACTGTTTCCATTGAGCAGAACCGCCATTGTCAACCTAGCCAAGCTCAAGGTATATCGACAAGGTAGTCAAAGCTTTAACCCTCGTGTGGTAATCAAGGAGTTGGTGATTCCTATTCTTCGAGACAACCGGGCTGATTTTATCAATGATGATTATCCCGCTTCTAACTTTACCGCTAAGTTTGAGTCTAGGGTGCCTGACTCTATCCGTGAATGGACGAGAAAGCACTATGTTGCTGATGAGATCGTGCGCAGAAGGTTGGATAATTTCCTAACCATTTACGCTTCAACGCTTGGGGCTAGACAGCAATTTGATGAGATTCAACAGAGCATTACGTGCAGTCAGGCGGATGTGTTCAACCTGCCATCCGATAAATTTGGTGAACACTCATCTGAAACGAAACGATGCAGTAACTGCTCGGAACTCATCGAGCAATGTACCTGCAACAAGGTAGAGAACTGTACTAAGTGCGCAAGACCTAAACAAGAGTGCATCTGTGAAGTTCCGCTAGAGTCTAAATGTACTGGTTGTGGCAGAGCCCAGTCTGAGTGCGTTTGTGACGAAACCTATGAACTGGAGGTCAAAATTGATGACTGGTTTAACGGTGACTCCCGACTGGATGCAAATACTTCTCATATAATCCGAAAGCATCTGTTTGGCGTGTTGTATAACGATACAACCCTGTCTCAATACGGCGTGATCAGTACCAACAAGTGGTCAGGTAATAAATCACTGTTCGATATTGCTTTAAAGTCTGGTCCCCGACTAAATATCTTAATACCAAAATCCATGGCCTCGATTGACTTGGAAGTGGTAACTCTGTGTAAAGAAGAGCAACTCAATGATAGTGATGCTGGCTTCCAATTAAAGAAACAGATTCTTGCGATCGTGCGCTATGACTACTATGTCCAGAAAAATCTTGGCTGGAACTATGCTAAAGGTTTCGAAGACTATGGGTATTACATGGAGTTTATGGCGAACTGGATCCCAAGTGCGATACAAAAATGCCTTACTCATGTTCGTTCCGAGACCCCAAAACTGCTAGCAAAGCAGAAAGCCCTAGCCTTAGCCCTAGGAATTAATAAACCGAAGAAAGAATTGTTGGACCTCTTTGTTCAGCGTAGTGAACATATTGCCGACAGATTGCCAGCGCCAATAAATGACGACTTTGCCGCACTTCAGAGTGAGTTGCTTAAAGAGTGGGATAACACCAGAGGAGAGTGGATGATGCGAATTTCTTATTCACCGTCAGCAGGCGGCAGTGAGGTAGGTATAGACGCCCCTCTTTACAGCGAGTACTTCAAGGCATCGGAAGCCATCTCCGCAGAGTCTTTCACACCAGCACAAAGAACCCTGTATCGCCGGGCACAAAGTGAGGTGTCTGTGCGTTTAAAACGCTTTGTTAACGATGTTTCTGAGATCGAGAACTCTGATGATGCTAAGGCACAATTTGATATTCTTGAACAGGTCTACAGCAATATAAAGACTGATATGATGCCGGATTCAACCACCACAAGAAAGGCTAAAAATAAGCTCAATAAGCTGCGAGATATGTATGAGTGGTCGCTGATTGAGAATGCTCGAAAGTTCGTCGCATCGACGGACGAATCACAACAACTTCAAGCGCTGTATAAGATTGACGGGGAACAACTAAGCCAGTGGCTACTGGTGCTCGATGAATTTGCAACGGTTGATCAGCATGCATTGCCACGACTGCAGCGTAGCAATGAAGAGCTTGGTGGGCACAGAATGAATGAGTTTAGAGAAAACATTGAAAACTACCTGAGCGGGATTGAATCAGCAATTCGTGAATTGGATGCTCGCAAGGAGACTATTGATGAGCTTTAAATCAAAACTTAGTCAGTTGAATTTGGAGATTGACATCCACGCTTCACTGAGTAAAAACCGAAGTGTCGTCGACGGTTACTCTACGATTGCTAATCGCTTAAATAAAGTGGCAGACACTTTGGCGGAAGAGGCTAAGAAAAAACATCTGGTTGAGCAGTTGGCACAGCATGGCGGTGTGCCAATAGACCCAAAAGCTGAAGTTTTCGCAGACGTAGATAAATTGCTTGAGCTATTGGCAAACTACCAAGCGTCGTGGAAGGAATTAAAAGAGAAATCTCTTCAGGAGGAGAATAATTTCTTATACCAACTGGAAAGCGGCGTTAAGCATAAAGCCAAAGAGTTTTCTGAATTTCATGCTCAGTCGTGGCAAGAGTGGGTTTTTTTGAAGCGCAAAGATTTTTCCGTTCCAGAACTGATCTTAGAAAATCAACGCGATGTCTACAATGACGAAGTCTTGTACAAGAACTATAAATTAGCGCTAGAGAGCTTTAGCCGGGAGATCGATGGTTTTAGTTTCAAGCCAGATCAACTTACTCATATCTGCCGATTGGTAGAAAAGCTTATTGAACTACGTAGTCAGATGAACACCGACAATCTACCTGAGTCGGTGCAGAAATTCTTTAATTCGGTAAATAACTATAAGTTTTCCCGCCCAACCTTGGACTTGCTGACTGAAGAGGTTTTCATCTGGCTGAAAGAAAACAATATGTTGAGCAAGTTTATGGTGACACCGAATGTCTAGCCTAAAGAAGGCAATGCTGTCTTGCCTAGATGATATTGAAGAACGTGAAACAGAATTACTGGCTTGGGGGGACACCACGGTGTCACACACAGACGCCGAGATCCTAGCTATCATTCGCAAACATGCTGTGTTTCCATTGTCAGCCGAGGAAGTCCTACAGGAGATGGTTCGGCTTTGTTACCTGTTCTCTGAGCAGGACGATGAGGTCATACTTTACCGAACTAGAATGGCTCAGACGGTCAGGTTGCAGGTTGCCTCTCGGCAATGGTTTCATGGCCAATCGATCTCGAAAAGTAAGACGCTAGTTTCTGATTTTCGATTTCTTCGCCGCCGCCGTCGCTATCCGATGCGAACTGAGGCTGCCGATAGTTTGATTCAACGTTGGCAAACTCAAGGCATTGCCAACCAACAGCAGTCAAAGATACTTGATTTATTGCTGACCAATGGGTCGATAAAATACAACCTGTCTGGTTTCCAAGTGCGTTCTACGGAACGTATTTTGTGCAAGTATGACCAGCACCTTAGGAAGCAATTTAAACCGAGTGCAACAATCGTCTGCTCTGGGACTGGTAGTGGTAAGACGTTGTCATTTTACTTACCAGCTATCACGAGTTTGGCGACACAACTGCTTACCGACAGTCGCTCGAGAGTACGTATTCTGGCAATCTATCCACGCAAGGAACTGCTGAAGGACCAGTTCTCAGAAACCTATGCAGAAGTCAGAAAGTTGGATGCTTATCTCCAGCAGCAAGGTTGTCGCAAGATCCAAATCGGTACTTATTTTAGTGATACCTTCTATGCTAGCAAAGTAGAAGATAATGCCACGTTTAACGCCATGGCCTGTCCGGAGGATAACTGTAAGGGTAAGTTGCGCTATCGTAAGGCACATAATCGCCTAGAGTGTGAACACTGCTCTAGAATAATAGATGAATCTGAAATTGGTTTAACGCGCCAGTCTATACAAACTTCCCCGCCTGATATTTTGTTCACCACGACCGAGATGCTGAATCAACGACTCAGTGACAATGGTTCCAATCATTTGTTTGGGGTTGGCACAGGCTATTCAATTCCAGTCGTGTTAATGGATGAGGTGCACACCTACGAGGGAACCAGTGGCGCTCAGGTTTCTTACCTTCTGAAACGCTGGATGAAGCGCTCCAATATTGCTCCACATTTCGTTGGCCTTTCGGCGACCCTGGATGATGCAGAACAGTTTTTTGCCGACCTAACCAGCACCTACAAACAGGATGTTGACCTCATCGAGCCAAAAGAGAGTGAAATGGAGGAGGAGGGGGCAGAGTATATGCTGGCACTTAAGGGGGATCCGGTCTCCCAAACCGCACTCTTATCAACGACCATTCAGTCAACCATGCTGACAAGTCGAATGCTGGATCCTTTACGTGGACCTAGAAAGAATCTGTCTGACGGAGTGTTCGGTCAAAAGGCCTTTGTATTTACCGATGATCTAGACGTGATCAATCGCCTCTACAATCAGTTGCGAGATGCAGAAGGCTGGCGACCTTCGGGGAGGGCAAAAGATACCCCCTCTCTCGCCTTTTTAAGAAGTAAACTTCACCCCGACTTTATGCATAACGCTAGAGGGGAATTACGTAGTCGCCTGGGATTGGATTGGGAGGCCAGTTCTAAGATTGGCCATGATATGACGGAAAACACCCGGGGTAATGTCGGTCGAACCTCTAGCCAAGATACCGGTGTAAATAATGATTCTGAGATGGTTGTAGCCACAGCCTCATTGGAAGTTGGATTTAACGACCCGCAGGTTGGTGCCGTGGTTCAACACAAAGCGCCTCGAGGGGTAGCCTCTTATCTGCAACGAAAGGGGCGAGCTGGTCGAAAGCGGGGGACTAGACCGTGGATGTACACCATTTTGTCAGATTATGGGCTTGATCGTGTCACCTTTCAGCAGTATGAACATCTAGTCAGCCCAAAGGTTAAGTCATTTAGCTTGCCCGTACACAATGCGCATGTGCAGAAAATGCAGGCCAGTGTGGCCATTATCGATCTATTGAGTCAGTATTTCTCCCAAGCAAATATTTGGCGCAGTTTGTCCGCACCAAATACCGTCTCGGAAGTCACTCGCACCAGAATAAAAAGAGTTGTAGAGCGTTGGGTGGAAATAGATAGCACAGATCTGGAAGTATATTTGAAGGAAGCCCTCAAGGTCGATAATTATGCGCTTCAGCATATCCTTTGGGCCTCACCTCGTTCGGTAATGATGGATTTTCTGCCAAGTCTATTACACAAGCTAGAAACAAACTGGGCGCTTGATGGCCAAGCATGGGCGGGACTGATTGCCGACCTAAGGCACCCGATGCCGGAGTTCATTCCTGCCAACTTATTTAGTGAATTACATGCCGCTTCGATTCATATCCATTTAGAGCGTGGTTCATTAGAAAAGCCATTCTACAAACCTGAGGAAATGGGTATTTTCGCAGCTTTAAAGGAATTTGCTCCCGGGCGTGTTTCGAAGCGATTTGATTATGATAACCACAACGATAGCGACTGGTTGGTCCCCGATAATTTTCTACCTCAGCCAGGAAAGAATGCCACGGTAGATTTTGATATTGAGCAGGCGTTTTTTAGCAAAGAACATCAGGTTTATATTACTGATATTCAAGACGAAGATGGTGACTCGATTGCTGTGTATCAACCTATCAAAATGAGAACGCAGCGAATACCAACCGGGTACGACAACGATCCCCGTGAGTATTTTAACTTGGCCGAAACAAGCAATTCACAGCTTCGATGGCGGTCCCAGTTTAGGACGCCCAATGATCGAGGAGAGAGTATCAGTGTTCCACCTAACAGTGATTGGGCGGGCGTCCTCACTCAAATGGTATTTTATACCCACGATGAGGCAAACCCTGTAGAGGTTATTCGCTACAGCACGGGGGCCAATGCTGAGCTTAAATTTAAGCGAACGCAAGAGGTCGCATTGACTCAATTTAACTGGGCCTTAGAAGATAAACCCGTTGCGGTTGGCACAAGAATGCTAATTGATGGTGCAAAACTGGTCTTTAAGTTCGACCAAGAGCAACGCAGGCAGATGGCATCCTTTGCGCAAAACGCATTTGCACTGAGATTCTCTTATCTTGAGGACAGCTTTGTTCATCATATTGTATATAAGGATCGCTTCTTCTTCGCTAAGTGGGTCTTTGAGTGTGTTACCTGCGCACTAGTTATCTTGATTGAAGAGCAAGGCTTGAGCCTAGATGATGCCGTTGCACACTTGTCTACGGCTTCTGGACTAAAGCTACTAAAATCTATTCCATCAGAGGTCTTTAATCTAGTTGCTGATGATGATCACGACGACAATATCGTACTAAGAGAACAGGCACTACAAGAAAAATTGGTCGATTACTTTGATAGCCAGTCTGGGCTGCAAGAAATCCATCAGGCACTCGATGCGATGAACCATCATGATAGTTCTCCTGAGTATCAAGAATGGATAAAAGATGTATTGGCTTCAACGGTTTCCGGTGGCGTATCGAACTTAATCTTGCAAGTACTACCAGACGTGAGCGAGGGCAGTGTTGTCGTCGATCACTATTGGGTAGGTGATGAAATACATGTCTGGGTCACTGAATCTGAAGTTGGTGGTGTCGGCATAATCCATCGCTTCAAAGAGGTGTTCACTCAAGACCCACTAAATGTCATGTCTCAGTTCAGTCAGATGTTTAGTGCAGGTGAAAGTGAGCAGGTTGATTTTGATCTTTACCATTTACTTAATGAGAAAAAATCTAAGCCTGAGATCGCTGACGCATTTGATGCGTTACGTCAATCCGTGGGCTATGCAGAAAGAGTCGAGGCAAATAAAGCACTGAATCGGGTTGTGTCAAACACTGGCATCTTCACTTCCCACTCATGGAGCACCATGCTTCACACTCGAGTATTTAAACCGGGCAGTGATAGCAATAATGATAGCTTCTTATCTCAGTTACTAACTGAGTGGCGTGAGATTGAAAAGAAGGTAGGGATGGAAATTCCGCTGATTATTGTTTCTCACCTATTGGCGAAAAAACATCACAACAATTCTGAGCAGTTGAGTACCTACCGAAACTTCATCTTGGGCCTATTGTGGCCACGAGGAAACCAGATTCGTCAGGCACGTCTTGAAAGTTACAATCGTTTCGCCAACCGAAGAGTTCGTACTGAAAGGCTTCTACTGACAAATATTCTCGTCAATGAAGCAATAAAGGTGACTTACGACAGTTGTGAAGATTGGGCTGAAGAGTTAGAGCAACTTCTTAGCAAAGAGGGCCGGGGGGTGCTCGTGATCCCAACAAGATCCAGACATAAAATTGGTGCAGTGTCCGCACTGATCAACACCATGGTAATAGATATGAATGGACTGTTGGTATATCCGAGAATCTCAATGATTAAGTCATCAATTGGTCTAATTGAAATGAATATTGAACTAGCGGAGAGCCTGCAGTGACTCAATTAAAAGTAAGGCGAATAATGACGAAAACCTTTTCCGGGAAAAGGCAGATTAGGGAAGTCATTGCTTCAATGCTGATCAGTGAAATCCTCAATCCTAGAGAGGTGTGGCTGGTTAGTGCATGGGTGAGCAACTTTGACCTGCTTGACAACCGCTCCGGCGCCTTTGAAGCGTTAAACCCTGGTTGGGGGCATAGAATGCTGACGTTTTTTGAAGTGCTTGAAACCGTTGTCGATGCTGGTTGTAACGTTAACGTTGTTATCAAAGACCATGAAACGAATACCAGTGCTTTGAATGAGATCAGAGCCAAACTTGCAACGTCTCACAACCTGAATCTAAAACTGAGCGAAGAACTGCATGCGAAAGGCTTGCTCACCAAGGATGCGTTGCTTAGTGGTTCAATGAACTTTACCTACTCGGGCACGAACCGAAATGATGAGCTAATGACTCTAGATCGAACAGAAGAAGCTATCGCAGATGCGTTTAGGGAATTCACCACTGCGTATCCAATGGATAAGCCAACGGCAGGGTATGCAGAAGAACCAGAGGAGGATGACGATGAAGTGTTCCTCTAATGAATATCTACTACAGGCATTCTTTTCGGCTGAAAATCAGGTTAAATTTAGCAGCCAATTGGTGTCAGATGTACATAGTGTTGAGACGGCGAGAAAGTCTCTCAACGCCTCGACAGACATAAAACACCTAGTTGGTAACGATGGCTCTAATGTACGTGACTACCTATTTTGTGATGATTTTGTTTTAACCAACCAACTTATCCAGTGGGTGCAGCACTCACTTGGCACCTCGCACACTGAGATACCTGAGCTATATGTTACCCCCAAGCTAAACTACGAAACCGAGTTGTTAAAGCGTTATCAGCATGGTGTAGTCGTGGTAAAGCGCCGCAACCCGCTGCCTAACTTAGTAGTTAATAGCCGGGAACCGGTAGAGCGTTATGTTGAATCAGTGATTACTCGCATGCTCAATAGCTTTAATCGCAGACCAGCGCTTGAGAATAAAGTGCTTCGCCCACTTGGCCGAATTTTGCGTGATTTCTTTTGGTCTTGTAACCAGCATGATGGCAAGCAAGCCCATGCCTTTTTTCAAGAGATCAAAAATCAAGAACTCTTAGACCATAGGAACCTACTATCTCTCGAGTTGCAGGTGTACGAAGCCGGTTACGAATGGCATAAAATTACATCGCACCCTCAATTAGAGCACTTACTTTCTGGTGTTGTCGCACAGAAAGTCGTTGAGTTAGTACTAAAGGCACACATAGAAAACCAAGGGATCAACACTGAAGAGTTGAACTCTGTGAATTGGAATGCACTAGAGGAGGCACTTGTTGACCACCAGTCTTTCTTTAGGCGAAAACCAATGCTTGGAGAAGATACACCGTCCTCAGTTTACCTCTGGAAAGCATGGGCGATATTGGCCTTTGCGCTAAATATTCAAGGGTTTGCCGAGCACCTGCCCGAGTGCGTCTCGCAAGCGTGGGTCCAGCAGTTGCTTTCGATTGATCGCAATGCGGAATTTACCCGTGAATTAGTTGAGTCACAGGTAGTTAAGTTAATTGCTTTAGAGTGTAACTTGGATAATGCGGTAAAAGTTCTTGAGTATGGTGAGACGTGCTTTGAGGGGGAAATAAAGCCCTTAGTTGAATGGTTGTTTGAGTTGCCACAACTTGTCGTGCGACAGATAAAATCCAACAAAGTACTACGTGGCATCTTTAACCAGATGGAGGATATCTATTACGATCAGTTCCCTGTAACACAGCCTGATGACAGTGGATTAACTCCACAAGAGCACACTGTAGGTGACTTAGACCAGGATACTTCGAACGTAGAAGCCACAGTGGATAGGTGGTCTGCAAAGGTTGCACACACGGATAACCACATCGAAACTTGGTCCGACTGGTTCTCTGGTCGGGACAAGGTGCTGACGATCAGTTATGACTATTTCCGAGATTGGCCAATAGATAGGTTTGATGGTGATGCTGTTTTGCAAGCTGTCGAAGATACGGTTGAGGCGGAGGTTATCCGCAATGTTCTACCGCACTTTATTAAGTGGGTTGATGAGCGAGAAGTTACTCCAAACGCACCATTATGGATAGCACTGCTCGAGTTGATAGCTATTGACGAGAGAAAGTCCGTAGTTACTCTTGATCTTCTCATGGAACTTTCCGAGCGAAGCCTGACGTTAGATCATATTAAATCCGAATATGACCGTGTGGTTGACGCTATTGCTATCTGCCAAGATGATGGTCTCACTCTGTACACGTTCTCTAAATTCATTGATCTCTATGAATTGGTTTATCAATATACCCCTCAAAATAGTAAGGGGTTAGCTGACACATTTGGGAGCTCATTGATTGATTTTGCCAACCACAATTGGTCTCGCTTATCCATAAGCCAGCAAGTAACGTTTGGTGACATACACCATTTGCTATTGGGGTATGAGTTCTCAGAGTTAAGCCAGAAAAGTGTAGAGGATCAGTATGGAGACCTTTCCTCAATCCATATGGCCGTTGGTTTGTATTCGCTTTCTGAAAGTACATTGAGCCGTGCCAAAGGTATTATCGAGAAGTACTGCCCAAATGTCGCTATCACTTTAAACTCGGATAAAACAAACACAGCGGCACTGTCCAACATGGTTAAAAAGTCGGATAAGGTATTTTTCTGTGATAGAAGTGCCGCACACCAGGCTTATTATGCTATCAAGGCAATCTCCAAGGATATCGTCTACGTCAAAGGCAAAGGGAGCAGTTCAATACTGCGAGCCTTTTTTGAACAATTAGTCTAGCATTGGCTAGTCAGAAGTTGATTCAGAATAACAGCCCATATTTTTAGTATTGGTTGTAAAGTCAGCGATTTGCATGTAGCAATACCTGTAGTAATACTCACTCTCAGCTCCATTTTATTTTTAATTAAAATTCAGTGATTTATTTTTCTAAGTGTACTGCCTCACTCGCCACATTTGAGCCCTAGCAGAAATGCTGGGGCTTTTTCGTATTACGCGACAAGTTCAATCCCAGAGCTGTATATCGTATTGATTCTCAATTACTCATTGAGTCGGCAAGCCCTTCAAAAAAGCCTCCTTTTTATTCATCTTTTGTTACACATTTTCCGTACAGGTAGTGCGTTTTTATTCGCATGTTGTGATGAGCGTTCCTTATTAAATTTTCCACAAAATCAATTAATTGTTGAAATTAGAACGCTTGTCAAAAAGTCATCAGATATCATGTTTAATAGAGTCTTTTACCTAATGGGATACTCTATTTGTTTGATATAATTTCTGGCAGTTTGTATACCATAATTAAAGAGAGTCTATTCATGTTCCAGAACTTAACGATCAAGCAGAAGATAGTGATTCCGCTGTCACTGATTATTGGATTGTTTATTATGAGCTCTGTATTAAACGTTATGACAAGTTGGAAACAATCTGAGTTGAGTGAAACACTTAACGAACAGATAGTGCCGAACTTATTAACGATTGAGGATGCTTACCGCGATCTTTACCAAGCTACATCTGCAATCCAAGGTGTTGCTCTTTCTGATACTCAAACCGATATTGACCACCACATCGGTGAATACAAAGACAACGCATACAAAGCGCTGCCACGTATGGAGAAAATGATTGAGCTATCGCAAGCTGGCGTGATGTCTTCTTCACACGGTAATGAAGTGAGAAAGCTTGTCTCCCTAGGTGAAAAATGGTTGGCGAGTTATGAAGCGATGTTGCGTTTACCTCAATCACAATGGCTTGGTTACTACAACGAACACAAACACACCTTTGAAAATCAGTTTATCGAGGTAAGAGCGCAACTTAATGTTGTGAAAGATGCGATAGAAGAAAAACAAAGCTTATTGAAAGATGAAATCTCTGCAGCTGCATCAAGAGCAGAGTTAATTCTTGAAGCGGGCATTGTGATTGTTATTCTGGCCGCTATTGCGATGGCGTTTTTGTTGTTGCAAACCGTCGTGAAGCCTATCAACGATATCAAAAATGCGATGACAGAAATTGCTTCTGGTGAAGGTGATTTAAGCCAGCGAATCGACGTGAAAACACAAGACGAAATTGGCAATTTAGCGAACGCGTTTAATCAGTTTGTGTCTAAAATCCAAGCGACAGTTTCTCAAGTAATTGAAAGTTCGAATACCTTGCGTAATGAGATGGAAAATCTTAGCTCGTTGACCACGACCATCGCGAACTCGACCGTTTCACAGCAAAAAGACAGCGAGGCGGTAGCGGCGGCAGTGCATGAAATGCAAGTCACCAGCAGAAATGTCAGCGATAGCGCTAACGAAGCTGCGGTTGCGAGCCAAACAGCGAATGATGAACTTACCAATACCAATGTTATTTTGGATCAAACCGTTAGCTCAATTCGTAGCCTCGCAAGTGAAATCGAAAGTGCAAGCCACGTCATTAACACATTGGATCATGATGTGAGTAACATTGCTTCTGTATTGGATGTCATTCGTGGTATCGCAGAGCAAACGAACTTATTGGCGCTTAACGCAGCGATTGAAGCGGCTCGTGCAGGAGAACAAGGGCGAGGCTTTGCTGTTGTCGCAGATGAGGTCCGCTCGTTAGCCAGTCGCACACAACAGAGCACGGGTGAAATCCAAACCATGATTGAAAAGCTACAATCTGGTGCGGGACAAGCCGTAGAAGTGATGCGTGGTAGCCAAAATAGCAGTGATGAAACAATTCAATCGGCAGGGAGAGCGAGTCAATCCCTTTCTGAAATCTTAAACGCGATTTCACGTATGAACGAGATGAACACACACATTGCAACGGCTGCAAGCCAGCAAAGTACGGTAAGTGACGAAGTAAATAGCAACGTACAAGGCATTGCAGATAGCAGTACATCTATTGTGGAAATCGTCAACCAAGCGCAAGCATCTTTAGCCATGTTATCAGAGCAAACCCAGCGCTTAGATCATCAGGTTAGTCAGTTCAAAGTATAAGCTTGAGAACTGCAGTCTCACTGACGAAATAACCCGCTTCTTAGCGGGTTATTTTTTAGATAAGGGTCGAACCTGACTTGTGAAGGCTCGACTATATTTACATTCCTCTTTTACTTAACTTTGTATACCAGAGGTGCAAATAATCCTAGACAGCGGTGACAAACTCTGTACAGCGTGATGATGCTTTTATCATCACTTTTGCTGCTTTTTAACCATTGCAATTGCTCACAGGAAAGTGTGATTTCCAACCCAAAATCTTCAAATTTGAGAACTTCATTACACCTTTACCATAAACGTTTTTCGTAAGCGTATAGAACTGTAAATTTTGTTGTATGTACAACACTGGGTAATTATCATCCTAATTAATTTGTTCTGGATATACATCCGTTAGTCATCATTAAGTCATTCTAGAAGTTTTTAGCAAGGAATCTTGAAGGCTTGTAGGTAAAAGAGAGAAAAATTCATGAGACGTAAAACCACGCTATCTCTGCTGATTGCGTCGAGCCTTTTTGTGGTTGGATGTCAACCTAGCGAAGAAGGATCGAGCCAAGGTAGTGGTCCTGCGCCCGCAACCGAAGTTGAAGTGTTAACGGTGGAACCAACTCGCCAAGCGTTAACTGTCGAGTTGCCAGGTCGTAGCCGTGCATTCAAAGAAGCGGAAGTTCGTCCGCAAGTTACAGGCATTATTTCAGAGCGAAATTTTGTTGAAGGGGGCCTTGTTGAACAAGGACAGTCCCTATATCAAATTGATGATTCATCATTTCAAGCGGATTTGCTGAGCGCTGAAGCGGAATTAATCCGAGCTCAAGCAGCGGCAGAATCGACCCATGCCACAGTGAAGCGTTACAGAACCTTGATCACCAAAAAGTCCATCAGCCAACAAGATTTGGATGAAGCAGAAGCAGCATACAAGGAAGCGCAAGCACAGGTCCTAGTCGCAAAAGCGAAGATCAATACGGCAAAAATCAATTTAGATTACACGCAAGTGAAAGCTCCGATTAGCGGTGTGATCGGTAAATCGAGTGTGACGGCGGGTGCGTTGGTTACGGCTAACCAAGCAGCCAAATTAGCGACCATTCAGCAGCTTGATCCTATCAACGTTGATATTGTGCAATCATCCGCGCAACTGCTGCGTTTAAAAGCGGCTCTTTCCCAAGGTCATATGCAAGAAGATGACTCTGCGCAAGTTACATTGATGCTTGAAGATGGCAGCACGTACGAACATAAAGGCACGATGAAATTTACCGAGGTCAATGTGAACGAAAGTACGGGTAGCGTGACGCTTCGTGCTGAATTCCCAAACCCTGACGGTTTGTTACTTCCAGGAATGTTTGTTCGTGCGACGGTTATTACTGGTGTTGACCCTGACGCGATTCTGATACCACAAAATACCGTTTCTCGCGATGCGACAGGCAAAGCGACAGTGATGATGGTGAATGGTGAGAACAAAGTGGAAGCGAGACCAGTGAAGACAGCCGAAGCGATCAATAATCAATGGCGTATCATTGATGGTTTGAAAGCGGGCGATAAAGTCATTACTGCTGGGTTACAAAAGGTAGGTCCAGGCAGCCCTGTAACTATCCCAAACGGTGAACAGGAGTAATCATGGCACGATTTTTTATCGATCGTCCGGTATTTGCTTGGGTTCTCGCGATTCTAACGATGTTGGCGGGGGTAATGTCATTATTCAATTTACCCGTCTCGCAATACCCAACGATTTCACCGACAACGATCACCATCAGTGCACGTTATCCAGGTGCATCAGCGAAAACCGTTGAAGACTCGGTAACGCAGGTTATCGAGCAAAATATGACGGGATTAGATTATCTTCGCTACCTATCATCGAGTAGTGATGCATTCGGTAATGCGACAATTACCCTGACGTTTGATAGCGAAGCTGATCCTGATATCGCGCAAGTACAGGTGCAGAACAAGCTGCAATTGGCATTGACATCATTGCCGATGGAAGTACAAAACCAAGGTATCGTCGTGAATAAATCCAACACGGCGTTTCTCATGGTGGTGGCAGTTTATTCTGAAGATCCTGACTTTACGGAAAACGATATCGGCGACTTTGTTGTAACGAATATTCAAGACCCGATAAGTCGTGTAACTGGCGTAGGACAAGTGCAGGCGTTTGGTGCGCAGTATGCGATGCGAGTTTGGCTGGATCCATTTAAGCTTACGCAGTTCAACTTGACCGCAATCGATGTAGCAAATGCTATCAGTGAACAGAACGCGCAAGTTTCTTCAGGTCAACTTGGTGCAGCACCTGCGCAGGAAGGTCAGCTGTTGAATGCAACGATTTCGTCTGCAAGTCGTTTGAGCAGTGTGGAAGAGTTCCAAAACATCATTCTTAAGTCTGATGCCAGTGGTTCGAATGTTTATTTGAAAGATGTAGCTCGTGTTGAACGTGGTGCAGAAAGTTACGATATTCGAGGCCAATATAATGGCTTCCCAGCATCGGGGTTAGGTATTTCATTAGGTACTGGCGCAAACGCGCTTGAGACAGCTAATGCGGTGAAAGAGCGTTTAGAACAACTGAGTGCTACGTTCCCAGAAGGGTTGCAGATTGCTTACCCATTTGAAACGACGCCATTCGTCAAAGCCTCGATTCAAGAAGTGGTTAAAACGCTATTAGAAGCCATTCTTCTTGTGTTCTTAATCATGTACCTGTTCTTGCAGAACTTCCGTGCGACGATCATTCCAACGATCGCAGTGCCTGTCGTACTGCTCGGCACCTTCGCTATTTTGTACGCGACTGGATTTAGCGTAAACACGTTAACCATGTTCGCGATGGTTCTGGCTATCGGTTTGCTGGTGGACGATGCCATCGTTGTGGTGGAAAACGTCGAGCGTGTGATGCATGAGGATGGGTTAGAGCCCAAAGAAGCGACCAAAAAATCGATGGGGCAGATCACTGGTGCTCTGATTGGTGTGGGTCTGACGCTTTCTGCGGTATTCGTCCCTATGGCGTTTATGTCTGGTTCTACAGGGGTTATTTACCGTCAGTTCTCGATAACGATTGTGGCGGCGATGACACTTTCAGTTTTGGTAGCGATAATTCTGACTCCAGCATTATGTGCAACATTACTGAAAAAAGGCGATGCTGAGCTTCTAGAAAAGAAAGGCTTCTTTGGCTGGTTTAACCGCAAGTTTGATGCGATGACAGCTGGCTATGAAACCGGCGTTGCTAAACTCCTCAAGCGCACAGGTCGTATGTTGGTTGTATTCTTGGCAATGAGTGCAGGTGCGGGCTGGCTGTTTATGAACCTTCCGACGTCATTCTTGCCGGATGAAGACCAAGGCACGGTATTCTCAATGGCCATTTTGCCGCCTAACTCAACGCAAGAGCAGACGGAAAAAACACTTGAGAAAATGCGCGACTTTTACCTTGTGGATGAGAAAGACAACGTGAAATCCGTCTTCTCCGTTGCGGGCTTTAGTTTTGCAGGTCAAGGCCAAAACATGGGGATGGCATTTATCGGTCTGAAAGATTGGTCACAGCGTGAAGCGCCGGGTGCTGATGCAGCTTCCATTACGGGTCGAGCGATGGGGTACTTCTCAACCATCAAAGAAGCACTGGTGTTTGCATTTGCACCTCCTGCGATTCAAGAATTGGGTAACTCGACAGGCTTTGATTTCTATCTTCAAGATTCGTTGAACAAAGGTCACGACGCATTAGTCGCTGCGCAAGGTCAACTGCTTGGCATGGCTGCACAAAACCCGAAACTTGTCGGTGTTCGTCCGAACGGCCAAGCAGATGCGCCAATGTACAAAGTGAACATTGACCACGTTAAACTGCGTGCTCTGGATGTTAGCATTAATGACGTCAACCAAATCCTGTCAGCGGCATGGGGCGGGGCGTACATTAACGACTATATTGATCGCGGTCGAGTGAAAAAAGTCATGATGCAAAGTGATGCGGAATACCGTATGCAGCCAAAAGACTTCGATTCGTGGTACGTGCGCAACTCAAAAGGTGAGATGGTGCCTTTCTCTGCCTTTGCGAGCGGAGAGTGGACGTATGGTTCACCTCTTTTGCAGCGTTTTGATGGTTTGCCAGCGATGAATATCCAAGGCGGCGCAGCTCCTGGCGTCAGTACTGGTGAAGCCATGGCAGAAATTGAAGCAATGGTAGAAAAGCTACCAGAAGGCTTTACGGTGAACTGGAATGGCATTTCGTATGAAGAGCGCCTTTCCGGAAACCAAGCGCCAATGTTATATGCGCTGTCTATCCTCGTCGTATTCTTAGTTCTCGCCGCTTTGTATGAAAGTTGGTCAGTACCTTTCGCCGTGGTGTTAGTTGTGCCTCTTGGTGTGCTTGGTGCTGTGCTCGCGGTAATGACGCGAAGTATGGACAACGATGTGTTCTTCCAGGTGAGTTTATTAACGACGGTCGGCTTGGCAACTAAAAACGCCATTCTGATTGTTGAGTTTGCGAAAGATTACTACGAGAAAGGCGCTGGCCTTATCGAAGCAACCCTGCATGCCGTTCGTGTTCGTCTGCGCCCAATTATTATGACATCGCTTGCCTTTGGTCTGGGTGTCGTACCGCTTGCTATCAGTTCAGGTGTGGGCTCAGCAGGTCAAAATGCGGTAGGTACTGGTGTACTTGGTGGCATGATCAGTGCGACTATCTTAGGTATATTCTTTGTGCCAATCTTCTTTGTGGTGGTTGAGCGATTGTTTGATCGACGTGCGAGAAAAGAATCGGAGGCAGAGTTGTCTGAGACTAATCCTAAACCGGCTCAGCAAAGCGAGTAAGACTTGGTTGCTGTAACTAAGTTATACTGGTGATAATAAACACGATAAAAGGGCGCTTCGGCGCTCTTTATTTTATGTTTTCACTTGGTGGTTACCGTCTTTGACGCAAACTTGAAGGGGGGAGCGTTTTGCCTTATGCAGAATCTGCTTACTCCTTCCGACCGAATGAAAGCCTAAAGAAGAACAAACGACGATGAAAGATCAGAAAATCTCCCCAATTTCCGTTTTGGATCAAAGCCCTATGTTTGTCTGCGGTGTGATGCAGCGAATGTATCGCAACCGTGCTCAAGCTGAGCTCTCTCGGCAAAATTTAATGACACTCGAGATGGCAAGTGCACTGGCCGCTTTGGAAGAGTTTCAACCCATGAGTCAGCAAGCGTTGGCTGACGCGGTTCGAACTGAGCGAAGTGTAGCAAAGCGAATGGTGGATAATTTGGAAAAGCGAGGGTTTGTTCAAGTTTCTAAAAGTAAATCGAATCAGCGTCTCAAAATGCTCAGCATGACAAAAGAGGGGGCAAACGCTTTAAAGCAAGTGCATCAAATCATGACGAATTTACAGAAAGAATTTTTTGCTTGTTTGTCTGAATCAGAAGCGAGTGAGTTTTTTCGTTTGGTAAGAAAGCTTACTTTTGCAAATCACGACCAGTAGCTTATCTTAATACTATCTAGCGCGCCTTTACTTTATCGGTGATCAATTATATTAAGTCGTAAAACTTAAGAAATAGAATGCCCAAAGTACACGTGACGGTAGAAAGCACCGTAGTGAGTGCGATGATATTTGCGGCTAATGTGGCATTGCCTCCCATCGAACGTGCCATGACATAACTGGCCGCTGCCACTGGGGAAGCGTTCATAAAGAAAAGAATACCTAACTCAATTCCTCGAAAACCTACTAAGTAAGCACCAATAGTGATCATTACGGGTGCTACGATCAGCTTGTAACTGCTTGCAAACCAAGATGGACCTTTCTCTTTTCTCATCAAGCTAAAATCGAGTGAGCCGCCCGTACACAACAGCGCTAAAGGTAATGTCATTTTGGACAAGTAGTCCCCTGCATCAATAACAACGTTCGGCACTGGAATAGAGAGCAAATAGAAAGCCATCCCTAGGACGATTGAGATTATCAGTGGATTCCTCGTCAGTGTTCGGCCCATCATTTTTGCGGCTTGTGGGACAGAAGTTGCGCCTTTGGGAGATAAGCAAATTACCGCTTGGACGTTGTAAATAAACGTGGTGACCGCGACATAAAGCGCTGCTAACGCCACACCTTGAGAACCATACGCATTGGCAACGTACGCGATGCCAATAATACCTGTGTTTGCTCGAAACCCACCCTGGATAAGAACACCTTGGTCAGGCGATGCTTTGAACAGAAGCTTGACCGAAAGGTAGGTGAAAATGAAAAACGAAATGCTAGCGATGACGCCGAAATTGACAAAGCCACTCGCCGCGGAAAAATCGTGTTCTGAAGCCACAATACTGACAAATAACATCGCAGGTAGCGTAACTTGAAACACCAGTTTGGAGCCTACTTCGATAAAATTATCGTTGATCAGTCCGATGCGTTTGAACACCACGCCAAGTATTAACATTAAGCAGATAGGGCCGGTTATCGACAAAGAGAATTGCAACTGATGTAGAACAGCTTCCATGTAAGTACCCGCAGCAAAAGAAAAATATTCCTGCTGTCTATTAAGCCATAAACTCTGGGAGACAGGACAGAAAAGTGATGAAATTTTCCTCTTTTGTTGTTTCCAGAACCATTTGCATTCCAAGTTATGGACGAGGTCCCAGTTTAACAAAGCTGCACTGGTTCTATGCGCGATATGTTGGTTTACTACTTATCGTGATGCATCCACATGCGTATTAAATAAAAGGGTTGGTCATTGTGGTTATGGATAGGAGTTCATCAATGAAAAGGAAACACAACAAAACCGTACTTTGTGCATTTGTCTCAGGTTCGGTGTTTGGTGCAGCTTTAGTCATTGCGATGTCTTTACCAATGTAATCGTTTCTGTAGGCTCTTTGAATACTCACGCTAATTCAATACAAAAACAGATTGAGTTCAGCTTGATGTACTGTTAGTTTGAAAACATGAAAATACACGTTAGCCCTTCATCAACAACCTTCTTTTGGTGGCGCTCTAAATAGAGCGGCACGGAATAGTCACATTCTTAAGCTGCTGGATGGTAGCTAAGAGTGTTTGATCTTTTTATCTCCAGTAGCGATCTATTAAATACCTGGAGATAAATATGAACACCATTCAAAGTACACCACAGCGTGAAATTATCCTGACCGGCGATCGAGCGACAGGTCCGTTACACCTCGGGCACTATGTCGGTTCATTGCAACAACGAGTCAAATTGCAAACGGAGCATGAGCAAACGATCTTAGTCGCAGACATGCAAGGGTTGACGGATAACGCCCACAATCCATCAAAAGTATCCTCCAATATTCTCAATGTCGTTGCGGATTATTTGGCCGTTGGTATCGACCCCACACAAACCACGATCACGTTGCAATCTCAAATACCAGCGTTAGCAGAGTTAACAATGTATTACAGCAATCTTGTCTCTATTGCGCGTTTAGAGCGTAATCCCACGGTTAAAAATGAGATTCAAAGTAAAGGCTTTGAACGCTCTATTCCCGCTGGTTTTTTAACGTATCCAATTTCTCAAGCTGCCGATATTACGGGGTTCCACGCGACGTTGGTTCCGGTAGGTGATGACCAACTGCCGATGTTGGAGCAAACTAATGAAATCGTAAGAAAAATAAACCACCTGGGTGGAAAAGATGTTCTTAAAGAGTGCCGTCCTTTACTTAGTGATGCACCTCGTTTGCCGAGTACTGATGGCAAAAATAAGATGTCTAAAAGCATGGGGAATGCAATCAACCTAGGGGCGTCTGAAAAGGAGATTTCTGCGGCGGTGAAATCTATGTATACCGACCCCAATCACCTGAAAATTGAGGACCCTGGCCAAGTCGAAGGTAATATCGTATTTACCTACCTCGATGCCTTTCACCCTGATAAAGATTACGTCGAACAGCTAAAAGAGCATTATCGACGCGGTGGGTTAGGTGATGGTTTGACCAAGAAAGTGTTAGAAGAATGCCTACAAGAGATGCTTCGACCTATTCGAGAAAAGCGCACTATGTATTTGAATGATAAAGCACAGCTGATTGATATTTTAAAACAAGGCAGTCAGCGTTCTCGTGAGAAAACTGAACAAGTGCTATTTGATGTGAAAGATGTATTTGGTTTGAATTTGTTCTGAATTAAAAAGCAGGGTTCTGAATAAAAGGCACGGCTGTTTATTCGTAACGTGCCTTTTGGACTTTCAATTCCCATCAATGAAAGCTGACGTTTAAGAAGAAAAGAACTCGCGACGAAAATCCGCTACTTCTTGTTGGTAATAGCTTTGCCATTCCGGTTCTGATAAATTCGAATGGCTTGTGGTTCTTTCTTTTCTGAGTCTGGACTCAAGTTGTTGCAATGCTTGTTGATAATCTCTGACTTGCTCTTTTTGCTCGGCAATTTGTTGCTGACGAGCGTGAATCTCTTCGCTTTCGTCCTTCGTTAAGTAAGTTTTTTCCAGTTCTGCGATGATAGTTTGGCGATCTGGAAAGCTCATGCTATTGGGTATCAGGGCGACTGCACGCTCATATTTTGCTTGGTCGTTTGTAAGCCCGATAGCCTCTGCATTTTCTTGCCAGTCTATGATGAGTTGCTCGAAAGCTTGCAAAAAGCTTTCTGGACTTTGCGTGTTGAGCTGTTGGGCCTCTAAATTGAAATCGTATAGGGCGAACTCATCCGCGAAAATAACATCAGCCAACTCGCCCCAAATGCCTCTTGCCTCGGCTTTAAGTTGTGCAATACGTGAGGCTAGTGGTTGTTGCTCATCAAACAACAAATTACCCACACTTTCTTGCCATTGACTGTTGAGTTGATGGTAGCTCGCCAAAAGTTGAAATCGTGCTGAAGATAAATAAGGCTCGAGCAAGGCTAACTGTTCCTCACAGTCGCGGTTCGACATGCACTCATGCCAAAATGACTCAAGCTCTGCGACGAGTTCTCTCCCTTTGAGCAGAGTTAATCTCTCAGTCGTTATTTGAACCGCGGAAGGGAGCTCTGCGGTCTGTGGTGAAGCATCTGCACTGGGAGCGATATTGCTTGTTTTTAGTGATGTACTGGGGACGTTCTTATTTTTTGTCTTTGGAGCAGAAGCGGACACGGCTGCTTCTTGCTGCCCATCTTGACTGAAAGTTAAAAACATCATGCCCGCCATAATGGCGGACATGATTATCAACGCGATTTTCTTCATGGCTTGATTGTTGCGCTAACTGGGAAATGGTCAGAAAGGTTGTAGTGTTTCCATAAACTTTCTGAAGTTGTACGCGGCACGTCCACACGGTTGTCATTGAATGATTTCACACCGTATTCGCTACTCACCATGACATAGTCAAGGTATTCCACGTTTTCGCCGCCTGATAACGCTTCACCTGCGAAGTTATTGATACGGGGATCAAAGGTTGACTCCGTGTAACCTGAATACTGAGGTTCGATGGCGCTTAAGTTGGCGATCATTTGTTGGTAGTCACCAGGGAACTTTCTTTTGTTTACGTTAAAGTCGCCGCTGTATACCACAGTTTCGCTTGAAGGAATGTTGAGAGATTTAGCGAGTGCGCGGATTTGTTTGAACTGGCGCTGACGATACTCGCGAGCGGTGTCTGTATCGAAAGATGCGGTATGGGTAGCAAACACATGGTAAGCCTGACCACCTTTAATAATTTCCGCATAATTAACGCCTTTGTCGGCAAAGCAGTCTGTGCCAGAGCAGTCGGGGAAGACATATTGCGCTTCATTCACGATAGGATAGCGACTGACAATGATCACCCCACCATCATGAATATTAACGCCTTCTTTATCTAACATTTTAGTTTGGTACGGATATTCCTTAGCTAACTCACGTAGGAATGCTTCACGACCGCTTGCAAACACTTCTTGCAGCGCTAATACATCATAACCTTTGACGTATTGAGGAATCAGTTCGTAACGATCACCGATGTGCGATGCAATAGCCGTAAGAGCCCAGATGTTGTAAGTCATCAACTTAAGGTTTTGTTCTTCGTTATCGACAGATTCATTTACTTTGCTTGGCGTGATCGTGTAATAAAGATCGTCGTATCGAGCGGTACTGTCTGACTTAAATGCCAGTTCGGTTTCTCGGATGCCAAAAGCGTTAGTGTTGGCACGATGAATATCACGATCATCTTTAAGAGATAAATCGACATCGGCCGCCGATAAGCCATATTCAATGGTTGAATTATACCAATGACCTTCCATGACTTGATTGAGTGTTATGCTTTCACCTTTAGGGCTAGAAACCACAGTTTCAAAACGGTAAGTTTGGTTTGATTTCACGCCTTCCCAACGATTGAAGCTCAATACAGGTTTGGTTTCCCACGGACCAAGTACTTGTACATGTTGCTGCCACTCTTCTCCATATTGAAGTAAATCACTGCCTTCGTGCTTTACTTGAATAGTTAAAGGCTGATCAGAGTTATTGGTTAGATAAACATCTGTATCTGCAATGCTTGGCAATGCCACCAAGCCACTTAATAAAAGACCCCACTGCGATAATTTCATCTTATTTTTCCATCATTTGAACTAGAGCAATCATTCTTGTTTATAAATATTACTTGCACGTTAAATATGGATGACATCGAAGCCAGTACTAAAAATTGTTATCAGAATGTGATCTTTATTCAATGGTGAGGAGTCGGGGTAGAGAGTTAATGGTTGCTTAAGCGGTTGTAAATAATAGCGATGGTTAACGAATCGTACTCACTGCAATCAAGTTGTCATCTTCGCTCTATAAGTTGTGCGGCGTCATTCATCCAGCCACATGGCTAGAACTTAAATTGATAGATGGAGCACCATGGCTAGAGCAGTAAATCCAATCGATGAAACCATCATTAAATTACTACAAGAGCAAGGTTTGATTAGAAGCGAAGCAGAAGCTCGTTTAAAGAAAGAGGTATACCGCTTGCAGCCTAATGAGATTGAAAAAGTCAAAAATTATGCCCAGCACTTTGGCATCAACGCTAAAGAAAAACTCATCGATGAGATCTTAGAGTTGCGCCGGGAAGCGCTCATAAAAAAATGCAGACACAATACGGAGCATGCGAGCCTATCTCTAAAATAGCACGTGATAAAAATATCAATTACTGGTCAAGATTTGATCTCTCAGGCCGATGTATATAAGAGCGCTCAATGATATCGAGCGCAAAAAACAGTGTGTTTTAGAGGTTAAGCTTTCACTTAAGTGAGAGGTTTGGAAAGGCTGCAGGGAGAAAGTGCATGCGTATTAAAGACTTAAGTGTCGTAAAGAAAATATCGGTTAGTTATTTAACCGTTTTTGCCGTGTTTGGTTTAGTGTCAGTAATGTTGGTGCAAGGTTTGTTAACACTGAATAAAGACATCTCAGTGCTAACAGATAAAAGCTTACCTTCTGTTGCGATTTTGAAAGGTATCCAAGTTGATATTACTAAAGTGCGCAAAGATGAGTTCTCTTTATTGCCAAACGCAAATCACCCCAAAATTGGTGAGTGGTTAAAAGGCCTCGACCAATGGCGTTCTGATGTGCAGGCTGGTATTGCAGAATACGAAAAGCTCGACCTTAATCAGCGTGAAACGCAGTCTTTTAGCGTTTTTAAAGAAACTTGGAATCAATACATCAAAGAAACGAAGACTTACAACGCACTGCTAAGCCAAGGTGATGCTGAAAGTGCAAATGATGTGATTTTATCGAGTTTCGATACCTACTCAAAAGCGTTGAGCAGCTTAGATGATACCCTCGCGTTGAACGATGAGTTGGTGAATTTGATTGGCGAAGAAGTACAAAATGAAGCGGCATTTACACAATACAGCGCTGCTGTTGGTGCGCTCGTCGTCGCATTGGTCATGGTAATGTCTGCCATGCTGCTTTCTCGAGTCATTTGCGGGCCTGTTGATCGAGCATTGGAATTCGCTTCTAAAATCGCCAAGGGTCAATTGAATAATCAAATCGACGAAAGTGAATTGAGCAAAGACGAGTTAGGAACGTTGCTCAAAGAGCTTGTCGGTATGCAAACAAACTTACATTCGCTGGTTTCTGAGATTAATGACTCAACGATTCAGCTCACGGCAGCAGTAGAGGAAGTGAGTGCTATTTCTTCTCAGACCGCTTCTGGTATGCAAAATCAACAAATTGAACTTAGTTCGGTGGCTTCTGCGATGACAGAAATGCAAGCTGCTGTAAGTGAAGTGGCACAAAATACCGAAGTTGGCGCGACCTCTGCTTACTCGGCAACGGAAGTGGCTAAACAAGGAACGGCGACGTTACAACAAACTATCGCAGTAATTGAGCGTGTATCACATACGATCCAAGAGTCAGATGAACTGGCACGTGAGCTTGAATCTAGCTCAAACAATATCAATGTGGTCGTAGATGTGATCCGCGGGATTGCGGAGCAAACAAACTTGTTAGCACTGAACGCCGCAATTGAAGCCGCTCGGGCCGGTGAACAAGGACGTGGGTTTGCTGTTGTGGCAGATGAGGTTCGTTCTCTGGCGCAACGCACTCAAGACTCCACTTCACAAATTGTGGAAATTGTTAATCAACTACAAGAGAGCAGCAGCAAAATAGGGCATTCAAGCCGTGATTGTCAGGAGGGCATTTCTCAGTGTGTTGAGCAAGTCAATGACGCTGATAGCCAGATAAAAGAAATTGAACATTCTGTCGATAACATAGCGCAAATGAGCACACAAATCGCAACGGCGTGCAGCGAGCAGAATTCTGTATCCGAAGAACTGAATCGAAGTGTTGAGCATATTAATAGTGCTTCAACAGAGATGGCTGAGGGAGCTTCGCAAACGGCTGTAGCTTGCCAGCAGATTAGTAGCCTAGCGCACAACTTGAAAACTCGAATGGGTTCATTCCAGCTCTAGTTGTTGTGTTTCAGCTTTATTCCTAACCTCATTGCTACAATAAATAAGCCGGACGAAATGTCCGGCTTATTTATTCTCTGTCTATATAAATAAGTTCAGAGCATGCGCAATCTTGGAGAATATGCTCGCTAGGCTGGAATACCACTATGAAACTTAAAATCTGTATCTGGCGTAGAAATTAAATCCGCCTCAACTCGGCCAAAATAGGCTATGCGTTCGCTGATGTCTTTGCCCGCGATTTGCTCTGCCAATACAAGATAATCTTGATAGTGACGTGCTTCTGAGCGCAGTAAAGAAACGTAGAATTTTGCGATATCGTCATCCATATGTGGTGCTAGTTTGGCAAAACGCTCACAAGATCGGGCTTCGATGTACGCACCAATGATGAGTTTATCGATCAGCGTTTCCGGCTCATGAGTCTTCATATGCGAAATCAGTCCTTTAGCATAGCGACTTGCTGGAATATTTTTATACTCAATTCCACGACTTTCCATGATCTCTAAAACTTGATAAAAGTGGTGTAACTCCTCTTTAATCAAAAGCACCATTTTATCGATCAAATCTTGGCTGTACGGTGAGTTGGACTTAGCCATGATCGCTTTGGAAATATTGCTCTTACCTTTTAATGTTTCTAGTGAGCCTACATTGCGATAAGCAAAATCTTCATAGGGTTTAAACCAGTCAAGCAGAGCATGTGAACTGGATTGGTCAACGGCATATTTACGAATTAAAAACATCGCAGATTGGCCAGCTTTTAGCTCACACAGTAGGTGGTCTAATAAAATGGTTTGAAGGTTTTCTGGTTTCTTTGCTTCCTCGACCCATTCATCAGGTGTGCTGCATTGCAGAAATTGGTTAATGGGAGCAAGAAGATCTTGATAGGCGTCTAGATTCATCATTTTAATTTTAGTACTTCACATTCTAATTGGGCATATCCGCTATCTTACGGATAGAAAAAAGGCTGCGATTGCAGCCTTTATTGACCTTAAGTGAATGTTACCACTTTTTCTTCTCGCCGAAGAGTGCTTCCATGTCATTGTCGCGCTCTTTATCGGCGATCTGCTGCATTTCGGCATCACTTTTATCTTGGCGTTTTTTATCTAGGTCGCCCAGCATGTCTTCAAGCTTCTGTTTCGCTTGAATAGAGTAGGGATCGCTCTTTGTACTCAATGCATCGATACCTTTGCGTAGCAGTTGAAGTGCTGTACCAGGTTGACCTCGAGCGATTGAGTCATTTGCTCTTTTAATGACGTTTTCGATGTTGATACGAATCTGCATCGTTTCTAAACGCGCATTTTCAGCGACATAAGTCTGGGTGTCGATACGGCCTTTATTGTGTTCGTTACGGATAGTATCGCGGAGGCGTTTCACCAACTTAAGCATGACGATGGCTTGTTTATCACTGCTCGGCATTTTGAACGTGGTACTCTCGCCAGTGGGACCATTCTCTTTCAGTTGCTCAATCTGTTGCTTCATGTTTTCGATACGTTGAGCAAGCTGCTTATTCTTCGGGTCAAGCTCATGCATGCTTTCTAGCGCGTCAAGAATACGATTGTTTAGACATAGCAACAGCTCCTTGCTAAAAGGGATATGGTGCGCATGACCAATCAACTCTTCAGTGCCATCAATCAAGGCAACATAGCGTGCGGACTCCTGTCTTTTCGCAGTCTCTACCTTGACCTTATACTGCAACATAATGTTATAGCCTAGGATCAACACCAGTAGGATGGCTACCAAAGCGATTATTAAACCAATATTCATATCTTTGCGTCTGCTTTACTTTTCTACGGCTAGCGTTAAAGAATACATGAATCTTATCTTACTCGGCACCCTATTTGTTTGATTATTTTGTCTCTCCCACGTTTTAGCTACTGATAGAAGTCACATCATAGGAATTCAGTCATTTATTGGCTCAACTTTGTGCATATTGTTTCTATGTTGAGGATTATCAGTATGTGATTGAGGTATAAGTTAGAAATTACTGTTCATTTCGATTTGAACGCGTTATAACTAATTATTATATCGCTCGTCCGAGTGGCCAATAAATTATCTCATGAACAAGTAAGGGATTACGATGAAACTGCAGCAGCTGAAGTATATTGTTGAGGTTGTAAACCATAATCTGAATGTATCCGCGACGGCAGAAAGCTTGTATACCTCTCAGCCAGGTATCAGTAAGCAGGTTCGGTTGCTGGAAGATGAGTTAGGCATTCAGATTTTTGAACGTAGCGGTAAGCACTTAACACAGGTGACACCTGCTGGTGAAGAAATTGTACGTATCTCTCAAGAAATTCTCGCTCGTGTAGAAAGTATCAAAGCTGTAGCAGGGGAGCACACCCACCCAGAAATGGGGACGCTGAATATCACCACGACACATACGCAAGCGCGTTATGCTTTGCCGGATGTCATCAAAGGTTTCACTTCTCGCTACCCAAAAGTGTCATTACACATGCATCAAGGTACGCCGTCACAAATGTCTGAGGCAATTGCTAAAGGTACGGCGAACTTTGCGATTGCGACAGAAGCGCTTCACTTATATCAAGATGCCATCATGCTGCCTTGTTATCACTGGAACCGTTCAATTGTCGTGCCCAAAGATCATCCATTAGCGAAGAAAGACAAAGTAACGATCAGCGATCTTGCCGCTTATCCATTGGTCACTTATGTGTTTGGTTTTACGGGCCGTTCAGAGTTAGATACCGCATTTAATCGTGAAGGTTTAACCCCGAGAGTGGTGTTCACTGCAACTGATGCGGACGTTATTAAAACGTATGTTCGCATGGGTATTGGTGTCGGCGTAATTGCTAGCATGGCTGTGGATGAAGAGCAGGACAGCGATTTAGTCGCAATAGATGCGAGCCATTTATTCGGGGCTAGTACGACAAGTATTGGCTTCCGTCGCGGCACATTCCTGCGCTCATACATGTTCGATTTTATGGAACGCTTTGCTCCACATTTAACTCGCCCAGTTGTAGAGCAGGCGATTTCTTTGAAATCTAATGCAGAAATCGAAGAGATGTTTAAAGACATCGAGCTCCCGGTGAGATAACACTTCATTGATGTTTCGATTCCCTCTACAATGCGCTCGTTGTAGGGGGAGCTATGAAAACGCAATTTCAATTTATTAATGACTGCTTATTGGAAAACGAATCGCTATGGCGGTTTGAACCTTTTAAAAGTAGCATCCACACCTTATTACCTTGGCAAGAGCAACACCCTCAGTTGTGCCAGTGGTTAGTGTCTCTTTCTCCCTCTCAAATCGAAGAGTATAAAGCGGAACCTGAACTCGCCTTAAAAGCGATAAGCGCGTTCGTGCCTCAACTCGAACAACTCGCTTATCACACGCGTTTAGAGTCTTTAACATTAAATGGTTTGGCACTTGCTCGTGGTTTAGACAACGGCATTCCCGGACGTAAGCTGGAGCAAATCAGCTCGATGGGTGAAGCTGCAATTCAACAACACTGTGGCGAAGAATGGTTAGAGTGGTGTTCAGGGAAAGGTTATTTAGGACGAATCCTGGCAACACAAACCGATCAGCCTGTGACCAGTTTCGAATATCAACAAGCACTGTGTGATTCGGGGCAACAAGCTGCGAATGAACACCATTGGAAAATGACGTTTATTCAAGGTGACGCGTTCGATAGCAAAGCAAAAGCGGTATTCAAGCCAACGCAACACGCGGTGGCACTGCATGCGTGTGGCGACCTCCATGTTCGTCTAATGCAGTACGGCAGTGAGAATGGGATTGCTGCGATGACCATCTCACCTTGTTGTTATCACTTGATTCAGTCGGAACAATACCAGCCGATGTCGAAACCGGGGAGGGTTTCTTCTCTCTCATTGTCTAAGCAAGAACTGCGTATCCCGTTACAGCAAACTGTGACAGGGGGAGAGCGTGTACGTCGCCATCGTCAGCAGGAAATGGTGTTTCGTCTTGGCTTCGATTTGATTACTCGACGAGCGTTAGGCATGGCAGAGTACCAACCTGTCCCCAGTATTCGTAAGTCGCAATTAAGTGAAGGCTTTGAATCTTTGTGTCGCTGGGCGGCGGAGCAGAAAGGTATCGTTCTTTCTCAAGAAATCGATTTCGATCATTTTGAAAAGTTAAGCGAACAACGTTTCTGGCAAATGGAGAGAATGAGCTTAGTGCAACTGGTTTTTCAACGTCCATTGGAGATCTGGCTCGCATTGGACAAAGCACTTTATCTTGAAGAACGTGGTTATCGTGTTAGATTGTCAGAGTTTTGCCCTAAATCAGTTACACCTAGAAATATTTTAATTTGCGCATATAAGAATTAGTTATTTTTTATAGCTAAACGCTCTATATGAAAAAGCCCACTTATGCGTGGGCTTTTGTAAACAAAACGTGACAAATTGTGTTTTATTTTGTCATTAATTGAACATAGCGATAGCTTGAGTTGGTTCAACGTATTCCAAGTCAAAGCTTTCTGCTACTTCTTTACATGTTACTTTTCCGTGAATAACGTTTAGACCTTCAAGGAAGCCTTTGTCTTCTAGAAGTGCCTCACGGTAGCCTTTGTTTGCGAGTTTCACAATGTAAGGGAGTGTTGCATTGTTCAATGCGAAAGTTGAAGTACGTGCAACCGCACCAGGCATATTTGCTACGCAGTAGTGAACCACTTCATCCACGATGTAAGTTGGATCTGCGTGGGTTGTTGCGTGAGATGTCTCGAAACAGCCACCTTGGTCAATAGCCACGTCAACCACTGCCGCACCAGGTTTCATCTTAGCAATGTGCTCTTTTGTTACCAGCTTAGGCGCTGCTGCTCCAGGAATTAGAACTGCACCGATAACAAGGTCAGCTTCTAGAACATGCTTCTCGATAGCGTCTTCAGTAGAATAAACCACTTTAGCGCGACCTTGGAATTCTTCGTCAAGCTTACGAAGTGTATCTACGTTGCGGTCTAGAATGGTTACGTCAGCGCGAAGACCAACAGCCATACGAGCTGCGTTTGCACCAACAACACCACCACCAACGATGACGACTTTCGCTGGCTCAACACCAGGTACGCCACCTAGTAGCAGACCACGACCGCCGTGTGATTTTTCCAATGTTTGCGCACCAGCTTGGATAGACATCCGACCTGCCACTTCTGACATTGGTGCTAACAGTGGCAAACGACCCATATTATCTGTTACAGTCTCATAGGCTATACAGACAGCTTTGCTCTTGATTAGCTCATCAGTTTGTGGAAAATCTGGTGCTAGGTGTAAATAAGTAAATAAAATTTGCCCTTCGCGGAGCATTGCTCTCTCTACTGCTTGGGGTTCTTTTACTTTTACAATCATGTCTGCTTGCGCGAATACGTCTGCAGCATGAGGGAGAATGGATGCGCCGACAGCGATGTAATCATCGTCTGAAAAACCAATGCCGGCACCTGCATTGGTCTCAACTAAAACTTGGTGACCATGTGAGATGAGTTCTCTCACGCTTGCTGGGATCATACCAACACGATATTCGTGGTTCTTGATTTCCTTAGGTACGCCAATGATCATCCTGTATCCTCTTTCTATAATGGTTGTATTAACTGTTTGTAGGGTGTTATTGTCGAATTAATAACTAGTATAGTTATAGATTTGTAAAATTTGGCACCAAATATTAAAAAGTTGTAGTATATTTTTTTGCAAGGAAGTAATAAGGTGGAATAAAAAATGGCAGACAACTATAAAAAGCCGTCCAAGGAACTAGACCGTATCGACCGCAACATTCTTAATGAACTGCAGAAAGACGGTCGTATTTCAAACGTTGAGCTTTCAAAACGTGTGGGACTTTCTCCAACGCCATGTTTGGAGCGTGTACGTCGCTTAGAGCGTCAGGGTTACATCACAGGATACACTGCATTATTGAATCCGCAGTTCCTGGATGCGTCACTATTAGTATTCGTTGAGATTACACTAAACCGTGGTGCGCCGGATGTATTTGAGCAGTTTAACTCAGCTGTTCAAAAGCTAGACGACATACAAGAGTGTCATCTTGTATCAGGTGACTTTGACTATCTTCTTAAAACCCGTGTATCAGATATGGGTGCTTACCGCCGACTATTGGGCGATACGTTACTACGCCTACCCGGCGTAAATGACACTCGCACATACGTTGTAATGGAAGAAGTGAAACAATCTAACCAGCTTGTGATCAAAACTCGTTAATTTCTTGCAAAGAAAGCGGTATATGCTTCCGCTTTCGCCAGAGAGTAATTGGGTTTTTCTCTTTGATATGGTTAAATCAATTTACCGAGCGGCTTGATGCCGCTCGGAATGTTTTGCAATTTCCTATTTCATTTCCATATTCAAGTTGATTTATGTTCAAAGAGAACGCAAAGAAAGTCGAAACCATTATCAAAACCAGTGAAGAGCCCCAGTCTTCACGCTTAAATGGCTTCCAACGCTTAAAAGAGTGCTGCTTTATCGTTGGCGTTCTTAGCTCGGTATTGCTTGCGGTTGCACTATTTACCTTCAGTCCGGCCGATCCTTCCTGGTCCCAAACCGCATGGGGAGGGGAGATCGACAATGCTGGTGGCCTTTTCGGCGCTTGGCTTGCGGACACACTATTCTTCACATTTGGCTCTCTCGCTTATCCCATCCCTTTCTTGCTAGCTGCGGCTGCATGGGTGATTTGCCGTAAACGAAGAGAAGATGAGCCAATTGATTTCATGTTATGGGGTACGAGGTTACTCGGCCTTGTCGTCCTTATAATGACTAGCTGTGGTCTAGCCGATATTAATTTTGATGATATTTGGTATTTCTCGTCCGGTGGTGTCGTCGGGGACGTGTTGTCTAGCCTAGCTTTACCTACATTGAATGTACTTGGCACGACATTGGTACTGCTGTTCTTATGGGGAGCGGGTTTTACTCTCTTTACTGGCATCTCATGGCTTAACATCGTTGAGTGGCTAGGTGATCGTGCATTAGCACTAATTGCGGCGCTTGCAAATAAGATAAGAGGCTCTGAGCAAGAAGTTTTAGAACCTCAGCTAGATGAGTTCGTGGAAGATAAAGTCTCTACGCCTAGACATAACGTAGACCATGACATTGATGATGAGCCGCTTCCTCATTTAACGGCGTTCGATGTCGATGAGCCGAAAGAATCGGCGCCTGTACATGAGTATCCTATTTATATGCCGCAAGCTAAACCTGAGAAGCCAGCGGAACAAATGATGGTGGAACCAACGCCACCACAACGCAAGGCTACGGTTAATGCTGCGCCAGTTTATGCTCAACCTGAGCACCAAACGCAACCTGTCCATGCGGTGAATACTGATAACGTTGATCCGCTTCTGGAGCGTACCAAGCAGCTGAATGTCACGATAGAAGAGCTTGAAGCTGCAGCGCAACAAGCAGATGACTGGGGAACTGAAGAACAGGTAGCCCCATCATTTGCAGACACTTACTCTTCCTATGTAGAGCAACATACAGCTACAGAAGAACCGAACAGTGTTGAACCAGATTATGCGGAGTACGAACAATTTGAAGCAGAGCAAGTACAGCAGCCAAGTATTGAGCATCCTGTGCATGAAGAGCCTGTAATTGATTCCGCTGCGCTAGATAGCATCACGGAGCAAACAGAATCGAGTCAACACATTGAACCTACGATCTCTGATTTTGACGTGTTAGACGATGAAGACGAAGTGGAGTCACAGTCTGTACAACAACTACAGCCAGCTCCAGCAACACCTCATCAGCAAGTGGCAACACCTTCAACAACATTTGAACCTGCACTTCAAAAAGCGGAGGTTGAAGAGGTTCAAGACGGCGACGAAGATGTAGCGGCATTCCAAGACATGGTTTCTAGTGCGCAAGCCAAAGTAGCAGCGACACAGAACCCATTTTTGGTACAGAAAGAAGAAAACTTGCCTGTTCCGGAAGAACCACTTCCAACGCTCGAGTTGCTTTACCATCCAGAAAAACGCGAAAACTTTATCGACCGAGATGCGCTAGAGCAGGTCGCTCGATTGGTTGAGAGCAAGCTAGCGGACTACAAAATCAAAGCCGACGTGGTGGGGATTTATCCTGGTCCAGTGATCACTCGTTTTGAGCTTGATTTGGCGCCGGGGGTAAAAGTAAGCCGTATTTCTGGTCTTTCAACTGACTTAGCGCGTGCATTGTCTGCAATGGCTGTACGTGTTGTAGAAGTAATCCCAGGCAAGCCTTACATCGGTTTGGAACTGCCAAACATGAGCCGTCAGACGGTCTATTTATCTGATGTAATCAGTAGTCCTCAGTTTGAGCAAGCAACGTCACCCACAACGGTTGTGTTAGGTCAAGACATTGCGGGCGAAGCTGTTGTGGCCGATCTTGCGAAGATGCCTCACGTGCTAGTAGCAGGTACAACTGGTTCTGGTAAGTCGGTGGGTGTGAACGTGATGATTTTGAGCATGCTATATAAAGCAGGTCCAGAAGATGTGCGCTTCATCATGATTGACCCGAAAATGCTAGAGCTTTCTATTTACGAAGGTATCCCTCATCTTCTTTCTGAAGTTGTGACTGATATGAAAGACGCATCAAACGCTCTACGTTGGTGTGTGGGTGAGATGGAACGTCGTTACAAGTTGATGTCGGCATTGGGCGTTCGTAATGTGAAAGGCTTTAACGAGAAGTTGAAGATGGCAGCAGAAGCAGGCCACCCAATTCATGACCCATTCTGGCAAGAAGGCGACAGTATGGATACGGAACCGCCATTGCTAGAAAAACTGCCGTATATCGTTGTTGTTGTCGATGAATTTGCTGACCTAATGATGGTGGTGGGTAAGAAGGTAGAAGAACTGATTGCACGCTTGGCACAAAAGGCGCGTGCGGCAGGTATTCATCTAATTCTTGCGACTCAGCGTCCATCGGTGGATGTTATCACGGGTCTGATTAAAGCGAATATTCCAACTCGTGTTGCGTTTACGGTATCGACTAAAACAGACTCCCGTACGATTCTAGACCAAGGTGGTGCAGAATCACTGCTTGGTATGGGTGATATGTTGTACTTACCACCAGGCTCAAGCCATACGACTCGTGTTCATGGTGCGTTTGCATCAGATGACGATGTTCATGCTGTTGTAAACAACTGGAAAGCGCGTGGTAAACCGAACTACATTGAAGAGATCATCAGTGGAGATCAAAGTCCAGAAAGCTTATTGCCAGGCGAGCAAATGGAAGCGGATGAAGATGTAGACCCACTCTTCGATCAAGTCGTTGAGCACGTGGTTCAATCACGTCGAGGTTCGGTTTCCGGTGTTCAGCGCCGATTTAAGATCGGTTACAACCGTGCCGCCCGTATTGTTGAGCAACTCGAAGCACAAGGTATCGTGAGTGCACCGGGTCACAACGGTAACCGCGAAGTTTTGGCTCCTGCGCCACCAAAAGATTAATGAACTTGTGTTACTCACCTCAGTCCAACAGAGGTGAGTAACTTTAGGTCTTTGACCCTCTGATAGGTATCTGAATGAAAAAACGATTTTCAGCGAAATTTTTCTCAGCGCTAGTTTTAAGCGTTTCTTTCTTCTCAGCTGCGAATGCAGCATCTCCCAAAGATGAACTCAATAAACGTCTCGCAATGAACGAAGGTTTCAGTGCCGATTTCTCCCAGCAAGTGATCAGCCCTGAAGGTGAAACGGTAATGGAAGGTGAGGGCACGGTTGAAATCGCTCGTCCAAGTTTGTTCCGTTGGAGTACGACTTTCCCTGATGAAAACCTTTTAGTATCTGACGGTAAGACGTTGTGGTATTACAGCCCATTCATTGAACAAGTAAGCATTTACTGGCAAGAGCAAGCGACCGAGCAAACACCATTTGTGCTGTTAACTCGCAATAGAGCAAGCGATTGGGATAACTATAAGATTTCTCAGAAAGGTAATGAGTTTACGCTCATTCCAACGGCAATTGACTCTACTCAAGGCCAATTCCAGATTAATATTGATGCAAAAGGCGTAGTGAAAGGCTTTAACGTCATTGAGCAAGATGGTCAGAAAGGGCTGTTTACTTTTAGTAATGTTAAGCTTGGTAAACCAAAGGTAGACAGATTTACATTCACAATTCCAGATGGCGTGGAAGTGGATGACCAAAGGAATTAATTGGTAGTGAGTAATTACACGTTAGATTTCTCAGGGGACGAAGATTTTCGTCCCCTTGCTGCTCGTATGAGACCACAAACAATCGAACAGTATATTGGACAGCAGCATATTTTAGGTCCGGGTAAACCCCTACGCCGAGCGCTAGAGGCCGGACACATTCACTCGATGATTTTGTGGGGACCACCTGGCACAGGTAAAACGACATTAGCGGAAGTGGCAGCAAACTATGCCAACGCCGAAGTTGAGCGTGTATCTGCGGTGACGTCTGGCGTTAAAGAGATCCGGGCTGCGATCGACAAAGCGCGTGAAAACAAAATGGCAGGTCGCCGCACTATCTTATTCGTGGATGAGGTGCATCGCTTTAACAAATCGCAGCAAGATGCGTTTTTACCGCATATTGAAGACGGTACGGTTACGTTTATCGGTGCGACCACAGAGAACCCTTCGTTTGAGTTAAACAACGCATTACTCTCGCGTGCTCGCGTTTACAAGTTGACTTCTCTTGACCAGAGCGAAATATCCCTGGCGCTTGATCAAGCGATTAACGACAAAGAGCGCGGCTTGGGTAATACACCAGCAAATTTCGCCGACAACGTTCTAGATCGCTTAGCAGAGCTAGTGAACGGTGATGCTCGCATGTCTCTTAACTACCTTGAGCTGCTATACGATATGGCAGAAGACAATGCGCAAGGTGAAAAAGAAATCACGCTTAAGTTGCTTGCGGAAGTGGCGGGAGAAAAGGTCTCTCGCTTTGATAACAAAGGTGATATCTGGTACGACTTAATCTCTGCGGTTCACAAATCCATTCGTGGTTCAAATCCAGACGCCGCTTTATATTGGGCTGCACGTATGATCGCCGCAGGTTGTGATCCGCTCTACATCGCTCGCCGATTACTTGCGATAGCATCGGAAGATGTTGGCAACGCGGACCCTAGAGCCATGCAAGTTGCACTCTCCGCGTGGGACTGTTTTACCCGTGTTGGTCCGGCAGAAGGTGAACGTGCGATTGCACAGGCGATCGTTTACTTAGCGTGCGCGCCAAAAAGTAATGCGGTGTACGTGGCATGGAAACAAGCGCTCACAGATGCTCATAACTTACCTGAATATGAAGTGCCTCATCACCTTCGAAATGCACCTACCAGTTTGATGAAAGACATGGGTTATGGAGCAGAGTATCGTTATGCTCACGATGAGCCGGGTGCCTATGCAGCCGGTGAGCAATATTTGCCACCAGAAATGGCGGATCGTAAGTATTATCAGCCAACAAATCGCGGTCTAGAAACCAAAATCGGCGAAAAGTTAGATTACTTGGCTAAATTAGACGCAAATAGCCAACAAAAGCGCTATGAAAAGTAGGCGTTTTTGGATACATTTGTTCAGTAAATTTTTTTAACGCGTACGCTTGGAAAGTGCGCGTGATTTCACAACAAAAAGCATAGGATTAACAATGCTGGATTCTAAATTACTTCGTACAGAGCTGGATGAAACAGCTGCTAAACTGGCGCGTCGTGGCTTTAAGCTAGACGTAGAGACTATTCGTAAACTTGAAGAACAACGTAAGTCCATTCAAGTAGAAGTAGAAAATTTACAATCCACGCGTAACTCCATCTCCAAGCAAATCGGCCAAAAAATGGCGGCTGGCGACAAAGAAGGCGCAGAAGAGATCAAGAAACAAATCGGTACTCTAGGTAGCGATCTTGACGCGAAGAAAGTTGAACTTGAGCAAGTAATGGCTCAGCTAGACGAATTCACGCTTTCTGTACCAAACATCCCAGCAGATGAAGTGCCAGATGGCAAAGACGAAAATGACAACGTCGAAATCTCTCGTTGGGGTGAGCCTAAGATTTACGACTTCGAACTAAAAGACCATGTTGACCTAGGTGAAATGGGTGGCGGTCTAGACTTCGCAAGTGCAGTTAAGATTACTGGCGCACGTTTCATCGTGATGAAAGGCCAATTTGCTCGTCTACACCGTGCAATTGCTCAGTTCATGCTAGATCTTCACACAGAAGAACATGGCTACACTGAAATGTACGTACCTTACCTAGTGAACTCTGACAGCCTATTCGGTACTGGTCAGCTTCCTAAGTTCGGTAAAGACCTTTTCCACACAGAGCCTCTAGCGGAAAAAGTAAACGACGAAGAGCCACGCAAACTGTCGCTAATCCCTACGGCAGAAGTACCTGTAACGAACCTAGTTCGTGACACGATTTCTGACGAAGCGGATCTACCTATCAAGATGACAGCACACACGCCATGTTTCCGTTCAGAAGCAGGTTCATACGGTCGTGATACTCGTGGTCTGATTCGTATGCACCAGTTCGACAAAGTTGAGCTAGTACAAATCACTAAGCCAGAAGATTCAATGAACGCACTAGAAGAGCTAACAGGTCACGCTGAGAAAGTTCTACAACTTCTTGAACTTCCTTACCGTAAAGTCGTTCTATGTACTGGCGACATGGGCTTCGGCGCTCGTAAGACTTACGACCTAGAAGTGTGGGTTCCTGCTCAAGAAACTTACCGTGAAATCTCTTCATGTTCTAACATGTGGGACTTCCAAGCTCGTCGTATGCAAGCGCGTTTCCGTCGTAAAGGCGAGAAGAAACCTGAGCTTGTACACACGCTAAACGGTTCTGGTCTAGCTGTAGGTCGTACAATGGTTGCTATCCTAGAAAACAACCAAGAAGCAGACGGTCGCATTGCAATCCCTACAGTACTTCAGAAGTACATGGGCGGCGCAACGCACATCGGTTAGTGCATTAGCCACTAGAACACCAAAACCCAGCCATAGTGCTGGGTTTTTTGTTATTTGCGTCGAGTGAAAATACGTTGTTATGTAATTAGCACACGCAATAGTGAAGAGCTCGCCCAGAATCTGGCAGTACGAGACAAATGATATTTTTCTAAACGGTTTTTCACGTGACAAGCTAATGGCATCATTTGCCCTTGTTGTTAAACGTTATGCCAGTAAATCATCTTTCATTGCTTATTATTTTTGCGCTTACTTTGCTCGTTAGTAAGAGTGTTATCGCAAGTGAACTTATTCAGCCTCAGTACTTAGATAGTGAGCGAACCGATCGCTTTTTCGCGCGCGAAATAGCGCAACCTTCCAAAGAAAATATGCAACTTCGTAACTCACTCGATTGGGGCTATGAACTTGAATTGAAACGTGCATCTGATGAAGAAAAACTAGTATCTAATTGCCAAGACTTAGCTACGGCAAACTCTACGGGCTTTACTGCGGCAAAAGCCTATGAATACGGCGCGTTTAAAGCATATTTAACTCAGTGCCAAACATGGAGTGAGATGGCAAAGTTAGCTGCCTCTAAGCGTTCATTTATATCAGACTTTAAGTTAGACGATACCTTTCCTAATTTCGCTCCAAGTGCACTTGCTTTTGTTATTTCTGACGAAAGTGCAGAGAAAGCAAAGACGCTATCAACGTGGGATGAAGCAGACCATATCCAAAGAACTCAGGTCATCAGTGAAGTCAGAGCAGAGTATTACGATTCGACTGATGGCTTTCAGGTTATTACCGTTACCGCAAAAGGTGATTACAACGCTGACGGCATCGAGGATATCGTTATTGAGAAAGAGAATAGTGTACTCAGTGGCTCGTATTCATCTTCACACGGATATGTATTAACCCGTATGTCTGAACAAGCGCTATTTACAGTGTTGGCTGAATGGTAATGAAACGATTGGCGGTCACTTTGGGTTTAAGTGTTGCGATGATGAGCACGTTTGCTGTTGCTAACACCTCGCCCAGAAGAGTCTTTGAATGCTCAGTGAACCAAACTATGAACTTTAGTATTTTTATAGAGCAAGGCAAAGGTGGGATTATCTTTAATGAGTCCATTGAGAATCAAAGCTCTGTTTTACAGCGGATAAAACCTCAAGATTATCGTGTTGAACATTATCATCGAGCGTTGGTAGATGAGAAGTCACTGGAATTTAGTATTGGTGAGCGCGTCATATTAGTCAGTGAGTACTTTAGCGAGGAGTTTGGTGAGGTAGAGAAGATACTCAGTGTTACTTTGAGAGAGCCTGAGCAAACGCAGTACTTTGAATGTGAGGAAGGGAGTATGAGTAACCTTGCATTGCTTTTCCATGAGAGTGCCGAATAATCGATTGCAGAGTAATTATTACCAAAGCGTAATAGTGTTTTCGAATTTACCCTAATTATCTTGTTATTTGTAATCGATATAATCATCCACCTTACCACGGTAAGTAGATTTTCTCATTCAAGTAACGAGGAGGGCTTATGGCCGTAGGGGGGGCAAACGACGATAGCGTCAGCCAACAAATTCAAAACACAATAGGCGACGAAATTTCCCGTGTTCGTGGCAGTATCACAAAGGGTGAGAGCGCCCATTACTGCGATGAGTTTGGTGATGAGATTCCGGAAGCGCGTCGTCTTGCAATGAAAGGCGTTCGTTTGTATATCGAATGTCAGTCAACTATCGAATTGGTCTCTCAACGCCAAGTATTATTTAATCGACGAGCGAGTAAAGACAGTCAACTTCGATATCTTTACTGCTCTAATAAATAACGAGACGGTTTGAGTCTCATACTCAAACCGTTTTCATGTTGAATTGAACTATGAAGCGAAGCAGTCTTTACGTTGCAACGCTGCATCAATCGCGTTAACTAGCTTCTCAATATCTTCCTGCTTGCTGATGAACGGCGGCATCATATAAATCAGCTTGCCAAATGGACGAATCCAAACTCCGTGTTCAACAAACAAGGCTTGGATGGTTTCCATATTCACTGGGCGATGCGTTTCTACAACACCAATTGCACCTAACCAACGGGTGTTCTTCACCAACTCGTAATCTTCAAGTTTTGGCAGTAGTTCAGAAAACAGCGTTTCAATTTTCTGGGTTTGCTGCTTCCAATCACCTTGTTCGATCAACTCCAAACTTGCAGTAGCTACAGCACAAGCGAGTGGATTCCCCATAAAGGTTGGACCGTGCATAAAACACCCAGCATCACCACCACAAACAGTATCCGCAACGTGTTTGCTCGCCAGGGTCGCAGAGAGGGTCATGTAGCCGCCAGTGAGTGCTTTCCCGACACACAGAATGTCTGGTTGAATATCTGCATGTTCGCAGGCAAACAATTTGCCTGTGCGTCCAAAACCGGTAGCGATCTCATCTGCAATCAATAACAAACCGTATTTGTCGCTAAGTCTACGCACGCCTTTGAGAAATTCTGGATGGTAGATACGCATGCCGCCTGCGCCTTGAACGATAGGCTCAAGGATCACCGCAGCAAGTTCTTGATGGTGCGTTTCAATCTTGTGCTCGAAGTCGGTAAGGTCTTCTGGCTTCCATTTATCCCAATAACCACAAGTTGGTGACTCCGCAAAGATATGCTCAGGCAAAAAGCCTTTGTAGAGAGAGTGCATTGAGTTGTCAGGATCGGTAACCGACATCGCCGCAAACGTATCGCCGTGATAACCGTGCCGCAAAGTAAGAAACTTCGGTCGGCGTTCGCCTTTTGCATGCCAATATTGCAGTGCCATTTTTAAGCTGACTTCTACGGCAACGGAACCTGAATCGGCAAGGAATACATGTTCAAGATTACTTGGGGCTAGGGGTAGCAACTTCTTACACAAACTGATTGCTGGCTGGTGGGTAATCCCGCCAAACATCACATGAGAGACCTGATCGATTTGCTGGTGAGCCGCTTGATTTAAGTGCGGATGATTATAGCCGTGGATTGTCGACCACCAAGAAGACATGCCATCGACAAGCTCAGTACCGTCTTCCAATTTAATGTGAACACCACTTGCTGATTCTACTGGGTAGCAGGTCAGAGGTGTTAATGTCGAAGTGTAAGGATGCCAGATATGCTGGCGGTCGAAGGCGAGATCCATGTGCGATTCCAATAATAATTAAGATTAAAAAATAAACAGATGTAAACTTTGTTGTTTTGTGTTGTGTTGACAGTTTATCGAGACTCAGTAGACTGTCAACACAACAACAAAAGTGACTAAAGGAATACACGTGGAAGTTCGTCATAACTGGACGCATGCTGAAGTGCGCGATCTCATGGAAAAACCATTCATGGATCTCCTATTCGAAGCGCAGCTTGTACATCGTCAATATCAACAAACCAACCATGTTCAAGTAAGCACGCTTCTGTCGATTAAGACAGGTGCTTGTCCAGAAGATTGTAAGTACTGTCCTCAGAGTGCTCGTTACACCACAGACATCGAGAAAGAGCGTTTGATGGAAGTAGAACGCGTACTCGATGCTGCGCAAAAAGCCAAAAATGCTGGTTCTACTCGATTCTGTATGGGTGCAGCATGGAAAAACCCGAAAGAGCGTGACATGCCGCATTTGACCGACATGATCAAAGGCGTGAAGGGCATGGGTTTAGAAACGTGTATGACATTAGGCATGCTGACGCCAGATCAAGCAAAGCAATTGGCAACTGCTGGTCTGGATTACTACAACCATAACCTCGATACCTCTCCTGAGTTTTACGGCAACATCATTACCACACGTACCTATCAAGACCGTTTAGACACTTTGTCTCACGTACGTGATGCTGGCATGAAGATCTGTTCCGGTGGCATTATCGGCATGGGTGAAAGTGCTAACGACCGAGCTGGTCTGTTGGTTGAATTGGCGAACTTACCGGTACACCCTGAAAGCGTTCCAATCAACATGCTCGTGAAGGTAAAGGGCACACCACTGGAAGAAGTGGATGATGTTGAGCCATTCGATTTCATTCGCCTGATTGCGATTGCACGAATCATGATGCCTCAATCAGCCGTTCGTTTATCCGCTGGCCGTGAAAATATGAACGAACAAATGCAAGCGCTGTGTTTTATGGCGGGTGCAAACTCCGTCTTCTACGGCTGCAAGCTTCTGACCACGCCAAACCCTTCAGAAGACAAAGACATGATGCTGTTCAACAAGCTCGGTATTAACAGCCAAGAGGTGTCTCAAAAACCTGATGAAATCGAAGAAAACGAGTTACTCGATCGCGTCGTAGAGCGCGTTGCTGCTCGTCCGACAAAAGACGACCTTTTCTACGATGCCAGCGTTTAAATCTCGTATCGAGTCCGCCCTTGCTGAGCGTAAGACGCAAGGGTTGAATCGTTCTATGAATGTGGTGTTTGCCGGTAACCAGTCCGTTTTGGAACACGAAGGCAGACGCTACATCAACTTCTCAAGTAATGATTATTTAGGCTTGGCTAATGACCAAGCGCTTGTTCGTGCTTGGCAGCAAGGTTTAAGCGTATATGGTAGTGGCAGTGGAGCATCACCGATGGTGACTGGTTTTAGTGCCGCGCACAGCAATTTAGAAGCCGCACTGACCGAATGGCTGGGCTACGACAGAGCAATTCTGTTTGGCTCTGGATTCAGTGCTAATCAAGCCTTGTTGTTCACCTTGTTAGAAAAATCAGACGTATTGATCCAAGACCGTTTGAACCATGCCTCACTAATGGAAGCGGGGATGTTGTCACCAGCTAAGATGAAGCGTTTCAAGCACAATGACATCGAACACCTGAAGTCGCTGATTAATAGCGAAGACAACCATCTAGTTGTGACTGAAGGGGTATTCAGCATGGACGGTGATTGTGCCCCACTTGCTGATATAGCTGAAGTCGTTCGCAGTCATGATGCTTGGTTCGCCGTCGATGATGCACACGGTATCGGCGTTCTTGGCCAATCTGGTGGTGGTTCTTGCGAGTTGGCAGCGGTTAAACCCGAGATACTGATCGTTACTTTCGGCAAAGCGTTTGGTATGTCTGGCGCGGCCATTTTATGTGACCACGCAACGGGGGACTTTTTAACTCAGTTTGCTCGTCACCATGTGTATTCCACGGCGATGCCTCCGGCACAAGCCTACGCGCTAACGCACGCAGTTTCTATGGTTCAAGAGCAGTCTTGGCGACGTGAAAAGCTCACAGAGTTAAGTGAAGTGTATCGAGATAGCCTCAGCGACGTTGAGGGCTTTGTTGAGACTCAAACTTCGATTAAGCCGTTTGTGATTGGTGAATCTGATTTGGCTTTGCGAGTAGCAGGTGCTTGTCGCCAAAACGGTATTTGGGTTACTGCTATTCGTCCTCCAACAGTTCCGAAAGGGACGTCTCGTCTGCGAATCACACTCACTGCTAATCACACTAACGAACAAGTTAAAACGCTTTCAATGGCATTGAAGCAAGCATTAGGAACGCAGTAATGGATAATGCAGAGCAGATGAAGTTGGATTGCTTACTGCCTAATAAACAAGCGATCGCCGCTTCCTTTAGTAAGGCGGCTGACACGTACGACAAACATGCCGCTTTCCAGCGTGATGTCGGCCATCGCTTACTAGACAAACTTCCGAATGACTTAACTCATCAACGTGTTTTGGATTTAGGATGTGGTACGGGCTATTTTTCTCAACTTCTTCAAGAGCGTGGCGCTGAAGTGTTTTGTGTGGACATCTCTCAAGAGATGTTAAGCAAAGCTATGATGCGCTGTGGCCATGAACGAATGAATTATGTGCTAGCCGACGCAGAAAACTTGCCTTTCGACGATACAAGCTTCGACTACGTATTCTCTAGCTTGGCTTTGCAATGGTGTGCCGATTTAAGTTATCCCCTGAGAGAAGTTCGTCGTGTACTAAAAGCTAATGGGAAGGCGGCTTTTTCTACCCTAGCTGAAGGGTCACTGTGCGAGTTGCGAGCATCATGGAAAAAAATTGATGCATATCAACACGTCAATAACTTTCTATCGCTCAATCAGGTAAAAATTGCGTTAGCGCAATCTCGATGTGACAACCATCAACTAGACTTGACCACCATCACAGTTTGGTACGACTCAGCATTTTCAGTTATGCGTGACCTCAAAGGTATAGGTGCAAATCACGTAAGCGGGCGCTCACATGGTTTAACCAGTCGAGAGACTTTGTTGCAAGTTGAGCATGAGTACCAAGCGTTTAAAAATGATCAAGGTCTTCTACCTGCAAGTTATCAGGTTTGTTTTGGAGTAATACATCTATGATTGATGCTTTTTTTATTGCTGGTACGGATACTGATGTAGGAAAAACGGTAGCGTCTAAAGCCATTTTGCAAGCGTTGGCAGCAAAAGGACTAAACACTATTGGTTATAAACCAGTGGCAGCAGGGAGTGATAAGACTGAAGCTGGATGGCGTAACTCTGACGCCTTACATTTACAAGCGGCCGCGACACTCGATGTCGCTTATGATGATGTGAATCCATACGCTTTAGAATTGCCTGCTTCTCCTCACATCGCGGCAAAACATGAACATGTCGAAATAAAATACGAACTCCTCAGTGAAAAGCTGGCTCAACACAAGCAGCAAGCTGATGTCGTTCTCGTTGAGGGCGCTGGTGGTTGGCGTGTGCCTGTGTCAGATACCGACTGTTTATCTACTTGGGTACAAGCAGAGCAGTTACCCGTGGTCTTGGTGGTTGGTATTAAATTAGGTTGTTTGAGCCATGCTTTACTCACGGCAGAGAGTATTAAAGCGGATGGCTTGAATCTTGTTGGTTGGGTGGCAAACCGAGTTAACCCTGGCACTGAGCACTATGCTGATATTATCGAGATGCTTGAAGCGCGTATCGGTGCGCCTAAGCTTGGCGAAATCCCATACATTCCAAGTGCTAAGCGCAAAGAGCTAGGCAAGTACATTAATGTCGAGCCTTTGCTAAATACTGACTGATTGTGTTTAAAATACTAAAAACCAAAGGGCTGCGTAATGCAGCCCTTTTTTATTGGTGTAATCTATAACATCAGATTACTTATCTTGGCTAAGCCCCATCAATGCTTGCTGTGTTTCTGCAACACGCTGAGACATATGATGATCGGTTGAAATACCAAGTTGTTGCTTCGCCTCATCCTCTGAGATGCCTAGATGACAACGTAGTAAATCAATAGCCATTTGATAGTCGTTAGTTTCTACCATGGTTTTTCCCTCAATACATGGAAGTTTTGAGCTCACCTAATGCACCTTTTTAATGTACTTAGAGTGGCTCTGTTTTGTTCATCTCATTTGAATCTAGCATGTCCATGTCGCCGCACAATAAGACCAAAGTCTATAGCGGGGCTAACATACTGTTTTTGGTCTAGTAAAATATTTCTAGCTAAGTTGCCCAGAGGTGATAGATTTAACATCAAGGTCATCCATTGATAGATGAGGTGCGATTCAAAGTACTTTTCATTACGGAAAGGAATGAATATGAATGGAGGTAATGGCTTTTATCAGCACGTGCCTAGAAACCGCTTGAACATAATCTTTCAGTCTCGAAAACAAATGTTGCAATTTATTGCTTAACCTTGTTTTTATCGCGGATAGACTATATCTATAACGCACGGAGCATGAAACTTAGCGGAATTGGCTTTTACAGCGATTACCACCTGTTCCTTATAACAATCCGTTTTAAAAAAAACGATAAGCTTCCTCGGAGAAAAGTAATGAAGCGAATTATGTTATTCCTAGCAACTAACCTAGCTGTCGTGCTAGTGCTTAGTGTTGTTCTGAATATTGTTTACGCTACCACTGGAATGCAACCTGGCAGTCTTTCTGGTTTGCTAGTTATGGCCGCCATATTTGGTTTTGGTGGTGCACTTATTTCGTTGATGATGTCAAAGGGCATGGCACTGCGCTCGGTTGGCGGTATGGTCATTGAAAGTCCGCGTAACGAAACTGAGCATTGGTTAGTCGAAACTGTGGGTCGTCAAGCTCAGCAAGCGGGTATTGGTATGCCAACGGTGGCTATTTATGACTCACCAGATATCAATGCATTCGCGACGGGAGCAAAGCGAGATGACTCTCTTGTCGCGGTTTCCACTGGCCTTTTACACAATATGACTCGTGATGAAGCAGAAGCGGTACTGGCCCACGAAGTGAGCCATATTGCAAATGGTGACATGGTCACGATGACATTGATGCAAGGCGTTGTGAACACGTTTGTTATCTTCCTATCCCGTTTTATCGCCAATATTGTGGCATCGAACGATGATGAAGAAGGTCAAGGTACAAACATGATGGTTTACTTCGGTGTATCTATGGTGCTTGAGCTAGTGTTTGGTTTCTTAGCAAGCTTTATTACCATGTGGTACAGCCGTCATCGCGAATTCCATGCCGACGCAGGTGCTGCTCACTTAGTTGGTAAAGAGAAAATGATCGCGGCATTGGAACGTTTGAAGATGAGTCACGAATCTCAACTTGATGGCACAATGATGGCGTTCGGTATCAATGGCAAGCAGTCATTGACTGAGCTACTGATGAGCCACCCTCCGCTAGATAAACGTATTGCAGCGTTACGTAGTCAGCAATACTAGTTGTAAAAAACTGACAGCGCACACGAAAGTAATCGTTAATTTCCTGAAAAGGCTTGGTTTTGACCAAGCCTTTTTTTGATCGATTGATCGCTTGCGAGATTCATCACGTATCTACCTACAGAAACAAAGTTATACAAAATAATTTTTGTACAACTTTTAAAGAATGAACTATCTTGTACATATAATAATTTTGTACAACTTGATGGGCATGTAGGAGTAAACACATGGACATACAGTCTGTTGGCAATATCTATCAAAAGCTGAATAAAGCGAACTTACATCTGCTTAAAGACGTATATCACCAAGATGTCGTCTTTGAAGATGCTGCTCATCGTTTAGAGGGGTGGCCTGCACTTTCAGATTACTTCACATCATTATATGCCAACGTCATAAGCTGTGACTTTGTTATCCACGAACATCAACAAGTCGGAGATACGGGCTTCCTAACGTGGACCATGGATCTTCAGCATCCCAAACTTCAAAAAGGTGCACCTATTCTCGTTAATGGTGTGTCGCATCTTAAATTCAGCGAAGGCCAAGTTATTTATCACCGAGATTACTTTGATCTCGGAGAAATGCTTTACGAAAACTTACCTTTACTTGGCTCAGTCGTAAAAACCATCAAGCAGAGGTTAGGACAATGAACAATACTATCTTAATCACTGGCGCTACCTCCGGAATAGGAAAGCAATTGGCTTTAGATTACGCGAACTCTGATTGGAGCGTTATTGCTTGTGGGCGAAACAAAGACGTTCTTGCTGAATTGGGGGCTGCTTCTTCTAATATCCATACATTGCAGTTTGACGTAACAAACCATGAACAAACTCAGCAGGCGCTGTCCAGTTTGCCTTTCACGCCGAGTACCTGGGTTTTTAATGCAGGGGATTGTGAGTATATGGACAACGGTGTGGTTGACGCGAAACTCATGGCGCGTGTGATGAATGTAAACGTCGTTGGTGTTGCCAACTGCGTAGAAGGTTGCCAACCACACTTAGATAAAGGGCATCGCATCGTTATCGTGGGTTCTATTGCTTCAGAAGTCGCGTTGCCAAGGGCTGAAGCCTACGGCGCTTCTAAGGCCGCTGTGAGCTACTTTGCTCGCACATTAGCTGTTGATTTGAAGAAGAAGGGCATTCAAGTGGTGACCGTGTTCCCAGGCTTTGTGGAAACCCCGTTAACTGACAAAAATGACTTCGAAATGCCGATGATTATTTCTACGCAGCAAGCCTCGAACTCTATCAGAAAACAGTTGGCTGCCAACAAGACTCACATCTATTTCCCCGCGAGGTTTACCAGTATTTTACGTTTTATCTCGTTACTTCCATACAGTTGGCAAGCTCGCCTAACTGCTAAACTCGTGTCATAAGAAGGAATAAAAATGAAAACAGCAGGAAGAAAGAAGATAGCGATTGTGGGGACCGGAATTTCTGGCCTTACGTGTGGTTACTATCTATATAAAGAGCACGATGTCACCGTATTTGAAGCTAACGATTACATTGGCGGGCACACCGCGACGGTGGATGTAAAACTCGATGGTAAAGAATATGCGATTGATACGGGCTTTATTGTTTACAACGATCGCACTTATCCTAATTTCATCAAAATGATGAACGAGATTGGTGTCGAAGGGGTGCCAACCCAGATGAGCTTTAGTGTAAGAAACGACGGCAATGGTTTGGAATATAACGGTCATACCGTGTCGACATTATTTGCTCAAAAGCGTAATTGGGTAAATCCTAAGTTCTATCGTTTTATCTTCGAGATCCTTCGTTTCAACAAACTTGCCAAAAGCGTCGCTAGCAAACAATCGAGTCATTCTCAGACGCTAGGTGAGTTTCTTGATGAGCACAACTTCAGTACTTTCTTTTCAGATAACTACATTTTGCCGATGGGCGCTGCAATTTGGTCTTCGACTTTAGCGGACATGCGCGCATTTCCGCTGATGTTTTTCCTTCGCTTTTTCTTAAATCACGGATTGCTTGATGTTACTAACAGGCCGCAATGGTATGTAATTAAAGGTGGCTCTCGTGAGTACATTCCACCTTTGACTCAAGGTTTTATCGATAAAATTCGACTCAATAGTCCGGTAGAAAAAGTGCTACGTAGTGAGAATGGTGTGGGTTTAAAAGTCAACGGTGAAATGCATTGGTTTGATGATGTCATCTTTGCTTGTCACAGTGATCAAGCGATGAACATGTTAGGTGACATTAGCCCAGTCGAGCAAGAGGTGCTGGGTAATATGGCTTATCAAGCGAATGAAGTGGTGCTTCACACTGATACGAGTTTACTTCCAAAGCGTAAAGCGGCGTGGGCTTCGTGGAACTACCTACTGGAGGGCAGTGAAGACGAACAGCAACGTCTCCCTTCGCTCACTTACAACATGAATATTCTCCAACATGTTCAATCTGAGCACACATTCTGTGTCACGCTAAATAGCACTGAGCAGATCGAACCGAGCAAAGTATTACGGACGTTTACCTATCACCATCCAGTGTTCTCCACCGACTCTATCGCTGCACAGCAACGTAAAGAAGAGGTGCAAGGGCTGAACAATACTTGGTTCTGCGGCGCTTATTGGTACAACGGTTTCCACGAGGATGGCGTTCGCAGCGCATTGGACGTAGTGAAAGGGCTTGAAGAGAAATATCGCGTTCAAACTGCTGTCAACTTAGAAAAAGGTGCAGCGTGATATGGATAGCCAAATGAACAGCCAGTTGTTTGTTGGCAACGTTCGACATCGCAGGTTCACGCCGATAAAACATGAATTGAACTACTCATTGTTTATGCCAGCTATTGACGTCGATGAGCTAAAAAAACTAGAGGAAAAAGTTTGGGGTTTTGGCTCTCGTTGGTGGCATTGGGCACGCTTTAAACGCAGTGACTATGTTGGTGAGGGCTGCTTAAAGGTGGCCGTGCACGACAAAATTGAAGAGTTAACAGGTGTTCGTTGTACCGGCAAAGTCATCGCTGTTTGTCATTTGCGCTATTTAGGACTTTATTTTAGTCCGGTGAATTTCTACTACGTTTATAACAAAGAAGGGGAATGGAAATACCTCTTAGCTGAAGTCAGCAATACACCTTGGAACGAGCGTCATTACTACGCAGTCGCTGCTGAGCAAAACGATGAAAACTTTGGATGGGAACAAGAGAAAGCCTTTCATGTTTCTCCGTTTAATCCAATTGACCAACAGTATCACTGGAAGATTAAACCACTGACGGACAAGTTAAGGATTCATCTTGAATGCCACAAAAGCGAAAAGCACTTTGATGCGACGATGACAATGAAAGCTCAAGTGTTTTCGAGCAAAAGCTTATCGAAGTGTTTGATCGTTACGCCAATACAGACGGTAAAAGTAATGGTTGGTATTTATTGGCACGCATTAAAACTTTGGGTGAAAGGCGCGCCTTTTTATTCTCATCCTAAATATTCAACACACGACGAAATAGAAGCCGACACTAAAAAAACAGACAAAAAAAATAAAAAGCACAAGGAGAATTCTGCATGTTAAATACCAGTTCTATGACATTGCCGCGCAAATTGACGACAACACAAAAGGCGGCTCGCGGAGTTATTTTTCAATGTCTGCAAAAAATGGAAATCGGCTGCTTAACTGTTATTGAAAGCTTTAAGACGGAAACGAAAGAAAGAAGCGAGCGCTTTAATGCGCCCAACGGTGAATACAGCGGTCAGCCTGTTGTGGCGACGATTGAGGTAAAGCATCCTGGCTTTTACTCGCGAATCTTGCAAGGTGGCAGCATTGCGGCGGGTGAGGCTTATATGGATGGTTGGTGGGACAGCCCGGATCTAACCTCGTTAATGAAACTTATGGCTCTCAATATGCGAGCGCTAGATAAACTTGAAGAGAAAGGAAGTTGGCTGACTAAAATACTGTACAAGTTCAGTCATTGGACCAACCGCAATTCTCAAGAGAACTCTCGTAAAAACATTCATGCGCATTACGACTTGGGCAACAATTTGTACGAGTCATTTTTAGACGACAACATGCTGTACTCATCGGCCTTATATGTGCAAGACAACGATACTTTGGAACAAGCGCAAATCAACAAAATGGATCGTTTGTGCCAGCAACTTGAGCTTCAACCATCCGATCGAGTGATTGAGATCGGTACAGGGTGGGGGGCTATGGCCATTTACATGGCAGAGCAATATGGTTGTCATGTAACGACAACGACGATTTCTGAAGAGCAGCATGCTTACGCTGAACAAAAAATTAGAGAGCGAAATTTGGGCGACAAGATCACTCTATTAAAACAAGACTATCGAGACCTTTCGGATCACTACGATAAGTTAGTCTCGATAGAAATGATCGAAGCGGTTGGAAAACAATTTTTGCCTTCCTACATCAAGCAATGCCAATCATTACTCAAGCCGGGTGGTTTAATGGCAATTCAAGCCATCACTATCACTGACCAGCGTTATGATTACTACAGTAACAACGTTGACTTTATCCAGAAATACATCTTTCCAGGTGGGTTCTTACCTTCGGTTACATCTTTAACTCAAGCTGCGACCAAATACAGTGACTTGGTGGTGAGAGACTTATTTGATATTGGTCTGGACTATGCGAAAACCTTGAGCGAGTGGCACTCTAGATTTAATCAAGCTGAAGATCACGTACGCTCTCTCGGTTATGACGACCGCTTTGTCCGCATGTGGCGCTACTACCTTAGTTATTGTGAAGGTGGGTTTTTAGCTCGAAGTATCAGTGCCGTTCACATGACATTCCAGCGACCTTAAACCGTTATGAAGTTGCTGATTGCCTCTACATGGTTCCAGCTCTGTTGGTTCTCTGCAGTGCTTGGGACCTATCAATGGCAGTGGCTAACACTGATCTTAACATTTATTACTCTTGTCTATTGTTGGAGGACGGACGCTTCTGCCTTGAAGCACATCGCGAGTATCGTTTTGGCGGGTGTAGTGCTCGATACGCTCAATCAACAGTTTTCTGTTTTTGTCTTTCCAACACAATGGTTACCCATTTGGTTGTTGTGCCTTTGGGTTCTGTTCTCTTGGTATGCCTATCAGCTCAAGCCTGTTTTGTACCGTTTCCCAAAAATCTACGTATCAATTGTAGGTGGCGTTGGAGGAACCGTCAGTTACTACGCCGGTTACAAGCTCCAAGTCGTTGAATATGGATTTAATACCAGCGTTACGTTGGTCATTCTATTTGCTGAATGGTTTGCCATGACGCTTTTAATACTCAAGGTATACGGATATGAAAAGCTTGAAGAGAGATTTAACCCAGAGGCTGATTAAGGTAGTTGCTTCTCTAGTAGTTATGGGCTCCTTTGCTCTACAAGCTCAGCCAGTTGGAAACAGTGAAAACGCAGATAAGATGTCGAGTTGGAAGGGGTGGAAAACCGTTGGTGAGGCACAACTCACATGGTTCATCTTCGATATATATCAGTCTCGACTAAGCGCACCTGATGGAAAGTTCATTGTAAATGGCGATGTATCACCACACCCTCTGGCATTGGAGATTAACTATCAAAGAGACATCAGCAAGCAGCAGTTGCTTGATGTAACTGATGAGCAATGGGCAAAACTTGGTTTTACTGAACCATATCGAAAAAGTTGGATCAGTGAACTAAACCGTATGTTCCCTGATATAAAAAAAGGCGATGAGCTTACTTACTTAACCGATGGTAAAACTGGTCAGCTTCTTTACCGACAAGCTGGCATTGCACAAATCAAGACAGTCGGCTTCGTTCAAGATGAGCGAATGAACGATGCGTTTTTGTCTATATGGTTGTCACCTAATACAGAGTTCCCGAAACTTCGAAAACAATTAATAGGGCAGGTTAGATAGTGCTTAAACGAATTTTAAAATCAGTCGCCTTGGCCGCTGCGGCCTTACTTTCAGCATGCTCAGCAGATATCGATAATTATCAATCTTCTACACCGACTTTTGATTTATTCGGCTATTTTGAGGGCGATACAAAGGCGTGGGGGATGGTCCAAGATTACACTGAACAACAAACTCGTCGTTGTGAAGTCGACATAGTGGGTACTGTGGAAGGTAACACGTTGACGCTGGTGGAAGACTTTGTGTTTGATGATGGAGAGGTTGACCAGCGAATTTGGGTTATTACCAAATTAGAAGATGGACGCTATGAAGGTAAAGCAGAGGATATTATTGGTGTAGCAACAGGGGCTGAGCAAGGCAATGCGTTGCAGTGGCGGTATGACTTTGAGTTGCAAATGGATGACTCAACAGTAACGGTCGCTTTTGATGATTGGCTTTATCGTCAGGACGAGAAGCATGTTTTCAACCTCACCAAAATTAAAAAGTTTGGTATAGAGGTCGGGACAATAACCTTATTCTTCCAAAAACAGCCATAATAGTTGAGGGGTTTACCCTCTTGCATTACTACCAAATAACCAAAATTATTTCTTCCTAACTAAAAAGGTTGACGCTTTCACGTCAACCTTTTCAATTGCAGATCATCAAGGTGTGATTACAGCTTATCTGTCAGCTCAACCGCTTGACCAATGTAGTTCGCGGGCGTCATCTCTTTCAGACGTGCTTTCTCGTGCTCAGGGAGCTCAAGACCGTCGATGAAGTTGCGCATTGCTTCGCCGTCTACACGCTTACCACGAGTTAGCTCTTTTAGCTTCTCATATGGCTTCTCGATGCCGTAACGACGCATAACTGTTTGTACTGGCTCTGCTAGTACTTCCCAGTTTTTATCTAGTTCAGCAAGAAGCGCTTCACGGTTTACTTCTAGCTTGCTGATGCCTTTAAGCGTAGAAGTGTAAGCGATAATAGCGTAGCCAACACCAACACCAAGGTTACGTAGAACCGTTGAGTCAGTTAGGTCACGTTGCCAACGAGAGATAGGCAGCTTTTGTGCTAGGTGGCCGAATACTGCGTTCGCAAGACCTAGGTTACCTTCAGAGTTTTCAAAGTCGATTGGGTTAACTTTGTGCGGCATTGTTGAAGAACCGATCTCACCAGCAATGGTTTTTTGCTTAAAGTGGCCTAATGCAATGTAACCCCAAACGTCACGATCGAAGTCAATCAGGATAGTGTTGAAACGAGCGATAGCGTCGAACAGCTCAGCGATGTAATCATGCGGCTCGATTTGTGTTGTGTAAGGGTTCCAAGTTACGCCTAGAGACTCTGTAATGAATTCTTCAGAGAACTTGTGCCAATCTAGCTCTGGGTAAGCAGAAAGGTGTGCGTTGTAGTTACCTACTGCACCGTTGATTTTCGCTAGGATCTCAACGTTTTCGATTTGCTTGAATTGACGCTCCATACGGTACGCCACGTTTGCCATTTCTTTACCCATTGTAGATGGAGAAGCAGGCTGGCCGTGTGTACGAGATAGAAGAGGAATGTCGCGGTATTCAACTGCGAGTGCTTTGATAGCGTCAATTAGGTTACGGATTTCTGGAAGAATCACTTGCTCACGTGCTTCTTTTAGCATTAACGCATGAGAGGTGTTATTGATGTCTTCAGAAGTACATGCAAAGTGGAAGAACTCATTAACAGCGTGCAGTTCAGGAACGTCTGCTACTTTCTCTTTTAAGAAGTACTCAACCGCTTTAACGTCGTGGTTAGTTGTACGCTCGATTTCTTTAATACGGCGTGCATCTTCTTCAGAGAAGTTAGCAGCAAGGTCGTCTAGGAATTGGTTAGCTTCTGCGCTGAATGCTGGCACTTCTGCAATTTCAGCAGTAGCCGCTAGCTTCTGTAGCCAACGAATTTCTACGATAGTACGGTATTTTAGTAGACCGTACTCGCTGAAAATTTCGCGTAACGCAATCGTCTTACTTCCGTAACGGCCGTCTACTGGTGAAACAGCAGTCAATGCTGACAGTTCCATGATGTTCTCCTGAATTGGGTTTCTAAATTTCGTGAGCGTTATACCAATAACTGTGGCAATTGTCACGAATATTGCGCAAACGTTTGCGCGGGATTTGTTTTATTCGAAAAAAAGTAGCTCGCGATAAACGCGAGCTAGCAGAGTATTCTACGTTCTGGCTAACAGGATTTGAGCCTGTTCGACCATTTTCTTTCGGCCAAAAATTAGATGACGACGTTTACCGCCTACTTGGCGCCACAGAACAGCACTACGAATACCAGATAGCAGTAGAGCACGGACTTTGTGTTGGCTGGCCGTTTGTTGCAGCACAGAAGGCGTGCCTGTTACTTGAATGCGTGGTCCAATAGGGCTAACAACATCCAAGTAGATGCTTGCTAAATTGCTGATCATTTGATCATCTAGCAGCTCAAAATGCTCTGACTGACGTTTGGCCATTTGGATACGGTCACCAAGCTGGGACATGGCATCGTTGCGAGCGCTTAACTTACGCTCTAGCGCCATTAAACTAATGATGTAACGAGTGATCTCACTGCCTGATGGGGTGCTATCAATCCCTTTAACCAGACACTCCAGACCGAGCTTTAGATCGGCTTCGCGACCGAATACGCCAACGGTGTTAGCAGGGTTTGTGTTCAAAATAGCGTTGATTGATGTTTCAAAAGCATCTTGATCACAATGCCCGTTTCTCGCAACTTGTTGAACCAAAGCGACAGCTTGGCAAATACCAGCGAAAGCGATAGTACGGTCATAAAGTGTATTCGCCACGTAACGACTCCTAAGCTTGAGAATATTTAATGCGTTGCTCGATGATGCCGCCACCTAGACATACGTCATCTTTATAAAACACTGCTGATTGACCAGGCGTCACTGCAATTTGTGGTTCATCAAAGATCACTTTAATGTTTTCATCATCGATCGGGATGATTGTACAAGGAATATCTTCCTGACGGTAACGAGTTTTCACTGTGCACTTCATAACATCGCGAATTGGCTCACGATCTACCCAGTGAAGTTGTGACGCAAGTAGACCTTCTGATTTTAGCATCGGGTGGTCTTTACCTTGGACTGCGATTAGCACGTTACGCTCTAGGTCTTTTTCACCAACAAACCACGGCTCTTCGTTACCACCGCCGCCTTTACGGCCACCGATGTGTAGACCTTTACGCTGACCTAATGTGTGGTACATCAAACCTTGGTGTTGACCGATCACTTCGCCTTCCGGCGTTTCGATATTACCAGGCTGAGCAGGAAGGTAACGACCTAGAAAGTCGGTAAATTTACGCTCACCGATGAAACAAATACCTGTCGAGTCTTTCTTCTTCGCTGTTACTAAACCTTGCTCTTCCGCAATACGGCGTACTTCAGGTTTCTCTAAATCACCAACAGGGAAGAGGCTACGGCCAATTTGTTCGTGGCTTAGTGTATATAGAAAGTAGCTCTGGTCTTTGTTGCCATCTAGGCCACGCAACATCGCTGGTTTCTCACCGTTATCCGGGAAAGAGCGACGTACGTAGTGACCCATTGCAATGTAGTCAGCATCAAGCACTTCATCAGCGAATTCTAGGAATGCTTTGAACTTGATTTCTTTGTTACAAAGAATGTCAGGGTTCGGTGTACGACCCGCTTTGTATTCAGCAAGGAAGTACTCAAATACGTTATCCCAGTATTCGGCAGCAAAGTTGATGGTGTGTAGATGAATGCCTAGCTTGTCACATACTGCCTGAGCATCAGCAAGATCTTCTGCTGCTGTACAATATTCTTCGTTGTCATCTTCTTCCCAGTTCTTCATGAACAGGCCTTCTACTTGGTAGCCTTGTTGCTTGAGAAGATACGCAGAAACAGATGAATCAACGCCGCCGGACATACCGACGATGACTTTCTTTTGGCTGTTATCAGACATTACTAAACACCACTTAAATAAACGGGATGCAGATTCTATCAGAATCCACAGACCGGTGACAGATCCGAGATCGAAATCACAATTCGTTTCGCTGCATTTTTCTTCAACAGAAATTCGAACGGGCAATTTCGCAAGTATAGAAGAGGTATATATGGCATAGTTGGCAAAAATCCAAGAGGAAAGTCCAAATGACCGAAGAAAACCAGTTTATGCAAGAAGCCGAGTTGATTGAAATTGTTGAAAACCAACTTGAGGACGGCAATCCATTAAAAGTTAAAGAGACGCTAATGCGCTTAATGATGACAGGGACACCTAGAGAAGAAGCGGTTGCAATGATGGCATGTGCCATGTCGATTGAAATTTTCGATGTGATGAAAAATGAAGGTGAGTTCAACCTAAAGCGTTACTGCGAGCACCTTGAGCAACTGCCAGATCTAAGTTTTATGGAAGGTGAATAAGGAGTCTAGAAGAAAAAAGCGGCTAGCAAACGTTTGCTATAATTGCTTTTATTGCCGCTTTATTATTAGCAGTATAGAATCCGTTCTCCTTTTCATCCCCTTACTCAGACTGACAATATGAAATTTCCTGGACAACGCAAATCGAAGCACTATTTTCCTGTTCATGCTCGTGACCCGCTGGTGAGCCAAGCACAAGAAAGCAAGAAGATGACGCGCACTCACATCATTGGTATTGACCAAACTTTGGTTGATATTGAAGCTAAAGTTACAACGGATGTGATTGAAAAGTACGGTCTGAGTAAAGGTCACTCTTTGGTTATTGATGACGAAAGAGCAGAAGAGTTGTACCAGCAACTTAAAGAAGAGAACTTAATTACCAATGAGTATGCGGGTGGCACAATTGGTAACACGCTACACAATTACTCTGTGCTAGCAGATGATCGCTCTACGCTGCTTGGAGTGATGAGCCAGGATATCAAAATTGGCAGCTATGGCTACCGTTACCTTTGTAATACATCAAGCCGCATGGACTTGAACTACCTACAAGGTGTTGATGGCGCTATCGGTCGTTGTTTCGCTCTTATTACAGAGGATGGTGAACGTACTTTTGCGATCAGTGAAGGGCAAATGAACCAACTGCATCCTGATAGCATTCCAGAAAAAATCTTTAAAAATGCATCGGCGCTTGTACTAACGTCATATTTAGTACGTTGTAAAGAAGGCGACCCAATGCCTGAAGCAACAATGAAAGCGATTGAGTACGCGAAAAAGAATGATGTGCCCGTTGTTCTGACTCTTGGGACGAAGTTCGTTATTCAAGATGACCCGAAATATTGGCAAGAATTCATTCGAGATAACGTTTCAGTCGTTGCGATGAATGAAGATGAAGCAGAAGCTCTGACGGGTGAGTCAGACCCACTTGCTGCATCTGATAAAACACTGGAGTGGGCAGATCTAGTATTGTGCACCGCGGGGCCTGTAGGCCTATTTATGGCGGGTTATACGGAAGACAGCGCGAAGCGCGAAACTTCTTTGCCATTACTTCCGGGGTCAATCGCTGAATTTAATCGCTATGAATTTAGTCGTCCGGCGAAAAAAGACACATGTGAAACACCAATAAAAGTGTACTCACATATCTCGCCATATATGGGTGGTCCAGAAAAAATCAAGAATACCAATGGTGCAGGTGATGCTGCGTTATCTGCTGTTCTTCATGATATGGCGGCAAATAAATACCATAAAGAAAATGTGCCTAATTCAAGCAAGCACAGTAACGAATATTTAACTTACTCTTCTTTTTCTCAAGTATGTAAATACGCAAACCGTGCGAGCTACGAAGTTCTCGTGCAACATTCTCCACGTTTGTCACGTGGGCTTCCTGAGCGAGAAGATAGCCTAGAAGAAGCATACTGGGAACGTTAATACACAGTAGTTTAATTAACCATTCTATAACTAAAGTAAAAGGCGCATTAAAAAATGCGCCTTTTTTATTTGTAATGAACCAAATAAAAAAGGCTCCCATTGGGAGCCTTTTAAAAATAGCGCGGATTTAGATCAGGAAATCATCCAGAGATTTACCTGCATCAAGTTGCTCTTGAATTGCAGAAGGTGTACGACCTTGGCCTGTCCAAGTCTTCTCATTACCGTTTGAGTCTGTGTATTTGTATTTAGCTGGACGAGGTGCACGCTTCGCTTTGCCTTTCGTCTTAGTTTCGCCAGATAGCGCAGTAATAAGCGCTTCTACGTCAATACCGTCTTGAGCAATTTTCTCTGCGATCTCTGCTAGCTTAGCTTCTTGCTCAGCTTGTGCTGCACGTTCTGCTTCTTCTGCTTCACGACGCTCTTCTACGACAGTAGTTAGTTTATCTAGAGCTTCTTCCAATTGTTCTAGAGTCAGCTCACGAGAAAATGCACGAAGGCTACGGATATTTAGAAGGGTTTTAGTCAGCTCTGACATAACGATTCCTATTAAAAGGTTAATGTGTTGGGCACTTTTTATCGTTACGATTAAATAATGCCAATCTATAAATAAACAAAGAGTCCTTATATTTAACTTTATCTTTTCCTTATGTGCAAATACTAAATCAAGATTTTGTTTAAATTTAGCTATTTTTTTAAAGCAATAAATATTATTACACTCGAAATAAATCTTATTAGATGAGAATTGAAATCAACACTCGTTATTGTATAGAGATAGAGCCAGCTTGGTTTTTATAAAAAAAGTTGAGTTATTACTTAAAAATATGAAGCGTCCATCTTTGATGGAGTGTCATATATCCTTAATTTATTGATACAAGATAAACCATGATATTTTTAAGGTAGTAATAATGTTTCATAAATAACAAAATTGATGTGATTTCAGTTGCACAAAACTAACTTGAAGTAGACAAGGTTTATAAATTATCTCAGTCATTATTTATTTGTTTAATTTAGTTTGATGTGTTGCATTGACTCTCATCATAAGTACAATGGCTGCTACCTGATGCAATATTGCAGACAATTTGTTGTTAATTTGTACAGTTAGTGGTTAATTGTTTGTTGTTGCCGTAGAGGCGCGGTCTCGAAGAGTAGCTATTATTGGGGTGATGCCAATGAATAATAGTGGAAGGCGAAGATTGCCGAAGTAAGTAACTCATCAAAGTTACTTGCTGGGGTTGTATCTGAAAGGAACAACACTGCCATAGTATATATTCACATTAAACTATGGAGCGCTACTGTAGGGTTGGGTGGAGTGTTCGCTTCCCTGTCGCTAAGTTCAACATGAGCACGTATCGTATGCTACGTGACTTGTCTGCAGTAGATCTCTAGCCAAACTTTGGTTTTTGAAGATCATGAATTTAATAGATTTTTCTAGTTCTCCTGTTTCATTATTGCCACCTATTGTCGCTTTGACTTTGGCGATTCTGACTCGACGTGTATTAGTTTCCTTAGGTGTAGGTATCGTGCTGGGTGCGGTTCTACTTAATAGCTGGTCTATCGGTGATACCGTTAGTTACGTGAGTTCTCAAGTTTCTTCTGTCTTTATTGAAGATGGCGGAATTAACACTTGGAACATGAGCATTGTTGGTTTCCTAATCTTATTAGGTATGACAACTGCATTATTAACGCTATCTGGTGGTACTCGTGCATTTGCCGAATGGGCACAATCTCGAGTGAAGAGTAAACGCGGCTCCAAACTTCTTGCTGCCTTTTTAGGCGTATTCATTTTTGTCGACGATTACTTTAACAGTCTTGCTGTTGGTGCCATTTCTCGTCCAGTAACCGATCGTTTTTATGTGTCTCGCGCGAAGCTTGCATACATTCTAGACTCAACTGCTGCACCAATGTGTGTGATCATGCCTGCTTCTAGCTGGGGTGCTTACATTATTACGATTATCGGCGGTATCTTAGTCTCACATGGGATCACTGAGTATTCGGCTCTTGGCGCGTACGTTCGTCTTATTCCAATGAACTTCTACGCAGTTTTTGCACTGCTTATGGTGTTTGCTGTGGCGTGGTTTGGCCTCGATATCGGTAAGATGCGTGAGCATGAAATCTCTGCATCTCAAGGCCGCGGCTTTGATAAAGACAAAGAAAACGACTCGCAAGAAGCGCATGATCTAAACGAAGAGCTAGATATCCGTGAAAGCGAAAAGGGTAAAGTGTCAGACTTGGTACTTCCTATCGTGACGCTGATTATTGCGACTATCGCTTCTATGCTTTACACGGGTGGCCAAGCATTGGTTGCTGACGGCAAAGAGTTTGCGCTTCTAGGTGCGTTTGAAAATACAGATGTAGGTACATCACTAATCTACGGTAGCTTGCTTGGCTTAGCAGTTGCACTGTTTACTGTTGTGAAGCAAGGTCTTCCAATGGGTGAAATTGCACGCACACTTTGGATTGGTGCTAAGTCTATGTTTGGCGCGATTCTAATCCTAGTATTTGCTTGGACTATCGGTTCGGTTATCGGTGACATGAAGACGGGTTCTTACCTTTCTACAATGGCGCAGGGCAATATCAATCCACATTGGCTACCGGTTATCCTATTCTTGTTGTCTGGTCTAATGGCATTTTCAACCGGTACTTCTTGGGGTACGTTCGGCATTATGCTTCCAATCGCGGGTGATATGGCTGGTGCAACCGATCTTGCGCTAATGCTCCCAATGCTAAGTGCAGTTTTAGCCGGTGCCGTTTTTGGTGACCATTGTTCACCTATCTCCGATACCACTATTCTGTCGTCGACTGGTGCACGTTGTAATCATATTGATCACGTATCGACCCAGTTGCCTTATGCATTGTCCGTGGCGCTAGTTTCCTGTGTTGGCTTCATTACTTTGGGGATGACTGCGTCAATTGCATTCTCATTCATCGCTGCATCAATCACATTTATTATTGTATGTGGAGCACTTTCTTGGTTGTCGAAGTCTAAAATGGCATCGTGTCAAAATGTCTAGTACAGCTCAGTGTTTTTAATAAAGAGGAAGCTCCGCTAAATTTAGCGGAGCTTTTTTTTAACGCGATTTAGGTGAGGGGGGCAATCGCGTTTTTGGGGATAATCGTTTCGTGTTAAAAGCGAGCTATTTGTGTTCTGAGCACTCCTTTCTGTGCTGTGATAGAAAATCTATCAACCGACTTCTTCTTAGCTCTAAGCAAAGACTATGCCTAGTTTAAGTTGTTGATTTTAAAGGCGGCAATATCAAGAGGTTTATGATGAGGGGCTAAGTAAATGATATATGATGAGTTGTCTGTTACACAGTGTCACGTTACACCTGTACAGCAACTAAACATTTAAGTTGTATTTCTTTATTAGACGATAAAGCGTTGTTCTTGAAATACCAAGATGACGTGCAGCCGCACTCATATTGTGCTTATTTTCTTCGATAGCTTGCAGTAGGTAGTCAAGATCAATTTGGTCCACTGAAGGAAGTAATTGCCTTTCATTATTATCAAGGCCCAAGTCAGCGACGAGAAGCGTGTGATCTTCACACATGACAATCGCTCGTTGGATTACATTTCGCAGTTCTCTTACGTTACCTGGCCAACGATGCTTGAGGAGCTTGGCTTTCACTTTATCCGACATTTCTTGTACCTGACCATGAGACAAATCTGTTAAGAAGTGTTCTGATAACATAAGGATATCTTTCCCACGCTTTCTCAGTGGAGGAATAGTTAATGGCAAGATATTAAGCCGATAGAATAAATCTTCACGGAATCCGCCTTGTACAACCTCATTTTTCAAATCCACGTGGCTCGCAGCAATGACTCTACAGTCCACATCAATGAATTTATCAGCGCCGACTTTATGGATTTGCTTACTCTCTAAAAAGTGCAGAAGGTGGATTTGTAGATCCGGCGGCATATCACCAATCTCATCTAGGAATAGGGTACCTTTATGCGCTTTTTGAATAAAACCGATACGATCTGAAATCGCTCCTGTAAATGCTCCTTTTTCGTGACCGAAAAGTTCGGACGCAATAAGACCACTTGGAATTGCGCCGCAGTTAACTTCAACAAAAGGTGCCGAGTGTCTGTTCGACAACTGATGAATAAGACGAGCACAGAGACCTTTGCCCACCCCTGTTTCACCCTGAATGAGTACTTCAGCATCACATTGAGCGTACTTTTGGATTGCCGTGCGAAGTTCTTGGATACATGCACTATTGCCGATTAATGGGTATAGTGTTGTATCGCTGAAATCCACAGCTTGTTTGTTACTACCGTTACGCAGTTTCATGGTTAATCACTATTTTTTGCCCCACTCAAATAATAGTTTTGAATGAGTCGTCTCAAACGTGAGTGGATGTCTCTTTATTGAGAATGATGTCAATTACTAAGGGCGGTGAGATCTAAATAGTTGTTTTGATGAAAATTCATACTATTCTTCTTTTTCTTTAAGAATAGGGTTGAATAGAAACCTAATTTCTACCCATATACTCAACTGAAATTAAATTTAAATCCTTTAAAATCAAGTAATTATAAAAAATAGTTAGAAAATGCTAAATTCAGTATTGAAAAATATAGAATCCTTGGTTAGTGTGGTTACTAACGAAGCAACTCAATAGAGCCTTAAATAAGTATGCGTAATTTTGTAATGAACATTCATCACCATCATCACCCAATCTAGTCTTTCGGGCGATGCACGCATACCCGGGAGGCAGGAAACTCCCGGAGGTGAAATCAAAGTAAAAGCAGATTTTAAACCCTCGGGAGACTCCAATCTCTCGAGGGTTTTTTAGTTTTATTAATTCAAAAATTACTTAGATATCAAAATCTTGCACAGGGAAAAAGCAATGCAAACACAACGCTTAAGAATCGCAATTCAGAAAAAAGGTCGCCTTAGCAAAGAGAGCCAAGCTCTGCTAAAACAGTGCGGCGTAAAATTTAATGTAATGGGTGAGCGTTTAGTGGTTCACTCGGAGAACATGCCAATTGATTTGCTTTTGGTTCGTGACGATGACATCCCTGGCTTGATCATGGATGGCGTGGTTGACCTTGGTTTCATCGGAGAAAACGAACTAGAAGAAGTTCGTCTTGATCGCAAAGCTTTGGGTGAGCCATGTGAGTTTGTTCAACTTCGTCGACTGGATTTTGGCGGTTGTCGCTTGTCTATCGCTATCGACAAGGATGAAGAGTACAACGGTCCACAAGACTTAGCTGGTAAGCGTATTGCCACAACTTACCCTCAACTCCTAAAAGCTTACATGGATGAAGCAGGCGTTCCATTCTCCACATGTATGCTAACTGGCTCTGTAGAAGTTGCACCTCGCGCAGGTCTAGCTGACGCTATTGCTGATTTGGTATCGACTGGCGCAACGTTAGAAGCGAATGGCTTAAAAGAAGCGGAAGTGATCTTTAAATCTAAAGCGACGCTGATTCAACGTATCGGTGAGTTTGATGCAGACAAAACAGCACTGATTGAAAAACTACTGACTCGCATGCAAGGCGTACAACAAGCGAAAGAGTCTAAGTACATCATGCTTCACGCGCCAGCTGAAAAGCTTGATCAAATCAAAGCACTACTTCCTGGTGCTGAGGATCCTACGGTTCTTCCTCTTTCTGCAGATAAGCAGAAAATGGCTGTTCACTTAGTGAGTTCTGAAAACCTGTTCTGGGAAACCATGGAACAGCTAAAAGAGTTAGGCGCTAGCTCAATCCTAGTGCTACCAATTGAAAAAATGATGGAGTAAACATCATGAGAACAGTCGTTTGGCAATCTTTAAGTGAAGAGCAGCAAGATTCGATCTTAGAACGTCCTGCTATTGCAGAAGGTGCAAATATCACTGCAGTAGTGTCTGAGGTTATCGCTAAAGTTAGAAATGAAGGCGACTCTGCTCTCAACGAGCTGACAGAAAAGTTTGATCGCGTCAAACCTGAGTCCATTCGTGTTTCTTCTCAGGAAATTAAAGCCGCTTCAGAGCGCTTGTCTGAATCAATGAAAAACGCATTAGAGCAAGCTTATGCCAATATTTCTAAATTCCACAAAGCGCAAAAGCCACAGCCAATTAAAGTCGAAACTCAACCGGGTGTGCTTTGTGAACAGGTAACACGTCCAATTCAAAAAGTGGGTTTGTACATTCCTGGTGGTAGCGCGCCATTGCCATCGACGGTTTTGATGCTTGGCGTGCCTGCGAAAATTGCTGGCTGTCGTAAAGTTGTGCTTTGCTCTCCGCCTCCAATCGCTGACGAGATCCTTTACGTAGCAAAATTGTGTGGCATTGATGAAGTGTACAACGTCGGTGGTGGTCAAGCTGTTGCTGCAATGGCATATGGTACAGAGACCGTATCAAAAGTTGATAAGATTTTTGGCCCGGGTAACGCTTACGTGACGGAAGCAAAGCGTCAGGTGAGCAATGATTTCCGTGGCGCAGCGATTGATATGCCAGCGGGTCCTTCGGAAGTCCTTGTGATTGCAGACGAAACAGCGGACCCAGATTTTATTGCGGCGGACCTCCTAAGCCAGGCAGAGCATGGACCTGACTCTCAAGTTGTACTTGTGACGCCATCAGCCATTATTGCAGATCAGGTGACAGATGCCGTTCGTCGTCAATTGAAAGAGTTATCTCGTTCAGAGATTGCAGAAAAAGCGCTCGCATCGAGTTTAATCATTATTGCTGAATCGATCACCCAAGCGATCTCTATTTCTAATTATTATGGTCCTGAGCACTTAATTGTTCAGACTAAGAACCCTCGCGAGCTTCTTCCTCTATTAGATAACGCAGGTTCGATCTTCCTTGGTGATTGGTCGCCTGAATCTGCAGGTGATTACGCATCGGGCACTAACCACGTTCTTCCTACTTACGGTTATACACGGACATATTCAAGCTTAGGTTTGGCTGATTTTTCTAAACGAATGACGGTTCAAGAGCTTTCAGCTGACGGTCTTAAAAATCTTGCGCCAACGGTTGTCACCATGGCTGAAGCAGAAGGTCTGGACGCCCACAAACGTGCTGTTACTATCCGTGTAGAAAAATTAGCAAGTAAGTAAGAATAAGAGAGTAAAGAGATGGAAAAGCTAGCGCGTAAACAAGTCCAACAACTAACACCTTATCTTTCGGCTCGCCGAATTGGTGGTACAGGTGACGTATGGCTGAACGCCAACGAATCGCCATTCAACAATGAATACAAAACAGACTTTGCTCGTCTTAATCGTTACAGCGAATGCCAGCCGAAAGAACTGATTTCTGCTTACGCCGCGTATGCTGGAGTGAAGCCAGAACAAACGCTGACTTCTCGCGGTGCAGATGAAGGTATTGAGTTATTGATTCGTGCTTTCTGTGAACCGGGTGAAGACGCGATTTTATACTGCCCACCGACTTACGGTATGTACGCCATCAGTGCAGAAACCATCGGTGTAGAGCGCAAAACGGTGCCGCTAACGTCAGATTGGCAACTAGACCTTGCTGGCATCGAAGCTAGTCTGGATAACGTGAAACTGGTTTTCGTATGTTCACCAAACAACCCAACGGGTAACTTAGTTAAGCGTGACGATATTGTCTCTCTGCTTGAGATGACAAAAGACCGCGCAATCGTGGTCATGGACGAAGCGTACATCGACTTTTGTCCAGAAGCGTCAACAGTAGATTTATTGGCAGAATATCCAAACCTAGCGATTCTGCGTACTCTGTCGAAAGCTTTTGCGCTTGCAGGTCTGCGTTGTGGATTTACGCTTGCGAACGAAGAGCTGATTAATGTACTTCTTAAAGTTATCGCACCATATCCAGTACCGGTGCCAGTGGCAGAAATTGCTACTCAAGCGCTCTCAGAAGCAGGATTAGCGCGAGCGAAGTTCCAAGTTCTCGATTTGAACGCGAACCGAGCTTACTTACAAGTTGGTTTGTCGATGATTCCGGGTCTGGAGGTTTTTGAAGGGTGGGGTAACTACTTATTGGTGAAATTCCCAGATGGCGATGCTCTTTTCAAAGCTGCTTGGGATACTGGCATTATCCTGCGTAACTCGCCAATTGAGAACTGCGTGCGTATCAGTGTTGGTAACCGCGACGAGTGTGAAAAGACACTGGGTTTCATTAGAAACTACTATTCATAAATAGAATTCTCAACGTTCTCGGTTTATGCCGAGAACGAAACAAGATTAGTAATAAGGAAGTTCGAGTGAGCAAGCAACAAAAAATCCTATTTATCGACCGAGATGGCACCTTAATTGTTGAGCCGCCGATTGATTTTCAAGTAGACCGTTTAGATAAGCTAAAACTAGAGCCATTTGTTATCCCAAGCCTGTTGTCGTTGCAGGATGCAGGATACCGTCTAGTGATGGTCACTAACCAAGATGGTTTGGGTACTGACAGCTACCCACAAGCTGATTTTGATGCACCGCACAACATGATGATGGAGATCTTCGAGTCTCAAGGTGTGAAGTTCGATGACGTGTTGATTTGTCCTCACTTTGAAGAAGATAACTGCTCTTGCCGTAAGCCTAAGCTAGGCATGGTGAAAGAGTACCTTCAAGGTGGCAAAGTTGATTTCCAAAACTCTGTCGTGATTGGTGACCGCCAAACCGATCTTCAACTTGCAGAAAACATGGCGATTCGCGGTATTCAATACAACCCAGAAACCATGGGTTGGAAACAGATCCTGAAAGATCTGACGGTGAAGGCGCGCGTAGCTGAAGTGGTTCGCACCACAAAAGAAACAGACATCAAAGTATTCGTTAATCTGGATGAGCAAGGTGGCAATGATATCTCAACAGGTCTTGGTTTCTTTGACCACATGCTGGATCAAATTGCCACTCACGGTGGATTCCAAATGGTGTGCAAAGTAGAAGGTGATCTACACATTGATGATCACCACACGGTCGAAGATACCGCTCTTGCTTTGGGTCAAGCATTGAAAGAAGCACTGGGTGACAAACGTGGTATTGGTCGCTTTGGTTTTAGCCTGCCTATGGATGAGTGCTTGGCACAATGTGCACTAGATCTATCTGGTCGTCCTTACCTTAAGTTCGACGCGCAGTTTAGTCGCGAGCAAGTGGGGGACCTTTCAACAGAGATGGTGGTTCACTTCTTCCGTTCTTTAACTGACACACTAGCGTGTACACTGCACCTGTCTTCTGCGGGCAACAATGATCACCACATCATTGAGAGCCTATTTAAAGCGTTTGGTCGTACTCTGCGCCAAGCAATCAAAGTAGAAGGCACTGAGCTACCGAGTAGTAAAGGCGTACTTTAAGGCTAACCTTAGCAAGGAGAAAAACAGTGACAGAACAGAAAGTTGTCATTATCGATACTGGCTGTGCCAACGTCTCTTCGGTGAAGTTTGCTATTGAACGCCTAGGTTATGACGTAACGATTTCAAAAGATCCACAAGTTGTATTGGCGGCTGACAAGCTATTTCTACCGGGCGTGGGAACCGCTAGTGAAGCGATGAAGAACCTAGAAGAACGTGACCTTATCAGCTTAGTAAAACAGGTAGAAAAGCCACTGCTAGGTATCTGTTTAGGCATGCAACTGCTGGGCAAAGTGTCTCAAGAAAAAGGGCAGAAAGCCGACGAGTTAGTTGAGTGTCTTGGACTTTGCGATGGCGAAGTGAAGCTGCTTCAAACCGGCGATTTGCCACTGCCGCACATGGGGTGGAATACCGTTTCTGCAAAAGCAGGCAATCCGTTATTCAAAGGTATTGAAGAGGGTGAGTACTTCTATTTTGTGCACAGCTTTGCGATGCCAGTTGGAGACTACACCATTGCCGAATGTGATTACGGAAATCCATTCACTGCTGCGGTTCAAAGCGGTAACTATTATGGTGTGCAATTCCACCCAGAGCGTTCTTCAAAAGCGGGCGCGAAGCTTATTCAAAACTTCTTAGAATTATAAAAGGGATTTAGTGTGATTATTCCAGCTCTTGATTTAATTGAAGGACAGGTGGTTCGCCTTTATCAAGGTGATTACGGCCAAGTAACCGAGTACAAAGTCGACCCAGCAGAGCAGTTCAATTTGTACCACCAAGCGGGTGCTAACTGGCTGCACTTGGTGGATTTAACTGGCGCGAAAGACACGACAGCACGCCAGCTAGGTTTGATTGCAAAGCTACTAGCAAGCACACCAGCGAACATCCAAATCGGTGGTGGAGTGCGTACAGAGCAAGACGTGATTGATCTGTTAGAAGCCGGTGCGCAGCGTGTTGTAGTCGGTTCTACAGCAGTAAAACAGCCAGAGCTTGTGAAAGGTTGGATGGAAAAATACGGCGCAGAGAAAATCGTTCTCGCACTAGACATCAACATCGATCAAGACGGCACGCGCAAAGTTGCCATTTCTGGCTGGCAAGAAGATTCAGGCGTGACTATCGAAGCTCTGATCAACGATTACCTAACGGTAGGTCTACAGCATGTGCTTTGCACGGACATTTCTCGTGACGGTACGCTAGAAGGCTCAAACGTTGAGCTTTACGTCGACTTATGTAAACAGTACCCACAAGTGCAGTTCCAATCTTCAGGCGGCATTGGCTCATTAGCGGATATCGAAGCACTAAAAGGCAGCGGTGTTGCTGGTGTGATTGTTGGTCGCGCATTGTTAGATGGTAAGTTCACAGCAGAGGAGGCGGTTGCATGCTGGCAAAGCGAATAATTCCATGTCTTGATGTTCGTGATGGACAAGTGGTGAAGGGCGTCCAGTTCCGCAACCACGAAATCATTGGTGACATCGTTCCTCTTGCGCAGCGTTATGCTGAAGAAGGCGCTGACGAGCTTGTGTTCTACGATATTACCGCTTCAAGTGATGGGCGTGTCGTTGATAAAAGTTGGGTCGCTCGCGTTGCTGAAGTGATTGATATTCCTTTCTGTGTGGCTGGTGGTATTAAATCAGCAGAAGACGCGGCGCGCATTCTTGAGTTTGGTGCAGATAAGGTATCTATTAACTCTCCTGCCTTGGCGAACCCTCAGTTGATTACTGACCTTGCTGATAAGTTTGGTGTGCAATGTATCGTCGTTGGTATCGATTCATACTATGACAAAGAGACAGGTAAGTATCAGGTTTACCAGTTTACTGGTGATGAAGAACGCACCAAAGCGACCCAATGGGAAACGCGTGATTGGGTGCAAGAAGTACAAAAACGCGGTGCTGGTGAAATCGTACTGAACATGATGAACCAAGACGGCGTGCGTAACGGCTACGATATTGAACAACTTAATATGGTGCGTGAAGTGTGTAACGTGCCATTGATTGCATCGGGTGGTGCAGGTGCCATGGAGCACTTCGCAGAAGCCTACCAAAAAGCAAATGTGGATGGCGCGCTTGCCGCGTCGGTATTCCACAAGCAAGTCATCAATATTGGTGAACTAAAGCAGTATTTGAAACAACAAGGCATTGAGGTACGACTATGAGTGTGAAAGCCGCCGAAGTAAGTTCGCTAGCAGAGCGAATCAACTGGGAAAAGGTGGATGGTCTGGTACCTGCCATCGTACAAGATTTTCAATCAAGCCAAGTGCTGATGATGGGTTACATGAACCAAGATGCGTTGGCAAAAACGGGCGAAACGGGTCAAGTGACGTTTTTCTCTCGTACCAAAGAGCGTCTTTGGACCAAAGGGGAAACCTCAGGCAATGTATTACAATTGGTGAACATGCAGCTCGATTGTGACAATGACACACTGCTAGTTAAAGTGAATCCTATTGGTCCGACTTGCCATACTGGAACAACAACTTGTTGGGATGGAGATCCGCAAGAGGAGTCACAAATGGTGTGGCTTCATCAACTTGAGCAGCTATTGGCTGCCCGCAAGAGTGCCGACCCAGATTCCTCTTATACTGCCAGTCTTTATGCCCGTGGCACCAAGCGTATTTCGCAAAAAGTGGGCGAAGAAGGCGTTGAAGTCGCGCTTGCGGCGACGTCGGGCGATAAGGCGGAGTTAGTGTGTGAATCAGCAGACTTGATTTACCACTTAATGGTATTGCTTCAAGACCAAGGCTTATCGATGAATGACGTAGTGAACAAGTTGAAAGAACGTCATAAGTAAACTTGCTTATAGATAAGTGAAAGCCCCTATGCTCTCGAGTCTAGGGGCTTTTTTTAATTTAGTGTTCTTGATTCGGGGGTAAAAACCGGCAACAGTGCTGGTGGCGATTAGATTCTGAATCACGCTCGTCCCTCGCTGTTCAGAATGACGGTATATTTTCTAATGGTATTTGAAGTCGCGTTATCTATTTCAAACGAAAGTACATATTCACGTTATTCCGACGAGCTTAGGTGAGGTCAGGAATCTCATTAAAGCGAACTCAATAAGCTAGGCGTGGATGCCTTTACCCACAACACTTCTTAAACTTCTTACCGCTTCCGCAGATACACGGATCGTTACGACCTAGCTTTAGGCTACTCACTGGCTGGCTCAATCGTGGATCCTGTTCTGGTTCTTCTTCTGACTCTTCTTCAGGAAATGTGCCGTCAATGTAGTACCAAAGCCCATTTTCTTTTACGAAGCGAGAACGTTCTGTCATACAGTAGCGTTTGCCGTCTTCATCAAAATAAGCGCTAAACTCGACAAAGCCTTCATTGTCATTACTGCCAGCTTCTGTTTTTAATACTTCAAGTTTGCACCAATCGCTGTCGATAGATTGGGCAATGCCTTCTCGTTGTTCTTCTGCATTACAGCTTGGGTGGTACGTGTTCACCACGTAATCTACTAGACCTAACACATGCGCACTGTAACGAGAGCGCATTAACTGCTCCGGAGTGGTAACGTCAGCATGGTTATTGTGGGCAATTTCACAACACTGTTGGTAGGTGCGGTTAGAGCCGCAAGGACAAGAAGAAGCCATAAAATGAAATCTCGATTAATTAAGCGGTAAAAACAAACAACCTCACAATTGCGAGGCTGGAGGTGAGGCATTATAGCGGTTTAGGGCGTTTGAGACAGCAGTTCTTGAGCCCACTCGGTAGATTGATTAAAAGCGTCTGCTAATTGAGGCTCGGTTAATTTAAGAACGGTGCAATACCGCTCAGCTAATTCCCAGTCTGCTTGTTCGTAGGCGATCGTCATTGAAAGTAAGTGGCCAAGTACGCCTTTTCGACTGGTTAATGCGAGTTTTATATCTTCGTCAACGGGGATATCTTCAATGACATCCGAGAGCGGTTGATCGAGCAAAGATCCGAGTAGAGAAAACATTCCTGTCAAAAAAGCCTGCCCAGGGTCATACCTAGTGTTCATTTGACTAAGTAACAGTTCACACATTCTTGCACGCTGAATCGCTAAAGAGTAAAGAGAGTCAGGTTTATCCTCTTGAACGGATGCAATGGCAACTAAGGAAATAAAGCGTCGTAGTCGCTCTTCACCCAGATAAATAAGTGCCTGTCTGAACGATTTGATCTTAGTCGTTAATGTATATCCTGAATTTACGTAAGTAAGCAACTTGTATGACAGCGTCACATCAATCGAAAACAGACGTTCAACCTCATTGAAGTCGATGGGCTTATCTGCAATCTCTTTACAAAGCTGGATGACGGTAAGAAACGCGGGGTTCAACCGTTTTTTCTGGATCATCTCAGGCTTGCTGAAAAAATATCCCTGAAAGTAGTTAAAACCTGCTTCTAAAGCTTGCTCAAATTCTTCATAGGTCTCAACTTTTTCAGCAAGAAAGTCGATTTTAAATGGGCTTAATGCCTGAATAAAAATAGCGGCTTTCTTGATCGGTACGAGTCGAATGTCAAACTTGATCATGGAAACATATGGAAGAAAACGTTTCCAAGCCTTCGTCGGCACAAAATCATCTAAAGCAATTTTGTATCCGCACTCATGCAGGTGCTTGATGGCTTCTAGCAGCTCCTCTGTCGGTTCACAATCTTCAAGGACTTCAATGACGAGAGACTCTTTGGGAAACAGAGTTGGGACCAGATTCACCAAGCTTTGATGCGGAAAGTTAACAAAGCCAAGTTTGTTCCCTAATGTGTTGTAATGCGTCGACAAAAAATGATCGGATAGCAGTCGACTAGTAGCCAGCTCTGGTTCTACTTCAGGGAAGGTATTTTTAGGACCGTCTCGAAAGAGAAGTTCGTAACCTATGGTTCGTTTTTCTCTATCCAGAATCGGTTGGCGAGCTACGTAAGAATACTTCAATTAGGTACTTCGTTCTGTTTAACTTAGTATTATGATAATAGCGATTTTTTACAAAATATCTACGACTTGAGCGTGAATCTTCTACACGCTCTACATGCTTAACGCAAATTCTGTATGAATGGTCTCGTTTGTAGGTCAAAGCCATCAGAATTTACTTGTAAAACTGAGCCTTGCGTATACCAATCCCCTAAAACTATCCGGGTCTTTTTAACGCCATCGACGTCAAAAAAATGTGTATTCGGGCGATGAGTGTGACCATGAATCATTAAGTTGACGCAATTCTGAGACATCACTTTCTCGACTTCATTTTGATTGACGTCCATGATGTCTAAAGGCTTGCTCATTTTATCATCACGAATATCGGATTGAACTTTTGAGACAATTTTCTTCTTAATAAACCAAGGAATGTGATTAAACAGCCATTGCAACCAAGGTTGATGAACAGTCTTACGGAATTTTTGATAATCAATGTCGTCAGTACACAGGGTGTCACCGTGGAGAATAACCGCTTTAGTACCATAAAGGTCTATGAGGCTAACTTCATCCAGTAATGTAATGCCTGTCTCTTTACAGAAGCGTTTTCCCAATAGGAAGTCGCGATTGCCCTGAATGAAATAAACAGGAACGCCAGTCTTTGTTAGTTTCTGGAACTCTGTACGGATTTGATTGGCAAAAGGAGTTTTGTCATCGTCTCCAACCCAAAACTCGAACAGATCGCCTAATACATAAAGTGCATCGGCTTTCGTTGCTTCTGTTCGCATGAACGTCACAAAACATTCCGTAATATCCGGACGCGATGGGGTGAGGTGAAGATCGGAAATAAATAATGTTGTCATAGAAATAAGGGGAAGCGATGCCTCCCCATTAACTTATCTCTTAGAAATAATTCTTACGAATTATTCTTCAATTGTTGTACCAGTGATTACTACGTCCTCTAGAGGTACGTCTTGGTGCATGCCGTAAGAACCAGTGCTAACGCCTTTGATCTTATTTACGATGTCCATGCCTTCTACAACTTCACCGAATACACAGTAACCCCAACCATCTAGGCTTTCGCTACGGAAATCTAGGAATGTGTTGTTGTTTACGTTGATAAAGAACTGAGAGCTTGCTGAATGCGGCTCCATAGTACGCGCCATAGCAAGTGTACCCACTTTGTTGCTTAGGCCGTTGTTTGCTTCGTTCTTGATAGGTGCACGTGATGCTTTTTCACGTAGACCAGGTTCCATGCCACCACCTTGGATCATGAAACCGTCAATAACACGGTGGAAAAGAGTGTTGTCGTAAAAGCCATCGCGGCAGTACTGAAGGAAGTTTGCGCTAGTCTCTGGCGCTTTCTCTTCGTTTAGTTGAATCTTGATGTCACCAAAATTAGTGTGAAGGGTGATCATGCTACTTTCCTTTACTGTGTTGTGTTGAGCCCGAGATTCTAGCCTAAGTTCTAGTGCTTTAAAAACTCAGGAAGAGGAAATTCTTCGTTTTGTGCTTGAAGTTTAGCCGATTATCGTTTTATCGGTTAATTGCTATTACCTAACTAGGTCGGAGTTGATATACTCGACCTTCTTTTATTCATTCACAATCATAGATAGAGATCATGTTAAAGATATATAACACACTCACAAGACAGAAAGAGGAATTCAAACCAATTACAGCTGGCAAAGTCGGCATGTATGTCTGTGGAGTTACCATCTACGATCTCTGTCACATCGGTCACGGTCGCACTTTTGTCTCCTTTGACGTGGTATCACGTTACCTTCGTTACCTAGGTTACGATCTAACGTTTGTACGCAACATCACAGACATCGATGATAAGATCATCAAACGTGCGGCTGAAAATGGTGAGTCTTGTGACTCACTGACTGAGCGCTTGATCGGTGAAATGCACGCAGACTTCGACGCATTAAACATGAAGCGTCCTGATATTGAGCCTCGTGCAACCCAGTTTATTCCAGAAATCATCGAACTTGTTCAAAAACTGATTGAACGTGGTTTTGCTTACGTTGCGGATAATGGCGATGTAATGTTTGAGGTTCGCAAGTTTGACGAATACGGCAAACTGTCTAAACAAGATTTGGATCAGCTGCAAGCGGGCGCGCGCGTTGATGTCGAAACAGCCAAACGCAGCCCACTAGACTTCGTTCTTTGGAAGATGTCTAAACCAGGTGAACCTACGTGGGAATCACCATGGGGCCCTGGACGTCCAGGCTGGCACATTGAATGTTCTGCGATGAACTCTTCAATCCTAGGCGATCACTTTGATATTCACGGTGGCGGCTCTGATCTTCAGTTCCCACACCACGAAAACGAAATCGCGCAATCATGCTGTGCACACGACACTAAGTACGTAAATACTTGGATGCACAGTGGCATGGTGATGGTAGATCGCGAGAAGATGTCTAAGTCTCTAGGCAACTTCTTTACTATCCGTGACGTACTTGGTCACTACGATGCAGAAACGGTTCGTTACTTCCTTATGTCTGGTCACTACCGTAGCCAGTTAAACTACAGCGAAGAGAACCTAAACCAAGCACGCGCTTCGCTTGAGCGTCTATACACTTCTCTACGTGGTTTGGATCTAAATGCTGCTCCTGCTGGTGGTGAAGAGTATGTATCTCGCTTTACAGCAGCGATGAACGATGACTTCAATACGCCAGAAGCGTACTCAGTTCTGTTCGACATGGCGCGCGAAGTTAACCGTCTGAAAACAGAAAACCTAGAGAAAGCGAGCGAGCTAGGTGCGCTAATGCGTGAACTAGCAGATGTGATCGGTATTCTTCACCAAGATCCAGAAGCCTTCCTAAAAGGTGATGCAGGTAACGATGATGAAGTGGCTGAAATCGAAGCTCTTATCAAGCTGCGTAACGACTCTCGCGCTGCGAAAGATTGGGCGAATGCAGATATGGCTCGTGACAAACTGACCGAAATGGGCATTGTTCTGGAAGATGGTCCAGAAGGCACAACGTGGCGTCGTAAGTAATTGAATTTTCAATTTTAAAGGGCTGATAATTCAGCCCTTTTATTTTCCATTTCCATAAATTAAAACTTTAACTTTAGGTAATGCTCTGTGGCTCAGATGTATTTCTATTACTCAGCAATGAATGCGGGTAAATCAACAACGCTTCTTCAATCCTCTTTCAACTATCAAGAACGCGGCATGACGCCAGTTATTTTTACGGCTGCACTAGATGATCGCTTTGGTGTTGGTAAAGTGAGCTCTCGTATTGGTCTTCAATCTGACGCACACTTGTTTCGTCAGGATACCAATTTATATCAAGAGATCGCAGCTCTGAATGAGGTTGAGAAACGTCACTGTATTCTTGTTGATGAGTGTCAGTTCTTGTCGAAAGAGCAGGTTTACCAACTTACTGAAGTTGTTGATAAACTGCATATTCCAGTATTGTGTTATGGCCTTCGCACCGACTTTCTAGGCGAACTTTTTGAAGGCAGTAAGTACCTGTTATCTTGGGCAGACAAGTTGGTTGAGCTCAAAACGATCTGCCACTGCGGTCGCAAAGCGAATATGGTTATTCGTACCGATGAACATGGCGTGGCGATTAAAGAGGGCGATCAAGTTGCGATCGGCGGTAACGACAAATATGTCTCCGTGTGCCGTCAGCATTACAAAGAAGCACTCGGTAAATAATCCGTATTAATACAGAAAAGCCACCGTAATCGGTGGCTTTTTGTTGTCTGCAAGAAAGGGCTTAGACTAAGTCAAAACCAAATTTCTCTAGCAAAACCTGATAAGATGATTCTACCTGCGGAGGGATGTTCTGCTCGGTTTGAAATCCTTTCTCTGGATAGCTTTTTACGCGAGAGAAATCTTCCATTAGTGCTTCTAGCACCATCATTAATGGCATGTCTTCATTAATATATTCAAAAAACGGATGAGCCGTAGAGCTTACCTGGAGCAGGGAGTAGGGTGACTGCCACTGTTTTTCAAATGTCGCTATGGCTCTGCGTTCCATAAATGGTTTTTGCACCAGAATAAACGATGAGCAATGTTTTCCTTCCTCTTTCAATCGCTGCTCAGTAAAGCGAACGTTTTCTCCACTGTTGGTGGATTCAGTTTCGAGCAAAATTGCTTCACTGGGCACACCTGACATCTTGGCAATCTCGGCAAAAGTTTCCGCTTCGCTTTTTTCAAACAGTCCATCGGTAAAACGGCCTTCTCCCCCTGAAAATACAATCAAAGGCGCTAACTTTTGGTGGTACAGATTTGCTGCATGCTCTGCTACACGCACATCGTTACTGCACATCACAAGCAAACAGTCTGCGGGTTTCAGCTCATGTTTGAGTTGCATGTAATCCCAAAGTGTTTCTATGTGTCGATAGAGTTTCATAGCGCGTCCAAAGTTGAGTTGAAATGAAATTGATAGCCAAGTGAGAGTAGTTTGTCTGCGAGAATGCGTTTATCTGTTTGTTCTGTGACTGGTGGAAGAGGTATCTCACTTTCGCTCTTATTTATAGCGGCTTGGTAGAACTCCGCCTTGCTGACGGTATGCGGTGTGGTCACGTTAATGACTTGGTTACTTAAATTATCTAAAGCAAATTTGACCGCCGATACCGCATCATCTTGATGAAGCATATTAGCAGGCGCTTTACGACTGACTTGTTTTAGTCTCATAGCAAAGCGAGAAGGGTGCCTATCTGGGCCAATTAGCCCGCTACAACGCATAATGACGAAGTTAATATTAGAGTCGATAACATGCTGCTCGGCTTGTAGCATAATACGTGCATTGTCAGAGAAATAAGGGCTGTCGGCTGCTAAAGAGAGTGACGCATCTGCTTCTTCCATATCAGAAGCTAGGTTGGGATAAACCGTTGTAGAGCTAATCATAACGAGCTTTTCAACGTTGTTTTGCTTTGCTGCGTTTGCGAGCATTTGCCATTGTTGGGCGTATTCTTGTCCGCGTCCTTTACGAAAACCAGGGGGAAAAGCACCGACAACGTGAGTAATTTGATGTTGCTTAACCAACTCATCTAGCCGTTTCGCCGCGTTAAGTTGATTAAAATCGAATAATGCGGAGTGAGTTAATGAAGCGGGTAACTCGTTTAACCGAGCTTGGTTACGACGAGTAACGACAACGTGGTGTCCGTCTTTCATCAAAGTTTCTGCTAGCGGAGTTCCGAGCCAGCCTGCACCTACGATCAATGTATTTGCCATTTGGGTCTTCCTACTTACTTACTTATTTATGTCTGCTCGAATAGATTGAGCAGCTCTGCTTTGGCTTGTTGATGGAGGGGATCTGAATGCCATTTCTGATGTTGAATAAGGTCAACATTGACTTGCCAAGCCAGCTTTGTGAAATCATCCCCAACTCTTGTCAGTGTGTTCGGTGAATACGCGACTAAATGCTCTGGAAGAAAGCACCAACCAAACCCTTTATTCGCTAATTCCAACAAAATATAGTAGTTATCAGCGTACCAGATATCCGGGCTGAATGCTTGATTGAGACCACATGGCTCTGCGTTTTTGGAGCGTATGACCAGTTGACGATGTTGTTTGAGTTGATCAATGTGAGTGACGCGTTGCTGTGCCAGAGCGTGTGTTGAAGAGACATAGACATCGAACGCAATGTTACCAAGATTAGTGAAATCGATATGTCTTGGCATTTGTAAGTCACTCAAAATAATCCCAGTAGTGGCGCGCTCCGATTTGACCAATTCAATGATATCCGGACTTGAAGCTGTTAAGCATTCAACTTGCAAGTGTGGAAAGCGTTGCTCTAAATTTTTTAGCACGTCGGGCAAGCGAGTCAGAGGAATCCCTTCATCAATGGCTAAAACCAATTTATTAGTTGGTGTTGAAAAAAGCTGTGATGCTCTGTTGTTCAATCGGTCTAGTTGGCTGATTGCCGCTTGTGCATAAGGTATGAGCGCGAGACCACTCTCGGTTAATTTCGGATATCGACCAGAGCGATCAAATAGATCAACACCACAGTCGACCTCCATATTTATGATGTGTTGGCTGACTACGGATTGAGCTCGCCCCAGTTTTCTTGCCGCGCCTGAAAATGATCCGGTTTCTGATGTAGCAATGAAAGCTTGCAGTTGTTCGATGGTAAACATATCGCTTTTGCCGATGGTATCTAACTTTTTGTTATCTGAATAATAGATAAAATTCTAAGCATTGAGTAGAACTATTTGGACAGAGAAATATGACTCGTAACGAACGAATTTTTCATGCAGTACTTTTTGAGTTAATCGCACTCGCGATCATTGTGCCAGCGGCTTCATTGATCACCGGAAAGGGATCGAGTGATCTCGCGTTGGTTGGGATTGGGTTGAGCATGTATACCGTCGTGTGGAATTACATCTACAACTTGTACTTTGATAAGTGGTTTGGCAGCAATCGAACTGAGCGAAGTTTAGCGATGCGTTTTGGGCATACAATTGGATTCGAGGGAGGATTGATCTTTATCTCTATACCCGTCATTGCTTGGTTCTTAGAAATTACGCTTCTCCAAGCTCTGGTGTTGGAAGCTGGCTTCCTAGTGTTCTTCCTATTTTATGCCACAGGCTTTAATTGGTTGTACGACAAGGTGCAGCCATTTAGCAAAATGAAAAAACGATTAGCACCGCAGGTTTCGGCAGGAACAAAATGCAGGGACCAATAAAAAAACGCCACCGAATTCGGTGGCGTTTTTGTTCAAATTACACAGAAAGGACTCTTAAAATCTTATCCGCATGCTCTGCGACTTCAATACCTTCATCTGTTAAATAACCACCATCAGGCTGTGTACAAAGTTGCTTCTCGTATAGACGAGCAACGGCTGCCTGCATTTCTTCTGACGCGTCTGTATGAACTTTAATACCAGTTGCAGCACTACTTAAGTCGAACTGAAGAAGTAGGTTCAATTCGGCGATATGTTCAGCTGAATATTTCATAAATGATTCCTTTACGCTTTTTTTACCAAGCTAGTCTGAAAAGAAGAGTTGAGCAACATTAAACGATAAGAAGTGTTAAGTATGGCGCTATCAGGCTGATATAACGCAGGATCTTTGTTCGAAAGGCAGAATACTTGTTAAGTATCAATGATAGTTACGATTGCGAATGATAGTTGACCTTTATCGGTTGATCTCTCGATAACAACATTTTTAGTAAACATGTCAAATAGCGCTTGAAAAAGTAGGGAAATGGAGCGATTATCCGCGCCTCTTTAATTGTTTCTAAATGTTACACCACAATGAACTTCAATCAGTTTGACTCACTATTACCGCCTCAGGCTGCGGAACGCGCGGCTGAAGTGGGGGTAGGTAAAGCAACTAAAGCACCGATCAAATCTTTTTTATTGGCAATTTCTGCCGGACTTCATATTGGTATTGCGTTCATCTTTTACACCACGGTGACAACAGGTGCAGGCGACCTTCCATGGGGTATTACCAGGCTAATCGGTGGCCTAGCCTTCAGCCTTGGTTTGATTCTTGTTGTCGTTACAGGTGGTGAGCTTTTCACTAGCTCAGTATTAACATTGGTAGCGCGAGCCAGTGGAAAGATCTCGTGGCAAGCGCTAATCAAAAACTGGTTTGTGGTTTATTTCGGCAACATGGTTGGTGCTCTTTTGTTGGTAGCATGCATGTTGGTCACCAAGCAGTATATGTTTGATCACGGCCAAGTTGGCCTCAACGCGATGGCGATCTCTCAACACAAATTGCACCATGGTTTCTTTGCTGCTGTTGCGCTTGGCATCATGTGTAACGTGCTGGTGTGTATTGCTGTTTGGATGACGTTTAGTGGACGTACATTAACTGACAAAATAGCGGTCATGATTCTGCCAGTAGCTATGTTCGTGTCGGCAGGTTTCGAGCACTGTATTGCGAACATGTTCCAAGTACCCATGGCGATTGGAATCAAATATTTTGCACCGGAAGCATTTTGGCAAATGACAGGGGCGGATATTGCAAACTATGCGGACTTAAACATGATGGGGTTCATCGTAAATAACCTTATCCCTGTAACGATAGGGAACATCATTGGTGGCGGTGTATTCGTTGGTATGTGGTATTGGATGATTTATCTACGTGATGAAGACAAGCATTTACGATAAATCTAAAAGAATAAAAGAAAGGCGAGCCAAATGGTTCGCCTTTCTTTTATTCATGTCGATAAGTTTCACACAAATCGAGTGAGTTAAATCAGCTCTTCATTGATGCCAAAATCGGTTGGGAGCCAATGAGAAGTCACTTCCTTTGGTTCTTGAACGAGCCAGTCCAGAGGTGCATCGGATAGGAGTTCATCGTAATTTTCTTTGATCATTAAGACATCCATGTACGTCTCTCCAAGTTTGTGGTCACTATCTTTACTCTAAAATTAGAATATGTCAGGCAAGTGATCAAAGCATGACGATTAGATTGATCACTTATGCTGCTATGTTTCTGGTTGCGTATGGGTTTAGGGTGTTTATCCACATTTTCTGTGGATAACCTGTCTCAAAGGCCGTGCGTATCTAAACTTGCAAAGAAAATTTCATAAAATTAGAGGCTTATACTCGAGAGAATTCTGTCTGACTTTTCTCCAGAAAGCATCTTGATGAATGTTTAAAGAATGGATGAGTGATTCAGTTAAAAGTGCGTTTGACTTGATAATACATGCCCTTCAACTGGCTTTGTTCACACGCTTAAACTATCTATGAGTTTTGGTAGGTTCTGGTTGTTGGATTTTTATTTTGATCCGGCCTTCTTTCGTTTGTACCCAGCTCAGTGTCATCTCCAGCGTAATAGCGACGGAGGTACTCAACATGACGAAAATAGCCAGCATAATCACTAACTGATATTTAATTGCAACCATCGGGCTTGCGCCTCCTAGAATTTGACCAGTCATCATGCCTGGCAAGGTAACCAGCCCTGTAGTGGCCATAGAGGCTAAAGTTGGAGCAAGTGACTTTCTAAGGGCCTCTTGAATGAAGGGGAATGATGCATAACGAGGAGAGGCACCAAGTGAGATAGCAGCCTCGTATTCTGATTGTCTCTGTTCAAAAGCCGTAAATAAATTCTGCAGTGCGATGATGTTACTACTTAAGCTGTTACCCAATAGCATGCCCGCAAGTGGGATCATATACTGGGCGTTGTAAATAGGGGATGGCTGCACTAGGCCTGCGGTAATCGCTATAAGAAGTGGAATTAGACCACAGGTTAAGCCTGTAAGCAGAGGAAGCATGAGTGGCTTTTTAGGTAGACGAGCTTTTCCTGCAATTGAGCTTGCACCAATCAGTAGCATGATGGCAAGCCAAAGTATATTGATAAGTAAGCTGTTTAATTGAAAAAGATATTCTAAATACACGCCAATCAATATGAGCTGAAGTGTCATACGAATAACACTGATTATCGTGTCTTTCGCAATCCCTAATTTGTAGCGGGCATTAATAAAGAAGGGAACCAACAAAATCAGACCAAACAATGCCAGTTTGGTCCAACTTATATCCACCACGCTATCCATAATCGCTCCTCGAAAATCCGCGAATAATTGTAACTAAGCTCCTCCTTTATATGAACATCAATGTGCATTTTTTGATGTTCTCAACGTAAACCTTCAGCGCTATTCTTGTCATTATTTAGCATCATTTTATTTACAATTTATTATCTTTTGACGGGTTTTTAAGCCAATTTATGACCCGTTAATTACTATCCAAATGTAACTTATGTTTGGTAAATGTTGTTGTTTTAACAATTGGTTAAAAGACTTATTTTGTCACATCTGTTCATGTTTTTTAATAAATAACATCAATCAATCACATCTCTGGATGAGCTCAAAAAAGTGTTGAATTACAAGGCCTGAGAGCTCTTATTTGATTGAACCTTACTATTAGTATGGTCTAACATTTTCCATTAGAGATTGTAAAAAACTTAAGCTTGGTTACGCGGGCTTTTCAATAACACTAGATACAAAATAGGCAAATGTATGAGTGATGTTAATAAAATTGAGAGTGGTGAAAAACGCTCCCTGGAGTGGAAGTCGTTCCTCTTCATTGCAGTTGTTCTCTTCCCAATTCTGAGTGTGGCTTTTGTCGGCGGTTATGGGTTCATCGTTTGGATGTTGCAAGTGTTCTTCTTTGGACCTCCAGGCGCGCACGGCATGTAAGCCTGTGAGCTCATAACCACACTTTTGAAAAGATTTTAAGAGAGCAAATAATGAAATCATTAATCATTAAACTGTGGCGTACCATGACGCGCCCAGCTGTACATATCAGCCTAGGTGTGCTGACTATGGGCGGCTTCATTGCTGGTGTTATCTTTTGGGGTGGCTTTAACACCGCTCTAGAAGCAACCAACACAGAAGAATTCTGTATTAGTTGTCACACAATGCGTGACAACGTGTACGTTGAGCTGCAAGAAACGGTTCACTGGAAAAACCATTCAGGTGTTCGTGCTACTTGCCCTGACTGTCACGTTCCTCATAACTGGACAGACAAAATTGCTCGTAAAATGCAGGCATCTAAAGAGGTATTTGCGCAGGTATTTGGCAACTACGATGAACCGGGTGTGTTCGAAGAGCGTCGTATCGAACTTGCGAAACACGAATGGGATCGTTTCTCGGCAAACAAATCTTTAGAGTGTAAGAACTGTCACAACTATGAATCGATGGATTTCGAGCAAATGTCTCCAACCGCTCGTATCCAAATGAAGCAAGCAGCAGAGAAAGATCAAAGCTGTGTTGACTGTCATAAAGGTATCGCGCATAACCTGCCAGCAGGTATGGACAGCATCGGCGGTATCGTGGGTGACCTAGAAGGTATGACTTCAAATACAGATTACTCTGTAGGTCAGCAACTAGTGAGTGTTCGTCACCTACCTATTTACTTTGATGCACAAGGCACTAAAGAAGCCGGTCTTCTTAACCCAGCATCGACCGTTAAAGTTCTTAAAGACAAAGGCGAGTTTGTTGAAATCGAAATCGATGGCTGGCGTAAAGCGAAAGGTTTTGGTCGCGTAATTCAAGAAGACTTCGGTAAGAACATTGCGACTGCGTCTCTGATGAAAGAAGCAGCGACAGATAGCAACATTGTGACGACTGGTGAGAAAAAAGTGGATGAGCTAACGGGTCTTCCATGGGAAAAAGTGGCAGCGAAAGTATGGCTTAAGAAAGAGTCTATGCTGAACGACATCAATCCTGTTTGGGAAAAATCTCGTGAAGCGTACAAAACCAACTGTTCAGTATGTCACACGCAACCTGCGGAAGCGCACTTCGACGCGAACACCTGGCCAGGTATGTTCGACGGTATGTTGGCGTTCGTTAACCTAGATACAGACAGTGAAGCCCTGATCTTGAAGTATCTACAGAAACACTCTTCAGATTATGCTGAAGGTCACCACTAATAAGCGTCGGATTGGAGTAATTTAAATGGCTATTACACGAAGAAGTTTTCTTAAAGGTGTAGCAACCACAAGTGCAGCGTCAGTTATTGGTCCTAGCTTATTGGCGTCCGCCTCTGCCAATGCGGTTGAGACGACAGGTACTTGGAAAGTAACAGGTTCTCACTGGGGCGCGTTCCGCGCCCACATCTACGCGGGTAAAGTTCAAGAGATCAAACCGCTAGAGCTAGACAAAAACCCAACAGAAATGTTGAACGGCATCAAGGGTATTATCTACAGCCCTTCACGTGTGCGTTACCCAATGGTTCGTCTAGATTGGTTGAAGAAACATAAATACAGCGCCGATACTCGCGGTAACAACCGTTTCATCCGCGTGACTTGGGATGAAGCGCTAGATTTGTTCTACCGCGAACTAGAACGTATTCAAAAAGACTACGGTCCATGGGCGCTACACGCAGGTCAAACGGGTTGGAACCAAACAGGTTCATTCAACAACTGTACCGCGCACATGCAACGTGCAGTAGGTATGCACGGCAACTTCATCACTAAAGTAGGTGACTACTCGACGGGTGCAGGTCAAACCATCATGCCTTACGTACTTGGTTCAACCGAAGTTTACGCACAAGGTACGTCTTGGTCTGAAATCCTAGAGAACTCTGACAACATCGTTCTTTGGGCTAACGACCCAGTGAAAAACCTTCAAGTAGGTTGGAACTGTGAAACGCATGAATCATTCAAGTACCTAGCACAGCTAAAAGAAAAAGTTGCGAAAGGTGAGATCAACGTTCTGTCCGTAGACCCAGTGAAGAACAAGACTCAGCGCTACTTAGAGAACGATCACTTGTACATCAACCCGCTGACAGACGTAGCGTTCATGCTTGCTGTGGCGCACGTGCTGTACAACGAAGACTTGTACGATAAGAAGTTCATTGATACTTACTGTCTAGGCTTTGAAGAGTTTATTCAATACGTTCAAGGTAAGACAAAAGACAAAGTAGAGAAAACACCAGAGTGGGCTGCGGCTATCTGTGGCGTGAAAGCGGACAAGATTCGCGAGTTCGCACGTATGCTAGTCAGTGGCCGTACACAGATCCTGATGGGTTGGTGTATTCAGCGTCAAGAGCACGGTGAGCAGCCATACTGGGCAGCGGCTGTGGTTGCTGCAATGGTTGGTCAAATCGGTTTACCTGGCGGTGGTATCTCTTACGGTCACCATTACTCAAGTATCGGTGTACCTTCAACTGGTTTCGCGGGCCCTGGTGGTTTCCCTCGTAACCTTGACCAAGGTATGAAGCCGAAGTGGGACAACAACGACTTTAACGGTTACAGCCGTACTATCCCAGTTGCACGTTGGATCGACTGTCTGCTTGAGCCAGGCAAAGAGATCAACTACAACGGCGGTAAAGTCAAACTGCCAGACTTCAAGATGATGGTGATCTCGGGTTGTAACCCATGGCACCACCATCAAGATCGTAACCGCATGAAGAAAGCGTTCCGCAAACTTCAAACGGTTGTAACGATCGAGTTTGCTTGGACTGCAACATGTCGTTTCTCGGATATCGTTCTACCTGCGTGTACGCAATGGGAGCGTAACGACATCGACGTATACGGTTCATACTCGAACAAAGGTCTGATTGCGATGCATCGTCTCGTCGATCCATTGTTCCAATCTAAGCCTGATTTCCAAATCATGAGTGAACTCACTCAGCGTTTTGGTCGCCGCGAAGAATACACTCGTGGTATGAGCGAGATGGAATGGATCGAAAGCCTATACAACGATTGTAAGAAAGCGAACGAAGGTAAGTTTGAAATGCCAGAATTCAACGAGTTCTGGGAGAAGAGCGTACTAGACTTCGGTGAAGGTAAACCTTGGGTTCGTCACGCGGACTTCCGTAAAGACCCTGAGCTTAACCCTCTAGGTACACCGTCTGGCTTCATCGAGATTACATCACGTAAGATTGGCCGTTACGGTTACGAACACTGTCAAGAGCACCCAATGTGGTTCGAAAAATCAGAGCGTTCACACGGTGGCCCTGGTTCAGATAAATACCCATTCTGGTTGCAGTCTTGTCACCCAGACAAGCGTCTGCACTCTCAAATGTGTGAATCTGAAGAGTTCCGTGCAACTTACGCGGTACAAGGTCGTGAGCCTGTTTACATCAACCCAGCGGATGCGAAAGCGAAAGGCATCAAAGACGGTGACTTAGTGCGCGTATTCAACGGTCGTGGTCAGCTATTAGCTGGTGCTGTTCTTACTGACAGCTACCCACGTGGCGTTATTCGTATCGAAGAAGGTGCATGGTACGGTCCTCTAAACGAGAAAGAGGGCGCAATCTGTACTTACGGTGACCCTAACACGCTAACGCAAGACATTGGCTCTTCTGAACTTGCGCAGGCGACTTCTGCGAACACATGTATCGTAGACTTCGAGAAGTTCACCGGCAAAGTACCGCCAGTGACTTCATTCGGTGGTCCAATCGAAGTTGCTTAATTAATGCAATTCACATCAATCGAAATACCAGCCTTCGGGCTGGTATTTTTTAACCAAAATTTCAGTGAGCGTTATCTCAATAATAAATTTGTGACGCTAAACGACAGTAGGATTCGTGACGTTGATAACGAATTGGGTGGGACAAGCAGGGGATAATGAACCAAGCTAAACAATAATAATTAAGTGAGTAGACTCTTTATGGCTCAGAGCATTCAATTGGCAAATCACATTGAGATCACTGTGAATAACAACGACTTCCAAGTTGAAGTTGAGGGTAATCAATTACATTTTTCTTTTGCTGGGCTTCACAATAAAACGTTTACCGACCGTGAAGTGTTGTTCGAGATGTCGTTTTTGTACGAGCACGAGGCCAACGTGATTGGCGATGGCTTCCAAATGCTGGCGCAAACAGCGGGAACGGTTAGCCATCCCGTTGATATTGGTCGCTGTCCAGACAACAACCCTTCTTATCGAATCTATCCCAAAGATGCCCCTAAGCGTTACTACAACTATTTAGTGGTGGAAGGCTCGGCTGGCTACACATTATTTGGCTTCACATCATGTCATCGCTTTGCGGGCTATTTTGATGTTGTACTGCGTGATGGACACTGGGTTTTATCGGCCGCGATTGATGGTGAGTTTACTCAAGTGGCGGATTGGGAAAGTAATCAACTTGAATCCGTGGCGGTACTCTGCGGCCAATCTCTGTCTGAGCTTTATCAAATCTATGGAGAGATGATTGCAGAGCATCATCCTGTTCGCCAAGGTGTGACACAAGATGCGCCTGTCGGTTGGTGTTCGTGGTATGCCTACTACGCAGACGTGACAGAGCAAAACATCATGCAGAACGTTGATTGCATGCAAGATAAGCTTGAAGACCTAGAGTGGGTACTTCTGGATGATGGCTATCAAGCCTTTATGGGCGATTGGTTAACCCCATCGGATAAGTTTTCTGGTGGTGTGAAAGAGCTCATTCATAGTATCCGTGCAAAAGGCAAAAAGCCGGCGATTTGGATGGCGCCCTTTATTGCTCAACCTGAGTCGGAGATCTTCAAACAACACCCAGAGTGGTTTGTTCGTCACAAAGATGGAAGCTTACTTAAAGCAGAAGATGTCACATACGGTGGTTGGCGCTGCACGCCTTGGTACATACTCGATACCTCAAACCCAGAAGTACAAGACCATCTGACGAATGTAGTCTCTGTCATGAGACAAGAGTGGGGCGTTGAATTGTTCAAGCTAGACGCGAACTATTGGGGCACTTTGAAAGGTGTGCGTAAACAGTCTGGTATTACCGGCGTTGAGGCGTATCGCTTAGGAATGGAAGCGATTGCTAAAGGCGCTGGTGAGGCGTGGCTTTTAGGTTGCAACGCGCCAATGTGGCCATCTCTAGGGCTTGTGGATGCAATGCGTGTTTCTGATGACGTAGAACGCCATAGTCGTCGTTTCGAGCAGATAGCCAAAGAAACCTTTTACCGTAGTTGGCAGCATCGAAAACTGTGGCAAATTGACCCGGATTGCGCGACATTCACGTCATTAGCTAATCAAGCCGCATCCAGAGAAGAGTATGAATTTCATCGCACGGTGTTATTGGCGTGTGGTGGTTTGCTGCTGTCTGGCGATCCGCTCCCTGAGATTACGCCATTTGCAAAGAAGACATTGGCTAAGCTCATGCTACGTCAACAACGTAACCAAGAGTCAGCAAAGTTCACGGCTTTGAGTTTAAATCATGCGTTTTTAAAACTAACGACGAAGAATGACCTTCACTGCTTGTTTAACTATGCCAGCTACGGGGCGATGGAATTTACGCTGACGTCTGATCAACCGATGGATTGGTATGATTACTGGACAGGAGAAAAGCTAAACCAAGAACCTTGTCAGTTATTAATGGTGAGCGTTGATAAAGGGTTAAATGCGAAAGCGATCGTCACGGCATAACGTGAACCAAATCGTTCGATTATAAAAACAAGAAAGGAGCCTACTGTGGCTCCTTTTTCGTTTTGACGTCCTGAGCGTCAGAACTCGAATAAAAAGTAATACCCGTATCCAACGATAAAAGCAGGAATGGACGAATAAATAGTCGCGACCAAAGCGGCTTTCGGTGCCATTGCAATGGCGGGGAATAGGGCGTCACCATCGTTAGATATCGCATTGGCTAGTTGCGCGGACAGTGGAGCAGCACCAGAAATGTATAGGCTAGTGACTAAAATTTGCGGTCCGCAACCAGGTAGCATACCAATGGCTAAGCCAGCTAATGGCATCCAAATTCCCCAATGAGAAAAGGTTTCTACGAGATTGATTCCAGAAAAATAGGTTGTCAGTTCAAACGCCAGAAACGCCACGATCACCCAAGCACTGACGAAATTCGTATCTTGGGCTGCTTTTTGAATCGGGTGTGAGTCCACAATTTTTTCATCTTCAGAGACCGTTGACTGATAATCGCCGAGCTCTTTTGTCATCGCCCACAACGACATTGTGATCACCGCGAAGATAGCGCCCAGCCATTCAATGGTATTGGCCTGCAAAGACAACAGCTGATTAATATCGATTTGGAAAGACATTAACACAGCAACGACGCTGGCAGGCACAATAAGCCATTTCCAAAACGCGCCTTGTAGATTGATTGCACGTTGTTCAAGTGGCGTGTGACGGTCTGTCTGGTGTTGGCAACAAGCATGTGTCTGAGGCGCTTCTTTTGGTTCTGGGCGCAGAAAGTTATCAGCATGAAAAGCATTAACGACCAACCCTGAAAGAGTACCCACGATAATGCCCAATCCAACCACGCCTACACCAACACTAGGTTTGGCGGCGAGAAGCAAAAAGGCAGCGTCACCCATTGTTGAAGTAAGTACCGCGACAATCGCACCAAATCCTACTCGGCCACTAATAAATTGCGTTGTCACAACAATAGCGCCACCACAGCCAGGCAAAGCGCCCAATAAAGAAGCAAAGAAAACCTGATGATTACGCGAGCGGTGGTAGAGCTCGGTAATTCGATTGGTTTTCGACATAAAGTTTGAAAGATAATGATAAATTGCCAAGGTGGCGGCAACATAGCATGACACCGCCCAGAATGAGTCGGATAGCGTCTGTACGGCAACGTCACGTGTATTTTCATTGCCTAGCAAAATGAGCATGACGATAGGGATCAGCAATCGCTTATAAGCTAAACGAAACTGAGTAGGCTGAAACAACTGTTGTGCAGAGTGTAAAAATTGGGTCGCGTTCATCGTTTACTCAAATGCAAATAGGAATAATTATCATTATATGTAAATGAGATTTATTCGCAATAGCATTGTGAACTTTTCTTCGTGTCAAACTCTCTGAAATCAGGTAAAGTATCGGCCTTTGTGAGCAAACACGCCCTAATTAACTGTATTAGGCGGCGTATAAAATTGACTTGAATAGGAAGAAACATGATTCTAGTTGTAGGTCATAAGAACCCAGACAGTGACAGTATTTGTAGTGCACTCGTTGCAACTGAACTTCTAAAAGCGCGTGGCGTTGAAGCTATGCCAATTCGCCAAGGCGAAATCAACCGTGAAACTCAGCACATCCTAGAAGTTGCTGGCGCTGAAGTTCCTGAGCTTCGCACATCAGTTGCGGGTGAGACCGTTTGGCTAGTAGATTACTCAGATCTAGCACAAGCACCAGACGATATCGCAGAAGCTGAAATTGCGGGTATTGTTGACCACCACCGCCTAGGTGACGTGATGACAGTAAACCCAATGGAAGCATGGATCTGGCCTGTTGGTTGTACCAACACTGTTCTATTCAACATGTTCAAGATTGAAGGTCACGCGATTACTCCACAAATCGCTAAGCTAATGATGTCAGCAATTCTATCTGACACAGTAGGCTTCGCTTCTCCAACTTGTACACAAAAAGACAAAGATGCCGTTGCTGAGCTAGCGGTAATCGCAGACGTACAAGATGTTGACGCATTCACTAAAGATCTTCTAATTGCTAAGACAAACATCGAAGGTCTATCTGCTGCTGAGCTTGTTGAGAAAGACCTTAAAGGTTACCCATTCAACGGTCGTGATGTAGTAGTAGGTCAGGTTGAGCTTGCAACACTAGAGCAAGTTGACGGTATGATCGAAGCACTAGAAGCGGATCTAGAAGCGCGTTGCGAAAAAGACAATCTTGCATTTGCTGCTGTAATGCTAACAGACATCACGACTGCTCAAACTCGTCTTCTATACAAAGGTGAGTGGGCTGAGAAGCTTGTTAAGCACGAAAAAGACGGCATGCTAATGATGGAAAACACGCTAAGCCGTAAGAAGCAAGGTTGGCCTTGGCTTCAAACTGAGCTAGCTTAATTTTCTAGCATATACTTTAAATGCCCGCCTAGCTGCGGGCATTTTTCTATGGGAAATAGGAGACGAATATGTCTGAGCAACTGACCCAAGAGCAGATGGATACCATCAATCGTTACAACGAAGAGCAACGTTTAAAGTACTGCGTAAAAGAGATTGTGGCGAATCGTAAAGTTTGGATTCTGAAAGATGAACATGGCTGTGTCATGTTAAATACAGAAGATGATGATTGTGTACCAGTATGGCCAAACGAAGAGTTTGCTTTGCAATGGGCTAATGGTGATTGGGAAGATTGCGAGCCAGAAGCGATCTCTCTAAACAAGTGGCACAGTCGTTGGACCTCTGGTCTAGAGGATGACGAGCTATCGATTGTTGTATTCCCAAATCAAAATGAAGAAGGGGTCGTATTGTTTCCTGACGAGTTTGATTTCGAACTGCGCAAACAAGCGAGCCGCCGCTAATTTTTCGATTCGTGTCCATTTAATAAAGAAGCCTGCTTTAACGCAGGCTTCTTTACATTTGTGCGATGACATCTTTGATAGGCTATTTTGTTTGGTGGCTTGGCGCCTTATAGAAGTGGCTTTCGACTAGGCGTTGAGTAATCGGGTGTTCTGGGCTAGTGAGTACCTGGTTAGTTTCGCCAAACTCGACCACTTCACCTTCATGCATCACCATCACTTTGTCAGTAATGTGCTTAACAATGCCAATGTGTTGAGATACATACACAAATGACAATCCCATCTCTTCTTGCAACTCGAGGAATAAGTTAATGATCTGTGAGCGCATTGCCATATCCAAACCGTTTAACGCCTCGTCAGCGACAATGATGGAAGGTTGAAGAATAAGCGCACGAGCTAAACACACACGCTGTTTTTGGCCTGCCGCTAGCATTTGTGGGTAAAAATAGGCGTGTTCAGGCAACAATCCGACGCGGAGTAGGGTGTTCTTCACACGCTGCATGCGTGCATCTGGCGGCATGTTGGTGTTTCGCTTTAATGGACCTTCCAAAATACGGCCAATCTGGATACGCGGGTTGAGCGATGTGTTTGGATCTTGGAAAATCATGCGAATGAGCTTACAGCGTGTCGCGTAATCTTTGTGCTCCAATCGTTCGCCATTTACACGGATCTCTCCGGAGCTTGGCTCTACAACGCCTGCAAGCATACGGGCAAGAGTGGATTTTCCTGAACCGTTTTGGCCAATAAAACCGATAGTTTGCCCTGGCTCTAACGTAAAGCTCACCGGTTTGACAGCCTCATTAACCTGACGTTTGAATAGTCGGGAGCGCGTAACAAACTGCTTCGATAAATTATCGACTTCAAGTAACGCACTCATGACTTTTTCTCCGTGTTCAATGGAAAGTGGCAGTTAAATTTATGATTCTTAATTCGTCTGGTGTGTGGAATTTCAACACATTGTTTCTGCGCATACGGGCAACGTGGACCGAGTCGACAACCGATGGGCAGATGCTGCAATGGCGGAATCGATCCCGGTAGGGATTGGAGTTTTTGCTTGTGTGGTACCCAATCATTAAAGTCTGGCATCGCTTTAAGCAAGGCATCTGTATACGGGTGCTTGGGTGCCGCAATGATTTTACTGGTATCGGCAGACTCTACCGACTGACCACAATACATTACCGTAATGCGGCCCGCCCATTGTGTGATGGTCGCTAAGTCGTGACCGATAAGCAGAATGGTCGTGTTATTGAGCTGGTTCATACGGCTCAATAAACGCAATATTTGCGATTGGGTAATCGGGTCTAAGTCGTTGGTTGGTTCATCTGCGATCAGCAACTTTGGTTTGGTCGCTATCGCCATGGCAATCATGACTTTTTGACACTCACCATCGGTCAGTTCATAAGGATAGCTACCCATTAAACGCTTGTGATCTTTAATGCCTACTTTATGCAGAAGCGCGATGGCCTGTTTTTTACGCCATTTAAATCGCTCCCACCATTTCCCTTCAAACGCACGAGATGGAATGGACTCGATCAATTGACGTCCCACTTCTTCTGAAGGGTCAAGACAAGTTGAAGGCTCTTGGAAAATCATCGCAATATCACGAGCAATGACGCGCCGACGCTCTTTTGGCGTAAGCTGAAGCAAGTCAATATTGCCAAGGCGCATACGGTCCGCGGTAATGCGCCAGTTATCTTTACTTACCCCGACAATCGCTTTTGCAACTAAGCTTTTCCCTGAACCAGACTCACCTACAAGACCACGAATCTCACCTTCATTCAAAGTTAGGCTCATTCGGTCCACGGCTTTGACCAACCCTTGAGGGGTTTCAATCTCAATAGTCAAATGTCGAATATCTAACAACGGCATTATTCGATCCCCGCATTAAGCGCTTGACGTACACCTTCACCTACTAAGTTTAGGGTAATAACGGTAAACATGATGGTTAGGCCGGGTAGGGTTACGGTCCAAGGTGCAATATAAATCAACTCGACAGAGTCACCTAATATCGCTCCCCACTCAGTACTTGGTGCTTGTGCGCCTAAGCCAAGAAAGCCCAGCGCAGTAATATCTAAAATCGCAGCAGACAGCGCGAGCGTGATTTCAGCAGCAATAACCGTCAATATGTTGGGAAGAATTGAACTCCACAGTAAGTAGAAATCATTAGCGCCATCAAGGCGTGCCGCCATGATGTAGTCTTTTTCAACTTCGGTGTGGACTGCGATATAAACAGAACGAATAAAACGCGGAATCAATGCCAAGCAGATCGCGAGTAAAATGTTGAACCCACCAAAACCTAGAAATGCCACAAAAATGATTGCTAATAACAGCGAGGGAATCGACATGACAGTATCGAGCAAGTGATTGAGGGTACTTGAGAGTAAGCCTTTCGTCATACCTGCTAATACGCCAATCAAACAACCTACGACCGCGGCAATCGCAGTGATGGCAACGGCTGCACCAAATGTAAGTTGAGAGCCCATGATCAAGCGTGACAGAATGTCTCGGCCTAAGTCATCGGTTCCCAAAAAGTAATCAACCGTTCCTGCTGGGGCCCATGATGGCGGCACAAGCAATTCGCCTGACTGTGCTTGGGCATCAAACGGCGCAAGCAGTGGCGCAAAAATGGTAATTAGGACGATAAATACCAAGCACCATAGGCCAAACATGGCTAGCCCGTTGGCGCGGTAACTTCGCCAAAATCGCTCAAACTGAGTTGGAATGCGCTCTTCCTGATAAACGTTATTTGTTAGCATACCATTCCTTTCGAACTAGAGGGTTAATCATCGCGCCAATCAAATCAGAGAGAATATTAGCGGTGAGAACCAAAGTTGCAAGTACCATCACGCCAGCTTGGATTGATGCATAATCTTGGTTTGCCAATGCATCTAACAACCAACGACCAATACCTGGCCAGTTAAAAATAGATTCAGTGATGATAGCCAAGGTAATCATACTGGAAAGTTGAACACCGACTTTGGGGATGATAGGCGGTATTGCATTACGCAAGACATGTTGAGTAACGATCTCGCGGTTAGAGAGACCTTTGATTCTCGCTGCACGAATGTAGTTTTGGCTCATCACTTCCGCCACCGAAGAACGCATTAGTCCGACAACCTGCGTGGTTGGAGCCAAAGCGAGCACCAAACATGGCAGCACCATATGCTCAATGACGCTTTGCAGTGCGTGAGCGCGGTATTCACCTTTCGCCATGAAAGCGTCGATAATGGCAAATCCGGTTACATGATCAATTTCGTACAGCAGGTCATACCGTCCTGCCACGGGAAAGAGTTGGTATTCCAATGAAAAAACCATGATAAGTAGCAGAGCCACCCAAAAAATTGGAGCGGAATAACCAGACATCGACATGAATGAAATGCTGGTGTCGAGCCATTTACCTTGCTTCATCCCAGCAACGGTTCCAAGCGGAATACCGATCAAAAGGGACACCAAAAAGGCAAAAAAGCACAGTTCCAAAGTGGCAGGGAATACGACGGCGAGCTCGTCATAAATCGCGTTGCCGTTTTTACTTATGCCAAAATCAAGCTGAGAAAGGTTGATTAAGTAAGTTTGCCAACCAGACCAAAAATCAACGTTTGCCCAGTGCGAGAGAGGGTCAAGGCGCAGCAGAGAAAAGCCCACTAATGTGAGGATCATCAAAGTGATGAAAAATAGGTTAAAGCGTCGAACGGTATACCAAAACATCAGTGAATTCTCTCAACTCTATCAAACGGTTGGGCATTGAAAGGGCTTGATTTGAAGCCTGTCAGTGATTTGTCGTGAACACGGAATTGCACACCATGTGCCAGAGGAATTACCGGGAATTCTTGATTTAAAATGTTCTGCGCTTGGCGATATAGGTTCAGACGGTAACGCGGTTCTTGGGTTTCCAATGCCAAATCGAGCAAGAAATCGAAATCATCGTTACACCACATCGATACGTTGAGGCCAACGCGATCAGACTCACAAGATAATAACGGGCGGAAAAAGTTGTCAGGGTCCCCGGTATCACCAATCCAACCAGTTAAAAGTAAATCGATGTCGTTGATGTTCTCTAAATCCACACGTTCGAATCTATCATCGGTTAGCAACGTTAACTCAACCCCAATATCGGCAAAATTCGCTTGGATTAGCTCCGCGGTCTTGCGAGGACTTGGGTTAAAGGCGCGTGGTTCAAGTGGTACCCACATGGTCAGCTCTAGACCGTCTTCATAGCCAGCATCACGGAGAAGTGCTAATGCATAGTTACGGTCATAACGAATTTTTACGCTGTCCTTTTGATAGGCCCATGAATTAGGCGGTAGCAATGTATAAGCTTGCGAGCCAGTTCCGTAGTAAACCGAATCTAAAATGTTCTGACGGTTAATCGCTAAGTTAAGTGCTTGGCGGACGCGAGCATCACTAAGTGCAGTCGTTTCAGTGTTGATCGCAATAAAGGATACGTTGTTGGCTGGCGTAGCAGTTAGCTCAAGATTGTCATTTTCTTGAATAACGGGTATTTGGCTTGAAATAGGCGAAGAGAGCACATCACACTCGTTTCTTAAAAGTTTCGCCAAGGTACCAGTGCCTCTGTGAGAGATATCGAACACCACTTGTTCCATTTTCGCGGGTGACTTCCAGTAGTTAGAGTGACGTTCCAAACGAATCAAGTCGTTCACTTGGTATTCTTTTAGCTGATATGGGCCGGTACCGATAGGAAGTTGGTCGATTTCTTCTTTATGATCTTTTGCTGCCAGTTGCTGTCCGTACTCCGCAGACAATATGACAGCATGGCTGGTGGCAATATTTGCCAAGAAGGAAAAATTTGGCTGAGATAAGGTAAACCTTACCGTATGCTCGTCAATCGCAGTCACGTCTTGCAGTAGGTTTTGAAAATCTAACCCTGCAAACCATGGATAAAAACCACCACCTACTTGGTGAAAAGGATGGTCTACATCAATGATTCGCTTGAAGCTAAATACCACATCCTTTGCATTCAATGGGCGAGTGGGAGTGAACCAGGATGTGGTTTGGAATTGAACATTACGTTTAAGCTTAAACGTGTATTCCGTTCCTGACTCATTCACAGACCAACTCTCAGCAATATTTGCAACTGGCTGATGTGATTTAGGATCGAGCGTGAGCAGCGTATCGTACAACTGCGGGCTCAGTGCCTCTGCGGTAATACCGCTATCAATAAGCTGAGGGTTAAACGTGGTTGGCTTACCTTGTCCGCAAAACACAAAGCCAGCTTTGCGAATGTCATTGTGGTCAATTTCATCACCACAAGCGGTCAGTAGGCTAATCCCAATAAGGCTCAGCGATAATCTTATAAAAGCATTCATAATATGAAATGTTCATTGGATCTTGCTTGTTTCATTTGATCTTACTCTTTCAGAGCTAACAAGCGAAAATGATCTCGCTAATTTATCACCTTTGTGAACTCGCTCCAAACATAAAATCCATACACTGTAAGGTGTTATGCTTGAAAGACATACAAATTAGAGCGCTGTCACTCGCTCGCTAACCGAACAAGCACCTTCGACCAAGCTAGCTTTGCCCGACTAAACCATATTTTCTAACCATCCCTCGTAATTGGTGGTAGCTCAAACCAAGTAGCTCGGCTGCTTGTCGTTGATTAAACTTGGCCTCTTCCAATGCGCGATTGAGTAAGTGGATGTCTTGCTCTTCTTGCCACTGTTTATAGTCTAGAGGGAATTGAACTGCGCTGCTTGGTGCTTCCTCTTCTTGCTGCTGCTCGCCTTGCTCGGCATTATGACCAAGCGTGTTATTCCAAACTGTTTCAAAAGGATTGAAAATCAGTTCATCAATTGGATCGGCATTGAGACCATGTTGGTAAATAGCACGTTCAATCACGTTTTTTAGTTCACGGACATTACCTGGCCATTCATATTCAAGAAGCGAATGCTGTGCTTTTGAGGTAAAACCGACAAAATATTCGAGCTGAAGTTCACGGCACATCTTCATCGCGTAGTGCTCTGCTAAAGACAGGATGTCTTCCTTTCGTTCACGAAGAGGAGGCAGCATGATGACGTCAAACGCTAAACGATCGAGTAAGTCGGCACGGAAATCGCCTTGTTCCGCCAATTTTGGTAAGTCCGCATTGGTTGCACAAACAAGTCGAACATCCGCATTGAGAGCGGTATGACCGCCAACTCGTTCATATTCACCATATTCGATGACACGCAACAGCTTTTCTTGAACTAAAAGTGGTGCGGTGGCCAATTCGTCAAGAAACAAAGTGCCGCCTTCGGCGCGTTCGAAACGTCCTTTATGCTTGCCCTTAGAACCTGTAAAAGAGCCGGATTCATGACCAAATAGCTCTGAATCTATTAGTCCTTCGCTTAAGGTCGCACAGTTGAGTGATAGTAGTGGCTTATCCCAACGTCTTGATAAATAATGCAAACGCTGAGCGATGAGCTCTTTACCCGTTCCTCGTTCACCAATAATGAGGACTGGACGCTCAATAGGCGCAAGTTGTGATACTTTATCTAGTACGGCGAGAAAAGCAGGTGATTCACCAATCAGGTTTTGCTTCATAAAGTCCTTCTTATTTAACAGCCGAGCCATGATTTACATATGGAGTTGGTGAATTTCACCAACAGTTGGTGAAAAACATCATAGCATAATAGCGCATAACGACAACAAAATGCATAAACTTCTGATTTTAAATGTAATTTTAAGTTGGCATGCTACTTGTAATGTATTCAGGGAGACGCAAGGTCAATCACCACCTTGTCGAGTTTTAATAGGAAAAAAGAGGAGTTCCGTTATGGGTATTTTTTCTCGATTTGCAGATATCGTTAACTCAAACATCAGTGCATTGCTGGACAAGGCGGAAGATCCTGAAAAAATGATCCGTCTTATCATTCAAGAAATGGAAGACACACTTGTTGAAGTGCGTACTAACTCGGCTAAAGCGATTGCAGACAAAAAAGAGTTGGCTCGTAAAGTTGAAACGTTAGAAGAGCAAATTGGCGAGTGGAGCCAAAAAGCGAGCCTAGCGTTGGTAAAACAGCGTGAAGATTTGGCTCGTGCAGCATTAATTGAAAAGCAAAAGCTTGAGCAAGTGATTAAAGGCCTTCACACTGAGCAGACGTTAGTAGAAGAAACGATCGACAAGCTTACAGGCGAGATCGGTAAGTTAGAAAGCAAAATTGCAGAAACGCGTGCAAAACAGCAAGCACTAGCAATTCGTAACCAAACCGCCTCTAACCGTCGTGATGTGCAAAAACACCTGCACACTAGCCGCACTAATGAAGCGATGGCGAAGTTTGAGCAGTACTCGCGTAAAGTGGATGAAATGGAAGCAGAAGCAGATTTGTACGCACAAACTGGTAATGCAAAATCGCTAGAGCAAGAGTTTGCAGAGCTTCAAGCTCAAGACGAAATCGAAAAAGAGTTGGCAAAACTGAAAGAACAGATGTCATCGAAAGATAAATAACAAAGGAGCCATTTATGTCGGCATTTTTTATAGCAGGACCAGTGATTGTCTTTTTAATCTTTGTCGCTCCACTATGGCTCTTCTTACACTATCGCAGCAAACGCAAAACAGATAGTGCACTGTCGAGCCAAGATTTAGAGCGCCTTCAGGTACTATCTGAAAAAGCGGAAGCGATGCAGTCCCGAGTTGATACATTGGAGCGCATCTTGGATGCTGAGTCACCAACATGGAGACGCAAGTATGACTAATCGAGAGCTGTATCGTGACCCAGTAAATGGCAAAATCTCCGGTGTTTGCGCCGGAATTGCCAACTACTTTGGTGCAGAGGTTTGGTTGATTCGTATTGTAGTGATTTCTGCAGCGCTGTTGGGCGGTACGTTTTTGGTGTTGTTAGCATACGTCGCGATGGCGTTTATGTTAGAAAAGCAACCAGTGACGTATTCTGAAAATATCCGAGCGCAACAAGAACACACACTTAAAAGTAAGCCTTGGCAGAAAGGACAAAGTCCGGACCAATTGCTCAGTGTGTTGGAACGCGATTTTGACCGTCTTGATGGCAAAATCCGTAACATGGAAGCGTATGTTACGTCTGATACATATAGGGTGAATCGGGAGTTCAGCAAGCTCTAAACACTCCGTATCCAAAGAAGATTTAAACGAAGCAGGCGCAAAGCCTGCTTTTTTGTCACAAATTACTAATTTTAAAGCACTATTAATCTTTTCAACTCTGGAAGTTCGCCCAGAATTCATCTACTTTAAAAATAATCCCTTAATTTTTTATGGATGAATGTAATGAGAAGATTGCTCATTCCTGTCGCCATCTCGGCTGTGTTGTCGGGGTGTGGTAAAGAACTTCCCCCTGTTCCAGAACCTGAATCCCGCCCCGCAAAGCTATTTACAGTATCTGTTGGCAATGCCCAATTTGAACGACACTTTCCTGCCACGACGGAAGCTGGTGATAAAGCGGTACTGACGTTTCGAGTTCCTGGACTTCTTCAAACGATTGAGGTGAATGAAGGTCAAGTCGTCAGCAAAGGCGATGTATTGGCTTCATTAAACCCTGATGAATATTCTCTGCTTGAACAGCAAGCTCGGGCAAATTTCGCGCTCGCAGACGTGCAGTACAAGCGATACCAAAAGTTACGTAAAGACCAAGTGGTGTCCGAACAAGATTTTGATGAGGCAAAAGCGAATCACAATTCAGCAAAAGCTCAGTGGAATCAAGCAAAGGCAAATTTAAGGTATACCAAACTTGTCGCGCCATATGATGGTACGATTTCGTATATTCCAGCAGAAAACCATGAGTATGTTGCCGCAAAAGAAGGCGTGATGAATATCCAATCCAACCAACTGCTTAAGGTGATATTCCAAGTCCCTGACTATCTGCTAAACCGTTACACGCAGGGGAGCGATGTCTCTGCCAGAATGGTCTTTGACGCTTTCCCCGAGCAGTCATTTGACTTGACCTTTCAAGAAATCGATACAGAAGCCGATCCTAAAACCGGTAGTTACAAAGTCACTATGGTTATGGAGCGACCATCAGAAATAGGCCTTTTACCGGGCATGTCTGGTAATGCTTACCTCCTATCTAAAAATGCTGGTGCAACAAAAATTCCTAATTCCGCGCTGCTAGAAGAGAACGGCAAAACATACGTTTGGCGTGTTGATGAGCAAGGCATTGTGTCCAAAGCCGCTATTGAGATGAATGATAAAAACCAAGTGTTAGCTGGGCTTAACGATGGCGATCAAATCATTATCTCTGGTGTTAGTGTAATTGAACCCGGAATTAAGGTAAGAGCCTGGATTAAGGAAAGAGGGTTGTAATATGAAAGGAATCATCTCTCTAGCGACTTTACTTGCAACGCTTTTTCTCGTTGGCTGTGGGGATAAGGCGCCAGAAAAAGAGCTCGAAACGCCACGAGTTAGGGTTACGTCATTAGCGGGAAACAAGGTGGATGACAACTTGTACTTCCCAGCGGTTGCGAATGCAGCGGATCGCTCTCATTTGAGCTTCAGAGTGGCAGGAGAAGTCAGCCGCATCATGGTAAAAGAGGGCGATAAAGTCACGAAGGGTGATGTTATCGCAACGTTGGACCCTACGGACTATGAGTTGGATGTAGATAATGCGAGTGCGCGTTTTTCTGTTGTTGACAGTCAGTATCGCCGTTCACGTCCTTTGGTTGATAAAGGCCTATTAGCTAAGTCTCAGTTTGATGAAATTGCAGCACAACGACAAATCGCTCTGGCTGAGCTTAAGTTAGCGAAACTCCGTTTATCATTTACTGCCTTAAAGGCGCCTGTGGATGGGATCATTTCTCGAGTTAATATCGAGCAATTCGAAAATGTCCAAGTCGGACAGCATATCGTCAATATTCATAGTTTGGAGCGAGTTGAGGTGCTGATTCAACTTCCAGACCGGCTCTATGTTAACCAACCGCCAACGGAAGAAAGACTTACCGCGATAAAGGCATTGGTGCGCGTGCCTAGTGGTAACGAGTACAGCGCGACCGTGAAAGAATTTACGACTGAGCCAGACCCAACAACAGGCACGTTTACCGTCACATTATCGCTTCCTATGCCGGAAGAAGAATACATCCTAGATGGGATGGCAGTTGAAGTGACCTCCAAAGATAAGAATGTTGGCTTGGATCTCAATTTAGGAATTAATGTTCCTATTGAAGCCATTTTTAATGCGGACGGTGACGAGCTGGGGCGCGAAAACAAATTTGTTTGGGTACTGAATGATAACAATACGGTATCGCGCAAACAGGTTCGAGCAGGTAAAGCATCTAAAACGTCCATTCAAATCCTTGATGGTCTCATGCTCAAAGACAAAGTTGTGATTGCCGGTGTTTCTCGATTAAGGGATGGCATGAAAGTGGAAGTGATACAGGAAATGGCTACGCAGGAGGCCGGTCTATGAGCGATCTTAATAAATCAGTGCCTCAAAGTGATGATGATGTGACCGGTATTGCTGCGTACTTCATCCGAAATCGTGTCATCAGTTGGATGGTCGCACTGATCTTTTTGATTGGTGGTATCGCTGCATTCTTTGGGTTAGGGCGTCTTGAAGACCCTGCTTTTACCATCAAAGATGCCATGGTGGTGACCTCTTATCCTGGTGCGACGCCGCAACAAGTCGAAGAAGAAGTGACTTATCCGATCGAAAAAGCGATTCAGCAGCTTACTTATGTTGATGAAGTGAATTCGATTTCTAGCCGAGGATTATCGCAAATCACGGTCACGATGAAGAACAATTATGGCCCTGATGATCTACCACAAATCTGGGATGAGTTGCGCCGTAAAGTGAATGACCTTAAAGGGACGTTGCCTCCGGGTGTGAATGAACCTCAAGTGATCGATGATTTTGGTGATGTTTACGGGATTTTGTTAGCGGTAACTGGCGACGGTTATAGCTATAAGGAGCTACTGGATTACGTCGATTACTTACGCCGAGAGCTCGAACTGGTTGATGGCGTGAGCAAAGTTTCGGTATCCGGGCAGCAGCAAGAGCAAGTTTTCATCGAAGTATCGATGAAAAAGCTGAGCAGTATAGGACTTTCTCCCGATACGGTCTTTAATCTTCTCACGACGCAAAACGTGGTTTCTGACGCAGGGGCGATCAGAATTGGTGACGAGTACATCAGAATTCAGCCGACTGGCGAATTCCAGAGTGTGGATGAGCTAGGCGATTTGTTGATTACTGAGTCGGGAGCTCAGGGGCTCATCTTCTTGAAAGATGTAGCGGAAATAAAACGTGGTTATGTAGAAGTCCCGAATAATATTATTAATTTTAACGGCAGCCTCGCACTAAACGTGGGTGTTTCTTTTGCTGAAGGCGTCAATGTCGTTGAAGTCGGAAAAGCGTTTGATCATCGCCTTGCAGAGCTAAAGTACCAACAACCTGTCGGTATCGAAATTTCCGAAATTTACAGTCAGCCTAAAGAGGTGGATAAATCGGTTAGCGGTTTTGTTGTCAGCTTGGCTCAAGCTGTCGGTATCGTCATTATCGTACTTCTGTTCTTTATGGGGCTACGTTCAGGTCTGCTTATCGGTTTAATTTTACTGCTGACGGTGTTGGGTACGTTCATTTTCATGAAGTATCTCGCGATAGATTTGCAGCGGATTTCATTAGGTGCTTTGGTTATCGCGTTAGGTATGCTGGTGGACAATGCAATCGTCGTGGTGGAGGGGATTTTGATTGGTACCCAAAAAGGGCGAACTCGACTCCAAGCGGCGACTGATATCGTTACCCAAACCAAGTGGCCATTACTTGGGGCAACTGTGATTGCGGTAACTGCATTTGCGCCCATTGGACTGTCTGAAGACTCGACGGGTGAATACTGTGGCACTTTGTTTACGGTTCTGCTGATCTCATTGATGTTGAGTTGGTTTACCGCTATCTCGTTGACACCGTTCTTCGCTGACATCTTCTTTAAAGGCCAGAAGATTAAACAAGGTGAAGGGGAAGAAAATGATCCATATAACGGGGTTATTTTCGTTATTTATAAAAAGTTTCTTCAGTTTTGTATGCGTCGTGCTTGGTTTACCGTTGTGGTGCTGATTGCGGGATTAGCGGCAAGTGTTTATGGGTTCACCTTTGTGAAGCAAGCGTTTTTCCCATCGTCGACAACGCCTATTTTTCAGTTAGATGTATGGATGCCGGAAGGAACTGATATTCGCGCCACCAACACAACGCTTAAAGAGCTAGAAAGTTGGCTAGCTAAGCAAGAGCATGTTGACCATATCACGACGACCGCGGGTAAAGGATTACAGCGCTTTATGCTAACGTACGCGCCAGAGAAAAGTTATGCGGCTTATGGTGAGATAACCACTCGTATGGAAAACTACGAAGCGTTAAAACCATTAATGGCGAAGTTTCGAGAGTATTTAAAAGCCAACTACCCAGAAATCAATTACAAGCTCAAACAGATTGAGTTAGGCCCTGGTGGTGGTGCAAAAATTGAAGCGCGCATTATTGGCTCTGATCCAACCGTCCTTCGTACGATAGCCGCTCAGGTTAAGGACATCATGTACGCCGATCCTCAGGCAACAAATATCAGGCATGATTGGCGTGAACGAACCCAAGTTCTTGAACCTCAGTTTAACGAGAGTCAGGCACGTCGCTATGGCATTACCAAATCGGACGTCGATGACTTCTTGTCCATGTCATTCTCTGGAATGACGATAGGCCTCTACCGAGACGGCACGACGCTCATGCCTATCGTGGCTCGCTTACCTGAAGATGAACGCATTGATATTCGTAACATTGAAGGCATGAAAATATGGAGCCCAGCACAGAGTGAGTTTATCCCACTTCAACAAGTCACAATGGGTTACGACATGCGTTGGGAGGATCCTATCATCGTACGTAAGAACCGTAAGCGTATGCTCACTGTGATGGCAGACCCTGATATTCTAGGTGAAGAAACCGCATCGACGTTGCAAAAACGTTTACAGCCCCAAATCGAAGCGATTCAAATGCCTCCTGGCTATTCACTAGAGTGGGGTGGTGAGTACGAATCTTCAGGTGATGCTCAAGAGTCGCTGTTTACTACCATGCCAATGGGGTACTTGTTCATGTTCTTGATCACTGTATTCCTATTTAACTCTATCAAAGAGCCACTCATTGTTTGGCTTACCGTGCCGCTGGCGTTAATTGGTGTCACCACCGGTTTGTTGGCACTCAACACGCCGTTTGGTTTTATGGCATTGCTCGGCTTCTTAAGCTTATCGGGAATGGTGCTCAAAAATGGCATCGTATTACTGGACCAAATTGAAATAGAAATGAAGTCCGGTAAAGAGGCTTATGATGCGGTCGTTGATGCAGCGGTAAGTCGCGTCCGTCCCGTTTGTATGGCAGCTATCACGACGATCCTTGGTATGATCCCACTGTTGCCAGATATTTTCTTCAAACCAATGGCGGTTACGATTATGTTTGGTTTGGGTTTTGCGACAGTCCTGACACTGATTGTCGTGCCAGTGTTGTATCGTTTGTTCCATAAAGTGGCAGTACCGAAACAGGCTTAGTGCTACTGATATAATGATGAAAAACATCGCGCCTCTAGCTCATCAGTTAGAGGCGCTTTTTAAGGAAGAATAATGACAGAACAAAAAACGTGTGCGTGGGCGATGAATCACCCATTAGAGCGCGAATATCATGATTCCGAATGGGGCGTACCAGTATATGACGACCAAGTCTTGTTTGAATTTATTACTTTGGAAGGTGCGCAAGCTGGGCTTAGTTGGATCACCATTCTTAAAAAGCGCGAAGGTTACAGAGAAGCGTTCGAGAATTACGATCTAGATGCGTTGGAACAAAGAAATGAAGAACACGCTGAATACATCGTGGAAAACTTCGATGTTGTGAGACATCGCGGAAAGATTAACTCGGTATTCAGTAATGCCAAAGCGGCCAAAGCGTTAATTGCTGAATACGGGAGTTTATCAGACGCGTTGTGGCAGTTCGTGGACGGCGAACCAATCGTCAATCAATGGCAACATATGAGTGACGTACCAGCTTCGACAGAGCAATCCAAAGCCATGAGTAAATTCCTTAAAAAGAAAGGCTTCAAGTTTGTCGGTGAAACCATCTGTTATGCTTTCATGCAAGCCGTTGGCATGGTGGATGACCATATCGTTGGATGTCCTAAAAAGCAGAATAAGTAACGTTTGGCTTGTTCAGTTTATATCGTTAATTCTGGCTATCATGGATACGTTCCAAAGCTTCGATTCGACGCCATTGAGCTGCATCGAAGCTTTGTTTTCTTAAAGCAATGATTTCTGCCTGTTTTTCATCTTGCCCTAGAGAATCCCTATTCAGAATATCTTGACGCTGTTTTAAGTAAGTGGCGAGTTGAGTCTCAAATGATGCTCTTTGCTCATCAAGCTTTTGCAGCCTTTGCGCTCCAGCGTCTCCCACCAATGCAACACGGGCGATGTACTTATCTTGTGAATCAAGCTGAGAAGCTCGCTCGAGTTGCTCCGCTAATGCGTTATTGCGTTCACTCTCTCGGATGTAATCTGGTTGTTCTGATAACGCTTGATTGAGAAGGTGTGTCTGACTCTCGATATCCGATGCCTGTTTTTTAATCGTCAGCTTTTCCAATGCAAGTTGGCGAAGTCGGTTTTCTTCGTCAAACAATTGAGCTATCTGGACCTCGCTAAAGTATTGAAGCTGTAGATTCAGTATCGCTTCATTCAGCATGGTTAACTGTTCAAGCGTTAGGTGTTTATGCTCAAAAGGCTCTAATGCAGAGAGCGCTTGCTTGTAGGAAAGGTAGGTCTGAAAAAGTTTGGCATCAATATTCAGTGTTTGTTTTGCTAAAGTGTCATCATTGACTTCCGCTTTGATCGTATCTAGATCTTCTTCGCCCAGCCGGCTAAGAGAATATTCGAAGAAGTCTTTTGGGGAAGAGACATCGGCGACTATATCTTGCTGAGATTGCGAATGGTTAGAGGTTATCTCTTGTTGTTTGTCGCTTTGCAACAGAGAAAGCGCTCCCACGCCAAACATCGAGAGCAGGATAAAAGTGGTGAGAGCGACTTTCTTCATTGTGATGACCTCTTATAAACCTTGAAGTTTGAGACGATTTGCATGTTGGCGATAAAGCGTGACTGGATCGGTTTCAAAAAGATGATGAATACCGAGTAGACCGTTAATTTCATCCAAATGGTTCATTTGATAATCATCACGTATGACTTTGCCTAAATGTGTGCTGCAAGCACCAACTAAGCCATCATTCGGCCCATCAAAGGCTAAGCCAAGTACCATCATGGCAGCGTCAGTCGGATCGAAAACGTTTGTAAAAGTGGATGATCCGGTCCATGAGTAGTAATAAACGCCATTTGAAGCTAGCAAGTCGCCATTACCACATTCGCTAGTAGGCACTCCCTCTGGGTAGTGCTGGTTAAACGCCAATGATCCTTCCGTGGTTAATGCTGCTAGTGAGGCTAAAGGGTCTTGGTCGAGATCAGAACCGCCTGATAGAAGATTAATAAGAGTGGTTAAGCCTTGCGCCAGTTTTACCGCGACCTGCTCGCTACCAGAACCCTCAGATACGGTGCCACGAACTAAATCTGCCACTTTAGACCCTTTATTAACGCCACCGATACTCGTAACTGATGCGACTAGGTCAGGACGGACAGAGGCGACGTAGCGCGTTGTTGGACCACCATGACTGTGACCGATGAGATTGACTTTCTCTGCGCCTGTTGCAGCAAGTAAGGTTTCTACTTGAGCAAGCAGTTGCTCCCCTCTAACTTCGCTGCTGTTGGTCGCGGATACCTGCGCTACATAAACTTTAGCGCCGTCTTTCGTTAAGGAATGTGGTATTCCGAAAAAGTAATCTACGCCTGCGAGGGTATCAAAACCAAATAATCCATGAACCAGAACAATCGGATACTTGGTTTGGGTATAACCCGTTGCAGCATATACGGAAGTTATTGGGACGGTAATTAAGGTAAAAAGCATTAGCGTTATGAGTTTAAGTTTCAAAACTATCTCCTTGTGGTATGACCTCTTATGAATGATAAAAAGTAGGAGAGAAACTCTAAATTTGGAAAGCCTATTTGTGGCACATTATTTCATTCTGTGACTGCTCAATTGAAAAACAACACAAATGATTAACATTAACGAATGGGTGGTGTGAATGTTAGGTAATTCTAATTAAGTCAGCGAGTTATAAAGACGCCCCGCGAAGCAGGGCGATTCAATTACTATTTTAGAGAGACTTCTTTTTCTAAAATTAACGCGTTATAGCGTGCAAAACCAGCCTCTAGATCGGCGATCAAGTCATCCACGTCTTCTAAGCCAATATGAATTCGAACTAAAGTGCCCTCAAAGTGTGGGTGCGCTACGGTTCTCAAGCTGTTAAAGCTCTTTGGTTCGTTAGCTAGAATGAGGCTTTCATACCCGCCCCAAGAATAACCCATACTGAAGTGTTTCATACCGTCAAGCAGAGCCGTCGTCGCTTTTGGATAAGACGTTTTGAGAACAAATGAAAACAAGCCGTTTCCACCAGTGAAGTCACGTTTGAAAAACTCATGGCCAGGGCACGATTCCAATGCTGGGTGGCGGACATGATCAACTTCCGGACGAGAAGCTAGCCACTTGGCGACTTTCAAGCTACTTTCTGCGTGTTGTCTTAGGCGAACATCCAGCGTGCGAATACCACGAAGGCCTAGGTATGCGTCGTCAGGAGAAACGCACTGACCCATCAAGTAGCTTTGTTCACGCAGTTGGGGCCAGTATTTTTCGGAAGCTACGGCTGTACCTAACATTACATCAGAGTGACCAACTATGTATTTGGTGGCGGCTTGAATGGAAATATCGACACCATGTTCAAATGGTGAGAAGTTCACGCCAGCTCCCCATGTGTTATCAAGCATCACAATAATATCGTGCTCGTGAGCAATGCGCGCCAATGTTGGTACGTCCTGCACCTCCATTGTGACTGACCCCGGAGATTCTAGGAAAAGGACTTTGGTATTTGGTTGAATCAAATCACGAATACCTTCTCCAATCATCGGATCATAATAGGTAGTTTCGATGCCCATCTTTTTCATGATGGTGTTACAAAAGTCACGAGTTGGTTCGTAACAAGTGTCCACCATCAGAATGTGATCGCCAGTTTCGACGAAAGAGAGAATCGCATTTGAAATTGCTGCCGTGCCACAAGGGTAGAGAGCACAACCTGATCCACCTTCAATCTCAACCATTGCATCTTGAAAAGCGAAGTGCGTGTTGGTGCCACGGCGACCATAAAATAATGTTTTATTGGTGCGGTTCATGGTGGCTTGGTTCTTCTCTGCAACCGTGTTGAATACCACGGTTGAAGCGCGTTGAACGGGTGGGTTTACAACACCGTTTGTCCACTTTTTATCGCGGCCAGCGGTAATGAGCTTGGTTTTTTTGCCCTCTGACATAAAAGTTCCCTGTCTTAAATATTACGATTTTGATTATTTAAAACATGGACGACATAACGTTTGCAAGGGAAAAGTCAACTATCACCCAATAATAGCCGAGATTATCGAGTGAAGGCGTCAAAGCTGAAAGGTTGAGTTGTAGGCTTAGAGTGTATCGCTAAGGTGAAAAACGTAAGTAGAACAAACCTCCAGCAAGACGCTTGAAGCGCTGGAGGCTTTTTAGTCGGTGTATTTGAGGTATTAGAGGAGTGGATTGAAGAGATAGAACACTCGCTCTAAGAATCGAGAAAATAGGCTTCTTTTCTCCCATTCTTCCAATACAACAGTGTGAGATTGCTTAATATAGCTATCTTGTAACCAAGACATTTGCTTTGTGAACTCTTCGTCGTCAACGGCGAGGGTAACTTCGAAGTTCAGCCACAAGCTGCGCATATCCATGTTTACGGTGCCAACTAAACAGAATTGGTCGTCAATTACGACGGATTTCGTATGCAGCAAACCACCGTAAAACTCATAGATTTTGACTCCTGCACACAAAAGCTCACTATAAAAAGCGCGTGACGCCCATTGCACCATCATTGAGTCATTTTTATGTGGAATGATCAGTTCAACATCAATGCCTCGTTGTGCTGTCATCTTTAACGTTTCAAGTAAATCAGCATTGGGCACGAAATATGGCGTTGTGATTCGTACTGAGCGATTGGCTTGGTTGATTGCCAATGTTAATACTTGATAGATCAGATATTCCGGCATACCAGGGCCAGAAGGCACAACCTGAATAGGGTGTTGGAATTCACTCTCATCGATCTTGCATTCAGGTAGTCTCGGTAAATGACGTTCGCCAGTTTCGACTTCCCAATCCCAACAGTGGATAGCACTCAATACGTTTACCGTTGGTCCCGTAATGCGAACCATGATGTCCACCCAATGCCCGACGCCGCTGTTTTGCTTGAAGTAAGCCGGGTCAACCAAGTTCATTGAACCTGTATAAGCAATTTCATCATCAATTACGATGATCTTGCGATGTTGGCGAAGATCAAGACGACGTAAGAAAATACGCCACATCTTCACTTCTAGCGCTTGAATAACTTCAATTCCAGCATCCTGCATCATTCGATACCAAGGACTTCTGAAAAAACGTGGACTACCTGCTGAATCGAGCAATAGTTTGACATCTACGCCGCGTTTAGCCGCTTGGATAAGTGCAGAAGCGACAGAGTCAGCCAAACCACCTGGATGCCAAATGTAGAATACCATTCGAATACTGCTCTGCGCGTTTTCGATGTCTTCAATAATGGAATGCAAAATCTCATTAGGTGACTGTTGCAGCGACAATGTATTACCGCTCAATGCGGGAAGACCAAGGCGGTTGTTACAAAGTTCATCAATTCGGTAGATGTGCCTTCCCATCGTTTCTGGGTTGTGCGCGTTACAGTCGTTCAACTGACTGAACCACTTCTCGAATGGTGTAAACATCTCTTTTGCGCGTTCGGCCCGTTTTCTGCCTAAGTTCAGTTCACCGAAGAGGAAATAACACGCGACACCCAGAACGGGAAGGATATAAATGATCATTAGCCAAGCTAAAGACACGCTCACTGCACGGCGCTTTAAAACGACACGAATGGTCACACCTGCGACCAGTAACCAATATAGTCCGATGCCAGCTAAAGTAAGAAAGTGATAAAACTTGTCCATATACGCTCAGAGTAATATGCCCTTCTAGGATATTAAGCATAAAAGTGGGTTGGGGGAATAGATTTCCCATTTAGACGTGGGATTGACCTTATATGAGGAACAAATTTCATAACAGCTGATTCTGTTATTTTAATGTGAAAAATAAGGTCATTCTTTAACTTTTGAACAAAAAAGCAGCATTTAACCTGCGTAACTCGACACTTGTGCGATAAATGTACTTTTTTGGGGTTCCAATTTTAAAGGGGAGCTGCTTTACTTTCTAGACATAGTGCGTCGAACGCTTATTTTATAAGTGTACAATAATTTTTACATAAACTTTTTAGACGCCTATCTCTATGCATACACAACAAACTAATTTTGGAGAAAAAGCGTGGCTACAACTAATACAGCAGCACCACGTGATACGTGGGGGTCTAAACTAGGCTTCGTAATGGCAGCAGCGGGTTCCGCTGTCGGTTTAGGCAATATATGGAAATTCCCTTACACAGCAGGTGAGAGTGGCGGCGGTGCATTCGTTGCTATCTATCTTATCTTTGTAATTTTTATCGGCTTTAGCGTGATGCTGACAGAGTTCGCTATTGGTCGTAAGACAGGTCTTTCTGCCGTAGGTGCATTCAAAACAACTGACCGACGCTGGACGTTCACTGGCGTTATGGGAGTCTTCAGTGGTCTTTTGATCATGGGCTTCTACCCTGTGGTTGGTGGTTGGGCATTGGCCTACATCTTTAAAGTGGGTGGTGGTCTACTCAGCGCGCCAGAAGCAATTGGCGACAGCTTTGGCGGTTTCATCTCAGATCCGATTCAACCTTTAATGTGGATGGGTGTTTACCTGTTCCTTAACGTCATGATTGTGATGAAAGGGATTTCGGGTGGTATTGAGAAAGCCGGTAAGGTTCTGATGCCGCTTCTGTTCTTAATCCTAATCGTTGTTTCTGTTAAGGGCTTAATGCTGCCAGGTGCAATGGCTGGCCTTGAGTTCTTATTCATGCCGGACTTTTCTAAAGTCGACAGCAATGTGGTTCTTGCTGCACTAGGGCAGGCGTTCTTCTCACTTAGCTTAGGTATGGGTTGTATGATGACGTACGGTTCTTACCTGAAGAAGAAAGAGAACCTAGTTCAAACAACCGGCATGGTTACAGCGATGGATACTGGTGTCGCGATTCTTGCTGGTGTTGCTATGTTCCCAGCTATGTTTGCCTTTGGCATGGAGCCTGCGGCAGGCCCTGGTCTTGTATTTGTTGTCGTTCCTCAGCTATTTGCTGAAATGGGCGGAGTGATTGGGTTGCTATTCGCGTTGCTATTTTTCATCGGCTTGACGGTGGCGGCATTAACTTCTTCAGTATCACTATTGGAAGTTGTCGTGTCTTACCTAATCGATGAGAAAGGCATGAAGCGCTCTAACGCGGTTCTGTCTGCAAGTGCAGTTATGGCGGCATTATGTATTTTTGCGTCACTATCGTTAGGTGGAATGGGGCCAACGCTGTTTGGTACAGGTGCCTTTGATATCTTCGACTTGCTAACGGACAAAATCTTCCTAGCGGTTGGTGGTATGTTGGTTTGTATCTTTGCTGGATGGCGCCTAAGCCGTGCTGAGCTAGAAAAAGAGATCACTAATGACGGCGAAGTATCCTTCCCGCTATTTGGATTGTGGTACAACCTAGTTAAATACCTGATTCCTGTTGCGATTGCTATTGTTGCCTTCATGGGGATTAAGTCTGGCTTTGATAGTGGTAAAGGTGAAATCATGCTGCTGGGTATCGCGATCATTGGTCTTGCTGGTATTTTCTCTAGAAAGCTCTAGCTCAGGCCTTGGGGCAAGCCTCGATAGCTTTGTCCGATAACTTATGTATACTGCTGGCTCCAAACGTGGAGCCAGTTTTTTTATGTTCGATATTCTACATACCCATCCCGATTTTCTGATCATCAATAAGCATCCCAACGTCTCTGTTCATAAAGACGATGGCGACACAATGCTGCTGCAAGAAGTGGCCAAGCAGAGTGGTGATGAGCAGCTCTATCTGATCCATCGCTTGGATAAAATGACATCGGGTATTCTGCTCCTCGGACGCAACGCCAAAGCGGCCAGTGCGTTATCGCAAGCCTTCGCTGACCGCCAAGTGGAAAAGTTCTATCTGGCGATTGGCTCTAAAAAGCCGAAAAAGAAACAAGGTTTGGTCGTTGGTGATATGGAGCGTTCGCGCCGTTCATCATGGAAGCTGGTCAACAGCAAAAATAACCCAGCCGTTACCCAGTTTTTCTCTCTTGCGGCAGAGCCAGGAGAGCGCCTATTTTTATGTAAGCCACACACTGGTAAAACGCATCAAATCCGCGTGGCATTAAAATCGGTTGGCTCAGGTATTGTTGGTGACCCGATTTACAATGCAGGCAATGAGGCTGATCGCGGTTATCTGCATGCATTTTCACTTTGCTTCCAATACCGAGATGAGCAATATCGCTTTGTTTGCGACCCACGAGAACACAAAATGCTTGGTAAAAAATGGCACAGTGAGACCGTCTCTCAGGGGTTGGATACTTGGCTTTCCCCTTGGGAACTGAACTGGCCTACGATCAAATAACCGTCACAAAGAAAACTAATAAGAGAACTCGATGCAAGCATCACAACTTCCGCTGTTTTTTCAGCATCTAGAAACCGAGCTCGCGCAAGCTCCGAATGAAATTCGTCGACTGTTTCATGGTCGTGGCCGCCGTTTTGAGGGCCTAGAGCAAATCACCTGTGATTGGTTACAAGGTCAGTTGATTATCAATTTGTTTAAAGAAGTCGACGACGCGTTTCTCGCTGAGCTGAAAAGCGGCCTCAATACGTTGGCACAATCACAACTGTGGGCAGATAAGCAAGGTCGCACTATGGTTCTTCAGCACCGTTATGCCGATGGTGCGCCTTCAGAAGTGCTTGTCGGTGAATTAGACGCTCGCCCTGTCGTTGAAGAAAGCGGTTTGAAATACCAATTGGATATTGGCCGCAACCAAAACTTCGGTCTGTTTTTGGACATGCGCTACGGTCGTGATTGGGTACGGGAAAATGCGAAGCATAAAAACGTGCTTAACTTGTTTGCTTACACGTGTGGCTTTTCTGTCGCTGCCATTGCGGGTGGTGCAGATAAAGTGGTTAACGTCGACATGGCGAAAGCGTCGTTGTCTAAAGGCCGTGAGAACCACAAGCTAAATGGTCATAACATCAACCAGGTAAGCTTTATGGGGCACGATATCTTTAAATCGTGGGGTAAGATTAAGAAATCTGGTCAGTATGACTTGATTATCATCGATCCGCCTTCATTCCAGAAAGGCAGCTTTGCGCTGACTAAAGATTACAAAAAGATTTTACGTCGGTTGCCGGATTTGTTGGCAGACGGTGGTCAAGTGATGGCATGTGTGAACTCGCCATCTGTGACAAGCGACTTCTTGATTGAAAGCATGAAAGAAGAAGCGCCAGAGTTGACATTCCGTGAGCGTCTGGATAACCCGCCAGAGTTTATGGACGTAGACAGCGAAGCAGCATTGAAAGTGTTGTTGTTTAGCGAGAAGCAATGACGACGAAACGAAAGTTGTACCTATCTATAATACCAGCCGTTTGAGTACGGCTGGCATTTCCGCGATACCCCGTCAATCTGAATAGCGAGACACGAGTGTGATTCAGAGTCTATTCTCAGAGTGAGTTATTCCCAACACACTGATATTAGATTCCTGATCTCGCCTAGGCTCGTCGGAATGACGGGAAACAATAAAAGATCGATACCAGCAGCATTAACCGATCTGCACTTCAAGATCCGCTTCGATGGTTGATGAGCAGGCGAGCACATAGCCTTGTTCAATTTCTTCTGGCGTTAATGTTTCTAGGCTGGTGGAAGAGACGTTGCCTTGACGAACCTTGCATTTGCATGAGCCACAAATGCCGCTACGACAAGCGACGATTAATGGTAAGCCTGCGCCTTCAAGCACATCGGCCAGTACCTGACCTTTTTGCGCATCGATGGTTTGAGCAAAGTCAGGAACAGAAACACGAACAACTTCATCGGAGATCGATGTTTCTGCGCCAGTCGCTGGCGTAAAACTCTCTTGGTAGAAGTTCGTCATGTCAAAACCAAGGTCATTCAAATAACCGTGAACATCTTGCATAAACTGGCTTGGACCACACAGGTAAACGGTGCGTTGCTTGAAATCAGGAACAAGCTCTTTAAGCCAGTCGGCATTCAAACGACCTTGTGGGTGTGACGTTCCTTCGCGGTTTTTTAGCAACAGCTTTAAATGGAAGTTGGGATACACAGAGTCGAACGTTTCTAGTTGATCGTAGTAAATCGTCTCTTCTGGGCTGCGTGCGATATGAAGAAATGCGATGTCCACATCGTTGTCGTTTTCATCTTGATTACTCAGCCAGTGTTTTGCCATCGAAAATACGGGCGTGACGCCGCAACCTGCACTGATAAGCAAGGCTTTTGTTTCGCCATCACGTAAAACGGGTGGGTGGTCAATGCAGTTAAATTCGCCCGCTGGTGGTAATGATTGAACGGTATCACCGAGCAGCAGCGAGTCAACGATGTAGTTCGATACTTTACCGCCAGATACTCGTTTGATGGTGAGTTGAAGGTGATCGTCTTCATTGATAGAGCTGATTGAATAGGCGCGAAACTCCATTTTTCCATCAATTTCCACGCCCAAGTTAATAAACTGGCCAGGCTTAAACTGAAACAGAAGTGACTCGGTTAGTTCAGCCAACTTAATGCTAACGGTGTCGTGTGTTTCGAAGTATTTGTCGATGCAACGGAGTGTGACGGGTTGGTTACCTTGCCATTCAAAAAACATAACAATCTCTTTGGTTGTGGCTATTTTTAGTTTGAAATAGATAACGCCTCCGCGTAAGGAGGCGCGTAACAAGCAAGTTTATTAAGCTGCTAGGATGGCTTTTAGATCATCCTGAACATTGCCAATACTGCGCATATCGAACTTCTCTTGGATGATGGCGATTAGGTTTGGCGTTAGGAATGCTGGTGCAGTAGGGCCTGTGTAAATGCCTTTCACGCCCAATGCAAATAGCGTTAGCAAGATAACGATCGCTTTTTGCTCGAACCAAGAAAGCACAAGTGTGAGTGGCAGTTCATTGATGTCACAGTCAAACTCTTTCGCCAGTGCAAGTGCAAGCTGGATTGCAGAGTAAGCATCGTTACATTGGCCCACATCCAATAGGCGAGGGATGCCGTTGATATCGCCAAACGTATTCTTGTTGAAGCGGAACTTACCACACGCCAACGTCAGGATTAGCGTATCTTCTGGCGCTTCAGCCGTAAAATCGGTGTAGTAGCTGCGTTCCGCTTTATCGCCGTCACAACCGCCGACTAGGAAGAAGTGCTTGATGTTACCTTGCTTCACTTGGTCGATAACCGCAGGGGCGGCGTTCATCAGTGCATTGCGCCCAAAACCAACTGTGATGTGGTGTTCGATTTCATCGTGTTGGAAACCGTCTTGCGCTAGGGCACATTCAATCACTTGGCTAAAATCATCGCCTTCGATGTGAGCCACACCAGGCCAGCCAACAATACTACGGGTGAATAGACGGTCTGCGTATTGACCCACATTTGGATTCAACAAGCAGTTTGACGTCATTACGATTGCGCCAGGGAAGTTTGCGAATTCTTTCTGCTGGTTTTGCCATGCGCTGCCGTAGTTACCGACGAGATGAGGGTATTTCTTCAGCTCAGGGTAGCCGTGTGCAGGCAGCATTTCACCGTTGGTGTAAACGTTAATGCCTTTGCCTTCAGTCTGTTGCAGGATTTTTTCTAGGTCATGCAAATCATGGCCAGAAACAAGAATACACTTGCCTTTTACTGGCTTGACGTTCACCGTAGTTGGTTCTGGATGACCGAAGGTCGTTGTTTCACCTTGGTCGAGCATTTCCATCACTTTGTAGTTCATCAGGCCAATGCGCATTGAGCAATCAAGTAGTTCGCCGAGATCTTCAGGATCTGTGCCCAACCACGCCATGATTTCATGGTATTCGGCATAGATATCGTTGTTGGTTTGCTCAAGAACACGTGCGTGCTCCATGTACGCGGCTGCACCTTTAAGGCCGTATAGGCAAAGTAGGCGTAGGCCAATAACATCTTCATGTACTTGGTCTTTACCACGGTTAACCGCGACTTGAGGAGCAAAAGCTAAGATCGCTTCTGCGCTGTTTGGTAGCTCGAAGTTGGCAACGGCAGGAATGTCAGCGACTTCGGTATCGGCGAGCGTGGCTGCAGACATCACTTGCTCTTTTAGCAATGCTTTATACGTTGCAGCTTGAGAAGTCAGCTCTAGGACACGTTCAGGGTCGAAGTTTACGTTCGTCAATGTAGAGAAAAATGCTTTTGGTGCCCATTGGTTGATTTCATCGTTAATGATATTGAATTCAAGTGCTTTTGATGCCCAAAAAGAAACCCCTTGCAGTGTGTAAACCAACACGTCTTGTAGGTCTGATACTTCAGAAGTTTTGCCACACATGCCTTGTGCAAAAGAACAACCTTTAACAGCAGGGGTTTGAATTGTCTGTTCACATTGAATACAGAACATATTGGGTTCTCCAGTGATTGTTTTAATAGTCGTGATGTTGACCACTAGAGAGCAGAATGCGTGCCAATTTTTATCTTATTGATTTATATTTAATTTTATCGGTTTTAGATGAGTGATTGATGTAATTAAGACAACGCAGTTGATGTCTTAATTACATCGGCTTCTTGCGGTTGGTTATTTATTGATCCCGAGCTTTTTACCCATTCGATATAAGTTCCCGCGATCCATTTGTAAAAACTCCGCTGCTTTTGCCCAAACGCCACCAGTTTGGCTCAAAGCATGTTCAATTAAATCACGCTGATAGCTTTCTATCAGCTCTCGCATTGGCTGGCTTTTTTTAGGCAGATAATGCGATGTGTTTTTTACATCATCGAGAGCCAGTGAGGTGTCGAAATGGTTAAGCATGATCGTGCTCGCACCTTGTTGAATGGCGTGCAAAGCCGCGCGAGTTAAAGTGTGTTCGAGCTCGCGTACGTTTCCGTACCAAGGTAAAGACTCCAGTTGAGTCAACACTTTAGGGTGAACGTGCAGATTGGGCGAATTAAATTGTTGGCGTACCTTTTCTAACAGATATCCGGCTAAAACGGGAATATCACCGTCACGGGCACGAAGTGGGGGAACTTGGATTGGGAATACGTTTAAACGGTGGAAAAGGTCTGCTCGAAACGTGCCAGCTTCGACCTCTTTTTCTAATTGTCGATTGGTCGCGGCGATGATGCGCACATTGACCATCAAATGCTGATCGCTACCTACTCGTTGCAGCTCGCCTTGCTGAATAACACGCAGCAATTTTGCCTGTAAAATCAAAGGCAGTTCGCCCACTTCATCGAGGAAGATAGTCCCGCCGTCTGCCAGTTCAAACTTACCGGCGCGGTGGCTATTGGCTCCAGTGAATGCGCCTTTGACATGACCAAACAGTTCACTCTCAGCCAGACCTTCAGGCAGGGCCGCACAGTTGACGTAAATCATAGGCTTATCGCTACGATGAGATTGCGCGTGCACCGAGTGCGCGACCAGTTCTTTACCAGTACCGGTCTCTCCTGTGATAAGTACCGCGTAATCTGATTGAGCAACGGTCGCAATGTTGTTTCGTAACTGGTTAATCTGCGGACTCAAACCCACCATTTCGCCATGTTGAGAACGGGCTTGCTGGATAAGGGTTTGAGTGACGCTTTTTTGCTTCTGGTTTTGCGCTTTGAGTGCTTTTAATTGAGCAATGTTACGCAATGTCGCAGCGGTCAAAGCCGCCAAGGTTTCGATAGCGACAGGGTCAATGTCATCAAACGCGCCCACCGTTAGAGCATCCATGGTTAGTGCGCCAACAAGTTGGCCTTCTACATACAAGCTAAAGCCCATGCAATCGTGAACATCAATGCACTGGTCTTCGGTTAATAGTGTGCCGTCAAAAGGATCAGGCAGTGAACAATCGGCATCGAAACGCACCGGTTCGCGGCTATGAATAATGGCATCTAAGCGTGGATGCGCTTTGGGGAAATAGCGACGACCTAAGACCGAGCTGGATAAGCCTTTTACCGCGACAGGAGTCAGAAACCCATCCTCATCGAAGATAAACAGGCAGCTCGCATCACATGGGAATACTTGCGCGACCCCATCAATGAGGTTTTGATATTGCTGCTCGTGAGAGCGATTAGAGCTGAGGTTTAGCGCGATATTAAGGAGTACGTGGTCAACAGTCGGAGTCATAACAAGCCCAAAGTTATCTGGAATGGGCTCATGCTAGCAACTTGATGTCATTTGAACATCGAAAGGTGTGGGAGATTGATGTTCCATTGACGACGATCAAACTTGACACAAATAGAATCGCGCAAGCCGATGAGTAAGCAACGTACGCTTGCGCGGATTAAACTCTTTGAACTAAAACAGCAGACCAATGGAAAGGAGTTACCGCGTTCAAATTAGCGAGGAACAACCCTTGCGTCATTGCCAGACATGTTGATTTGAACGGCTTGGCCTGGCTGAAAAATCATGTTGGGGTTTGCTTCTTGAACGACAGAGATTATTCTTCCATCCTCTAAGCGAATAGTCAGATTCACACCATTTCGTTTCGCGGTTGCTTCAGCGGCTTTACTGCCGGCATAACCACCCAGCAGACCACCACCAATAGCTGCGATATCCGAGCCAGAGCCGCCCCCGACTTTTGAGCCTAATATGCCACCCACGGCGGCACCAGCGATTGTGCCTATGGCGTTGGATTGGGTAGAGGCATCAATGGTTACTGGTTCAACTTTTTCAATCGTTCCGTAGTAAACCTGCTGAACTTTGCGCGTGTCTGAAGAGCCGTATGCATCTCCGTACGGGTTAGGTGAGGTACAGCCGCTAAGCATAACAATACAAGACATGATGAGCAGCATACCTAGCTTGACGTATTTTTTCATATAGCCTCCGAATGATTTCTCTCCATCCAAAGAGTATATACCCCAATTTAATATATGCTTTAGTGTTATATAAAACAGGTACTTAGCGGCTGTTCTCTCAAGAAAACGTGAACTTCTAAGTGGTTTAATTGCCTTTAAGCGTATGAAACCCAGAGTAAATACGTGTGAATGTGGTAAACCAACATGCTGCACCAAAGATATAAGCAATGACGGCAAAGTGTTGCGGTAACAAACAAAATAGCACCAAACAACCAATGGTTTCAGTACCTTCGGTTAAACCGCTCATGTAGTAGAGAGATTTGTGTTTATACACTGGATTATCGATGCCTTGTTTGCCTGCCATGATGGCAAAAGCCAAAAAGCTGCTTCCCGTCCCGACAAAGGAAAAAATCAAAAATGCCCCTGCAATGGCATTTTGTTCTGGGTTTGCCAACACAAAACCAAAAGGAATCAGGGAATAGAACAGAAAATCCAAGCTGATATCGAGAAAACCGCCCGCATCGGTAATGCCTTGAATCCTCGCCAGTGCGCCGTCCAATCCATCACAGATTCTATTCAGCAAAATAAACAGCAACGCCAACAAGTATTGTTCGGCGATCAAAGCCGGCAGGGTAAAACAGCCAAGCACAAAGCCAAATACTGTCGTTTGATTTGCGGTGATACCACATTTGTCGAGGTATGTCGCACTGAGTGCCAGCGGTTTGCGGATGAGCTTTATACTTAGGCTATCAAGCATGATTTGTCTCCCACGGCCAGTTTAGACAACGGCTGCCATTGGGAATATCGTCTTCATCGTGCGTTACCATCAAAGTAGGGATGTTCGCTTGCTGCAATTGCTCTACCACCCAACTACGGAATTGCACGCGCAGATCTTTATCTAACTTGCTGTAGGGCTCATCGAGTAGCGCAACTTTCGGCTTTGCCAACAGCATACGAGTCAAAGCAATACGGGCACGTTGTCCTCCGGAGATTTGATCTGGGAAGGATTCGGCAAGTTTGGTCAATGCAATGTTCTTCAGTGCTTGCATGGCGTGAGCTTTACGCTCTTCACCTTTGATTGAGTTTGGTAGCGCGAAGGCAAGGTTCTCCCACACCGTCAAGTGAGGGAAGAGCAAATCGTCTTGGAATAGAATACCGACCTGACGCTTATGGGCAGGGAGGGCATCCAACTTTTCGTTATCAAGCGTAATGGAGCCAGAGTAGTTGAACTCGGCGGAGAGGTGTCCAGCAATGGCATCCAACAAAGTGGATTTACCACAACCGCTTGGTCCCATCAGAGTAACAATTTCACCTTTCTCTACGGTCATGTTGAACGCTGAGAAAAGCGTGTCGCCATTGGTTTTACGGATGGCGAGGTTTTCGAGACAAAGACTCATTCAGTAGTAAACCTTTTATAGACAAGCGGCGATACTTCACGTGTAAGCGGCTTAGTAGTATCGCAAAAGAGAAGAACAAGAATGGCAGCAGAGCTTGCCAAATGGCGTAAATCGCGGTGACACGTCGGTCAAAACCGCTGGATAGCGCAACGGCTTCGGTTGTGATAGTGCTAATGCGCCCAGCCCCTAGCACCAGTGTCGGTAGGTATTGCGCCAGACTTACGCTAATACCGACCGCCCATGCGAATGCAATCGCAGGTAGTAAAATTGGCAGTTTCACTTTTAACCAAGCTTGCATCGGTGATTTACCCAAGCTGAGTGCGACTCGAGTTAACCCATTGTCGAAGCTGCGCCACGGACCGTCTAGCGAGAGGTAAATAAATGGGAATGCGAAGAACACATGCGCCCAGCATACCCAAAAGAAATACGCGTTACTGTTTAAGTACAGCGTCACTACTTGCATACCGAATAGCACGGATAGCTGAGGAATCAGCATTGGGATGGCGATAATGTAACCGGGCACCTGCCAGCGATAACGAAGTTGATACTCATGTGCGATCAAGGCAAGGGCTAGAGCGACGGTCGCGCTGATAACGGCAATCAGCATGCTCTGCTCCAGTGTGCCAAGAATGCTGTGCCACTCATATTCCCAAAATCGCAGGCTGTAGCGGCTCGGTAGTAAATCTGGAAAGCGCCAGCGTTGAGCAAAACTCCACACCACCATGAGTGGAATCATTAGAAGTGCGAGTAGCGCAATCAGTGAAAACAGGGTCTTACCGGGTAAACGAAACCCGTTTCGACCAGAGTACTGCCAGCGTTTGAAGCCTTTGGTAATACACCATTCCATCAAGCGTGCAAATCCAATCAAAAGGCTAGCGATCGCAAACAACACGACCGCGCCTGCGGCAGCTCTTGGTAGAAGTGATAAATCTGGGTCGTTAAACCACTGCCATACCAAAACCGCAAACGTTGGTGGGTTGGTAGGGCCAATAATCAATGCAACATCGACAACCGACAAGCTGTAAGCCAATACCGCCAGCATTGGAAAGCGCAGTTTTGCTATCCACTGTGGGAACACGCATTTCCACCACGCTTGCGCCGAACTGTAGCCCATCGAATGACTGACTTTTTCAATCTTATCGACTTTCAATTGCTGAAGAATTGGAATACTCATCAACAATAAAAACGGCACTTCTTTAATCGCAAGCATGATGATCAAACCGAGTGCATGCGGATCTTTAATCAGCAATGCTAAGTCATTCACCGTTTGCGCATTGGGATCGTAACCAAACAGTTGGTTGAGAACCCTAACGCCCATACCAGTTGGGGCAAACAAGAACGCAAAGCCAATCGCAAACGCTACGTGCGGCATGGCAAGAAGTGGCGAGAGGCTTACTTCAATTTTTCGCCAAAACTTGCTGCCCCACGATGCTTGCAAAATCGCAAATGTGATCAAGCAAGCCAAGTAGCTACTGAAAATGGCAGAGTAGAAAGTAAGCCCGATGGATGTCCAAACACCCTCCCAATCAAAAACAGCGTTAAAGCCATCTAAAGAAAAGTGGTGCAAGCCGATAGGAGGCACATAACCGAGCGCAGAGACCACCACTCCGAGTAGTCCCGGAATGGTAGGCAAAATACAAACTGCGATAATGACTAAATATAGCGCTCTTAACATGGGCTCTTATTAATTTCCGTAGCGTTTCAACCATTCTTTTTCTAAGGCAGATTGCCAGCTTGGATGCGGCTCAGCGATAGATTTGAATTGTTGAGTATTTTTAGCCGAACCTGTTAGGTATTGGCTGCTTAGCACTGAAGGATCGCCCCAGATGTTAAGGTTACCTTTGCGAGATTGTGCTTCAGGGCTCAATAAAAAGTTTATCGCAACTTGCGCACCGGCACTGGCATTTGCGTTCCAAGGAATCGCTAAGAAGTGAATGTTTGAGAGTGCACCTGCGTCCATCGCATACGCTTTGGTGCTGTCTGCAAGATTACCACTTGATTGTGCAGAGAAAACCGCGTTTGGGTTAAAGGTAATCGCAAGATCAATCTGACCATCATCCAGTAATTGAAGCGTTTCAGCCGTCCCTCCTGGGAATTGCTTACCGCCACGCCAAGTAACTTTATGGAACTCATCTAGGTAAGCCCACAGCGGTTGAGTGATTTGCTCAAATGTTTCGCCAGTGACTGGTTTTTGCAAAGCGGGATCGTTGTTGGTCAACTCAATCAACAGTGCTTTAATAAAGCTTGTCCCATGAAACTCTGGTGGGCGAGGGTAAGTTAGGCGATTTGGAAACGCTTTTGCGTAACTCAGCATTTCAGCAAAAGATCGAGGAGGGTTATGCAGGGTTTGCTCATCGTGAATAAACACTAATTGCCCCACACCCCAAGGTGCTTCCAGACCTTCAGTCGGCTCTGAAAAATCCACATCAATTGGCAATGATTTATCAACGTACTGCCAGCTTGGCAAACCTTCAACAAAAGGACCAAACAGTAATTGGTTATCCTTCATTGATTTGAAGTTCTCGCCATTAATCCAAACCATATCAACACTGCCACCGCTGTTTTTGCCTGCGGCTTTTTCTGCGATAAGTCGAGTGGTGGTCTCAGAAATATCGGTGACTTTAACGTGGTTTAGTGTCACGTTATAACGCGATTTTAGCTCTCTACTCGCCCACTGGATGTAGCGATTAATTTCTTGGCTTCCGCCCCAAGCATGAAAGTAGACGGATTGTCCGTCGGCTTGTTGTTCGATTTTTTGCCATTCACTAGCAACCGATGAGTTGGCAAAAGAAGATGTCGCGAAAGTGGTGGCTAAAATGCCAACGGTACTGAGTAGCTTTTTCATATCTATTCCGTGTTATGTCTTTTTATTCTCGTTTCCGGCGTTATTGACGTCTAAACAAGTCGCTCCGCTTTGTTACAAGGATAGTAATCCATCTCTCTCTATTATCAATGCCAATCCCAAACGGAATCACTCATTGATTCAAAGAATTATTCTCAATGTGAAGCAAAACGAAGAAAGGACAATTCTGGTGTCGTTTTAGGTATACAAGAGCGGACCGCTTGTTTGACGATATTCTTTCAAGTAATTGAAAATTATTGTCCTCAAGCAACTTCGATATGTTGATTTGGAAGACTAAACCCGCGTCGTAGACGTGGCGTTGAGGGCGTAAAGATGGAAAGAGTTTGTCGTTTTAAACGATTTTGCTAACCGAAACGTGCGAAACAGACATCCTGCCTGCTTTGATATGGATTAGGAGGCATAAAAAAAGCAGCCATTTTATGGCTGCTCTTAGAATATGAAATGGGACTTAGTTTACCCAATCACGCAACTGAAACGTTAGTTCGTGATCGTCATTTTTAAGCATTAGCCCTTCTTTGGTTAGCGTTATATCACTCCATTCAGTAAGAGTTTCAGACATCGCTTGCTCAATTTTCATTTGGTCATCCATACACATCTTCATGGTCATTCCCATTTTTTCGATGCGTAGTTGATTGTTTTTTAGTTCAGCTTGACCAAAGAAGTTGTTACACCCCGCGTTACCATTTGCAGTCAGATTTTCTCCGATTTCTAAGCGAGGCGCTTGCTGACGTTCTTTTAATTCGATGTTTTTACCATCAATTTGAACCAGCTCCCAATTATGGTGCTGTAAATCTTGAGCCGTAATTTCTTTCACATTGTCACCGTTGCTAGCACATGCAGTCATAAGAACAGGAAGAGAGATTGCTGTAACTAACGTTTTTAGGCTAAGCTTCATTTTATAGACTCCGTTTTTAGAAAACGTGGTAAGTATAGGTAATAAAACACTGTTTTTGTCAGCATAAGGTAATAGTTTCGTATTACTGTGACAGAGTCCAGTTTATATACTCAAACGGCTTCAAGGTGCAAGATGTATAGCACTGTTGGGAGCGTATATTGAAGTCGTTATAATATCATTACAGCACAGCAAGCAAAAAAACGGTTAGAGCATGGAGCAACTAGAGTTTTTTACCGTCCCAAACCCTTGCGTTGGTATTTGTAGTGTGGACGAGAAAGGGTATTGCAAAGGATGTATGCGTAAAAGAGAAGAGCGATTTGACTGGCTCACTTATACCCCTGCTCAACAGTTGCATGTAATTAAGCTATGCCGTCAGCGCTATAGAAGAAAGGTATTGGCAGGGAAGGGAAAGGCAGAAGAGTCTCAAGAAGAATTATCACCACAGCAAGATCTCTTTTAAATTTCGAATTATCCCGGCTCGGCAATAATCAATGATGAGCCGGGACTGTATTAGCTCTTACTATGCGGTGCGTGTAAGGCAAACTCGTTAAATTAGCGCTACTTCATTGACCAACGGTCACTGACCCATCCCCCAGCATGTTCGTCAAAGTGGCTTCCTGAAAATCGATGATTGAATTCAACATCTAATTTACTTGTCGGGCGTTCATCCATCAGTTGATGAATGTATCTCGCCATAGGGTCCGTGCAAGCTTCGCGCTCTCTACGGGTAACCACTTCTTTGATCATTTGAAGTCTGTAGCTATTGCTGGCTCGTTTCATTTTTGACCTCCTGAACTCGATGGCAGCAGTTAGAACATATTGACGTCCAGATCGCTGCTCATTGGTGAACGCTTGGCGGCGAATCACCTTCGTTTTAGGTCAAAAAGACAAATTGTTTGAGAGCAGTGTTTGTAACGCCATTCACATCTTTCCTAGAATCATCCACTAAGCTACGAAACTTCATAGCGAAAAGTTAGTTGATGAATCTGTATTTTCGAAAGACCTTATCAAACATAGAAGCCCAGCACATGGGCGTCAACAACACAAATGAATAATTTTTGAACACTTTATGAAGGGCGATAATTTTCAGCACTTTAACGAAAATAAAAAAACCGAAGCGTCACGCTTCGGTTTTTAGGGTGGCTCTGACGGAACAACTTCTAAAAGCTCTTCACGTCAGAGTGTAAGGTGTTTTTAGCTATTAGTTGCTGGGCAACCTTTCACAGCTTGACCGTTACTGAAATACTTGATGTTTTCTAAGTTCTTGTTGTAGCTATCCGCAGAGATCTGTGGGTTATTTACGAAGAACTCACGTAAAACGTATGCATCGGTTAGCTGGGTAGATTGAACATCGATGATTGGATAGTTATCGCCACCAGCAGCACTGAAGCTGATTACAGAGAATGTGTACGTTGCGTCTAGATCGAAGCCTTTATTGTTAATGTCGGTAATGGTTACTGAACCAGCATCACAATTTACATCTAAAGTGATGTTATCTAGTTGAGCGTAAGCACCAGAGCCTGCAGATTTCGTCGCAACCACATCTAGGTATTCTTTAACTTCTTTACCTGTCATAGTTGCTTTAGTCACGAAGTTACCGAACGGCTGGACTGTAAGTACATCACGGTAAGTGATGTCACCATCTTGGATTGAATCACGCACACCGCCAGAGTTCATCACACCAAAGTCAGCACCTACCGTTTTGTAAGTACGGTATGCCTCGCCCAGTAGATGACCTAGGTTAGTTTGTTGAGAGCGAACTACGTTACGATCACCTTCTAACTTACCCGTCGTATTAGAAATCTTCTCATCTAATAACTCTTGACCTTGCTGTTGGTATGGCAGTAGTAACGCTTTTACCGTCGCATCTTGTTGAATGCGTTCACCGATCACTTCATCGTTGTCGTCCAAAAGGTTTACAGGAATCAGTGCATAGTTCGCTAAGTGAAGCTTGCCGTCGTAATATTCGAAGTCCGCACGACCCACATATTTACCCCACTCATGCGCTTGCATAATCCAAGTGCCTTTTTGTTGGTCTGGCGCGCAATCATCACCAGGTTTGAAATCAGCATACTCATTGGTACCTGGCTCCATACACACTGGGTTTTGTGAGTGACCACCGATGATAGCGTCTAGTTGTCCCTCTTCAAGAGAGCGAGCGAGCTTCACGTCCCCTGGTGCTTCACTACCATTATTACCATCTTGGTAGTGACCCATGTGCGTCGTTGCAAATACTAGGTCTACTTTTTCGTTTTCTTCGATTTCCTTAAGTACTTTTTTGATTTCAACTTGAGGGTCTTCGAAGTGGATGTTTGATACGTTGTCTGGATTAACTAGCTTCGCTGTGTCCTGGGTGGTTAGACCAATAACAGCGATCTTAAGGCCGTTGATAGTAAATACTTTGTAAGGGTCGAAGTAACGCTCATTGGTATCTTTCTTATAGATATTCGCAGCCAGCATAGGGAAGTCAGCTAGCTCAGCTTGCATATCGAGAATATCTAGTGAGTTATCAAACTCGTGGTTACCGACAGCCATTGCATCGTAACCAAGTAGGTTCATCCCTACGAAGTCTGGAACCGCATCTTGCATGTCTGATTCTGGTACGCCGGTATTAATATCACCGCCAGACAGCAGAATGGTTTCACCGCCTTTTGCTTCGACTTCTGCGCGAATAGATTCGATTAAAGTGTGACGCGCAGCCATGCCATATTCGCCGTCGCTGTTATGCCAAAAGCGACCGTGGTTATCGTTAGTGTGGAGAACGGTGAACTTAGTACAAGAATCTGCAGTCTCGCAGGTTACTGGAGAATTATCGCTGTCTGAGCCGCATCCTGCTAGCGCAGCGCCCACTGCCATTACCAAAAGAGATTTGGAAAACTTCATAAGGGATCCTTTCTTTGTGATTTTGTTATTGTTACGGCGTGAAATATACGGAATTAATGTGAAACTTTAGTGATCTATCTCTTATTTATACTTCTATCGGAGACATGAATTAATAAGCCTGCAAACTACGTCTCCAATTAAACAGAAATAGTTTTTAGTATATTGAAATTAGAGGGAGGGGGCTATTTTGTGAAGTGGCCAATTGAATGAATGTGGTTTGTGTGAATCAATGCGCATTTTTGCGAAGTATAGCGCTGATTTTGGTGATTATTTTGCCAAGTTCATGTTTTTCTTAGCAGCTATGACACAAATCGTTATAAATTTTCGCTCTGATGATGAGGGAAATGTTTTGTATATAAAATGATCACTGTAAAACCCAAACTCGTTTGATCTTGGCTTACTCTGTTTAATACAACCAGAAAGGGTATTTCTCTCTGTACTATAATTGCGACCGTTTAGAAATCTTATGCCTTAGATATCGTTTATTTATTCTTATTCGATACCTTACCGTGTTTATCCCGCTTTCGATACCCGGATGTTAAAACAAATAGATTCAATCTAATGAGCGAAAGTGAAACGTAAATAACGAGGCGTTTTCTTCGGATATTACGATGTGCACTATCATTGAATTAATGAAAATGAAATGGAGTAATGTAAAGCGTTGCATCTGTGGCTGCTCGCTTTGAGCTTCGATTTAAAGAGTAGGGTTGAAAGAATTTGTAAGTGGTGAATTTTAAGAAAGGATAGTAATGAGATACACAGTAAGGAACGCAGTCAGAGAGGAAGCAACTCAAATCGCCAAGATACATGTTGATTCGTGGCAGGTAGCATACAAAGGGTTAATGCCACAGAGCTACATCGATCAGTTTACGATTGAGCGCCGAGAAAGGATGTGGACGCGAGTCATGACTGAGCAACTGGCCCAATTGATCGTCGTTGAGAGACAAGGGGAAATCGTCGGCTTTTTAAGTTACGAACTACCTAACCACACCTGTGAAGATAAAACGGCGTGGGTAACATGTTGCTATGTCTCTCCTTTGCATTATGGGCAAGGGGCAGGGAGTGCATTGTTAGATGAACTAGAAACGCGTCTACTCTCTACGCCCGTTATGCAGATAAGCTTGAAAGCACTGGATACCAATAAACAGGGGCTTAACTTTTACAAGAAGTGTGGTTTTGTGCGTACTGGAGAGGAAGAGGCGGAAATCATTGACCGTATGACGCTGACGGATCTCACTTTAGTGAAGTACATTGCCCGTTCATAAATCAATTGTTATATGCCACATATAGTAAAACCCCGGAGGTGGTAAGACTCCGGGGTTTTGAAATTTTTTAGATGTCTCGGTTGGTAAGTCCGATTATCTTTAATGCAAAAGGTTTGGATTTAATCCGATTAATTCCTTGGTAGGGAATTAGATACGGATGAAGTCCATGTGTTCAACTTTTGGCTTGAACGCGTGACGTTGAACGTCTTGTGGCTTAACTTTAACTTCTTTGCCATCGATAACTAGAACTAGGCCTTCGTAGAATTCAGGCTTGTCCATTTGGTTTACGATGTCGTCGTGGTTAAGAACGATAGCTACTGCTGCTTCTTCACCGCCGTATACAACTGCAGGGAATTTGCCAGCGTGACGTAGGCGGCGGCTCGCACCTTTACCTAGTTCAGTACGTACTACTGCTTCGAATTTCATAGTATTTACTCTCAAATTAGTAAAAATCAAATGTTCACAATCAACAATGCGACCTTGTTGTTCGTGGTAAAGCTTGAAACAGGAACTGTTCAAGCGAGCGCGGATACTATCATTCCACTTATAAATGGGCAACCCAAATCGTCCCCAAATCAACAAAAATGTATGATTTATCTGGGTGTAAGGCTATCCCTTTTAACGCTTTGCTTGGATTTTGTTCACATCGGCTTCATTTTCATCGGTTTACTAATCATGGTCCGAAGAACAAAGTTTATGCGTTATATGCTTTATGTTCGGCTGAGGTGTAAGACTAAAGATGCTTTTAAGCCACCTAAAGCGCTCGCTTCCAGTGTTAATTGACCTCGGTAACTGTGTGCCATTTCACTGACTATATTTAGACCAAGACCTGACCCAGGGGTTGCTTCATCCAATCTAACGCCTCTCTTGATTACTTGACTCAGTTTCTCTTTAGGGATACCTGGTCCGTCATCTTCAATGATGATGTGTATATTGTCTTTATCCTGAGAGGAGTGCACACGAATCATGTTGTTGGCCCACTTATAGGCATTTTCAAGCAAGTTACCCAGCATTTCGTCGAGATCGGTCTGCTCTACCGCTACATTCAGCTCTGAATCAAGTTCATTAATTAAGGAGATATCTCGGCTCGCATACACTTTATCAAACGCCATTGATATAGCATCTACACGCTCTGCTGGGTTCGATTTCACTGATAAAATATTCATAGACCCCGCCATGCGAGCACGGCCCAGATGGTAATCGATATGATCTTGTATTTGATTGATCGGAGTACGCAGACGGGATTGCGTATCAGGTTCTAACGTCTGTACTTCATTTTTTAGGACAGAAAGTGGGGTTTTTAGCGCATGTGAGAGATTGCCTGCATGATTCCTAGCTCGTTCTAACAACTCCTGGTAATGGAAAAGCAGAGCGTTGAGGTCGAAGATAAGAGGAGAAATCTCTTTCGGATAGGTTTCTTCTAGACTCTTTTTGTTACCAGACTTCAGCTCGGCCAACTCTTTTTGTAACTTTGTAAGCGGACTCAATGACCATGCAATTTGCAGCAAAATGACGGCAAGAACCCCTGCGAATAATAAGCCTAAAATAAGCCAGAGTTGCCCGATTAGCGTTTGCAGGGTGCTTTTGATAGGCTCTTCGTCAATACCAATAATGATATGGATAGGCCCATCGTAATCTGGTAAGTACAGAGCTTTTTCGATGGTAATCAGCCTTTCGCCTCTCGCGCCGTAAGCATCGTTATCCAGACCTTTGTATTCGATTTTTTTGTCCCACAAAGAACGAGAACGCTCGAGACTCGTCTCAGTAGAGGCACTCCAATATAAACCACTGTAAGGTCGGTTAAATCGAGGATCTGAGAGCAGAGCAGCGAGTGAGAGGTGCCCAGTCTCATCGACTTCTAACTGAGCGGCGATTTCATCCATAAAAATGCTCAGCTGTGAGCGAGTGTCGTCAACCATATAGTTGTACACTTGGGTCGGTATCGTCACACCAGCTGCGAGGATCATTGCCGTCAACCAAACGATCGCCGCTAAAACGAGGCGACTTTTGATACTCAGTCGTTTTATTGCGTTCAACGGTAGCCTGTTCTTATTCGGCATTTAATTGGTATCCCAACCCTCGGACAGTTTTGATGATCTTTGGTGCGATTTTTTTGCGAATTCGGCCGATAAAAACTTCGATTGTGTTGGAGTCACGATCAAAGTCTTGTTTGTAAATGTGCTCGACGAGTTCGGTGCGAGAAATTACTTTTTCTGGGTTATGCATAAAGTAAGCGACCACTTTATACTCCAGTGCCGTTAAGCTTACTGCTTGCCCTTGCCACATTACTTTAGAAGTGCGCGTATCCAAGCTCAAGTCGCCAATTTGCATCACAGGAGAGGCGTTACCTGATGCTCTTCGTAGTTGTGCGCGAATACGAGCGATAAGCTCAACCATTTCAAACGGCTTAGTTAGGTAATCGTCTGCACCTGCGTTTAGACCTTCAACTCTCTGCGTTAGGGTATCGCGAGCACTCAGGATAACGACAGGGGTATTGATGTTTTCATCACGAATGCCTTTTAGCACGGTGAGGCCATCCAATTTCGGCAGTCCTAGATCAAGAACAATAGCGTCCCATTCTTCCGATGTCGCGCGATACAGAGCGTCTATGCCTTCTTGAGATAATTCTGGTACCCAGCCGGTACTTTCTAATGTTTCGATGATTTGCTCGCCTAAACGAGGGTCATCTTCAACGACAAGTATTTTCATATTGGTGATTCTTATTATGTTTGGAGTGTTATCGACGTAAGCTACGCATTGAGTCGGGATTACGCATTAGACCAGTTTAGTTGTTTTGTGGCTTTAACGCTTTGTTAAAGCTGCGACCTTTGATCTCAAGCATTTCCAGCGTGGCGGCGTCATACTCAACTTTCAGGACGCTATTGTTGTACAGGATTTTCAATTCATACACCCAAGCATCATCATCTTCTTCAAGCTCGACCTTGATGATGCGGCCGTATAGGTCGTTTTCTACTGCGGCGTAAAGGTCCGAAAATGGTCGTATATATCCTTGTTGAACCGCGCGATAGACCTCATCTTGATCTTCATCGAATTCAATACGTGTTCCAGGCTTTTCGACATCTTGCACGATGGCGTGACCATTTTGTGATGCATAGTAGTCGTCATGCTTGGCGAAACTTGGTGCACACATCAATGTCGTGATAAGGCCGAAAAGTAACGCAGAATGTTGAGAAGTCGTTGCTTTATACATAGTCAAACCTTTTCTAGAACGTTAGCCGCAGTATATCGGATATAGATGAACAGAGAGTGAATCATCGAGTTCAGTTTTACTAAATGTTGCAGAGGTTATTTCAACTCGTCTTCAAAAATTTTGTCTCGCAATTTCCAAAAGCGACCGGATTTCCTTGCAATAACAAACTGAGGCAAACGGAAACGATGTTGATTGGCAACAACACGTGTCGGTGAAGCCTCTTCAAAAGGGCGATGCTTGTCTGCCAAGTGAGGGCGCACAAATTGGTCTTTAAACGTTTGTTTTTGTTTTTTGGTACTCAATGACCAAAACTCATGAACTAACGCATTGCCTTCGCCTTGGTATGGTTCGCCAGAATACGTCACCTTGAGTTGAGATTTACCGTCACTGGACTTGAATACTGACAGGTCCATTTCTGTGCATTCAAATATCAATGCATCTTTCAGATTAAGGGCTTCTTTTAATTTTTTATCTGGATCAACAAGCGTTGCGTCACACTCATGACAAATGCGCGCAGCAATATCGTTGTCGGCACCACATTCACCACAGTATTTGGCACGAAAACGGTATCCACAGTGTTCACGTTCGCCTGTGTCTTCATCTTCAAAGTAACCTTGGCAACGTCTGCCAAAGTGTTCAACCAAGAAACCGTTACTATCCAATTTACCCCAGAAGTTGTTATTGAATCCGCAAGCCGGGCAGGGAATCGTGATAATTTCACTGTCAGAGTCTGGTTTGGGATCACCGACTTCAGGTTGGTATAAATCGTAGCTGTTGCCTGCGTAATCAAGCACTAAACATTCTGATTTTCCGTCTGATAAGCGTAATCCTCGCCCTACAATCTGCTGGTATAGACTGACTGACTCTGTTGGTCGCAAAATCGCGATTAAATCGACATGCGGCGCATCAAACCCGGTAGTCAGTACCGAAACATTGACCAAATATTTTATTTGACGATTCTTGAACGCTTGGATGATCGCATCGCGCTCCGGCGTAGGTGTATCACCAATAACGATTTCAGTTTCGCCCTCTGGCAGTAAACTGTGGATCTCTTGTGCGTGTCGGACAGTCGCGGCGAAGATCATGACACCTTGACGTTCTCTCGCATATTGCATGATTTGCTCAACAATTTGCGGAGTGGCTCGTTTGGCTTTATCGATCACCATGTCCATTTCTGCTTCTTTGTAGCGTCCGGTGTTTGCGGGTTTCAGTTGCGAGAAGTCGTAAGACAAAACGGGCGCGTCCATCATGCGGGCCGGAGTGAGGAAGTTTTCGTCGAGCAAGTAACGGATCGGCAGTTCGAAAATACAATCGCGGAAGAATCGCGGCTCTTCGGTGCGTACTTGACCTCGGGTGTGATACTGATAAATCCAGCCCATTCCTAAACGATAAGGCGTTGCAGTTAGTCCCAGCACCTTAATGCCTGGGTTCAGTTCTCGTAAGTGAGTAATAACTTTTTGGTAGCTGCTGTTTTTGTCATCCGGCACACGATGGCACTCATCAATAACGAGCAGAGAAAACTGGTTTTTGAACGAATCTAAGTTACGTACGACCGATTGAACTGAAGCAAACACGACTTGCTGATCAGTTTCTTTTCGTCCTAATCCCGCTGAGAAGATGGAACCTTTTAAACCATAACCTTCATACTTCGCGTGGTTTTGCTCGACCAGCTCTTTAACGTGAGCGAGGACTAACACTCTCCCTTTCGCAAGGCGAGCAAGTTCTGCGATCACCAAGCTTTTTCCGGCACCGGTTGGCAGCACGATCACTGCTGGTGTCGAGTGTTTACGAAAGTAATGAATGACTGCTTTAACCGAGTCGGCTTGATAAGGACGAAGTGTGTACATGAAAATATGTGAAATTGCTCAACTATTCGAACGAGGAACGCTATAATACCTGACTTTTATACCCAAGTGACCTTTAAACCAAGATTTGGAGATCACTTGGGTATAATTCAATGAGGTATTCATGCGTTTAGATAAATATTTGTGTGATGCTCTGGGTGCAACACGCAAACAGGCAACAAAGATCATCAAAAGTGGAGACATCACCGTTGACGGTGAGGTTCAAAAAAGTGGTGCATTTAAAGTACCTGAAGGTGCAGAAGTAATGTGGGAAGACCGTGTTATTGGTGCTCCTGGTCCTCGTTACATTATGTTGTATAAGCCTGCTGACTTTGTTTGTTCACATGAAGATGGCTACAACCAAACTGCATTCGCATTGCTTGATGAGCCTAAAATTGAAAACCTTCACTTTGCGGGCCGATTAGATGTCGACACAACTGGTTTAGTGTTGATTACGGATGATGGCAAGTGGTCTCACCGTATTACCTCACCTAAGCATAAGTGTGAGAAAACGTACCGTGTTTGGCTCGTCGATGCTATTCAGCCTGATTATGCGGAAAAGCTCGAACAAGGCATCATTTTGCGCAATGAATCAGAAGCAACATTGCCTGCTCGTTTGGAGATCGTGAACGAGGCAGAGAATGAAGTATTGTTAACTATTGTGGAAGGTAAGTATCACCAAGTGAAACGCATGTTTGCGGCGTTAGGAAATAAAGTTGAGTACTTACATCGTGAGCGTATTGGTTCGATTGAACTCGATGAGGCGCTAGAACCTGGTGATTATCGCTACCTCACGCAGGAAGAAATTGATTCTATTTGGAATTAATTATCGGCATGGGAAATTCTTTAGTTCCCAATTGGAACTAGTTTTTTGGTAGGAATTGGCTCAAAATTAATTTTCCTACCAAAATTAGTGCCTAGACAATTCCGGTGTGTTTACTCATCTGAGTGATATGCCTTTGCATTTAGCTGAGCCATGCATACTCTTATTGCAAAGCCTTCGGCTGTGGTGAGTAAGTAAATGGTGGAATCAATTCCATTGCATTGTGTCTATTTCTCATAAACACACTTCGCTTTCACACGCTTTTCTATGTCGAGTTCGTCAAGGTCACACCTTGGTACATATTTGCCCTTATGATTCTCGAACGTTGATAGAGCAGGCCTTTGGCTTCTAGATTCAACGATATGAGAACCGTCCGTTACGTTCACTTTGCTCTGAAAGTATTGACGAAAGGGCTCCAACAAGAGGTAAAAGAATGACAGAAAAAGCGCAAAGCGCTCCGCAATCCCAAATCAGTTTTCTATTGTTTCTTGTATTAGGAGCGATTGGTGCTTTGACGCCTTTGGCGATCGACATGTATTTGCCTGCAATGCCAACCATCGCGAAGGATTTGGGTGTTGCGCCTGGTGCGGTTCAGATTACGTTGACGGCTTATACGGCAGGTTTTGCGATTGGCCAGTTAATTCACGGGCCGCTTGCCGATAGTTTTGGCCGTAGACCTGTACTGATTTTGGGTGTGCTTTTCTTTGGATTAGCGGCGGTAGTGAGTGCGACCACAAACGGCATTGATGCATTGACTTATGTGCGAACAGCGCAAGGTTTTGCTGGCGCGGCAGCGGCGGTCATTATCCAAGCCGTCGTGCGTGACATGTTTGACCGTGAAGACTTTGCCCGTGCAATGTCTTTCGTCACCTTGGTGATCACAATGGCACCCTTGGTCGCGCCTATGATAGGTGGTCACCTAGCTATCTGGTTTGGTTGGCGTTCGATCTTTTGGGTGTTAGCCATTTTCGCTGTGGTGGTAATTCTACTGGTACTTTGGAAAATTCCAGAGACGCTGAAACCAGAAAATCGTCAGCCGCTTCGTTTTCGCACTACGATGAGAAACTACGCCAGATTATGCTCCAACCCTGAAGCGATAGGTTTGATGCTTTCTGGAGCGTTTTCATTTTCCGGAATGTTTGCATTCCTGACTGCGGGCTCGTTTGTTTACATTGATTTATATGGTGTTCGACCAGACCACTTTGGTTATTTATTTGGTTTGAACATTGTTGCGATGATCATCATGACCAGTATTAATGGTCGCTTGGTGAAGAAAGTTGGCTCTCATGCCATGCTTCGTTTTGGGTTGTTCGTGCAACTTTTGGCGGGGATTGGTTTATTCGTAAGTTGGTTAATGGACTTCGGATTGTGGGGCATCGTACCTTTTGTTGTGCTGTTTATCGGTACATTGTCGACGATAGGTAGTAACGCGATGGCGCTGCTTTTAAGTGGCTACCCATCAATGGCGGGTACAGCATCGTCTCTGGCGGGGACGTTAAGATTCGGTATCGGCTCATTGGTTGGCGCGCTGGTGGCATCACTACCAGGTAATGTGGCGTGGCCGATGATCATTGTGATGTTTGCTTGTTCTGTGCTTTCAGCACTGTTTTATTGGACTTTAGGAAGAAAGGCGTAATGTCGAATTACACCAAAGAAATTCAAAACTTAGTTAACTCAGCACTTGAAGAGTTAGATCAAGAGCATCGCTCAGGTAAGTTAGCCAATGCCCCTGTTGCGAATAACCATTATTTAGTGCGCTGGGTTACCAAAGCACTTAAATCTCAGCGTTTCGGTCGAGCCGTAGGCGATGACTTAACACGTTGGCAAAAAGCGGGTCGTTCAAAGGGTAATGACGCTGGTTTGTTGTTTATCTTCAAGCGTATTTCCGCTTTTTACGCTCAGTTTTTTCCTGAAGGTGAAGAGTCCAAAGTGATAAAAGACTCCGATATTGAATCATTTCTTGATTTGATGGAGCAAGCTGGCTGGGAAGTATCAACGTCTGAGCAACTTGTTGGTTGTGGCAAAATCCAAATCTTCACGGAAGGTCAAAACTCTTTGGCGCTATGCGCAGATCAATGCGAAAGCTGCTTCGACGGCGAGCTGCTCGTCAAACCAATGAGCTGGTTTGTGCGTGGCAACCATGCTGAGTTTGTTGAGAAAGCAGCGCAAGCGGGCTTTATGGTGCATAAAGTGACGGATTACAAATCGATGGTGAAATACCACGGCGAGTACCTTATCTTTCCTGCAAACGAAGGTAACCAATTGGCTGAGATTCCGTTGAGCTTCCAAGCTTAATCAACTTCTCACAGCAGTAGAGTTGAAATACGAAAGCATCAGGCGTTTGAAACGTCTGATGCTTTTTTTGTCACGTCACTCTGTATTTAAAAGCGATATTTCCAATAGACGCCACCATATAAACCTTCATAGCTTTGCAAAACGTCGCCCATCGTTTCGGTTTCGTTATTAAACAAGTAATCCTCTTCTGAGTAGTCTTCATAACGGAGGTTGAGCTGCACGTTTTGATTTTCAGATACTTCATAGTCAGCGATGACTTCAAATCGGTACGAGTTCGCCTCGTTATCAGGATATTGGTAGCCACCAGATGTGGTTGAAGATTTTCCATCAGCTTGGCTGTAGCTGTAATCAAACGAGATAGAAAGTTTGTCGTCTAGTAGCTGCTCTTTACTCACACCAAAGCCAATGGTTGTGATGTCATCTTTGAGTTTGGTGGTGTAGCGATTCCAACCGACAACGTCAGAGTTTGCTTGTTGTTGCTCGGAGCGGATGACCTGTTGATTGTAAAAAACATGCCCGTTTAGTCCGTCGAGTAAATTGAAGTTGACGCTGATATCGTAGCCGTAATCTTCTCCTTCGCTTAAACCTATATCGGGTTTAACATAGTCGTCGTTGCCGTACCAAAGCTCTGCAAGCAATTGGACATCGTCGGTCATGTCATAACTGCCGTGGCCACGGAGCTCAATCCTCTCTTTGTCGGCTAAATAGTATTGGCGCAAATTAGGCGAGTCGCTGCTGTCGTCCTGCCAATCAGAGCCATCGCGAAAAGAGTAGGAGACTTTACCGCCTAATTGCCACGGTCTACTTGGTCGGTACTGGGCTCCAACAAAAACGCGTTGTTCATCGGTATGTTTCCTATCAGCATAACTTCGCTCATCTTGTCTAAAATGGTAACCCGTATTCACTTTTACATTAGAAGTAACACGATGCTTGAGTGTTGCTTCCAGTTTGGTTTTGGTGTGGTCGTATTTTTCTCTCGTCGATCCGATGATGGTGTTTCTATCGGAGTTATCGTCTTTATCTGAATAGTCCGCAGAAATGGCGAAAGCAGTGTCTCGCGAAAGTTTGTTATGGTAATCCGCGCTCATTTGCCAAGTGTTAGTTTCGCCATGGAATGTATTGGAGTTAACGGGGGACTGCGGGAATGGATTTAACCCGCCTTCAGAAGACGTCTGTGACCAAAGTAAGCGGCCACTGAACGTTTGTTGATTCAACCGATAATTCCCCGTGACAGCAAACTGGTGAAAGTCGTTGTCAGGCTCATACGCGAGGTGGTTAGCGTAAGGATTGGTAGTGCTGCCGTAATAAAGTGCGGACTTGTCATTTCTAAAAAACGAGCCGCGATACGCAATATCCACCAGCCAAAAATCTTCCATGTAGCTTACTCCTACTTGAGTATTTAATGTTTCATGGTCGACGGCTTTGGGTATGAATCCCGGCGCGTTGGCGTAACCCGGAATAGTCGATGAATAAAGCGAAGTTGTGCCTTCTTTACGTTCGTGCTTCATGGATGCATATGGCTTCCATGGCGTATGTGGTGTGTACTTGAGTTCTAACTTAAACGTCTCTCGCGTCACTGAGTTTTCATATTTCGATAGGTCACCACTAACGAGTGCATCTTCTCTTGGATGATACGCACTGAGTGAGGACTGATTCCAGAAATACGGAGTTTCACTGTAACTGCCGAGGATACGTAATCCGTCGTACTGACCCATTTCCCACTGCAGTAAGAAGCGTTGCAAACCAAGATCTTCGACGACGATTCGATTGTAGAACCCGTCGTCTTCATATTGTTCGATATCGGCGTTTAGGCTAGCGTTAAAGTGCTTATTGTCAGAGTTTGTACCGTAAACGGGTGGATTCCAATTATAGAATCGCGAGGAACCATCGTTGTTAAGGTAACCGACGCCCGTGCTGACTTCTCCACTCCATGTGCCGTCGCTGCTGCATTCACTGCACTGCCAGCGGCTAGTGTCGGCTGGTTGAGAACGTTGTAACGAATAATCGTTGGCGTGCGCTTGCACAGCAAAAGCAAGGGAAATAGCGATGCACAGTTGAGATAGTTTCATGCCTCCCTCCTAATAACTTAATGTTTGACCACGTGGGTGGTTAGAGCCATGCACTTGATTGTGGCAGTTCAAACAACTTCCGCCGCGCACTCTCAAGTCGTTTTCAGGAATGGCTACGTTTGCATGTGGCACACGGTGACATTCCTGACATAGCATTGGCAGCCGTTTATTGAGCAGGGCTTTGTTCACTGAACCATGAGGTGTGTGGCAGGATGTACAATCTTCAGTTACAGGCTCATGCTCCCATAAGAATGGGCCGCGTTTTTCTGCATGACACTCGTAACAAACGTTATTGACGGTTGACCAGTTCAGGCTCGCTTCATTTAATGTCTGATGTGGATTGTGGCAGCTAGAACAAGTCATGACGCCGTCGATAATAGGGTGACGACTGCGTTTGTGGATATCTGATTTGGTGCGGGAGTGACAATCGGTGCATTTGTCTGCTTGCATTTCGTCAACCATCATCGGATCGTCTTTTTGATGCAGTTGGTGACAGCTTGCACAAGACAGCCCTTCAAAAGCGTGCTCGCTACTATGCCAAGTCGAGCGTTTCGCATCTTGGTGACAAGATAAACACACGCTGTTTTGCTTTTCGGCCGGAACAGGGGAGTTTGGCCCAAAAGTGATCATCGGTTCACGAACTTGTCCTTTTCGTGGATTGCGTTCGTGATTGTTCGCTGGGCCATGGCATGCTTCACACTGTTTATCATTCATTGGCCCATGCAGGTTTGCGGACTTGCCATGAATGTTGTCGAAAATACCCGTAGCAGGTTTGTCTGAGGTATCGTCATGGCAACGAAGGCAGCCATCTGGTCCGCGGCGTGAATATTTTCCCTCGGAAAACTTGGTGTCTAATATGGTTTCCATTTCTTCTTGAGTTAACGTCGCCGCTTCGGGTTCTGGCTTGGCGACATCTTCCGAACTGACGGTGAAGATGACGCCTAACCCAAGTATCCCAGCTACCAACCACCGCAGAAACATTGCTTTCATAGCTCTTCCTTTTCTTATCCTTAGTTGTCAAAGCATTGTGTTCAATGACGAATTCAACGGTAGTCGTATACCTTGTGAACCTTATCTACCCCTTGTGACTGACCAATAGCATGGCAAGTCGCACATTGTTCGGAGCCCGTTGCTTGTGCTGCTGTGTCTGCTCCAAATACCGCGCCGTGATTCAGCATATGGTTCAGAGGCGCATCTCCTGCCACGGTATCCGGGTCAGCATTAGCTAAAGATGACTCTAAGTGACACGCGCCACAGGCGACTAATGCAGGACTAAAATATTTACCACTCGCCAGAGAAGGGCGCGTATTTTGTTGGCTAGGTAAGTTGTATTGAGCATTGGTATGGCAGGACTCACAGTTGTTGACTGCGCCAGGGAAAGACGCTTCACCGCTATGAGCGGAGCCAAAGGCGTGGAATGAGTGCACGTGGTACTTTAGATCAGCCGCCATTCCAGGATAAAACGCAGAACGTTCAGAGTTATGGCAATTTTTACATTGTTGGAAGTCGGTGGCAGCATGTGGATGCTCACCGAGCTTATGGATAGTCAGCTCTTTGTGACAATCGTTACACGATGAAATGTCCGCGCCCACTGGCAGTTTGTGTTGCTTGTTGATACCAGACACATCAAACGAGCCAGATGCGTTATTGGCGGCAATGACGAAAGGCGATTTGATAAGATCGATGCCTTCAAACGTGACGCATTCGGCGAGCTCGCCATCTCTACGGTTGGCGCAAAGTGGCATGTCGGCGATGTTAACCGTCAACGTAGAGTTGGAGATTGGCTTAATCGCAGCGTCAGTGAAGTCTTTATGACACAAGAATAGGCCTTCTCCTTGAGCCTCACAGCCGTCACCAAGTGCGCCATCATCGGCGACGTTGAGACTGTTGTTTGCGACTATCGGGCCTTGGCCGTTATCCCAGTTCAGCAACAAATTGAGGTGCCCATGTTCATTAATGAAAGGGGTCAGTTCGTTGATGGATCCAATACCTGTGCCCGCTTTCGACACTCTTAGTTCAATCTCAAACTGGTCATCAATAAATCGCGCGCTTTCAACGTTGATTTCAAGCGAATCACGCGCTTTTGCAAGATTCTCTAAACGCATTACGTGAACCGTTTTAGCACTTCGGCTTGCGTCTTGGCCGATGATTGGATCGCCATTGTCATCTCGGTCATAAGGTCGGTGACAGCCCGAGCAGGAGTTTTGTGGCTCGCCGTTTCTTATCCAAGCCGTACCGATTTGGTTATCATGCGCGCCTCTGTCTCGGTACAAGTGACAGGTCTCACAGGCAACTTGGCTTGGGTGTTCAAACCAATTGTTGGCGTCTGATGCTTTCGCGACATCGGTTGAATGGCAGGTTGTACAGTTGCGGGCATCTTGCGGGAAAGGGTTGCCTTCAATGACTAAACCATTGATGTCGGTAACGAGCACGTCATTCTCGTCGACAGGCTGTTTGTAAGTCTCGGTGTTATTTCTGTCGCTACCTAATTTGAAAACATTACCGTGGTATTGATGAACAACGGCAGCGAGAGGGCGTCTGGCTGGCGCAGCGCCAGGGTTACTGTCATTGTGGCAAGCGGTACAAACGGCAATGTTGTTATCAATTGAGCGATAGCCCGGTCCATGATGAAGCGGTTCGCCCATATGGCAGTTTTCGCAGGTGCCTGTTTCAATCACATTGCGGGAGACAGCCGTATCTGAACTTTCTTGCGGCACCCATTCAAACACGTAGATAAAACCGTTGCCTTGCTCACCATACGCCATGACGATTCGGTGGAGTTTATCCGCATCCCAAGCGATAAAACCATTGTTGCTAGAAGAGTCGGCAGTATAAGGATCTGACACTTTCAAAACGTCAGGAATGGCAAACGTGTAGCGATACCCCTCGTCTGTTTTTACTAGTGTTCCATCCCAAACACTCTCCATGCTGGCACGGTTATTTGCGGTATTACTTGAGTGATGGAAACTCTTCCAATAAGTGTTGCCATGGCGCCCATTGAAGGCAAAGGCTGGATCGCTCGAGTTTTGTGTATCGACACGAGAGGGCATTGCTTTGAGAAGTGCGATGCGAAAATCTCTCGTTTCGTCTAGCTCATGAGGTCTGCCACTGCCGTCTTTGACGGTAAAATTGACCACCAGTTTGGTTTCCCCGGTTTCTTGAGTGACCAATGATGGCTCGGAAACACTGATCTCGAAATCACCAAGTGCAGGTGGTGGTGTATTCTGATCGTTTTTGCTGTCTGGACCACATCCGGTGAGCAGTAAAATAAACAATATTAATGTAGCGATCGACTTTAAACCGTTCATAGTCCCTCTCGATTCGTCCTAAAGTAAGTGGGAATGCATGGGAATGGTTGAATATTTCAATAAACGATTGATTGAAATATTAATTTTATATTCAAGACAAAAGAAAAATATCCATATTTACATCGCTTGAATAAATCGAAATACATGGCTTGTAAGAGTATAGACGCAATATGAAATATTATTAAAATAAACCGCTATTTTTGTGTGTGAATTTTGGGGTTGAATTTATTATCATTTTAAATCAATTGTTTGGGTTGGATTTTCTGCGATTTAAGAGGTCGGCGCAGAAAAAGTGAGGGTATTGAACTACGCTACTTTAAATAGTTGACGGCTTAATATTTTTATCTTGGATATCGTTGGTTTTAAGTCGCGTTTATAAATTGATTTTCTTATCGTTTATTCGCTGTCTGGTTTTGATTAATAAAGATAATTACTACGGAGTCAGTCTAATATGCACCAGATAATTAAATTCTCACTAAAAATTTCCTCAGTGTTAGCCATCAGTTCTGCTTTGGTTTCCCACAGTTTAGCATCACCAAGTGAGCTAATTTCACAATACGAATGTGAAGCCTGTCATGGGCCAGACGGTGTTAGTTCCGACACGAATATTCCTACCATCGCAGGGATTCCCGAGTTCAACTTTTTTGACCAGATGTTGCGTTACCTTGAAGGCAGACCCTCAGCTTCGGTTAATCACGTATACGGAGACACGAGCAAAAAAGGCGACATGGTGTCGATAGTTAAATCTTTATCTGAGGCGCAGATTGAAGAGTTAGCAAAGCATTATGCTGGGCTTGAGTTTGTGCCAGCTAAGCAGTCTTTTGATCAAGCGTTAGCGATGAAAGGTAAGGCTATCCACGCGAAAAGTTGCGAGAACTGTCATTCGGATGGTGGCAGTAACGCTCTGGATGAAGCTTCGATTTTAGCTGGTCAGCAGAAGGGCTATCTCGCCACGACATTGAAACAGTTTAAGCAAGGCAAACGCTCCGTTGATAAAAAAATGGATGAGGCGTTCAAAGGGCTTAGTGCCGATGATTTAAACGCGCTCGTAGAATACTATGCGAGTTATCGCTAGCGCTGCTTTGGGATGAACACCAATGAGTTTATGGCGTAAACCAAACAGAAAATGGATGCTCGGCATACCAATTGGTGGCTTATTGGCGTTTATCCTTGGTGGGGCGGCCCTCAGTGTTTTCCACTTTGGTATGGATTACACCAATCGCAACGAGTTTTGTTACAGTTGCCATATTGGGATGGATACGATAGTTGAGGAGTACCAAGCATCCCCACACTTCAAAAATGCTCAGGGTGTGGTTGCCGCTACGTGCAGTGATTGCCATGTCCCTAGGGAGTTTTTTGCTAAAATCGCATTGAAAATAGGCGCTACAGCCGACATCTATCACAAACTGACTGGTGACATTACACTTGAGAATTTCGAGGCGGAGCATCGTCCGAGATTAGCAGCTGAAGTTACAAAGCAGTTTATCGAGAATAAATCAAAGCAGTGCCGATACTGCCATTCTGTTGACAAGATGGATTTCGAAGCGCAAGGACGAACCGTTGCGCGTCGACATCAAATGATGGAAAGTCGAGATCAATCGTGCATTGATTGCCATGCGGGGATTGCCCATCACCTGCCTATTTCTCTAGATTCTCCAGAGACTGTCCCACCTGAGGAGTAATACTGATACTTTCGGCTTCTTTCGCGATGGCTTTGACCATGCCTTTGAATATGAATAGATGGGCTGGCATCATGGCAAACCAGTAAAGCAGCCCGAGAAACCCCTGCGGGTGCCACCAAGCTGTGATATCCAGTTCTCGTTCATCACCATGGTCTTTGATGGTAATTTCTAAACGTCCAAGCCCCGGGCCTTTCATCCCAAAAAACAGTGAGAGGAACTGATCTTCCTCGCAGCGAATCACTTTCCAAGAGTCAATATAATCGCCGACTTTGAGCTCCGGCCCCGGAGGAGAAACGCGAATCGGTTTCCCGCCACCAAAAAAGATGTCGAGCCATTCACGTGTGCGCCACAAAATGTTGGCAAAGTAATAGCCTTTTTCACGACTCCCGATTTTTTGAGCCACTTTCCATAATGCCGCAGCGGAGGCTTGAGTTTTTATGCTCGCACCGGCTTGTTTAGGGTAGTAGCCATACCCCGGTTGCCATCGACGAAGTGCCGCTGGTTCAAAGCCCCAAACATTGCTGCGTACAAACGTGCCTTCATCTTGAATGGTATCGGATACCGCTTGCTCGTAGCTGATCAGCGTTTGCGGAAATCGTGCTTCAATCGCTTTGGAATCGGCAATGTAGTCATGCTCTAACCCCGCGAGTAATGCTTTGCCGATGTTTGCTGGTACAGAGGTGACCAAGCCGAGCCAGTACGATGCCATTTTTGGGGTAAGCAACGGTGTCGACCACAGCCGATAAGGCTTGTTGGTGATTCGGCAAATGACTTTAAACTGCTCGCGGTAGCTGAGTGTATCTGGCCCACCAACTTCATAAATTTGGTTTTCTTCTGGGGCTGATGCTTCGGCCAGCTGCAATAAATAGTGATTGAGGTTGGGTAGGGCAATAGGGTTGGCTTTTGAGTCGACCCATTTAGGCGCGATCAAAATAGGTAAGTTGTAGACAAAATCTCGCATGATCTCGAAAGCCGCGGAGCCGGGGCCAATGATGACGCCTGCACGCAATTCAGTTACTGGAACGCCAGACTGTCGGATAATTTTGCCCGTTGCTTTGCGTGCGGCTAAATGGCGCGAGTTTCCGGTTTGCGGTTGGATGGCACTTAAATAAATGACATGTTTGACACGGCTTTGCTCCAATGCGTATTTAAAGTTCAAAGCAAGGTTTAGCTCGTACTCAACAAAGTCATCGCCTTGTGCCATTCCGTGTACTAGGAAAAATACCAAGTCAAAATCGTTCACCACAGCGAGCGTGGCTTCTGCGTCGGCTAGGTCCAGATATCGCAACGTTAAATTAGGATGGGGCCGAGTCCTTAACTCCAAATAATCGATATGTCGCGCCGCGGCCGTGACGGCGTAACCTTTTTCTAAGAGTAACGGAAGAAGTTGAGAACCAATGTAACCCGAGGCGCCTAGCACCAACACCTTTTTCATTATCTGTCCTTTTAATCGTTGGTGGAATAAACACCACAGAGTATAATCATGAGAAACTTTCCCCATTCTATCAATAAGTTGTCGTTGGAGCGCTTGTGACTTTTCTCTCTCAACTCTCAATACATGCAGATAAAGCATTCTTACGTCGCTTATTTGCGATCGCGCTACCAATTACACTGCAAAGCATGATGTTTTCTAGTCGAAGCCTTGTCGATGTGCTTATGCTCGGCCAACTTGGTGAAGCTGAAATAGCCGCTGTTGGGGTAGCGGCGCGCGCGACGTTTGTTACTACCATCATGTTAGTTGGGGTGACGACGGGTGGTGCATTACTGACCGCACAATATTGGGGGGCAGGCGATAAAGTCGGGGTACGTCGCAGTACCGCTTTAACATGGATGATAGCCATGGTGTTTGCCGCCATTGCCGTTGCTTTGTTTGTTATTTTCCCACAGCCAGTCATGAAACTGACGACGGACTCACAAGAAGTGATTGAGTTAGGGGCCAGCTATCTAATTATTTCATCCGTTAGCATGTTTGCTGTTGCGTGTGTCGCTAGTATGTCGGTGGGCTTGAGAGCGATGCACCAACCGGGGCTGAGCACATTTTTTAGTGGTATAGGCATTCTGTCTAATGTTTTCCTTAACTGGGTGTTAATTTTTGGTCACTTAGGTTTTCCTGCTTTAGGGATTACAGGGGCAGCCATTGCAACGGTTATCAGTGGCGCGATCGAAGTCGGTTGTCTATTTGGCTATTTATGGCTGAAGAAACACATAATTGCATTTGGTTGGGATGATATACGCGCAGGTTTGGTTGTAGACAAAATAACGCGTTTCTTGAGCCTTTCCTTACCGACCACATTTAACTTTTTGGCATGGGCTGGTGGATTGTTCGCTTACCATGCCATCATGGGGCAAGCGGGTGTGCAAGGTTTGGCAGCGTTGTCGGTGATGACGCCCGTTGAGTCAATCGCTCTCGCTATGATGATTGGCCTATCGAATGCAGCTGCGGTTTTAGTGGGTAACCAACTCGGCGCGAAAAACTTTGAACCTGTGTATTACCAAGCTTGGGCTACGGTCATTTTGAATGTGTTTATCGCATTTGTGGTCGCTGTTGTATTGATAGTGTCCAATCAATGGATCCTTAATGCGTTTAGTGCACTGACAGCGGATACTCGCCAGTTAGCTGAACAGTTTATGGTGATTCTTGCTTTAGGTGTCGTACTACGCTCGGTGCCGATGATGGTCATTGTTGGGGTATTACGTGCAGGTGGTGACGTTAAGTTTTGTTTGTATCAAGACATTCTTGCGCAGTGGGTGATCGGGATTCCACTCGCGGCATTTGCAGCGATTCAGCTCGGTTGGGAACCGCAATGGGTTTACTTACTCTTTTTGACCGAGGAAGTTGTGAAGTGGGCGATTTGTTTGCCAAGAATGGTGAGCCGAAAATGGATGAAAAACCTTATCGGTCAATAGAGGTAAACAGCGTTTACTGCAGCTGCAAAAATCTGCTCAATACGTCAACAAAATTAGGAACAGAAAGTGAATCGAGTTGCATTTGTACTCTCATAGTGTGATCAAGCATTCAAAATACTTTCTACTAACAGGATTTTAGTGTAGATTCTGATCCCAATTTTTAAATACCATCCGAGCGGCATAATCAATGTTAAAACTGTCAGACCTATGTAAAGGCTATGTAGACGGGGGAGAATTTCACCCTGTATTACAAGGGGCAGAATTAACATTACAGCAAGGTGACCAAGTCGCTCTGATGGGAGAAAGTGGTTCGGGTAAAAGTACTTTGCTGAACTTAATTGCCGGACTGGATACTGCAGACTCTGGTGAAGTTCAGTTTCCAAATTTTGCCATGCATGATGCGCCAGAGCATTTGAGAACCCTTTATCGCCGCAACAATATTGGTAATATCTTCCAACAGTTCAACCTGCTTCCTACGCTCAATATTGCCGACAATATTCGTTTTTGTCGTCAGTTAAAAGGTTTGCCAGAAGATAAAGAGTTGTGGCGTCAAATTCTTTCTGCTCTGGATTTAATGCCTCTGCTAGGGCGCTACCCGGAAGAAGCATCTGGTGGTCAGCAACAACGTGCTGCTATTGCTCGTGCACTCTATATGGAACCTAAAATCCTACTCGCTGATGAGCCAACTGGTAGCCTAGACGAGCGAAACGCAGAAGCGGTAATGCGCTTATTGACGAGTCTCGCTCGCCAACTGGAATGCACTTTATTGTTGGTGACACACAGTGAAAAAGTGGCGGCCCATATGGAAGGTAAGATTCGACTTCAAGGAGGGCAACTGCATGTTATGGCCCGTAGTTAAGGCACTACTCGGTCATTACCGTCGTTACCCACTACAAATTATTCTTGTCTGGCTAGGGTTAACCTTAGGCGTGTCCCTTCTTGTTGGTGTTACTTCTATCAACCAGCATGCAAAACAAAGTTATGCGACAGGAGAAAAGCTTTTCTCCAATCCTTTGCCATACAGAATCCGAACTAAACACTCTGCCAATAAAATCCCTCAAGGTTTCTATATCCAGTTGCGTCGAGCTGGGTTTAACCAATGTGCGCCGTTTGACGTGCTACATCTAGATGCTAAAACCGATATGAGCTTGATGCTGGTGGGGATTGATCCTGTCGCGATGATTCCATTGCAGCAAGGCAAATCTTTGGGTGAGATGCCCGTTCTATCATTAATGAAACCTTCTTATCCCATTCTAGTTAGTCAAGATTTGGCCGCTTACATGAGTTGGCAGGATGGGGACTTTATTGAGATGAATGACGGAAGTCGTCTCGGACCGATTCAAGTCGATAAAAACAAAATGCTCTCAGGGACTCGGCTGGTTACTGATATATCGTTGTTGCGTATGCTCAAGCGGAGCTCAGGTTTATCTGCGATTTCTTGTGGTGAAATGCCAGAGGAAAAGCTAATAGCACTGAAAAACATGCTTCCCAATGGCATGACGCTCGTTAGGAATACGCGTACGGAGCTTGAGTCGTTAACTAACGCATTCCACATGAATCTCACCGCGATGGGGATGCTGTCATTTTTGGTCGGGTTGTTTATTTTTTATCAAGCGATGTCTTTGTCATTTATTCAGCGACAACGTTTGGTGGGTATTTTGAGACAGACGGGGGTCAACGGAACGCAGTTGGCTCAAGCATTGTTGTTAGAGTTGTCGTTGCTCGTCTTTATTGCGTGGGCGTGTGGTAACTTTTTTGGTTTGATCTTGGCAAATGAACTGATCCCTGCAGTCTCATCGAGCCTGAGCGATTTGTACGATGCCAACGTAGGCTTAACAATAGGATGGTCTTGGCAGTCCAGCTTATATAGTCTGATCATGGCAGCGATGGGCGCATTAATATCGTGTTTGTGGCCATTGATTCGTTTGTTGAAGTCACAGCCAATTCGTCTATCTTCTCGACTGTCATTAATGCGATTTGCAGGGCGTGAGTTCTCTTGGCAGGCTCTTGCTGCGTGTGCGTTTTGTGTCGCGGCAATCGCAGTGTATCAAGCACCGAAAACACAAGAAACTGGCTTTGCCATTATTGCGCTGATGTTGGTTAGTGTGGCCTTGTTTATGCCATTTATTATGTGGCATATGTTCCAGAGCTTTTCTTACACCATGCGTTGGGTACGTGTACGTTGGTTTTTTGCCGATGCGGCTGCGAGCATGAGTTATCGCGGCGTGGCAACAATGGCGTTTATGTTGGCACTGGCGGCAAATATCGGCGTAGAAACGATGGTAGGCAGTTTTAGGGATACGACCGATAAATGGCTCAGCCAGCGATTGGCAGCGGATATTTATATCTATCCTACAAATAACTCAGCAGCTCGGATGAGTGCGTGGCTGCAAAACCAACCAGAAGTCAACTCGGTTTGGTGGCGTTGGGAAAAAGATATGCCAACCGAACATGGTGCTTTGCAAGTGGTGAGTACAGGCTCTTCTGAAGGTGAGCTAGATGCACTGACGGTAAAACTAGGTGTCCCGAATTACTGGTATCAACTGCACGCAACCAAGAGCTTGATGGTGAGTGAATCGATGGCCTTGAAGTTGGATATTCGCCCAGGAGACTTCATTAACTTGCAGGAACCACTGGGTGGAGACTGGCAAGTCGTTGGTGTTTATTACGATTATGGAAACCCGTATAACCAGGTGATGATGTCGCACCGGAATTGGCTGTATGCATTTGCAGGGACGGGCAATGTTGGCCTTGGTGTGGTGTTAAAAGATAGCGTTAATGGGGAGGGGCTGAAAAATCGCTTAGAAAATGTATTCCGCCTCCCGCAAGACCGTGTGTTTGATAATGGTAATATCTATAGTCAGGCAATGAGGGTATTTGATCATACCTTCGCTATTGCAGGAACCTTGGGCAACATCACGCTGATTATTGCTGTGTTTGGTTTATTCTTCGCGACATTGGCGGGCGAACTGTCGCGGCAGCGGCACTTCTCTTTGCTGAGATGTATGGGTGTATCCGGAAAGGAACTTGTCGCATTGGGTGGTTTGCAGTTGTTTGTCTTCGGGGCCATTTCCGCGATTATTGCGGTGCCACTTGGTCTGGCACTTGCACACTTGATCGTTGATATTATCATTAAGCAATCATTCGGTTGGTCTCTGGAGCTTCAAACGATCCCTTGGGAATACGCTCAAACTATTGCTTGGGCGATGCTTGCCATCATGATTGCCGGCGCATTGCCAGTTATTAGAATGATTAAGAGTACGCCAATGAAGTCATTAAGGGATGCGTTGTAATGAAAAAAGTGGGCTCTAAAAAACGCTTGTTAGTTTCAACGATCATTGTTATTACGTTTGCCTTTTTGACTGGGGCTGCTTTTTACTCAACTTTTTGGTTGGAAGCGACAGCGACACAAGAAAGCGAGCTTAATTCTATTCTAACGCGTGAAAATCAAACGATTTTCGAACCTGTATTACCTGACGAGCATGTCTCTTTACCGTCAGACTTTCGTTTTCATCCTGAGTACCAACATGAATGGTGGCACTACTTTGCGAAACTGAAAGATGAACAAGGGAAAATATACAATGTTCAATGGAGTTACTTCAGGGTCGCGACAGACGAGCGAGAAACCAGCGGATGGCAAAACCCTCAACTGTACATTTCACATGTTGTCGTTAGCCATGGTTCGCACGTCTGGAAAGAGCAACGTGTAGCGAGAGGCGGGATAGGCCAAGCTGGCATGACTAATCGTCCTTTCAGGTTATGGATTGATAATTGGACGTGGCGTTCACTTGGTGCAACGCCTTTCCCTGGTAACTTGAATGTGACTACCGATACGTTTGGTTTAGATCTCAATACTATGACAAATGGCCCCTTTGTCGTGAATGGAGACAAAGGTTTTCAGGTTAAACACGCGTTGCAATCTGTTGCCTCTTTCAGTTTTAGTGCGCCATTTTTAAAGGTGAAAGGGAGTTTGAACATTAATGGCAAACGCTTCTCTGTTGCTGGCTCTGCTTGGGCTCAGAAAGAGTGGGGCAGTGGCTTAATTGGTGAAGGGCAACAGGGTTGGGATTGGTTTGTATTCAATTTAGATGATGGTCGAGCACTGACAGTCAGCCGCTATCGCCACCATGGACAAACACCGCACGTGTTTGGCACCTTGTCCACACGCTCAGGTAAAGTCATCAATCTCTCAGATGATGATATCAGTATTAAACCAATGCAAGTGACCAGTTTATCAAATGGAAGAAGGCTGCCTTTGCAGTGGATTATTAATATTCCAAAGCATCAAATTAACTTGACCACTCGTATTATCAAATCAGATATGTGGCTTCCTTTTGTTATACCGTATTGGGAAGGTCCTACCTTAGCTTCTGGCTCCAACGAGGCTTGGGGCTTTATGCAGCTCACCGGTTATTAAATTCTGATAAAAACCACCCCAATGGGTGGTTTTTTAGTGGATGAAACTTCCTGAATTTTTCTCAAAAGTATGGGGTTATCATGACAGTACATGCCATGTTATGCTGATTTTCTCATAATCTTGATAAACATTTGGCGCGATAACCACAAGTACGCGCTGTGATCAAAATTGAGTGTTATGTTGGAAAATACGATGTATAGTAAACTTCATATCGGAAAAATCGAAGTTTATACTCTGAAGAAGCGATTATTCTAAAGTTTTCGACCGCTATACACTCTTATCATTCTTTGTTAATCGTTTATTAAGATAATAAATATAAGGACGAAACCATGAACGATGTCATTCGTGACTTTTTCAAAATGGAATCAGCTGGTGGTATTCTTCTCGTGATTGCCGCGGCAATTGCGATGACCATTGCTAACTCACCGCTGGGCGAAACTTATCAATCTGTACTGCATACTTATGTATTTGGTATGTCAGTTTCTCACTGGATTAATGACGGCCTAATGGCTGTTTTCTTCTTACTCATTGGCCTTGAAGTTAAGCGAGAGCTGCTTGAAGGTGCGTTAAAATCAAAAGAAACCGCAATTTTCCCTGCGATTGCAGCGGTTGGCGGTATGTTAGCTCCTGCTCTTATTTACGTAGCCTTTAATGCCAACGATCCTGAGGCGATTTCTGGTTGGGCAATTCCAGCGGCGACAGATATCGCTTTTGCTTTAGGTATCATGGCGTTATTAGGTAAGCGTGTACCAGTAAGCCTAAAAGTGTTCTTGCTGGCGCTTGCTATCATCGATGATTTAGGTGTGGTTGTTATTATCGCGCTATTTTACACCGGTGACCTGTCGACCATGGCGTTGCTTGTTGGCTTCATCATGACTGGTGTCCTATTCATGTTGAATGCGAAGGAAGTAACAAAACTTACGCCATACATGATCGTCGGTGCTATCTTATGGTTCGCGGTGCTTAAATCTGGTGTTCACGCAACATTGGCAGGTGTAGTGATTGGTTTTGCTATCCCACTAAAGGGAAAGCAGGGCGAACATTCTCCACTTAAACATATGGAGCACGCGCTTCACCCATACGTGGCATTTGGTATTCTGCCTCTATTCGCATTTGCCAATGCGGGGATTTCGTTAGAAGGCGTATCGATGTCAGGCCTGACTTCAATGCTGCCACTCGGTATTGCTTTGGGTCTACTGGTTGGTAAGCCTCTAGGTATCTTTACCTTTAGCTGGGCAGCGGTAAAAATGGGCGTTGCTAAGTTACCTGAAGGGGTTAACTTCAAGCATATCTTTGCGGTATCTGTGTTGTGTGGTATTGGCTTTACAATGTCTATCTTCATTTCCTCTTTAGCGTTCGGAAATGTAAGTCCTGAATTTGATACCTATGCTCGACTAGGCATCTTAATGGGTTCGACGACAGCAGCATTACTTGGCTATGCCTTACTGCACTTTTCTTTGCCTAAGAAAGCGCAAGCGTAAGATAAAAATGCGCTATTTTGTAAAGCCTCCCAATCGGGAGGCTTTTTTATACCCATAGTTCAGTACATCAGCGACTTAATAGCGACACTTTCGTATTGAGCGGATGTCTAGACCATGGAGATGAACGGAATCATCGAAAAGTTAGGTGGTAGATCTGCGGGCGAAAAAAAGCCCAGCCGAAAATTTGACTGGGCGGATACAAACATAGGAGTTAATAAGAAAAAAGCAGCAACGTAACAATTAGATGGAAACAAGTTTGACGGCCAGTGAAACTTAAAATGCCCTAGTTGTTACATTTATTCAGACCGAGCCTTTTCCAAACAGTTCCATTTTTTTTCAAAAAAATTCGATTTAATTCTTTCTGCCCGCTTGTATCGTAAAGAAGTAAGAGAAGAGGCGAACAGCGTAACCAACTTAATGGCGGTTTGAAACTCGATAGCCCTCTTTTCTATAGTAGCTATAAACTTAAAGTAGCTATAAACTTAAATTGCATTTCAAACCCGCACCTCCTGCTCCGACCGCCTAACGACATTGCTAGCGTTTCAAATACGATGGTTTGCGAAACTTGGTCATTTTCTTCAGGCGAGCATCATTTGCTTATTAGACTTAAATTCAAAAGATTAGATCACACCTTCTAAGTTCTGGTCAGACCAATTGGTGAAAGTGTGATGTTAATCATTTGTTAATCTAAAGTTTCGGGAGTATATTTTCAAACAGTTGTTTAATACGAGTGATTAAAATGGCCCCGAGAACATCAACAAAAGAAAAAATACTCGATGTCGCAGAAGGACTCTTTGCTGAACATGGTTTTAATGATACTTCGCTAAGAACGATAACAGGTAAAGCGAACGTCAACTTAGCATCGGTAAATTATCACTTTGGCGATAAAAAAACGCTAGTTAGAGCGGTTTTAGATAGATACCTAGAAGCGCTCATGCCGAGCATTAAAACCTCACTAATTGAGTTAAATACGCGTGATAGCTACGACATGGACGACGTCTTTGAGTCATTGCGTTTACCTTTGCGTACATTAAATGATGTGCGCCCCAATGGTACTGCATTATTCATGTTGTTAATTGGCCGTGGTTACACAGACGTACAAGGTCATCTGCGTTGGTTCATCACCACTCGATATGAAGAGGTACTTAACCTCTTCACCTTCTCAATAATGAAGGCAAACCCGGAACTATGTGAGGAGCAGCTGTTTTGGCGACTGCACTTCACACTAGGTACCTGCGTATTTACGATGGCTTCAAGCCAGGCTCTTTCGGAGCTTGCTGAAAGTAAATTTGAAAAGGAAGTCGATGTGAAATCTGTCGTCGATTTACTGATTCCTTATTTGTCAGCAGGAATGTCAGCGAAGCAGTTGGCACAAGACAAATAAGAAAGTTAAACCAATAATAAAATTATGCCCAGAGCGGTTACGTGAACAAAAGGATCTGAACTATGAGCTCTCTACGAAGAAAATGGATTAGTGACCCAGCTTTTAAAGTGTTCAAAAAAGTATTGCCACCTCTCTCTAGCACCGAGAAAGAGGCGATGGAAGCGGGTAGTGTGTGGTGGGATGCCGAACTATTTTCAGGCAAGCCTAACTTCACTACATTGCACCATTATCCAACGCCGACACTGACAGCAGAAGAGCAGTCATTTATGGATAATGAGCTTGAAACCCTGCTAGAAATGCTTGATGACCAGAAGATTGTCAAAGAAGACAGGGATTTACCGCCTGAAGTATGGGAGTACTTACGTAAAGAGCGATTTTTCTCACTGATCATTTCAAAAGCGTATGGTGGTCGTGAATTTTCCGCTTTAGCGAACTCAACCATTGTTTCTCGTATTGCGACTCGTAGCATCAGCACCGCTGTATCGGTAATGGTACCGAACTCTCTTGGTCCAGGTGAGCTTTTATCGCACTATGGCACGCAAGAGCAAAAAGATTACTGGTTGCCTCGTTTAGCTGATGGTACCGACATTCCTTGTTTCGCATTAACAGGGCCCGAAGCGGGATCTGACGCCGGTGGTATACCAGATCAAGGCGTAGTTTGTTATGGCACTCACGAAGGCAAAGAAGTGCTTGGCGTGCGAGTTAGCTGGAATAAACGCTACATCACACTTGCGCCAGTGGCGACAGTGCTCGGATTAGCATTTAAGCTACAGGATCCAGAAGGGCTACTTGGTGATAAGAAAGAGGTTGGAATCACATGTGCGCTGATCCCCGCTGACCATGAAGGTGTCGAGATAGGCGAGCGCCATGATCCTCTGGGTTCTGCATTTATGAATGGTCCGACTCGTGGTGAAGATGTCTTCATCCCTATGGACTGGTTGATCGGTGGCGCTGATTACGCAGGTAAAGGTTGGCGTATGCTGGTTGAGTGTCTTTCTGCTGGTCGTGGTATCTCTCTCCCAGCGCTTGGCACAGCGATTGGTCATCTTACTACACGTACAACCGGTGCTTATGCTTACGTGCGTAAACAGTTTGGTATGTCGATCGGTAAGTTTGAGGGTGTCGCAGAAGCTATGGGGCGCATTGGTGGTCTTACTTACCTACTAGAAGCGACACGTACGCTGACGACGACTTCTCTTGATATGAAAGAAAAACCTGGGATCGTAACCGCGATTGCCAAGTACCACATGACGGAAATTGCGCGTACTATTCTAAATGATTCGTTTGATATCCATGCGGGTCGTGCGATTCAAGATGGCCCAATGAACTATCTTGCTAAACATTATCTCGGTATTCCAGTTGCGATCACTGTTGAAGGCGCGAATATTCTGACTCGTAACCTGATGATTTTTGGTCAAGGTGCGACTCGTTGTCACCCATATGTACTGAAAGAAATGGAAGCCGCGGCGAATCCAGATTCTGAACAAGGGGCGAAAGAATTTGACAACTTGCTCTTTAAACACATCAAACATGCGGTAGGCAATACATTTGGTGCATTTGGCGCGGCGCTAACTGGTTCTCGGTTTGTAAAAGCGCACATGAGTGGCCCAACACAGCAATACTACAAAGAAATCACAAGATTAAGCCGAGCGCTTGCTGTTAGTGCTGACTTCGCGATGTTAACACTAGGCGGTGATTTGAAGCGTAAAGAAATGATTTCCGCACGTCTGGGTGATGGCTTAAGTTATCTATATATGGCGTCTGCCGCACTGAAAAAGTATGAAGATGAAGGACGTCAACAAGGCGATCTAGATTTTGTCCACTACGCCGTTCAACATTGTTTGTATAACGCATCTAAGTCATTAAATGAGGCTTATACCAACTTCCCTGTGAAATACGTTGGCGGTGTGCTGAAAGGGTTATTGTTCCCACTTGGTAATCATTTTAATAAGCCAAGCGATGAACTGTGTGTGAATCTGGCGGAAGCAATGATGACGCCAGGAGCACAACGTGATCGACTCACGCATCTTTGCTACATCGGAAAATCCGACGACGACAGCGTAGGCTTAATGGAGAATGCCTTCCTCGCAATGTACGAAATCAAACCATTAGAGCGTAAGCTTATGAAGGCGGCGAAGGATGGGAAAGTGGCTCGTAAAGGTCTTTTACACGACCGTTTGCAGCAAGCATTTGAAGCTGGCGTTTTAACTGAGCAAGAAATTGACCAAATCATGGCGGCAGACAAATTGCGTTACAAGGCGATTCAAGTTGACCACTTTAGTCATGACTTTTCTGAAGTACGAACCGATTGCCCAAAAAAGTCGCATTTGAACCCGGCGGCATAGTAAACCGTTAATACTAAGAAAAGCACCTCAATGAGGTGCTTTTTTGTGTTCTTGCAGAGTGGATGTTGGGATAGTGCTCCAACCACTTGCCTTTTCAGAGCATTTTTACAGAAATTAGATGCGAAATCCCGACGAAACTTTTATCCTAACAAGGTTTTTTAAAGGAAGTTGAATATGATCATCAAACCTAGAATTCGTGGATTTATCTGTACTACAACGCACCCTGTTGGTTGTGAAGCTAACGTAAAAGAACAAATTGCGTACACTAAAGCGCAAGGCCCAATCAAAAACGCACCTAAGCGCGTTCTTGTTGTCGGTGCATCAAGTGGCTACGGTCTATCTTCTCGTATCGCTGCGGCATTTGGTGGCGGTGCATCAACTATCGGTGTTTTCTTCGAAAAAGAAGGCACTGAGAAGAAACCAGGTACGGCAGGTTTCTACAATGCAGCTGCTTTTGAAAAGCTAGCGCGTGAAGAAGGCCTGTACGCAAAAAGCCTAAACGGCGACGCTTTCTCAAATGAAGCGAAACAGAAAACTATCGAACTGATCAAAGAAGATTTAGGTCAGATCGATATGGTGGTTTACTCACTGGCTTCCCCAGTACGTAAAATGCCAGAAACTGGCGAGCTAGTTCGTTCAGCGCTTAAGCCTATCGGTGAAACTTACACATCAACTGCTGTTGATACCAACAAAGATGTGATCATCGAAGCAAGTGTTGAGCCTGCAACAGAAGAAGAAATCAAAGACACAGTAACCGTTATGGGCGGTGAAGACTGGGAACTTTGGATTAATGCACTGTCTGATGCTGGTGTTCTTGCTGAAGGCTGTAAGACAGTCGCGTACAGCTACATTGGTACTGAGCTAACTTGGCCAATCTACTGGGATGGCGCACTAGGTAAAGCGAAAATGGACCTAGATCGTGCGGCGAAAGCGCTAAACGACAAGTTAGCAGCGACAGGCGGCAGTGCAAATGTTGCTGTACTTAAATCTGTTGTAACTCAGGCAAGTTCCGCAATTCCTGTTATGCCACTGTACATTGCAATGGTATTCAAGAAAATGCGCGAAGAAGGCGTACACGAAGGCTGTATGGAACAAATCTACCGTATGTTCAGCCAACGTCTGTACAAAGAAGATGGTAGCGCAGCAGAAGTGGATGAGATGAACCGTCTACGTCTGGATGACTGGGAACTTCGTGACGACATTCAGCAGCACTGTCGTGAGCTATGGCCTCAAATTACGACTGAGAACCTAAAAGAACTGACTGACTACGTAGAGTACAAAGAAGAGTTCTTGAAACTATTTGGTTTCGGTGTTGAAGGCGTAGATTACGAAGCGGATGTAAATCCAGCGGTTGAAGCTGATTTTATCCAAATCTAATCGAATGACTGATTAGACAACAGATATATAAAAGGCGCTCATTGAGCGCCTTTTTTGCTTTCATCAGTCAAAGTTATTAACTTAATATTATCAGGATCGTACCGGCCAACGTCATCAGAATATTGGCAATCGCATAGGTACCCGCATAGCCAAGAGCTGGGATGGTGGATTTAGCGTAGTCGTTGACGACATCCATAGCTGGGGCACAAGTTCGGGCACCAATAATGGCACCGAAGAGCAGGGCACGGTTCATCTTGAGTATGTGTGCGCCCACTAAATAGGCCAGTACCACAGGCACAACACTAACAATGAATGCTAGACCAATCACTTTTGGACCAACTTGAGTCAAGTGTTCGAACATCTTTCCGCCTGCACTTAGACCTATTCCCACCATAAAGAACATCAAACCCAAATCTTTGACCATATTCAGCGCCCCCTGCGGGACATAGCCGAAAGTAGGGTGATTTGCTCGTAAGAAACCAAGTGTAATACCAGATAACAAAAGACCTACCGCGTTACCCAAGCTGAACGAAACCTGGCCGAATGTCATCGTGATGAGGCCAAACAGAATACCCAAAATAAAGAAGCTGCAAAAAGCGAGTAAATCGGCCATTTGACTGTGGATCGAGATGAAACCGATTTTTTCCGCGAGTCCATGTACTCGGCTTTTCTCGCCGCTTACCTGAAGGACGTCACCTTTAGCGAGAACAATGTCTAAATCCATCGGCATTTCTATTTGCGCACGTACCACGCGGTTTAAGAAACAGCCAAACTCAGATAAGTTTAAATCAGATAAACGCTTGCCTGCGATAGCGTCACTTTTTACGACAATTTCTTCTTCAACGATGCGCAAATCAAGCAAGTTACGATCAAATACTTCTTTACCGTTGCGGAAGCTAGGATCCAAGCGAGCATGGCTATCAGGGAAGCCAACCAGTGCAATTTCATCACCTTCTTGCAAAATAGCATCACCATCTGGATGGGCGAGAATACCGTTACGGCGGATTCGCTCAATGTAACAGCCAGTTTGACGATAAATGCCTAGTTCACGCAAGTTCTTGCCGTCAGTCCAGTCAATCAATTCTGGACCGACTCGGTAAGCACGAATAATCGGTAAGTACACTTTTCTTTGGCTTGAATTTCCAAGGCCACGTTCTTGAGCAATTTGCTGCGCAGAATCAGACAGGTTCTGCTTCTGTAGTTTTGGCAATAGCTTCGCGAACATGATCATGCTAATTAAGCCGACCAGATAAGCCATCGCGTAACCCACGGATAGATTTTCTAATACCAAAGAAAAATCCATATTGCGCGGTATAGTCGCAAGGCCAGAGTTAAGAGCGTCTTGTGCACCAACCAGTACAGGTGTTGCTGTCAACGCGCCAGCCATCATACCGGCTGACAAGCCAAAATCGAGGCCGAAATAGTGGCTCAAGCCATACGTTAAGCTGACTGCGGACACGAGAACGGTCATACTTAAAATAAAGTAATGCTTACCATCTCTGAAGAATATGCCAAAAAAGTTTGGTCCAGCTTCAATGCCAACGCAATAGATAAACAGCATGAAGCCAATGGTTAATGCTTCTGCATTGAATGAGAAGCCAAGGTGACCCATTACCAACGAGGTAATAAGAACGCCTATGGAGTTGCCTAGTTGTAATTTGCCAAATCGGATTTTTCCGATGGCAAGGCCAATGGCTAATACGACGAAGATTAGAAGGATAGGGTTTTGCTCAAGAAGGTATACGACGTCTATGTTCACTGTGTGGCTCGGTAAAGTGTGTGCCAAAAAGATTAAGAATTGCGAATTGTAACTAAATATAGCAAAAAGATAAGTGAATTTTTTTAGGTTTTACCATTAGTTGACGTAAGGTAATAACCAACTGAAAAATAATAAAAAAGCCGCATGAAGCGGCTTTCTTAAAAACTGTCTTTATTATTCGTCAAATAGACCTAGGTGCTCTTTCGCGTATGCTTCGAACTCGTCGCAGCCACCGATGTGCTCTTGGTCGATAAAGATTTGAGGAACAGTTTCAACTGGTTTACCAACTGTTTTCTCAAGATCTGCTTTAGAAATACCTTCAGCATGGATATCAACGTAACGGTAGTTGAAGTCGTCACGCTTCGCTTTTAGCGTTTCTGCGTGTTCTTTTGCACGAACACAGAAAGGACATGCAGGGCGACCAAAGATAACAACGAACATAATCTTATTTCTCCTAAATCTATTCTTTTTTGAAAGCGTACAAAACATAGCGGCTGAGTGCGCTCTCTTTTGTTGCAGTAACTATGCCCGATCCAGATACGGAAATAAAGCAGCAATTACCTCTTGGTTCTATAGGTGAAATCTATCGAATAAAAACTAAACGCGCTCCCTTATTCTATGGCTCTAAAGTATGTGAAGTGACGCATAAAAAACATACATTTTAAGAGGTTAATGATGGCAAGGTGGAATTGGTCAATTTTTTTTATTCAAAAACATAGCAATCTAATCTGGCTATACGCAAATGACTTCAACTCTTACATAAGTGTTAAATCAGAGGGCAAGAGGTTATTTGGGTATATTATTTTGGGAGGATGTGTATGTTTCAGTTTATGACTGCAACAAGGATTATATTTGGTGAAGGTGCACTTCAGTCTTCATTATCCGTTATCAACCAATTTGGCTACAGTGTTTTGCTGGTAACCGGGAAGGATACCCAACGAGCCACGCCCATCATTAACTACCTTAAAGCTCAAAATATGCGTTACCAACACGTAGCAATCAATGGCGAACCTTATATCACAATGGTAGAAGAGACCGCGGTACTCGGTAGAAAATTCCAGCCTGATATGGTGATTGCTATTGGCGGTGGCAGTGTCATCGATATGGGTAAAGCTCTAGCCGCTATTATTCCTAATCAAGGCAATGTTTACGACTACGTCGAGGTGGTAGGAAGAAACGTACCATTAAAGGCAAAACCTCTTCATTTTATTGCAATTCCTACGACAGCAAGCACGGGTTCAGAGGTGACTCGAAATGCGGTGTTGAAGTCTGGACAAGATAAAGTGAAAGTGAGTCTTCGAAGCCCAGATATGCTGGCAGACGTTGCCATTGTGGATCCGACGCTTACTTATGGAACCGATCAATACACATCCGGGCGTGGCGCGATGGATGCGTTCACTCATTTGATGGAAGCGTATGTGTGTGGTGAGCCAAACCCTCTTACAGATATGGTGTGCGAAGAGGGACTTCGTCGTTTAAGCCGTTCAGTGATTGCTGCTTGTAAGCAAGATAATCATAAGGCTCGGTCGGATTTATCGTTCGCTGCGTTGCTCGGTGGCATGGCCATTACTAATGCCAAATTAGGTGCTGCGCATGGGCTTGCGTCGGCGTTAGGAGGTAAGTTAGATGCTCCCCACAGCGTGATCACGGCGCGTCTTGCACCGCATGTGATGCAGGAAAATATTAACGCCGCGAAGCTCGCTGGCAGGAATGATGTGATAAGTCGTTATCGTAAACTTGCCCAATTGGTTACCGATCGTGCGAACGCGAATGAGCACGATGGGGTTCTTTGGGTAAATATGGTGTTAGATAAGTTAGCGTTGCCGTTACTTGGCCAATTCGGAGTATGCCAAACTTCTTTTGAACAAGTGGCGAACGATGCGCTTAAGTCGATGGCGATCAAAGGCAACCCGTTACCCCTTAATCAGGAACGTTTGATATACATATTGCAGCAAGTCTGTGATTGCAGTGGAGAGTGTGTGGCAGAGAGCACACAACACGTGAGCTCTGTAGAAGTGCTTGAATCAAGAACGGACTTATCGAGTGTGAACGACTTGGGTTGATGTATTGATCTAAAGCACATTGAAAAAAAGGGGAGCGTTGAGCTCCCCTTTATTAAACTTTCACTAAACAGCAGGACTTAGTACTGACTTAGCTTGTCATAGCGACTGTCTTTCAACGCATCTTTTACGCGTTTTAGGTTCTCACGGAAACCTGTACCACGGCGGAGTGTGAAGCCAGTTGCCAGTACATCAATCACCGTCATCTGTACAACTCGACTCGCCATTGGCATATAAACGTCGGTATCTTCAGGAATATCAAGCGTAATAGCGAGTGAACTTGCCTTTTCTAGCGGTGAGTCCTTTGCTGTAATCGCAATGACCGTCGCGCCGTTTTCACGAGCAAGGTTTGCTATTTCGACCTGACTCTTCGTTCGACCTGTGTGAGAAATAAGAACCACAACATCATTATCACTGCAGTTAATACAACTCATGCGCTGCATGACAATGTCTTCAAAACAAGTAATTGGAATGTTAAAGCGAATAAACTTGTTTTGTGCGTCTCGGGCTACAGAAGATGATGCACCAAGGCCAAAGAATGAAATGCGTTTCGCTTGCGTTAGCAAATCGACCGCACGGTTCACTTGCATTGGATCTAAACTGTTTTTCGCGACATCTAAACACGCCATGGTCGATTCGAAAATCTTATGGGTGTACGCGTCTGGGCCATCGTCTTCTTCCACGTTACGGTTAACGTAAGGGGTACCGTTGGCTAGGCTCTGTGCCAAGTGAAGCTTAAAATCTGGAAAGCCCTTGGTGTCCAGACGACGACAGAAGCGGTTTACAGTGGGCTCACTAACGTCAGCCATTTTAGCCAACGTTGCAATGCTTGAATGAATTGCAGTTTGTGGAGACGCCATAATTACTTCCGCAACTTTGCGCTCTGACTTACTGAAATTCTCCAGGTTTTTTTGAATTTTTTCTAATGTATTCATAGTGTTCACGAGGGTATAGAGAACAACTCGCTGGCTCTGTTAACGAAAGGAAACACGAAGATTCCAGAGTAGAGTGGGGCGTTAACGAAAACAACCAGCGCCATAGAATCAGTATAAACCTGATCTTCAATCAGTCTAAACCAATAACGGATACTATTTAGTGAGAATTTGACAGGCCTCAAACAAAATGTTGTAAAAACTACAGAATTGGATGTGTAATCGATGTTTTGTTGCGCCAGTCGCACGAGAATGATGTTTGAGTTACATCAAAACGAAAAAAAATTTCAAATTGATGTAACTCTTTCGGGCCATTAAGACGATTGGATATCAGTGACCACCTGCTGAATTCTTTCCATCAAATTTGGTGCTTGCTTGGCGATTTCACGCTGTTCATCAAGCACAGAACTCAAAATCTCTTTGGTCGTCAGCGGATTAGCCAAAACCACTCGGAACACAATCGTGTTCATGCGCTGCCATTGGTCTGGGTTCAGTCTTGTACGTGAAACAAACGATTTGCCCGTTTCACGCTGACGCTTTTGAATAAACTGTGTTAATTCATTAATCAGTTCATTCAGTTGTTCTTTTTGTGAACCTTCCGCTTTTGCTAATGCCTCACGGATGAATGGCGGCAAGTAGCGGTATGTGAGCAGACAAAGCTCTGGTTCAGAAACCAATTCGAAATCATCTTGCTGCTTGATTAAATCCGCAAAGTAGCGAGCTTTTTCAATGCTTTGGTCTATCAGCAGCTCATAGCCAGGGCGGCTGATGATGTGCATTGCGGCATAGACTAACATTGCCATGCCCGAACGAGAGCCTTCTAATGTATGGCTGCCTAGGTCTTTTGAGCCTTTACGCAAGATATATTGAGCGTGATGCTCTATGGATTTCATTGCGTCAGGGTCTTTGAACAGAACCATACCAGCGCCCATCGGGATGTAGAGTTGCTTGTGCGCATCAATGGTTACTGAGTCTGCCATTTCCACACCGTTAAGAAGGTGACGGTGGTGATTAGACATAAGTGTTGCGCCACCCCATGCGGCATCCACATGGAAATGACAACCGTGAGCTTGGCAGACTTCTGCGATTTCAGGTAGCGGGTCGACATTACCTGTCTCTGTTGTACCAGCTACACCAATAACAGCAATAGGCTTGATGTTTTGTTTCTCTAGTTCAACAATTTTCGCTTTAAGGTCGTCGACAATAATACGGTTGTTGGCATCCGTTTTAACCGCAACCAAGCCTTCTTGACCTAAACCTAGTACATCGGCTGCTTTCTTAAGGGAGTAGTGACCACGCTCAGACACCAATACCGCTAATCCATCGTAGCCATAATGCTTCATGGCTTTAAATAGGCCTTCTTTCTCAACGCCTTTAAATGAACCATTGGCTCTTAACGCCTTGTTACGTGCTACCCAAAGTGCAGTGATATTGGCAATGGTACCGCCGGAGCAAAATGCGCCCAATGAGTGGTTTGCGCTATGCATCCACTGATCGTAAAACGTATCGCTCTGACCATAGATCAAGCGATGTAGCATGCCCAAAACTTGACGTTCAAGCGGGGTAAAGGCTTTAGAAGTCTCTATCTTTACCAGGTTTTGGTTTAAGGCGATCATGATCTTTGACAGTGGCATCAAGAAATAAGGCAGCGCCGATGTCATATGACCAATGAAGCTTGGTGAAGAAGTGTGAACGGAGTGCGACACCAAAGTGTCGAGTAAGTGTTCTGTATGATCTGACACGAACTCTGGCTGCTCAGGAATCTGAGCAGAAGAAAAGTCTTTTTCGATTTCGCGTAAAGGCTTTTCTTCTGCCACGATGTGTTCACGAAGAAATTGATTTAGATTTCGCGAGAGGCTCTCGTCAATTTTGGTTAACGTTGAGTCAGGACCTTCTGGGACAGTGAAGATCTTTAGCAAGCTCTCAAAGCTAACGTCAGCGGTTTTTTGTTCCTTAACCATAGCAAAGAATCTTTGTAGTTATTTTGGTAATGCGAGCGGCACAATCTAAACTAAAACGGGCGCAAAGTCCCGTTTTAATTGTTGAAACCCATGTTGCTGAAATGAAAATTTTAGGTGAGGGCTACAATCTTCGCATTAAAAAATCGTTGATTTTAATGTGTTAAAACACTCGGCGTTTTCGAGCATCCTCAACGATTAATTAATCGCACTTCTGCTTTTCAATCTTCTCTATTGACTGATTGTACTTATTAAGCGCGGTATCAATTTGTTGTGGATGGCTAAGCAGGTCGGCGAATGCTGAACGGAGTTCGTAGTTTTTTGGATGGTTAGTCGATTGACGGTCACTAAACGTTTGTTTTGCGACTTCACCTAACTTATCACTTCGGCTTGCTAGCTGCTTAACGTCGTGTTGTTCTAATTTTAGCCATGCTTCGATTGGCTGTTCTGTTGCAACACGGCTAGGATCGTTCTCTAGAAAATAGTGCACTGCTTCACGGTTTAATTCAAAGTGATGTTTACGGCCGTCCAAGAACCACTGGCTAACTTCTTTTAGATCTGGATACTGGGTAACCGTCAAATCGACAAGATCTTGATACCACTGTAGTGAGGCATCAACATAGCCGTCGTATTTGCTTGCAAGACATTGTTGATCTGCGGCAAACGTAAAAGTTGAGCTTGTAGCGAGGAGCGCTGCAACGACAAAGCGTTTCATTCTTCTTCCTTCTGGTTGTTATCCCTTTATTAACGCAAGGCACATAAGTTGATGTTTCACCCTTCTTTCTCTTTAGTCGTGATAAATCATTGGGCTAATTGACAAAAAGAAAGCGGATTATTGCCAAAATCTTGATCACTTTGACGTTAACTGGGTATTTGAATTTTTGCCGTATTGTAATGGATGTTAAAGCGAAAACCTGAGATCTAGCTAGCAAGTGATACAAAGAAAAGCATCATAACTGGTACCAGTAAACTCAAAATAAACCCACTAACGATGGCGACTGGGACACAACGCACACCACCTGTAGTCTGAATAACAGGTAGGGTAAAGTCCATTGCTGTTGCACCTGCATAACCAATTGCTGTGCACGGATAGCTGCGAATAAAGAGAGGAATGGCTACCAGCGCGACCAGCTCTCTCATCAATTCGATCAGGAAAGATGCCCCCCCAAACACGGGGCCAAAAGCGTCTCCCATCAAAATTCCTGCGAGTGAATACCAGCCAAAGCCTGAAGCCATCGCGAGGGCTTGATAGAGAGGAAGGTCCAAAAGTATCGCTGCAATAACGCCACCAAGCATACATGTTGCGATCACAATTGCCGCAATGGCCATCCCCTGTTTATTTAATAGAATTTGGCGAAGAGTAAGACCACTATTGCGAAGCTGAATACCAATAAAAAATAGGAGCAGGAAGAGTATCCATTCGCTCGCTGTATCCACCCAACTTAAATCGATGGGTAACAGCAGACCAACTACTAGCCCGCCACCAACGACAACAATCAGCTTTACTGATTCTAAAGCCATCGAGGATAGTGGCAGCTTCTTTTGATTCTGATTGGTCTGGAGAGGAATAATCCTATCGATAATAGGCAGCGCTAACAGGTTACAGGTACTTAAACATAAAAAGAAAGTACTCGCATAGAGGAGAATACTCTGTAAGTTGCTACTTAAGTTATCGAGCGCTGCTAGGCTAAGTCCCATCAACGACAAAATGACGTAAATAAGGTAGGACGTTGATTGATTGATCTTCTCCAGTAACGAGGCTCGAGATATAGGAATTAGATACCCCACAACAAGTGGAGCGAAAATAAATAGCATCCCTGAGAACATAAAGCTCTATGATTCCTTTTTTGAGATAATACCAACACACATAAATCAAATTATTTATCGGTTGAAATTAGAGAGATATTTCACCAAATACCAAACGCTGCTCAGCCTTGAGCGAATCGTTTATCGCGAATTAGGTGTGAGAAAACGATAAATTACAAGCCGCTAGCACTTAGCACTGCACGTATTTGGTCATTGAAGTCAGTATCACTCATATTGCTGAGTTCATACAAGACCTCTGCACCTGTTAAGTTGAATTCAACTTCGTGTTCATCAATGCGCTCATCATGATTGCGGAACATCAATAAGTGATGCGCGATTCTTGCAATGTCTAAATAACTTACTTCCGGTCGCGTTTGCTCGTACTTCTCGTTTGAGGAGACCTCTCTAAAGTCATTGTCAAATCCCCAGCGCTCGAGCACCAGTTTGCTTGTTGCTGAACAACGAGTTTGGAAGATTTGCAACGCAATTTCAGGATCTAGGTAATTGCCTCTATCTAAGTACAGGTGGTACTCGTTAATTAGACAAAACAAACCGATATCGGCTAGCAGACCAACCAGCAATGCTTTTTCTTGCTCCAAGTGCCCATAAGTACCTGGCTCGTGTTTACGAAACGCTTGAACTAATATCACCATGACGGCACCGAGTTCTCGGGATACCGCTGCACTTTTCACCAAGATAGCATTACATTCTTTGGTTAAATTTACTGAATGTTTAAGTTGTTCAATCGCTTGTGCGGTAACAATATCACGCACGCGCAGTATACCAAGGCGAGATACCGCGGTGGTTAAGTCATTGCAGGTAATGTTTCTGCGATTGAAAATTACAGAGTTTGCTACTCGCAGAACGACCGCCGCCAAGCCGGGGTCTTCTAACAAACAGTTAGCAACATCTGAAATAGTGGTGTGTTCTTCGACACATAACTGCTGAATTTTAAGCACGACATCAGGAATAGGGGGTAATGAAATCTTACCCGTTGAGATGGACTGTTCTACCAGCTGAGCAAACTCGGATTCCAGTGCGTTTATAAGCTTATCTTTATTATTTGGCAGCCAAAAAAATGATAAATGTTCCATTGTGACGCTGTACTTGAGATCTTTCGTACAGTGTACCCTTACAGCGTATTCTTTATCAATTAAATGCGTATCACGTGCTCGTAATTGCCAGCGAGATCATAATGATGGCGTGTTTTGGGCATGCCGTGCGTCAAAAAAATATCACCACATGAATAATAAGTGTGAAACTAATCACGTATGCTGAATATATACTTTTTTATATGTGACCTATGTCCTAACTTATTTTTCAACGTTAAGTATGATTAAGCAAGTTGGTGAGCACAACTCACAAAAATATCGCCAACAAATCGACATTTATAATTCGCTATAAGCTGCTGTTTATCTGGTGACATCGCTAATCGGGGTAATTTATTCAGATTAAAGAGGTCAATGGACATGACAGACCAAGCTTTTTTTAAATATGTACGCAACTTTAGTGAGTATCAAAAACGTTCTATGTTCGGTGGTATCGGTTTATTCACCGATGACGCTATGTTTGCGCTTGTCAGCAATGATTGCTGCTACTTACGTGGTGGTAATGGATTGGACGAAGTGTTTACTCAACTGAATTGCGAAAAATATAAGCACGTCAAAAAACAGACGACGGCAACCGTAAATTATTATGACGTAACAGATTTGTTTGAATCCGGATATGCAGGACTCGATGAACTGGTACAAAAATCAATTGAATACTCAATTAAGGAACGAAAATATCAAAAGTCTTCTGCCAGTAGACGTTTGAGAGATCTGCCAAATATGCAGTTAACTCTTGAGCGAATGGTCAAGAAAGCAGGTGTTGATGACGTAGAAACCTTTTTAGAACTTGGACCTGTAAAAGTCTTCAACAAAGTTAAAGTGGCTTATGGCAATGACGTTGATGTTAAGTTGCTTTGGAAATTCGCTGGTGCAACTGACGGTGTTCATTGGAAACTGATTCAAGAGCCGCGTAAAAAGCAGTTATTGGCGCTGTGTGAGTAAGCAAGCTAAACGCACGATGATTGACTCGTTTTGATGGAGTTAGCGGGTCGTAAAGGCAAGTGTTGAAAGCGGAAAAAGGACATTGAAGTTTTTGACCACTTCATTGAGTTAGTCATTAGATTAGACAAAAAAACCGAGGCATGGGCCTCGGTTTTTGTTTTTTAATTTGCTCTTTTCTTAAAGCACAAATCTTAAAACTTAAAACGCGTGGTGAACATTACCTGATCACCATAAAAGTCGTTGATACGCGCTTCAGCACCTAGAGAGAAAAGCTCAGTTGAGTGGAAACGAGCGTATGCTGCACCGGTCCAGTCGTCATCGTTATCAATAGATACGTAGCCGACTTTGCCGCCTACTTCTAATTGAGGACCTAACCATTGACGAACACCTAAGTTCAGTTCCATACCTACGTCAGTGCTGCTATCGCTTGAAGGTTGTACAACGCGCATTAGCATTTCACCTGTAAGGTCAGCCCAGTTGTTTAGTGGCGAATGAAAGCCAAAACCAGCGGCTGAGTCAAAATCACTTTCAAACTCAGAGTCGATACGAGCAATAACATGTGCGTTAGGGTGAATTGATTTGCTGAATCCAGCACCAAATGTCACAGGACTTGCGCCAATACGTGCTTCGAAATAGTCGTAGCTAAAGTTGCTCATAGTTGCTGGCGCATTGCGGTCGTTTGCGGCTAGGGCATGGCTTGATGCCACTAGTAAGGCAGCGGCTAATAGTGTTTTACGCATAACTAACGATAAACCTTGTTCATTATTTCCATGGATTCAAGCAACCACTTGAACCGTAATCTGATTTGTCCGACATCATAATAAAAAGGAAGGTCCACGACCAACAAAAATGTGTCGATGTTTTGTCAATTAACTTAATAGTTAGTTGGTTTAAGCAAAAACTACGCCATATACATAACGTCTAAGAGCATCAATCGGATAAATAGTGATGCTTTTCCATACTCGCGCTATTGCGCGAAATAACGTGGATCAGCTGGCTTTGGTGACATTCAAGCTAGAGCCACGCATATTACTCGCCGAAGCTTGCTCTGCGTTCAGCCATGGCATTGAGGATCGCCTCAGAATCAAGGACTTGAGTCCAAGATAATAAGTTATCATCATTTGCAATCATAAAAGCAGTAAGCTGAGACACGATTGCTTTTCTCAACTCTTCACCTCTCCATGGTTTGGCTATGTAATAGTCCAGACTTGCGTTATTGACGGCCTCAACGGTGTCTTCTAAGCCGGCTTGTCCTGTAAGTAAGACTTTGCGGGCCGCTTTTGTGTCACCATTTTGACTGAGTTCGATTAAGAAGCTAATCCCAGTTTGCTCCGGCATAATGTGGTCGCATAAAATGAGCGCAAGCTGAACTTCCTCTTCCGCCATCTCCTCGATCACTTGCCTTGCTTCAGTGACTGATTCCGCTCCCTCGACAATAAAATGTTCCTCAAAGGGAGCGAGATCCTGGAGCACGCTATCCAAGACTTCTCGTTCGTCATCGACACATAAAATTAAATACTTGGTCATATTTCATCTCCTTTTTCGATGACTGGTAACCAGACTGTCATTCGTGTGAACTTGTCGAGCTCTGATTCGACGTCAATCCATCCCTTATGTGCTGTCACGATTTGCTGGCAGATGGACAGCCCAATGCCTAAACCAAAGTTGCCTTCTTTTTTCGTCGTGAAGTTGAGCTCGAAAATGGCATCTCTTTGCGATTCAGGAATGCCACACCCATTATCTTCAAACGAGATAACGGCGTAATGTGTATGATCTTTTTCTGCAAGACGTGTTTGTATTTTTAAAACGCCTTTTTCCGGAAATGCATCAATGGCGTTAGAGACCAAATTCGTCCATACCTGTTGGAGTGCGATTGGTTGACAAAGGATAGGAGGTAAATCCGCATAATCAGTGGAAACCTGATGCATTTTTAGTTTGTTTTCGAAGATCACCAAGGTGTCTTCAATACCTTCATGAATATCAGCATAGTGCTGGGTCTCATCATCTGAGCGTGCGTAACCTTTAAGGCTTTTCACCATATCTGCAATTCGCGCAGCACAGACGTTAATCGAGCGAAGAGTGGAACCTGCTTTGTGGTATTGCTCAAGAGTATCGAGAACATGAGAAGACACTTGCTGTTTTTTCGTTAGTTGAGTGAGTAACTCGTGATCTGACTCTAGCCCAAGGCTCACCACTTTCTTAGCCAGTGTTCGGTCTGGAAGGGCATGATTAAGTGCTTTAACGCGAGATCTGAGCTCTGCGGTTGAAGCGGGTTTTGCGGTTTGAGCTTTGCTCAGTAACTCAATGCCTTTGATTTGTATATCGGAACTGGGTACTTCGTTAAGTAATCGTGCAAGCGTATGCGTTAAATTCTCTACGCCCCTCAATATCGCTGCTATCGGATTATTTAGTTCATGCGCCACGCCCGCAACCAACTGGCCGAGCATCGCCATTTTTTCTCTTTCAATGAGTTGCTGGTGGGCAGACTCCAGCGATTCGAGCGTTTTTTGAAGTTGCAGCTTGGTGTTGATGCTTCTTTGTAATCGGCGGTTGAAGTGGCGTAAAAGCAAGTTTGTAAAAAGAGGCAGCAAGTTTGAGTCGCTTTGCATCACTTTATTGAATACGTTGCGATCGAGTTTGATGACCTCTGTCTTTGTCAGCGTTAGGGCTGTCGAGAAAGAACATTCCCCAGTAACAAACGACATGCCTCCGACAATATTACCTTTGTTATGGCGTACAACCTCTCGCTGCATGCCTTGTTCATCGCGCTTGTACAGAGCCACTTCACCATCGGTAATAAACCACAAAAAGCTATTTGGCTCGCCTTCCACGGTTAATAAGTGTTCAGGTGAGTATGTACGGCACGCTCTTGTTTCGTCGTTATCTTTGAAAAACTGCTGGAGAGCGGAGATCACTTGCTCGGCTAACTCGGCATCAGACATCGAGTGGTAGTCGTGTAAAAAGCCCGCTTGATAATGGCTCATCTGATTATTGATGTGCGCTCGCAACAAGCTGTGATGATCCAATATCTGACTGTAACTTAGCAGGTCTTCTTTACCGTTTCGCAATATAAATTGGGTCAGCTCTTTTTGCACTGTGTTAAATAAGACGTGATCTGGCAAAGGTTTAGTGAGGCAGTGGTCGAGCCTGCCCTCATTAACGGCAGTGAGAATTGCCTCTATATCAGACGAGCAGCTAATAAGAATTTTTCTTGCTTGCTCGGTATGCGGCATCCGGTCTAAACCAATAAGAAAATCCACGCCATTAAAATGAGCGTGATGGCTCGCTATAACTAAAGCAACAGTCTGCTCTCTTTCCTCTAGATACTCTAAAGCGCTTTGAGCCTCTTCTATCGATTCGACAGAAAAAATATCAAACTTACTTGAGAAGGCAGACAGCTCCAATCGAAACTGTTCAGCACTGATTGGGTTGTTGTCGAGACACAACACAGCATAACGATTCACAGATGTTTTAGCTCCGGTTAAAACTTCGCCACGCAAACTTTAACAATAAAAGGACATGATGAGTGGGAGCCAAGTATGATTCCTGATTAATGGACTAGAATAAGCATCAATAGTCTGATTTGTCTCAATGTTTTCTCCGCAGAAGGTTTGGGGTAGACTGACCGAAAATACCTAATAAGTGACGTTATGCAAAATCTTAAAAAAATCGGTGCCATTGGTGGTGCTATCTCATTAGCGCTGTGTTGGCCATTGGCTGTCGGACAAATTGGTCAGTCCATCATTGAAGATGGTATTACCAATATGAATGATGAAATGATTAAAGGCGAGGTGGTCGAGTATCAACGTGGCTATTTGTCTTCAGTCGTGCTGACTCGTTATTCAGTTGTTGATCCTGAGCTTAAAACGCAGCTAGAGCGTGATGGTATGCCAACGACGTTTGACGTAACCAGTGATGTTAGCCACGGTCTAACAAGCCTAACAGCAGATTCAAAATTGGTGGACAATGACTTTTTGCCTCTCACGATGCATAGTCAGACTCAACTAAATGGCAATACGGCATTTATCCTCGACCTAGACAGTTGGCATTATCGTAACGAAGCGCAAGGTGTTTCTGTTTCTACAAGCCCTGCAAAAGTGACAGGGGATGTGACGGTATTGGGTGATCTCAATTACCAAGTTTCTGTTCCTTCTGTTCAAGTGGATTTTGAAAACGGTGAAGAGCTTCATCTGAATGCATTGACAGGGCAGGGTAAAGGTAAGCAAGCAAAAGGCTATTGGCTGGGTGAGCAATCTTTTTCTCTAGAGAAGCTGGATGTGGTTGATTCGAACTTAACGCCTGTCTTTTTGATTGAGAATGCAAGTTATCGCGGCAACACTACGATGAATGAGTCTGGTGATAAGCTGAACAGTCAGCTGAACCTAGATGCTAAAAAACTGCGTTTAACTGATGGTACGGATGTCGATAACTTTAAGTTGGATTTCTCAATTGCAGATGTGGATAGCCAGTCATTTGACCAAATTATGTCTATCTATCAAAGCTCTCCAATGTTAGACGAGCAGGAAATTGCGAGCTTATTGCCGCATGTTGACACGCTGTTTAGCAAAGGTTTTGATTTATCCGTGAATGAGCTTTCACTTGCGTTTGGTGACGGTAAGTTCCATAACGAGTGGCAATTATCCATTCCTGAAGGTACTGACCACATTACTCAAGACCCAATGAAGTTGATGACGGCGACTACTGGTGAGCTCAGCACTTACTTCTCTGACGAATTAGTGACGCACTACCCATTTATTCAAGAAGGAATCGATGAGCTGCTCATCATGGAGTTGATCGAGAAAGTCGAGGGCGGTTATCAACTCAAAGCAGAAATCGGTGAAGGTAAATTGAAGTTCGAAAATGGACATGAGTTCCCATTAGTGGCGCTACTTATGCCCGCCTTGATGCAACAACAGTAGCCAAGTATTGTTGCGGAATTAATCCAATTTAACGCTTAGTCTTTAAAAAGAGGTCGTAAGACCTCTTTTCTTGTTTTTATCGCTGCGAAAACGTGATATTAATTTCGTAATATTTACATAGCAGGAGCAATGAGCATCATGGAACAAAATACGGACAACGTATTTAACTTCAGTGCAGGGCCAGCAGGTCTGCCTAAAGCAGTTATGCAGCAAGCACAACAGGAACTAATTGATTGGCAAGGTCTTGGTACTTCGGTCATGGAAATCAGCCACCGAAGCAAAGAGTTCATCAAAGTTGCAGAAGAAGCCGAGCAAGATTTACGTGATCTTCTGAATATTCCGGACAACTATAAAGTGCTGTTCTGCCAAGGTGGTGCTCGTGCTCAGTTTGCTGCTGTTCCTCTAAACTTACTTGGTGATGCCGAGACGGCAACTTACATCGACGGCGGTTATTGGGCTGAAAGTGCGGTAGCTGAAGCGAAGAAATACTGCGAGCCAGACGTATTTGATGCAAAAACAGAAATCAACGGAAAAGTAGCCGTTCTACCTGCAAACGAATGGAAAATTGCTCCAGAAGCGGCTTACGTGCATTTCTGTCCAAATGAAACCATTGACGGTATCGAGATTAACGATCTTCCTGTCACCGACAAACCAATCGTTGCTGACATGTCTTCGACGATTCTTTCTCGTGAGATTGATGTATCGAAATACGGTGTGATTTATGCGGGCGCTCAGAAAAACATTGGTCCTTCAGGCATTGCTATCGCTATCGTGCGCGACGACTTGTTAGGTATGGCGAAGCAGGTACTGCCAAGTATCTTGGATTACACTGTTCTGGCTGAGAAAGAATCAATGTTCAATACGCCACCAACCTTTGCATGGTACCTGTCTGGTCTTGTTTTCAAATGGTTGAAGGCGCAGGGTGGGGTAAAAGCGATCGAGCAAGTGAACCGCGCTAAAGCCGCACTACTGTATGATTACATCGATCAGTCTGATTTCTACCGTAATGGCGTGCACTCAGCAAACCGTTCTTTGATGAATGTGCCATTCCAACTTGCGAAACCTGAACTGGATGCAACCTTCCTTGAACTAGCCGATGCCAAAGGGCTGAAATCACTAAAAGGGCACCGAGCCGTTGGTGGTATGCGAGCTTCCATTTATAACGCCATGCCGCTAGAAGGTGTACAAGCGTTAATCGATTTTATGCAAGAGTTTGAGAAAAACTACGCATAAAATCAAATTCACTGTTATTCATGAAAGCGTCGCAATTGCGGCGCTTTTGTTTATCTCAACTCAAATCACTCCAGGAAGGTAAAATGACCAAGGCGAATATTGAAGCGCTGATCAAGCAGTTCCCACTCTTGGCGCCACTTATCGATCTTAAGGAGGTTTGCTGGTTTAACCCAAACATAACCTCTTTAGCAGAAGGTTTGCCCTATGTGGGGCTAGATGAGAAAGATATTCAAGCTGCGAGTGAACGGCTAGCACGATTTGCGCCTTATTTGATGAAAGCGTTTCCCGAAACGGAAGCTTCGCATGGCATCATTGAGTCTTCTGTGGTGGATGTTCCCAAGATGAAAGTGCGTTTGGAGCAGCAATACGACACGCCAATATTGGGTCGTGTAATGCTTAAAAAGGACAGTCATCTGCCAATTTCTGGTTCTATCAAAGCGAGAGGTGGCATTTATGAAGTGCTCACCTATGCAGAAAAGTTGGCGTTTGAAGCTGGCTTACTCTGCGAAACCGATGATTACAGCAAATTGTTCAGCAATGAGTTTCGGCAGTTTTTTAAGCAGTACAGTATTGCGGTTGGGTCAACGGGTAACCTCGGTATGTCCATTGGCATCATGAGTGCAAAGCTTGGTTTTTCAGTCTCGGTTCACATGTCTTCTGATGCGCGGGAGTGGAAGAAAAATAAGCTCCGGTCACATGGCGTCAAAGTGGTGGAGTACCAGCAAGACTATGGTGTTGCCGTTGAGCAAGGTCGTAAAGAAGCTGAGCAAGACCCTAACTGCTTCTTTATTGATGATGAAAACTCGCAGACGTTGTTTCTAGGTTACTCTGTTGCGGGTGAGCGTCTAAAGCAGCAGTTTGATGACTTGGGAATCGTGGTTGATGAGCATCATCCGCTCTTTGTTTATCTACCCTGTGGTGTTGGCGGTGGGCCTGGTGGCGTGGCATTTGGTTTGAAAGTTGCGTTTGGTGATCATGTTCATTGTATTTTCGCAGAGCCAACGCACTCTCCGTGCATGTTGTTGGGCGTGCATACCGGCTTGCATGACGAGATTGCGGTACAAGATTTGGGTATCGACAACATGACCGCTGCTGATGGGTTAGCAGTAGGGCGTGCGTCGGGATTTGTCGGTAGAGCGATGGAAAGGCTAATTGATGGCTTTTACACCATTGATGATGCTCGTATGTATCACCACTTGGGTGAGTTAAGTGAACTCGAAGGCATTAACCTAGAGCCTTCTGCATTAGCTGGTATGGTTGGGGCAGTGCACGTCTCGAATAACCATGCTTATCAGTCTCAAATGCAGTTTGACGAAGAAAAACTCAGAAACGCCACGCATCTTGTTTGGGCAACAGGTGGAGGCATGGTTCCGGAAGATGAAATGGCGGCTTATCTCAAAAAATCAGGTCGGTAAATGAGCTCTGTATACGTACTTAACTAGGCAATTAACAATACAGGAATAACAAAAGGGCTCATCGTTTGATGAGCCCTTCTCGTCACTGAATATCGAATTATAGAGACTGTAATAGCTGGTAGTAACGACCTTTCTGAGCGAGTAGTGTTGGATGATCGCCTTGCTCGATGATCTCACCTTGTTCCATCAAACAGATGCTATCCATGCTTTCTAATTCTATAAGTCGGTGTGTAATGAATACCACTGTCTTATTAGCAAAGTGCCCATTGAAAAGCGCCATCACTTTCTGTTCCGTACGCTTATCGAGGCCTTCAGTCGGTTCATCTAAGAGTAGGATTGGGGCATCACGTAGCAATGCGCGAGCGATACCGATTCGGCGTTTCTCACCACCAGATAACTGACGACCACCGTCGCCTAACCAAGCATCTAACCCTGGAGCCTCAAGAAGGCCACCAAGTTCGACTTTTTGAAGAATCTCAGACAGTCGATCATCACTTGCTTCTGGAGCGGCCATGAGTAAGTTGTCACGCAGTGTTCCATTCAGTACATCAACGCGTTGACTGACCACTGTCATTGCTTCTCGCAGGTCAGACTCGCTCCAATCTTGCAGTTTTGTACCACCGATTCGAACTTCACCTTGGTTAACATCCCAGTAGCGACAAAGAAGCTGAATGAGTGTTGATTTACCTGAACCTGTTTGACCTACAATCGCTGTTTTAGTGCCCAACGGTAGTGAGAGTGACAAGTCTTTCAGCACCTTTTGCTGACCGTCAGGGTAAGTGAAGTCAATGTTGTCGAATTCAATGTCTAACGTTGTGCCTTTATGTTTCGATTGCTCAGGGAAGACAACGTCCGGTTCAGCCAAAATTACTTCATTTAAACGACGAGCAGAAGTCAACGTTTGACCCAGGTACTGGAACGCGCCCGCAATAGGCATCAAAATTTCAAAACTTGCCATCGTTGCAAATGCAAACAACGCAATCCAAGGATCAGGAGCATGACCTCCTACGCCGTCTGCAGCAAACCAAAGCATCACAACCAGTGTAAGACCGTTCACAAGCATAAGCAGGCCTGAAGCCATGCCCGTTAAATTCGCGTTCACAAACTGATTAGACAAAAGCTGCTTTTGCTTCTCTAGAATGAGATTGCGATAACGCTCTTCTGCTCCAAAGATACTCAGTTCGCTGTAGCCTTGAAGCCAGTCCAGAGTCGCCACTCGCAACTGCGCTTTATGATGAGTGAGACTCTCGCCATTGTTTTTACCCAGTTTATAGAACAGCACCGGCCATACAAACAACATGACGGTAAGAATCGAACCAAGCAGCAGGGCGAGATGCCAATCAAAGAACGCCAGGACAGCCGTTAAACTCAATATGCCAAAAATGCCAATCACAACAGGGCTGATAAGTCGAAGATAAACGTGATCCATCGCGTCAACGTCCGCCACTAGGCGGTTGAGCAGATCAGCATCACGCATCGTAGAGACACGACCCGGAATCAGTGGTGCAAGTTTCTTAAAGAAGAAGATACGTAGATCGGTAAGTAACTTGAACGTCGCATTGTGGCTGACGACACGTTCTCCCCATCGACCTGCGGTTCGAGCCATTGCAGCGCCGCGTACCCCGGCGCCTGGTAACATGTAGTTGAAGGTCTCACGAGCAACCGTCAAGCCTGCCACCGCTGCGGCTGAAATAAACCAACCCGATAGAGTTAATAAGCCAATAGATGCAGCTAAGGTCAGAAATGCCAATAGCATACCTAGAGAAAGACCAAGCCAATGTTTCTTATAGAGTTTTAGATAAGGGAGTAAATCACGCATCTAAGTTCCCCTTGTCTGTTTCACGTTGTGCGAGGTTCGCTTCCAACATGTCTTTAAATAAGCCATCTTCTGTCGACAGTGTGTCGTAATCACCACGTTGAACAATCTGGCCGTCCTGCATAACAAGAATTTGCGATACGCTTTGTAAAGGTGCCAACTGGTGAGTAATCATCAAATTCGTTGTGGCATGTGCGTACTTGTTAATGCCTTCCATGACGAGTTTTTCACTACGAGCATCTAAGCTTGCGGTTGGTTCATCTAATAACCAAAAACGACCATTTTGTAGCATAGCGCGAGCCAACGCTAAACGTTGGGCTTGGCCGACAGATAAACCACCAGAGCGGTCAGATATCGGGTAATCCAACCCATGCATTTCAACAAATTCCGCAGCATGAGAGTCATTCAAAACAGAATGAACGTCTGCATCTTGAATGTTGTGTTTGCCTAACGTGACGTTATCTCGAATGCTGCCATGTAATAGCATCGGGTTTTGACCAATCCAGCTTATGGCCTCTCGCCATGTGGCTAGATCCAGTTGTGACAATTCACAACCATTAATCTTCAAGCTACCTTGATAAGGCATGAAACCGAGGATGGTGTTTACCAAGCTTGTTTTACCTGCGCCACTTGGTCCAACTAAAGCCGTACTTTTGTTGGCTTCAAGAGAGAAGGATAGGGGACCTGCGAGCTGCTGACCTTCCGGACTAAAAATGGTTAACTCGTCCGCTTCAATATGGATAGGGCTGTTTTTATCTAACGCTTGGGTACCATCTTTGATTTGATCGACTTCCAAATCCAGAAACTCGACAATACTTTCTGCTGCGCCAACCGCTTGCTGTTTCGCATGGTAGAACGTGCCCAAATCACGTAATGGCTGATAAAACTCTGGCGCAAGAATCAGAATGAACAAACCAGCAAACAGCGTAACACCTGTGCCGTAGTAGCCGAAATCGAGCTCTCCGATATAACTAAAGCCAAAGTAGACGGCGGTAATTGCGATAGAAATGGAAGTGAAAAACTCTAAAACCGCAGAAGATAGAAACGCGATTTTCAGAACGTCCATGGTACGAGTACGAAAGACTTCCGAAGCACCCTTCAGAGTTTCAGTTTCAGATTTTGTTCTATCGAATAAGCGAATGGTCGTCATTGCTTGCAAGCGGTCATAAAAGTGACCGGACAAACGCTGCATCGCTTTAAAGTTTTTACGGTTTGCTTCTGCGGCTTTCATCCCAACCAGTGCCATGAAAATAGGCACCAGTGGTGCAGTGACTAGGAAGATCAAGCCTGCCGCCCAGTTTACAGGGAATACGACAACCAAAATAATGAAAGGCACTAGTACCGATAATGACATCTGAGGCAAGTAGCGAGAGAAGAAATCTTGCATATCTTCTACCTGCTCTAAGATGAGCGTCGCCCAGCTGCCGGCAGGTTTGCCTTTGATGTAAGCTGGCCCAAGTTTATGAACTTTATCTAAAATGAGTTGGCGAATATAAACTCGAATTTGCTCACCGCAACGGTAACCGGCAAGCTCTCGACCCCAGGTACAAGTAGCTCGACCGATAACCGTGCCACCAAGCCCAACAAAATGCCAAATGAGGTCGGCTTTGTCGACTTGGTCAATGATTAACTGGTGCAGAATGGAGGCGAGCAGGGCTGCTTGAGCCAATAAAAACACGCTTGAAAGTACGCCTAGGCCTATCGCAATCATAAGCCAGCGCTTGGCTAACTTACTTTGTTGCTTCAGCCACTTATTCAAGCTGCTTTGCTTTTTCTTATCCATCGTGAAGGCTTAATGATAATTGTTTTAATGAGGCGGTAGTATACAAAAGAAAACCCAGCGGGAATACCGCTGGGCTTTAAGGATATGACACAAATGTGAAAAGTTATTTGTCACCAAGTGAGTCTAAGAAACGCTCAGCATCTAATGCCGCCATACAACCTGTACCTGCAGATGTGATAGCTTGACGGTAGTTATGGTCCATAACGTCGCCTGCTGCAAATACACCTTCAATGCTAGTTTGTGTCGCGTTGCCTTCTAGGCCAGACTTAACGATGATGTAGCCATCTTTCATGTCTACTTGGCCTTCAAAGATTTGTGTGTTTGGCTGGTGGCCGATCGCAATAAACGCACCCATCACTTCAAGGTCTTCAGTCGCACCTGTGTTGACGTCTTTAATACGAACGCCAGTTACGCCCATGTCGTCGCCAAGTACTTCATCGAGAGTTCGATCGGTATGAAGAACGATATTACCGCTTTCAACTTTATCCATCAGACGTTTCACAAGGATCTTCTCTGCACGGAATGAATCGCGGCGGTGGATCAGGTGAACTTCTGACGCAATGTTAGATAGGTAAAGTGCTTCCTCAACAGCAGTGTTACCACCGCCCACAACTGCAACTTTCTGATTACGGTAGAAGAAACCGTCACAGGTTGCACAAGCAGAAACGCCGCGACCTTTAAATGCTTCTTCAGACTCAAGGCCAAGGTATTTTGCTGATGCACCTGTAGAAATAATCAATGCGTCACATGTGTACTCGCCAGAATCGCCTTTTAAACGAAATGGGCGTTGTGATAGTTCTACTTCGTTGATGTGATCAAACACGATTTCAGTTTCGAAACGCTCGGCGTGCTCTTTCATGCGATCCATCAATGCAGGACCTGTCAGACCTTCAGCGTCGCCGGGCCAGTTTTCAACTTCAGTAGTGGTGGTTAGCTGACCACCTTGTTGCATTCCCGTCACAAGCACAGGGTTTAGGTTGGCACGCGCTGCGTAGACGGCAGCTGTGTATCCTGCTGGACCAGAACCAAGAATTAATAGTTTACAATGTTTTACGTCGCTCATTATGGCTCCAAAAAGGGCTGAACATTTCCCTCGATTGTATGGAAATTCTTAGTGCTTTAAAAGCATAAACAACGATTGTGATCGAATAATTGGTTATAGATTAGAACCCACTAAAGATTGATAAAGAACGTTGACTTCTAGCATAAAATTCTATTCGTAGTAGAGAAGTCTAGTTTCAAATATCGCCAAAGCGCAAAACTGAAACATGGTTCTGTATTTGTGCCTTGGATTGGTCTGTTATGTTGTTTTTGTTATTTTGTTGAAGCTATCAACGTTAAAAGCTGGCAATTGCAGAATATTTGCGTAACCTAGTGTGTAAATTAAATGTTAATTAATGTGCCTCATTAAAGGAGACAATGATGTTACATTCACGTGAGAATACTCTGCATTTAACACAGCTCAGCATGGCAGCAATTGAGCAGCTTTCCCCATCGTTTGAAGAACTGCCTCGTACCGAGCATGCAGATGGTCAGTATCGACTAAGACGTTATTCTGTGGTTGGTTTTGATAATGGCAAAGTCATTGACTTAAACAAAAACAGCTTTGTTCAATCGTCTGATATCAACCGATTCCAAGGTGATGTTGTAAGACAATTTGAGCCGATTGAGAAGGATATTCTCACCAGTGATGGTTTCCGAGAAATGTGCGAATTGTTTGTCAATGCGAATCATCTGCCTAACGGCCAGGAAATAGAAATTCACCAAATCCGAATCACAGCGCTAGAAGAAGAAACTCAAGTGGCACCTGAAGGTGTACACCAAGACGGTTTTGATCACATTGCAATGGTTGGCGTAGGACGCCATAACATCATTGGTGGTGACATCATGCTGTACAGCAGTCATAACCAAGCCCCATTTTTCCGTAAGGTGTTAGAAACGGGTGAGGTTGCAATATTGGCAGACAGTAAACTGTGGCACAACGCGTGCCCAATCCGTTCTGTCATTGATGATGAAGCGGGTCATATGGATGTGTTTGTACTCACGGCTACGGATAAGCGCAATGAACTTCAATCTTAATCTGATCAGAGAGCAGTTTCCGGCACTCGCTCAATACCATAACGACAAGCCTGTGACGTTTTTTGATGGTCCAGGCGGGTCACAGGTACCTCAATCAGTGCTAGATAGCATGGTGGGATATTTAGGTCGTTTCAACGCCAACTTAGGCGGGCATTATTTTTCTAGCCAAAAGACGGTTGACGTGATGCAAAATGCACGCGAGTCAGCGCAAGCTCTGCTTAACGCGCCGTCATCTGGCAATATCGTCTTCGGTGCGAACATGACATCGTTAACCTTTCAGCTTAGTCGTGCGATTAGCCGAGATTGGCAAGAGGGAGATGAGATCATTGTTTCTGCTTTGGACCACTATTCGAATGTGTCCAGCTGGCAACAAGCGGCAGAAGATCAAGGCGTTACGGTTCATCAGGTTCGTATCAACGAAGATGATTGTACGTTGGACTTGGAGCATTTAAGCAGTCTTCTTTCTGATAAAACGCGCCTTGTAGCGGTGACCTATGCATCGAATACGACTGGTTCTATCGTGGATGTGCAGCGAGTAGTAAGCATGGCGCACAACGTCGGGGCACAAGTTTATGTGGATGCCGTTCATTACGCGCCGCATCACTTGGTTGATGTTCAAGCGTTGGGTTGTGACTTTTTAGCGTGCTCTGCTTACAAGTTTTTCGGCCCGCACGTTGGTATTGCTTACATTGCCGATCAGTGGCTGCACAGTATTCGTCCGTACAAAGTCGAGCCTGCAACCAATATTGGCCCAGGCCGATTTGAAACGGGTACGCAAAGTTTTGAAGGTCTTGCTGGTGTCGTTGCTGCGGTTGAGTATCTGGCTCAATTTGGTGAAGCCGGTTTACCTCTTCGTCAACGATTGGAACAAAGTTACCAATTGTATGAACAACATGAGCAACGCTTGAGTGAGCGTTTCTTACAGCGTCTGAGTGCACTAGATGGTGTCAATCTATTTGGCATTGCGAAAGAAGATAGCCAGCTCCGCACACCAACTTTTGCGCTAACATTCGACCGATATTCTCCAGAATTCATCGCGAAAACGCTGGGTGAACACAACATCTGTGTTTGGAACGGCCACTTTTATGCGCTGGGCTTAGTTCGTCAACTTGGTCTAGAAGAGTCGGGTGGTGTAGTACGAATTGGTTGCATGCATTACAACACAATAGAAGAAGTCGATATGTTGTTCGATGTACTAGAAAACATCCTTGATGCGTAACTGATCATATCTTCCTGATAGAAAAACAAAAGCTCGAGTTTGACTCGAGCTTTTTCGTTTTTATTTCAACAAACCAGCTATATATGCGATTAGGCGCTTACTTCCACTTCATAGGAAGTGAATTTTCTTACGTTGATCACGCCAGTGTCAAAAATGAGGTATTGACCTTTGATGCCTTGCAAAGTGCCAGTAACAACCGGGTTTTTATCGAAATTATGCGAGGTGATCTTAGTTGGGTGCTGTTGCACCGGATAGCTAAGGTCGGTAATGCTTTCGCTCAATACTTCAATTGCATCTTCACCGAATTTCTGTTTTATCTCAGCAATCTTATCTTCGACCAACGGCAATAGCTCAGCAAAACGATCTTGCAGTGCCATTGGTTCACCATCGCCTTTCAACAGTGTGCGCCAATTGGTTTTATCTGCGATATGTTTCGCCAGTTCAACTTCAATTAAACCGGAGATATGGCGAGTTTTTACCTTAAAAATTGGCAAACCCTGAGTCGCACCTTGATCAATCCAACGAGTTGGGATTTGCGTATGACGAGTGATACCAACTTTTAAGCTGGATGTATTGGATAGGTAGACAAAGTGATCCACCATGCAGTTCTCTTCGCCCCATTGTGGCTCGCGACAAGTCCCTTGGTCGTAGTGGCAAGTCTCTGGCTTCATGATGCACATATCGCAGCTTGCTAGCTTTTTCATACAGACAAAACAATGGCCTTGCGAATAACTCTTTTTCGTTTTCTTACCACATGAGCAACAAAAAATATTGCCCGTGTGAGTCAGTGTGAGCGTTTTACCCAGAAACGGCGATAGATCAATTTCTTCCTCACCAACAGGTAGACGGTAACTGACAGCACCGTCCAGAGATGCACGCATTTTATTTAGCGTACCAGTTGCAATTAATGACATGACATTACTCATTATTGTGTTTTTGCACAGTATATCCGAAGTGGTGATGAGATGCAGGGTTGACAGGCACATTAAAGCGAAATGTATCGCTCTGAAATGTTATGCACTGGCCTTCATGGGTTAGGAAATACGGCTGTGAAATGCTTCGCAAATAACAAGTGAACCGCATTTTTGAGAGATTTAAAAACGTGATAACGGTTCAAAACACGTTACCATGTATCGAAAGTAAGAACGAAAGCTAAAAGTAATTTTGTTTCTTGATAAATGACTTTGTTTGAAGTTCGAAAAATCATTGAGTACATTGTGTTGTATATAAGCTGAGCAGGTCACTCGCCCATGAAGTGGATCCATAAATTTATCTTTGCCCTCTCTATTTGCACTATTAGTTTGGTTGCGCTTTATAGTGTTCTTGGCGATACACGAAAGCTGACCATTACACCAGAACATTTCAATATCTATGCGACTAAAGACGCCAGCGAAGGTGGCTTGAGTGAGGCTGATATTTTTTACGATAAGCAAAGCCTAGTTCTCAGCTGTGACTTAAAGCAAAGCTCGTATGCTTGGCCTTATTGCGGAATCTCTGTTTATACCGATTCCACAACGCCAACACAGGGGATTGACCTTTCCAATTACCATACGATTCGATTGAAAGTGAGATATGAAGAGGCGGGGGTGGGGCCCAATCCGAGCCATGATTTGCGTTTATATCTGCGCAACTATAACCCTGAGTATTCCAAACCAGACGACGAGTACACGATTAAATACAATGGCATGCAGTTTTCTCCGTCCGGTTCAAACGACATCATCGAAATTCCGATTAAAAATTTACAGGTGATGACGTGGTGGTTAGTAGACAACAAAGTCGCGATTGAACACTCTGCACCTGAATTTTCAAACATCACACGTATTGATATCGCGACCGGATCTGGTGCGGCACTTGGCGAGCACAAAATTGTGATTGATAAAATTGAGTTTGAAGGCGCTTACCTTGCACAAGAAACGTTACTGTATGCGCTCTTACTCTCTTGGATGGCGCTTGGACTGGCATTTTCGCTGCACGAATTACGAAAAAATCGAGTCGCTTATGAAAAAGCGAAAAAACGTCATCGTCATTTAGAGAAGGTGAATGGTACGTTGCGAGCTCAAAACTATGAGTTTGCAGAGTTGGCGCATCGCGATGCGTTGACGGGAGCGATGAACCGTCACGCAGTGCAGCACTGGCTTGAGCAGCAATCACGGCAAGTTCGCTGGGGGCATAGTACATTCAGTATCCTCTATATGGATTTGGATAAATTTAAGAAGGTGAATGACAAATTTGGGCACCAAATGGGGGATGACATATTGCGCGAATTTGTCATGGTGGTGGCAAGTTCCATCTACCCAGATGACCGACTTGTTCGCTGGGGGGGAGAAGAGTTTGTTGTATTTTGCCCTGACACCAATATTGAGCAAGCTGTGAAGAAGGCGGAAATGATTCGCAAAAATGTGGAGAGTCATTTGTGGGTACACGGTGAATCATTAACATGCAGCATTGGCGTCGCCCAAATGCAAAATGAACGCGTCTCAGAAACCATGGCGAGAGCAGACGAAGTGCTTTACCAAGCGAAGCGCAATGGTCGCAACCGGGTCGAGGTTCATTATGGTTTGCTTGCCTGCGAAAAGAAGCAAGCCTAACGATTCGTCACTCAAAGGAATTAAAAAAGGTGGCCAACTGGCCACCAAGAGGGAAACTGCTGAACACCACTTAGGGGGAAGTTTGGGTCATCGATACGATTACCGTGAGCAGCAGTGTAGTGCTAATCGAACTTGCTGTTTTTACCAGAACAACCAAGCGAAAAGCGTTAGTGCAGCAATACAGGCAATGTTTAAGACGAAACCAATTCGCATCATTTCTTTTTGCTTGATATGACCCGTACCGAACACAATCGCGTTTGGAGGTGTTGCAACTGGTAACATAAATGCACAAGATGCAGCGACGGCAATCAATGCAGAGAGAATGACCGGAGACATGCCTAAGGCCTCTGCGATGGTTGCAAATACAGGGACCAGCAGTGCAGCACTAGCGGTGTTACTTGCAAACTCAGTCAAGAAGACAACAAAAGCAACCACAGCAAGAATCGTCAGAAGTATACCGGCTTGCTCAAGGAAGCCTGACAAGCTATGAGCCAAAAATACGCTTGTTCCGGTTGCTTTTAGAACGTTGCTCAAACAGATACCACCACCAAATAGGATTAACACACCCCAGTCGGTTGTTTTCTCAATATCTTTCCACTCTACAGCGCGAGAAGCCCCAAGCAGAAGGATCGCACCTATTGCGACAAGGGTATCGAACTTAGCGAAGCCACCTAGCATCGCGTTAATAGGCTTACTGAAAATCCACAACGTGACCGTCAGTAAGAAAATAGCCAGTGTAATCATTTTGCCGTTTGTCCACTCGACAGGCTGATGGTCAAGGTCAAACTTGTGGCTAAGGTCAGGCTTAGTCATGGTGTACAACACGAGAATAGCGATTGGCATTAGTACTAATGAGATAGGCACACCGAGCTTCATCCACTCAGTAAAACTTAGGCCAACTTCAGCTGCTGCAATGGCGTTTGGTGGGCTACCAACCAGCGTTGCAATACCACCAATCGAAGCACTGTAAGCGATGCCGAGCAGAACAAACAAAAAGGTATTGTGATTTTTCTTCGCGTCTAGCTTTGTCATCACACCCAGTACAAGGGGCAGCATCATAGCGGCAGTGGCGGTGTTTGAAATCCACATTGACAGGCCAGCACTCACACCAAATAGCATGAATACAGCGACAGACATTTTGCCTCGTGCGAGTAACAGCACTTTATCAGCAATAGCTTGGTCTAACTTCTGTTTATGCAAAGCTGCAGCAAGTGCAAAACCACCTAAGAATAGAAAGATGATGGAGTTGGAGAAGTTGTTCAGTGCGGTCTGAGTGTTAAACACGCCTAAAAATACCGCAAGTAATGGTATGAGTAGCGCGGTTATGCTGACGTGAATCGCTTCGGTTAGCCAAAGAATAGCAACAAAAACTAAGATGCTTAGGCCGGTTACTACTTGTGGCTCAAAGGGTAGGGTATTAAACAAGATAATGAACAATACGATATTCGCGTTCAAAATCATGCTGTTGCGAGTGAAGAACCAGTGCTTCAATGTCACAGCGAGTGCGGTCATGGGTAGTGCTCCTTTTGCATTGCCTTTTGTCGGTTTTTTTATGGCAAAGTAACTGACTTGTAGTTATTTATTGATTAAATGTTACTTGGAATGCAAAAAAGAGTTTTGCCTGAATCGTTGAGCAAATTAGAAAATGTGATGTTGAGAATTGGAAATGGGTAGAAAACTACCCATTTGTTTTATAGAAATGTTATTAACCTTGTGAGCTGCGTTGTTCCTCTATTCGACGGGAACTTGCAGAGGCTCATTAGAGATTTTTTCAGGCTCTTTTACTGCAACGATAGGTTCTTGAGGACCAAGAAACTTGGGCTGCGTATTAATAATGTAGAGGTCTAAAAAGGCTTTCACACGGGCGAGCAATTCTCGAATACGCATTGATGTTTTTTGTTTGTTTGTCGTAGGTCCTGCTACCGCAAGACACTGCGCATCAATGTTGTAAGCATCGGCAATAAACAGCGCTCGCTCACAATGAAAGCGCTGAGTCACAATCAGAAAGCGCTCCGAAGCAAAAATCTTTTTCGCCCTCACAATCGAATCTAGAGTACGAAAGCCAGCATAATCAAGGTGAATCACTTCCTCAGGCACGCCGGCTTTAAGTAAGTCGCGTTTCATCGTCCACGGTTCGTTGTAGGAGCGATGGGCGTTATCGCCACTCAATAAAAACTGTTTTACTTTGCCTTGGTTGTAAAGCTCAATCGCCGCATTAATACGATGAGTGTAGTAAGTGTTGAGGATCTTACCGATGTATTTACTGGTACCGAGAACCACAGCAACCTCATGTTGAGGTATTTGTTCGTATTCAGTGAAAATGCTTTCTTTGGCTTGTAAAACCACCCACCGGTCGATGGCAATAACAGAAACAAGCAGACTAAGTACAGAGATCGACAAAATCAAAGCAAGTCGCTTCCAGGAAAATTTCAGCTTCCACTTTGATCTTATGCGAGAAAACAACAAAACGTTTTATATCCTTAACTAAAAATGTAGTTCTCATCATATCTGATAGAAACAAAAAGAGAGAAGCCCATTTATGCCAAAATCTGGTTAGGATGATAAAAAAATAAAAGCCCCTACATGGTAGGGGCTAATTATTAAACGAAATGTCTCAAGCTTAAAACGCAGTGCGTTTGTAGCGACGGTAAACCGGCTGCCAGAACGATTGCTCAATCGCTACGTTCAATGCTTCATCAGTAATTTCTAATGCCACACCTTGTTCGATTGCCTTCTTACCAACAGCAAACGCGATCTTTTTCGATACCGAGTGGATCTCTTCCAACGGTGGAAGTAGCGCACCACGACCGTTGATTGCTAGAGGAGAGCATGTTGCGAGCGCACGGCTTGATTCCATTAGCATCTCGTCGGTGACACGTTTTGCGTTTACAGCAAGTACACCAAGGCCAATGCCAGGGAAGATGTAGCTGTTGTTACATTGGGCAATAGGGTAAGTGCGACCTTCATGAACCACAGGCTCAAATGGGCTACCTGTTGCAACCAGTGCTTCACCATTTGTCCAACGAATGATGTCGTTCGGTGTTGCTTCTACGCGGCTTGTTGGGTTCGACAGTGGGAAGACAATCGGACGCTTACAGTGTTTATGCATTTCTTCGATGACTTCTTGGCTAAATAGGCCAGGAGCACCAGAAACACCAATTAGTACCGTTGGCTTGGCGTTACGCATAACATCGAGTAGTGAGAAGCCATTTCCTTCATTTTCCCACTCTTTCGTATTGGTATGTTTCTGCACCAGGCGTTGTTGGAAATCAAGAAGGTTAGGCATGCCTTCTTGTAACAGACCCCAACGGTCAACCATGTAAACTTGTGAGCGAGCTTGCTCGTCAGAAATCCCTTCCGATACCATTTGTGCGATGATCGCTTCTGCGATACCGCAACCAGCAGAGCCAGCGCCCAAGAAGGTGATACGCTGTTTAGACAGCTGAGTGCCTGCTGCTTTACAGGCTGCAAGTAGAGAGCCAACAGTAACGGCCGCCGTGCCTTGAATATCATCATTGAAGCAGCACACGCGATCTTTGTAACGCTCAAGAAGAGGCATCGCATTTTTCTGAGCAAAGTCTTCGAACTGGATCAAGGCATCAGGCCAACGGCGCTGTACTGCTTGAATAAACTCTTCTACAAATGCATCGTATTCTGCACCCGTAATACGAGGGTGACGCCAACCCATGTACATCGGATCAGCTAAACGTTGCGGGTTATTGGTACCCACATCAAGCACGATTGGTAGCGTGTAAGCAGGGCTGATACCACCACACGCGGTATAAAGTGACAGTTTACCAATAGGAATACCCATGCCGCCGATACCTTGGTCACCCAAGCCAAGGATACGTTCACCATCTGTCACAACAATCACTTTAACGTTGTGGTTTGCTGCATTATTCAGCAAGTCGTCAATACGGTCACGGTTCGGATATGAAATGAATAGACCACGACCACGGCGGTAAATGTTAGAGAAGTTTTCACATGCTGCGCCGACAGTTGGCGTGTAGATGATAGGCATCATCTCAGAAATGTGGTTTTGCACTAGGCGGTAATACAGTGTTTCGTTGGTGTCTTGGATATTACGCAGATAAATGTGCTTATCCATATCGCTTTCGAAACTCTTGTATTGCTGGTAGGCACGTTCCACCTGCTCTTGGATTGTTTCGGTAGACTCTGGAAGCAAGCCTTCTAAGTTGAATGAACTACGTTCTTCAGCAGAGAATGCACTGCCTTTGTTCAAAAGAGGGGTTGCTAAAAGAGCCGGACCCGCATATGGAATATATAGTGGGCGTTTATCGTTGTTCATTGGGTGCCTTATGTAGGGTTGAAGGATGCGCACCAAATTTTAACGGGTTCACCATTTAGTTGTAAACATGCGTTGATGCACATCAATGTAATGTCGCAAAAAAAATCAGATACCGCCGAAAATATCGGCAATATTGGTTGTTTAGAGATACCTAAAGCAGGATTTTTTTACTTGGGTATAATGTTCTGCATCATCAAATCAAATCCAATTTCTATGTTTCAACTACCTATCGACAGCCTGCAAGCTGAGTTTGACCAACATGTGAACCAAAACCATCTCGTGGTGGAAGCCGAAACCGGGTCAGGTAAATCTACCCGTTTGCCTATGTGGGCGGCAAAACACGGACGCGTGCTGGTTATTGAACCACGTCGAATTGCTTGTACCTCGTTGGCTGAATATCTTGCGGAGCAATCTGGTGAGCCAATAGGTCGCAAAGTTGGTTACGCGATCAAGCTTCATGCCTACTTTGATGAAAAAACCGAAGTTGTATTTGTGACTCCGGGAGTCGCACTGCGTTGGTTTGCGGAAAACAAGCTAGCAGGCTTCGATATCGTGATAGTGGACGAATTTCACGAGCGACGCTGGGATATTGATCTATTAACCGCCATTTTGAAGCAAGAAAATCAACATCGATTGATCGTCACTTCCGCTACCTTAGAAGGCGAAAAGCTTGCTCGTTACCTGAATGCGAAGCGTCTGCGTTCGGAGGGACGTTGCTTTCCAGTCACGGTGACACATCGTTCCACAGACAGCCGCTATTTACCGAACAAAAAGGGATGTGAACAGGAGGTTGTCGGAGCGGTAAAAGAAGCACTGGAAGATGAAGATGGCGATATGCTTGTTTTTCTCCCAGGACGTAAAGAGATCGCCCAATGCGCGCAGATGCTACAAAGCAGCAGTGATGTCATGGTGGTTAAACTTCATGCCTCGGTCAGTGATGAAGAACGACATCGTGCGCTGACGGTACAAAAGCAACGGAAAGTCGTATTGGCAACCAACGTCGCGGAAACCTCTCTGACCATTCCTAATATCCGTGTGGTAATCGATAGTGGTTTAGAGCGCAGAACTGTACAACGGAATGGACGTACAGCACTGACATTAACCAACATTTCTAAGGCCAGTGCCGCGCAGCGAATGGGGCGAGCAGGTCGCGTTACCGAAGGGGCTTGTATTCGTCTATATGGTGAGCACGCGCCTTTAGAGTTGGTGACACCTCCAGAATTACACAGAGAAGAGCTCGTCGAGCCCATGCTGGCAGCGGCTTGTTGTGGGTACCGTCTCTCAACACTCGATTTTCTCGACTCAATTCCCCCAAAGTCGCTAGAGGTATCTCATTCGACGTTGTTATCCATGGAAGCGATTGATGAGGATGGCAATGTCACGCAGCACGGGAGAAAAGTATATCCACTACCCATTGATGCACTGTTTGCCGATCTCGTTACCAGAATTCAAGCGAAGCCAGAGAAGGAAGCAATGATTGATTTGGCTGCCGCCTTATCTGTGCCTGCGCAACTCTATCAGCGACAAAGTGGCGAAGTCGCTGAGCTTCTATCTCAAGAGGAGCCATACGGATGTGATGCCTCTTTACTGATTCGTTTGGTTCGGGGGGAGCAACTCTCAGGCATTATCATTGACGCTAGCGCACTCGAAGAGGCACAAGGTTTAGCGAAACAAATGCGAGAAGTATTTGAATTGCCGGAACTTGACGTTGCCTCTCGATATAAACGTGAAGCGCTCTTTTTCTCCATCGCCTCATTGCACCCTGAGCTTGTGTTTGTCCGACGAGCTCGTCGAAGGGATGCTCTAGGAAATGGCGTAGTCGAGATGCTGGTTGGGCGTAACAGCCGCTTTCCTGATAAAGAAGAAGCGGCAATCGTGCTAGATAGCCATAGCGTGCCAGGACGAGGCGTTAAGCAAACACTGAACCTCGCATCGGTCATGATGCCTATCCCGCTGACATTATTACGCGAACTTGAATTTGGGGAGTGGCAACAAGGTGAGACGAATTATGAAGAAGAGACGCCAAGAGCAACAATGCACTTGGTCTACGCCGGGCGAACAATCTGTACTGAACATCAAGCGTTAAAAGGTGATGTTGCTGTTCAGTCTATTGTCGAAATGATAGAAGACGAGACACTGTTACCAGGTTTTGCTTCTCAAAGAAAACAGCAAATCCAACACTGGAAACTCTACAACGCATTGGGCCTTAATGTCGAAGGAGAAGAGGTTAACGACTTGGCCTCCTTGACATTTTCTAGCTGGTTAAAGGATCAGTTGGAAACATTAGGCGTTGAAAACATCGATGATATGGCGTTGTTTGAACCAGAAGACTTAACATTTAACGGTGTTCCAGAATGGGAATACGACGATTTCGCGGAGCAGTACCCTTTAGAACTTTCGCTGCCAGAACTCCAACTAGATGTCGAGTATTACGCGTCTCGCAAGCTGGTACAGGTCGTTTATCGAGAGGGAAACCGTAAGGGAGACCCGAAGCGTTGGGAGCTGCCACGCTGGGCTGGTTGGAAGATACAGTATAAAAAGGCCAGTCGAGTGATTGATGTGAAGTAGGTCGGCGGATGACGTTGTGACAAGAATTGATATTTTCTTAGTGAATCTATAATGATTTCATATTGATAGCGTTACTTGCGTGTTGTTTTTAGTTTCTTAATTGAAATATTAATCAATTGAATGCTTATATATGGCGAAGCTGTACATCAGTTGTTACAAAGCTGGTTTTAATATTTCCTTTTGTATGTAAATTAGGGCATAAAAGACGAATGTTTTATATCCCATTGCTATATCAAAACAGTTGAACGATATTTGGTATATCTCATTTTCGAGTGTCGGGGGCATAGAATGGATCAACAAGGAAAGACGTGCATTGAATTCGACTACACTAGCTTTTTAGGAGCGACAGGTAGTAAAAAATGGACCTTTTTAGAGGCATTTGCCACCATCGCGCCTATTTTCGGTTTGATGTGGAAACAGAACATTGCGGAATTGAGCAAGCCTGAAGATCGGTTGTGGGATGCCGCATTAAAATCGATGTCTTCTCGTAAAAGTGATGAATCCAATTTGGTCCGCTTAACCCAGCTAGCTAAACATGAAGGGATCAATGAATTGCGAGTCGTTATGCCATATTCGCTCGATGTTCAGCAAATCGAGTACATAGAATCTCGCAGTCAGTTGAAAGTGGACACGTCAGAACAAGATGTTCTTAACATCAAGTTTTAGGCTGAGTATTTCCACTTCATCGATGTACTACTTAACAATAGTGCAATGAAAAGCGACCTCAAAGTAGGTCGCTTTTTTATTTTGAGGTTTTTGTCACAGGTCTTGGAAGTGTGATGAATATAGAGTATTTGCACTTAAATTAACAAAAATGTAACGTTTGGAAATGCAATTGTCATAACTAGCTTCTAACTTTGTGTTTTTAGGACAAATTACCGACTAAGTGGTTGGTACTGTAAGTTCGAATTAACGTCCCTTATTGGCATACAAGGATGATTGAGTCACCACGTCATTTGGGCATAAAAACAAACACAATAAGAAAGGAAGTCAATATGTCTTTGTCTCGTCGAGACTTTATGAAAGCTGCTTCTTCAACGGCGATTGTTACCGGGCTGGTGGGCTGTGGTAGCGATGCTAGTGAATCTGTTGCGGTTACCTTTGAGCACGGAGTGGCGAGTGGAGATCCTACTCAAACACAAGTAGTCATTTGGACTCGTGTTACGACCTCATCGAGCTACGCAGATGTAAGCTGGCAAGTTTCATCTAACGAAAATTTTACTGATATCGTGCAAAGTGGCATTTTTGCCACAGACACGAGCCGAGATTTCACGGTAAAAGTCGATGTTCAAAATCTCAACGCAAATTCTCGCTACTACTATCGATTCATGGTTGGAGATGTCACTAGCGAAGTCGGGCAAACTCAAACATTACCAGAAGATGGTGTAGAAAAGGCATCCATGGCGGTTGTTTCTTGTGCAAACTATCCTGCTGGCTATTTTCATGTATATCGAGAGATTTTAAATCAACATGAGCAAGACCCGTTTGATGTGGTGCTTCATCTCGGTGATTACATTTATGAGTATGGTGCTGGTGGCTACGCTAGTGAAGATGCTGAGGCACTAGGGCGAGAGCCAAGCAAAGGCACTGAATGTATTACCTTAGATGATTACCGAAAACGGTATGCGCAATATCGCCAAGATGCTGATCTGCAAGCGTTACATGCGAGCCTACCAATGATTGCTGTCTGGGATGACCATGAGCTTGCAAATGATACTTGGAAAAATGGTGCGGAAAACCATCAAGAAGAGGAAGGCAGTTTTAATGATCGTCGTGCAGCTGCGGCTGCCGCGTGGACAGAATGGTTGCCCGTTCGTGAAAACACTTTCTCAAACATGCTGATTTACCGTCAGTTTTCGTTTGGAAGTTTAGTCAATTTGATGATGCTCGATACGCGACTTGTGGGGCGTGATAAACCGTTGGATTACTTCTCGCTCAGCTCTCCAACGATGGAAGCGATTGGCGGTTTAGTTGCTCAGTCGCGCAGCGAAGACCGAGAGCTGTTAGGCGCTGACCAACTCGCTTGGCTGATGGATGCGTTCAGTACGCACGACGCAACTTGGAATGTGCTAGGGCAACAAGTGTTAATGTCTCGTATGGAGTTGCCAAGTTCGGTTATGGCCGCGATGTTTCAATTGTTTACTGCCACTGAAGAACAAAAAACAGAGGCGTTATTAGCAGTAAACTCTGCGATTACGGGTTACCTCTCTGACCCAAGTTCAGATACCATTGCTTTGCCATATAACCTAGATGCATGGGATGGTTACTACGTTGAGCGAGAGAAAGTTTATCAACTGGCCAAAGCCAACAGTGGTAACTTTGTCTGCTTGGCAGGAGATACGCACAACGCATGGGCAAGTGAGCTGAAAGACGTATCTAAGCATCCTATCGGGATAGAGTTTGCAACTAGCTCGGTGAGTTCCCCTGGGCTAGAGGCCTACCTAGCGTTAGATCCTGTTGCGATCGCTCAAATGGAATACACGTTGCCGCACTTAGTGTCAGAATTACAGTGGGCAGACATCAAACAGCGTGGCTTTATGCGCGTTACTTTTACGCCCGACAAGGCAGAGTCGACCTGGTATTTCGTATCAACGATTAAAGACAAAACATATCAGGTGACGACCAAGTCAGCCTCCACAACAGATGGCACTACGTTAAATATCGGCTAAACTGAGCCTAATACGAAAAAAGTCCGCAGGCTATTGCGGACTTTTTATTGGAAAGCGTTTAGCTAATCTAGCGACAGTTCTAGTCAATCAATCCGTATTCTTTGCTCAGTACTTCGATGATTTCCGCTTTCGGATTCTCACTCAAATGAATCGGCTTTCCTGTAATCTTCTCTGCAATACCAATGTAGGTGCTCGAAATCGCCATCAAAGATTCGACGGGTAAAGCATTATCACGAGCGAGTGCTTCGCGCTCTGGCATACGTTCTTTGTTTAGCAAGATATCTGGGTCAGGGAAGTGCTTAAGTAGGAACTGGCGGAAACCTTCTTTTGAGTTCTCTACGATGTGACCTGCTTGGTACTCTTTAGCATCCCATATACGAGACGAATCTGGTGTACCCACTTCATCCATGTAAATCAGCTTTTCATTGCCAGCAGCATCATGAACATAACCAAATTCGAATTTGGTATCGACAAAGATTTGGTCGATTTCTTCTAACGCTTGGCTGATAACGTTAAAGCCTTCTTTCAGCAGTTTTTCGTAGAGTGCGATATCGTCGGCACTTGAGAAGTTAAATGCTTCGTAGTTGTCTACGATGTTTTGACGAGTAATATTCACGTCGTCCGCTTCTGGCACACCGGGAATGCCTTTTAGAATGCCTTTTGTGGATGGGGTCATGAGCAACTCTGGCAGTGCTTTGTCTTTTTCTAACCCTTCAGGAAGTTGGATTCCACAAAACTCGCGCTCGCCATTTGCGTAAGCGCGCCACATCGAACCCGTGATGTATTTGCGGCAGATGGCTTCGATTTTTACAGGTTTGGCTTTTTGTACAATCCAAACAAAAGGGTGAGGAATGTCTAGAATGTGGCTATCTGCTAAGCCATTTTCTTTGAACAGTTTGAACCAGTGATTAGAAATCGCATTAAGCGCAGCCCCTTTACCTGGGACACCATTAAGACCACCTTCAGCATGCCAAATACAATCGAATGCAGAGATTCGGTCACTAATCACCATGATAGCCAAAGGCGCATCTGGAGCGACATCGTATCCTTTTTCTTTGATCAGTCGGGCGCTGTCTTCTTCAGTTAACCAGTAAACTGAACGAACTTTTCCGCTATGAACGGGTTTATGGGTGCGAATTGGCAGGTCGTCATTGACGGCAAGTACTTGATTAGCAAGGCTCATTGCGACATTCCTATCATCTTAATCAAACGTCAGAAAGAGAAGATATTCAGCAAAATGTGGGCGCTGAATAAATCGAATGTGGGCATCATACCAGAACTATTTTAACTCGCCAGAGAAAAAGCAAACGTTTGCTTGTTTTCTTTAATACAAAAAAAGCCTCCTTAAAAAGGAGGCGAGATGCAGGATGGATAACGTCGAACTTATTAGTGGTACTTATTAACTCTGCCTTCGACGAAAAAGACTTCACACTGATAGCGCTGCGCCATGTCGTGCAACATCGATTGATTCATAAGTGCAATTTTATTTGATGCGACAATAGCACTGGCATTACCTGATCGGATGGCTTTGATCACGATCTCGACTTCTGAAAGCTGTTGAGAGGGCTTCATTTGAATCACGTTTTTACAGCAAATATTAGAAGCAGTGAGTTGTTCAAAGTCTGGACGAGGACAGTCTGCTGTAAACAAAATCCATTGTTTCTGCTGCGATAAAACAGCCAGCTTAGATAGAAGCTGATCCGAAACGGCCATGGGCTGAGTTGTTTGTGCCAATACGTTGTAACGAGAGTATGTATGAGATTGACTTTGTAACTGCATCTTACTGTTCCTTTATACATGCTGTATGTGTATACAGTAGTTTGTTTTGACGACCTGATCAACCCGTTTCTCAAAAGTTATTTGCGTTTTTTTGAGAAGGAAACAAAAGGATCTTATTTTAAGTATATGAATTTATTTGGTTATTTTTCATTTCTGATATGTCTAACATCAATTTAAAAATGTGAGATGAGTAGAAAATTGGACGAGATACATACAGGGGGTCACTACTGTATATACAGGTGTTTTTTCACGGGCAGTGGTTTGTATACAGTAGGAGAGGGGCTGATAACCGATGCGACATGCTATGTAGGATAGGAGGGAATACGAGATAGAGATTGGAAATAGGGCTTGGCCGATCAAAAAAGCGCCTTAAAAGGCGCTTTTGAAAATCAGTTCCGTTGATTCCGTCTTGCTTAGCTCGCTCGTTGCAAGCGTTCGCGCATTTGCAATTCGCCTTGGTTAAATAGGCGCACGTCGATTTTTGCCATGTCGTAACAAGCTTTACATGAGTAATGGTGCTTGCCATCTAAATAATCGTGACGAGTTACAAGACTAGGTTTTTTACACCAATCACAGGTGCCTTCTTCAGTGAACATTGATTTTCTCCCCACCTAGATTAATTTGAGTCGTTAGGTGTTATTTTGCGCTGAGCATTATGGCATAAAAGCGAGACTTAAGTTAAATGTCTGTTAATTTGTTTGAGAGGGAGATCGATTGCGGCGCTTGATTATATGGCTCTAGAAGCATGCTAGCCAAAGTTTCCTGACCTGTTTTTACTGTTTTGTAACATTTTGTGAGACAAGCTTAAAGGCATGATTGAGTCGCTTCATTTCTTCTTCACTGCCTCTTGTGTCCGGATGATAAAGCTTTGATAGCTGTCTATAGCGTAGCTTTATTGCTTGTAAATCAGGGATGTGTTGTGGTGTGTAGCCAAACATGGCGCATGCGACGCTTAGCTTATGGTTCTCTGCCTGGGTTTTGGATTTCTTAAATTCTTTGAATACTTTCTCTAGCTGGCGTTTCAGTTGCTTGTTCGTAAACTCTAGCTCTTTAACTTTTGCCGCCATTCGCTGATTTTGGTTTTCCTCTTTGGCTTCAAGCGCTTTTCTATTCTGCTTATGTTTCTTGATTACGAGGAAGCTTAAGCCGCTGATGATGAGTATCGCCGCTAGCCAGATCAGCCATAAAAATTGCGAGTATTCTACGTTGGGTTTTGCAATTGTTGTGCTTTTCTCTTCTTGTGTTTGCTCCGCCTTTTTATCGAGCGACTTTATTTGTGAGACTTGTTTAGCTCGCAGTTGATTGAAGCGCTGCTCTAACAGTTGATTATAAGCCTGTTCTGCTGCTGGATTATGCTGAGAAGCCATTTGATACAAGGCTTCAGTCAATTGAGAAGTTGTGACCTTATCTTGATTGCGCTGAATAAAGTTAGCGAGAAGAAAGCCCCGATCGGTTGGATCATTGAGTGCGATAGAGGTTAGCCAATATAACGTTTGTGTTTCATTTTTTTCGCCATTTATCCCTTTAGCAAAGTCGTTCGCGAGCTGTTTTTGCGCAGGGAGGTAACCTTGGTTGGCGGATTGCTCTAGCCAGTAGCGTGTTTCTGTTGAGGCTTCAGCTTTGTTTGATGCCAATAATTGCTGTGCATACTCATATTGTTCTATGGGGTCATTTGGAGCCTGAGAGGCAAGCAGGTAACCAGAAAAGCTGAGGCTAAATAAGCAGAGTAGGGCAGACGTTTTGACAGACATTGATGTGTCAGGCCTAACGATTATGGTTAGGCCTGCTCCGGTAATTTTTTATTATTACCGCTATGGTGCAACCAAATTACTTCAGTGGCAAGATCTGGATTTCAACACGACGGTTGCACGCACGACCTTCAGAAGTTTGGTTTGAGCAAATTGGGTTACGTTCGCCGTAGCCACGTGCAATTGCACGACCAGGTGCAACGTTTTGAGATACTAGGAATTGACGTACGGACTCTGCACGACGCTCAGACAACGTTTGGTTGTATGACTCACTGCCCGTGCTATCAGTGTAACCGTCGATAACAAGGCTGGTATCTGGGTATTCAACCAAGATGCGAGCAACACCGCGTAGCGTATTATGAATGCTAGCATCAAGCTGGTAAGAGCTTGAAGAGAAGCCGATACCATTTTCCATACGCAGTAAAAGCTGGTTCTCACCAACACGCTGAACCTGTACACCAGAGTTTAGCAAAGCGCGACGCAATTCTGCTTCTTGTTGGTCAAAGTAGTAACCAACGCCAGCGCCAGTCGCTCCGCCTGCGGCCGCACCAATGAGTGCATGCTGACGGCGTTCTTTAGCGTCATCGCCCGTTGCTAGACCGATTGCTGCACCAGCGATAGCACCAATAAGCGCGCCTTGCGTGGTTGAGTTAGTTTCGTATTCACCCGTTGTTGCATTTTGGCGTTGAGTGGCTTGACAGCCAGTAAGAGCTAGCACTAGAGCTAGTGCAATAGGCATCTTTTTCAAGGGAAAATCTCCGTATAAAACTGAGGCGAAACCATGCCTCATAATGGGATGCGAATTATGAATAAGTAAGTATTGATATTTGTTATGAGAAAGTAAGATTGATAAGAGTTTCTGTAAGAAAATTCTTATCGTTACTATCACAACTTCAAAAAGTAGGTCCCAATAACATTGGAATATTGGAACCTACGTCAATCAATTGCTGCTCTGGTTATTTCGATGGATTGCCCAACATTTTACGCGCTTGCTCGCCGCCAACACCACGGTTAACGGAGACTCGTCTACCTTTCTTCAAGCCCACTTCGTAGTCTTCGGTTAGGTTTTTCATCGCTTCTTTCAGTTGCTTCTTGAAGGTTTCGCGGTCAATGTTTTGGAATTCTTTATCAATATAATCATTGATTTTGTTGGCCGACTCTTCGTCTGGGGAAATGACTGGAAGTTTCTCTATCGCGCCCTCTACCCAACCAGATACAAATGAGTTCACGCGGCGAGTCACCTCTTGAGAAGAGGTGCCCGTACCTGCGAAGCTGTTTCGGAATTGTCCGGTACTTTCGTTCATCTCGCGATAAATAATATCGAAAGCAAATGCAGCAAAAATCGCGCGATCTGCTTCACCGATAAACTCGACACGTTTGAGCCCTTTGTGATTCAACAACACCGCTTCAACACCGAATTTAGTGTTAATGCCGCGAATCACTCGCAATATGGTAGAACTGATATTCGCTGGTAGTAGGTGGGAAGATTGTGTTTTCCCCATTCTGATAAACTCAATATCGTCTTTATCCAGACCATATTTGAGCATGAGGCGATGTGCCATTTTGATAGCATTGGCAGCCTCATTAACATTAGCGGAATTGCCCAGTTCTAAGCACTTGGCGATTTTTTTCAGAGCTTTTTGTTTATCCATCGACAACCAGTAACGAAAGCAGAAAATTTATGAAGTCAGACATATTACCTTTTTTGACATAAAAACGAAATACAAGGTGGGAGTGAAGGTGGTTTATGGGCATAAAAAGAAGCCCCGCGGAAGGCGAGGCTAGGCGTTTTAGTTCGTCATAATCAGTATGAAGTCGTACTTGTGTCTAAGAAGCCATTCTTCATTAAGATTAGTTGGAATTACAACCCGAGCTGGTTGAGTAAATCATCGGCGTCATCGTTCGAACTCGACGATTTAGATTCTTTCTCAGCCATATTTTTACGTGTTGCTTCTAAAATATCGTCTGGATTTTCGTCTTCTGCGATTTCAAACTCTTCTAGTTGGATGAACTCAGTTTTGTCCATTGCCAACTCTAGGTAGAAAATGTTGTTATTTTCGGTGGAGAACGTCACTCGGCGAGCTTGAGGGCGGTCAAGGTTGGTATCCACTTGTAAGATGACTTGCTTATTCAGCGCCATCATTTTTGGCTGGTTTTGTGTGATGTTCGTTTGCAGCTCTTTACGAATTTTATTGGTGAAATCTCCAACCAGTTGGTTCATTAGTTCACCCAGAACATCTCCCACCTCGTCAGAAGTATGAGATATTGCCAGTTCTTCTTCTGGCATACCCATATTACGCATGTAGTTGGTGTAGATCTCTAATGCGGCTTTTGCCGTAAAATTAATTACGACTAGCCCGGTAAACCCGCCATCAAACAGAACAAAACAGCCAAAATCTGGCTTGAGGCTAGTCTTGTGGATTTTTTGCACCATTGCAGAGTAATTTACTTGAGAAGATGTCGCCGAAGTTAGGACGCCAGAAACAGACTGGCAAAGTTTGAGAAGGATATCTTCAGTGGTCACAATTTTATTTTTTTTCATTCTGAAAACTCATCTAGAAACGCGATTCGTTCCCCAATGTAAGGCATCAAGCGTGAAAAAATAAAGCATAAGTTTAATTATTGTATCGAGATTCTGATTTGCTCGTCTTTTTAAATGTTGTAAAGTGACGAAATTCAAAGAATATTACTTCACTTACTCTTTTGTGGTGTTTTGTTTCGCTGAACGCCAACTTGTATGAGAAGTGAGCAAATAATTACATAACCCGCAGCTGATCGGATTCAGCGTCGTAGGGGCAGGAAGCAAATGTTACCAAGATTACACTCGCAAACTGATGTCGATCCTCTTGTTCTTAGTTTTCTGAAAGAGCTTGAGCACGCCGGATTCACTGGTGATATCGAAAGCCAATATTCAAGCCGACTAGCGGTTGCCACTGACAACAGTGTTTACCAGCAACTTCCTCAGTCTGTCGTTCATCCCAAAACGACAGAAGATGTTTCTCTCCTCGGGAAACTGAGCAATAAAGAAAAGTACGAACGAATTACCTTTTCACCTCGTGGTGGCGGCACAGGGACCAATGGTCAGTCGCTAACCAAAGGTATTGTGGTGGATATGTCTCGCCACATGAACAAAGTGCTTGAGATTAATGAGAAAGAAGGCTGGGTTCGTGTACAAACTGGTGTAGTGAAAGATCAGTTAAATGATGCGGTTCGCCCTTACGGTTACTTCTTCTCTCCGGATTTATCAACCAGTAACCGTGCCACGATTGGCGGTATGGTCAACACTGATGCTTCTGGTCAAGGCTCTCTGAAATACGGAAAAACATCCGATCATGTTTTGTCGCTACAAGCGGTGTTTGCTGATGGCTCAGTTTTAGAATCAGATCTGTCCAACGGCTACCCCAAAGAAGGCGAGTTTGCTGCCAAGGCGCTACGAGTAACGGAATCCGTATGTCGTGAAAAACGCCAGCAGATCGTGGATAAATTTCCTCCGCTCAACCGCTTTTTAACGGGGTACGATTTAAAAAATGCCTTGAATGAAGACGATGACCGTTTCGACATCACACGGGTGCTGTGTGGCGCGGAAGGTTCATTGGCATTTATTACCGAAGCAAAGCTAAACCTGACGCCAATTCCGAAAGCACGTACTTTGGTTAACGTTAAATACAACAGTTTTGACTCTGCGCTGCGTAATGCACCGTTTATGGTCGAAGCGAAAGCGCTATCTGTAGAAACCGTTGACTCGAAAGTGCTTAATCTCGCGAAGCAAGATATCGTCTGGCACACCGTGAGTGATTTGCTTACCGATGTTCCAAACAAAGAGATGCTTGGCATCAATATGGTGGAATACGCAGGTCAGGACGAAGAGGAAGTCGCTGCTCAGGTTGCAGCGTTGACTGCCAAGCTCGATAGCATGTTGGAAACAGAAGAAGCGGGCATCATCGGCTACCAGGTTTGTAACGATGTAGCGAGCATTGGGCGTATTTACAACATGCGTAAAAAAGCGGTGGGTTTGTTAGGCGCAGCAAAAGGCCGCGCTAAACCGGTCGCATTCGCTGAAGATACCTGTGTGCCACCAGAAAACCTGGCGGACTTCATTGTAGAGTTTCGAGAGCTGTTAGACAGCAAGTCTCTGAATTACGGCATGTTTGGTCATGTCGATGCCGGGGTGCTTCACGTACGTCCTGCGTTGGATTTGTGTGACCCGCACCAAGAAGCATTGATGCACGAAGTTTCTGATGAAGTGGTTAAGCTGGTGGCGAAATACGGCGGTTTGATGTGGGGTGAGCATGGCAAAGGTTTCCGCTCAGAATATGGCCCTGAGTTTTTCGGCGACGAGTTGTTTACTGAGCTGAGACGTGTGAAAGCGGCATTCGATCCACACAACAAAATGAACCCGGGCAAAATCTGTACGCCACTTGATAGCGATGCAGAGTTGGTAAAAGTAACCGACACCAAACGTGGTTACTATGACCGCCAAATTGACGTACAAGTGCGTGACAGCTTTAAGCAAGCGATGGAATGTAACGGTAACGGTTTGTGTTTTAACTACGATACCAGCTCACCGATGTGTCCATCGATGAAAGTGACGGCCGATCGTCGTCACTCGCCAAAAGGGCGTGCTGGCTTGGTTCGCGAGTGGTTGCGTCAGCTTACTGAGCAAGGCATTGATATTCTTGACTTAGAAAAGCAAACACTAGAAAACAAAACATCAATCAAAACCATGATTGACCGCGTACGTCATTCTATCAATCGTCGTCACGAGTATGACTTCTCCCACGAAGTGTATGAAGCGATGAATGGTTGTTTAGCATGTAAAGCGTGTGCGAGCCAGTGTCCGATTAAAGTCGATGTTCCGAGCTTCCGCTCACGCTTTTTAAACATTTATCACTCTCGTTACCAACGTCCAGCAAAAGATTATCTGGTTGCGAATATAGAGACTATGCTGCCGATGATGGCGAAAGCGCCAGGTGTCGTAAACGGTTTTTTGAAGCAGTCGTGGGTCAAGAGCTTAACGGCTTCAGCAGTTGGGTATGTCGATGCGCCGTTGTTATCAGTACCTACATTGAAACAACGAGTAGAGTCGCTGACAACGCCTTATGATCTGCAAGCGCTCAGCGGTTTGTCTTCGTCTGAAAAGAGCAAGCATGTTTTAATTGTTCAAGACCCATTCACTAGCTACTACGACGCCGATGTTGTAGAAGACTTCGTTAAATTATTGAAAAAGCTGGGCATGCATCCGGTGCTTCTGCCATTTAAGCCGAATGGTAAAGCACAACACATTAAAGGGTTTTTACGTCAGTTTAAGGATACAGCAGCCGATACCGCGAAGTTCTTGGCGATGGTAGCGGATTTGGATATTCCATTAGTTGGTGTCGAGCCTGCATTGGTGCTGTGTTATCGAGATGAATACGCTGAAGTACTTGGCAGTAAGCGAGGTGATTTCGATGTACTAACGGCCCACGAATGGCTTTACCCAAGACTAGAAGCGTTTGAAAGCGGAGAGCATAAGGCGCAGGAACCTTGGTATCTGTTTGCGCACTGTACTGAAAAAACCAAAATGCCGAATGCGGAAAAAGAGTGGGGCGCTATTTTTGCTCACTTTGGTGCGGTTTTAAATACGGTACCGGTTGGTTGTTGTGGTATGGCGGGTACGTTTGGTCACGAGGTCGATAAGTTGTCGATGTCGAAAGACATTTACAATTTAAGCTGGAAGCCAAGCTTAGATAAGTTAGATAACGAGAGATGTTTGATTACTGGCTACTCTTGCCGCAGCCAAGTGAAACGCTTTGAAGGAACAAAGCCCAAACATCCCGTTCAGGCGCTGTTAACTTTGATATAATCACATCAAATTAAGCCCAGTTTTACTGGGCTTTTTTAGAAGTCACATACAACAATTTCAAAGGATATGAATCTTGAGAAAACTTGAACTCAAAGTCCCACCTGTTGCGGTGTTTTTGTTGGTCATACTACTCATGTATGGACTGACAGTTCTGGTGCCGAGCCTGAATATTAGCGTGCCCTTTGTCGAGGTTGTGGTTGGCGGGTTAACTTTGCTCTCTGGTTATATGGGCATTGCTGGTGTGTATGAATTCCATAAAGTAAAAACGACGGTTAACCCTGTAAAGCCTGACACGGCCTCTTCCGTGGTGAGAACTGGTGTATTTGCTTTTTCGCGCAACCCGATGTATACGGCGCTACTGCTTCTAATCATTGCAATTGGTTTGTGGTGGCAGCATTTGAGTGTGGTGCTTTGTGGCGTCGTATTTGTCAGTTATATGAATCGATTTCAAATCAAGCCAGAGGAACGTGTTCTAGAGCGATTGTTTGGTGAAGAGTATGTGGATTATAAAAACCACGTCCGCCGCTGGATTTGAGCGTCGAGTTCGGTTTCATTTGGATAAGAAGTAAAAAGAAAGCCCAACATCAGTTTTGGGCTTTCTTTATTTAAATACGTTTTTGCGCTTCTTGAGTTGAGGCAGTCGATTAGGCTGCCTTAACGAACTTTGCTAGGAATGCATCCTTACGTTCATTGAAACGGCGTACAAGGTCATCAACCGCTTCTTGGTCATATGGCTTCAAGCCGCTTGCAACCATGCGCTTGATGCCTTTGCCAACGACTTCATCGTCTTCTTTGAACGCAAAGTTTAAGGTGACTACCCCACGTTTGCCTTCCACGTCGAACGTTGCGCCAGTGAAATCCACTTCAGGATGTGTAAGGTCTAAGCGTGAAAATTCAACTTCCATGCTTTCATAAATAACTAATGGACGTTGGCAGTTGATCATCATTTGCTTCTCTTCCATAAGAGGAACCATGATGTGAGGGAAGTTCATGCCAGAGAATTGCACGTAATTTGTTACGACATGCTCAATAAATGCGGGATCGTGGTTAGTCTCACCTTCACGGGACATGTGTAAGTATTCTTTACCTGCCTCGTCAACAACGGCGCTTTCTTTTTCACACTTATTTTCAATATGAAGTGCTACACCATCGTTTACCATGCCAGAGAAGTTAAAACGCATCTTTTGGCTGACGCCTTCTTTACTAAGAAGCACTGCGAAAAGTAAGTCCCCAGGGACACAAAAGCGTTTGTTGTCTTCATCGTGGATTGGGTTGTAGTCACCTGCGACACGTTTTGCAAAGTGGCTTGCTTGTTCGCGAGTGAACTGAAACTGGTGATTAGTGTTTGAAAAATAAGGTGTTAGAAACATAATTTTTACGTAGTAACCAAAACTGTGTGGGATTATATGCGAATATCTGCGTAGCAATGGTCCATCCAGTGAAAACTTCACCGTATCCTAACAATAAGACACTATTTCGGCGGATAAATCGTTAAAAACGCATACTTTAGCAACGCTTTTATTTGTGAAAGCAATAAACAGCGACTTTATTACGTCGGCTATTTTTAAAAGTATAGCAATAACAATATGCAAGTGTTCATAAAGATCGCTAGGAATACGTTTAATGAGGAGATAAAAAAGCTCCACGCGAAACGTGGAGCCTTCAAATTATCATCCGGTTTTTAGATTAAGTGCTGGATTACTGAACACTTGGTAACAGACTCTCTGGCATAAGCGTGTTGTGGATAGCCAGCTTAAGCAGAGTATTCGCCTGTTCAATGTCCGGCGCAAAGTAACGATCTTTATCGTAGAACGATACTTTTTCACGCAACATTTGTTTGGCAATCTCGATACGCTCAGAGGACTTGTTTGGTGCTCTAAAGTCTAGGCCTTGTGCTGCTGATAGGTATTCGACCGCTAGAATACCGCGAGTGTTTTCGCCCATTTCTTTCAATCTGCGAGCCGCGAATGTTGCCATTGACACGTGATCTTCTTGGTTTGCTGATGTTGGCAAGCTGTCTACTGACGCTGGGTGAGCGAGCGTTTTGTTTTCGCTTGCTAGCGCAGCAGAGGTGACCTGGGCAATCATGAAACCAGAGTTCACACCACCATTATCGACTAAGAACGGTGGTAATTTTGATAATGCGCTATCGATAAGCAATGCCATACGACGTTCAGACAGGCTGCCGATCTCAGCAATCGCCAGTGCTAGGTTGTCAGCTGCCATTGCAACAGGCTCAGCGTGGAAGTTACCGCCAGAGATGATGTCGTCATCTTCAGCAAACACCAACGGGTTATCTGATACGGAGTTCGCTTCTACTTGCAATACTTCGGCGGCGTTGCGGATTTGCTGCAAACACGCCCCCATTACTTGAGGCTGACAGCGCAACGAATACGGGTCTTGTACTTTTTCACAGTTAGTATGCGAATCACCAATGTCACTTGATGTATCCAATAGATGACGATAGGCCAGTGCAGCGTCCATTTGGCTGCGATGACCACGTACACGATGAATGCGCGGATCGAATGGACGTCGGCTGCCGAGAGCGGCTTCGACAGACATTGCGCCACATACTGTAGCCGAAGCGAAAAGATCTTCCGCGATAAACAGACCTTCTAATGCGAACGCTGTTGATGCCTGGGTACCATTTAGCAGCGCTAAGCCTTCTTTCGGTGCCAGAGTTATGGGTTCTAGACCTGCGATTTTTAACGCTTCTTGCCCAGAAATGATGTTACCATTGTGACGAGCTTGTCCTTCACCTAGTAATACTGTGCTCATATGGGCCAGAGGAGCTAAGTCACCTGATGCGCCAACAGAGCCCTTTTTAGGTACGCAAGGGTAAACTTGTGCATTAACTAGATCGGTCAGCATATTAATGACTTTTAGGCGAATACCAGAAAAACCACGAGACAGACTATTGATTTTCAATACCATCATCAGACGAACCGTTTCGTCTGACATAAACTCACCGATGCCTGCTGCATGAGAAAGAACGATACTGCGTTGCAGAGTTTCTAAATCTTCTGGTGCTATTCGTGTGTTAGCCAATAGACCAAAACCAGTGTTAATCCCGTAAACCGTTCGATCTTCCGCGATGACACGATCCACGACTTGCGTGCTTTCTTCAATGGCCGGAATGGCTTCAGGATCCAAAGTAAGGTTGACTGGTGAACGGCTCACTTGGCGTAGTTCGTTTAAGCTAATATGACCTGGCTTTAGCGTTAAATTTAACATCTCTTTCATCCTTACTTGAGCTTCTTCAGTTCTTCGTTGAGCATTGGCAAATCTAGCCCTTGCTCTGCTGCACATTGTTTAGCAATATCGTATCCCGCATCAGCATGACGCATCACGCCTGTTGCTGGGTCGTTATGCAGCACGCGGGCAATACGTTTTGAGGCATCTTCACTGCCGTCACAGCAGATAACCATACCTGAGTGTTGCGAGAAGCCCATACCTACGCCACCACCGTGGTGCAGTGAAACCCAAGTTGCGCCGCCCGCCGTATTGAGTAGTGCGTTTAATAGTGGCCAGTCTGATACGGCGTCAGAACCGTCCATCATGCCTTCTGTTTCTCGGTTCGGGCTTGCTACGGAGCCAGAGTCTAAGTGGTCACGACCAATGACAACAGGCGCCTTAAGTTCGCCATTTTTCACCATTTCGTTGAATGCTTGACCAAGACGCTCACGATCTTTAAGACCAATCCAGCAAATACGTGCAGGTAAACCTTGGAACTGAATGCGCTCGCGCGCCATATCTAGCCAGTTATGTAAGTGCGGATTATCTGGAATTAGCTCTTTTACTTTTTGGTCGGTTTTATAGATGTCCTCAGGATCGCCAGAGAGAGCAGCCCAACGGAAAGGACCGATACCTTCGCAGAATAGAGGGCGAATGTAGGCTGGAACAAAGCCAGGGAAATCAAATGCGTTTTCTACGCCTTCTTCCAGAGCCATTTGGCGGATGTTGTTACCGTAGTCGAGTGTTGCGGCGCCGCGATTTTGCAGTTCTAACATGGCTTGAACTTGCACTGCCATGGATTTTTTCGCTGCTTTAACAACCATTGCTTCATCTTGCAAACGCATTTCTGCAGCGTGAGACATGCTCCAGCCTTGTGGTAAGTAGCCATTGAGCGGGTCGTGTGCAGATGTTTGGTCTGTTACTACATCAGGCGTGATATTACGTTCTACCAACTCAGAGAAAACGTCTGCTGCATTACCCAGTAGACCAACCGATACTGGTGTGTCCGATTCTTTGATGATAGCAAGCGCTTCATCCAAAGATGTCGCTTTCTTATCGACATAGCCTGTACGTAAGCGGTAATCGATACGCGATTCATCACACTCTACCGCAATCATGGAGAAGCCTGCCATCGTACCAGCTAGAGGCTGAGCACCACCCATACCACCAAGACCGCCAGTTAGAATCCATCGGCCTTTTGCTTCGCCGTCAAAGTGCTTTTTCGCAACAGATACGAATGTTTCGTATGTGCCTTGGACGATGCCTTGTGAGCCAATGTATATCCAGCTGCCAGCGGTCATTTGGCCGTACATCATCAAGCCTTGTTTATCGAGCTCGTTGAAGTGTTCCCAGTTTGCCCAATGCGGAACAAGGTTTGAGTTTGCGATAAGCACGCGTGGGGCGTTTTTATGGGTAGGGAAAACACCAACAGGCTTGCCTGATTGAACTAAAAGCGTTTGGTCATCTTCGAGTCTTTCAAGTACTTCAACAATCTTGTCGTAACATTCCCAGTTTCGTGCCGCACGGCCAATGCCGCCATATACAACCAGCGAATGTGGATGTTCTGCAACATCAGGATCGAGGTTGTTCATCAGCATACGAAGAGGGGCTTCGGTTAGCCAAGATTTTGCGCGCAGTTTATCTCCGTGAGGTGCACGAATTGTTCTGCTTGTATCAAGTCGTGGATCTTGTCCCTGGCGCTGTGTCATTTCAGACTCCTTTAGTTTCTCGTGATGACCAAGTACTTGCTTGGTCGTAATAATAAGTGGCATCTAGGATGCGTTATGGTTTGTGTTGCTTTTCCGCCATCGCGTTGGCGATATCCCAACACAAACGGGCAGCTAAGCGTGCAGTTTGACTATCGACGTCATAATTAGGGTTGTATTCGGCGATATCAGCCAGCATGAGCTTATTTTTGTAATGAAGAATTCGATCTAAAAATGGTGCAATTGTGTCGTAACTTACTCCTCGAGCCGCAGGGGCGCTAACCCCAGGTGCGGTTGCGGCGGGAAATACATCCAGATCAATGGTCAAATAGAGGTAATCGCAGTCGTCAATAAAATGTTGAAGCTGAGTTAAGTGATAACTGTGGTTTAGATAACAAAGCTGATTGTCTTCTACATACCAAACATTTAACGCATCTGCTTTTTCAAACAGCGCTTTAGTGTTGCTACTGCGGCTTACGCCAATGCAAGCGTAATGAAAGTCCCAATCGTTACGTTGGCAAAAATGATGAATTTGGTTGAAGGGAGTGCCAGAGCTTGGTTTGATGTCGGCGATGCCGCTCTCGAATGCGCGTAAATCGAAATGCGCATCGAAATTTATGATACCGATTTTAGGCTTCTTCTCTGGATAGTGCGCTTTAAAATACTCCGCTAAGCCGGAAAACGAGGCCCACGCAATCTCATGCCCCCCACCTAACACGATGACAGGCGTATGAGGTAGTGCGCTTGAAATGGTTGCCGCACATAGAGATTGGCTCTCTTCCAGTAAGTCGTCTTCGCACACCACGGTGCCTAAGTCATATAGTGGGACGTCTTGGTGCCATGCTAAATTAGCGAGTGCTCGTCGGATTAGATCTGGCGCTTTTTTCGCACCAATGCGTCCTTTGTTTCTGGCTACGCCAGCGTCGGTAGCAAAACCCAGCAATGAGACGCCATGCGCAACGCCCCCCAACTCATCTGCTTTCTGGCGTTGAACCACGTGATGAATTCGCTGACCAAGTTTGCCGTCCTCGGCATCATGACGGCCTTGCCAATGAAATAGGGGAGAGTGTAAGTCGAATTGAGACATATTATTGGCCTCCGTGTGAAATGTATTCACCATTTACTATACGACCTACTAGACGTTTTGCTCCGACTTGATAGCTTAAATCAGCAGGGCTTTCGATATCCCAGATAGAGAAGTCCGCATCAAACCCTACTTTGATGGTGCCACGTGAGTTTTGATAACCCAGAGCTTTGGCTGCATGTTGCGTTACACCACGCAGAGCTTCTTGCGGCGTAAGGCGAAATAGTGTGCACGCCATATTCAGCATGAGTGTGAGATCAGAAAACGGTGATGTACCTGGGTTGACATCCGTAGCAATTGCCATCGGCACGTTATGCTCTCTCAACAACTCAATCGGTGGTAACTGAGTTTCTCTTAGAAAATAAAAAGCGCCAGGCAGTAGAGTGGCGACAGTGTTTGAGCGAGCAAGTGCTTTAACACCTTGCTCATCTAAAAACTCGATGTGATCCGCTGATAGACCGTTGTATTGCGCAGTGAGGGCTGTACCACCGAGATTCGAAAGTTGCTCTGTATGGCCTTTAACCTTTAAGCCGTGGTGTTTTGCAGCTATAAACACTTTTTCTGTTTGTTCAAGATTGAAGCCAATCGATTCACAAAAAATATCGACACTCGTGGCTAACTCTTCCTTTGCGACGACAGGGATTATGTCCTGACAAATGTGCTCAATATAGTCATCTGCACGGCCTTGGAACTCCGGTGGAATGGCGTGAGCGGCAAGAAGTGTAGTGGTGATTTTAACTTTGCGCTCTTGTTCAAGCACTTTGGCTGCACGGAGCATTTTTACTTCATCATTCAGTGTCAATCCGTAGCCTGATTTCACTTCGACAGAAGTGACGCCGCTCGCGAGTAGCCCGTCTAAACGTGGCAACGCTAACTCAACTAATTGCGCTTCGGTTGCTGAACGCGTCGCATGCACCGTTGAAAGTATCCCACCGCCTTGTTTGGAAATTTCTTGATATGGCACGCCGTTTAAGCGCATTTCAAATTCGTTGGCACGATTGCCCGCGTAAATAAGATGAGTGTGGCAGTCGATCAAACCTGGCAGAACTAACTTGCCTTGAAGGTCGATACTCTGAGCGTAATGTTGGGCAGACAGCAGAGACTCAGTTTGCGGTTCGTCTTCACCAATTGCACAGGTGCTGATCGCAACGATTTTTCCAGATTGAATGCCAATACGAGCAGGAGACGTTGGCAGATAACCGCGCTCTCCCGGTTGCATGGTGACCAGACGAGCGTTTTCAATCAGCAAATCCATGTTTGTGTCCCTGTGTTTATTTGTATCATTAAATGTATATACAAATAAATAGAGCAAAATAAGAACACTGACAAGATTGATGTTGCTAAAATGTGATCAAAACGTAGATCTATAGGACCAATCTTGTCATTAAATGAGCACTTTTGAGCTCAGCTTATATTTGTTACCAGGGTGATAAAGTAGGGCGGTACTGACTAACTTATCTTGGCTCCACGTTCTGCGATTCAAGAGAAGGCAAGGCTCATTGGCTTGCATTTTTAAGTCTTGCTTAATACGGCCGTCAGGCACAATTGCCTCTACGGTATGTTCAATAGCGCTGAGTGGGCAATTATCTGACAGGTATTGATTCGGAGTGATTTGTGTGAAGTCTTGATTTAAATAACTCGGGGCATATTGGCTGTTAACCCAGCGGAGTTCCAATTGAATAGGCGTTTGGTCTTCATAGTGAATGATTTCACTGTAAAACACCGTTGTGCCAAGCATGACGCCGAGTTTTGTCGCAATGCTGTCATCTGCTTTTATGGCAACTTGTTTGAGCACTTTACTGCTATATTGTCGCCCTCGGTCGCTGACTTCTTCGGCAATGTTTCGAATGTCTAACAGAGGAGATTCTGACTTTTCACCAGGATCACACACAAACGTACCTAAGCGTGGGCGACGTTGTAATCGGCCCTCATTAACTAAGTCCCGAATTGCTTTGTTCACTGTCATTCTACTGACACCAAATTGCTCGGTAAGCTCAATCTCTGTGGCGATACGATGACCGACTATCCACTCTCCAGAATCAATTTTATCGAGGATAAATTGTTTGATTTGAATGTAGAGTGGTGCAGACATAATGATTCCCTTTTATTTGACTATACAAATACTGCTTAATTTAGGTACAAATTGCAAACATTTCTCGACGAATGCACCATTTAGTGACAGAACAATCCTATTGTGGAGCTGAATGATTCTTGCTGCTGAGCATTATTTGGATTGATGATGGAATTCGAACATTTTCTTGTGGTCTATTGCTTGCAGAGTATAAAACAATTGTGTAAACAAACGATTATTAGAAGAAAAGTCGCTAAAAAGGAAAAACATGTTTAAAAAATTGAAAGCATCACTGGGGATCGGTTCTGCAAAAGTAGATACGATTTTAGACGAAATGAGCGTGTTTCAAGGAGCGACGCTGAAAGGGCATGTTCATATCAAAGGCGGAGACGTCGAACAACAAATTGATGCTATTACGATTAAATTGAACACAGAGATGAAAGTCGAAGTGGATGATAGCGTAAGTTACCAAACGTTCACTATTGATCAGCTGAAGGCGGTAGACCCCTTTGTGATTCAACCGAATGAAGAGAAGCAGGTTCCGTTTGAGCTAAAACTGCATGATGAAACGCCAATTACTGCGGTTAGCGCACTTAAGAATCAATGCCATGTTTGGGTTGAAACGACTTTAGATATTGATTTTGCGATTGACCCGCGTGACCGTGACTATATTGAAGTGAAACCACTACCAGTAGCATCTCGCGTTATTCAAGCGATCGAGCAAGCTGGTTTCACTATGGCTAAAGCCGATGTTGAAAAAGGCTTTTTGCGCGGTGGCTCGTTTGCTTCTCGCTCTGGAATTTATCAAGAGTTAGAGTTCCGAAATAACGGCTTTATCTCATCAAAAGAAATTGAGCTTTCTTTTATTCTGGAAGGGCAAGTCATGCATTGTTTGGCGGAGATTGACCGTTCGCTCAGCTTGGCTGGTGACCAATATCGCTCGTTTACGTTGCCGATCAATGCAACTGATGCTCAAGTCGCTGCCGCGGTTGCACCAACGCTAAATCTATAGTTCTCATCAACTTGATGAGAATATGTACCGATATCCTATTGTGAAAGCGATATCGGTACTGTTATCCATGTTTCGTGCGTTCTCTACGGCTAAAAACTCAAGCGCGGAGTTTTCCATTAGATATCGATAGCCTAATACCAGTTCATTAGAGGCATCAGCAAACTCTGCGGGTCCTTCTGTCGATCCTTGATACCAATGGTATTCAAACATCAGGTGGTGGTTATCTTCCAACGCATAACGGTACCCAGCTGCAACGGCAATCGTATTATGCCGATAGGGTAGATCCAGCAAGGCGCGATCATCTGAGCGAAACGTCATGCCAACCATCGAGTAAAATGCATGGGCGTCACTCAAATAACTGTAATTTATTTGGAAACCTTGCTCGAAATTACTGCCTTGAAAAGTCCCGTGAGCAACATCATTAAAATATAAGCTGCCACCAATAGATAGGCCGTGATGTTCATTCTGAAACACTTGATATTGCAAATAAGTAGATAAGTTATTGGCAAGCGTTTGTCCTTCGAAGTCGTCTTCCAGCACATCATATTGCGGCATTGAAATGTAAAAACGATCTCTGTCTACTTTGTCTCGGCCATTCTGTCCGATACCGAAAAGGTTATGGAAGCTTTTAGTCAGTCCATCTAAATGGTTATCAGCGGCAAAAACCCACCGATAATTGAGTTCCCATTGCCAACTGCTATTGATTTGCCACTTGCTGCCAATTTCGATTTGGTTGTGGTAATAATCCAGTGCGTATTCATCAGTATGAGCCCAAACACTGGCCACGGTTCCTGAGCCATAAGCCTCGACAAAGTCAGAGGGAAGGCTATGTCCTGAGCGCAGTATATTGGTATGGCTAACCACTTGCATCGGAGATTGTGCGTAAGAACGTAGCGGCCCATACAGGTCATTTGATGCCATGGCTGGTACACAGCATATCGAAGTGCTTAGAAGCCCCATAAAGCGAGATTTGAAATAGATCATGATGAACACCTACATGCAAACTACTCAATAAAACAACTATATACCTAAATTGCACTTTGAGGTGGAACTAGGTGTGCAGGGTCTTGTGTTAGTCAATAGGTATTAGGAAGTATTATACCAGTTGTGTATTCAAGTTCTATTGGGAGGGGGTAACTCCGTTTACAAGGTATGTGAGCCCTTAAGAAGAATCATCAGATTGTCGCAACGAGGCCGGAGGTTAAGTTCTTATGATAAAACAAAATCGCGCTTTGCAATCTAAATGTGAGCTAGGTACAATCCCACTTTCGATAACGGTCCGGTATTCGTGTTACCGAGAGGCCTTTATTGACTCTCAACTATTTTCAACAAATAGCTTCTAATTTGAATAACATGTGTTGCTTGGTGTGCAACACCACTGTAAAGGACATAGCATGCCTATTATTACTCTTCCTGACGGCAGTCAGCGTCAATTTGACAACCCAGTTTCTACTATGGAAGTTGCGCAATCGATCGGTCCTGGTCTTGCAAAAGCAACGATCGCTGGTCGTGTAAACGGTAACCGCGTTGATGCGTGTGACCTAATTGAAGAAGACGCAAGCCTTGAAATCATCACCGTAAAAGATGAAGTAGACGGTCTAGAAATCGTTCGTCACTCTTGTGCTCACCTTCTTGGTCACGCTCTTAAGCAGCTTTACCCACAAGCTAAAATGGCGATCGGTCCAACCATCGACAACGGCTTCTACTACGATATCGACCTAGATGAGTCTCTAACGCAAGAAGATCTTGAAAAGATTGAAAAGCGTATGAAAGAGCTAGCGAAAACCAAGTACGAAGTTGTTAAGAAAAAAGTAAGCTGGCAGGAAGCGCGTGATACGTTTGAATCACGTGGCGAACCATACAAAGTGGAAATCCTAGACGAAAACGTATCTCGTGGTGATCGTCCAGGTCTTTACCACCATGAAGAATACATCGACATGTGTCGTGGTCCTCACGTTCCTAACATGAGCTTCTGTCAACACTTCACTCTATTGAATGTGGCAGGTGCTTACTGGCGTGGTAACAGCGACAATAAAATGCTTCAACGTATCTACGGTACGGCTTTCCACGATAAGAAAGCACTGAAAGCGCATCTAACTCGCCTAGAAGAAGCGGCGAAGCGTGACCACCGTAAGATTGGTAAGCAACTAGACCTATTCCACATGCAGCAAGAAGCACCGGGCATGGTGTTCTGGCATCACAATGGTTGGTCTATCTTCCGTGATCTAGAAGTATTCATCCGCGCTAAGCTAGATGAGTACGGTTACCAAGAAGTAAAAGGTCCGCTAATGATGGACCGTGTTCTTTGGGAACGCTCTGGCCACTGGGATAAATACGCTGATGCAATGTTCACAACTTCTTCTGAGAACCGTGAATACGCGATTAAGCCAATGAACTGTCCAGGTCACGTACAGATCTTCAACCAAGGTCTAAAATCGTACCGTGATCTACCATTACGTATGGCAGAGTTCGGCTCATGTCACCGTAACGAACCATCTGGTGCACTACACGGCATTATGCGTGTACGTGGCTTTACTCAGGATGATGCTCACATTTTCTGTACTGAGAGCCAAATCCAAGAAGAAGTAACAAACTGCATCAAGATGGTGTACGATACGTACCAAACATTTGGTTTCGACAACATCGTAGTGAAACTGTCTACTCGTCCAGAGAAACGTGTAGGTTCAGATGAAATCTGGGATCAATCTGAAGAAGCATTGAAGCTGTCTCTTGAATCGATGGATATCCCATACGAAATTCAAGAAGGTGAGGGTGCGTTCTACGGTCCTAAGATTGAATTCACACTATACGATTGTCTAGACCGCGCTTGGCAGTGTGGTACTGTCCAGCTAGACTTCAACCTACCAGGTCGCCTAGGCGCTACTTATGTAGGTGAAAACAACGAACGTCTTGTACCGGTAATGATTCACCGTGCGATTCTAGGTTCACTAGAGCGCTTCATTGGTATCCTTATCGAAGAATATGCTGGTTTCTTCCCAACTTGGTTGGCGCCAGAACAAGCAGTTCTTATGAACATTACTGATAAACAGTCAGGTTATGTTCAAGAAATAGTACAAAAACTACAAAAAAGTGGAATTAGAGCTAAAGCGGACTTGAGAAATGAGAAGATTGGCTTTAAAATCCGCGAACATACTTTGAAGCGTGTACCGTATATGCTTGTTGTTGGTGACCAAGAAATGGAAGCTGGCGAAATTGCAGTACGTACTCGTAAAGGTAAAGATCTTGGTAAATTTAAAGTGGATGATTTTATTGCATACATCCAAGACGAGATCTCTAGCCGTAAGCTCAATCTGGAGGAATAAGCTATTAAAGGCGGAAGACGTGGCCAACAGCCGGTAAAACAAAACCCGCACCGTATCAACGGTGAAATTCGTGGTATTCGTGAAGTTCGACTAACAGGCGCTGACGGTGAATCAGTTGGTGTTGTATCGATTCAAGAAGCCATTGCAGCTGCTGAAGAAGCTGGTATGGATCTCGTTGAGATCAGTCCTAACGCCGAGCCACCTGTTTGTCGTGTGATGGACTATGGTAAGTTCCTCTTCGAGAAGAGCAAAACTGCTAAAGAGCAGAAGAAGAAGCAAAAGCAGGTCCAGATCAAGGAAGTAAAATTCCGTCCTGGAACTGATATTGGAGACTATCAGGTAAAACTACGCAACCTGACGCGTTTCCTTGAAGAAGGCAACAAAGTGAAGGTAACAATTCGCTTCCGTGGCCGAGAGATGGCACACCAAGACATCGGTGTTGACGTTCTAAATCGTCTTAAGGAAGATACTGCAGAACTTGCTGTAGTTGAATCTTTCCCTAAGAAGATTGAAGGTCGCCAGATGATCATGGTGCTAGCCCCTAAAAAGAAGTAATTAACGGCTCATCAAGTAATTAAAACCTAGCCGCTTTCCTTTCGATAAAGGCATAACGGCTGGGTTTTGTTCGCCCTAATTACGTTGTTTATTAAACCTACTCAATGCGGAGTTATTCATCATGCCTAAGATGAAAACCAACAAAGGTGCTGCTAAGCGTTTTAAGAAAACTGCTGGTGGTATTAAGTACAAGCACGCTACAAAACGTCACATCCTGACTAAGCGTACTACTAAGAACAAGCGTCAACTACGTCCGAATGCAATCCTTCCAAAATGTGAAGTGGCTGCAGTAATCCGTATGTTGCCATACGCTTAATTCTTTTTAGTTATCAATCGTTTAGTTTAGGAGAAGCATAATGCCTCGCGTAAAACGTGGTGTACAAGCTCGTGCACGTCATAAGAAAGTTCTAAAACAAGCTAAAGGTTACTACGGTGCGCGTTCACGTGTTTACCGCGTAGCTTTCCAAGCAGTTACTAAAGCTGGTCAATACGCTTACCGTGACCGTCGCGCTAAGAAACGTCAATTCCGTCAACTATGGATTGCACGTATCAATGCGGCATCTCGTCAAAATGGTCTATCTTACAGCCGTTTCATCAACGGTCTTAAGAAAGCATCTATCGAGATCGACCGTAAGATCCTTGCGGACATCGCAGTATTCGACAAAGCTGCATTTGCAGTTCTAGTTGAAAAAGCGAAAGCTGCTCTTTAATTAGCAGTTTAGGATTAAGAGAAGGAGAGCATTAGCTCTCCTTTTTTATTGCTAAAATATATACCCAAATATTTTTCAGTTTTTCCATTCAGAATCTTGTCTATCAGTCTTCCCGATTTGATTAGTGATCGCTGCTCTATTGGTAATAAAATGGCTTGGGTATATATTTTACGTTTATAAGGGACTAAAAATGATCTACACAACGACAGAAAGCATTCCGGGCAAGCAGATCTCTGAAATAAGAGGGGTTGTAACTGGCAATGTTGTTCAATCAAAACACATCGGTCGTGACCTCATGGCGGGTATCAAAAGCATTGTTGGCGGCGAAATTCGCGGTTACACGGAAATGATGACCGACGCGCGTGATATAGCTATACAGCGCATGGTAGCAGATGCTGAATCTAAAGGTGCCGATGCAATTGTAGGGATTCGATTTACCACGAGCTCAATCGTAGATGGTTCTTCGGAAATTTTGGCATTTGGTACTGCAGTGAAACTTGCGGACTAATATACGAGGAAAAGCGTTGCTAGGAATGGTGAATTTTTATTCATTTATCGTTTTTTCTTTTTAGGTTAATTATTCTAGATTTTCGCAGAGCGAATAGGCTTATATTCTTAACTTTACGTTACCATTAAAATTAATCCCAATAATTTAGAGTAATTGCTTCACTTTTGTTTTGTGTATCATTTTATATTCATAATGAAATTGAATTCATATTGGATTTTCCATTTATCGTGTGAATTTTGATTTTGATATATTAATTCATATTTTTCTTATAAAAATATGAACTTATACCTTGCCAAGCGGTTCTAAATTGTTACAAATACTATACAGCTGTAACATTGCCAAAAGGAATTGTAGATGAGAGATCTGACTCCCGAATACTTGCTAGCCGCATTACGCCAAGCGATTAAAACAAAAGGGCTAACATATCGAGAGCTATCTGAGAAAATGGGCATGCCGCTGTCCACTTTTAAGAGACACTTAACAAGCACAAATCTCGCTTTGGATAAACTGCTTGAATATTGTAGAGCTGTTGATTGCACGTTAGATGAACTACAAAAGCTTGCGAATCAATTACAAGGCGAAGACGAGGATTACTTTAGCCGTACGCAAGATGAAGTTTTTTTTCAATTTCCCCATCTTTACGATTTTTATCGTGAATTGAGAATGCTGCGAGGCAAAGATGGATATTCCATTTTAAAGAAAAAGTATGATTTGTCTGAGCAGAGCATGTCTGATTACCTAAAAGCTTTGGAGTTATTGGATCTTGTTTACGTTGATGAAGATAAAAATATAACGTTGCACGGGCCGTTATATTACAGCTATGCAGAAAACTCCAAGCTCAATGATAAATATACGGAAATCATAAAAGAACAGACAACAACCCACGATAAATGTGTTCGTGTGGCTTTGGCACGCATGAAAATTACCGAAGAGCAGCTTTTGCAATTGGAAGATCAAGTCGCAAAAACGGTTATCGATTTTCATTCCAAAAATGTTGTGGCAGAGAACTTCAACGTCTCTGATTTTACTAATATTGTTCTACTTGCAGGGCCACATCAACCAGTCACATTCTCTGATGGAATTATCGAGACAGAAGGGCGATTTATTGACGATATTCGTTATGCCATCGCATCTGCAGGTGATAAACCAAGCCTCTCGATTTAGAAATTCAGTCTTTTACTTAAAGAGAATCGCTTTTCTCATTATGTTATTGAGTTTTGCAGCTCTAATATTGAAAGGAAGCAGTAAAAGAAAAGCCCAAGACAGAGCACACTTTGTAAATAGAGCATCTATCAGTTACTGTTTTGAATCCAAACTTTAAGTGTTTTGGGCTTTTTTGAATAATATCATTTCAATATCACTCGTTGTCCAATTTTTAAGGTTCTGATTTTTGGGGTTATGTCCCCGCACTCCACTCTAGCCTTTCCTTACAATCAAATCATTCTCGCTGAACCAAGCATCTTGATGTTACTTGGTTATATATAATTAAAGCTTATTTTTCGGTTAGCTATAAATTCATACTTGCAATGTTTGTTTTTTGATCTATTATGACGAAGTGTCATTTGTGACGGTTCGTCAAATTTAGTGGCATTCCTGTATTCAAGAATCGTGTTACAATTATTGGGAGTGTGTTGGTATACGGATCAAAGGATTATGTTTAACTTTCGCTGTAAAAAAGATAGCAAGCAAGACGGATGTCGTACGTCTTCAGGGCTAACTAAAAAACAACAGGCGATTGCTGATCGTGAAATAGAGCTTATTCAATTGGCTAAGTCTCTGGTTCAAGAGCAAGGCTTTGCCAACTTAACGATGGACAAGCTCACAGCGGCAAGCCCTTACTCGAAGGGAACGATCTACAATCATTTTTGCAGCAAAGAAGATGTGATTCTTGCGCTTTGTATTCACTCGCTGAGAAGCGAGGCAATATTTTTCGAACGTACCGCTAAGTTCAATGGCAATACCAGAGAAAAAATCATTGCTATGCATGTAGGTTATCGTATTTACGCTCGTATGGAGCCTGTACTATCAACCTGTGCGATTGTTGCAAAGACGCCTTGGGTCCTAGAGAAAGCTTCGCCTAAGCGTGTGAATGAATTGAATAACTTAGAAGAACAAGTAATAGATGGTGCTGATGCGCTGGTGAATAATGCGGTGGAATGTGGGGACCTTAAGTTCTCTCCCGCAATTGGTTCTGATGCCATCGTATTTGCTAACTGGTCTATTGCCTTCGGTTCAAACGCTCTAGCGCAAAATGCATCGAACAGTCGATGTATTCAGCGAATTCAAGATCCATTCTCAGTACTGCATAACGCGAATATGTTACTTGATGGTTTAGGGTGGTCACCTTTATCGACAGAGTGGGATTACCGTAAAACGTGGCGTCGAGTGGAACAGGAATTGTTCAGCGAAGAGCTTGCTTATTTAGAGTCTGTGAATCGCTAATCGTTATAGAGGCCATCTAATATTTTAGTTGGCTTTTTATTACACCATTATGACGAATCGTCAAGAAGTAGGGGTTGGTACTCAAGTTACCGATCTCGAGAAGTATAGGAAGTTACTCAAAAACTAACTTATATAACCAAATAAATTCGATCTGATTTTTATATGTTGAAGTTATCTGGTTATCACAGCATTCGCTGTTTTTTTTAGTTTTTAAATTTGACGAAACGTCACAAAAGGAGAGTGTGATGCCACATCACAACGTTCAACAACAAGCCCGAATTGGCTGGGTCAAGCTACCAACGAATTACAGTGTGTTGGTTGTGCTTGCTACCGTTTTATTGATTGTTATAGCAACTATTGGAGGAAAAAATCTTTACTTTAGAGGGGATTACGACATCTTTTTTGATGGAACAAATGAGCAGTTACTTGCGTTTGATGAAATTCAGACTACCTTTGCAAAATCTGACAGTCTTGCTTTGGTCATAGCGCCAAAAAATGGCACTGTTTTTACTCCGAACACCTTATCTCTTATTCAGCAGATCACTGACGAGGCGTGGCAAGTCCCATACTCCACCCGTGTTGATTCCCTTGCTAACTACCAGCATACCGAAGCGTTTGAAGATGATCTTCTTGTCGAAGATTTACTGTATAGCGAATATGAATTGACGCCTCAGCGAATCGAGAAAGTCAAAAGTATTGCGTTGAGTGAACCGGTTCTGAAAAGTTCACTGATTTCCGAAAAAGGGGATGTCACGGTCGTGAATATTACGGTCCAACTCCCTGAGGTCGATAAAACCGCTGAAGTACAAGAAGTGGTTGCCTACATAAACGGAATGATTGAGCGTTATCAGCAAGTGTACCCGGATACTGATTTCCACAAAGCCGGTATTATTGCAATGAACTACGCGTTTATGACCGCAGCTCAAGATGACAGCGCGACGCTAGTGCCGACCATGCTACTAGTGATATTGGTTTTCCTGACTCTCATGTTGCGCTCATTGCTTAGCGTCATCGCGACACTCATCGTTATTATCGGCTCAGTTATGGTGACAATGGGCTTATCAGGATGGGCTGGTATGTTCTTAAGCACGGCGACAGTTAATGTGCCTACCTTGGTGATGACGCTTGCCGTCGCCGACTGTGTACACATCATAGCGACGATGCGTCAGTCAATGCAAAACGGCTTTAGTAAAGCCCATTCTATTGAACGAAGTATTGCGCTCAATTTCATGCCCATCCTGATTACCTCCATTACCACCGCGATCGGCTTTTTAATGATGAATATGTCGGATTCTCCAATCCTGAGAGATTTCGGCAACCTATCAGCCCTTGGCGTCATGATTGCTTGTTTCCTTTCCATCACATTACTTCCGGCGTTACTTCATATCCTTCCTGTTAGGGTGAAGTCAGACACTGCTGATGAAAGAAAGCACTTTATGGATCACTTAGGGGATTTCGTGGTGTCAAAGCGACATGCGTTATTGCCGTTGTCGGTGCTTGTTATTGTCGCGAGTGCGAGTTTGATTCCGCTGAACAAAGTCAACGATGAATCCGTCGAGTACTTTGGTCATAGCAATGAATTTCGTCGAGCGGCTGATTTTATGGAAGAGCGAATCAGTGGCATGGCGAACATCAGTATCGCGATAAAAACTAACGAATCGCAGGGTATTGCGGATCCTAATTTTCTCAATACCGTGGGTAAATTTACTGACTGGCTAAGGTTGCAGCCAGAAACGGACCATGTTGCGACCTTGAGCGATGTTTATAAGCGTCTAAACAAGAACATGCATGGAGATGATCAGGCTTATTACTCGCTCCCTCAAGACAGAGAATTAGCGGCTCAATATCTGCTGCTTTATGAAATGTCACTACCGTATGGCTTAGATTTGAACAACCAAATCAATGTTGATAAGTCGTCAATCAAGATGGTTCTCACTGTGGAGAACTTGGGCAGCGTCGAGCTTGTTGATTTGGAAAATCGTATTTACCAATGGTTTAACGAAAACGCGCCTCAGTATGATGTTGTTGCTTCTAGTCCATCACTGATGTTTGCGCATATTGGCGAAACGAATATGGCTAGCATGCTGTCAACCTTGCCTATCACTCTGGTCTTAATTTCGGCATTACTGATCTTTGCCTTACGCTCGTTCAAGCTCGGTTTAATCAGCCTGGTCCCGAATATCGCCCCTGCACTTATTGGTTTTGGTATTTGGGCGCTGGTTTCTGGTGAAATTAATTTGGGGTTGTCTGTTGTTGTGACGTTGACGCTTGGCGTTGTGGTTGATGATGCCGTTCATTTTCTCTCTAAATACCAACACGCTCGTAAAGATGGCCATAGCGCGGAACAAGCGGTTCGTTACGCTTTTCGCACCGTGGGGCGCGCGCTTTGGATTACGACTGTCGTGCTTGTTGCTGGTTTCTCCGTTCTGGCGATGTCGAGCTTCCGCTTAAATGCCGATATGGGGCAGTTGAGTGCCATTGTTATCTTCATTGCTCTTGTTGTGGATTTCATCTTTCTACCGACTCTACTGATGTTGTTTGACAAAGGCGTCTACCACGAGGTGGACCGCCGAAACAAGCTTAAATCAACTGACTCTCAAACCACGGCTGTTATTCAGTCATAACGAATCAAAGGATTGAACATGAATTTACTAAAAAATGCCTTAAAAGTATCTGCACTTTCTGTCTCGCTTTTTATGAATCATGCGGTGTTAGCGGATGAAGCGAAAGGATTAGAAATTGCTCAAGAGCGCAAAGCCCGTGATGAAGGGTGGGGGGATTCTGTTGCTACTATGAAAATGATTCTGCGGAACGCACAAGGAGAAAGCAGCACACGTTTAATGCGCCTTCAATCACTCGAAGTTGAGGACGATGGTGACAAAGGACTCACAATATTTGATGAACCAAGAGATGTGAAAGGCACCGCATTTCTCAACCACTCTCATACAGTGGGTGCCGATGACCAGTGGCTTTACCTTCCAGCACTGAAGCGTGTGAAACGTATTTCCTCGCGTAACAAATCAGGCCCTTTTATGGGCAGCGAATTTGCGTATGAGGATCTCAGTTCTTTTGAGATCGAAAAATATCGTTTCAATTACTTAAAAGATGACACCATAAATGGGCAAGATGTTTTCGTCATAGAGCAAATCCCGACCGACAAAAATTCAGGTTATACCAAGCAAACGGTGTGGTTAGATAAAGCGCATTACCGCCCACTGAAAGTTGAGTTTTACGATCGCAAAGGGTCGTTGTTAAAAACGCTTTCTTTCTCAGATTACAAGCAGTACCTCAACCAATATTGGCGAGCGCACACCATGGCGATGACAAATCATCAAACAGGAAAAAGCACTGAGCTAACAACAAGTGAAATGCGCTTTAACACTGGGCTAGAAGACAATGATTTTCATAAGAATGTGTTGAAGCGAGTGAGGTAGTGGAGGAAAAATGAAGCGATTAAATGTTGGGTTGTTGCTTAGCGCAGCAACCTCTTTTTACTCGATGCCTCTTGCCGCCGTTGAGCTTGCTGGACAAGTCAATATTGAGCATCGTCAGTTTTTTGAAACTGGCTCTCAGGGTCAGAGCAAAGCGCAAACGTCATTAGTTTTGCAGCCAGAATTTTACTGGGAGATGCAAAATGGTGATGCGAGCTTTACCCTCACACCTTTCTATCGTTTGGATAGTCTAGACGATGAGCGAAGTCATGGAGACATAAGAGAGGCGCTTTATCTGACTTATTGGGATGATTATGAGCTTCGAGTTGGGATTAGTAAGGTCTTTTGGGGAGTGACGGAATCCGCCCATTTGGTTGATGTAGTAAACCAGACAGACGCCATTGAAGCCGTCGATGGTGAAGATAAATTCGGTCAGCCAATGTTGCATTTCACCTCATTCAAAGACTGGGGCACCGTCCATGCAATGTTATTACCTTACTTTAGGGAACGAACGTTTGCGGGTACTGACGGTCGTTTACGAACCGAACCTGTTGTCTCAGATGATGCTATCTATGAATCAAGCAGAGAAGAAAAGCAGGTAGATGTGGCTTTTCGATATTCGAAAATGCTTGGCGATTGGGACGTAGGCCTGAGCTATTTATATGGAACAAACCGGGATCCTTACTTTCGTTTTGAGTACGGGGAATTAAAGCCTTACTACGCTCTGATGAGTCATGTCGGTCTCGATGTACAAGGAATCGTTGGCGATTGGTTATGGAAACTCGAAAGTGTTTATCGAGATAGTGCTGATAATCATGTTGGCCTTGTGACGGGATTTGAGTACACCTTCGTTGGCGCATTTGACACGGTTTGGGATGTGGGTGTGATTGGTGAATACCTCTATGACAGTCGTGGGAATAATGCACAAACTATCGGTCAAAATGATGTGTTTGCAGGCATTCGTTGGGCGCTCAACGACGAGGACGGAACGGAAGTATTGACGGGAATCACAAAGGATTTAGATAACGCCGATGTTTACAATGCCAAGTTAGAAGCCTCGAGCCGAATATCGAATAACTTTAAGTGGCAAATTGATGCTTGGTTGTTCAAAAATGAAACGCCAAACGATTTGCTCTATTTCGCCCGAGATGACGATTTTATCGAGCTATCTATTCAATACTATTTCTAAAACAAAAGGGCACAACTTAACGTCAGATTAATGAAAGATGACATTTTTGACGTTTTTGTGCTCTTTTTATTCAATAACCTCTTCTTTTCGTAATTCAATTTGGCATTGGTGCCTGGTTTGGCTACTATGTACAGCTATCAAAAAACCAATCACTCCCTTATGGACACTACCAACAGGTAGATGAGGAAACGATGCAACATCTAGAAGAGATCATTGCTAGCGCGAGCACTGCAATTGAAGCTGCCGAATCGCTAGTCGCACTTGATGAAGTGCGTGTTCAGTATCTGGGTAAAAAAGGTGAGCTAACTGCTCAACTTCAAAGCCTAGGCAAACTACCACCAGAAGAACGCCGTGAAGCTGGTCAAGAGATCAACAAAGCGAAAGGCGTCGTTCAGCAAGCTATCGCAGCTCGTAAAGACGCACTACAACGTGCAGAGCTTGAAGCGAAACTAGCAGCAGAAACAATCGACGTAACACTACCAGGTCGTCGTATTGAAAACGGTGGTTTACACCCAGTAACTCGTACTGTAGAGCGTATTGAGAAGTTCTTTGGCGAACTTGGTTTCAACACCGAAGCTGGCCCAGAGATCGAAGATGCATTCCACAACTTTGATGCGCTAAATATTGCCGCTGATCACCCAGCGCGTACTGACCACGATACTTTCTTCTTCAATCCAGATTTGATGCTTCGTACTCATACGTCAGGCGTACAGATCCGTACGATGGAAAATGGTAAACCACCATTCCGTTTCATCGCTCCGGGCCGTGTATACCGTAACGACTACGACCAAACTCATACCCCAATGTTCCACCAAGTGGAAGGTATGCTGGTTGATGAGAACGTAAACTTTGCACAGTTGAAAGGCATCCTGCACGATTTCCTATGTAACTTCTTCGAAGAAGAAGTAGAAGTACGTTTCCGTCCATCTTACTTCCCATTCACTGAACCTTCAGCTGAAGTAGACGTGAAAGGCAAAAACGGTAAATGGTTAGAAGTACTAGGCTGCGGTATGGTTCACCCGAACGTACTACGTAGTGTAGGCATCGATCCTGAAAAATACTCTGGTTTCGCATTCGGTATGGGTGTTGAGCGTCTAACGATGCTTCGTTACGGCGTGAACGATCTACGTGCGTTCTTCGAAAACGATCTTCGTTTCCTAAAACAGTTCAAGTAATCCAGAGGGTTCATCAACATGAAATTCAGCGAATCATGGCTTCGTGAGTGGGTAAACCCAGCGGTTACTACTGACGAACTCACTCATCAAATTACAATGGCCGGCCTAGAGGTAGACGACGTTCTTCCTGTAGCGGGTTCTTTCACTGGCGTTAAAGTGGGTCACGTTGTTGAATGTGGTCAACACCCAGATGCAGACAAACTTCGCGTTACTAAAGTTGACGTGGGTGAAGAAGAGCTTCTAGACATCGTTTGTGGCGCACCTAACTGTCGCCAAGGTCTGAAAGTAGCGGTAGCAACAGTTGGTGCTGTTCTTCCAGGCGATTTCAAAATCAAAAAAGCGAAACTACGTGGCCAGCCATCTCACGGCATGCTTTGTTCGTTCACTGAACTAGGCATTGATGTTGAGTCAGACGGCATCATGGAACTAGCAGAAGACGCAGTAATCGGTACTGATTTCCGTGAATTCCTAGGTCTAGATGACGTAACGGTAGACGTAGATCTAACAGCAAACCGCGCTGACTGTTTCAGCATCCGTGGTTTAGCTCGTGAAGTTGGCGTACTAAACCGTGCTGACGTGACTGAGCCATCAGTAGAAGCAGTTGCGCCTTCAATCGACGACAAAGTGTCTATTGAAGTGAAAGCGCCAGCAGCGTGTCCACGTTACCTAGGTCGTGTTGTTAAGAACGTAAACGTTCAAGCTGAAACGCCACTATGGATGCAAGAGAAACTGCGTCGTTGTGGTATTCGCTCTATCGACCCTGTAGTAGACATCACTAACTATGTTCTTCTAGAGCAAGGTCAACCAATGCACGCATTCGATCTATCGAAGATCGAAGGTGGCATCGTAGTTCGTATGGCTGAGCAAGGTGAGAAGCTAACACTTCTTGATGGCAGCGAAGCAGAACTAAACGCAGATACACTAGTAGTTGCTGACCACAACAAAGCACTTGCAATCGCAGGTATCTTTGGTGGTGAAGAGTCTGGTGTAACAACTGAGACTAAAGACGTTCTATTAGAGTGTGCATTCTTTGCACCTGACCACATCCGTGGCCGCGCTCGTAGCTACGGTCTGCACACTGATTCTTCAATGCGTTTCGAGCGTGGTGTGGATTACGCACTACAAGTGAGCGCAATGGAGCGTGCAACTCAGCTTCTAGTTGAGATCTGTGGTGGTGAAGTAGCACCTGTTGTTGCAGTAGAGTCTGAAGCAGACCTACCTAAGCCAAACAAAGTTGCTCTACGTCGTACGAAGCTAGACAACCTACTAGGTCATCACATTGCTGATGCTGACGTAGTAGAAATCCTAGAGCGCCTAGGTTTGACTGTTGAAGCTTCAGAAGAAGGTTGGGTGGCAGTAGCGCCAACATGGCGTTTCGATATCGCTATAGAGCAAGATCTGATTGAAGAAGTTGGCCGTATTTACGGTTACGACAACATTCCTAACCAACACCCAGCCGCAGCACTTAAGATGCACAACCACGTTGAAGCGGATCTTCCACTGAAACGCGTTCGTGATCTTCTTGTTGACCGTGGTTACCACGAAGCAATTACATACAGCTTCGTTGAGCCTGAGCAACAAAAGCTAGTTGTACCTGGTGTTGAGCCTCTAGTGCTTCCAAACCCAATTTCAGCAGACATGTCAGCAATGCGTCTTGGTCTTATCCAAGGGCTGCTGAACACGGTTGTTCACAACCAGAAACGTCAACAGCCACGCGTTCGTCTATTCGAATACGGCCTACGTTTCATCCCATGTGAATCTGCAGAAAACGGCATGCGCCAAGAGCCTATGCTTGCAGGTGTTATTGCTGGTACTCGTGGTGAAGAGCACTGGGATATCGAAACTAACACCGTTGATTTCTTCGACCTTAAGGGCGATCTAGAAGCAGTTCTAGAACTGTCTGCTAACGAAAAAGCGTACTCTTTCGCTGCACTGTCACCTGAAAGCAAAAAAGCTAACCCAGCACTTCACCCAGGTCAATCTGCGGCAATCATCGTAGATGGCAAAGAAGTGGGCGTGATCGGTACCGTTCACCCTGAGCTTGAGCGTAAGTTCGGTCTAAACGGTCGTACTATCGTATTCGAAATCGAATGGTCTGCAATCAACAGTAAAGTGATCCCAGAAGCGGTTCAGCTTTCTAAATTCCCATCAAACCGTCGTGATATCGCAGTAGTTGTGGACGAAGCGGTAGCATCTGGTGACATCGTTAATGCTTGTTTAGAGCAAGGTGGCGAGTTCCTTAAAGATGCGAAACTGTTCGACGTGTACGTAGGTAAAGGCGTTGAAGACGGTAAGAAGAGCCTAGCAATCGCTTTGACTCTACAGTCAGTTGAGCGCACGCTTGAAGATGCAGACATCGCAGGTGCGGTAGACGCTATCGTTGCTCACGTTTCTGAGAAGTTTGGTGCTGCTCTACGTGACTAAGCGTTAGACGAACTATCTCTCTTAAGAAACTAAAAACCCTGTCAAATCGGCAGGGTTTTTTTATGTTGAGCATTATCTTATTGTGATTCACGTACTAGGCCGTTTACGTCACCTCCCACAACCTCAAAAATCTGGACCAAACTCGAGGTAACGCTTAATCGAGACTTGGCATATATCGTTTTTCAGCCAACAGACGCTAACGCTAGCTTATTGGCGGCTAGGCGGCGAGTGAGAGGGTATAGCTAAGCAGAAGTGGGAGCGTAAGAATACTGAAAAAGTTGCCAAATAGTACCATTGACGCCACTTTCATGGGCTCTATATTCAGCCTTTCCGCAAATAGGTAATTCATGACGGCTGGTGGCAGCATTGTGAAGAGTACCATCATTTGCAATTGCATCGTTGGAAGGGGAATTAACCAATAAATAAGTGCAAATGCAACCGCCCCAGTTGCAAGCGACTGCACGGTACACAATACACCAACCTTTAAACCGTCCACTCTTAAATGACACATTTGCGCCCCCAGGGATAAAAGCATCACGGGTACTGCCGCTTGGCCCAGTAGAGCAGTCGCTTCGTATAAAGGTGCCCATGCCCCCACATTTGACACGTTGAGAAACAGAGCCAACGACGCAGCTAAAAAGATTGGCATCTTGACTATTTGCTTAAAAGGGTTGCCATGACTAAGTAGCATTACACCTAAACTAATGTGCAAGCATGCTGACACGACAAATAGCAGTACTGCTGAGGATAGCGCAGTTTCTCCAAACGTATAGGTAAACAAAGGAATAGCAAGGTTTCCGCTATTGCGAAACATATGTGGTGGTGCCCAGGTTTTAAACGACAGTGACGTCAATCGACATACAGGGATCATGAGTAGTGCGGGAACCAAAACCGCGACAATTGCTGCAAAAAGGAGTGGTCCCTGATTCGAGTCTAACGGCATGCTAACGAGCGAAGAAAACACCAGCGCAGGTGTGAAAACCTCAATGTTAATGCGGTTGATTGGACGAAAGTCAGGCTTGATGTAACGACCTACCAAATAGCCGACGCCGACAAGAGCAAAAACAGGGAAAAGAATATTTATGATTTGATTAATCATGGTCGCCTAGATGAAGTGTAAGGAGCTAATGTGGAGATACACGAAGAAACACATTATCAACCTTTATATATTGCGTCATCGCTGAACAGTGAGAAGCGTGGGTTTAATCAAGCTTTCTAAGCACAGTTACAAAGCCAGGTGGTCATACCATTTAGTTCAATTGTTACGTATCGAGTTACATACAAATCACTGAATTTACGACAAGTTCTATGTCAAGTGTCTGTTAAATAACCAATCTCTGATATTTTTATTAAATAGTGATTAATGTTGATATTTTAACTACTTTTAGTTTTATCAGCTGGATGTTTTTCCTATTAAAGAGAAAACAAAAACAAAAATATCAAAATGTTGGCGTTTAACAATAATTTACATAGTGCTATTCCTTTTGTTCGCCAAGAAAAAAGTTGGCGAAAATCATAAGCTTGTCATACACTTCCTGATGTAACCCCGATATGTTGTTGAATTGGTAGGGTAAAACTGCTCTGGCGCTACACTAACGTAGCATTGTTTAACATAGCTTTGAGGAAAGTTTTATGGCGCTCACAAAAGCCGAACTGGCAGAAAACCTGTTTGATAAATTAGGATTTAGTAAGCGGGACGCCAAGGAAACGGTGGAAGTGTTCTTTGAAGAGATTCGTAAGGCACTGGAAAGTGGCGAACAGGTAAAACTGTCAGGTTTTGGTAACTTTGATCTTCGTGACAAGAATGAACGACCTGGTCGTAACCCGAAAACCGGTGAAGATATTCCAATTACTGCTCGACGTGTAGTGACTTTTCGCCCGGGTCAGAAGTTAAAAGCTCGTGTAGAAAACCTGAAGAAAGTACAGTAAGCCGAATAAATGGATCACGCTAAGGCGTGGTCTTTTTTTTGCGTAAAACTTGTGTCGCATATAAACGAAAACCACCGCAATGCGGTGGTTTTTCTGTTTTTGAGTATATCTTAATGATATGGGTTACGCTGCTTCTAGGTGCGTTGTTAAGTATGGTTGCCATGCTTGTTGGTACAAGTTTTTAGACTGTGCACGCATGTTGCGAATAGAAGCGAGTTCTAGTTCGCTTAGTTCGCGTTTCTCCATCATCGCTTGGCGTTCTAGTTTCTGGATTTTTTCGTATAGGTCGTGTTCAGGACCGCTTTTCACATCTGCGATGGCTTTTAAGTGCAGTTGAACTTCGGCAACTAGATTTGTCTTTGGTAAACGAACGAGTAAGTTCAAGTCTCTATAGCCTGAAGGACCAGGTTTTTTGAAGCGATTTTTTACTTTAACAATTGTTGTTTCACGCTCTAAGGTTTCATAAATGGAGACTAAGCTCGCGACGTCTTCAGCAACAATCGTGGCACGGGCTAGGTCAGTAATGCGTTCGACTTTTCCATCTAACTCCAAAGCTATTTTTTCTTCTGCTCGTTGTTTGGACTTTACGCCTGCGAAGTATGGCTGAGCATCATTAAGAAGTGCGGTACTTTTACAGATAGTTTCAAGCTCAAATTGTGCTTGGTGAGCTTTGCTGTAAAGAATGTCGAAGTCAGTGTATGGCTGAGTTGGAGTTGCGTCGATTGACTGAATACCATACAAGCCGCTAAGGCTATGTTTAAAGAGTTTCGAACAAACTTCGTTTTGACTTGTTGAACGATTTTGATCGCCACTCGGCGCTGGGGTAATTGGAAGTGCGGCAAATGCCGGTGCACGGCTAAGTACCAAAAGCATCAATGCTGTAGTACGAAGAAATAAGCTCATTCACTCTCCTTAACTTGCTTGTACTTAGAAAATAGGGAACATAAAGGTCGCTAAGTTCGGCAAATCAGGTACTAACTTATTAATGGGGTCATTACGAAAGATTCCAAGGTTTCAGTTTTGTCTTGAAGTGGAATCGTGCGTTAGATCACCATTTCTCTTTTCTTTATTCTGTTTATCAGATAAAGGCGTGGTTCCTATAAGAACGTTTACATCCTATCACCGCTGTATTAACCAAAGATGAACGGCATAGACAAATTGAAAAAAATCGTTAGTCTTACTTCTCAAAATGAAAATCAGCCGACAAGTAGAAAGTAAAATGAGAGACCAAGAGTTTTGGCATAATAAATGGGCCAGTAATCAAATCGGATTTCACTTGGAAGATGTAAACCCGCTATTACCTGCATATTGGCAACACACAAACCCAAAGCGTGAAGACAAAGTGTTAGTGCCTTTGTGTGGAAAGTCAGAAGACTTGATTTGGTTAGCGATGAAGCATGATTCAGTTGAAGGTGTTGAGCTGAGCCATATCGCTGTTCGTGCCTTTTTTGCTGAACATTTTTATACGCCAACCGTGACGCCTGTTAATGGTATGCACGAGCTTTATCAATTTGATGAGCTCTCTATTTATACTGGGGACTTTTTCACTGCACCAGTATCTCAAGCCGATATCATTTATGATCGCGCCGCGTTGGTTGCTTTACCGCAAGATATGCGAGAGGAGTATGTAGAGCGTCTCAAGCAACTTTTGAATCCAGGCGGTCGTATTTTGCTTGTTACACTCAACTATCCTCAAGAAGAGATGGCGGGGCCTCCATTTAGCGTGCCAGTTGAAGAGATTGAGCAGTTATTTTCAGGTTACAAAGTTACCTGTTTGAACGTAGATGAAGCTGATGAAAACCATCCTAAAATTGCGAAAAAAGGCTTAAGTCGCTTCTCTGAAGAAGTGTACTTAATCGAGAGTGAATAGGTTTTCCTCGGTTTGGAAAACGAAATAGCGCAGCAATTTGAGCTGCGCTATTTTTGTATAAGTGGTTCGTATTTAATAAGTGATATTCACTTTTGATGCACTTTCAACAGCATCTTGAACGGCTTCTTCGGTGGTTTTTCGTCGCGTAAGGACAACACCTAAACGACGGCGACCATCGATTTCTGGCTTGCCGAATAGACGAACTTGCGTTTGAGGTTGAGCTAAGGCTTTGGTTAGGTTGTCAAAGCGAATGTTTGTGGAAGTCCCTTGACCAAGAATAACGGCCGACGCAGATGGGCCATATTGTACGATATTATTAATCGGCATTCCGGTAAATGCACGTACGTGGAGAGCAAACTCTGACATTTCCTGAGAAATCATAGTGACCATGCCTGTATCGTGTGGGCGAGGAGAGACCTCATTGAAAATGACCTTATCGCCTTTAACAAATAACTCTACACCAAAGATGCCGTAGCCACCGAGTGCGTTGACTACTTTCTCTGCCGTGTATTCTGCTGCTTTTACTGCGTTTTCTGACATGGCTTGCGGTTGCCATGATTCGCGGTAGTCGCCATCTTCCTGACGATGGCCAATTGGAGCACAGAAGTGAACACCGTCAACGGCTCTTACGGTCAATAAAGTGATTTCGTAATCGAAGTCGATAAAACCTTCCACGATCACGCGACCTGCACCCGTACGTCCGCCTTCCTGTGCGTAATCCCATGCTTTTGCTACGTCGTCTTCGGTCTTGATGACACTTTGCCCTTTACCTGAAGAACTCATAACTGGCTTTACTACGCACGGGATGCCTACATGCTCAACCGCGGCTTTGAAGTCTTCAAAAGTATCTGCAAAACGATAAGGTGATGTCGTCAGTTCTAGTTCTTCTGCAGCCAAACGTCGGATACCTTCACGATTCATTGTTAGCTTGGTTGCCTTAGCGGTTGGAACAACATTCAGCCCTTTTTCTTCAAGCTCTACCAGTTTGTCGGTTGCGATAGCTTCGATTTCAGGTACGACGTAAGTAGGTTGTTCCTTCGTAATAACTTCTTCTAAGGCGCTTCCATCTAACATATCGATGACGTAACTACGGTGAGCAACTTGCATCGCTGGAGCATTAGCATAGCGATCACAAGCAATCACTTCTAAACCAAGTCTCTGACATTCAATTGCGACTTCTTTACCGAGTTCGCCAGAGCCTAAAAGTAATACACGGGTAGCATTTGCGCTGGTTGCAGTGCCAAACATAGTGTTCCCTTACAAAAATAGAGTGGTTAGACAGAAATTGCAGGAGATCATACTGAAGTTTCATGACAAAGCAAACGTTTGCTTTTGGTTTTTAGGCAATAAAAAAGCTCTACATGCCGTAGAGCTTTTTATACTGAAATTGTCGCTTATACGTTGACAAAACTAAGTGGAATATCTGGATTCAACGCTTCTAACGTTGATTGCGTATCAGCCAAATGACTGATCTTGCCTTCTGAGTTTTCTACCAGAGCAGCGGCTTTGATATTGTCAAAAGTTTCGCCCGCAAGTAGTACTTGGATCAGCGCAACTTGTAATGGCGGCAAGCTAGGGTTAAACGCCGCATTTTCCGCATAAGCACCTTGGAATACACGGCCGCTAGCCATTTCTAATGCTAAGCCACTCAAGTTGTTGGTATATGGTGAGTGGCTCATGTTCATCGCTTCAACAGCGCTTTGAATTAGAGTGTCTTCATCATCGCATGAGAACTGATGCTTTACTTCTGCCATTAAGCCGGATTCGATACCGAGATCGTTTGGTCCAAAGGCTTCAGGTAGGTATTCATGCAGCGATTTTTCTTCGCGTTCTGGGAGCTGGATTTTAAGCTCGTTTGCGGTAGATAACTCGTTCATGAACTGACGGCAGTGACCACATGGGCTGAAGTTAATAGTGATATCTTTAATACCACGTTCACCTTTCATCCAAGCATGGCTAATTGCAGACTGCTCAGCGTGAACTGTTTGACCTAACTGAACACCAAAGAATTCCATGTTGGCTCCGAAGTAAAGGCGACCTGAGAGACCACGAACGATAGCACCGACATAAAATTCAGAAAGAGGAGCATAGGAATATGCTGCGGCAAAAGGAAGTAGAGCAACACGAAGCTCTTTATCTGATAGACCGGTAGCTGAAAGCAACTGCTCAAACTGTTGAACTGAAAGCGTAGCATCAAAATCATCAGCTTGGATGATAGGAGCAAGTTGTTTGGAAAGTGCTTCTGGAGCGCCTGCTAGCGCCTGTTCAATGCGACTTTTCATGTTGAATCCTTGTTATTGCATGGACAGTTATTCTATGTGAAGGATAGAAATGTTCCGTGCGTTAGATCACGATAAATAATGCAATTGATAATTCTGTTACATAATTAGAGTGAGCTCACACATGTATTCGATTGCACTGACGTGAAGCGTTATCTCCGTCTCACAATTAACCATATCAGTATATATTCATATGACCAAGACGCTGGGATATGTTAATTACGATGCCTACATGTCCACACAACGTCATTCCTAGATATCTAAGCAACGTTGAGTCAGTAATATTGCACTGAATGTTGAAGTTATTAGTGTGTATCTCGTCAGAGTACCTTAACGATCTTACTAGAACGGATTGTTAGATGAGGTAATACAGAATTTTGGAAGGGATAAGGAAGAAACGGGAAGGCCACGGCCTGCCGGAAGGAGGGCAGACCGAGAGCGCTTAACTATTGATATAGCCAGACAGCCAAAGCAAAAAAGCTTGGAGCCAAAATAGAAGTGATGATGCCGCATAAAACCAATGCGAGTGATGAGAACGCGGCATCAATGGGCTGTTTCTCTGCACATGTCGCGGTGCCTAAGGCATGAGACACGGTACCCATTGTTAGGCCACGTGCAATCGGGTGTTTAATTCCAATTAAGTTGTAAATTGGGTATGCCAAAATCGCGCCCAATAAACCAACAATCAGAACCAAGATCGCCGCAACGGCAGCTTCACCACCGAGGTGACTCGAAATTTCCATTGCTATTGGCGTAGTGACGGATTTACCCACTAGACTTGCGATTAAACTGATATCCGCTTTGAAAGCGACTGCGATCAAGGTGGTTGTCATCATAGACATCACACTGCCTACCGTGCAAGCAAAAGTGATGATTCGCCAGTTTGCTTTAATTTGTGGTAGTTGTTTATATAACGGGTAAGCCAGAGCAACTACAGCTGGTTGAAGTAAAAAACTGATCCCTTCGTTATCCGCATAATACGTTTCAAACGGTACATTTAAGTAAGTAAGCAAAGGAATGAGCACTGCAATACTGATCAGCAAAGGATTTGCTAGAGGATTATTCACTTTGATTGCGATTTGGCGCGCGACAAGAAAAACCGCAATGGTAACAACTAACCACATATCAGTGCTTCTCCTTTAGCAAGTAGTCCAGCAGCCAAGCGAGGCTGACCAGTACAATGAGTGAGCCTCCAACTGCGCTAGCAATGATAGGGAGGGCATTAGCGAGTAACATATCGAAATGTTGCATTAATCCCACGCTAATAGGAACGAACAACAAAATCATGTAGCGGATAAATAGCGTGGCGCCCGGTTTGACCCAATCGACCTTTACAAGCCCAAGAGTCATGGAGAAAAACAGTACGAGCATACCGATGACACTTCCTGGGACGGAAACGCCAGTGAACTTTTGAATGGTAATTCCGATGCCAAGCGCCCCCATGATGAGGAAGATTGAAATGAGCAGTTGGATCAGTTGTAAGAATCGTTCTTTAATCATTTTGACAGTATATAAACCACAAGCACACCATAAGGTGCGCTTGTATTAGGAGGAGTTAAGAAGCTAAGCTCTCTACATAACGGTACACGGATTTTAATATCGCAATCTTCTTTTCGTCACTTTCATGTTCGTGAACTAAGTTTTCTAAATTCAGCATGTACTCTTCAATTTGGCTTTCAAACACTTCTCGACAGTGTAATGCCCAGCGTCTCTGTTCTTGCTCGTCTAATGTGCCTGGGAAGTTACGCGCACGATAGCGGAACAATAGAGGTTTAATGCGCTTGTCATCAAATTCAATGTCCAATGCGGCAAGATTGTTCGGGTCGGTTTCTCGAATGATATCCATGGCTGCGCGATCGGCCGGAGAGAAGAATCCGTCGTAAAGTTGCGTATCGACGTCATCACTTTTATCGAATTTACGCTCGACTGAAAAGAGGCTAATCAACTTTTCTCTAATTTCAGGATGTTGGCGCAACAAAGCGAGATTAGCGAGACATTGCTGGCGATCAATGCCAATAGACTCTGCATTTTCAGCCGTTAACGTTTTTGCAGGGGCGAGAATAGGGCATTTGTTCAAATGAACTAGTTTAACTGGCACTGGTAGCAATTCACCAAGATCTTCTCGCTTAGTGTAGAGTCTTTCGTGTAGCTCTTCTGCGGATAGCTCAAGAATAGGTTGAGGGTCTTTCGCTAAATCGATGGTGATAACAGCATTGTTATTGGTTGGATGCCAAGCAACAGGCACAATCCAGCTAGTGTACTGGCATTCGCGCCCTAGCATGCCTGAAACGTGCATCAACGGCGTCATGTTGACGATGTCGACTAATTCATTGAGCTTACGCTTTTGGCGCATAGAAAAGAAGTAGTCAAACAATTTTGGTTGCGCTGCTTTTACTTTCTTTGCCATTTCGATAGTCGCAATCACGTCTGCCATCGCATCGTGCGCGTTACTATGTTCTATGCCGTTAGCAACAGACAAGTGCTCTAATTTAAAACTAGTAAAGCCATCTTCGTTTTCTGGCCACTCTACGCCTTCTGGGCGAAGGGCATGGCACGCGCGTAATACATCGAGTAAATCCCAACGCGAGTTACCGTTTTGCCAACTCCATGCGTATGGATCGATAAAGTTGCGATAACAAGTATAACGTGTCACTTCGTCATCAAAGCGAATGCTGTTGTAGCCTAAACTGGTGGTATTTGGTTTCGCGAGTTCAGCGTGAATCTTAGCGATAAACTCAGGCTCAGAAAGGCCTTCTTGAACCGTTTTTTGCGGAGTAATACCAGTAATAAGCGCAGCTTCAGGAGACGGAAGATAATCAGCAGGTGGCTGGCAGTACATGACTAAAGGCTCGCCGATGACATTAAAGTTTTCATCTGTACGAACACCAGCGAACTGGCTTGGGCGATCTTTCGCGGGGTTTGTTCCCCATGTCTCATAATCAAAGAAGAAAAAAGTGGGCTGATTATCTTGGTGCATTCTGCTTACCGTTTACAAAACCGATAACAGTATTAGACCATTCAACGCCTTGACTAGCAACGAAAGATGCAAGTTGAATTTTTGAAAATGAAAAAGCCGATGGCGAACCATCGGCTTGATATTTTACGTTTTATTGCTTGGGAAGTAGTTTGAGCTTTACGCTCGTGTTTCTTCCAATGCTGTTTCGCTTTCTGGTGACTTCAGCACTCGGCTAGCAATCGTACCCGCAGTCATTGATCCTGAAACGTTCAGTGCGGTACGTGCCATGTCAATCAATGGTTCAATAGAGATAAGTAGCGCCGCGATGGTGACAGGTAAGCCCATTGCAGGGAGAACAATCAATGCTGCAAACGTTGCACCTCCGCCGACTCCAGCAATACCAAATGAGCTGATAGTGATAATCGCAATCAATGACAGGATAAAGTGCAGATCCAGTGGGTTGATGCCCATTGTCGGAGCTACCATCACTGCCAGCATTGCAGGATAGATACCTGCACATCCGTTTTGGCCGATAGTGGCACCAAACGATGCTGATAGGTTTGCAATCGCTGGTGGAACGTTAAGCTTGGTGATTTGCGCTTCTACGTTTAGTGGGATCGTTGCTGCTGAGCTACGAGATGTAAACGCGAAGGTCAGTACAGGCCAGATTTTCTTAAAGTATTCCGCAGGGCTAACGCCGACAAACGAGACTAATACGCCGTGAACAACAAACATCAGAGCGATAGCAACATAAGACGCCACAATAAAGCCAAGTAGGTTTAGGATGTCGCCTGCGCTTGATGTTGCTACCACTTTTGCCATCAGTGCTGCGATGCCGTATGGCGTTAACGCCATGATCATCTTCACTAATCGCATAACGATTGACTGAGCTGCTTCTACGAAAGTACGAATCGGTGATTCTAACTCTGCTTTTTCCATCATCACTTTGCGAGCGGCGATACCGGTTAATACACCGAAGATAACGACAGCGATAATTGAGGTCGAGCGAGCACCTGTTAGATCAGCAAATGGGTTGGTTGGAATGAAGCTAACTAGCATTTGAGGAATAGTCAGGTCACTTACTGTACCAGCACGGCTTTCTAAAACGGCGATACGAGCGGTTTCACGAGCACCTTCAGTTAAACCTTCTGCTGACAGGCCAAATGTTGTTGTCACCAAGATACCGATAAGTGCAGCAATTGCAGTCGTTACTAGAAGAACAGAGATGGTCAGGCCAGAAATTTTACCTAATGATCCACCTTTCTCCAATTTAACAACTGCAGAGATCATCGATACCAATACTAGTGGCATGATGACCATTTTCAGTAGACCAACGTAGCCACTGCCTACAATGCCTACCCATTCAAGTGTTTGAGCAATTGCGCTGTTGCCTTCACCGTGAATGAGTTGCAAAGCAAGACCAAAAAGAGAACCAGTAACAAGACCGATTAAAACGAGACGAGAGAGTGTGTGTTTCTTTTGTTGTTGGTTAAATAGAAAGAACAATATGCCAACAAAGACGGCTAGAGAGGCTATCACTGCAAAATTCATAATCTGACCTTATCAACCTGCCGAAATGGCGGTTGTTTTTTATACGGGGTTTTATACGGATTTGTTTATGGGGCGTAAGATAACGCTCGCGATATAACTTTAAAAATGACAAACGGGTATTAGCTAGATCTAAAATGAATATAAAAACGAGATCTAAGTCGCGCGAGAGTGTTGATTAGTACGTTAACTGTACAAAACGGTTATTCGTAGTGATGCAGTAAGTCACGCATTTCTTGCCTTTGTAAGTAAACCACCGAGTCTTCTTGATAACTGAAAAGTTGATAAATCATCGCTTTGGCGACATCTTCCGCTGGAATAGGTAAAAAGTTGGACAGTTTGCCAAGCATAAGTAGGCGAATTACCTTAAACAGAGTTTGCACTAACTTCTCGTCCGTTCTTGGGCTTTGACGTTGACCAACAAGCGGGCCTGGGCGAACAAACACAATTTCCTCAAAGCCCATAGCTTCGATTCGTTGTTCCATTTGTCCTTTACAGGCTAGGTAATGGGATGGCGATTTACTATTTGCACCAAGGCTAGAAACAACCGCAAGGCGTTTAACTCCGATTGTTTTCATCTGTTGGGCGACTTTACACACCAGATCAACATCTACTCTACGCAGATTATCCTTACTGCCGGCTTGCTTAAGGGTCGTACCTAAACAGATAAAGCCGATGGTTGGTGTTGGTTGGTTCTCATCCCATTGGTGGATAGAGAGGTCGGCATCAATGAGAGGAATAAGCTTGTTGTCCACATCTAGGACGCCATCGAGTGGGCGGCGAGAAAGATAATATAAGGTCCCAACACCTGATTGATTTATGAGGTTTGTAATGACTTTTGAACCGACTAAGCCAGTCGCCCCAGCGATGATGGCGCAGGTGTTGTTATCCATGTCCTTTCTCCTATATCGGAATATAGCCTAAGCTATTGTAGCGGATTTCAAGGAGTTACTTATAATCGAATGCTCGAAAGGTGAGACGCTCTGCGAACTCAGTAGACTTTCCTGACAGAAACCTGATTAGCGCTGCCCCAAGTGGATGCAAGGGTATACAATAGCGGACGCTCAAAACTGGGGCTGAGCAAGATTTCTTAATCAATGGAACACCTCTCACCCAGACAACATCAAAGGAACGTAAAAAATGGATGACTCTTTTGCTGCGGAGATACAAGCGCGCATAGATAACAAAACCAAACCCGTCGGTTCTTTAGGCTTATTGGAAAAGGTGGCACTACAGCTAGCTCTTATTCAAAGTCAGGATAAACCTCAGCCAGTTGATTCCATCGCTATCTGTAAACCGAGCATGCTGGTATTTGCTGGAGATCACGGCGTTGCAGAGGAGGGCGTAAGCATTGCGCCAAGCGAAGTCACTCAGCAAATGGTGGCTAACTTTCTCGCCGGCGGCGCAGCCATCAACTGCTTTTGCGACATCAATGGCATCCAACTCAAAGTAATAGATTGCGGCATGTTGGCACCTATTGATGTGCTGGTTCCAGAATTTAAGTTTCATCCAAACTTGGTTGAACAACGGTTGGGTAACGGTACGGCTAATTTCTCTAAACAATCAGCGATGTCCCCAGAACAAGTGGCGCTAGGTTTAGAGTATGGTGCGAAGATTGCTGAGCAAACCATTTTGTCTGGCTCAAATCTATTGATGTTCGGTGAGATGGGCATTGGTAACACCAGTTCGGCTTCCGCACTGTTATCGGCGCTGAGTTCATTAGATATTGATTATTGTGTTGGCGTTGGCACCGGAATCAATCAACAGCAGTTGAGCCGCAAATATAAACTGGTTGCACAGGGAGTAAACCGATGTCGAGGTCTTGATACTAAAGCGATTCTCGCACAGGTTGGAGGCTTTGAAATCGTACAAATGGTAGGCGCTTTTTTAGAAGCCAAGCGGCTTAAAACCCCAGTTTTAGTGGATGGATTTATCGTATCGGTTGCTGCGTATATTGCAACGTTGCTAGATGAAGAAGCACGCGAATACATGTTGTTTGCCCACCGCTCCGAAGAAAATGGACATAAGTTTGTATTAGAGTACCTAAAAGCAGAACCTCTACTCGATCTTGGTTTACGATTAGGGGAGGGAACCGGAGCCGCTCTTGCCTTACCCTTGTTAAAAGCTGCTGCCCAGTTTTACAACAAGATGGCGAGCTTTGAGAGTGCAGGAGTTACAGTATAGTGTCAGTCCCTGATAATTCTGAGAACGTCACGCCGTCATCGTTAAGATACCAGTGGGAGTTGTTTCTATTAGCTATCAGTTTTTTTAGTCGCTTACCCGTACCCCAAGCGTTGCCATACAGTGAAGAACGCATGAATCAGGCCGGACGTTATTTCGCGTTAGTTGGTCTCGTACTTGGAGCGCTTTGTGCTCTGGTATTTTCGCTCACCTCAATTCTTTTCCCAGAATCGGTTGCCATAGTATTAACGATGGTGTTTAGCTTATTGTTAACTGGGGCATTTCACGAAGACGGCTTGACCGATATGGCGGATGGCATTGGCGGTGGCATGACCGTAGAGCGACGCCTCTCTATTATGAAAGACAGCCGCATTGGCACTTATGGTGCAGCCACTCTCATTATGGCGTTATTGGCTAAGTATGTTTTTTGGAGTGAACTGGCTAACTTGCCGCAGTTTTGGTTGGTCATTGTCGTCGCTTATACCGCAAGCCGAGCACTAGCCGCGACGCTTATTTATGACATGCCTTATGTCAGTGACAGTGATACGTCGAAAAGTAAACCGCTGGCAAATAGCCAGTCTTCTTTAGAAGTCTCCATTTTGTTGTTTACTGGTGGCATAACATTGCTTGTGCTTGGTATCACGCAGGCGATCTTTATATCGCTTGTTCTCGTGGTATTTCGTTTGATGTTCAAACGTTGGTTAACCAAGCGAATTGGCGGCTTTACGGGGGATTGTCTTGGCGCAGCGCAGCAGCTATCGGAACTGCTTGTTTATCTCACTATGATTGGGTTTTATCACATCTCATGAAGCAATTGATACTCGGTGGCGCGCGCTCTGGGAAGTCGCATTTGGCGGAAAAAACAGCCAAGCAATTATCGACCACTTCTCAACACTCATTACATTATGTTGCAACCGCGCTGCCATTTGACCAAGAAATGCGAGAGCGAATAGCGCATCATCAAAAGCAACGAGGGGGCGAGTGGCAAGAGCATGAATGCCCCCTTCATTTATCTGAGTTACTGACAAGTTTCGCTACCACCGATGTTGTATTGGTCGATTGTTTAACCTTGTGGCTCAACAATTGGATATTTGAGTTAGGTGATGAATGTTCCAATGAGAGGCTAGAAGCAGAAATTGAAAAGTTTATACAGGTGGTACGTGGTTCAGATGCGACGTTAATATTCGTCTCTAACGAGGTTGGAATGGGCATTGTGCCTTTGGGGGCGGTTAGTCGTTACTTTGTGGATAATGCAGGACGGATGAATCAAAAACTAGCCAGTGTTTGCCATCGTGTTACCTTTGTTGCTGCTGGTTTGCCGTTGGTTCTTAAAGAGTAGGATGGAACAAAATGAAAACACTCAATATCTATCTTGTGCGTCATGGAAAAGTAGACGCTCCACCAGGACTCCATGGCCAAACGGATGTAAAAGTTAGGCCTGCTGACCAAGAAAGCATTGCTCGGGCTTGGATCGAGAGTGGACGAAGTGTGGGTGGAGTGATTTGTTCTCCGCTTTCACGTTGTCAAGAACTGGCAAACATCATTGCTGAACAGCAATTATTACCAGTAATGACGGATGAATCTTTACAAGAAATGGCATTTGGTGATTTTGATGGTGTGCCTTTTGATATGCTCACTGAACAATGGAAAAAGCTAGATGCTTTTTGGCAATCGCCAGCACAACACACGTTGCCGAATGCTGAGAGCTTAAGCACATTTTCTGAGCGCATATGTCGCGTGTGGTCTCAAATCATCAACGATATCAATGACAATCTACTTATCGTCACGCATGGTGGCGTCATTCGTATGATTCTTGCTCATGTATTGGAGTTAGATTGGCGTAACCCCAAGTGGTACTCGACGTTGTCGATAGGGAATGCGTCTGTCACGCATATAACAATTACCATCGATGAGCAAATTTACGCCTCGGTCCGTTCGATTGGCGTACCTCTTTTAACTCGTTAATTTATAAATATTAAAATGCCCAAAGCGATACTGCTTATGGGCATAGTCACGGAAGATGTCAGTGGAAGCCCATCTGCTAGATGCAGGAAGCGAAAATTGACTCAGTTACATAAAAAGGAAATATAGAAATGACAACGCCGAGTTGGGATTTGTCCATCGTTTATAACGACCTTTCTGACCCACGAATTCAAGACGATATTGCTCTTGTGGAACAATGTATTGATCTTTTGAATAAACAATCAGCAGATTGTGGCAACGTAGAGATCATGCAAAATGCGATTTTGACCAATGAAGCCGCGAGTCGTTTAGCGGGCACAGTTGCAAATTTTGCGAGTTGTTATGCTTCTGTTGATGCAACAAACGCCGAAGCGAAATCGTTACTTGGTAAAATGGCCCGCATCTTTTCGGAGCTTTCTCAAGCGTTCAGTCCCTTTGATTTGACACTAACGCATGCCGACGAAGAGTTTATCTTGCGCGTGTTAGACCATGAGAACCCTGATATCAGTGGGCAAGCTTTTTCTATCTTGAATTCCAGAAAGTTGGCGGATACTCGTCTTAGTAACGCCGAAGAACAGTTACTTGCTGCGATGAGTGTGGATGGTAAATCGGCTTGGGGTAACCTATACGATAACCTGACTGGCTCATTGAAAGTGAAGCTTGAGTATGCAGATGGTAAGAGTGAAGTGCTTGGGTTTTCTCAAGCGGCAAGCATTCTTTATGGTTCTGAATTCGAGCGTCAAGAAGCCGCTTGGCGAGGCGTACAAGATGCAATGCAAACGCACCAAGAATCATTCGCTGCAATTTTGAATGCGTTAGCAGGATGGCGTTTAACTGAAAACAAAAAGCGTTCGACGAAGCGTGAAGTTCACTTCCTAGAGCCGAGTTTGCATGGTAGCCGAATCCAAGCTGAAACTTTAAATGCGATGATGACAGTAGCCAAAGACAGTCGAGCTATTGGTCAGAAAGCGGGTTTATTGATGGCGAAAGTACATGGTCTGGATGAGATGAAACCTTGGAATCATCTGGCGGCTATGCCTGCTTTGAGCGGTGAAGCGAAGGTCTACGACTTTGATGAAGCGATTGATGTTATTTGTGAAGCATTTGAAACAGTAAACCCTGAGATGTCGGAGTTTGTCCGTTTGATGGTACAAAACGGATGGATTGATGCCGCGCCAAATGCCAGCAAGCGCCTTGGTGCATACTGCACCAAACTGCCAGCAACGCGAACACCACTTGTGTTTATGACTTGGAGTGGCAGTCGCTCAGACCTGATGACTCTTGCACATGAACTTGGCCATGCGTTCCATAACTGGGTTATTCGTGATTTGCCACTTTGCCAAACTTACTATCCAATGACGTTAGCAGAAACCGCCTCTATTTTTGCAGAAAACATCGTTCGTGATCATTTGATTTCGAAAGCGGAGAGCGTCGATGAAAAGCTAGAGATGTTGTGGGAAGAGTTGTCATCTGCGCTAGCTTTAATGATCAACATTCCGGTCCGCTATGAGTTTGAGAAATCGTTCTATGAACGCCGCCAGGATGGAGAGTTTACCGCAGATGAATTCTGTGAGTTGATGTCTGAAACTTGGAAAGAATGGTATGGCGACGTAATGAGCGAGCCGGATCCGTACTTCTGGGCAAGCAAGCTGCATTTTTCTATCGATAGTGTGAGTTTTTATAACTATCCATACCTGTTTGGTTTCTTATTCAGCAAGGGTATTTATGCACAGCGAGAAACCAGAGGCGAAGCGTTTTACACCGATTACATCAATTTGCTGCGCGATACCGGCTGCATGATGGCGGAAGATGTTGTCGAAAAGCATCTGTCGATGGATTTAACCCAACCAACGTTTTGGCAGCAGAGTGTTGAGCTAGTGCGTGAAAAAGTCGATGAGTTTGAGCGTTTGCTCGCACAGCGCGGCTAAGTTTTTCGCATTGTTGATGCATAATCTGCTTTATAGCTACAAAAATTTGATCAAATCATAATGATCTTAATCAGGGCTGTGGTAAAGTTCACAGCCCTAACACTTTGTAATTGTTTAAAAATTAAACGCCTCAATGCTTGATTTGAGTGCCTGGCGCGAAAAGGTATCGGATTTTCGAGGGAAATAGTGATTTCTACTCATAAGTGAGATCGCAGCAACAAAAATCCTTTGTACAATTTATTAACATACCCGCCGTGCTATTAAGGAGTAACGCATGACGAAGTCTCTCTTTCGCCAATCGTTTTTAACTGACACGTTAGATGTTCATATCGATGTTGCACCAGCGGAGCAGGTGCTTTCTAACGGTGTAAAACTTAAACTCTATCAGCGTGGTGTATTAGAAGTAATCCCTGCGAATTATACTCAGGATACGAAGAACATCATCATCTCTTGTGGGGTTCACGGAGATGAAACCGCACCGATGGAGCTGGTGGATTCCATTATTCAAGACATAGAATCTGGGTTCCAGACGGTCGATACCCGTTGTCTATTCATTATCGCTCATCCAGAATCCACTCTGGCGCACACGCGATTCCTTGAAGAAAACCTCAACCGTCTTTTTGACGAAAAAGAACACAAGCAGACAAAAGAGCTTGTCATCGCTGATACGCTAAAGTTGCTCGTTCGCGATTTCTATCAGGATACCGACCCGACAACACGCTGGCACCTTGATTTACACTGCGCGATTAGAGGTTCGAAGCACTATACGTTTGCAGTAAGTCCTAAGACTCGTCATCCTGTGCGAAGCAAGGCATTAATCGATTTCTTGGACAGTGCACACATTGAAGCTGTGCTCTTATCAAACTCACCATCGAGTACGTTTAGCTGGTACAGTGCCGAGAACTTTGGTGCGCAAGCTCTCACAATGGAGCTTGGTCGTGTGGCTCGTATTGGTGAAAATGACCTCGATAAATTGACTGCGTTTGATTTGTCTTTACGTAATTTGATTGCGGAAACGAAGCCAGAACACCTACCAAAACCATGCATTAAATATCGCGTAAGTCGCACAATCGTTCGCCTGAACGAAGACTTTGACTTTATGTTCGACGACAATGTTGAAAACTTCACTTCATTTGTTCACGGCGAAGTGTTTGGTCATGATGGCGACAAACCATTAATGGCGAAGAACGAAAACGAAGCGATTGTCTTCCCGAACCGTCATGTCGCAATAGGTCAACGTGCAGCTCTGATGGTTTGTGAAGTGAAAACCCGTTTTGAAGAGGGCGAGTTGGTTTACGATTAATCCAACATTGCTTTGAGAAGTTAATTGCAATTTACCGAGGCTTAACTGTAAGGTTAAGCCTCGTTTGTTTTTATCGGCCGCTATGGATTTTCAACAACTTATCCTGAACAAGGAACGACGCTGGCAACGTAACCTGATGGTTATGTCGATCGTGCTCGCTGTACTCTCTGCCATCCACTTGATGGTCGGAGAAATTTTCCTTTCTCCTTTTCAATCTTTATCTGCATTTGAACATAAGCTATTGGTGGACTTACGTTTACCGAGGTTGGTGTCTGCGGCAATTATTGGTGCTGCGTTAGCGGTATCTGGCGCGACGTTACAAGTGTTGCTTGGGAACGTGTTGGCTGAACCAGGCGTACTCGGTATATCTGGTGGTGCAAGCTTAGCAATGGTCTTAATCATGTTCGCGTCACCTGTTCTTCCTACCCCGATTGTTTTTATGTTGGCAGCGATTGCAGGCTCGATGTTATTCACGTTTGTTTTGGTGGCGATAGCAAGGGCAATGCACCTGACGACGGCTCGATTGCTTTTGGTTGGGGTCGCATTGGGTATTTTATCGAGCGCGATTGTGACGTGGGCATTTTACTTTAGTGATGATCTCAGTTTACGCCAACTGATGTATTGGTTAATGGGCAGTATTGGCGGTGCAAGTTGGTATCAACATACCGTTACTTTGGTGATGTTACCGGTGCTTATCTGGTTATGTTGTAAAGGCAAGTCGCTTGATAAATTGATGCTGGGTGAGATTCATGCGACCCAATTGGGTGTCGACGTGCATCAAATGCGTTGGAAATTGATCCTCGCCATTTCTGTTTTGGTGGGTAGTTCAGTCGCTTTGGGTGGCATCATCAGTTTTGTTGGTTTGGTGGTGCCGCACTTGTTGCGTTTGGCTTTTGGTACGGAAAACCGTTATTTATTGCCACTTTCTGCAATATCTGGTGCTGCGTTGCTTGTATTTGCTGACATCGGCGCAAGACTGTTATTGGACTCCGCAGAGTTACCTTTAGGTGTCATGACAACATCGATTGGCGCACCTATTTTCATCTGGATGCTGGTGAAGAGTCATGATGCACGTTAAACATATGTCGGTTGGTAGTCGATTATTGCCTCTTTCTTTTGAGTGCAAAGCTGGCGAAATCGTACATGTCGTTGGGCCTAATGGTTCCGGTAAGAGTACTTTATTGGCTGCGATTTCTGGTACGTTAAGTCACCGAGAGGGTATGAGTGGTGAAGTGTACGTTGGCAACAAAAACTTGCTTACTTTACCGTTGTCAGAGCAAGCTCATGTTCGAGGTTATTTGTGTCAGCAATCGCGCCCAGCGTTTAATGTTGATGTGTTTCAGTATCTCGCTTTATCTCTGCCAAGTGGTGCTGAGATTGCGGATATCAAAGTGCGTGATGCCGTCAATATGGTGGTGGAGCTGGTGCAACTGCAAGATAAGCTTCATCGCAGTATTCAAACATTATCCGGTGGTGAGTGGCAGCGTGTCCGATTAGCAGGTGTATGTTTGCAGGTGTGGCGTACCATTAGTCCTTTTTCGCAGTTTTTAATTTTGGATGAGCCAGCAGCACCGTTAGATATTGCGCAAGAGGGTCTGCTCTATCAATTGATTAACGCTATGGCGGCGCAGGGAATTGGAGTATTGGTTGCTAATCACGATCTCAACCGCACATTAAAGCACGCAGATAAAGTATTGCTGCTTAACAACGGTGTGCTGCACTCATCAGGAAGTGCCGATACAGTGCTAACGGAAGAAGCCCTCGGGGAAGTATTCAATACTCAAGTCAAAAAGGTCATCGTAGATGAGCAACCTTATTTAATCTTTGATTAGTATTTAAGAGACAATAAAAAACGACCTACTTGAGGTCGTTTTTTAATCGAGATAGCCAAACTCAACGCTTACTGAGTTAGCGGTTTTAGATCTGCTGGGCGGTAGTAAACTGATTTGAGTACTTTGCCTTTACGAATGGTTTTACCTTCCGATACGAAATCTTCGGCGCATTTTGCGATGATGTATTCACCTTTCTGTACCGCCATCAACTTGATGCCTTGTTCCGCGTAGAATGCTTCTGTTTCTGAGTACTCTTGCTCGTTACGGCATACTTTGCTCATGTTGCTTGAGTGTACTTCATCCCAGCAAGGAATAAATTCGATACCACGGTTTACTGCAACGTTTAATAGAAGATCAATTAAGTAGCTGATCGCTAGGTTGTCTTCTACTTTGCTGTGGCCAAGATGAACGAGACGGCCCATTAATACATACACGCTGTCTACGATGGCATCTGCTTGCTCAGTTTTACAATCTGCTTCTGCTAGCTCTGTTAGCTCTTCGATCGCCAAAGAGGTGTGTAGTGTATCTGCTTGTGCATCAAGGCTTGCAGCGTCTGCGACTGGTAAGTCGAACGTACTGCGGAACTCGGTGATATCACGGTATAAGTGATCAAAAATCTCTTGGGTTAGCTTTGACAGTTGCATTCTAATTTCCATTGAATCGATTGAAGCGGCAATGATACCAAACCGCACTTTGAACCCCAAGGGCATTGCATCCAACTGGTGATAAATCTGCCTTTGGGTAATGGTGGTGCTTAACGAAATAGGTAAGGGAACAGCTTTTTACGTTCTTCCTCTGAAAGGGCGGAAACACGAGCGATGTTCGTATCGGGAATGGATTCAGGATCAGGATAGTGTTTTAGTACCTTTTCCATACTCTCTTCGCGAATCAAATGGAAGATCGGGTAAGGAGAACGATTGGTCAGGTTTTCGTCGTCTTCAGGCCTTGCGCCACCAAAACAGTAATCAGGATGGAAAGTTGCTACTTGGAAAACACCTTCCCAGTTTTGCTGCTTAATTAATCCTTCAACCCAATCGATACAAAAGTTGTAGTCCCAGAAATCTTGTAGCATGTTGGGAACCACAACCAACGTGGTCTCAAGTTGTTCGGGCTCTGTGTTACTCAGCTCAATCAGCTGCAATAAAATATCTTCAAGAAGCGCTGCTTCTTGAGTCGCTTCACTAACAAAGATTTTGATTTGTTTATTACGTTGCGGTTTGGCAGCAAACGGACAAAGGTTGAGTCCGATTACCACATCGTTGAGCCATTGATCGACCTGTTGAGTGATCGCTTCGATATCTGTGTTTTGTGTTGAACGCGTTGACATACGACTTTCTGGTTTTTATTAAAGTAGCGCAAGCATAGCAGAGTTGGTTATCCAAGTAACCAGAGAGGTATTACGCAAATGAGCTTACCCTAGCTACTCTTTAAACTCGCAGCGTCAGGTGTTTGGTCAGTATGCTTTCTTTCGGCAATGTGTTTCAAATACGCAATCGCAGCAAACATTGCTAGGTAGACTGTGCTTCCACCCATGAGAACACTCGACCAACCACCATGTTGCCAACAATAAAGAAGTAAGAATCCTCCCAAACTACCGCCTACGTAGTAGTGTACTAAGTAGAGCGCTGTCGCGGTGGCTTTGGCGCGAGTGGCATTCTGACCGACCCAACCGTAGGCGAGGGTATGAGTAAAGAAGGCACCAAAACTTATCAGCAACAACCCAAATAGCATTGCAGTCAAGCTTTCAACCGCAGCAATCCACATCCCCGTCATGCTCACTATCGCGCCTAAGAACATACCGAGGATTGATGAATAACGTTTACTCCAGTGGCCTGCGCAACGAGAGGAGAAAGTCCCTCCCAAGTAACAAATAAAGATCAGTGAGGCCAACCCGACGGGTACATTGTGAGGTTCACTCACCAGACGGAAACCCATTACGGAATAAAGGTTGACGAACAAAGCAAAGTTGAGTCCTCCTATCAGCATCGCGAACCACACGCGTTGGTTTTTAAAATGACCAATAAGCGCACGATTTTGATGGCGCAAACTGCTTGATGACGGGGTGAAGTTGCGCTGTGTTGGCAATAAATAGTGAACGCCAATGACACCAAGAAGAGTGAACACCATCATAACTTCAATGGCGACATCAACACTGAAATTGTCCGCCAATAAGCCGCCGCTAATACGCCCTGCAATACCGCCTAATGAGTTAGCCGCAATGTACGTTCCAATTGCCATCGAGAAAGCGTGCTTGTCGAGTTCTTCTGCCATGTAAGCCACGGCGACCGCCGCAAAAGCGGCGAGCGCGACACCGATCAGTGCTCGACATACCACCAAAAACAGAAATGAGTCACCAAACAGCATCAAAGCGGAAAGGGTAGGAATCGAAAACAGACCAACCATCATGACTGGCTTTCTTCCCACTGATTCTGACAACACAGCCATTGGAACGAGGCTAAAAGAGAGAGCGAGTGTTGAGGCCGCAAATAACCAGTTCACTTGCGTTTCTGAGATCGTGAAAATTTGGGCAAAAGTGGGCAGCATTGGCTGTAGTAGGTATAAATTTGAAAAAACCAAGAAGGAACCAAGTGCTAGCGAGAGCGTAATGCGTTTGTATTCCGGTGTGCCAAAACTGACCATGAATCCTGCCTAATGTGAGCAAATGGAGAGACTGTGATCAATCTATCAGTTCGTTATAAATTAAAAAAATATATTAAAAATATGGACACCATATATTTTTGATCTAATGGAATCGAAACAACTTAAACATTTTCTGGCGGTCACTGAACACGGAAACATTACCCATGCGGCGAAAGCCCTGCATATTGCCCAGCCCGCATTAAGCATTTCTATCAAAAAGTTTGAGCAGTCTTTGGGCGTTACCCTATTTCGCCGTGATGATAAAAAAATCAGCTTAACGAAAGAGGGCGAAACGCTACTTGTACATGCTAAGCGAGTGATTCAACAGTTGCACGACGCGCAGCTCGCGATTGATGAGTTGAAAGGTTTAGCGAAAGGAGAAGTACGACTCGGGACGCCATCAATGATGGGCAGTTATTTCTTTCCACGAATTGTGATGGCGTTTAAAAGCCAGTTCCCAGAGTTAAAATTGACCTTGGTCGAAGCTGGGACTCAATCGATTCGTCGTATGCTGCTTAATGGTCAACTCGATATCGGTGTGATCAGTTGTGATAACGTGCCTGATGACCTAGAAACTGACCATTTATTTACTAGCCAAATGGTCGCCGTTGTTTCACCTGAGCATGAGTTAGCCCAGCGAGAATCTCTTACTTTTGATGAGTTCTTTGAACACGATTTGGTTATGTTTCAGCATGGCTATTTTCACCGCGAATTTTTGGATCAGGTGAGTGAGGAGCATGGGTTTACCATGAAGTCATCATTCGAGACCAACTTACTGCCTTTGATTTTGAGTATTGTGAAACAAGAGTTTGCGATTACCGCGTTACTGGAATTGGTGACTCAACATGAGTCGGGCGTTGTTGGCCTACCGTTTGAACCACCAGTGACGCTGGATCTGGCACTTGCTTGGCGCAAGCAGGGGTACTTATCAATAGCAGATCGAACGTTTATCGAGTTTATCAAGCGCTACGTTTAAACGCAGCGCAAATTCATCGTTCGAGCGCTAGTCGCCTTTGTACATCTTCTCGAAGTTCTTTGGGTTCCAGCCAATCATTACCCGATCACCAATTTTTAAAACTGGCACTGAACGAGCACCAAGCGCATCAAGTTCTTTGCGACCGCGTTGCATCTTAGCATTGCACAAACGATAGTTAATATTTTTCGAATCCAGATAACGTTGAGCATCTTTGCAGTGAGGGCATTTGTCTTTGACGTAAAGGACGACACGTTTCATTGAGTTTCTCTCCATTATCATTGGGAGGCGAAGTTTAACGGCCTTTCACCATAAATGAAAGGCGAAAGCTAAGGTGAAACTGTCCTTTATCTCAGGTATATTGAGCGCCTTTATTTTGTCATAACAGACGTTAATTCTATGCATCCGTCACTTCGATACATTCAAGGCTACCCACAAAACATCGTAGAGCAGGTGAGCTCATTGATAGCGAGTGGCAAGTTTGTTCCTTGGTTCGAAAAGCGTTATCCCGATAGGCACCAAATCAAAAGCGAAAAGGCGCTCTATGAGTACGCCATGGCAATCAAAAACCGCTACATGAAGAAAGCCGCGCCAATCAGTAAAGTTGTCTACGATAAGAAAATTCACGCGGTAAACAACGCGCTTGGTTTGCACAGTGTTATCAGTAGAAACCATGGCGGTAAGCTGAAGTCGAAAAACGAGATTCGCATTGCCAATGTATTTAAGGATGCGCCCGAGCCACTATTAAGAATGCTGGTGGTACATGAGTTGGCGCATACTCGTGAGAAAAACCACGACAAGGCGTTCTATCAGCTATGTTGCTACATGGAGCCTGAGTATCACCAACTCGAATTTGATGCTCGTTTGTTTATGATTTACCTCGATTTAAAAGCGAATTTGAATGAAGAACAATAATCACAACGCGAAGCAAGCAAAGCCAAAGACTTTAAAGGCGGCTCAGAATAAAGACGCGAATAAAGCCAAGCCGAAGCGTGTTAAAGACAAAGTTGCGCGCAAATCTCCGCAGCCTGCAGGAAAGAGCGAAGTCGAGTTCATAAAAATAGCGAAGAATGGTTTGCATGAGCGTAATGTTCATCGAGGTCGTTACGATTTTAAAAAACTCGTGGAAAGTGAACCACAGTTAAAGCCATTCGTTATCAAAAATCCGAAAGGGGAAGATTCCATAAACTTCTCTGATCCTAACGCTGTCAAAATGCTCAATAAAGCATTGCTTGCTGCGTATTATGGTATCGAGTTCTGGGACATTCCCGACACCTATCTTTGCCCACCGATTCCGGGCCGAGCTGATTACATTCACCGAGTGGCAGAACTACTTGATGGTGAAGTAAAAGGTCAGTACGCGCACCAAAAAGTGAAAGCGTTGGACATTGGCGTGGGAGCAAACTGTATTTATCCGATTGTTGGTGTAACAAAATACGGTTGGCACTATACGGGCAGCGATGTCGATCCAAAATCCATCCAATCGGCTCAAACGATCGTAGAGCACAATCGTGTTTTGACGGGAAAAATTGCACTGGTACAGCAACACAGTGATGCCAATATTTATCGCGGTATCATTCAACCGAATGACCGTTATGATGTGACGACATGTAATCCGCCATTCCACCGTTCGGCGGAAGATGCCGCTATGGGCAGCCAGCGTAAAATCGATAATCTAAAAGCAAACCAGCGTAAGAAGGGGCTAAAACCTCAAACCGCACAAGTAAAGACAAGTAAACCTGCGTTGAATTTTGGCGGTCAAAACGCTGAATTGTGGTGTGAAGGCGGAGAAGCGGCGTTTATCCGAAAAATGGCGAATGAAAGCCAAGCTTTTGCTGCGCAGGTCTTGTGGTTTACAACACTTATATCCAAAAAAGACAACGTTCGCCCGATGCGCAAGCAGCTTGAAAAATTGGGTGTGAAAGCCATTCGTGTGGTTGAAATGAGTCAAGGACAGAAAGTGAGCCGCTTTGTAGCTTGGTCATACATGGATAAACAACAGCGTAAAGCATGGATTGAATTAAAGTAACATTGACCGTTTCACACTGAACAATAAAGTAGGAAGCCCGCTGATATCAGCGGGCTTCTATTTTGGGAGATCTAAAACTTAATGATGGGCTCACAATCTAGTGAACTGAGAGAGACAAAAGTATCTGTTTTGGCATAGTACAAGCCACAGGTTTCACCTCTTATCTGCAACGTATATTGGTCTGGAAGATCCGTATAGCTGCCATCCAACAGTTGATTGTTGTTCCCTTTTACTCGTCCTTTTTCAATCAACAAATGCGGTGAGGATTCAAATACGTTATTTGCGATTCTAGGTGCTGGTGTCCCTTGGATTTCTGCGATCGCGTTTTGAATCTCTATGACTGTTTCCGGAGAGTTCTTTTTACTCAATGCTTCAACGGGTTCTTGTGACATAGCTTGGCATCCTATCAAAGAAATCGAAGTGCCTAAGAAAAGCGCAACCCGAATCAGCATTTGTAAAAAGTTAGTTGATCTCAACATGAATTGCCTCTGTTCGTAGCGGAGAGCGAAGATCGCTTAACTCCGGAGATGAAATGTTACGCGGCATGGCGTTGAAACTTGAAGAGGAGACTGGCGGACAGGTTCCAGTTTCCATGTAGTTTAGTGCCGCAGAAAGCATACCTTCAGACGGATCGCCTAATGGTTTTGTTAGGTCATCATTGACCCAGCAACCTTCCACTCTATTGTTTAAGCCTAGCTCGGTATTGATTTGGCTCTTTGGAGTAGGAATAAAACCATCAGAGAAGTCGCCAAATTTTTTCTCGTTCGCTGACTTGAACTGAATAGTGTAGTACATAGTGCCGCAGTTTTGTTCTGCTGAGAACCCATACGGTTTACCTGTGGTTGTTGAGCCTATTTGGATAACCTCAACATCAATGCCGCGCAAAGCGTTGATCAACAGCTCACTTGAGGAAGCCGTGCCTCCTGAAGTCAGCACATATACCCGCTTTTTGTTCAGTGTCGGCAGCACTTGGTCCGAATACTTTTGTGCTGCCCAGTCTATTGCTAGATTCGTAAAGCGATAGATGTTATCCCCATCTTTAATGGTACGCATAACTTTGTCGTTGTGAATCAACTCACTGAAGACTCGGTTCTGACCAGCACCGCTTAGCATGTAGCCTACTTGCGAGGACTGAAGTACTAAGCCACCGCCGTTGTAACGTAAATCAACGACGATCTCGTCAACATTCTCTGCCGAGAGCGTACTGAACGCCTCAATAAGTGGGGCTTGAGCGCTTGGTTCAAATGAGTTGTATTGTAGATAGCCGATCTGCATACCATTGTGTGCGATCACTTTGGCATTTTTAACTGGAGAAGTCATGACATCAGAGGCGGTAAGCGTCACGGTTTTCTCTAGGCCGTCAACACTCTCAAATGTAAAGGTGTAATCTTGATTGATGTCAGGGTTAAATAGAGTTTTATTAATAAAATCAATGTCGGACTGACTACCGGTGTTAACCACATCAATATTATTGATTTTTAGAAGCTTATCACCGCGAGCAATGCCGTTTCTATCAGCTGGAGAAGCTTCTTCAGTATAGGAGATACGAACGTCTCTAGGTTGTACGCCACGTAGGAATGCCCAGTTAAAACCAAACCCAGCGACTAAACCAGATTGCGATGACTTCATATCATCTTCATAAGGGACGGTAAAGTGGAAGCGATCTTTCGGTTTACCAGTCGTGGTAGTAGCAGAGGTGACCAATGTGTTGAAGTAATCCGTCACGGTTTTGTAGTTTGCTGGATTATTATCAGGAACTTCGTCATACCAAAGGTAAGTTTCGTTAGTAAAAGCTCTTAAAAAGAGTTTTTCGTGTAAAGCAGAACCTAATTCATCTGGATAGGCGGCATAATTGTTATATGGGTCTCGACCCACTCGTGGGGTTTCACATTGGTTGACAAACGAGCTTGATGGTTGGCTAAAATCACCGGCTTTCCATGTTGGTCCGGTTGCGCTGCTAGTTGACGGAGTAGATGAACCATCACCGCCGCCACCGCCACAACCTTGTAATAATGCGAGAGTGACTGCCGTTGCTAAAGAATACTTAAATTTCACTTTTCTATGTCCTTATAAATAATAGAATTATAATTATCTGTTTTGCTTTTTTATTAGCTAGATGAATGTATTAATTTAATTTGTTCGTCTGCAAATTTATAGTTAAATAGTGTGAGGTAAATAACGTAAAAAAGTTGTCTTTTATACTTAAGCTAAATTAGTCATTACTTAAGTTTTCTGTCTATTTCAAAATAGCTAACAAGACCATTAGTAAGTGTGAAATTAAGACAAGCTCTTAGTTGACGAAGCGATGCTCGCTAAATAAAAAATCAGAATTAGATTCAGGAAACGCTTTGAATCAATAGTTTGGTAGGGATATATGATGTTATCTGGGATTTGTTTGATTTATTTATCTGATGCTTTAACTTAATTTAGTGAGTTGAGCGACGTGCTTTAATAAGCTTCCGTCAATGTTGGGTAAATCATCAGCGAAAAATATCTGAGCGCCGGGAGTGCAGCGCATTAATATATTTGTTAGTTCACCTTCATTGTTGGAAGTGTTAACTGCGTTAAGTTTCGCTAATTTATTACAAAGCTCGTCCTCTATTTGCACTTTCTGCTCTTCGGTGAGCCTAATGCGGCCAATACATACGCCTGGGTTGATATCATGAGAAAGCGACTCTTGTTGAAATCGCTCTTTGAATAAGGTGTCTAATGCCGTACCTTCTTCCATAATAAATCGACGACCAGAACGGTAAAACAAGCCGTCTCCGAAGTTTTCGACATATCCTAGAATTTCCGCGATACGCAAATAGAATCGTAAGCTTGTATCAGAAAGTCCGTAAGTATGGGCTATCTCTTGCGGTTTAATATCACGAGAAGTCAGCATATAAATAAAATCAAGTAAATAAGGATGCTCAACGAAAAGGGCGCTCTCTTCATCTGTTAGCATTTGCTCGTTTTGGTGCTGAAGCTCGTTGGCTAAGGTTGCGAGTTCGATGAGATCGGTATTTAGGTAGTTCAGATAAATAAGTACTTTATCCAAACCTAAAGCTGGATTATGTAGGTGGCGTTTAATACTAGATAGAGGGATGCCACTTTTCTCTGACAAGGAATTGTAGCAAAGCCCTTCTTCTTTAATCTTTTGTCGTAGCGCTGCGAGTAAAAACTTTGGTCCAACATTCATCCTTGAATATCACCTTATTCGTTATTCCGTTTACTGGCTGATATTTTGCCTTTCAAGCAGCAGGTTTCGAATCGCTGTGCCTGCTTCTAGAATGTGTTTTTTCAGCAGATACTTGGCGCCTTCTATATCGCGATTTTTGCACATGTCAAACAAGCTTAAGTGCTCTTCTTCTGCCTTTTTAATGCCTGTTGTGAACAATAGCTGCATACGTATGTATCGGTCACACTTTGTGTTCAAGTTGTAAATGACGTCCATAGTTTCAGGCATGTTGGCTGGCGCATATAGGGCTTTGTGGAACTCGTAGTTGTAGTTGCTCCATTCTTCTACTTCGTCGCCACTGTTCACTACTGACTCGAAACGTTCGCGAACTTCTCGCGCGCGTTCAAGGTCAGCGTCCGTCATGTTCTGAATCGCACGCTCTAAAATGTGGCACTCCACGACAGCGCGCAGTTCAAATAGCTCATTGATTTTCTCTGGAGATAGCTCGGTGACCGTCGCACCTTTGTGAGGTTCAAAGCTAACGAGTCCTTGTGCTTCCAATTGAACTAACGCTTCACGCACAGGAATTCGGCTAACATTAAACTCTTTTGCTAACGCATCTTGACGTAAAGGTTGACCAGTTTTTAACTCGCCCTTCAAGATCTGAGTTCGAATTGCTTCCTCAACGAGCTGAGTGCGCGTTTTAAAAACAGGTTTCTGTGACATTGAAGTCTCCCGTGAAATTAATATTGTATCCAATCCATTTTACTTTAGTAGTTTATTGTTTTTCTGGCACAAACCAACTAGGAAAGAAGGTTTTGAGAAGTAGAGTGAAATAAAAGGCATCAGTTGATGCCTTTTTGAGCCATTTGGTGATCTTATTGGGAGACTCTGCCATCTATGGCGCGTTGAATACCCAGTGGGTTCGACGCTTTTAATGAATCCGGCAATAAAGATTCTGGCAAAGCTTGATAAGCTACGGGACGCAACCAACGATGAATAGCCTCCGCTCCGACAGATGTTGAGGCAGAATTGGTTGAAGCAGGATATGGTCCACCATGAACCATAGCGTAACCAACCTCGACGCCAGTTGGCCAACCGTTGAATACAAGGCGTCCGGCGATTTCTTCCAAACTTGGAAGCAGTTGCTTCGCTTGTTCTTCGTCTTCAGCGGTAGCGTGAAGGGTTGCGGTGAGCGAGCCAGTCAGTGAATCACTCAGTTTCAACATGTCATCGAAATCTTCACAGATTACGATTAACGATTGAGGACCAAATATTTCTTCCTCCCATTGCGGGTTTTTACGCCAGTTTTTACTGTCCGTCACGAACAGTGCTGGTGAGACATTGGTCGCTTCTGCTTGTTCAGAACGAGTGACGTTAATGCCTGTTTCGGAAGCTCGCTTATCCACTTCGGATTCATATGTTTCTCGGATTCCTTGCGTTAGCAAAGTGGCCGTTGATTGTTGTCGAATTAACCCTTGAGCGGTTTCGATAAAGACTTGCGTTTCTGGGCAATTCAAGACAAATACAACGCCTGGTTTTGTACAAAATTGTCCACAGCCCAAAGTCATAGAAGCCACAAATTCTTCAGCCAATGATGCGTTTGCCCGTATGGCTGAAGGGAGAATAAATGTTGGATTAATCGCCCCTAGTTCGCCATAGAAGGGGATTGGCTCTGGTCTTTGCTGGGCTAGATTGAACAGCGCACGGCCACCACCGACTGAACCTGTAAACCCAACCCCTTTAATTTTTGGATGGGTAACGAGTGCTTGGCCAAGTGCACGTTTGTTACCTTGCAATAGCGTGAAGATGGCTTGCGGTAAGCACTCTTTCTCAAGTGCAGCCTCAATACACTCAGCAACAAGTTGACTGGTGCCAGGGTGGGCGGTATGGCCTTTTACAATCACAGGGCAGCCAGCAGCCAGTGCCGAAGCCGTATCACCACCTGCAGTAGAAAATGCGAGCGGAAAATTAGACGCACCAAACACGGCGACAGGGCCAATTGCTATTTGCTGACGACGAATATCTGGTTTTGGCAGTGGTTGGCGGTCTGGGTTTGGCGTATCGAAGATTGCTTGATAGTGATTACCCGAGCTCACAACCTCGGCAAATAGTCTTAATTGGCTCGCTGTACGTCCTATTTCACCGCTTAAACGTGCTTCGGGAAGGGCAGTTTCCAAATGAGCACGAGCAACGATTTCTTCACTCTTCACTTCCAATTCAGAGGCGATAGAGCAAAGTAAGCTCGCTCGCTTTGCATTGCTTAGTTGGCGAAACTCACGCGCAACGCTTTGGGCGGCTGAGGCGGCTTGATTAACTTCTTGCTCTCCATGTACCGGAAACGCTATAGGTAGAGGCTCACCAGTAAAGGCGTTGACTGCGTAAAAAGTGGTTGGTTCTTGTGGGTTCATCATTCTTCCTTACTATCCTTATTACTTCACTTCAAATCCGTACGCATATGGGTCTTCATCGTCTACCCATATCGTGTTGTGACCGTATACTTGTGCCCATCCTTCAATGCTTGGCAAAATAGCGGCTTTGCCATTCACTTCGGTAATGCCTTCTATACGTCCTTGAAATAGGCTGCCGATGATACTTTCGTGAACAAAGTCTTCCCCTTGATTGAGTTTGCCTCTTGCATGCCATTGCGCCATACGTGCACTTGTTCCCGTACCACATGGCGAACGATCCAACGCTTTGTCGCCGTAAAACACAGCATTTCGAGCGGTAGCGTTTTCTTGAGTGGGCTCTCCGGTCCATAGCACGTGAGAAACACCGCATACTGTTGGATCTTCTGGATGTACGCACTCAACCGCTCGAGATACCGCTTCGCGAACTTTTGGTGAAAGCATCAAAATTTCATCTGGAGAGTAGTGTTCAAGTCCGGCGTAGTTTTCTTGAGGGTCGACGATTACGTAATAGTTTCCGCCATAAGCAACATCGACAGTGAGCTCACCTAAGCCCTCTATGTCCACGGTTACGTCTTGGTGGGCAAGGTAAGCTGGTACGTTAAATATCCTCACTGACGTGACCTTGTCACCTTTTGTTTGGTAGTGCACTTCGATTTGTCCTGCTGGGACATCAAGTATCAAACGGCCTTCTTTTTTGGGAGTGATAAGGCGATTCTCGATAGCGGTAGTGACGGTTCCAATGGTGCCGTGGCCACACATTGGTAAGCAGCCACTGGTTTCAATAAACAGAATAGAAGCGTCTGCGTTATCACTGCAAGGAGGCAAGACAACTGACCCCGACATCATTGAGTGGCCACGAGGCTCAAACATGAGTGCCTGACGAATCCAATCATAATGCTCAAGAAAGTATTGGCGCTTTTCGCTCATGGTATTGCCTTCGAGTGGAGGCACACCGCCTGCTACCAGCCTAACTGGGTTGCCGCAGGTGTGGGCATCAATACAGAAAAAAGTTCCTTGTCTCATTTTTCGCTCCTTGCTGAAAAAATGGTTGAATTAAACAATAGCGATGTTAACGTAATGTAAAATATATTGTATACAATCTGCGTTTTCAAGTGTGACTCGGAGCATATTTATGTTGGTCAAGGATGAAACAAAAAAGGAAAGGATCGCCGTGATAGGTGCGGGGATTATTGGCTTATCAATTGGATTGAAGTTGCAGCAGCAAGGTTATCAAGTCACGATTTTTGATCCCAATGGCGTGGGGAATGGATGCTCTAAGGGAAATGCAGGTCATATCGCGACTGAGCAAATCTTCCCTCTTGCAACGCCAGCGCTGCTTCCACAATTACCTAAAATGCTGCTAGATTCCAAAAGTCCGGTTTCGATCCGTTGGCAAGATATTCCAAACACAATCGGGTGGATGATTCGTTTCCTATTACAAACAAAGCCATCAGCCGCGGAGCAGGCAAAAAACGCGATTAAGAGTCTTAACGAGCGGTCAGTGGCAAGTTGGCGTGGTGTGCTTGATTCAATCGGAAAAGCACATCTAATAAAAATGAATGGTTCATTGCTCACTTTTGAAAACGAGAAACTGTTTAAAGACTACCAAAGTACGCTTAACTCACTGGCTAAAAACGGTGTGGCGTATCAAGTTTGGACACAAGAGGCGATTCGAGAGAGGATACCTGATCTCAGCCATAAGGTTTGTGTCGGCGTCTTTTTTCCCGATACAGGTCATACGCTAGACCCTTATCAGCTCTGTGTTGAGCTAAGTGAAGCTTTTGAAGTTCTTGGCGGTAAGGTTTTACAAAAAGGTGTATCTGCGTTGGCGAAAAATGGCGAGGTGTTGGTTGAGTCTCAAACACATTCATTTGACCGAATCATTGTTGCCGCTGGTGTACATTCTAAGCCTTTGATACGGCAACTAACCGGAGTCAAAGTGCCTATTCAAGCCGAGCGTGGTTATCACCTAATGGTGGATGACAAGCGTGATGTATTGCCATTTCCTATTAGCTCTGCCGATAGAAAATTCATCATGACTCCGATGTCTGGCGGGCTACGCTTGGCAGGCACTGTTGAGTATGCCGATGTAGAGTCACCACCCAATATGAAACGTTCAGAAATGCTTTTTCAGTTAGGTGATGAGATGTTTGAATCGAGGTTACATCCACTCAAGCAAGGAGAAAAGTGGATGGGGAATCGGCCTTCAACAGTCGACTCGTTACCGGTTATTGATAGCATTTGGGATGGAAATGTATTACTGGCATTTGGCCACCAACACCTTGGATTAACTCAAGCGGCGATTACGGCAGATCTCCTTTTAGAGCTTATCGAAGGAAAGCCGACATCGATTGATCTTTCACCTTTTTCATTACAACGATTCGCCTGAAAAAATTTAATATTAAATATTGTATAAAATATATTAAATGCTAATGTTAACTTAATTTTAACAAAAATGGTGTCCAACAGCCGTACTCGGATGCCTCCAGAAAAACAACCAAAAGGAGTAAAACATGTCACGAATGACCAAAGCACCATTGGCGCTGTTGATTTCAGGAATGCTGTTGGGGACCTCTGCTTATGCTGAAGACAAATTGACGGTCGTGTCTTGGGGTGGTGCATTCACCAAGAGCCAAGTGGAGGCATATCACAAGCCTTTCATTAAAAAAACAGGTGTCGAGATCGTATCCGAGGATTTCAGCGGCGGATTAGCCGAAATTAAAGCACAGGTGGAAGCGAACAATGTGCGCTGGGATTTGGTTTCTCTCGACAAGCCAGACATTGTTCGTGGTTGCGCCGAAGGGTTACTAGAACCAGTGAGCCCAAGTATTTTGCCTCCGGGCGCAGATGGAACACCAGCACAAGAGGATTTCATTGATGGTGCGATTCACGAATGCGCAATCAATACCATCGTTGTGTCCACAGTATTAGCGGTGAACGAAGACGCATTTAAAGGTAAGGCTTTGCCTAGCAAGTTGACCGATCTTTTTGACCTAAAAACTTTTCCAGGTCGACGTGCATTGCAAAAACAACCTCAGGGCAATCTTGAGTGGGCACTATTGGCTGATGGTGTAAAGCCAGAAGAGGTCTACAGCCTGCTCGAAACCGAAGCGGGGCGTGAGCGTGCTTTTGCTAAGTTGGATACGATCAAATCAGAAGTACTGTGGTGGACAACAGGTGCCCAGCCACCTCAAATGCTTGCAGACAAAGAAGTGGTGATCGCCTCGGCGTTTAACGGCCGAATTCACAATGCCCGTAAAGATGAGGGTCAACCATTTCGGATTATATGGGACCGTCAAATGGGTTACATGAATGGATGGGCGATACCTAAAGGGAGTGAGAACACAAAGCTTGCATTGGACTTCATCGCTTTTTCTTCAGGAACAAAACCATTAGCTGATCAAGCTAAGTACGTTGCTTATGGGCCTACTCGTAAATCGTCTTCGGCGGAGGTGAACCCAGACATTTTAGCGAACCTTCCTACCGCACCTCAAAACTTCCAAACCGCCTTCCTGATAAACGATGAATGGTGGTCAGACTACGCGGATGAACTAAATGAAGAGTTTAATACTTGGCTGCTTAACTAGGTGTTAATTTGTGTATGGGGCCGAGTTTTCATCCATAAGCTAGGTTCCGTACTTTTCCTCAACTGTATTTATGTTTTCGGAGAAATGATGAAAGTCATCGAAGCACAGCAAGTCGCGCAATGTTTAACAATGAAGTCTCTTATTGAAACGATGCGTGAAATGTACTCGCGGCCAGCGACAATACCTCAACGCCGAGTCATACCCTTAGAAGAGGGAGAATACGAGGCGTTTGCGCTACTTCCAGCTTGGAACCAGGAGTTGATTGCGGTGAAAGCCTTTACGTATTTCCCGCATAACCCTGAGCAAGGCAAAGATACGCTTGCATCTAAGCTACTTGTTTTCAGACGAAATGATGGTGAGCCGATCGCACTCGTAGACGGTAAAGTTTTAACTTTTTGGCGCACCGCCGCAGCTTCTGCACTGGCAGCGGACTATTTAGCGCGCCCCAATGCTGATCGTCTGTTGATCTGCGGAACGGGCAATCTTGCGCCTTATTTTGCGTGGGCATACGCTGCGGTTCGCCCACTTCAGCAGGTTTACATTTGGGGGCGCAACCCAGACAAAGCCGAGGCGACGGTAGATGCCATTGTGTCATCTTCAGAGTATCAGTCGCTTCCCGATGAGCGTCGGTTTCGCGTTTCAGTCGTTGAAAATGTGGACCACGTTATCAAACACGTTGACATCATCAGCTGTATTACCGCATCAGCAGAGCCTTTGTTTAATGGCGCAGACGTGCAGCCGGGCACCCATATTGATTTGGTCGGTAATCATGACTTGGACAAGCGTGAATGCGACTCTAAAGCAGTGCAACGAGCACAGGTGTATGTTGATAGCCGTATTAATGTATTAGCCGAAGCGGGCGATCTTCTCATTCCAATTCAAGAGGGCGTATTCACGTTAGACGATATCAAAGGGGAATTACCGCAGCTTTGCGCCCAACAAATCTCAGGACGTCAAAACGATGAGGTCATTACTTTATACAAATCAGTTGGCAGTGCTTTGGCTGATTTGGCCGCTGTAAAGGCGGTGTTGTTAGAAAATGGCATAGATAGCCATGTCTGAGCATTTTCGCTCGTTCATTTAAATTGCATATAATATACATATAAGGAAAGTAGTTCATGAAAATTGATTGGAAAGGTGTTTATCCGGCGGTCAGTACGCAATTTCGTCAAGATCAGTCAATCGACTTAGACGCAACGCAAACCGTTATAGACAACCAGATTAAAGATGGTGTGAATGGTATTATCTGCTTGGGTACCGTCGGTGAGAACTGTGCGTTGTACCCGGAGGAGAAACGCCAGGTCTTGCAAGCGGCAAAAGAAGTCGTAAATGGCCGTGTGCCTTTGATTGCTGGTACAGCAGAGTCTATTACCACAGCAGCTGTTGATTACATGCAGGATGCGTACAAAATTGGTATCGATGGTTGTATGGTGATGCCTGCCATGGTTTACCGCACGTCTGAGAGCGAAACGTTCGAATATTACCGCACGCTAGCAAAAGCAACGCCAGAAATGCCAATCATGATTTACAACAACCCGGTTGCTTATGGTGTCGATGTAAACCTCGATATCATGGCGAAACTGGCTGAGTTTGAAAGCATTGTAGCTATTAAAGAGTCGACCACTGATACTCGTCGTATCACTGAGCTTTACAATAAATTTGATGACCGCTTTACCGTGTTCAGTGGTGTTGATGACATCGCTCTTGAATCATTGATGCTAGGCGCGACCGGCTGGATTTCTGGTTTAACCAACGCATTCCCAGAAGAGTCCGTCGCGATTTATAAACTGGCAAGCCAAGGTCGTTATGCTGAAGCGTTAGAAATCTACCGTTGGTTCTTACCGCTACTGCGTTTAGACACCATTCCTACGCTGGTTCAGTGCATTAAATTGGCCGAGCAAGTCTGCGGACGTGGATCTGAACAAGTTCGTGCGCCACGCCAACTTTTACAGGGTGAAGAGCGTCAACAAGTCATTCAAATGGTTGAACATGCGTTAGAAACCCGCTTAGACCTATCCAAATACAATCTGTAATTGTGCTGTTTAGTAGAGCGTTAACTGACGCTCTACTCATTCGTAATATTCAAAAAATGAGAAGAGGGAAGTCATGAGCACGGAAAACAAGGACTATGTCAGTTTTCAACACGTTAAGAAAACCTACGATGGCACGAATTTGGTGGTGAAAGACTTCAACTTAGATATTGCTCCTGGAGAGTTCGTTACTATGTTGGGGCCGTCAGGATCGGGCAAGACCACTTGCTTAATGATGCTAGCGGGCTTTGAAACCGCGACCAGTGGAGACATTTATATCGATGGCGTTCCCGTTAATCATCTCGCGCCGCACAAGCGCGATATCGGTATGGTGTTTCAAAACTATGCGTTGTTTCCACATATGACCATTGCCGAGAATCTTGCGTTTCCTTTAAAGGTGCGAAAACTCGACAGTGACACGATTCAAAGCAAAGTACAGAGTGTATTAGAAATGGTCGAGCTTGAGCATGTTGCGACTCGATACCCGAAGCAGTTATCAGGTGGTCAACAACAACGTGTTGCGCTAGCGCGAGCATTAGTGTTTGAGCCTAAACTCGTGTTGATGGATGAACCGCTCGGCGCATTAGATAAGCAGTTGCGTGAGCAAATGCAGATGGAAATTAAACATTTGCATGAAAAGCTTGGCATCACCATTTTGTATGTGACGCACGATCAAGACGAAGCTCTCACTATGTCCGACCGTATTGCGGTTTTTAATCACGGCGAAGTGCAACAACTCGCGACACCAACCGAGCTTTATGAATCTCCGAGTAATACGTTTGTTGCGCAGTTTATTGGAGAAAACAACCAACTCTCAGGTTTAGTCAAAGAGTGGAACGGAAAGTATTGCCAAGTGCTCGTTGGCAAAGAGTTATTTACTGCGAAACCTGTCAGAGTCTCTGAGCAAGGGCAGAGGACAACACTTTCCATTCGACCAGAAAAGATTGTTATTCAACCAGAGAAAGCGTCTTGTGAGAACCATGTCTCAGGCGTCCTACGAGAATTGATTTATCACGGTGATCATTATCGTCTGGTCGTCGAAGTAGAGAGCGTTGGTCACTTCATCGTTAAAGTACCTAACGATAATCGTAAACACTTGCAGTTAACGCCTGGCTCAATTTGTCGTATTGGTTGGCAAAGTGACGATTGCCATGCTCTTGATGGGACACAAACTCAAAGTAGCGAGGTAGCAGCATGAGTCGAGAGCTAACCGCATTAGATTCTGTATTGGAAATCGAACGTCAAGTTCATCAACAAGAAACCGATCTTAAAGCGCAGTTGCAAAAGGCGGAGCGCCGAAAAAAGCTTCGCTCCATTATGCTCACAACGCCATTGGTGTGTTTTATTCTGCTTACGTTTGCTTTTCCTATCCTCGACATGCTTTATCGAAGCGTGGATAACCGAGAAATATCCCAGTCACTACCACAAACTATTCAAGCCTTAGAAAGTTGGGATTATCAAGGTCAGCCTCATCAAGAAGTCATTGAGGCATTCTCTGTTGAAGTACTTGCGCTTTATCAAAGCAAAGAGCTGCCGAAAATAGCCAACCGGATGAATATTGAAGAGTCTGGTATGCGCAGTTTACTCATGAAAACCGGCAGAAAGTTGTCTCGTTTGACGTCGCTGCCGAGCTCGGTGACACAGTTAGCTAAGCTTGATAAGCGATGGGCTAATCCTAAATATTGGGCGGCGTTTAAGAATCTTAGTGGCGCATTAACATTCAGTCATTATCTTGCTGCTCTAGACTTGCAAGTGAATGAGTTTGGAGACATTGAGCCCCAACCAGAAAAACGCCAAATATACGTCGACCTTTTCTTTAAAACTTTTTGGATGTCTATTTCAATCACCTTAATTTGTTTGGTGATGGCGTACCCCGTTGCTTACCTGCTTGCCAATTTACCTGATAAGCGCGCGAATTTACTTTTAATCATTGTGCTGCTGCCATTTTGGACGTCATTATTAGTCAGAACCACGTCTTGGATTGTTCTGCTGCAAAACCAAGGGGTCATTAATGATCTCCTTATTTGGTCGGGTTTTACTTCCGAACGAATTCAGATGATTCACAATACCTTCGGAACGGTGGTGTCTATGGTTCACATTCTGCTGCCGTTTATGATCCTGCCTCTGTACAGCGTAATGAAAGGAATTAGCCCAACTTATTTCCGTGCCGCTCGTTCTCTAGGCGCGACGCCTTTCATTGCGTTCATCAAAGTTTATATGCCGCTTACGTTACCGGGGATAGGTGCGGGGGCCTTGCTCACTTTCATTCTTTCTATTGGTTTCTACATTACGCCCGCTTTGGTTGGTGGAAGAAGCGGACAGATGATATCCAATATGATTGCCTATCATATGCAGACATCACTGAACTGGGGGATGGCTGGCGCATTGGGTGGACTGCTTTTGTTCGTTGTACTGGTTCTGTTTTATATATTCAACCGTGTGGTTGGCATGAATAACCTTAAGGTAGGAGGATAACCATGGCATTACCAAACTATGCATCAAAAGTAGAGCGAGTCGCTTACGCAGGCTACTTAGTTTTTTGTGGGTTGGTGCTGTTCTTTTTAATCGCTCCAATTCTGACCATCATCCCGTTATCGTTTAATGCAACGCCTTACTTTACTTTTACCGAGGGGATGCTAAACCTTGATTCGGCAGCGTATTCTACTCGCTGGTATCAAGAAATGTTTACTAGTGATCAGTGGCTGTTGGCGCTGAAAAACAGCACGTTCATTGCTTTTATGGCGACACTCGTTGCAACAGGGCTAGGAACTCTGGCGGCGTTGGGTTTAGCCAGTAGTAATTTGCCTTTTCGCAATACGATTATGGCGCTGTTGATCTCACCTATGATCGTACCAGTCATTATCTCTGCTGCTGCGATGTACTTTTTCTACACACGCCTTGGCTTATCACAAACTTATCTAGGCGTCATTTTGGCACACGCCGCGTTAGGTACGCCTTTTGTTGTCATTACCGTTACTGCGACCTTAAGCGGCTTTGATCATAGCCTGGTAAAAGCGGCGGCTAGCTTAGGAGCAAACCCTGTTTATACTTTCAGACACATTACCTTTCCGCTGATTCGTCCGGGGATGATTTCTGGCGGATTGTTTGCTTTTGGCACATCGTTCGACGAGGTTGTGGTGGCGTTATTCCTGACTGGGGCAGAACAAAAAACCGTTCCGAGGCAGATGTGGTCAGGAATTCGAGAGCAAATTAGTCCGACCATATTGGCGGTCGCTACGTTGCTGATTTTTATGTCGGTGTGTTTGCTCGTGACTTTAGAAGTTCTACGTAGGCGTAATGTACGCATTCGAGGCATTCAAGAATAACCAAACTTTTTCTTTGTTGCTCGCTATGCACTTTTGTTTAGGGGCTCCTCAATTTTTGACCAAATGCGCCTCATTGTAGGCGCTTGTCTTTTGTGTTTATCGTCAGCGATGACTGACATGTCACTCTTGTAGCTTAATGCCAGCCTGCTCGAAACGTGCCAAAGGCGACTTGTTCGATTGCTGATACCAACTAGCTGGCATGTTTGGTTTAAGTCGGGCTTTTTCTTCCTTGCTAATCACAACATAGTGTAAAAACGCATCAAGTGTGGTTCCCATCACGTCAAACGTCATTTCCCCATCTTTGCTGATGGTTTTCAATAATCCAACGACGGCTTCCTCAGGGACTAACGGTTCAACCACCGCGTTTTTTCGCTCTTTTATTGATGTTGAAGCGGGCAGTCTTGCACGTGCCGTCTCCCAGCAAACTTTGTTGGTTTTACTGACAAGGTTGTGCTTGTAGCAGTAGTAACTGAATAAAAAGCGTGGCAGGTTTTGCCAGCGTTCGGCTTGGACTTCTAACCAAAGGTGTTGTAGCTCGATATCAGCGTCGGTCATAAATATTATGCTAGGTTACCAGAGTAGTGGCATTCTAACGTTTCATCAGTAACCCCGTCTATGATCAGCATAGTCCGATGTAGTATGTTGAAATTTTGGTTCTCAATGAAATAGTGGCTTTTCATTACTGTAAATAGTGAGTGTTTTGTCCAATCTCTGACATTGATATTTGACTTTGGTAGTAGAGTGTGAGCGTTTTTGTTTTTATAGTGTCAATTTTATACCGTTACATACTTGGAATTGCCTTTTCTAAAATAAATACTTTTATCAAAGTAACTGTGTGATTTTCATTCAAATAGTTGGTGGTTCTAAGTGATGAAAATTCTGTTTATTACGTTACAATCGAGATTAGGTAGTAATGTGTAGCGTGCTGACGAAAACCTCGCGTCTTCTATCTTGCTTTTTGTGTGCTACTTTTTAGTAAGTATCTTTTGGGTGGATTTTTATGTTTGGAGTTAAAAGAAATGCTGCTATATCTGGCTTGTATCAAGCAAGTGAGTTAAAAGCAAAGCTGTTCTCCAAGGAGTTGGAAATCTTAAGACTTAGGGCTGAGTCTGAGTTTAATAAAGTGCTCGATGAGTTACTAAGAATTAAAGATAACAATACCAGACTACGTGAAAGTGGACTTATTGATAAGCTCGAGCAAGAAAAGTCTAAGTGGAACAGCGGTCAGCTTAAAGATATCGAACAGCGCATAAGTAACGTTGAGCTCTTTATCAAGGATTGTGTTTTATATATCAGCAACATTGAAACCCAATTCGCTAAAGATAGCGACTCAGGGTATGGAGAATTGAGTTGCCGTGCTCTTGAAGATGAATTGGAAACACTGTCTTTTAGTAAGATCCTTAACGCATCAGCGCATGAGTACTTTTATAATTCTAAAGAGTATGAAATGTACCTTGAAAACACACCAAACACCGAATTTTTGCACGCGTTAAAAGAACAAATTACCGCAATCTTCGACCACAAAGCAGCCTAGAACCTACAGAGTATTAGCCCATTGTCCGATTCCTTCTTTAGGGGCTTTGATTCGCGAATTTTTACCGACCCGCTTTGGAGTATACCTAGCCATTTAACGTGCTGGGTATACCCGTTTAACTACACGTTTCTTCTCTAGCTCATCTCTATTTTTTAACAAATACGAATTTTTAAAGCTCACTCCGTGTTCCTTCTGGTACCAAAAACTGATACCGCCACACCCAGTTGTTAACAAAATGTTTCTTCTTGTCTTGCGAGTAGATTATATGGAGATGCTCTTGCAGTAATAAGGGCAGTGGCGATGCAAAAGACGTAATGCATCTAAGGAAAACTCAATATAGAAGAAATTAGATGGAACTGAAGATTTTGAGTGTCGCGATTGCGACAACATTAACCAGCACTGGCGTATTTGCGTTAAGCGAGCCAGTTTCTCAAGTTACAGAGCAACATGCACATTCGGCTCATACACACGGTGTTGAATCCAATCGAGTTGAATACCAACCAACCGCAACTCTCCCAATTCAGCCCTCTAAGGCAACTCGAGTACAGTCACTTGAAAGCCTTGATGAGTCGAGCACTGCTTGTGATTTGGAGGCATTGATTACCGAAAGTAGTAACCAATTGATCAGCGAAATTTTAAGTCAGGGCGCGACGTGTGTGAACCAGTTATTCTCTGCTGAAAGTCGGATTCAAGAGTCGGTATTTAGCTCCGATCATATGTACAACATCGCTAAGCACACTACGACGTTGGCGACGGGTTATACGGGTGGCGGGAGCGATGAACTCGAAACGTTGTTCTTATACTTACGCGCGGGTTATTACGCCGAGTTTTACAATGACAACATCTCATTTATTGAATGGGTCACACCAGCGTTGAAAGAATCAGTGGATGCGTTTGTTAATAACGCAAACTTCTACGAGAACAGCGACCGTCACGGCAAAGTGCTTAGTGAGGTCATCATCACTATGGATAGTGCCGGCTTGCAGCACGCGTACTTACCACAAGTGACCCAGTGGCTTACACGTTGGAATGATCAATACGCCCAGCACTGGTATATGCGCAATGCGGTTAACGGTGTTTTCACTATTTTGTTTGGTGGGCAGTGGAACGAGCAATTTGTGCAAATAATTGGCAACCAAACGGACCTTGCCAAAGCTTTAGGCGATTTTGCTCTGAGGGCGTCATCAATCGGTGCTGAAGATGAGTTTATGGCCGCGAATGCGGGGCGAGAGCTCGGGCGTCTGACCAAGTATACGGGTAACGCGAGTTCTGTTGTGAAGAGTCAGCTGAGTCGAATCTTTGAACAGTATGAAATGTATGGTCGGGGTGACGCGGTTTGGCTTGCGGCGGCGGACACCGCCTCATATTACGCAGATTGTAGTGAGTACGGAATTTGTAATTTCGAAACTGCGCTAAAAGGCTTGGTGCTATCGCAAACTTATACTTGTAGCCCGACAATCCGAATTTTGTCTCAGAATATGACGCAAGAGCAACACGCGGCCGCATGTTCTAAAATGGGCTACGAAGAGGGTTACTTTCATCAGTCATTAGAAACTGGTGAACAGCCAGTAAAAGATGACTACAACACTCAGCTCCAAGTTAATATCTTCGATTCAAGCACCGATTATGGTAAGTACGCAGGGCCAATTTTCGATATTAGTACTGACAATGGCGGTATGTACTTGGAGGGTGATCCTTCCCAGCCGGGGAATATTCCCAACTTTATTGCTTATGAAGCCTCTTATGCGAACGCGGATCACTTTATCTGGAACTTAGAGCACGAATACGTGCATTACTTAGATGGTCGATTTGATCTCTATGGAGGGTTTAGTCATCCAACTGAAAAAATAGTGTGGTGGAGTGAAGGCATTGCAGAGTATGTCGCTCAAGAAAATGACAACCAAGCAGCACTTGAGACGATTCTAGACGGTTCGACATATACCTTAAGTGAGATTTTCGAGACTACTTATGATGGGTTTGATGTCGATCGAATTTATCGTTGGGGGTACTTAGCTGTACGTTTTATGTTTGAAAATCATAAAGATGACGTAAACCAAATGCTGGTGGAAACACGCCAAGGGAATTGGAGCAATTACAAGGCCACGATCACCCAATGGGCGAATTTGTATCAAAGTGAGTTTGAGCAGTGGCAGCAAGCCCTTGTCTCAAATGGTGCACCTAATGCAGTCATAACCGCAAACAACAAGGGGAAAGTCGGTGAAAGCATTACATTTAGCAGTGAAAACAGTGCAGACCCAAACGGGAAGATCGTCAGCGTCTTATGGGACTTCGGTGATGGCTCGACAAGTACACAAACCAAGCCGACGCACCAATATGGGAGTGAAGGGGAGTATTCGGTCAGCCTGAGTGTGACAGACAGTGAAGGCTTGACGGCAACCGCCACTCATACTGTTGTTATCTCAGCGTTGGGCGGTAATGACACATTGCCACAAGACTGCGCGGTGCAAAGTAAAGTAAGCGGTGGGCGCTTAACAGCAGGAAAACCAGTTTGCTTGGCAAATCAACAAACCATTTGGCTGAGCGTACCAGCGGTGAATGAGAGCTCAAACCTAGCGATAACGACGGGGAATGGTACGGGCAACCTAAAGCTTGAATACAGTAACTCTGGTTGGCCGGATGATACTAATCTTCACGGATGGTCAGATAATATCGGTAATGGAGAGTGTATTACGTTGTCAAATCAGAGTAACTACTGGGGCTACGTTAAAGTCTCTGGTGACTTTGAGAATGCCGCCATCGTCGTTGATTTTGATGTTCAGAAGTGTCGTCAGTAGGGCAATTTAACTACGTCATTTAAACTAAGTGGAGCGCCTCGCTAACATCGCGGGGCGTTTTTGTTTTTCACGCCGTTATCTCTATAAAAAAAACCAGCCCGAAGGCTGGCAAACAAGGAGTTTGAGATGAAAATGAAAACGTTATAAAACTGGCTTATATCCTATTTCTCAATAAGTTGGGTTGTGCTTTGCAGCCAGTTTTTATCTTGCGTATCAAGAAAAGGGCTAAGCGCCTGATAGACACGTGAATGGTAATGATTAAGCCAGTCTAGCTCTGCTTGATCTAGCATTGATAAATCAAGGGCGTTGGTCGCAATTGGAGCAAGAGTGATGGTCTCAAAACCGTAGAACGTGCCGAACTCATTTTGTTCTACTTCTACAACTTTAAGAATGTTCTCTATTCTTACCCCGTACTCACCTTCGCGATAAACGCCTGGTTCATTAGTAATGACCATACCCGGTTTTAGCTCAACCTCGTGGTGGCTTTGCGAGAAATTTTGTGGGCCTTCGTGAACATTCAAGCAAATGCCTACGCCGTGTCCAGTGCCGCACTTGTAATCAATACCATGTTGCCATAAGACGCCACGCGCCATGATATCAAGATTGGCACCCGTAGAGCCTTTCATGAATCGAGTCTGAGTCAGTCGGATGACCGCTTTGAGCACCAAGGTATAATCTTTGCGTTGCTTAATGGTCGGTGACCCGAAGTGGAAAGTACGGGTGATGTCTGTTGTCCCGCCAAGGTATTGGCCACCAGAATCGACGAGAAAGAAGTTGCTTTCATTGACTGCCGCATTGCTTTCTTCATCGGCGGCATAATGCATTTTTGCCCCGTGAGCTGCGAAGCCTGCGATAGTGCGGAAACTGTCACTCACATAATGTCGGGTTTGACGGCGATAGTGATTCAGTTGTGCCTCAGCAGACAATTCTGTAACGAGTCCGCTTGGAACTTGCTCTTCGAGCCAGTTCATAAACCTTACTATTGCCACACCATCGTCTGTTAATGCCTGTTCTAGGCTAGTTAGCTCGGTCGCATTTTTTATGGCCTTCATTGCCGTTACAGGGCAAGCCATTGGCTTTAGATTCACATTCCGTTCAATCGAACTCACCAATAAGCTATCTGTGTGGGTCGGGCTAAAAGCGAGCGATAATCCCTCACATTGCTGATTCAAATACTGACTTACGTAGTTGTAATGGCGAATGTGTACACTTTGCTCGGTCAACGACTTTTCAACGTCTTGAGGCAGTTTGGCTTTATCAATAAACAGTGTCGCAAGTGATTGCTCTACGATTAGATAGGCTTCAGAAACTGGGCAGTAATTCGTATCACCACCTCGAATATTCATTGTCCACATGACATCATCTAGCGTTGACACTAATAAGCTATCTACTTGGTTCTCGGTTAACCAAGAACGGATTCTCGCTAACTTATTTTCTGTGTCAACGCCAGCAAAAGCGGTGGGGTGCTCGAATACGGGAGCACTTGGGCGAGGTGGTCGTTCAAGCCAAATCGGTGTGAGTAAATCCAGGTCGAGAATGATCTTAATGCTTTTCGTTTCAAAGGCTTGTTTGAGGCCTTGATAAAAAGCGTAACTGATGGCGCGCCCGTCAACCGCGACAATACTGTTTTCTGGGAGCGTGGTAGCCAGCCATTTGGCAATTGTCGGCGTTTCTGGTTGTTTGGCTTTAAACAGTTCAAGTCCTGTGCCGTGTAACTGTTCTTCAGCTTGAATATAGTAACGACCATCAGTCCACAGGCCACCACCTTGTTGGGTAATGACGACATAGCCTGCTGAGCCGGTAAAACCTGAAATCCAGCTTCGCGCTAACCAATGATCCGCTGAGTATTCGCTGTTATGCGGGTCATTGTTGGTCACGATATATGCAGACACGTTGTGAAAGGACATTGCCTCACGCAATAACGTAAGGCGTTGGTTTACTGAGTTAGTATTGTTCATTAAATGGTTCCTAAAGTCATATTTGAGCAATAGATATGATGCTGCTCCGAGCCTTTTTTTATTGGGTTCTGTTGCCCGCATACTTCTGTGGCTTCTGGGCATCGAGTACGAAAAACGCAACCGCTCGGTGGATTCAGTGGAGAAGGAAGATCGCCGGGCAATAGTTGTATTTCACGGCCACGTGCTAATTGCGGATTAGCTATCGGGACAGCAGATAACAGTGCTTTGGTGTAGGGGTGTTGAGCATCATCAAATACTTTATCGTAACGTCCTACTTCCATAGGTTTACCAAGATACATCACCATAACGCGGTCGCTGATATGGCGCACCACGCTTAAGTCGTGCGCAATCATCACCAGTGTTAACCCCATTTCTTGTTTAAGATCGTCTAGAAGATTGATGACCTGAGCTTGTATGGAGACATCTAGCGCACTAACAGGTTCATCACACACGACCAAATCTGGATTGAGAATTAACACTCTTGCAATGCCCACACGCTGGCATTGACCTCCGGAAAATTCATGTGGATAGCGGTTTCGCTGGCTCGCCAAGAGACCCACTTTATCCATCATAGCGATGACACGCTTTTCTACCTCTGCTCGTTTAAGTTGTGGCTCGTGGGTGAGCAGTGGTTCGGCGATGCATTCTGAGATGGTTAATCTCGGATTCAAACAAGCGGATGGGTCTTGAAACACCATCTGAAATTCTCTACGTCGAGAGGAAAGCTCTTTCTTACTAAACCCGCGCATGTCTTGACCTTTCCAAGTCAACTCGCCATGTGTAGGTTCAATTAAGCGAAGTAAGGCGCGTGCAAGCGTTGATTTTCCGCAGCCTGATTCCCCCACAATGCCAAGTGTTTCGCCTCGATAAACATCTAAGTCGATACCATTGACCGCTTTCACGATTTTACGTCGACTTGGAATAAGGTGACGCGACACAGGAAAGTGGACGTTTAAATCACGAGCAGACATGAGGACTTCTTTTTTATTCATAACGCCTCCTTAAGCTTTTATTTGAATAGGAGTGATAACACTGGGTGCGTTAACGTGACAGGCAATGGACTGGCTCGTGTTTAATGGAGAAAACCGTGGGGTTTCGTATTGGCAACGCGTCTCTCGATGCTCGCACCGCTCTCTAAACGGACACCCTTGATGGTTAATCAACGCACTTGGTGGGTTACCTGGGATGGTTGGTAAACGTGGCATATCTTCAGTGATAGAAGGAATAGCCTTTAGCAGGCCTTGAGTATAGGGGTGCGCAGGTTGAGCGAACAATGTCTCGGTATCTGATTGCTCCATTTTTTGACCACCATACATGACCAATACGCGATCACACATCTCGGCGACGACGCCCATGTCGTGAGTGATCAGTAAAATAGCCGTGTTGAACTCTTGTTGTAAGTCTCGTAATAGCGTCAAAATTTGAGCCTGAACGGTTACATCTAACGCGGTGGTTGGTTCGTCTGCAATTAACAGCTCGGGCTTACACAACAACGCCATCGCTATCATGATTCGCTGACGCATTCCGCCAGATAGCTCGTGAGGGTATTGATTCATCCGAGTTTCGGGAGAGGGAATACGCACCGCATCTAACATGTGAATCGATTCAATTTTTGCTTGTTTTCGGGTCATTCCTTTATGAATCATAAGAACTTCACAAAGCTGTTTGCCAATTTTCATAAATGGGTTGAGTGACGTCATCGGATCTTGAAAGATCATTCCGATTTTCTCTGCTCGGATGCGGTTGATCTGTTTTTTCGACATCGCGAGTAAATCATCATCGTGGAACATCGCGCTGCCAGACACAGCGCCGTTATCCGCGGTTAACCCCATTAACGCGAAGACAGACTGGCTTTTTCCCGAACCTGACTCTCCAACAATTCCAAGAGTTTCGCCTGCTTTAATCGAGTAGGAGAGATTACTGACCGCTTGCACTTGCCCATCTGGCGTATCGAAGCGCACGTTCATGTTTTCAATAGATAGCATGGGTTTGTCCTTATCGGTCTTTCGGGTCAAGAGCATCACGCAAGCCATCGCCGATGAAGTTAAAACAAAAGAGGGTGGCAACTAAAAACAGAGAGGGAAAAAGCAGCATCCACAATGCCACGTCAATCGTTTTTGCGCCTTCGGAAATCAGGATCCCCCAGCTTGTATCCGGTGGTTGAACACCAAGCCCTAAGAAGCTTAAAAACGATTCGAACATAATGAATCCAGGCACCATTAGGGAGGAATAAACCATCACGATACCAAGCACATTCGGCAGAACATGGCGTCGGACAATTGTCAATTTAGAAACCCCAATAGAGTGTGCGGCTTCGATGAATTCTCGCTTTTTGAGACCGAAGGTGACACCACGTACAACACGAGCAATGCCCAACCAAGATACCATTCCGATCACGATAAAAATCAGGTAGATGTTGTTGCCAAAAAGGGTAACAAACAGGATAACCATAAACATAAATGGCACCGAATCGAGCACCTCAATAATGCGCATCATTATGCTGTCGACAACGCCGCCAAGATAGCCGGAAATACTTCCCCAAATCGTACCAATAACAACGGCGACTAAGGCGCCAACAAAACCTACCAAAATAGAGAGCCTGCCGCCTTGCATCGTGCGAGCAAAGACATCTTGCCCGAGATCATCGGTACCAAAGTAATGACCACTGCTCAGTGAAGGTTTTCCTAGCTCGTATGGATCGATGAGCACTTCCCAGTCAATTTCATCATGGCCAAAAGCGGTAAAAGAGGGGCCGAAAGTGATGCATAAGGTAATGAACGCCAAAACATACACTGATGTCATCGCGGCTCTGTTTTTACGAAATCGAGTCCATGCATCCTGCCAAAGACTGCGACCTTCGACGGCTTCAATATTGTCGACGACTTGATCTTGAAGAGCTTGTGTATCCAGTTTTTTGATCGTTAACATGTCGGACTCCTAAACGCGTATACGAGGGTCGATAATCGTATATAGCAAGTCGACCACAAGGTTAAAGAAGATAGTGAGTGAAGCGACAATCAGAGTAATGCCCATTACTAGGCCGTAGTCGCGGTTGAGAGCCCCAGATACAAAGTGTTGTCCCATGCCACCTGTACCAAAGAAAATGTCGATAATCACCGATCCTGTCACAACTGACACAAACGCAGGGCCGAGCATCGCAACGACGGGAATCAAGGATGGTCGCAAAGCGTGATGGAATAAAATGTAGGTTGTGGACAAACCTTTGGCTTTTGCCGTTCGAATGTATGGTTGGTTGAGCGTTTCAATCATTGCGCCACGCATGACGCGTGCAATACTCGCAATGGAGCCAATCGCCAGGCTGAGCACGGGAAGAACAAGAAAAGCCAGCTTTCCTCCTTCCCAACCACCAGCAGGGAACCAGCCGAGCTGAATAGCGAAAATCATGACTAAAACCGGAGCAAGCACGAAAGCTGGAACCACAACTCCAGTCATCGAAAGTGTCATCAGGCCGTAATCTAGGCGGCTATTTCGGTTCAATGCCGCAATGGTGCCAAGTAACATGCCAAGTGGAACGGAGATACAAAAAGAGAGTACGCCTAATACTGCTGAAACTGGCCATGATTGTGCGACGAGCTGTGTAACACTGAAGTCTTGATAAACGAAGCTCGGACCGAGATCTCCTTGTATGAAATTACCAATGTAAATCCAAAACTGAGTAAGGAAGGGCTGGTCCAAATGGAATTTTGCTTCGATATTCGCACGTACCACTTCTGGCATAGGCCGTTCCATATCAAATGGCCCCCCTGGTGCAATGTGCATCAGCCAAAATGATACGAGTGCGATGAATAGAAGCGTGGGGATAGCGATAGCTAATCGCTTAATAATGTACCAAATCATGATCCATCATCCTTTGGTCATCCGAAATCACTTCGAACGGTTATGAATAAAAAATGGTCTGAGCTCAGGTTGCCTTCTCCACCGAGAGATATGAGGAACGACAAGTAAATATTGAACTTGCCGACTCAGACCGAAAACATACTTTTAGTGGGCTTTTACATAGACATTCTTGCGGTAGTACGACGACTCAGGGTTTGTCAGTTCGTAGCCGCCCACGTAAGGCTTGATGAGGTATTGATCGTTACCCGGACGATAAATAGGTATAATGGCCATGTCTTCAATCAGCATGCTTTCTGCTTGTAGATACAGTTCTGATGGATTGCTCATGGTCTTTGATCGAGCCATTAACTCGTCGTATTGCGGGTTGTTGTAACGAGAATCGTTGTACTCGCCACTAGAAATGAAGATATCCAACCATGTAGAGGCTTCATTGTAGTCGGCCGTCCAGCCGCCGCGAGTAATGTCGGTCGGCTCTTTAAGTGCGTAGAACACTTTCGGTTCTAGCTGTTTTATTGTGACTTGCGCACCCAAACGGCTTTTCCACATACCTGCCATGGTCGTTGCCATTTTTACGTCCATCGAGAAAGTTGGTACGGTAAACGTCAACTTAAGCGGATTGCTTTTATCGTATCCAGCTTCTGACAGTAATTGCTGCGCTTTTTCGATACGTTTATGACGGTTCCAAGTTGCGAACTCAGGAGTGTGAGATTTAAAACCATCTGTTTGAGGTGGCACAAGGGTATACATTGGAACCCCACCGTTTCTCAAGATAGCACTCGTTAACAGTTGACGGTCAATGGCATATGAGAGGGCTTTACGGACCCGCACGTCTTTTGTTGGTCCTTGTTGAGTGTTGAGGTAATAGAATGTGGAACCAAGAGACGCACTGGTGCTTGCCACTTCTTGTGGGCGTTGTTGAATTAACTTTTTCTTCTGAGCGGCAGGAATGGAAACCGCTTGGTCTATCTCACCGGCTAGGTAGCGGTTTAGCACTACGTTTGCATCACCAATTGGTAGCCAGGTGACTTTTTCCAGCACTACATTGCTTGCGTCCCAGTAATGTGGGTTTTTAACCATCACCATTTTTTCGTTAACTTTCCATTCAGAGACAGTAAACGCACCATTTGTAACGATATGCTCAGGCTGGGTCCAGCGGTTGCCATGTTTTTCTACGGTCGCTTTATGAACGGGTGCAAGCACGGGATGACTTAATAGTTTCGTAAAGAAGGGAATAGGCGCTTCGAGTGTTACCTGGAACGTTTTTTCATCCAGCGCCTTCACGCCCAAGGACTCAGGATCGGATTCGCCCTTCATAATGGCTTGCGAGTTTTCGATATTTGGAATGGCGGCAAACCAAGCGTACGGTGAAGCAGTGCTTGGATTCAGTAAGCGTTGCCAGCTGTAGACAAAATCTTGTGCAGTGACCGTTTCGCCATTTGACCATTTTGCATCACGTAAGTGGAAAGTATAAACCGTATTGTTGTCATTGACTGACCAAGACTCAGCAACACCAGGAATGGTTTTACCTTGCTTATCTTGAATGACCAGGCCTTCAAACAGGTCTCGACCGAGATTAAAAGCGGGCTCTGCGGCTTGCTTGGCTGGGTCAATAGAAGTAACTTCAGCCCCATTGTTTAGCGTAATTTCTTGTGTCTCATCGAGGGTCACACCTGCGGGATACGGCGCGGCATAGCTTGATGTTGCCAGTATTGGGCTCATCATCGATGCTAACAGAAGCAACTTAGGTAATTTCATCCTTGTCTCACTCTTTTCATCCTGAAAGATGCTAGAAATGTATATTGTATAAATTGTCCACACAATCGAGTTTTAACAATGTTGTAACAGGGTGCCAAATGTTGGGCTATTTGGTATCAAAAAGTGAGCTGGGGGGATTGATATGGAGCTGGTGCTAAGTCTGCATTACGGGGTAGGCTTTGTTTCGCGCAAATAAAAAATCCCCTTCAAGCGCGCGCTAAAAGGGGAGGGTAGTTCGTCTGTTCTTCAAAAGGTACGACGTTAACTGACTAGGAAATGTTTTACGAACTCAGTGATTTTGACCATATCACTTACCGCGATAAACTCTTCTGTCGTGTGTACTTTTGCCATGCCAGTTGAAAGATTGACCGTTGTGAGACCTTTCTTGTTAAAGTTGTTAGCATCGCTACCGCCGCCAGTGCCTTTTGTGAAAGCCTCAATTCCCAACTCTGCAAACGCCGCTTTTATAGCGCTAACGTGTGGGTGGTTTTCTTCAATAACAAATGCATCGTAGGCTCGGCTAGATTCAATGTCGACTTCTGCACCGTGTTTTTCACAGACAGACTCTAATGTTGAGATCATATGATTGACCTGAGCATCTAGTTTATCGCCATTCAGGGAGCGTGCTTCTGCCACGATTTTTAATTCAGGCATGACAATGTTTGTGGCCTGACCGCCATTCACTATACCGATGTTGGCTGTCGTTTCTTCGTCGATGCGAAGCAGCTTCATTTGGTTGATGGCATCTGCCGCCACCATGATAGCACTGATGCCTTCTTCTGGCGCAAGCCCTGCATGTGCTGGTCGACCTTTGATTGTTGCCACGATTTTTTGCTGGCCTGGGGCTGCGGTCACAATAGTGCCAATAGGACCACCCGTATCTAACACGATTGCTTCCGTTGAAGCGACGTGTGACATATCGAAGTATTGTGAACCGAATAAACCGCCTTCTTCATACACGGTGAAAGCAAGTTCTAACGTTTTGTGCTCACGGTTTTCCGCTTGAATACAACGAACGGCTTCCATGATGGCAGCAATACCAGATTTATCATCGCCACCAAGAATCGTATTGCCTTTTGAACGGATAATGCCGTCTTCGATGATTGGCTCAATGCCAATACCTGGAGTGACCGTATCCATATGACAGCTCATTAGGATAGAGCCGTCTTTTTTGCCGTCTAAACGGGCGTACAAGTTAAAACCGTTAGAAATGTGCTCAGGCACTGGAAGCTTGTGCACGGTAAAGCCTAGCTCGCCTAGCTGTTCTGCCAGTGTTTCTGCAATTTGTTTTTCGTTTTTTGATTCGCTGTCGATACGTACTAGTTGGCAAAAGTGTTCAACTAGGCGTTCTTGATTGATGTGTGTCATTAGATGTCTCTTTTTCTGATCGAGCGTGAAGCACTGTGGCTAGGGCTCGATAGGGAACAGAGCACCATTTATGGCACAGTTACTTTTGAATAAAACTGAGGTGAATCAATAAAGGGGTATCCATGACACGATTCTGACCGATGAGTCTTTCGAACTGTATGAAGCGTCACGAAACATTACTTTTGATGTTTTGCAGGATCAAATGAATAAATCGGATAGAGATAGGGTGCAATAGACTTTCCATCCCCTTTTACTTTTTGAGCTACGTTGCCAAGATAAAATGCCAAAGTAACAACTTGTTTACATTTTGTGTGTTGGCGTAAAGCCGAAAATATCAATCTAATATATTGAAAATAAGCAGTTTGTTTGATGTTTACGAAAGTGGGTTCGATGTGCCTACTGTGTGTAACATATATTTTACAATTGTGCGTAAAAATCGCCAAGGTAAAGATTTCTCCCCACGTATTCCAATTTCTCAAGACCTGCGCCAAGTTAGAAAAATAAGTCCAAACAAAAGCTACTGAGACAAGGAGAAAGTCATGGTTGATGCATATAACCCACTAGGAACAGACGGATTTGAGTTTGTTGAATATACCGCTGCTGACAACAAAGGCATTCAACAGCTTAAAGATCTGTTTATATCGTTAGGTTTTGCGGAAATTGCAAAGCATCGCTCAAAAGAAGCGTGGTTATATCGACAAGGTGACATTAGCTTTATTGTGAATGCGCAGCCGCATAGCCAAGCTGAGGGATTCGCCAAAGTCCACGGTCCGTCGGTTTGTGGCATGGCATTTCGAGTGAAAGACGCGACCGTTGCTCTGGCGCATGCGTTAGAGAATGGCGGTAAAGAATATAAAACGGAAATTGGGCCGATGGAGCTTAGCATTCCTGCTATTTATGGCATCGGTGAAAGCTTGCTTTATTTTGTCGATCGTTATGGAAAGCAGAGCATCTATGATGTCGATTTTCGTTTTTATGATGATGCTGATGAGCGTTTATCAAAAGCGAATGTTGGTCTTTACGAAATCGACCACTTAACGCACAACGTTAAGCAAGGCAACATGGATGTCTGGTCTGGTTTCTATGAGCGCATTGGTAACTTCCGCGAAATTCGTTATTTCGATATCGAAGGTAAGCTGACTGGTCTTGTCAGCCGCGCGATGACCGCACCTTGCGGCAAAATCCGAATTCCTATCAATGAGTCGTCAGATGATAAATCACAGATTGAAGAGTTTATCCGTGAATACAATGGCGAAGGCATTCAACACATCGCATTGACCACAGACGACATCTACGAAACGGTCAAAACATTGCGTGAGCGAGGCATGGACTTTATGCCAACGCCAGATACTTATTACGAGAAAGTCGATCAGCGTGTTGAAGGCCATGGTGAAGATGTAAGCAAGCTTCGTGATTTGCAGATTCTTATTGATGGTGCGCCAACGAAAGATGGCATCTTGCTACAAATCTTTACTCAAACCGTTATCGGCCCTGTGTTCTTCGAAATCATCCAACGTAAAGGCAATGAAGGCTTTGGCGAGGGTAACTTCAAAGCGTTGTTTGAATCGATAGAAGAAGACCAAATTCGCCGAGGAGTATTGAGCGATGCATAAATGGATCACATTCCCTCACCGGGAGGGAGTGTGCTCTAAACAAGCGCATGCTGACTTCCCGGAAGAGGCAATTTATGAACGTGAGGCAGGTCGAAGTGGTTTCTTTGGCCCCGCAACACATTTTCATCATCAACATGCCCCGACGGGATGGTCTGAGTGGGAGGGCGAGTTACGTCCACGAGCGTTCGATTTTAATCTAGTCGAGAAAGCCAGCCATATTACCCCATGGGCAGTCCCGCATCTATTACACAACGCGAATTGTAAAGTTCGTGTTTGGCGTATGGATGAAAAAATGGAATTCTTGGTGAGAAACGCGGATGGCGACGAACTGCTATTCATCCACCAAGGTACGGCAGATCTCTACTGTGATTATGGTCATTTGAAAGTGAGCGAAGGGGATTATGTCATGATCCCACGCTCAACGAGCTGGCGTTTAGAGCCAAGCGAGCCGATGTTCATTTTGATGATCGAAAACACCGATGCGGCCTATACATTACCCGAAAAAGGCATGGTTGGAAACCACGCGGTGTTTGATCCAGCGGTTTTGGAAACGCCGTCGATCAACGATCAGTTCCGTGCTCAATATTCTGAGAATCAAACACAGGTTCAGGTGAAACGCCACGATAAAGTCAGTGTTATCACTTACCCATTCAACCCGCTGGATGCGATTGGCTGGCATGGTGATTTGGCGGTAGTAAAAGTGAACTGGCGTGATATTCGTCCACTTATGTCACATCGTTACCACTTACCGCCTTCTGCACATACTACATTTGTAGGAGCAGGATTTGTGGTGTGCACCTTTGTTCCTCGTCCGATTGAAAGTGATCCCGGAGCGCTCAAAGTACCGTTCTATCACAACAATGACGATTATGATGAAGTCTTGTTCTACCATGCAGGTGACTTCTTTAGTCGTGACAACATTGAAGCGGGTATGGTGACATTCCATCCAGCAGGATTTACACATGGCCCTCACCCGAAAGCATTCAAAGCAGGGCGAGAGCACAAGAAGACTTTTACCGACGAAGTAGCGGTCATGATCGATACACGTCACGCACTTCAGTTTTCGGATGAGCTGGAAAAAGTAGAAAACAAAGAATACGTCTATAGCTGGCAAGAGAAGTAAGAGGCAAGGATGAAATTAGCAACCAAGAAAAATGGCACTCGTGACGGTTTGTTGATGGTCGTGAGCAAAGACTTAACGCGCTGCGTACCTGCGACAGAAATTTTCCACCCCATGAACTTAGCACCGACGATGCAGGTGGCACTTGATAACTGGGATACGCTAGCACCGCAACTGGAAGAGCTATACGTTGCACTGAACAATGGCACGGTTGCAGGGTATGAAGAGTTTGAAGCGCACTACTGTGAGTCGCCGCTTCCTCGCGCTTATCAGTGGGCTGATGGCAGTGCTTACGTAAACCACGTTGAGTTGGTTAGAAAAGCTCGCGGCGCTGAAATGCCTGAAAGTTTTTGGACGGATCCGTTGATGTACCAAGGAGGCTCTGATGCCTTTATTGGTCCTTGTGACAACATCGAGTTTGCCAGCGATGAATGGGGTATTGATTTCGAAGGTGAAGTTGCTGTGGTAACTGGTGACGTACCAATGGGCGCGAGTGTTGCAGAGGCTCAGGAGTCGATTCGTTTGATCATGCTGGTGAATGATGTCTCACTGCGTGGGCTAATTCCCGCAGAATTAGCTAAAGGGTTTGGTTTTTTCCAATCTAAACCTTCTTCTGCGTTTTCTCCTGTGGCAGTAACACCTGACGAACTAGGCGATGCGTGGTACGAAAACAAAGTGCATTTACCATTGGTCTCGACCTACAACCACAAGCCGTTTGGTCGCCCGAATGCAGGTATCGATATGACGTTTGATTTCGCAGACTTAATTGTTCACGCGACTAAAACGCGCCCGCTATCTGCTGGGGCGATTATAGGCTCAGGTACGGTATCCAACAAGCAGGGAACGGAATATGGCACTTCTATTGAAGAAGGTGGCGTTGGCTATTCATGTATCGCGGAAGTTCGCATGATTGAAACCATTCGTGATGGTAAACCGTCGACTAACTTCATGTCGTTTGGCGACTCAATCAAACTGGAAATGTTCGATGCGGATGGCAACAACATCTTTGGTTCGATTGACCAACAAGTTAGCCAATATCTCAAGCACTAACAGTGCTGGTTGGGAGACGATATGAGCGATAGCATGATTTTATACGGATACTGGCGATCATCGGCGGCGTATCGTGTTCGTATTTGCTTGAATCTTAAAGAGTTATCGTATGATTCAAAATCGGTACACTTGGTGCGCAATGGTGGCGAACAACATAGTGACGAGTACCATAAGTTAAACGCTTCTGAACTGGTTCCTTTGCTGGTGGATGGGGAGGTTCAGTTAACCCAGTCACTGGCGATCATTCAATACTTAGAAGAACACTACCCGGATGTCACTGTGATCCCCGAGCAAACACCACTTCGATATCAAGCACTGGCTTTGGCTCAGGATATTGCAATGGAGATTCATCCTCTGAATAACTTAAGAGTTCTACAGTATTTAGAGGGGGAGTTAGCTTGCGAGCCAGAGCGCAAAGTCGCTTGGATTCATCACTGGATCCACAAAGGTTTTGCAGCATTAGAAGAGAAACTTCAGAAGCATCGTAAACTAAATGGTGATTGTAAGTTTAGCCTGACAAGCTCGCCATCTATTGTCGATATTTGTCTGGTACCACAATTTTATAACGCACAACGCTTTGGTGTAGATACTTCTCTTTATCCAACCATTAACGCGGTTGTGCAGTCATGCAATCAAATGCCTGCTTTTATTGATGCGATGCCAGAGAATCAGCCAGACGCTAATAGTTGATTCTTAGCATCATAATGTATTAACAAAAATTTAAACGAGCCAATCCAAGTGTGTGATTGGCTCGTTTTTATTGGGGAGTCAAATTTTCTGTATCACGCTATAGTAGTGGCTCCTCAAAATTGCGAGGTTTTGTTGCTCTGCATAGCATTTCCATTTACGCTTTGAGCAACGAGTTGTTTTGGATGCACTTTATTTATGACCAACATTTTTATCATTGTTGTTCTTCTGGTTTTATTCTTCTTTGTTATTCAAAAGTACGTGATTAAGCACGACGACACGCGTGATTATCCTTATCGCTCGAAAGGACCGTTACTCAGGGGGCAAGAGAGCGCATTCTATAATGCGTTGAGGGCAGCGGTAGGTGAGCATGCGGTGGTATTCGCGAAAGTAAACATGTCCAGTTTGGTTACGCCAAAAGAAATCAAAAATAAGAAGCAGTTTTTTGTCGCGAACAATCGCATATCTCGAAGTTATTTTGATTACGTTATTTGTGATCCTAGGACGCTAGAGCCGCGTGTGATCGTTGAATTGGATAACGGGCAAGAGTTAAGCAAGGGCAAGGTAGAAAGACAAAAGTTACTGATCCATGTTTGTAAGACGGCAAACCTACCTTTAATCGGCGCTTCGATAAAGCACAGTTATCAAGTTGGGCGATTACGTCGTTTGCTTGCAGCACACATTGATTTGATTGAGCCCGATAAAGAAGTGCGCTTTTGTAAAAAATGTGGCAGTCCGATGATCATTAAAACCGCAAGCCAAGGTGAATTCAAAGGTCGACGCTTCTTTACTTGCAGCCGCCAACCAAATTGTACTTACACCGAGAATTACAATGTGGTGTTTGAGTCGGACGACTAAAGACGACAGTTGAACAGCAAAACTGATGAGGCTTTGATTCGAGACAATCAAAGCCTTTTTTGTATCAGTCCTCAAGGCAAGACCTATACTTTGAAAAAGAGTGCAGAATAGGGAAGCCATATGCGATACGGATGGATTTTGTCAGCGTTGTTCATCGCATCTAATGTTAGTGCGATACCTAATTTGAAACCACTGGAGTGTGAGTTAACGGAGACACCCCAAGATCATTTCTTGTTTTACCGAGAGCAAATGGTTTACCACAGTGAGCAGTTTGTCATATTTCAAAACTTCAAAGGCAGGGTGAGCACTCAAGTGGATGTTAAAACAGGAGAGTTGATCCGTACAACCTATATCGGCGAACCATTTAAACCTAAATATCAGATTTTGTTTGGTACTTGCCCCAATGTATCGCAAACCTTACAGATTTGGATGCTCAGTGAAGTGCCTTACGACAATTAAGTGAGATAATAAAAGTTATATAGATCACACTTTTAAACCCTACAGGCCCAGTCCTTGTCGATAAAATCATCTGAAAACGCGTGTTGAGTTTACATTTTCGCCAAACGGTTCAAAGTTGGCAAATTTGTGCTTGCACCGTCGTTCGCTTATAGCTAATATCCTCGTCGTTCCAGAGAAATGCGTCCGTAGCTCAGCTGGTTAGAGTATCGCCTTGACATGGCGGGGGTCGGTGGTTCGAGTCCACTCGGACGCACCATTCTGAATTGAATGGTTAGGAACACAAAATTTGGGTCCGTAGCTCAGTTGGTTAGAGTACTACCTTGACATGGTAGGGGTCGGCGATTCGAGTTCGCCCGGACCCACCAAATTTTAGAAAAAGCCCACCAAACGGTGGGCTTTTTTGTATCCATAATTTGTTGATACTCAGATTTAAACACCTTACTTTTCCTTTGCACACTTTCTACAAATACTCCGCATTGCCATCAGTGTAAATTTGAGTGGTTTTACAAGAATTTAACTCGTTCATCTAAACATTCATTGGAGCCCATTTCGAATTCGCGGCAAATCCAAGGCCTATTTTCATAAATCGTACACATTAATGTGTCTCTGTCTAAAGCTGCACACCAACCATCATTTAGCCGCATCATGGTTTCGCCTCCATACTGGTCACGTGCAATAAACTCTTCAGGTACGCCAGTATCTGAAATAATCATAACCTCGAGACGGCAACAACAAGCCTTACAGTTAGAGCAAGATACATCAGAGGGCAGGGGAGAGGGAGTTTTAGTTGGTATAATCATGAATAACTACAATTTGGTCAATTGTGCATGGTACCGTAAATTTAACACGAATGAACTTTATTTCTAAAATAGAACACCCTATGAATGATAAACCTAGTGAACGCATTTTATGCGTTCACTTGCGCGCCTTTCCGAGTAAGTCGGTAGAACTGACAGTGATTCACACCAATTAACCTTATAGTCAGTATAAATTTGAACGCGATTTTTTGTTATACACGTACTTTACACAAGATCTGCTTCTGTAAAGTTTGTTTTAAATGTGAAAGCAAATGGCGTATCTCCGTTTTCGCGCAAATGCTGAAGGCGTAACAAGGCTTCTTGTGGTGTTGGTATATAACCGTCTTCTACCCACCACAGAACATAGCTATCCTCCGCTAGACGATGAAACCATTCGCTTTTTCGGCGCATAAAATCTCTATGACCGGTACGAAATATAAAGTTTTTAAGTGAGTCAGTACTTTCCCAAATAGACATGTTTACAATCATGTTCGGGTCATCAAATAATTTAATGCTTGTTGCATCACCGGAGTCGTCTTTTAGACGCCAGATAAAGCCTTCACTTTCTTCAGCTATACCATTAATTAAGTCCAAATTGTCTACGAAATCTTTAATTTCTGGTGCATCCAAAGGATATTTAGCAAGCGCAATATTTAATTGAGCTAATTTCATTTCATGACCCTCCCTGGTCGATAAGCCTGTAATGCTGGTAAAAAGCTCTAAGTAGCTTTTCCTATTTTATCATGCAGTGTGTTGCTAGTGCCTTCAAAGGTCAATTGGAAAGTTAGTGACTGTGGCGAGTCATTGGATGGCAAAAAAGTCGTTTTATACATTGGTTATGTTGAGCATAAGCCCCTCTTTTCTCGCGATTATCGTCGGTAAGTCTCACTCAAGAGAGTTGCTATCTTGGATATGCAGCAGTACTCTCATTTTCTGTGGCAAGCCTTGCGCTTCTATACTTCTTATTGAGATTCGATCCTCACTTTTTGGTGTGTGAACGTGAGATAGTGTTCATGTCACTCATTAATTTAAGTTGTTTGGCTGAACGTTAGGAGGAGCTTTGATTACAAAGATAACAAGAAATGCCATTTTGCTTGGCCTAGTTCCCATTGCTGTTTTTGTTGTGGCTTTTAATTCAATAGCCAATTTTTACATCAGCTATATCAAAGAGACTAAAATAGACACCTATGTCGATTATTTACACCAACGATCCATGTATTTGGATGAGGCGATTGTAAAGCAGGTTGCGCAGTTAGATTTCACGTGCAGTAATAGTGATGTTAGAACATTACGCGATCCACGTTTTTATAACCATTACATCCGTTTTATTGCGATGGAAACGAGTGACGGTAAAACATGCTCCACGATTGGTCGTGAAGTATCTCATTTATCCAATGCGCAACGATTTCAGCTTGGCGAAAACTTTTTTGCATCACTTATTTTACCGGAACACCAAGATCAAGTTGAGTGGATGGTCATTTATGAAAATGAACATGTTGAAGTTGTCTGGGTTCTCGATAATAGTTGGGTTAAAGAAGTGATAAAAACGCCTTGTGAAGACTGTTTGTTCGTCGAGTTTATATATGATGAGCCTGTATTTGGAGATTTAACAATAAGTCGAGGAAAACCAGCCATTGCAGCAGAAGAAGCGGCAGTTTCAAAAGAGTTATTCTTCTCGGCTGATTCTCAAGCCAATATGCTCATCAAAATACACAGTGGCGAGAAACTGAAGAGCTATGCTCAGGAAAGAGTCTTTCTATGGGGAGGCCTAACCAGTGTGCTTATGGGGCTGGCTCTTGCGTTTGTATATGTGTCCAGTAAGAGCTTGAGAAAGTCTATCAAAGGCTTGATCCAGAATGGGATTAATAATGCGGAATTTATCCCTTATTACCAAGCGATTGTCGATAGCCGTGATGGTGTAACAGTGGGGTATGAAGCACTGATTCGGTGGTCTCGTCGTGAGGGTATGGTGTCGCCAAACATGTTCATTGGCGCTGCAGAAGAAAGTGGTCTGATTGTCCCAATGACGAATCAGCTTATTCGTAAAATCATACAAGATCTTAGTGTGTTACCTGAGCATGTGTGGGTCAGCATCAATATTGTTTCTTCCCATTTAGAGTCAGGTGAACTCACTAAGTTACTGTCAGAACTGAATTGGCCATGTCCGAAGAGAGTGCATTTTGAGTTGACCGAGCGAATTCCTGTAAAAGATACAGAGGCAGCGAAAAAAGAGATTTTGTATCTGGCGAATAAAGGCTACAAGTTCAAAATTGACGATTTTGGGACTGGGTATGGCGGCTTTTCTTATTTGCAAGATCTGGGTATCCGATGCTTGAAAGTGGATAAGATGTTCATCGACCCAATAGGCTCTGATGACCAAAAATTGAAAGTGTTGGATTCTATTGTCTCGGCAGCAAAGAAAGCGGAATGTGAGATGATTGCAGAAGGTGTAGAGAGCGAGGCTCAAGTCGCGTATTTGGCTCAGCATTCTATTTACCTTATTCAAGGGTATGTCTACGCTAAACCAGAGCCTATTAACAACCTTGTGATGACTTAAAGCAAGGCATAATGGGGCGTATTCATTATTAAAGGTGTCTTTCGGCACCTTTTTTATTACTGAACCTTTTTGGGTTCACTGTTCGATAAAAAGCCTGTTGAAGTCTTAGAATTCAAACAGAGTTTACAGAGAATATGAACGCCCGATTTTAGCACCGGGCGTTAGGATTTTACTTAGGAAGAGAGGGCGGCTTTTTTGGTTTTTAATGAAGCGATCAATTGAGGGAGCAATGACATAACAATCATCCCTAGCATCAAGCTGTATTGGAGAGGGGTGAAAGTCTCACCTAATAGCAGCAAACCTGACACAATGCCCGCAACGGGGTTGGCAATGCCACCAAAAGTAAAGTCAACGACCGACATACGCTGCAATAGCCAAACATACATGCCGTAGCCTAATGCAGTGTTCAGAATGATCACCCACAGCAGCCCAAGGGTGTTCGTCATTGATAAGTTTTGAATGGCTGTAACGTATGGCTCTGGATTGTTTATTGCCAGCACGCTTGTTGCGACAGACATAATCACACCACCCAAAATGAGCTGCCATGTTAATACTGTCCACCAATGCATTTTCGTTCCTAGTGACTTCGTTACGCTACTGCCTATCACAATACACATGATGGCGGAGATCATCGCCAGCAAACCCATAGGGTTGAGCGAAATAGAGCTAGGATCAAATAAGAACCAAGCCAAAGCAATCAAAGTCGCTCCACTTATTGCCTGTATTGCGCTTGGCTGGCGCTTATAGACTGCCCAGCCAAACAGCATCGCAAAAACGGGCACTGATACCATACCGACACCTGAGATCGCAGAAGGAAGCGTCAACGCCATGACAAAAATGAGGCCAAAGAAGCAAGCGATGTTGATAGTTCCTAAAACAAGCAGCACTTTCCATTCTCTCTTTTTCGGGAAAGATGGCTTTATTGCGAGCAGCAAAAGACCCGCAGGCAATGCTCTTAGCGCACCAAGTAAAACGGGAGGCCAGTCCGGAAGCGTAAACTGAGTAACAGCATAAGTTGTCCCCCAAAAAAAAGCCGGGATCATTGCAAGCAAAATGTTCATGTTAAATATCTTTACGTTGAGATAATTAATTGTAAAGATATCGGTAAGGTTACTTTTTGTAAAGTATCTTTATGTTAAAATAAAAATTAAATGACGTTTGGAGAGAAACCATGGACGCAATTGATAGAGTGGTAGAGCAGTGGGCTAAGGAGAAACCAGAGCTCGACACTGAACCGATGGCAATTATGGGTCGGCTAATGCGAATTGCTAAGCACATGGAGTGTCGGGTCGCAGACCTACATAAGAAGTACGATCTTAAGATGGGTGAATTTGATGTGTTGGCGACACTTCGCCGAGCAGGTTCACCATACTGCCTTACTCCCTCGGCGCTAATTGATTCGATGATGCTCACTTCGGGCGCGATGACGAACCGATTAGATAAACTCGAGAAGAAAGGCTTTATTACCAGAACACACAGTAAAGAAGATAGACGCAGTGTCACCGTTGAGTTAACCGAAAAGGGCTTAACCTTAATTGACAAGTTGATCCTAGAGCATGTAGACGTTCAGCAATCGCTGCTACATGGTTTAGAAGGTAGTGAGAAAGCGCAGGTTAACCAGGCGTTAAGGCTACTATTGCCTGTGTTTGAGTAAAAGATACAGGAAGGGTGGGACGGAATGAGAAGCAAAGAGTTAGAAGGTTATTTAAGTACCTTTATGTGTGCAGAGAGTGATTTCCCATTTGGGCCAGAAGCGCTTGTATACAAAATCAAAGGTAAAATGTTTGCGATTATTGCAGAGAGAAACGGTCGGGAGTATGTCAGCGTAAAAGTAAAACCAGAAGATGGAGAAGTCTTAACATCGCAGTTTACGGACATCACTCCTGGTTATCATCTAAATAAGCGTCACTGGATAACGGTTTATTTTAATGGTGATGTGGAAGATGGATTGATTCAGGATTTATGTGAACGCTCTTATACTCTCGTCGTTGCCAAACTACCAAAAGTGCAACGAGCATTGCTTGGTCAGTAATAGCTATTACAGAAAAATTCGCACCTTTTCCATCCTCAAGCTATATAAGAATAAGTAGGCGGAAAAGTAGGAATGATATGCGAGCATTATCTGAATGGCTAAAAGAATATGGGGAGAGCCATCAAAACCCCATCAACCAAAAGATTCACACAATCGCAGTTCCGGGTATTTACCTATCTGTGGTCGGTCTAATTTGGTCAATTCCTCAAATCTCCATCTTGGGTTTCGAGTTTAACTGGGTCTGGATTGCTGTCATACCCGTATGGGTTTTCTATTTTCGTTTGTCTCTCAGCGTCTTTATGATGATGTTAGGGTATACATTAGCGTGCATCGGCCTGATATGGTCTTTGGAGGTATTGGCGCTGCCCGTACTGCATATTTCGATGCTCCTATTCGGTGTACTGTGGATCTTGCAGTTCATTGGTCACAAAATAGAAGGGAAGAAACCGTCTTTTTTCGAAGATTTGCAGTTTCTTCTTATTGGTCCAATTTGGGTGTTCCGAAAACATTAACTCACTCCGTAATTAACAAGCTGATATCTCCCTGTATTGCACGATCATGCTAGCGTCCATAAGGTCGTAAAATGCGCAGCATGATGTGCCGCTTTCTCATTGCCATGACAAGCATTCGCTTCTGATTCACACTATCATTAGAGTGCAGCTAAAGCCGTTACTTTGCCTGAATGTTTGTGGCTAGTGACATTGTCACTTTGGGGGATGAATGTACGACCGACAACATAAATATGCCTATTGGCGAGAAGAGCGTAAAAAAGGCAAATGGCATTACATCATGAAGTCTTTTTTTATGATTTGTTGCGCACTATTGCTTGGTAAAGTCATTGGTTTATTCATTTTTGGTGAGTTGCACTCCCTGAGTGATATTTTGGAGCAACTGCCCGCGGATCTTTTTATCATGATGCTAGTGGGCTTCCCGGTTAGTGTTATCGGCTGGTATCACGAGGAGTCGAAGTTTTTCCGAGCGTTACGACGTAAAGAAAAGCGCTTGAAAATGAATCGAGATAAACAAAGCTAACTCTTCATCGAGCTTTGTGTTATTTACTCGTCTGATTCACATATTTCTTTCAAGTTATTCGGTATTTTGCGTTAGGCCTCGCAAGCATGTCATTAAACTTATTGCAAAAAACGACATCATGCATTCTGTTAACCAATCTTGACAGGAACTCGTATTGCGAGGTGTTCCAGCAGCCTGAAGCTACTGGGCAAATAGAACGGAGGATATTATGGATAGTGAATCAATGCTTCATAGTCAGCAAATATATTTTTGTAATGATGAAGCGTTAGTCGAGCGGCAAACACAGTGTTTAGAAGTTCTTTACGATTACAACCAAACTCGGCCTTCTGAATCTGAAAAGCGTACAGAAATATTACGACGTTTGCTCGGCGCTGTTGGTGACAACTGCTATTTTGAACCGCCGCTTCGGGCGAATTGGGGGAGGCATACATACGTTGGTGATAACGTGTATGCAAACTTTAACTTAACCCTAGTCGATGATACGTATATCTATATTGGCAATAGCGTCATGATTGGGCCCAATGTGACACTAGCAACGGCAGGCCACCCGATTGAACCGGAGCTCAGAAGAGAAGTTGCGCAATTCAATATCCCTATTCATATTGGTGATAATGTATGGATCGGCGCTAACTCAGTGGTATTGCCTGGCGTCAAGATTGGAGAAAACAGCGTAATTGGTGCTGGTAGCGTGGTAACGAAAGATATACCAAGTAATGTTGTTGCGGTAGGGAACCCGTGTCGTGTATTGCGAGAGATAGGCGAACATGACAAAGAATTCTATTACAAAGAGCGTCAAATCACGCACAACATGTATCAACGATAACAAAGGTAAATTCCCACGGTTTATACGGTGTCAGTATAGAAAAGTTAAAAAACGAAATTTAACATCAGGGTGTAAAGATTGGCGCTGTTATCTTCTGGTATCGATGAAAACGCGCCAGTATCGTTATTGTGGGCGTTAAACTTTTGCCATTCAGCATTCAGTGACACGTTATAATCTAGGTCGTATCTCACCCCAAACAGATAGCTGTCCCCATTCTTTGTATCACTGCTATTAAACTGCTGGCCGTAAACTATGTAGGGGGTCAATTTATTCACGTTGTAACTCGTTGTTGTGTACCAAGAGGAGGAAATGTTGCTGGTTTGTCCTTCCGCCATTATCACAACGTTATCAAGCTCATACCTTACTCCTAGAGAAAACTGGTCAATCGTGTTGCCTTTTTCTTTTAGAACCAAGCGGTCAATTAACATGGCTCCCCCTTCAGGTGTGGATTGCTTGGTATTGGAGAGAACCGTAGTTTGGTCATAATCGCCATGTAGATAAGAAAAGTTCAAACGGTAGGCATTTCCGCTGAGTGTTAAGTTTATTCCGGCTGTGTTGTCTGATTCGATCTTCAGTTCAGTATCTTCGTTGAGGGTGACATCACTGCTGTCTTTAAACCCTATAAACGGCATTGCAGTAAGCATGATTTGCTCATTGAGGTCGTGATTCCAGCGAATGGATAAACCATTGTAAGCGGTGATGCCTAATATGCTGTCATACACTTCATTTGGTGGTCGAGCTTGGGTAAAAGCGTGACCGACATAATTATACTCAGACATCAAAAACAGCGGCAGCCTCAATCGTCCCCCACGTATCTCTATATTTTTATAGGTATAAGCTAAATATGCCCACTCTAATTGGGGCGAGCTCCAATGATCTTGCGGACGCTTGACTACTTGTGCGGATGCTCGAAATGCCTTGTAAAAGTAATCAAGCTGCAGGCCGAAGGTTGTGTCACAATCGTAGCAGGCTTCATCATGAATAAAGCGGTTGACGAGAGCCGTTGTGGAGTTATCCGACTTAGACCAAGATGTCGAACCAAAACCACTCAAAGACAGGTGATCTGATAACTCAATGGTGGCTAAGCTCGGAAAGGCGACAACACTCAGTGATAACATGGTCAAATATTTTTTCATATTAATCCTCCGAGCTCACCACACACAAAATACGAGCATTTCCAGGCACGCTCGAAGCAGGGGCATAACCAATCCGATTGGGCTTTTCTTGCATCCACGTGATCAGCGCATCAATGCTAGAGTTTGCAATCACTTTGGGTGGTCTCGCTTTGCCTGAAAAAGACAAGCTCGCCCAGTGCGCGTTCATTTGCGCCAAGTTTTTATTGAGAAGGTAGCGATAGAACTCCGCTCTCTCCGCTGATGTCGCTGGCCAGTCAGATAGCTCAATTCTCTGCCCTTGTAAGAGTTGCGTTTTTCCTCTGTACAACTTTCGCGCTTTATTGATGGTTAGGGGCGAGAACTCACTATTAAATGAGAAAACGGCGTAGCTCTCTGCAGCAAGTACTTGACTATCTATGGGTAGAAGGAAAACAACAATGAATAGGTAGCGTTTTATGCAGCGCAAAAGAAAACAGAGGAGAGAAATGTCGCCGCTCATCATCGCTACCTATATCGCATTTTCAATCTGGTACAACAGCTTTTCTCTACGAACAGGCTTGGGTACATAAGCGTCCATGCCTGAATCGAAGCAGCGTTGAATGTCATCATCCACAACACTTGCCGTTAGCGCGATGATGGGAGTCTTAGGAAGACCTTTACTTGCTTCATAGGCGCGTATTTGTCGTGAGGCTTCGAACCCATCCATGATCGGCATCATGCAGTCCATCAAAATGATGTCAAACCCACCATCTTTTTGGAACATTTCGACCGCAACCTGTCCGTTTTCGGCCACTTCAAATTGATAACCTGCTTTGGATAAAAGCAGCGAAGCGACTTTTTGATTTACTCTGTTATCTTCGACGAGCAAAATCCGTTCTGAGCGAATAGGCGTCACGGTCGCTTCTGATTGTTCAGCATGCGAGGTTTTTTCAGGAGTGTGAGTGGTGTTTGTTGCCAGTCGCTTTTCATCAGAAACAATATTGGAAATGCGTAGTCCAATGGCTTTATCTAATTTCTCTTTCAACAAACCCGCTTTAAAAGGTTTGGGCACATAATCATCCATTCCAACATCAAAACACTTTTGAATGTCATCATCGACTACACTTGCTGTTAGCGCGATAATTGGGATTTTGACCGTCCGTTTTTCTTTTGCTTCAATTTGACGGATCATTTTGGTTGCTTCAAACCCATCCATCACCGGCATCATGCAATCCATTAGGATTAAGCAGTATTGATTCTGTTGAAACATATCTACGGCTTCTTCTCCGTTTACGGCGATATCAAAGTCGAAGCCCGCTTTTGTGACGTGTAATCCTGCGATTTTTTGATTGACGGTGTTGTCGTCGACCACCAAGATTTTTGGGAGAGTCTTAGCATTGGGTGTTGTCGTGTTCTCTTTGTTTGCTTGAGGGAAGTTTGCAGCACAAGTCTCAAGTGCTTTTACTAAGCGCTGTCCTAAGAGGGGTTGAGTGACCAATGCACTAATGCTGTTACCAAAATCACGCTGGGCACTATGAAGGTGTTTAATAAGACAAACTCGAACATTTTGCATGCAAAGTCTTTTCATTTCACCTAGATGTTTGGCTGCGGTATTTGGAGAAGTTTCTACGTTGATAACAATGATGCGCTCGTTATCAATCCACGTTGGCAGAGCATCCAGTGTATTTACTGATTGCTGAACATTGATGTGGAAAAAGCTCAACTCGTCACGCAGCTTTTGCTCCAAAGTAGGGTTGTTGCAAACTATCCATATATCGTTGTGATTAAGGGAGTGATAGCCATTGAACTCTTGAGTCACAATTGGAGCCGTAAGTTCGAAGAAAAATCGGCTACCTTTTCCTTTCTCGGATTCAAGCTGAATCTCACCGCCCATCAACTCTACCAGCTGCGTGCTAATTGCAAGCCCGAGCCCTGTCCCTCCAAACTGTCGGGTGGTGGAGTTATCTTCTTGGGCGAAAGGAGCAAATATCTTTTTTTGTTGCTGCTCATCAATACCGATCCCTGAGTCTTTGACTGAAAACTCGATGCTCGCTTCACCATTTTTGATTTCTCTAGTGATGACAGAGAGTTCAACGCAGCCTTGTTCGGTGAACTTTACGGCATTGGACATGAAGTTCATGATAATTTGGCGTATACGGTGATCATCCAACATAACGTGATAGGGCGTATTGCGGCTGATGCTGACTTGAACGTCGATGCCTTTTTCTTTCGCTTTCGGGGAAATAATAGAAGCAATATCGTAGATGGATTCACGAACACAGGTTGAATGAGGGCTGATAAGCAACATACCAGATTCAATTTTAGAGAAGTCCAGAACGTCATTTATTAGGCTCAACAGTAATTGCGAGGAGGTTTCTATCGTGTCGACATAATCACGCTGTGTCGCCGTTAGCGGCGTGTCTGACAAAACTTCTGAAATGCCAATAACGCCGTTTAACGGGGTTCGAATCTCATGAGACATATTCGCCAGAAAGCTACTTTTGGCTTTGCTTGCCTCGATGGCATCATCTTTCGCCTTTTCAGCATCTTCTTTGGCTTGAGTTAACTTTTGTCTTGACTGCTCACGTTCGTAACTCAGTTTTTTTACCTCTTTAGCAAACTTACTGAGCTCATCTTTCCCTTTGGTCAACTCTGTCAGTGGTGAGTTTTCATTGTTGTCCTCTTCGTAAGTGTCTCGACTTAGGAATTCGAGGACTAAATTCAAGTTGCCAGTGACTTTGCGCACTAACCTCAGTGTCAAACTCACAATCAGCAATGTCACGAGGCTCATTAGCGCAATGAAGCCAATGCGGTGCTGTGTTGTTTCACTGATCGTCTTGGATATATCCTTAATAAGTTGCTGTTCCATCTGGTCATCAACGTTACGTAATAAACTTAAGCGTTTATAAAGCGCAGATAACCCGTCATCTATTTGAGTGGGTGTCAATACTCTAAGGTTTGATGGCTGCAACAAATTGGCTCGAAATGCTTGGCTTTTAGCAAAGACATTATCGGTAAAGGTTTCGATGAGGAGGTTGACTTGCTGCTTATTCGCATTAAGTGTGACAAAGCGTTCAAACAGCAGTTGTTGGTTCTGGATTAATGATTGGATACTGGCTTGGATAGCTGGATCGTAAATCTGCCCCTGCTCTGTAGATTCCACTAAGTATTTGCTGAGTCTATGCTCTTCTGTTGACCAAAACATTAACCACTCAAGCTGCATCAATGAGGAGAGGTGAGTATTGGTTTCATAACTTACATGGCTGAAATAGACTCTATCCAAACTCAAAAGAATCTCTTTGAATGTGTCGGCACGCCACTCAGCAGCATCTAACTTATCTTCTGTATTATTGGACGAGAGCATTGACAGTGTTGCTTCTTCGAAATTCGTGAGCTGATTTAATATATCGGCATTGTCGCCAAAAACAGGTGAAGCTGTATCTTGTAAAGTTTGAACGAGCTGGCGGGTTTCTTGAGCGTTATTCGCGACCCTTGGATCGCTCGTCAAATAATACAGTGAGGAAACACGATCTATATATTGGGAGAAGAGTTGTGCTTTTTGAAGTTCTTGAGCTTGGATAGAGAGGTTTTGTACATGTTTACCTGCAAGAAGCAATAACAATAAGATTGGTAGTAGGACCAATCCAAAAAGTTTCTGCTTTACAGACAGGTTGTTCCAAGCAAATATCCCGACCACACGCGTTTCCATATCCAAAGAGTTGATATGAAAAGTGTAGTGTACCTATCTCAAATGTTGGATTTTAAGAGGAAATTCATACTTGTGAGATGGCGAAGTGTGACCGATATTGCAGAACGAATCCCCTTTAATTCAATGAACGCGATAAATTATTCAGTTAAGCATAGTTGCTGGCGGTTGAGTCATCTATTGCTTGGCGTTGTTGCTCAAACTCTATGATTTCTTCTGCCGGCACCGGTCTACCCAAGAAAAAGCCTTGAACAACGTCGCAGTGAAGTGATTCCATCCTTGTTAGTTGGGTCTGGGTTTCTATGCCTTCAGCTACCACTCTCATTCTTAGGTTATGAGCCATGGATATAATCGCACGGACTAATGAATCATCTTGTTCATTTTTTTGGATTTGAGCAATAAATGAACGGTCAATTTTAAGCCCATCAAACGACATTTGTTGTAGGTAGGCGAGGGCAGAGTACCCAGTTCCAAAATCATCTAGCCACACTTCTACGCCGTTAGCTTGTAATTTTTTGAGCACGTACTGCGCTTTCTCAATATCATCAATAAACAGAGACTCTGTCACTTCAACATGAATGGTTTTAGGGGGGACTTGATATTGTTGTAAATATTTCGAAAAGAGCTGACTTAAATCTTGGCGGTAGATCTGCCTAGGAGACAAATTTAATGCGATATGAAAATCAGCAGCGAAATGATCCGCCCATTGTGCTCGCTGGCTAATTGCTGTCTCGATGAGGTATTCACCAAGCTCTAAAATTAAGTCACTTTGTTCTGCAATCGGGATAAATAATTCTGGGCTAATATAACCCTTCTCCGGATGATTCCACCTAACCAATGCTTCAACACCAATCAACTGGTAGGTGTTGAGGTCGAACTGGGGTTGATACCAAAGCTCGAACTGAGACAAATCACGTATTGAGCGGCGCAGTTCTTTTTCTATGTATAAGCGCTGCTTCACTGTCTCATCAAACGCGGAATCGTATATCGTCATGATATCTTTACCGCGTCGTTTAGATTCTTGCGCCGCCAGTGAGGAGAGTTGTAAAAGAGACTCTGCGTTTGAGCCAAATTCCGGATACACCGCGACTCCAAGGCTTGCCGTAATTTGAATATCGTTCTCTTCCAAGTTAAAAGGAGAAAGCAATTGGCGATGAATATCGTCCGCTTTTTCTCTAGCGTGGAGGCTGTCTTTGCATGGAAAGACCAGCACAAATTCGTCAGCGCCGACTCGGCTTACGATGGTTGAAAGACGGTAAAGAGGCTGGAAGTAACTCGGCAAACGACCTTGAAGTTCTGAGGCGAGATGACCTAGCAATTTATCTCCGATGCTATGCCCGTAGTTATCGTTAATATGTTTAAAGTCATCCAGATCAATAAAAACAACCGCGAGTGAGGGTGATTTGCGGTTCGTTATTTGCTTTTGGATATCAATGAGCAACTTTTCTCGGTTAGGCAGGGAGGTAAGAATGTCGTGATACGCCATGAACTCCACCCGGCTTGTGTATCGGTTCACTTTGTTGGACATTTTGTTATACGCCGAAATAAGATCACCCACTTCATCTTTACTTTTTATATCAGTGATTGGCAGTGCTTGAGTATTTGACTCTGTAAATTGTTCTTTAAGTTGTTTGAGTGGTTTTATTAATGAGCGACCCAAAGCATACGCGATGGCACTTCCGAGCAGAACGGATATCGCACTGATCGTGAGCAGCAAGTTAAACATCTTTTGCTTATCGTTTGAGGTAAGCGCTTGTACTTGCGCAATGTTTTGTTCTTTCTCTTCTAATAGATGTGCTAGGTTGAGTTCAAGATACACCGCGCCCAGTGTGATATTCGATTGCTGAATCGGTGCAGCAATTTCTAATTGATGTTTAGAAAAAGAAATGAGAATTCTAGACTCTTCTATTGCTTTTAAAATAAAGCGAGAACGGTAATGAGGCTGGGCAAACATACTCAGCTGAGTCGTACCGTCGTGAAAGATTAGCCCTTCATTATCAACAACGTGTATCTTCGAGACATCTGGTTGGCTTAATGTTGCTTTAATTTGCTCGTACGCTTGGCTGATATTATCCGTATAGAGTGGGTCAAAAAGTTGTTTTGATAATAACTCTGCGTAAACCAATCCTTTTTGCTTGACGTAAGACTCTGTTTTTTCTTGTGAGTTCTCGGTGATTTGGCGGGTTAAGTTATTTGAGTACGTATCGTAACCATGCATATATAGTGCGAGGTTTATCACTACGACAAACAGGACAACAAAAATGGTCGAGCAAATGTATTTAGTTTCGAGTGAGAGTTTGTGGAACATCAATCCACCTTCGGTAACAAGTGAATAGATGTTCGAACGGTATTTAAGGACGCGGACATTTCTGGCGTTAGAGCGGTGATCTTTTTCGTGTTTTGGAACTGTTTAAGTGCTAGAGCACCTTGCTGAGATGTCTCCATACCGAGCAATATTGACGTGATTTTATGTTGCTGATCTTGGCTTAAGGTCGGAGAGGCGAGAATTAAGTCTCTAGGTATTTCTACCGAGCGAGCGAAAATCGTTAGTTTGTCTTTCATGCTTTCTGGAAGATCTTTAGGGTTGCTCCAATTGAAATTGCTGAACGCTCCTGCTGCGACTCTCTGCTTATACACCCATACTGAAAGGTTGATTTCATTCGATTGAGCCAAGTGCTCGTCAAGGAATAAATATCCAATACTGTCTTTGGCTGGTTTGTCATCGGAGGAGGGGAGGTATTCTAATTTCTCCCCTTGATTAAGCAGTGTAATAGCGGGTAAGTAATAGCTGCTGGTGGATGTACGCTTTTCAAAAACAAGTGTTTTTCCGCGCAGGTCAGAAATCGACGCGATACCACTCTCTTTGTGGGTAAAGAATACCGTATGATATTTTTGTAAACCTTTTTTCCAGCGTATGGCAATGGCTTGGCTACCAGACTCTGCCTCGAGGGTCATTGCATTGAAGGGGGTGGCTGTTGCAATTTGAACGGTGCCATTTTCAAGTGCCACCGCGAGCTGGCGATAATTTTTAAATACTTTTACAGCACCCTTGGTGTATCCGTATTCAGCCAAACCATTGGTCACGTACTGCGTGAAAGGCGTCGACTTTTTGATTTTGCTTTGAGCTTTATTGGAAACAATGCCAAACGTGAATGTTTTTTCAATATTTTCTTGTGCACTGACGACAAAAGGCGAACTCAGCAAAGTGAGTGATAACAGAGTGCAGGCAGGTTTCATCCGGCTTCAACTTCCTTCTGGTGCATGTCAGTAATATTTAGCATTTATCAATGCGCCCCAAATCAATAGTAGAAACAGTATGATGTACAAATTTCGTTTTACTAGCGCACTTTTATAACGTGACTTGGTCACTTATTCCGTTCAAATAGTACCGAATTTGAAGTTTATGTACAGGATGAATGTTTCACCGTGGGTTTTAATTCACTGGATTCTTAGTCAAGTTCAGTAGTGTCTGTGAGCGAGTACACCCTCTTTATCATGATGTCGTGTTAAGAAAATCTCTCCAATTGCTTTTGATATTTTTTCTCGAGTGCTTCATTACCTGCTGCACGTTCAAGTTGAATCATGAGCTGTAAAGAGGGTTTCTTAACGCCATACATTTGATTAAATCTCATTAATCGAATTCTGGCTTCAGTGTAATTGCCGCTATCAATTTCTAGCTTGGCTAGCTGCAAAATAGATTTTGGCCTATGAGGGTCATGATCAATAGCTCGGGCGAAGTAATATTTCGCTTTGTCTTTATCTTGTGACTTCAACGCGCAAAATGCGGCGTTTTCATAACTGGCCGGAATGAGATAGTAATAAGGCTGCTCAATGGCTCGATTAAACATTTGATCGGCTTTCTCGAAGTCACCCCGCTTGCAAAGAAAGGTGCCGTAGTTATTGAGCACGTTACCGTTTTTGGTGTGTTGGCGTAGAGAGCGTTTATACATTTGCTCGGCTTTAGCATCTTCACCAACCGTTTCATAGTAGTGAGCCATCGATAACTGAGCACGATAGTATTGAGGTGCGTGGGTTAAGGCTTGTTGCAAGTTATCATGCGCGCGAATCATATTGCCGCCTTCTAAATAACCTAGGCCAAGTGCGATACGTGATTCTGCCATTGCTACAGGATCGGCTTTAACGACAGGGCTACCATCTTCTTTCACCGTCACGCAGCCCACAAGTGCAAACTGAGAGATTAATAGTAGTGCACCGAGCTTTGTTGTTTTCATTCTTTGTCCCTACATCCCTGAATCTCCCAGCATGATATGAATTACGTAGCAAAAGCCTATTGAGGAAAAAACACTATGCGATCAGGTTTGCAAACTGGTATGAAAAAGCCGCCATATGGCGGCTTGGTTCACATATTACATTTAGGCATCATAAGCGCTTTGTTTGCGTGCTTTGAGGTTAATCGTCTTTAGTAAAAGCGTCTTCACTGAAGTGATCAAGATCATAAGGTGTTTGCTGGTAAACGCAGTAGTTCAGCCAGTTTAAAAAGAGGAGATGTCCATGACTTCTCCAACTGGCAATTGGTGGATTATCAGGATTGTTGTTTGGATAGTAGTTGACGGGAATGGCTGGTTCCATGCCTTCGCTTAAATCGCGGATATATTCGTTATGTAAGGTATGCGAATCGTATTCAGGATGCCCAGTAACAAACACATTTCTCTTGTCTTTTGTTGTAGCTAAGTAAACACCTGCAACATCCGATGTGGCTAGGATGTCTAAGTCGGTATGTTCTTCTAAAAAGTGAGGTGAAAAGTCGGCATAGCGTGAATGAGGCGCTAAAAATGTGTCATCAAACCCACGTAACATAGGATGGAATTGATGATGAATCTGGTGATGGTACACGCCTGAAAGTTTTTCTTTACGCGTTTTTTTAGGTAGATCGTAGAGCAACTTCAGCCCTGCTTGTGCTGCCCAGCAGACATAAAGAGTCGATGTCACATGATCTTTTGCCCATTCCATGATGGTTTTTAGGTGGTCCCAATAAATGACATCTTCAAATTGAACCAAACCTAGTGGGGCACCAGTAATGATCATGCCATCGAAATTTTTATCTCTCACCATTTCAAATTGACGATAAAAAGTATCCAAATGTTCGGTTGGCGTATTTTTGCTTGGGCGGTTATCAATGCGCAATAACTCGACATTGACTTGTAATGGGCTGTTTGAGAGTAGACGCAAAAACTGAGTTTCAGTTTCTATTTTTTTGGGCATCAGATTCAGGATCAGCACTCGTAAAGGACGTATTTCCTGACTCGCAGCACGCGTTTCACTCATTACGAAGATGTTCTCTGTCCTTAGCACATCGGTGGCTGGTAATTGATCTGGAATTCTAATTGGCACGACTTTCTCTCCCTAAGTATAGTCAATCTAGACGTCTATACTTCTAAAGCTAACTTAATTAAGTTTAGATGTCGATACGAAATATGACTTTTCAATCTACTCTTTACATTATGGTAAACCGAGCTCGAAGCTGTCACACAATTGTGACTAGAGCGGAGTTTCTGATGAGATATGTTTGAAACGCTGGTCGTACTATTTGCTGGTAATTATGTGATCACGTTAATATGCGAAAGTGACTTCGTTGTAAGGAAGTCTCAGATTAATGAGCCATACTAAAAACAATCAGCTCACCAATATGCATTAAAGTGTGTATTTGGAAACATCGTCAGTGGAGGACATTATGTTCGGTATTTTTAAAAGAAAGACAAAAATTCAGAGCATCGCTCAAGAGGTTCCTAGCGTACTATTGCGCTTGTTTGGCGATAAAGACACTTATACGCCGAAAGAAATTGATCAAGCCCTTCAAGAGCTTGGTTATGATAAGAGCAAGGATCTAAGTCATTATCAGTATGCCTATGGAATGTTTGCCAATGAAGCTTCTTACGAGCAGCTAGGGCTGACGGATGAGTTAGGTAATTATGGTCACTTTCAACGAGAAGTGGGCAAGATGCTGCTCAATACACCAGAGCCAATTGATATGCACATCTACTTTGAAATTGCTCGGCAGCACCAAAAAGCAGGCCTGTCGCTTACTCATCAAGAAGTGAGTGAAAGCGATGGCGTGTAAATTTCTCTATACCCAAGTGATCACGCTGTGAATCCTGCATTTTGAAGCCGCTTGAGTAAGAGGTATTCCATCGAGAGATGAGTTGGGTATAATGCGCGACCTAATTATCCGGACGTGTTGTCGGTTACATTTCTGTTGAGCGTTAATGCCTTATGTTCAAAATGCTTGTATCTATGCCGCCAATGTTGGCGCTGTCGATCGCGATTGTATGTGAAGTGATTGCCACTTCCTATATTCCCAAAACAGAGCAATTTACGAAAATGATGCCGAGCACAGTCGTTCTGATTGGTTACGGCATTGCTTTCTTCTTGCTTTCCGTCACGGTAAAAACGATGCCTGTTGGGGTTGTTTACGCCATATGGAGTGGAGCGGGTATTGTTTTAGTTGCGACGGTTGGCTACTTTGTTTATGGACAGCGGCTAGACTTGCCTGCGCTTGTTGGCATTGGGTTTATCCTCACTGGTGTGATGATCGTTAACCTGTTATCCAAGACTGTAGGACACGGATAACTAACACAACTTGTGATGCCAAATAAAAAGCCGTAGCGAGAAATTGCTGCGGCTTTTTAATGTCAATCCAATAGTTAACTTACTAGTACCTCAAGCATTTTGCTTTGTTGACGATGTTTTCGATTGCGATACATCACGGCGGCGAACGCTGGGAGGCTAAATGTGATAAACCCTAATATCAGTGCATATGCACCAGTTTTTGCGCTAATTCCTGCTGGCACGTCAAAAGATACAACAATCGTCACCAAGCAACTCATCAAGCCTAACCCTACCACTAAACACATTCCTATTTTTCCGCCCGCAACTCGAAATGGGCGCTCAATTTCTGCGTGTTTGTAGCGTGAGACCAAAAAGCTAACAAAAATACAGATGTACATCACCATATAGAGCTGAGTCATCAGGATATTCAATAGCCACATGCCTTGATTGACGTTTGGAACAAAAATGAAAACCAAAGAGAGCACGCTAACAATCGTGCCTTGCAAGAGCAACAATGAGACGGGGGCTTGGTTGCGGTTTTCTTTGGCGAGCGACATCGGCATGAAACTATCTTTTGCGGCAACATGCAGACTTTTAGTCGGGGCGATTATCCAGTTATTCAGGCTTGCAAGCGTGCCAAAAACAATAGCAAGGGCAATTACAGGCAGCAGGAATGAGAGGTGCAGATCATCAAAAAAAGCTTTGAAGGCAAGTATCACTCCTTCACTCAAACTAGAATGGTCACTTGAGACGACCGAAGAAATAGACAGTGAGCACGCCGTCAGAGAAACCAAGATTAAGATTGTGGAGATCAGCAGAGCTTTGGGATAGGCTTTTTGCGGATTTTCGACTTCGCTTGCATAAGAGGTCGTGATTTCAAGGCCTGTAAGTGACAGAACTACCGCAGTAAAACCCGCTCCGATCCCATCTTGAGAAAGGTCCGGCAACCAGTCAGATACGTGGCGAAGCGAGATATGAGACTCACCAGGATGGGTATACGCCCAGTACCCGCCTAATCCGATAATCAATAGAATCGGAAATATCAAACCTAGGGTGCCGAATACATTTGTAATCAGGGAAGAGAGGCGCAAGCCAAAGATATTAACTAAAGTTAACGCCCAAAAAATCACATTAATCATCACCAACATAAACATGTTGTTTTGCGCCAGATCTGGGAAAAAAGGGTAGGCTCCCGTTGCAACAATGAATGAAATTAACGGTGGATAGTAAACAATATTTTCAGCGTATTGATACCACACGGTGGCAAAGCCAAAGTTTGGCCCTAGTGTTTCTTTGCCCCAAAGATATACACCACCTTGCTCTGGATAAGTGGTACTTAGCTCAGCACACACTAGCGCTGTAGGGACAAAAAAACAGAGCCCAGCAAGTAAGAAGAAAGAAATGGCATGGCTACCAAACAAAGCCGCCCCAGGAATGTTCCTTATGCTGTCGACCGAAGTTACGGTAATCATGATGATAGAGAAAACACTCAATTTAACGGCGGATTTAACGATATTGCTCATTCGATACCTTTAATGGATGAGCGCACAACTTCTAGGTTGTAAAAGTAGCGTGCTACAAGTAAGACTCGCGTATTGTAGATTCCTCATAAATAGTGGGTATATAGCGAAAAACGGTATGTATTTATCCGAAAATGAGCTGAAAACAACGCGCTTTATTTCCATGGGATATAAACGAGTGATATGTCGGATAAATAAACACTTATAGCGATAAATTAGAACCTTTAGGTAAAGGTTTGACTTTCCCCTAAGGTCAAGGAGTACATTAACGCCATATCGAAATGAAACGATGGATAAACACAATGGGATGCTGTAACCAAGCGCCAAAAGGTGGCACCGGAAAGTTGTCTTACTTGTTCAGGGTAATGATTATCATGTTTATTGTTATTTTCATGATAGCTGCATTATGGGGTTAAAAAAACACCATTATCTAGCGCATTGAAAACACAAAGTTATGTTTGTCCAAACTTTATGAAAGTGCGGTAGATTAATCACTCCAATCGATGTTAACGTGGTGATTCATCTTTGCTGCTTTTTCATCCCCCTACATATTTCTGCAAAGTTCTTATTGTGTAGTGTGTCGAAGAACCATAGAATCCGCGCGCTTTAATTTATGTTATTAGCGCTATCAATGATAAAAGTGCAGTCCATTATCATTGTTTTTATCACTTATAGATGGGCACATCTGACAATACTCACATGAATAAATACCAAAAGCCTGAATTCAAGGCTGAATTTCTTTTGCCTCGTTACTGGGGAACCTTAATTATCATCAGCGTAATGTACTTACTCAGTCTCCTTCCTTTCAAAGTTCAGTTAGCATTAGGACGTGGCATTGGCCGTTTAGCTATGCGAATCATGAAAAAACGTCAAGTTACGATTAGACGCAATCTTGAGCTTTGCTTTCCTCAGATGGAAGAATGCCAACGCGAAGCAATTTTAAAAGACAATATCGACAATACAGGTATTGCGCTATTTGAGACCGCGATGGCATGGTTTTGGTCTGATAAACGGGTAAACAAACACGTTACGATAAAAGGAATGGAGCACCTCGAGGCTTTAGAAAAATCAGGCAAAGGGGCATTAATGTTGGCCGTACACTCGATGAACTTAGAGTTAGGTGCTCGTGCTTTTGGCATTAAAAAGTCTGGAACTGGTGTTTATCGCCCAAACAACAATCCGTGTTTTGATTACTTTCAATACAAGGGTCGTTCTCGCTCTAATCGTACGCTTATTGATCGCAAGAACGTTAAAGCCATGCTTGAGGCGCTTAGAACGGGTGAGCGGGTCTGGTATGCACCGGATCATGATTATGGAAACCGACGCTCAACGTTTGCGCCATTATTTGCCGTTAAAAATGCTTGCACGACGACAGGTACAAGTCTGCTGGTTGATTCGACAGATTGTGCCATTGTGCCTTTTACGATGGTAAGAGGAAAAGACGGACACTATACCTTGACGATTAGTGCGCCAGTCAACGGTTTCCCGAAAGAAGATCCTCAAGGTGCGGCAGTTTTCGTGAATAAGATAGTTGAAACATCAATCATGGCAAGTCCGAGCCAATATATGTGGCTTCACCGCCGTTTTAAAACCAGACCTGAAGGCGAGGATTGTTTGTACAAGCCAAGGCTTATCCCTAGCTTGGCATAGTATAGAAAGAGCCTAAAAAAGCCCAAGGAACATACGAACCTTGGGCTTTTACGTTCTATTCTTTTTCTATTTACAGGTAGCGGCCTTTTAGGTGCGCTTGGAAGTGCTTAGCATTTAGTGTTTCACCCGTTGCTTCTCTTACGAGATCATCCGTTGTTAATAAGCTGCCTTTACTCCAGATGTTCTTCGACAGCCAATCGAATATCGGCGTCAGATCGCCAGAGCGAATAACCGCGTCCACATCTACTGTTTGCTTCATTGCGGCCATGAACTGGGCTGCGTACATCGCACCGAGAGTGTAAGACGGGAAATATCCAAAACTTCCATCTGTCCAATGAATGTCCTGCATACAGCCGTTTTTGAAATTTCCTTCCGTTGAGAGTCCCAAATACGCTTTCATTTTTTCGTTCCAGAGCTCTGGTACGTCTGTATGCTTGATGGCACCGTTAATAAGATCACGTTCAATTTCGTATCGAAGAATAACGTGGGCAGGGTATGTTAATTCGTCCGCATCTACGCGAATAAAGCCTTTCTCTACGCGAGTGTAGATTTTGGCTAGATTGTCTTTTTCAAATTCATCCCCAGAAAAATGCTTGGAAGCTATGTGAGCAAGGTGGTCGATAAATGCGTTGTTTCGTCCTATTTGCATTTCAAAGAAGAGCGACTGTGACTCATGAATTCCCATAGAGCGGGCTTGACCAGCTGGCGTTCCTGCTAAATTTTTTGGTAGTCCTTGCTCGTATCTGGCATGGCCAGTTTCGTGGACGATCCCCATCAATGATTGGACAAACTCGCTTTCATCATAACGTGTTGTAATACGCACATCTGTTGGCACACCGCCACAAAATGGGTGGACACTTTCATCAAGCCGACCGTGTTCAAAATCGAATTGAAGTAGCTTCATGACTTCCAGCCCCAGCGCTTTTTGTTTTTCCGCAGGGTAGTGCGCAGTTGGCAATAAGATGTTGTCTGATTGCTGTTTTTCAAGCGCTTCGTCTATCAAGGAAGGTAGCCACGTTTTTACGTCAGCAAAAAGCGTGTCTAACGATGCAGACGTTGTGCCTGGTTCATAAATATCAAGCATGGCATCGTAAGGCGTTGTGCCGTTTGCTTCGGCTCTAATTTGCGCTTCTTCTTGCGATAGTTTGACGACTTCTGCCCAGTTCTTTTCAAAGCCAGACCAGTCATTTTCTCCGCGTTGCGTACGCCATGCATGTTCACATTTGGAGCCAGCAAGAGATTGAGCTTGAACTAATGATTCTGGTAGCAAGTTAGCTTGTTGCCATTCACGTTTCATTTCTCGTAGGATGGACTTTTCACTTGCAGATAGCGTCTCTTCTTCTGCCTGAGCGAAAAGTTCGCCCAAGTGTGGCTGAGTCATCAATGAGTGGATGTGTACATCAAGCTCTGCCATAGCATTGGAGCGCGCTTCAGCGCCACCAGATGGCATGACCGCTGCTTGGTCCCAACCTATGATGGCAGAGAGGTGCTCAAAATTTGCCACTTTTTTGGAATGTTCAATGAGTTTTGTAAATGCTTTCATGTGACTACTCTTATTCTTTTGTTCTTTCCCTAAACACCCGATAACGGGTCCTTTACGTCGAGTTGCACGAAACAACCTGCGTTAATTTACTAATAATTAACAATTAATCGTCACTCATTGTCCATAAATTCACTCAGTTGTATAGCTCTCTTAAAAAAGAAGCTTGCGAATCTCGTGGATTGACGGTATTGATGACAGATTAACAATTAATTATCACGATAATATGGATATCTTGAATTTTGAGGCATTTATTATTGCCATCACTATTTTAACGCTAACGCCGGGTTTAGATACGGCCCTTGTTATCCGTAATACCAGTCGCGCGGGTTTAAAAGACGGATGTACAACCAGTTTAGGGATTTGCTTTGGCTTATTTGTGCATGCTTTCTTTTCAGCGGTTGGTATTTCGGCCATTCTGGCGCAATCTGCAGAGTTGTTCCAAATCGTAAAAATGATTGGTGCAGCTTATCTTATTTGGCTTGGTCTGAGCAGTTTAAAAGCCCTGATGTCGTCGAAGAATGGTTTGCCAGTGACTGAGCAGGTTCATGAAGTGTTTAATGGCAAACGCTCTTTTAGAGAGGGCTTTCTTTCTAACGTCTTGAACCCAAAAACGGCAGTTTTCTACTTGGCGTTCTTGCCACAGTTTGTGAATCCAGAAGATTCTCCTTTGCTTCAATCAATGATGATGGCATCCGTGCACTTTATTATTGCGATGGTTTGGCAGTGTGGTTTGGCTGGCGCACTTAACTCAGCTAAGAGCCTGTTAAAGAATGCAAGCTTTATGAAGTGGATGGAAGGGGCGACGGGCGCTGTATTAGTCGCACTTGGCGTAAAGTTATTGATTGAAAAGCCCGTGTAATGCGCAATATTTACCACCTTTTGATATTGCTCGTTGTGTTTATTACTGGCGTGGTTGGTGCCATTGTTTGGCAGACATGGCCACAGGTACAGTTTGCGCAACGTGGCATGACCTGGTCTTGGCACTGGGGCTATTTCGAGCCATTTTCCAATGGAATACAACAGACGCGAACTCAAGATACGAAACAGCTATTACTTCGACGTGTGTATATGAATGACGGTATTGTCGTTTTTGTCTCGACAACAATGGACAATAAATTTGAAGTTGATGTTGTAAAAGAGCAAAGTTGCGAACCTAAAACGACAACTTGGGCTTCAGTATCCGTCAACCATCAACGCATGAGACATGTGCCGATGGTTTGTGATGCACTGGGGCAGAGCTACTTTTATCGCTACATCGGGAAGCACCTTGAATCGATTGAAGTTGGGGTTGGAGATTCGTTCGTAACAGAGGCGTTTTCAGACTGGCCTCTATCAGAGCTGAAGTCGGATCAATTCAAGCAAAAAAATGCGAAGTTTTTTCAAGAACGTGGAGAAAAGGTTGAGCATCAATGGTTGAGAGATTAACCGCTTAGCTTAAGATAAAATAAAGCCCGCTGAATACCAGCGGGCTTTATGTTTTTTACCATTTCCAATTTACTTTCAGCGATTGACGGTTCATTACTGAACACTTGTCATGTCACTAAGCTTTTACTGCTTCAATTTCATCAGATTGCGATGCTGAGCTAAAGAACAGCTTGGTTTCTGCCAGTACGACGTGACGCAGTGCGATCAAACCGATTAGGTTAGGAATCGCCATCAGACCGTTGACGATATCAGCCAGTAGCCAAATCATGTCTAGATGGAGGAACGCGCCTGATGCCACCAAACCAACGAAAATCAGCTTATAAGGAAGCACCGCTTTTGTACCAAAGAGGAACACAACGCAACGCTCACCGTAGTAGTTCCATCCAAGAATGGTTGTGAATGCAAAAAACATCAAACCAATTGAAACCAGCATTGGGCCAAATGTATCCGCATTTAAACCTACCGCAAAGGCATGAGTCGTCATTGCTGCACCAGAAAAGTCGCTTTGCCATGCGCCAGTAAGGATCAAGGCTAGGCCCGTCATGGTACAAATAATGATGGTATCAAAGAAGGTACCTGTCATTGAAATCAGGCCTTGTTTCACACAAGAGTCTGTTTTCGCTGCCGCTGCTGCCATAGGCGCGCTACCCAAACCAGATTCGTTTGAGAATACGCCACGAGCGATACCTGATTGGATCGCCAGCATGATACTTGCACCTAAGAAACCGCCAGTCGCTGCTGTTGATGTAAATGCTGATACCAACACTAATTCAACGGCATTGAACAATTGGTCTGCATTCATGATGATCACGCTTAAACACGCCAACACGTAAAATACAGCCATGGTAGGAACCACTTTTCCTGCAACGTTAGCAATGGATTTGATACCACCCAAAGTCACGAAAGCAACCAAAAGAGTCAGTACAAAGGCAGAGAGCTCACGGTCAACACCGAGAGATATCTCACTTGCATCCAGAATCGCGTTTACTTGTGGAAACGTACCAATACCAAAACAAGCAACACCCAAAGCAAACACTGCAAACATGATCGCGAGGGCTTTTGAGCCAACACCGTATTGCAGATAGTACATCGGGCCACCAATCATTTGGCCTTTATCATCTACTCTTCGGTATTTAACCGCTAACAAACATTCGGCGTATTTAGTCGCCATTCCGAAAAGGGCGGCGAGCCACATCCAGAATAGGGCACCTGGTCCACCAAGTTTGATCGCGGTGGCAACACCAACAATGTTACCAGTACCAATCGTTGCTGAGAGCGCAGTACAAAGTGCTGCAAAGCTAGAAACGTCACCTTGTTTATCAGATGACTTATCTTTACTGAATACCATCGCTAGCGCTGTTGGGAGATGCTTAAACTGGATCAAGCCGAGGCTAAAAGTGAAGTAAACACCGGTACCCACTAGCAAAATAAGCAGTGGTGGACCCCAGACAAAATTATCGATGGTTTGTAGTAAAGATTGTAGGTCGTTCATGATTTCCCCTTAATAAAACAACTAATAAGGAGAAGAGGGAAAGGACGAGATCAACGAACTCTAAAAGAACTAAGCTATTGGTTGTAGGCGGGAAGGCCAAGCAAAATAGTTAGGTTGTAACTTTCCACTCCTCTGTCCTTTTGCCTGAGAGTTTCACCTTGCGTGAGTGCAAGACTTGCTCCTTCGGCGACCGATTTAACGGTTCTCTCCAGAGGTTCCTCCAACTACAGTCCCCGCTACCTAGGTAGCACCTGAAATAGTTAATTCTTCGGCGAGTTATGCTAATCAAATGTTAAAATTTGATTAATAACCACTCTCCTGCAGTCTTCATCGGAACAATTACTCAATTAAATGAGTAAAGGTTAGTTAATGATGCTGGTCATCATTAACGTGTGAACTCTATCATGTTTTTGGTCCATTTCAACACCCTATATCAATTTATTTTCAACGAAATAACCCTACTTATTTTCACGAAGCTACATTTACCAAGTTTTTTGTGTGAGTAACTGCAAAAACAAAACTTATTGGGCTAGGGAATAGAACCAAGAACACACTTCAGAACGATAAATGTGTTTCGATTATTACGGCATAAGTTATTCAATTGAGAACACAAATTTGATTAAAATCGAAGCACTTATTTTAAAATCTACGCTAAGTTGACCTTATGGGGCGTATAAATGAGTTACAATAAATCTTTGTGAAACCGTCTATGGACCTAGGCAGTTTTTCATAAGTGGACAAGGAGGCGGTATGACCAGATTATTAGCCATTGCGGTGTTGATTGCAGTAGCATTTGTGCTGTTTCGTTATCGAACCAATGAAAAAGTCCAAAAAGCGACCGTTATAACATTAATTGGCGCCTTTCTGATTTATACAGCATCGATTATGTTTGCGGAATTGATCCGCTAGCAAAGTAAAAGAGTCCTTGGAGTAGTATACGGTGAGTTCTCAGAACAAGATGGAAGAACAAGACGACGTTGTTGTCATTGAAGAGCGTGACAAACGTACTCATATCTATATCGCGATTGCTGCGGTATTAGGCTTGGCATTTGGTGGCCTTGTTGGTTCGATTGTCACTGCGAACAAGTGGGAATCGACTTATCATGTGCTAGAAGAAAAATACCAAGCGTTGACGCAAGATAAAACGCAGTTGGTGTCTCAAGTAAAAGTGCGCGAAGAAGCGCTCGACCAAGAAATACAAGATAAAGTAACTGAACTGCTCGCTGCGAAAGATGAAGCGCACGAGAAAGCGCTTAAGAAGTTACAAAAGCAATTGACTGAGGTCGAGAAAGTTAACCTGTCGCTAGAGTCTCAATTGAAACAACAGGCAGATAAGATCAACACGACAAAGTCAGAAAATGAGAAGCTGAGTCGTCAAGCGGATATGCAAGCGACTATCTTTGAACGATCGCGCGAGGTGTTTCAAAAAGAGCTGAAAATTTCGCAAGAATTGGAGTCTCTAGAGAAAGAAAGGGCGAAATTATTGCCTAAGATCGAGAAACTCAAAAAAGAGTGTGATGTATTTTTGGAAGGTAAATCTTGGGACGTGAAATCGGACGCGTGTGATAAACACGATGAAGCCAATTCACGACTAAGTCAGGTCGATCAAATGATTGAAGTTTATAAAATGGATCTCAAGCAAATCAAAGCAATAACTGAAGATATCGGCCTCTAGATCTTTTATACCTGATTTTGGAAAGTAAAAGGAGCTCTTTAAGAGCTCCTTTTACTTTGCTAGCTTTAAACTCGGGAGCTAACGTTTATTCTTAGATACGCGAGGCGTCATAGCCCGAAGCAAGCAGCAATTCTCGCTCATGTTTAATCAGTTGGGCGCGATCTTCAATCAGCTCATTGAGAGCTAGTGAGGGCTTGCCTGCTAAAGCCTTGAACGACTCAAAAGATTCCGCGGTGTCGATTTTATCAATCATCTGACTGATGACATTACGAGCCTCACACGGGTTACTCGTAGTGGTAAAGTATTCCACTTGCTTTGCTGCTGACTTCATCTCTGTCAACAGCTCAAGTGGGCTGCTCTCTTTTGCTACCGCCATGTAGTTATCCAGCACGCGCTTTGCATAAAGCAGTTCTTTGAGGGGGATATCTCTTCCACTCTCGATTAGAGATTCGCTAAGGATCATACTTGAGCTCATGGGCATTCCTTCTTATATACTACGCAGCTTTTGATGTTTCCCTGAGTCTAATTTATTGAAGTCACATTGGGAATGGGTAAAAAGCATTTTTAACGCATTTTTATTCACTAATGAAAACGCGAATGCGATGTTTATCCGGATCGGTAGCCACAAAATTTAAGCCATACACCGAAGTCATTGGTGGTTGAGCAAACTCAACGCCCATGTTTTTCCAACTGTTGTAAACGTGCTCTAACGTATGGCGGTTGCGCACTGCAAATGATAACTCGGTGCCACCACCTTTGATGTCGCTGGAAGGGGAAAGAACATCACTTTGCTTGAGTGTCAGTTTTAAGCCATTTGCGAGTGGCATAGAAGCAAATGTTGGAGACAAAAACGTGACCTCACAATCAAACAGTTTCGAGTAAAAAGCTTGGCTTACGTGGATGTCCTCAACATAGAGGACGAATGAATTGATAGTTAGCATGGTCTGTTTCTCAATTTACTAGAAGTATGAGGTTGAATCTAACGGAAGGGTAAGACAGGCTTTGTCAGTAGACCAAGTTAAAGTACCTTGTTTGAAATAGTGAGAAGTATCACTTTCAATTTTATTGGCTCAGGATCGAGCATATGAACATATCGTTTGCTTTGTATTTGATTCCATTTATCTTCTCGACATTTCCTTGTCAAAAGCAATCCCGTTCATATGTGTAAAACGATTAGTTCACTGTTAATTATTATTTTTTGTGTTACATGTTCATTAAGTATTTCAGCAAAAAATATAGAAAAGAAAGAAAGTAAAATTTTAACTATCAGTGAAATTAATAATAAAGAAAAAATTCGTGATCTTACAGAAATAGAAAGAGTGAGCCTTTCAACTATCTATCTTCTTTACAAAAATGGAGTGATAACGGAGAGTGAAGCAAACCAAGAGTTTGGACACTTTCTCGAAAATGAAGACAGAAAAAATGCCTTATTGAAACTCGCTCACATTGATGACGCTCAAAAAGAGCTGAAGCAAGCCGAAGAAAGCAGTGACTGGGTGAAACTATTTAACTTAGTTAACCTGATGAAACTATGTGGAGTGTTGCTTCTTATCGCTGCTGTTGCTTATTTTATCGCTCAAACCTACGAACTTCTTCAAGATATCGGTAGGGTATTTTGGCGACTTATTTGCACATTACCCGCGATTTGTTACCAGATTCTATTTGTTATCATTGGCTTAACCCTAGCCTTAGTTCCAATGATTATCAGTATCTCAGAAGCGCAATATGTTGTCATTTTTGGTGTGTTGCTCGCTTATGTCGCACTAGTATGGTGGACTATTCATTACGAAGAGCAGTCAGAAATTCTCCTAGAAAAACTCTCCTTGGGTTTACCAATTGGTATGGTTTGGTCTTTTTATCATGCTATTTACTTTGGCTTTTTTGCCATCCGCGAAGAGATCGCATTTTTACAGCTAGTGACATTTGCATGGGTTGTTCTTGGTATTGCAGTGGGAATTTTTAAGTTATTTAACTTTGAAGACAAACCTTACAAAGGAACAAAGTGTTTTTCTTTAGCGTTATCATCGACCATTGTTACTTGCATAATACTATTCTTAAACCAGAGTTCAGATTGGATTACGCCATATTACAAATTTACTTATTATGGGTTAGTGCCATTGCTGTTGTTGTCCTTTTCTATTTCGGGTTTTTATCTACAAAAACCAAGTTGGGTTAAAAAATTTTCAAATATTATGATGTTTTCACTCCTATTTATTAGCGCACCCTTACCAAGTTTTGGTCTGGATAATTTGTACGCTATGATTAATAGTGGTGTATTTGCCTATGGTTTTATCACGATAACAACGATGGTATTTCGGGTCAGTTTTCTGTTTGGCTTGATATCAACAAGCCTCGTTGTTTACGTGTTGGCCTTAGTCATCGAACACAATCCTGAAAAGTTCATGCTCTACATATGACTATGATTTTCTAGATACAAAGTGTGCGTTCCTCCATGTACTCTAAGAGTGAAGAGTCTTACAGAATAAAGAAAAGGAGCCATTTGGCTCCTTTTTAACTGAATCAGCGGATATTAGTTGGTACGTTTCGAAGCGTACCAGTTGTTTTGATACGCCTTAGATGCAAACAATGCGTTTGCTTTTGCGCGTTCAATAACGGATTCATCGACTTCTAGCGGTTTCATGGTTTGGCTTTCAAAGTCGTATTCCATGGTCGATACTTTTTCACCAGGAGAAAGCACAACTAGGTTGTCACGCGTTAAATAACCAAAGTTTTTGTCGTATTGCATCATTGCGCGTTCATCTTCGCGAGCCAGTGGTTTCGTTAAATCACGACCAATCATCGGCGTTTTGGCGTCTACGCCAATAAGAGACAACAGCGTAGGCGGCATATCTATGTTGTTTGCGATACGGTCATCTTTACGTGGTTGAATGTCTTTACCAATGATCAATGCAGGAATATGGAAGTGCTTAACTGGAACCAAGTTAGCACCAGACACGCGGGCATCGTGGTCTGCAATGACAATGAAAATAGTATCATCCCAGTAGGATGAGTTTTTCGCTTTGTCAAAGAACGTACCCAAAGCGTAATCTGAATATTTTACCGCGTTATTACGCGTCATGTGTTCGGAATCGTATGGCTCAATTTTACCTTTCGGATACTCATAAGGACTGTGATTGCTTGACGTAAAAACTAAGCTGAAAAAAGGTTTGTCGCTTTTTGAAAGACGTTCAAACTCTTCGTCTGCTTTGTTGTATAAATCTTCATCACTGACCCCCCAAGAGCCAACAAAGCTTGGGTTATTGTAATCATCTTCTTCGACGATTTGATCAAAACCATTACCGAAGAAGAAGGTTTTCATGTTATCGAAGTTTGCTTCACCGCCATAAATAAATTGCGTGTGATAGCCTTGTGCTTTGAGTAAGTCTGCGATGGTAAAGAAGCCTGTTTGGCTTTTGCTTAGTTTGACCACTGCGCGAGAAGGGGATGGTGGAAAACCCGTGGTTACAGCTTCGATACCACGAACAGAACGAGTACCCGTTGCGTACATTTGCGTGAACTGCCAACCTTCAGCCATGAGTTCATCTAGGTTTGGCGTAAGAGGCAGACCACCCAAAGAACCCACAAATTGCGCTCCTAAGCTCTCTTGTAGCAAGATCACTAAGTTCTTACGTTTACCATGGTAAGTCGCGGGGTTACTGTTCATGGTTGGAAGCAATGTTGGATCAAAGTCGGACTTTTTTGACGAAGCGCGAACTAGCTCCAGCATCTTTTGATTATCCATCTTGCCGTAGAACTGCTCTGCGCTTTTTTCTGACTTCATGCTGTTGACAGCAAACAGCAGTGAGTAAGATGAGTTTAATGCTAAGTCGTTAAGCAGTGGATCGTTAGAAAATGCCACCATGGCAGGGTTTAGTGGGCGGTGGCCTAAAGACGAGCGTGCGCCTGCAACACCAAGAAGTACAACAAAAATGGCTAATAGTGGGCGCCACTTCCATTTGATCTGCTGTGCATTGTCGGTCAGTTTTTTGCTCCACTTCCAACCCAAAACTAGAGTTAATGCCGTGCCTAACGCGCCAATAAACAGCTCTAGCTTATAGCCAGTCCAAAGCATGCCCATGACCTCTTTCGGATAGATAAGGTATTCCACAAACAGACGGTTTGGGCGTAGGTCATATTCTTGAATGAATGGTGCCGTTGCCAGTTCCATGTACACGAGAATCCAAAGCCCTACAACCATCCATATGCGCAATATCCATTTCCAGAAATGCCCAATCTTGCCGTTTAATGGCATTAGGGCTGAAAGCAGTGCAGGGAGGATGAATAACCAGCACAGTGTTGCAATGTCTACGCGTAGGCCTTGGCCTAGGATGTAAATTAAGTCGTTGAAAGAGTCAATTCGATCAAGTTGCCAAAAGGCGAGCAAAACGCGTGAGATAGACAAAAATATAAGTGAAAACAAAGAAAAAGCAGCAATTGGCTGCAAAGGCCCCCACACAGAGCCCTTAGATAAGTTTTTCATATTTATTCGAATAGTTTAATTGTTATGTTGTGTTGTTTTTAACAAAGCAAGCGTGAAATAAACGTGAATTATAATGTGGGCTTATGGTCGAGTAGTGTAAGTGTTGGTATGTCTATGTAAGTGTGGAATGAAGCTCATGTTCGGCTGGAACATAAATTAAACAGGTTATGGCCTGTATCGCTTTTGTTAGCACTTTGGGAAAGTGACGACAAACGTATTCCTACTATTTTCTCTGGGAATGAGCTCAAGTGTTGCACGGTGTAGTGCTGTAATGTCTTTGCAAATTGACATCCCTAAACCCGCACCGTCGCCATGTTCGGAATGACCCCGATAAAACTGTTCGAAGATTCTTTCACGAGTTTCTTTCGGGATTTCTGGGCCAGTATCGGAAATTAAGACTTTGATTGTATTATTGTTCTCAGTGACGCTGACTTGTATGTCACTGTGCTCGCCGGAGTAACGAATCGCATTATCGACGAGGTTACGAAATAACACCTCTAACAACATTCGATCACCGGATATAGCGATGTTGGAAGATGATAAACTGATGTCTTGCTTATGCTTCAATGCTAACGGTGCCAAATCAGCAACAACGGTTTGCAACAAAGGGGTTAGCTCAACGGTGTCGAATACACGTTCTGATAAGCTATCTACTTTAGCTAAAGTCAGTAGCTGATGGATAAGGCGGTCAGTGCGTTCAATGCCTTGCAAAATGTTGTGTAAATCTCCTCTCAGTTGCTCCGGATCATTACTTTCAAGTGCATTTTCTACGTTAAGACGAAGGATTGTTAGTGGGGTTTTTAGTTCATGCGCTGCAGCACGTGTAAAGCGTTTCTCTCTTTGCCAGGCTAACTCTAGTTCAGAGAGGAGAGAGTTGAGCGAATCGACAAGTGGTGCGAGTTCAACGGTGTTGTCTTTTACATGAATGCGATCTAATCGGTGTACGTTTCTTTGTGTGATGGCGGTGCGCAGGTCGTTAATCGGTCGGAAATGTTTATCGATCAACCAAAACAGCAAAAGCAACAAAGTTGGTAGTATCAGCAATTGTTCTATTGATGTGGATAGGGCAATTTCGTGGATGATCTCTTTACGTATCTTGTATTTTTCTGCAACCACGACGTATTCATTATCATGTTTTGTTTGTGGTAGTGAAATCTGAAATGTACGCCATTGTGTACCGTCTTTTACGATATCAGCGTAGCCGTTATTATCAAAGGACGTAGAGAGTGCGTGCAAGGTTTGATCAGAGCTCCAGAGCAGTGTGTTGTCTCGATAGAATTGAAAAACCAAGTTTTGTTCATAAGGGTGGCCGAACGTTGTGACATTGTCATCGTCAGACTTTGACATTGACTCAATGTTTTCCATCCACTCATTAAATAATTCTCGATGGTTAGCGAGAGTCCTCTCTTCCGTTGAAATTGAGAGCGTCAGCAACATTAATTTTGCGGATTGTCCAAGCCTAGCGTCATAAACTTCTTCGACCTCGTGCTTCGCAGATTGGAAACTGAAATAAAGTGAGATGAGTAAGAGAACACTTACCAACACGCCTACTGATAGAGTTAACTGACGTTTGATCGAGTACGATTTCTTATCTTTCAAGAATGTACCCCACACCGCGAATATTTTTAATGACCACTTTGGGCGCTTTTTTACGCAAATTGTGAATATGAACTTCGATAGCGTTGTCGCTTGAACCTTCATCCCAGCCGTGCAGTGATTGTTGCAATTGCTCCTTACTTTGCACGCGTCCGGCGTTCGTCATCAAACTGGTGAGGATTTTAAATTCATTGCGTGTGAGTTTAAGCGGCGCGTCATCGTAGCGAATGCTTTGTTCCGATAAGGATAAAGACAACTGTCCAACTTGAATGATTTCTTCTGCACTACCGGATTGACGGCGAATCAACACACGTAAGCGAGCGAGCAACTCTTCGAGTGCAAACGGTTTTCCGAGGTAGTCATCTGCGCCGCCATCAAGGCCTTGAACGCGATCGCGAATGTCGTCTCGGGCGGTAAGTATCATCACGGGGAGCTTAAATCCGCCTTTGCGAATCTTACGCAGAACTTCCAATCCATCGATATCGGGGAGAGTGAGATCCAAAATTACGGCGGTGAACGCTTCTGTTTTGAGTGCGCTAGTCACGCCAGAGCCTTTTTCCACCCAATCCACGGTGTACCCATGGCGACTTAATGAAGTCACCATGGATTGACCGAGTAGTTTGTCATCTTCTACGAGTAATAAGCGCATGGATTATTTCAAACTCCCAAGAGTCGCTTCAATTTCCAGTTTTCGACCTTTATCAGCCAAAGGTCGGTCAGGGCGAGGTGACGCCTGCATTGCGCGAGTCAAATACACTTTCGCTTCCTTGTCTCGACCTTCTTCTGCAAGGAAGTCTCCATAAAAATAGTTCGGATCGATGCCTTTTGGATTGATCTCTAACGCTTTTTTCAACATTTCTTCGGCTTTATCGTCATCACCAAAGCCAATTGGCCAGCCCGGAACTTTGTAATACAGAGAGCCTAAACTGGTGTATGCAGATCCATCAAGCGCTTGCGGTGACGTTGCGATTACCCCTTCGAGTAAAGATTTGGCTTCTTTGGCGAGTGATAGTGCACCCAAGCCACCTTGAGCACCAGCCAGCGATGCTTTATTGATTGCCAGCCAAACAGTGAGTTCGGGATTGCCCGGTTCTCTGTCGAGATAAATACTGGTTTTGGCAATTGCGCGATGGAAGCATTGTTCCTTTTCGTCACCATCGGGCGTGCCGTACTGACATTCCGCCCATTTCTTTTGAACCTGTTGCAGCGGAGCATTGCCTGCCAACGCAGCGGTCGAAGCTAACGTTGAACAAACCGTCAAAGCGCAAAGTAGTTGTTTGGTCTTCATCGTCTATGTCCTCTTCAGTGACTGACTCGGTTTACGTATTGGTGAATGGTTTCTTGCTGCTTACGAATCGCAGAAGAAACCATGCTTGGAAGCAGTTGATTGATGCGTGCAAAAAGCTTCTCTGGCCAACCAATCCATTTCGCGGAGATTTCTTTTTCCAACATGGCGACAACGTGATTGGCTACAACTTGCGGCGAGTCCGTTTTGTTACCCAGTTGTCGATTCATTTCATTGACGGCATCGCTATTGAGTGAGGTTTCTGTCGCTCTTGGGGCCAAATACAGCGCACGGATTCCGGTTGCGAACAGTTCTCTGTCGAGCGATTCGGTAAAACGGTGCAACCCCGCTTTTGCCGCGCAATAGGAGGTATAGCCTGGGTAGCCAATTGAGCCGAATGTGGAACCAATATTGAGAATCACCCCAGGCTGTTTTAACCACGTTAACGCCGATTGGCACAGCAGCATCGGCGCAACGAGATTGAGTTGGATTTCGTCTGCAATCTGCGTTGGTCGTTTGTGGCTTAACAACGAGAAATCGTTGCTGCCCGCATTGTTAATTAGTGCGTCCACTTTTTGATGTTGGCGCGCTCGATCTTTAATCGCTGTTAATCCTTCTGATGAGGTGATGTCTGCAACGACTAGGTCATGGCGATCTGGATTCGACAGTTCACGCTGTAGTGTTTGCAAGCTCTCTTCGTTTCGCCCAACAAGAATGAGGCTGGCACCGCGTTTTGCTAACTCTTGCGCGATGGCTTGCCCAATTCCGCCCGTTGCGCCTGTCAGGAGAATGGTGCTGTTGTTAATGATCATGCTTCACCTCACGCCGCTTGTTGGGTTGAGAAAGAAGGCAAAGAACGCAGCATTTGTCCGTACAATGCGAACACCATTTTTGCGGAGTCGATGATGACTTGTTGATCTTCCACTTTGGTGATTTTGTTCATCTGTGATTCAAAAAATTGCAGATGATCTTGGTCTAACACGCTGTGTGAAACTAGGTAAGTCATTGCCGAAGGCGGTAGGCTTAGCGTTGACTGGATTTTTTCAGCCATTTGGCCACCAATGCCGACGCTGGTGCCTTCTAATACCCACACCATGCCAAACAGCGCGAGTGGGTTGTGGCGGTCAATGTTGTGGTAAAGGTAGGAAACCATCAGTTCAATCGGTGCACCTACTTGACCTACATCTTTGTTATTGCGCACTGCTTCGGCATCGCCGCCGCACGCTTTGATGTCATTTAAAATCCATTCTTGATGGCCTTTCTCTTCCTCGATGTACTCGGCAATGGCATCTCGTACCCATTCGTATTCGCCAGATAGTCGGCCTCCACACGCCATCAGCAAGGGAACAGTGTGCTTAACGTGATGGTAAGCTTGGGTTAGAAAGGCGATATACATATCTTTGGAAATGTTGCCTTGTTGAACGTCTGCGATGACTGGCGCAGTTAACATTGCTTGTTGAGCAGCGGTAGTGCTTTGTTTGAGTTGTTCGAAAAATAAAGTCATAACCTTCTCCTTAAGAAGCCGTTAACTAAGATGCAGTTTGGAAAGACGTAATGTGTTGCTGAAAGGGCAAATCGATGCGTTGGAGCTTTTGCGCTTGCAGCGTTAATTCAGGCGTTGTGCTCGCTAATAACTGAGCCACATCATGTTCGATTTGATTTCGTTTGAGCTTGCCGTTATCCGTGTACCAACCAGAGATGGCTCGTGGGTTGTCCAGCAGCAATAAGGTTCGGATTTGAGCGTAATCGGGTAGGGTTCGGTTTAATGCATGAACCTTTGCTTCGACGTCTTCGCTATTGGCAATGACAGCACATAATGTTTGTTGGCTATCACCTGTAACGATCAGTGGCGTCATCGGCAAAAACGCCAACGCTTCTGATTCAATCCATTCCGGTGAGACATTTCTGCCATACGCGGTGACGATAAGGTTCTTCTTGCGCCCCGAGAAAGTGACAAAACCTTGCGCGTCGATTTGGGCTAAGTCGCCAGTTGCTAACCATTCTTGAGTAAACGGCTCATTCAAATAACCAAGAGCAACGTTGCCTTTGACGAGCAGTTCACCATCTTCCGCGATACGAATCTGAGCGTGGGGAAGTGGTTTGCCACACGTTCCTGCTTTAAATGCGGCTGGTATATTCAAACAAACGACGGAGCCACATTCAGACAAGCCATAACCTTCAAACGCAGGGATGTTCAGCGCATGCGCGGTGTTAATCAGTTGCGACGACACTCTTGCGCCGCCAACGGCGACAAATTTTAGAGAATCCACAAGAGAGGGCTGTTGTTTCGCGATCTGAATGAGCGCAAGCAATAAAGCCGGTGTTAGCACTAAGCTTTCTGGTTTGATGGTCGCTAATGCTTGTGCAAACAAACCCGGTTCGAATTGGCTCGAACCGAGTAGGCCGGTTTGCTCTCCGGGTAAAATATATGACGTCACGCCCAACATGAGTGGAACATAAACGCCGGTTATGTTCTCGAGAAGCGTCGATAACGGAAGCAGCACTAAGTGTGAGTGCGCCGCGCTGTTTACTGCGTCGGCGAGCGATTTCGCCACCAAACACAAATGATCATTGCTTAAACACACGCCTTTAGGCTGACCAGTCGAGCCAGAGGTAAAGGTGATTTTTCCGGTTTCTGGTAGATAAGCTACCTGTGTATCTTCATCTCCCAACTGGTTACGACGCAGCAAAGGCAAATTTGCAATGGAAAACGAATGGTCTTGCTGGTTAAAGCTTTGCTTAGGATGAGAAGCCAACCATGCTTGCCAATCGCCGACTAAAGCATCGACGCCTGATTGCTCTAATGTGTGTTCAACTTGTGCATCAGAGAAAAAAGTCGGAATAGGTACAACGACTATGTCTACCGCCATCGCCGCCAAATCAACAATGGCCCAATCGATGCTGTTTTCTGCGCGTAGCGCGAGTGCTTTGATGTTCTGTGCAATAAGCTCGGCGGCAACGAGTTCGATCTTGTTTAACAATTCAGAGTAAGTCAGTTCAACCGTTTGATTCGCTTCGTAGCCGACAAGTGCTACTCGATCTGGTGTCGTTTTTGCCCATTTTGTAATGGCATCGAGGAGAATATTCATACATCACCTATATTCTGGCGTTGTGTTTAACCAAGTGGTTGTGGTTGTGTTTGCGGTTTTAACGACGTTTACTTTTCTATCTAGGCTTGTTTGCGTTTTCTTTCTTGGACTAATCGAAGACGCTCGAGTCCTTTTTGCAGATTGCCAGCTAACACACGCGGTTGATGTTCGTAGTATGACCCCCAAGTAGACTCGGCATCGGGGACTTTGTTTTGATCGGCCTGCGCGATGATATGAGGCTCCAATCCTAGGCGCGCCATCATGGCGTGAAGTGGATCTGTCGCGGTGAAGATGCACCATTCAAAACCGAGATTGACCAGCATTTCTGCGATCAGGTAGAAGTGCAGAGATGACATGCCCTTAGCGAAAGATGCCAAGTGACCAAACTCCACTAAGTTCGAACGTTTTACGTCGCAGTTAAATACGTTAGAAACCAGCTTTTGGGCGTCGTCTTCTAAATACTGTTCAAGGAACAAAGATTCATCTTCGGCGATGCGAAAGCCGCATACGGAAATAATTTGACCGCCGTCAATGAGGGTTAAATACGCCGGCATAAACTGTTTGAGCTCGGCAAAGAATGCTTCTTGATAACGCTGAGAAACATGCTCGATAACTTGGCTCCAAAGCGGATGCATTGGATAGACGATGTCTAAAGTAAAGCCATCTGCAGAAATTTGTGCATGGTGTTTCATGAGCGCTTCCTTTGTTTGATTGGATATCAACAAAATAAAACGCGAAACTTAAGAAACTCTTAAGGAATGAAATTAAGTAGAAACTTTAAGAAAATACTTGGGAGCAGGGCTCAATATTGTTGTAACCCTTTTTACTACGGTGAATAAAATTAGAGCCAACCGATGTGATCGGTTGGCTCTAAAGTTAGGTGTCACGTATTTTAATGGTCGTGTCGGTTACATGGCTGCTTTTTTAGCTTCGTCTACCCATGCGTCGAACTTCTTCTGGTTCGCTTTGATCCAGCCATTTACATGAGACTCGATGTCTGCTGAGCTGTTCTTACCTTGGCTCATCATCATATTCTGCGCACTAACATCATTGATGTTTAGCTTGATGATTTCAAACAGCTTCGCTGCTGCTGGGTTCTTTTCAGTAAACTCTTTGTTCGCAACGATGCGCATAGAGTTCATCTCAAAGCCGTAGTTCTTACCGTTCTCTAGTGTTGTGTCGATGTCCTTACGCTCACCAGGAAGTGAAGAGAATGGCACTTCTAACCAAACAACATCTTTACCCGGAACTAAGACGCCGCTTACCCAGTAAGGTGTCCAAGTGTAGTAAAGAATCGGATCGCCTTTTTTGTAACGAGAAATCGTGTCAGCGATAATCGCAGCGTAGTTACCTTGGTTGTGCGTTACCGTGTCACGAAGCTTGAACGCATCCAACTGATGCTCAACGACCATTTCACAACCCCAACCTGGGTTACAGCCCGTTAAGTCCGCTTTACCGTCACCGTTGGCATCGAAAAGCTTCGCCAGTTTTGGATCTTTTAATTGACCAATATTTGTGATGCCATATTTTTCAGCGGTTTTTTTATCGATCAAGTAACCTTGCGCAGCACCACTTACATATTGACCTTTGCGGAAAAACTTATCATCACCGCCAGACATTGTGTACTTATCGGCGTGAAGAGGAAACCAACCTACTGCTAAGAAAGTAGCGTCGCCTTTAGCAATAGAGGTATAGCCTACGTTGTAATCCACTTCTTTAGTTGGCTTTACATCGTAACCAAGCTCTTCAAGTGCACGGTTTACGATCAATGTTTGAAACGTTTCCTCTGCAACGGTTGATTGAACTGGTTGAACAGTCACACCTTCACCCGGTAGTTCGCTTGCCACACCATACGTTGAAAATGCGATAGTACTTAGAGCTCCAACAGAGAGCGCTTTCTTCCATGAATTATTCATTGATGTTTCTCCTAAGTTTTAGATCGTCTTGGTTCGTCTTTGTTTTCAGTTTTAATAGGTATGAAACAGGACCTGTGTGATACCAGCGAAGCTTGGTGTTACCCGCATTAACCCCTAATACTTGGGTAATACGGTCTAATAAAATGGCAAGAATTACGATGCCTAAGCCACCGACGGCAGCAAGACCCATATCAAGTCGGCCGATACCACGAAGTACCATTTGGCCCAAGCCGCCAACCGCAATCATTGAAGCGATCACAACCATAGAAAGTGAAAGCATCAAGGTTTGGTTTACCCCTGCCATAATCGTTGGTAACGCCAATGGCAATTGGATGCGGTAAAGCATCTGTTTTTTGTTTGCCCCGAAAGAGTGGCCCGCTTCGATTAGCTCTTCAGGTACTTGCTGAATCCCTAAAATAGTCAGGCGCACAACGGGAGGCAGTGCGAAAATGATGGTTACTACAACGCCAGGAACGTTACCAATACCGAATAGCATAACGATTGGCACTAGATAAACGAACGCGGGGGTCGTTTGCATTGCATCGAGTATTGGTCTAACAAATTTGGCTGCGGTTTGGCTTCTCGCCAACCATATCCCCATCGGTAGCCCGATAAGCAAACAGAAGAAGACGGCGGTTAAAACCAGTGCGAGCGTTGTCATCGCCTGTGACCACGCACCAATTAGGCCGATAAAAACAAGGGATACAAGTGTTGAAAAACCGAGTTTTACATTGGAAAACTGCCACGCCAGCAAAAATAAAATGAGCACCATGATGGGCGCAGGTGTGGACACCAAAGCAGTTTCAAACGAGGTAAGAATAAAGTCGATTGGAACTCGAATTGCTTGGAAAACTGGGCGACCATGTTCCACCAACCAGTTCAATCCCGATTCTACCCAGCTATCAAGTGGTAGAACCGCATCTTGGAATGGGTTCATAATGTCGAATGGCGCTTGCTCTACAGTTTCTGAGCTTAACCAGTCATTACTTGGGGCAGCGTCAGCACCTGCACCTTGTGACCAAGGATCATCTTGTGCAGGAGCGGTATTCGACCAGGGATCATTGTTAGTTTGCTCTGAAGACATCGTGTTAATCCTTATCTAGTGTTTGTAGAAGACGTGATTTAGTCACGACACCAAAGTAAGTACCTTGCTCATCAACGACAGGTACGGCATAAGGAACGCCTGCAACTAGCCCCAAAATGTCATTGATTGACTGTTCTGGCTGAAGAGTGACTTCATCCGTCAATTGAGCACTGGCTAGAGAGCGGTTTTCTTTGTGAGCCAAACGTAGTGAGTCAAGAGACACGATGCCGGAATATCGGCTAGATTTATCCACGACAATGCCGTAATCACGGTCATGATCCATCAGAATCTGCATCGCAGAGCCTGGGCCATCATTTTCCGATTTCTTAAAGACGGCGGCTGGCTTCTTGCGAGCGATATCTTTTGCTGTCAAGACACTTGCGATGTTTACGCCGCGGAAAAACGCTTCGACATAATCATTTGCTGGACTGTGCAATATTTCATCAGGTGTGCCAACCTGAACAACCTCACCGTTTTGCATGATGGCGATACGATCACCAATACGCATTGCTTCGTCCAAATCATGAGATATGAAGACAATTGTGCGTTTGTCATCGTTTTGTAGACGAATAAGCTCATCCTGCATCTCAGAACGGATTAATGGGTCTAAAGCGGAAAACGCCTCGTCCATTAATAGAATGTCTGGGTCACAAGCCAATGCCCTTGCTAGACCCACGCGCTGTTTCATACCACCGGATAACTCGTCAGGGAAAGATTCTGCATAAGGGTCTAAGCCAACTCTTTCCAAGGCGGAAAGGGCACTTTTCTGACGTTCATTAACATCAATGCCAGCAAGTTCTAAACCGAATGCAGCGTTTTCGATCACCGTCATGTGAGGCATAAGTGCGAAACTTTGAAACACCATTGAGATATTGTTGCGACGAACTTCTCGAAGTTCGTCTTCAGAGATATGGGCAATATCTTTCCCTTTTAGATAAACACTGCCTTTCGTTGGCTCAATGAGTCGGTTTAGGAGTCGAACGAGAGTAGATTTTCCCGAACCAGAAAGCCCCATGATCACGAAAATTTCACCTTCGTTAATGGTTAGAGATACATCGTTTACGCCGACTGTTAAACCTGTCTGTTCAAAAATACCGTCCTTATCGATACCTTTTTCGATAAGCGAGAAGGCTCTTTCTGGGTCTTCTCCAAACACTTTATACAGTCCCTTAACTTCCAGTATGGGATCCATGTTATCTGTCCTTTTTTGTGTGTTTATAACTGTTTAACGATTTGTACTCTAATTAATTTTAGTTCAACTTTCAACGAATGGAGTTCGGTTAACAGGATTTTATGTGCATACAATAAACAATGAAGGTGGTGTGGTTAAATAGTGTTTTTATTAACAAAAATAGATGTTTACGGTTGGTTTTGTCTTCGCTTAACTTTTCCATGACATTGGTTTGAATTTATTTTGAAGTTTTTAGTACATTTCAACTCAGCCCATCTGCATAGCTATAAGGAGAAATAGATTAGAGGTCTATATTTAAAAACATTAGAGCTCTAATTTTTGGTTGGAGTTTTATTCTGCGAACTAGGTTAGGTGTTGTTATTCTTAGATTTATTCATTGATTGATTTCAATCTTGGTGATATTTATCGCTGTAGTTTAGGCAACGTATGGAATAAAAGATGGAAGCCGAACAGTTAGAAGTGCTCAACTTCATTAGCCAGTACCCACCTTTCGATGATCTACCCGAAGAGCAGTTAAAAAAGATCGCTCTAAATGCCGAGGTTGCATACTTTCGGCAAGGCACAGAGATACTCAATTTTGGAGACACGATCCGCGACTTATATATGGTGAGAAGCGGCGCTGTGGAGATCTACCGACGTAAAGGCGAACTCTATAACAGGATTGACGCTGGTGGACTGTTTGGACAGATGGGGTTGTTAATGAACAACCGTGTGCGTATGCCTGCCAAAGCGATAGAAGACACCTTGGTTTACTGTATTCCGGAGGATATTTTCAACGAGCTTTGTGACGAGTTTGAAAACTTTGCTGACTACATGGAACTGGAAGACAGCGCGCGTTTGCGAAGCGCAATATCCAGCCGCTCAGAAAGCAATGACTTTACCACTGCCAAGGCACGTAAAATCTTAGCGAGAGATCCGGTAACGTTGGAGGCGACGGCATCGATTCAAGAAGCCGCGATACTGATGGCGGAGGAAAATGTCACCTCTTTGCTTATTGTTCGCCCAGCAGAAGAACTCACAGAAGAAGATGATGAACAACTACTTGGAATATTGACTGATCGCGATCTATGTATTCGCGTATTAGCTCAGGGCATTGATACCAATATCCCAGTGAGTGAGGTCATGAGTTATGACGTGGTGTCTCTGGATTACAACGCTTATGTCTTTGAAGCCATGTTAACCATGTTGCGCTACAACGTGCACCATCTCCCTATTTTAAAAGATAAAAAGCCGATAGGAATTATTGGCATGACGGATATCGTCCGTTATGAATCTCAAAACAGCTTGCTGCTCGTTAGCTCTATCTTCCAACAAACCAGCGTTGAAGATCTCAAGCAAGTTTCTGAACAAGTGAAAGACTGCTTTGTACGAATGGTGAATGAAGATGCCAACGCTCATATGATTGGTCGAGCCATGTCGGTCATTGGTAGTAGCTTTAAACAGCGTTTGGCTGAATTAGCAGAGCAAGAGCTTGGCCCTGCGCCAATTCCGTATTGTTTGGTCGCTATGGGATCGATGGCCAGGGATGAGCAGTTAATTGTAACGGACCAAGACAACGCCCTTATTCTCGACAACAGTTATGATGTTGAGATGCACGGGGAGTACTTTGAAAAGTTTGCCAAATTTGTTTGTGATGGTTTAGCAGCATGCGGCTATGCTTACTGTACTGGCGACATTATGGCAACCAATCCAGAGTGGCGAAAAACCCGAGCGGAGTGGGAGGAGTGCTTTGGCAACTGGATAGATAACCCAACTCCTGAAAGGTTGTTAAACAGTAATATCTTTTTTGATTTATTAGGTGTTCATGGGCGAGTGAAGTGGGCGGAACAATTAAGCAGCTTTATTGTTAGGCGCGCGAAAAGAAACAACCGCTTCCTTGCATGTATGGCTTACAACGCGATACGTCGTACACCGCCATTGGGCTTCTTCAAAGATTTTGTTATGGAAAAAGATGGTCGTCACCGCAATTCTATTAATTTGAAAAGAAGAGGTACTGCGCCATTGGCAGATTTGATTCGAGTACATTCATTGGCAATTGGTTCCCGTTCGCAAAACTCGTTTGACCGTTTAGACGATATCAATGATGCGGGCATTTTACCTAAAGGTCGAGGAATGGACTTGAGGGATGCAATGGAATTGATCTACATGGTTCGAATTCGTCATCAAGCACTCGATATCGAAAATGGAGATGAACCAGATAACAACATTGAGCCAGAGAACATGTCAGAGTTTGAGCGCCGAAACTTAAAAGCTGCTTTCCAAATCCTTAGTAATGCACAGAACTTCATCAAGTTCCGATACCAGAGAAGTAGCAAATAATGTGGTTCTCAAAAAAGGCAGCAAAAGATCAGCCGTTGCTGGATACGTCTCGGACGCCAGAGTGGTCAACGTTATTCAAACAGCTCGCGAAAGAAGCAAGAGACGAGAGGCTCAAACGTTATTACTCGACACCGATGGTTAATGGGGAAACACCAATTGAGGAAGTGCCATTTGTCTCGGTAGATTTTGAAACGACAGGTTTGAATGCGGAAGAGGATGCAATTCTCACGATTGGACTTGTGCCGTTTACCATTGATCGTGTTCAATGTAGTGGCTCTGCGCATTGGGTTGTTAACCCTAATCGTGAGTTAAACGAAGAGTCAGTCGTGATTCATGGTATCACTGATTCTGAAGTCAAAAACGCGCCCCAATTAACCCACATTTTAGGGGAAATATTGGATGCGCTGTCAGGCAAAGTTGTGCTTGTTCATTATAAAAATATCGAAAGGCAGTTTTTTAATAACGCGTTGCTAAATAGCATTGGGGAGGGGATACAGTTTCCCGTTGTCGATACGCTAGACATTGAACATGCGATACAGCGCCGTGAATGCAGTGGCCTATTCAATAAGTTAAAAGGTAAGAAGCCAGGCTCTGTCAGGCTGGGGCATGCTCGTGAAAGGTATCGCCTTCCTGCTTATCAACCTCATCATGCTTTGACCGATGCGCTGGCAACTGCTGAACTGTTTCAAGCACAGTTGCAATATCATTTTAATCGAAGCATGCCAATCTCTTCGATTTGGCAATAAGCGTTGTTTATGATTAAGACAATAAAATGCAATGAAAGGTAGGGGGCTTTGCGATTATTATGGCGGACTGAGTAACCGCTTATAAGAACTATGTTTTTTGAACATGTGCTTGGTAGTGATGGGAGGTTTCATCACTCAAACTCCGACGAAAGTAATTTAAATTTGGTCACGTATTTTTAAGGAGATTATCCGTGAGCACCGATAATAACGGTGGCATTCAACGCCCCGATGGAAAGGTAAACGCGATAGACACTGACTATCAAATTGGTCAGGATAACGTCGCGTTAAAAGTAGGCCCGTTTGGCCTTGATATTCATAACCGTGTTTTTGCAATTTCTGGTTTAGCAATCATCCTATTTGTTGTAGTAACACTATTATTTCGAGAACAGGTAGAGCCGTTTTTCGCAGATCTAAGAGCGGGTTTGTTACACCATTTGGATTGGTTCTTTCTCGCATCTGGTAATATTTTTGTCATTGTCTGTGTTGGGTTGATTTTTACACCGCTAGGTCGGGTACGAATCGGCGGTACAGAAGCGACGCCAGATTATTCCTATGCGGGTTGGCTGGCAATGCTCTTTGCAGCAGGTATGGGTATCGGTCTGGTGTTCTTTGGTGTATCAGAACCTATGTCTCATTTTAGTTCTGCTATTGGTGGCGTGAACGTTGAGAACGGTGTACGTACTGACTGGGCCCCTCTAGGTGGTGCAGAAGGCGATGCAAGTGCTGCATCTGCACTAGGCATGGCGGCGACGATTTACCACTGGGCGCTTCATCCGTGGTCAATCTATGCGCTATTGGCCCTTGGTTTGGCGATTTTCTCGTTTAACAAAGGCTTACCACTTACCATGCGATCCATTTTTTACCCACTGTTTGGTGAGCGTGTATGGGGTTGGATTGGTCACATTATCGACATTCTTGCCGTTGTAGCGACAGTTTTTGGTCTGGCAACGTCTCTAGGTTACGGTGCGTCTCAAGCCGCAACGGGTTTGAACTTCCTATTTGATGTCCCAATGACGAATACTACGCAGGTACTATTGATTATTGGCATCACCGCACTCGCTTTAATCTCAGTTGTTGCGGGACTAGACAAAGGCGTTAAAATCTTATCTGAGATCAACATGGGTCTCGCTGCGCTTTTGCTGCTTTTCGTTATTGTTGTCGGCCCGACGATCGCGATTTTAACGGGCTTCTTCGAAAATATAGTGTCATATGTGGCTAATATTCCTGCCCTATCAATGCCATTTGGACGAGAAGACGTAAACTATTCTCAAGGTTGGACAGCATTCTACTGGGCTTGGTGGATTTCTTGGTCACCATTTGTCGGTATGTTCATTGCGCGTGTATCTCGTGGTCGTTCAGTTCGTGAGTTCATTATTTGCGTTATCCTTATCCCTTCTTCTGTTTGTGTGTTATGGATGACCGCTTTTGGTGGTAACGCTATAAGCCAATACGTGAGCGATGGTTATGAAGCCGTGTTCAACGCGGAATTACCGTTAAAACTATTTGCCATGTTAGATGTGATGCCTCTAGCTGAAATTACATCTTTCGTCGGTATTATTTTGGTGGTGGTATTCTTCATTACCTCTTCAGACTCTGGTTCACTGGTTATTGATACTATTGCTGCGGGCGGTAAGGTCGATGCGCCAACGCCTCAACGCGTGTTCTGGTGTACGTTTGAAGGCTTAGTTGCGATTGCATTGATGCTTGGTGGTGGCCTAGCGGCAGCTCAAGCAATGGCCGTTACCACAGGCCTACCATTTACGATTGTTCTGCTTGTTGCAACGGTTTCCCTAGTAAAAGGCCTGATGGATGAACCTCGTCCAAAAGCGGTTTCTAAGAAGAAGTCGAAATAACCAACATCAGCAGTTAAATATTTGAATAAAGCGGCATGCGAAAGCATGCCGTTTTTTTTGATTTTTGAATTTTTTGCTGAGAAATGAAGACCATGGAGGACTGTTTTTTCTGTTCATTTTTTATACTTATTCTTTAAGTGATTTTTTAATAAATTAGACCTCGAACTATTTTAAGATTTGGTTAAATGGGGTATTTTTGTGATGTTTGTCACAAAAATACCGATAAAAAGGCGGATTATTTGATTTTTAGTCGCGAGGAATGCCCATAATAAAAAGGAAATTTAATTAGACCTCAAAGGATATGTATTTCCACATGATCACATCAGCACCTTGGGTTCTTTATCCAGAGATTGGAGAAGACTCAAGTAAAAAATGGATTTTTCGTGAGCCTAAAATCTCTGATGGTGACGACGTTTACAGCTTAATTGCAGACTGTCCTCCATTGGACATGAACTCATCTTATTGCAATTTCCTACAGTCTACGCATTTCAGCAAAACCAGTATTTTGGTTGAGCAAAAAGGCGAAATCGCAGGTTTCATTTCCGGTTATCAGAAACCAGACGAGCAAGACGTTTTATTTGTCTGGCAAGTTGCAGTCTCACCTCGCTTTAGAGGTCACGGTTTAGCATTCCGCATGTTGAAAGAACTTCTCACCCGAGAGGAATTGGGCGGTGTTAAATCGGTAGAAACTACCATCACGGAAGATAATAAAGCCTCTTGGGCATTGTTCAAAAAGTTAGATGCGATGAACGGCAACTCTGGCCAAGTAAGCACATTTTTGGACGAAGAAGCCCACTTTAAAGGCAAACACGATACAGAATATTTGTATCGCATTCCTCTCAAATAATCCTCAAACAATAGGAATTAAAAACGGTCTCATCATGGATATTTTCAAAAAGCAGGAATCCAACGTACGCTCATATTCAAACAATTTCCCAGTCGTTTTTCGTAAAGCGAAAGGCTGCTGGCTGGAAACAGAACAAGGTGAACGATACTTAGACTTCCTTGCTGGAGCGGGATCTCTAAATTACGGCCATAACAACCCAGTACTTAAGCAAGCACTGCTTGAGTACATTGAGATGGACGGTATTACTCACGGTTTGGATATGCACTCAGAAGCGAAAGCATCGTTTCTTGAAGCGTTGGATACTTACATCCTTAAACCAAGAAACTTGGACTACAAAGTTCAGTTTACTGGCCCAACCGGTACTAACGCCGTTGAGGCAGCACTTAAGTTAGCGAAAAAAGTAAAAGGTCGCGACAGCGTTGTTGCATTTACCAACGGTTTCCACGGTTGTACAGCTGGCGCACTGGCTGCAACGGGTAACCAGCATCACAGACAAGGTAACGGTTCTAGCTTAAGTAACGTCACTCGTATTCCATTTGAAGGTTACGCTGGCGTTGATGGTCTAGCATTGTTCGAAACCATGCTAAACGACAACTCTGCAGGTATGGATAAACCAGCCGCTGTACTTCTTGAAACTGTGCAGGGCGAGGGTGGTTTAAATGCTGCTTCAAACGAGTGGTTACAACGTTTGAGCAAAATCTGTAAAGCCAACGACATTCTTGTGATTGTCGATGACATTCAAGCTGGCTGCGGACGTACAGGTACTTTCTTTAGCTTTGAGCCGTCAGGTATTCAACCAGATATCGTGACGCTATCGAAATCGATCGGTGGTTACGGTTTGCCAATGGCCGTCGTTCTACTTAAACCAGAGTTAGACCAGTGGAAGCCAGGTGAGCATAACGGCACGTTCCGTGGTAACAACCATGCATTTATTACCGCGGCGAAAGCTTTAGAAATTTATTGGGCAAATGATGACTTTGAAACACACATCAAGCAGTGTTCAGACAAAGTAAGTGCTGTTATTGATCGCTGCGTTCGTCGCTTCCCACAAATGTTTGTACAGAAAAAAGGTCGCGGCATGATGGTTGGTATTGAGTGTATCAACGGTGATATGGCATCTGAAATCGCGAAAAACTGTTTCGAAAACGGAATGGTAATTGAGACAGCTGGCCCTGACGACGAAGTCGTTAAGTTCTTCTGCCCACTTACGATTAGCGAGTCAGAACTAGACCAAGGACTAAGCATCTTTGAAAGTGCAGTGGAAACCATTGCTGCGAAACATTTCAAACAAGCATCTTAATAAGGATTATTAATTATGATCGTCAGAACACTCGATGAGTGTCGCAACAGTGAGCGACGTGTGGTTTCAGATAACTGGGAAAGTGTACGTATGTTGTTGAAAGATGACAACATGGGTTTTTCTTTCCACATTACTACGATTTATGAAGGTACTGAAACACACATTCACTATCAAAATCACCTAGAATCGGTTTTTTGTATGAGCGGTGAAGGTGAAATTGAAGTCGTTGGTGGAGAAACTTACCCGATTAAACCGGGTACGTTATACATCCTTGATAAACACGATGAGCACTACTTGAGAGCTTATAAGAATAAAGAAATGGTAATGGCGTGCGTATTCAACCCACCAATTACCGGCGCTGAAGTGCACGATGAAAACGGTGTTTATCCTCTCGTTGACTAAAAGATAGAGGTGGGGTGCTTGTCGCCCCACGATCAACTATCTCTTCTTTTTTCTTTTAAAGTTACCAATCAAAAAAGGCTTATCATGACATTTACCGTAGAAAAAATCGGCGGTACATCAATGACAGCATTTGATGCTGTTCTCGACAACATTATTCTTCGTCCTAAATCGCCATACAATCGTATCTTTGTCGTCTCTGCATACGGCGGTATGACCGACGCGCTACTCGAATGTAAAAAAACCAGTAAGCCAGGTGTTTATCAGCTTATCGCGAAACGTGATGACAAATGGGAAGAAGCGTTAGCATACGTTGAAAGCCGTATGCTGCTCACAAATGAAAATATTTTCGCGGACCCAATGAATCGTATCCGTGCAGATAAATTCATTCGCTCACGTATTGCTGAAGCGAAAAATTGTATTGCGAACATTTTAGAAACTTGTCAATACGGTCAGTTTTCGCTACGTCAGTATTTGCCTCAAATTCGAGAGTTTCTGTCGTCTATCGGTGAGGCGCACAGTGCTTACAACACGGCACTGAAACTAAAAAATATGGGTATTAACGCTAAGTTCGTTGACCTGTCCGGTTGGGACAATCAAGCGCCAAGAAGCCTTGATGAATCGATCAGTGATGCGTTTGCTGATATCGATGTGTCAAAAGAACTGCCAATCGTTACAGGTTATGCTTACTGTAAGGAAGGCCTAATGCACACTTATGACCGAGGTTATAGTGAGATGACATTTAGCCGAATTGCAGCGATAACAAAAGCGGATTTAGCGGTAATTCACAAAGAATATCACTTGAGCTCTGCAGACCCGCGTGTTGTTGGTCCTGAAAAAGTTTTGCCAATTGGTAGTACAAACTATGATGTAGCAGACCAACTTGCTAACCTTGGCATGGAAGCGATTCACCCAAATGCAGCCGCAGGTTTACGTGAGAGTGGTATTGAGCTACAGATTAAAAATACATTTGAACCTGAACACGAAGGCACTTTGATCTCTTCAAGCTACCGCCCAGAAGAAGACAAAGTCGAAATTATCGCAGGTAAAGAAAAAGTGTTTGCACTGCATTTGTTTGACCAAGCGATGGTAGGAAAAGCCGATAACGTTAGCTACGAATTAATGGAAATTATCTCTGATGCTCGCGTAAGTTTAGTTGGTAAAGAGATGAACGCGAACTCTATTACTTACTATCTAGGTGGCAGTACTGATAGCTTGAACAAAGTATTGTATAAAGCTGAAAAACGCTATCCGAATGCGTCAATTAAAGGCCGTATGGTCGCGCTGATTTCAGCCATCGGTTCTCAAATTGACACTAACAAGACACTGGCGAAAGGTGTACTTTCTTTGATGAACAATGGCGTAACGCCAGTTGCACTTCACTCATCAATGAGAAATGTAAACGTTCAGTTCGTAGTGGGTGATAAAGAATATCAGCGTGCAATTTGTGCGTTGCATGATGAATTCTTTCAGAGCAATAGTTTAACTAAATCGGTTAACGTCGCTTAGTTTATTCACGGTTAAAATACAAAGGAGAGCAGGTTTGCTCTCCTTTTTTGTTTTTCTGTGTTCTCAATATAGGCCCGCTTTGCATGGAGTAAACTACCGAGCTAAGTGTGTCCGTAGAGATACAGATAAGCCAGCAGAACTCTGCTGGCTCAGTAACGCAATCTATAGAGTGATTAATAAAATTACTTAACTTTATTCACTTCCTGTTTAAGCATTTCTAACTGCTGCATCTTTTCTTGCATCTGCAAAGAGTCGTAATTTAAAGAAGCAGGGTTCATGGTTGTACCGCGTTGCATTGGGTATTCAGGTAACGTTTTAAAGAAGTCGCCAACAACGTCTTGAATTGGTACAAACAACCACATGTTGTCTGCCATCCAACGTAGGTACATTTGTGACTCTCTAGGACCTTTTTCAAATGGGTCTGCGCGTAAGTGAATGATTTTAGGCCAGTTTGGTACAGATCGCACGGCGTCGCTTAGGTTTCCTTCTAGAGTTGCAAAGTGAAGTTTCCAGTCATTCCAGCGTACTGCGTTTAGTTCACCATTTGAGGTGAAGTAGAGCAGAGACTCACGTGGTCCTTTCTCTTCTTTTCCCTCGAAGTATGGCATGAAGTTGTAGCCGTCTATATGGACACGCCAGTCTTTACCATTTGCTTTGTAACCTTCAGCAAGCTTTTCTTTCACGTCAGGAACGCCAGCTGCCGCTAACAATGTTGGCAACCAGTCTTGATGAGCCATCATTTCGTTGATTTTCGTTCCTGGCTTAATGACACCTGGCCAACGCACAAGTTGAGGAACACGCATACCGCCTTCCCAAGTCGTGCCTTTCTCACCGTGGAATGGGGTTGCGCCCCCATCAGGCCAAGTCATGGTCTCCGCGCCGTTATCTGTTGTATAAATAACGATGGTGTTGTCAGCAACGCCTAACTCATCGAGTTTGTCGAGCAATACGCCGACTTGATCGTCATGCTCTAACATGCCATCAGCGTAAATGCTAACACCGGATTTGCCTCGGTACTTCTCTTGTAATCGAGTCCAAACGTGCATGCGCGTAGAGTTATGCCAGATGAAGAAAGGCTTATCTGCTTTAACAGCTTTCTCCATAAACGATAAAGTGCTTTCGAGGAACTCTTCGTCCGCGTGTTCCATGCGTTTACGCGTCATTGGGCCAGTATCTTCAATCTTACCGTCGGCATAAGATTTAATTACACCACGAGGACCATAGTTTTTACGGAATTCTGGGTCTTTAGGGTAATAGTAGGTTTCGGGCTCTTCTTCTGCATTAAGATGGTACAAGTTACCAAAGAATTCATCAAAACCATGATTGGTAGGTAGGTGCTTATCTTGATCGCCCAAGTGGTTTTTACCGAACTGAGCTGTCATATAACCTTGGTCTTTTAGTAAGTCAGCAATAGTTGGTGCCCAATCTGGAATCCCATGGTCGGAACCCGGCATACCAATCGTCAGCAAGCCAGTGCGAAATGGTTCTTCGCCAGTAATGAATGCTGCTCGACCGGCAGTACAAGATTGTTGGCCGTAATGGTCTGTAAACAAAGCCCCTTCGTTCGCGATACGATCGATGTTAGGGGTTTTGTAACGCATCATACCTTGGTTATATGCGCTGATGTTCCAGTAACCGACATCGTCACCGAAAATTGCAAGTATGTTGGGTTTGTCTGCCGCCATCGCTGCGCTGGACGTTGCTAACAGTCCGACGCCTACTGCGATTTTTCTCAATTGGTTTGCCATAAAAAACTCCAGGTGGTTGAGAGTAACGAGAAGCACAAGTAAACCTTGTGCTTAGGTGCTGCATAAGTTAATGATGTGTATAGAAAAATCCTCTTATACTCTTTATAACCATAAGTTATTGAGTGTATTTAACTATTTGTTTCTAAATAAAAATACTTGTCATTCTGATGATTTGGGGAGGTTTTAAAAATAGAGATGGGTCACTAATGAACACCAGTGCAGATTGCTGGTGAGACGAATAAAGTTTCAGCAAAAACACCGAGATACTCCCTAATCGGGGGACGAAGAATGGAGCACTCATTTTGAAGGCCTTTCACTTCTAATTATTTGTATAACCAAGGGGTTAGCGACTATATTGATTCAAGTTGCACCATCTAAATACTAAGGATAGTTATGAGTCAGTGGGCAGGTCGGTTTCGGTGTCTATTTTTGGGTATCGTCATGGTGAGTGGTTCGTTTTTTTCCCAGGCATCAGTGATAGAGAGTCCCCAAAATACTACGAAGCTTGGGTTGGAATATGTCGGCACGCAAACGTGCGCGGAATGTCACCAACAAGAGGTGGAGGCTTGGAAGGGCTCTCATCACGATATGGCAATGAAACATGCAAACTCAGAATCTGTTCAAGGTGATTTTGATAACCGCACAGTGACGCATGATGGGCAACCCAACCGTTTTTTTAGACAAGGCGAGGAGTATTGGGTCAATATTCAAGGCCCTGATGGTCAATGGCATGATTATAAAATTAGCTACACATTTGGCTGGGAACCGTTACAGCAATATATGGTGGAGTTTGAAGACGGTCGTGTACAGCTCATTCCTTTTGCGTGGGATTCAAGGACGAAATCGGAAGGTGGTCAGCGCTGGTTTTACCTCTATCCAGAGACAGCAACGACAGATGAGTTTTACTGGACTAACACTGGGCAAAATTGGAATTTCATGTGTGCAGACTGTCATTCGACCAATGTAAAGAAGAACTATGACGCAATCAAAAATACCTACAACACGTCTTGGTCCGAGATCAATGTTGGTTGTGAAGCGTGTCATGGTCCTGCAAGTGGACACATCGAGTTGGCGAAAAAGTCCGCATCTACAGGAGGCTCTTTCGATACAGATAGTCACTATGGTTTTGACCGAAATTTATCTAAAGCGGTAACCGAGTGGGTATTTGAGAAGGGCCACAGAACGTTACAACCAAAAGCAATCGCAGAAACAAATCAAGTTCAGACGTGCGCACAATGTCACAGCCGTCGAACGCAGTTAAATGAGACAGGTGATCACATTCAAGGCTCATTTTTCGATAAATATCGGTTAAGCCTGATCACTCCAGAACTCTACTACCACGATGGCCAAATTTACGATGAAGACTATGTTTACGGTTCATTTCTTCAGTCTGAAATGGCTGAAAAAGGCGTAACATGCACCAATTGCCACGATCCTCATTCGGCAAAACTAAACATCCCAGAAGAGGCGGTATGTTCACAATGTCATATTGCGTCAGAATATACCCCAGAAAACCACACCTTCCATGAAGCGGGATCCAAAGCGTCACAATGTACGACTTGTCACATGCCAGAAACGACTTATATGCAAGTCGATCCTCGTAGAGACCACAGTTGGCACGTACCTAGACCTGACTTGAGCAAACACATCGATACGCCCAATGTATGTACGTCTTGTCATGAGGATAAGAGTAACCAGTGGGCGGATGCGCAGATAGCCGAATGGTTTCCTCACTCTCAATACCGCAATCAACAACACTTTGCTGTCGCGTTTTATGCCGATGCAATTGGGCACAAAGGGGCGGCGAATGCTCTGGCTTACTCTGCTCAGGATTCATCATTAAAAGACATCATACGAGCTTCTGCATTAGAGCGAATGGGCGGCAATACTGACCAAAATACGACTGTTTCGCTCGCAAGGGCCGTTAAAAATGAGAATGAAATGATTCGGCTCGGCGCAGTCGCGGGCTCGTCTGGTTATGAGTTTCATGATCGATGGCGAATTTTAGAACCACTGCTGGATGACCCCGTACTTTCAGTGAGGGCGGAGGCGGCTTCGGTATTAGTGACCAGCTATGCGCAAATGACGCCGTTACAAAAAGATAGGATTCAACCATCGCTTGAAGAGTACATGGACATTCAAAAGTTTAACGCCGATCGTGGTTTTGGTAGAACCAATTTGGCAAATGTATACCGCAGCTTAGGCGAAATCGATAAGGCAATTGCGTTATACCAAGAAGCGATAAGTATCGAGCCTTATTTCGAAAATAGTTACGTGAATTTATCGGACCTGTATCGACGCCTTGGGAAAGAAAAAGCTGCGCTCTGGGTGTTACAACAAGGGATGAAAGCTCAGCCTAAATCCAGCTCATTACCTTACAGTGCCGGTCTTTCTTTGTTACGCCAAGGCAAGGAAGATGAGGCCAAAGCTCTACTTAAACATGCCGCAGAACTAGGAAAGACTAACGCTCACTACTGGTATGTTTATGGTCTAGCTTTGGAAAAAAGTGACGTTCTGGAAGCCAGTAAGGCATTGCAGACTGCGTTTAAAGTTGGTGGGAACCCTCAACATTTATATGCTCAATGCGAAGTTCTAGCGAGAAATCATAAAAAAGGCGCTGTCGCTTTTGCTTTCGATAGGTGTCTAAAAGAGCTGAGTAATTATGCTCCTAAGCAGGCTATTGATCAGCTGAAAGCACCTATTACGAATCTGTAGAGATTAAACACCAATAGTAAAAAGTGGAGCCTTTATCGCGCCACTTTCTCTACTTAGTTTAGTCTACGTCTTTCGCTAGTCTAAGGCCCATGTCAGACATAATGACGGATTGGCTGGCAAAATCGCGGCGATAGTTTTCAGATTCGTCTGCGTCATAAGCAAAGCTGCCGCCACGTACAGACTTGTGTGCAAGGCTTTCTTTTTCCTCTTTTGCGTTTACCGGATTATCACTGGGCGCTGTTTTGTAATAACCTTCGTCAAAAGCATCAATCACAAACTCGCCTACGTTACCTGTCATGTCGTACAACCCGAGCTCGTTTGGTTGCTTTTGACCTACCTTATGAGCCTTATTGTGCGAGTTATTCGCATACCAAGCCACATCGTCAATATTGTTTGATCCAGAAAAAGTGAAGCCTTTACTTAAAATTCCGCCTTTAGCGGCAAACTCCCATTCAGCTTCTGTTGGTAGACGGTAATGCTCTCCCGTTTTTTCATTCAATTTCTTAATGAAATAATTGGCTTGTTGCCAACTAATATTATTGACGGGTGTATTTGGATCTCGAAAGTAGCTCAGAGAGGAGCCAGTGACAGCTTCAAAAAGCGATTGAGTAACCTCAAGTTTTGACAAATAGAATCCATCAACGTTAACAGTGCGAGCTGGGCGCTCTGACTTTTTGGCTGATGGGTTATCTGCGCCCATCGTAAACTGCCCACCTTCGACAAGAACCATATCTTGATCGATTTTCTGAGCGAGAGAGTGTGGTGGGGTTGTTGCACACCCATTAATTATCAGCGTGACCGACATGGTTGAGACAAAGGAAATAATCTTACTTTTGGGATGCTTCATTCGGCGACTCCGTCAACGACTTTGGTCAGAAAGTCTAGCAAGAAAAACCATAACAAACGGTTATACACACTATAACAAGCGCCGAGAATAATTGAACATTATCATCACCCTAGGCGATTAACTCGATGATTAGGTTTGACATCATTGGGGATAGGTTAGCAACTAAGAAGGTGATGAATGCACATAACTCAAGGGCCGCAGTTCAACGGAAAAGCATCTAAGCGTTTACATGTGATGGCAAAGCCCATTGGTGCTGCCTGCAACATCGATTGCACTTATTGTTATTACTTAAGCAAACAAGATTTGTTGGAATATAAGCAAGGGTGCTCGCCAATAATGGATGACGAAACCTTAGAGAGCTATATCCGCCAATACATAGAAGGGCAGAACACACCTGAAATTATCTTCTCTTGGCAAGGTGGAGAGCCGACCATGCTGGGGTTGGATTACTTCAAAAGAATTGTTGAACTACAAGATCAATACCGCCCTCATGGTATTACGATCTCTAATGATCTTCAGACTAATGGCACGCTTCTTAATGATGAGTGGTGCGAGTTTCTAAAAGCGAACCACTTTCTTGTCGGTTTAAGCATCGATGGCCCTGAGATGATGCACAACGCTTACCGAACAAATCGAGCGGGAAGAGGCACATTTAAACAAGTGATGAACGCCGTTGATCTATTACATAAGCATGAAGTGAAGTTTGCAACGCTTACGTGCGTGAACAACTTGACCAGCCGAAACCCATTGGAAGTGTATCGCTTCTTACGAGATGAAGTACGTTCCCCTCAAATGCAGTTTATTCCGATTGTTGAGCAGAAAACTTTCAGAACAACAGCGCCACAAACTTGGAAGCCCAATGAGCAACTGATGCAAGGTGATAAACGTCTGATTCCCGGCCACAAGGATTCGGTTGTCGAGCCATTTTGTGTGGCGGATGAAGCATGGGGTAACTTCCTTATCGCGATATTCAATGAGTGGGTCGTGCATGATATTGGTAACGTTTTTGTACAGTATTTTGAAGCGAGTTTGGAAACATGGATGGGAAGAAAAAACCCACTATGCACGCTAGGTGAAATCTGTGGCAAAGGTTTAGCAATGGAACCAAACGGTGATGTCTTTGCGTGTGACCACTATGTTTACCCGGAATACAAGATCGGAAATATTCACCGCGAAAAACTCGATACTCTCGCTTATAGCCCTGACCAGCAGGAATTCGGGTTTGCTAAAAGTCGTACACTGCCTCAGCAGTGTGTTAATTGTGATTATCAGTTTGCATGCTTTGGAGAATGCCCTAAAAACCGATTTATTCGCACCAGAGAAGGTGAGCCCGGCCTTAACTATCTATGTGCAGGTTGGAGGAAGTTTTTTGCGCATGTCGACAAATCAATGGCGTACATTTTACGAGCGGTGGGCAACCCTGTGGTACACGGTAAATACAGTGATAAGGTTTTGCACCTGAAAGCGTCTAATCGACCTGTTTTTGACACTAAGTTCTAAGATTCAACTGGTCCAGTTTTATAAAAGTAAGGTCTCATCAATGCAAAAGATAACGCGTTTTACGAAGTCACTTTTAACTTTCACGATGAGTGTAGCGTTAAGCCAAGGCGTTTGGGCTCAAGATAAACCTCCGCTCAATTCAGATAGAGTTTCACCCGTTGAGATAGCATCTCAAGAAGAACCTATGACGCCAGCACAGCAAGTCGAAAAGTTGTCTTATGATGCACAAAACAAAAAGTTGTCTTCAGAAAAGCGTATTGATGCTTTACGTGAACTGGCCAACTACCCCAGCCAAAACGCTTTGGTTGCCGTCGCTCGTGGTTTGAAAGATGCAGATGCTGGAATTCGTGAAGCGGCAATTGTAGGAGCTCAACCCTATATGATAGAGCATCGCTGGCGTCTGGTTTCCCCGTTGCTAAGTGATGACGATGCAATGGTTCGAATTACTGCAGCGATAAACTTGGTTCGAGATTACGCCAGTTTAAGTTCGGAGCAGCAACAGTCACTTGAAGGCGCGGTGACTGATTTAACATCCTACTTGTCGCAGAAAACTGACAACGTTTCTAGATTACTCCTTGCCGATGTATATCGTTGGCATCGAGAGTGGGACAAAGCGGCATTGATTTATCCAGAGCTAACGAAGCTGATGCCAAGTAACCCGCAAGTCTGGTTAAGCTATGCGGACAATTTTCGAGCGCAACAAAAAGATCGACAAGCTATCCAAGTACTTGATGAAGCAATCACACTTTTTCCTCATAACGCGGCTTTGCATTACTCGAAGTCATTGGCGCTAGTAAGACTTGGTGAGAAGCATGATGCCGCTAGCGAAATTGAAAAGGCCGCTAACATGGCAAAGAACAACAGTTATTTTTGGTACTTAAATGGTGTTCTGCAAGAAGAGTTAGATCTTAAAAAATCTGTGGACGCTTTTGAAAAAGCTTATTTGATCTCTGGCGCGCCGGAGCAGCTTTATGCAGTGTGTGATATCTACATTCGGTACGATAACCCCAAGTCTGAACAGTGTTTAGCGGAACTTAAGAAAGTGGCTCCGGATTACGTGATTGATGAGCTTAATCAGAAAAAGGGACGTCAAAGTACTTCAGAGCAGGTTGACGCCAGCTAACTCAACACTTTATCAGTAAGCTTCTTTAATTAAAGCGTGTTTCTAGTTACAAGGTCACTTTCTGGTGTCGTTACATATGTTGCTCTGAATTGCGCTTGTTAATCGTGAACTATACTTTCATTTGGATTTGCATCCCGTACCTCAATATAAGGAATTAAAATGGCTATAAAGTTAAAGGTGATTGTCCTTGCGACAAGTTTTGCTCTGTCTAGCTATAGCATTGCTGCTGATGTGCAAGATCCTCTGCCGTCATGGAACAACACCGGTGCGAAGCAAGCTATTATGGCGTTTGTTACTAAAACGACGACTCAAGGCTCGGACGCTTATATTCCTGAAAGCCAAAGGATCGCTACGTTTGATAATGACGGGACGCTGTGGGCAGAAAAACCCGTTTATCTACAGCTGTTTTTTGCGATCGATAAAGTGAAAGAGATGGCCTCTGAGCATCCTGATTGGAAAACAACAGAACCTTTTGCTTCGGCAATAAAAGGTGACTTGGAGGGGGTTGGCAAGCAAGGCCTTGAAGGTGTGATGCAGCTTGTTATGGCGACTCACTCCGGAATGTCGACTGATCAGTTCCATCAAGAAGTGAAGGAGTGGATGAAAACGGCCGTGCATCCTACGACGGGAAAGCCATACACTGAAATGGTTTATCAACCGATGCTTGAGTTACTCGACTACTTGAGAGCAAATGACTACCAGACCTATATAATTTCTGGAGGTGGCATTGATTTCATGCGTGTTTGGGCACCAGAAGTGTACGGGATCCCAACGCAAAATATCGTTGGGACGACATTAAAAGCGGAGTATCAGGTCGTTGATGGAAAGCCAACGATTCAACGCTTGCCAGAAATTGATTTTGTGAATGATAAAGCGGTGAAGCCTGTCACGATCCAGAACTTCATTGGTAAGCGCCCGGTGATGGCATTTGGTAATTCTGACGGTGACTTACAAATGCTAGAGTGGACTAAAGCGGGGTCTGGCCCACGATTTTCAGCGGTTATCCATCACACGGATGACAAGCGAGAATGGGCGTATGATAAAGACTCTCACGTGGGGAAATTAGACAAATCATTTAAAGTGGGTGAAGAGCAAGGTTGGTTGTTTGTCGATATGAAACAAGATTGGAATCAAGTTTTTAAAGAAGCCATGAAAAAGTAGCGACCCAGCCAACGTAAACACTACACCAAACATTTTGTGATAGGGGGTGATGAGCAAAACGCTCTTCATCTCCTCAACTTAACAATTCTGTTTGGTATCAGCATAAGCAAATATTGCGTGCTTCCGTATTGGTTATTTGATTGCTGTGTGGCATTATTACTTAAAACCACTTAAGTGAATTTAAGCAATGACGCAAGAAGAGCGATTGATAGAGCTCAGAGCCAAGCTAGAGCTACAAAACAAAATAACGTTATCGGAAGTTTGCGAGTATTTTGGCATCTCGCGAGATTCAGCGCGTCGAGATTTAGTTAAGTTGAGCCAACTACCGGGATTACAGAGAATCCGAGGTGGCGTCATGCTTGCCCCGATATCTTCCTCTACAGAGGCGTACTCTAATCGACCAATTAGTGACACTAAACATCGCCTCGCTCAAGCGGCCGCTAAGCTTTTGGATGAGCGTGACCACCTTGTTATTGATACCAGTACTATCTTATCTTTGCTCCCACTTTACGTAGAAAAAGCACGCTGTGAAGAAGATAAGCTCAACGTGGTCACCAACAGTATTGACGTACTGCTCGCTGCTGAAAAAAGTGAATCAATGGACGTCCATTTCTTAGGTGGACACTTTGACCCCTACGCCAGAGCGATCTTGGGTGCACAAGCAGAACAACAAATGAAGCAATATCATGTGAATAAGGCGTTTATTGGTGTGTGCGCGTTGTCATCCCGAGGGTTGACGACAAATAATGAGCTAGAAGCAACCATGAAACAAACCATGATAGAGCAAGCTCAACAAGTCATTGTCGTTTGTGAATCCCGCAAAATTGGAAGCGACAATTTTCACCATGTATGTGATTTGTCAAAGATCGACATCGTTATTACCGATCATGCTCCTCAATCAGATTTTCAACAACTTCTCGACCACAATGATATTGAATGTATTGTTGTTTCACCGAAATAAGGAATCTTAGTATGGCTTACGATCCCGTAAAGACCGCCGTGATTGGTTACGGATATTCAGCAAAAACTTTCCACTTACCCTTCATTAAAGCACTGCCAAACTTGACGTTGAGCGCAATAAGTTCTCGTCAACAGGAAGCGGTCCAAAATGATTGGCCAGATGCTCAGTGGTTTGCTGATGCCAATACTTTACTCGATGACAGTGACGCTGAGCTTGTGATCATCACTGCGCCAAATGACGTGCACTACGAGCTCGCAAAGCGCGCGTTGAACAATGGGAAACATGTCATTGTTGAAAAACCGTTTGTAACGCGCATAGAAGATGGGAATGAGTTGATCGCCTTAGCAGAAGAAAAAGGATTGGTTCTGAGCGTTTTTCATAATAGGCGTTGGGACGGCGACTTTCTCACCGTTAAATCGCTTATCGAACAAGGTAAGTTAGGTGGTGTGAGGTTGTTTGAGTCGCACTTTGATCGCTACCGTCCTGAAGTTCGTCAACGCTGGCGAGAGCAGGCTCAAGATGGCGGTGGTATTTTATTCGATCTTGCTCCCCATCTTCTCGATCAGGCCTTGGTGTTATTTGGTTTGCCAGATGCGATAGACGCACAGTGTCGAATGATGCGCCCGGGCGCGACGACGATTGATTACTACAACTTAGTGCTTCATTATCCAGATCATATTGTGCATTTACATTCAAACTTATACAGCCCAGAACCAAACCTGCGTTATAAAGTATTGGGTACCGAAGCTAAATATGAAAAGTTCGGATTAGATCCTCAAGAAGGTTACTTAAAAGAAGGCCGATTACCGGAGAACGATGCTTGGTCGGAAGAGGACGAGGCGTTATACGGTGTCCGCTACGACGAAGACGGTGCGCAAACTATCAAAACGGAGAGAGGTGCATATCAAGCTTATTTTGTTGGTGTGGCGGACGCAATTCGCCTGGGTACTGATAACCCGGTTCCTGCCGTTGAAGCAGTACAGAATATCGCTCTGATTGAGATGGCATTGGAAAGCAGTAAAACGGGTAAAACGATTCAGGTGAAATCATGAGCTTAACGCTTGAGCTCGTCGCTCAACAAGAGCATGAGCTTCAATTGAAAGAGTTTAACCATCAAGTTGCGTGGTCTATTGGTCTAGCTTTAAAAGAAGCGGCGGAAGCCTGTGACGCGGCTGTGGCTATTGAGGTCTACGGTTTTGGACAAACGCTATTTCAATACGCGATGACAGGAACGTGCGCTGACCATTTGGATTGGGTTCGTAGAAAGCGAAACTCAGTATTGAGATATGGTCACAGCTCTTACTACCTCTCGCTATACAATAAGCAAAAGCAGCGTGATTTTGAAAATCAGCCACATCTCGATGCGCGTGAGTATTGTGCTCATGGCGGCGCGTTCCCAATTCGAATCTTGGGTTCTGGTTTAATTGGGGTTGTGACGGTATCGGGTTTACCGCAGTTAGATGATCATCAGCTTGTTGTCGATGTATTAAAGGCAATGGTAATGACCAGCACAGAGCTTGCTTAAAGTTGTGCGATATTACAGTGGCACGGCATTTATTTTGTGTCACTGAATTCTCTTATTAGCTCATTTTGCGTTCTATTATGTGAGAAAATATTTAACACTGCTCCCAACTTCCTACCTGAAAATTAAATCAATTTCATATAACCTATACGCTCATTCATACAAAAAGCCATCGAAGCTGGCAGTTGGCAAATGTCCTTTAGAAGAAAAGAAAAACTTAATCTTAGAAACCTTATTGTAATCCTGTGTGTTTTCAGCGTGCTTGTCACTTTGATCAATGCGTTTTATTCGATCTATCGAGTGCAACGAGATCTCATCATCAATAACACGTTAGAGTCCAACCGCGTTTATGCGCAAAAAATGTCAGAAATGACGGACTCTTTCATAGAAAGCTCAATGTCGCAGCTAAAATACAGTGCGAACTTGCTAAAAGATAAGATGCACGATGCTCAGTTTCTGGACGAAGAGGCGGAGAGGCTGAGAAAGCAAACCAAATCATTCAACTCTGTGGTTGTCGTTAATGCGAAAGGCGTCATTATTTCTGTATCACCAGAGACACTTCAGGTGAAAGGTGTAAAGCTCGTTGGTGAAAGAAAACGTCAATCTTTAAATGCTCAAGCGCCCGTTGTTACTGAGCCATTCATCTCACCCGCAGGAAATTATCTGTTAACGATCTCATACCCTATATTTTCTCAGTCCAATGAATATTTAGGCTATATCGGCGGTACTATCTACTTAGAGAAGGATAATATTCTTGCGGAATTACTTAGCCAGCATGCTTACAAAGATGGCTCTTTCCTTTACGTTGTGGACGAAAGCAATACGCTGATCTACCACCCAGATAAATCGCGGGTTGGTGAAGTGATCAACGATAATATGGCAATTAACGCCGTGACAATGGGTCAGCGTGGTAACAAAGAAATTGTGAACTCTCGCGGTGTTGAAATGCTAGCAGGGTATGCACCAGTTGAATCATCAGGGTGGGGAATTGTCGCTCAGCGCCCGAAATCAATGACGTTAATGGTGCTAGATGAGCAGATGTGGAGTGTATTTTTCAAATCGATTCCAATTGGTTTATTAACTCTGCTGTTGATCTGGTTCTTCTCTCTACTTATTTCAAGACCATTATGGCAATTGGCTGGCGCTGTTCGAGGAGTAGAAGAGCACTCCTCATCCATCGATGATTTGAAGCTGGTTAAGTCTTGGTATTTTGAGGCTTCACATTTGAAGCTCAGTTTTCTCAAAGCGTTTGGTATCGTTTCAAAAACCATTGATAAGCTGCAACTGGATACGCTAACAGACGCGATGACTGGGTTGTTAAATCGACGCGGCTTAGACAAAGTTCTAGGCTTGTTTAAGCAAGAAAACACCGCTTTTTCTATTTTAGCTTTGGATATTGATCACTTTAAGAGCGTTAATGATAACTATGGTCATGATGTGGGTGACAATCTACTCAAAGAATTCGCTCAGTTGATGAAAGAGCAAGCCCGAGCGAATGATCATCTTTGCCGTTCCGGTGGGGAAGAGTTCATGATGTTCCTTGAAGCGACGGATGTTCATCACGCGGTTGATGTCGCTGAGCGGATTAGGCATAACGTAGAAAAACACGATTTCCTGGTCGTTGGTAAGGTAACGGTATCACTTGGTGTTTCTCACTGGAAAGGCAACGATATGCCAATTGAAGCGGTAATGAAAGACGCTGACAACGCTCTGTATAAAGCAAAGCGCAACGGAAGAAACAGAACCGAGTTGGGTGAAGACGCACAATAGGTATAGTGCTATGCGCTGAACGTAAAACGCGCCAGTTACCAAGTTTTTGTTTTACTCGTTGGCGTAGCCGCTACCAATTGCTCTAAATGGCAAGTCGAGTTCTAACTCCGGAATTTGCTTGCCTACCCAAGCCGGGAATGTATTGCTATTTGGTCCTGGAAACAACGTGTATTCTTCAGCCCAAGGGTATTGGTTGATAACGCTTTGTATTTTTGGGATAAGTTTATCGGCTTTTTCACCTTGTATTGAGAGTATTTTTTCTGGCTTCGCACCATACCAGTAGCGATCTGGTGTGCCCGTTTGGTATTGATACAGAGCGGGTTGTCCACGATTCACGCGCCACCCGACCACTTCATACACGGTATATTCGTTCGCATTTTCAGGCTTTATCGCAAACCAAGTGTGCACCGCAAACCAGCCTCGCCAACCAAATGCATCTGCGGCATAAAACTCAATTACGGCATGTTTTACATTGGAAGGGTCGGGCGCGATACCGGCAGATTCTCTGCTTGCGGTACGCCAATCTCCTTGAGTGCATCCACCCATCAAAGCTGCGATTGATATCAAGCCAACTTTTAATAGATGAGTAAAACTGAGAGAGTTTTTCATTGATCGCTCCTAGACCAACCGATGTTGGAAATGCTTTATTGATTTTAGCTATAAAATAGGTGCAAGCCTTATTGTTAAATCTTCCCTTCGTTAAAAAGAAGGGAAGGCTAGCGCCACAATATCGGATCATACGTAATAATGAGGTACGCAGATTTGTAACATGTGGCATAGACAATATTGTCTCTCTCTATTAGCTTGCTTAGTTGCGTATGAAAAAGTAAGAGCTTGTACGTATATTGCTTACACTATTTATTACTTTTAAATTCAATAAAAACAATTGCTTGGGTGTTATTGGGGGCGATTAAATAGGCTGGTTTATCCTGAGCTGCATTGTGATTTCCCCATTTTTAGCGGAATTTCATCGTACATCCTTTTACTGTATTTAGAGACTTGCGTACACCTGTGGCACAATAGGCGATTATTGAGGAGTGCTGTTTGGTAATTCAAATGGCAGAAAAATAACTAGAAATTGAATAACCAATGTTTAAATCAAAAAGTATACTTGCATTATGCATGTTCGCATTTGGCTGTTTTGCCAATCAAGATAGTGAACCAACGTCCGTTGTACTGAACTATGGTGACTCTTCACTCAGCGCTGATATTCAAGCAAATCGAAAATTTCATGTGGTCCAAGATAATGAAAGTGAACATGTGGAGTTTTCTGGAGGAGTCACGAAGGAATATTCCGATTACATTGTTAATATACATATCATCAGAAAAAGCAAAATACGCAGATCAAGTCGAGAGCTGAATACCACCGTATTGATGAACAGCGATCAGCTTGAAAAGCCTTTAGTGGTTGGTATTGAAAATGATGAGTTCACCAGTATTACTTTGCGTTAATACTTGGTATTTATCGAATAGGAATGGTTGAACCGATGCTCTCAATACGTCGCTATCGCACAGAGGATGCTCCAATATTGTGGACACTTTTTTACCACACTGTACGAGTCATTAATCGTCGCGATTATACCGAATCACAAGTTTCAGCTTGGGCCCCATCAGATTTTGAACTCAATTCATGGCAACGCACAATGGATGCTATTCAACCCTACATCGCGGAAATAGAAGGGCAGATCGTTGGCTATTGTGATTTGCAAAGTGACGGCTTGATTGACCATTTCTTTTGTCACCATGAATATCAAGGCCAAGGTATTGGTCGTGATTTGATGTCTTTTCTATTTTCACAGGCGAAAGTAAAGGGGATAGAGCGACTGTACTCTGAAGTGAGTATCACTGCCCGACCTTTCTACGAGAAAATGGGGTTCACAGTTAAGGTTCAGCAACGTGCTGAAGTTAGGGGAGAAACCTTAACTAACTTTATGATGGAAAAGTATATTTCATTGATATCGTGAGCATTTAGTGAGCTTGAACACAGATATAAAATGTTTTCCAATGTGAAAACAAGTTCATTGATCTCGCACCAAAGTTTTGTTTGAAAACAGTGTGCATAATCTTCTCTGGAACAAGCCATTACTGCATTTTTCGTCTCTGAAGGCTTAGTCAGAGCCTAAAAGCTTCGGTATTGCGGTGGGTAATGGCGTTCCAAACGCCAATCGTGTCTGGCTAACCATCTCAGGAAGAGAAGTAGTACTATGCGCCCTTATCTCAAATACATTATTCCAACATTGATACCATTGCTTATTTGGTTAATGCCCCTCTCTGCATTCCCATTTGATGGCATTACTATCGTCCAGCAGAGAGTGATCGCAATCTTCTTGCTTGCTGCACTCTGTTGGGTGTTTGAACCCATTCCAATCTACGCCACTTCGGTCGTTATCATTGTGCTCGAACTATTGCTTGTTTCGAATAAAAGCATCGTACTTTTTCGTTTGCAAGAAGGGCAGCCACATTTTGGTGATCTGTTGCAATATAACGAGATAATGGCGACTTTCGCTAGCCCGATTATTATGCTGTTCCTCGGCGGGTTCTTCTTAGCTATGGCGGCGACAAAGTACAGGCTGGATGTCAACTTAGCGCGCGTGTTGCTAAAACCATTTGGGCAAAACCCAAAGTTCGTTATGTTGGGTTTGATGTTGATCACCGCTGTCTTTTCCATGTTTATGTCAAACACCGCAACAACAGCAATGATGTTGTCGATTCTAACCCCTGTGATTGCGGTATTTGGACCTAAAGATCCCGGTCGAATTGCGTTTGCCTTGTGTATTCCTGTTGCCGCCAACATTGGTGGTATTGGTACACCAATCGGCACGCCCCCGAATGCTATCGCGCTGAAATATTTGGTTGGTGATAACTTAATTACGTTTGGTGAATGGATGGTCTTTGGCGTGCCATTCGTCATTGTGATGATGGCGCTAGCGTGGTTTCTGATTGGCTTTTTGTATAAAGCCGAGCAAACCACCATTGATCTGAATATTAAGAGCAAGTTTTTGAAAACACCAAAAGCGATGATTGTCTATGTCACCTTCGCAGGTACGATTATTCTCTGGTTGATGGGGTCAGCACATGGGATGAACTCTTACACAGTGGCATTAATTCCGGTCGCGGTATTTTCATTGACGGGCATTATCAACAAGGAAGATTTGAAGAAAATTTCTTGGGACGTGCTTTGGTTGGTGTCAGGTGGTATCGCTCTGGGTCTTGCTCTGGATAAAACAGGGCTTGCGAAGCTGGTGGTACACAGTATTCCGTTTGATCAGTTCTCGCCATATGTGGTCTTGTTTGGTGCGGCTTTCTTGTGCTTGTTAATGGCAAACTTTATGTCGCATACGGCTACTGCAAACTTACTTATGCCGATTATGGCTGCGCTAGGTACCTCGATGACTTCGTTAACGCCATTGGGTGGAGAAGTGACGCTGATCTTAGTCGTGACATTTGCCGCGTCACTCGGTATGTCGTTACCAATCAGTACGCCACCAAACGCGTTGGCTCATGCTACTGGGCATGTCGAAAGCAGCCAAATGGCTCGTATCGGTGCAGTGCTGGGCGTGATTGGTGTATTACTTAGTTTTGTTATGGTTTGGATTTTACATACCGTTGGGCATATTGGGTAACCCATGTACGAAACGAAACTAGATGCGTTAGTACAACGCTATTTTAACCATCTTGAACGCCGATTAACGGTCCTATCCGGATCGGTGCTTATTGAGCAAGCTGGCTACAACGATCGGTTGTACTACGTGCTGTCAGGAGAGTTGGCTGGCTATTATGCGGAAGATGACAAGAAGCCAATCCAGGTATTTTCTGCGTCTCAAGGTGCGTTTATTGGCGTACATAGTTTCTTTTCTGGTACATGGACAGCCTCTTCGACAGTGATTGCTCAAACCGACGTTGAACTGGCTTGGATACAGCGTGATACGCCCGCGGTGGAAGAGGCGACATACGGACCATTGACGACACAATTTATGCCTGTGATGGTGAACGAGTTATCTCGGCGTCAACGGCGTGCAATGCAAGAGGCCTTGGCTAAAGAAAAAGCGTTACAAAAGCTGCATACCGCAGAGCAAATGACAACGTTAGGACAGCTTGCCGCGGGTATTGCTCATGAGTTGAACAATGCTATTGGTGTGGTAAGCAGTAAATCTGAGCGACTCGAGTCGGTCATCATGGAATTGCTTGAAGAAGTTCATCCGGAAGCGAGTCAGTTTTTTGATTTTGGTTTGATGCAAGGACAGAAAGTTTCTTCCAGCGAAGCGAGAAAGCGGGGGCGTCACTTCGAAAAATATTACGGCTTACCCAAGGATCTCGCGCGTGATCTCGCTCGTGCCGTTCCAAATAATTTCCTGTCGGAGCATTGGTTAAAAAGACCCGAAGAAGCGATACGTTTCTGGCAAATGGGGCGAGACCTTCATGATTTGCGTATTGCCTCTAAACATACTGTTGGCATTGTACGTTCAGTGAAACAATTGGGGCGTACGGATATCGACCTGGATGAAGCTTTTAATATTAATGACTCAATCAATCGAGCGCTGGCCCTATTGCAAAGTGACTTAAGACGCGTGAGCGTACGTTTTAGCCCAGCGGAGTTGCCGGACTTTGTCGGCTCTCAAACCGAACTCGTCCAAGTTTGGGTCAATATTTTAAAGAATGCGTGTGATGCACTTGGTCAAACCGAAGATCCGGGGATCGAAATACATACTCGAGAGAGTAAGGGGAAAATTTTGGTCACGATTGCTAACAACGGACCAGAAATCGATGAAGCGACACGCAGAAAAATTTTCCGGCCAAACTTCACCACTAAAAAGGGTGGGTTGTCGTTTGGTTTAGGATTAGGGCTGTCGATTGTGAAACGCATTATCGCCGGATATAACGGCTCTATTGTGGTAAAGAGCGACAGTGAAAAAACAGTTTTTAGAATCAAGTTACCAGTAGAGGGTGAACATGGAGAAGCTTAATGTAATTTGCGTTGATGACCAACGAGAGGTATTAAGCGCGGTTCTACAAGATTTAGAGCCGTTACATCAGTGGTTGAATATCGAAGACTGCGAATCCGCAGGTGAGGTTCTAGAACTGATGGATGAGCTTGATGCAGAAGGCGAGATGATCGCATTAATAATTTCCGATCATGTCATGCCAGGTAAAACAGGAGTAGAACTACTGACAGAGGTATCAAAAGACAGTCGTTTTGTTCGCACACGTAAAGTGCTTCTGACGGGGCAGGCGACGCACACAGATACCATTAATGCGATTAACTCCGCAGGTATTGATCGCTACTTTGAGAAGCCATGGCAAGCGAGCCAATTGATTGAGTGCGTTAGAAACTTGGTGACTCAATATATCTTTGATATGGGCTTAGATTACACTCAATATCACGAACACTTAGATCAGAGTGTTGTTTTTGAGCGCCTACGTTAATCAAGGCTCTCTATGGTTGTTTTCGTCACGGCCAGTTAGTGTCTGAAATTTACTGTGAGTAGTTCAGCATGCTTAACGTGGCCGTACGGAATAGCGTTAATTCTGGGATTATTTCGCCGAAGAACGGTTTAGCTCAATGAATAGCGACTGGCACTGGCAACAGAGAGTGGTTTAGAGAACCAATAACCTTGCAAATAATCGACGCCCATCTCGGAAAAGAAGTCACACATTTTTGCGTCTTCGATGCCTTCTATCACCACTTCAATATTATTTTCCTGACACATAGTGATAAGAAACTTCAAATACTCTTGAGAAGAGCGATTGGTCAGTGTCTTCCATGCCATCGACTTATCAATTTTGATTTGTGTCATCGGCAAGTCGAAGAAGCTATTTAATGAACTGTAACCAGAGCCAAAGTCATCGAGCGAGAGTGCAAAACCTAACTCCCTGAGCGTGCTTAGGGGAGCAATGGCCGTCTGGTTATTATCCAAAATAAACGTTTCTGTCAGTTCCAAAACAATAGACTCGGGGTCAACGCCAGCTTCATCCGCCATGGCTTTAATTCGCGTAGGGAATTCGCTGTTCATCAACTGAAGTACAGAAACGTTCACGTTAACACGAACTTGGTTTTGGTAACGTTCACGGTAGTTTTTGATGAATTCACACGCTTTGGCAAATACTTGATATCCCAGTTCGACGATCAATCCTTTGTTCTCTGCTACAGGGATAAACTCGTCGGGATAAATTTCGCCAAACTCTTTGCTACGCCAGCGAACTAGCGATTCGAAGCTCACCACTTTTGAGCTTTTGGCGTCAATAATTGGCTGAAATTTAACACTTAATGTCTGTTTTTCTAGCGCACTTTTAAGACCTTGCTCAATAAAGAAGTAGCGATCAACGGCATGCTGCGTCTTCTCACTGTAGACCGCGACGCGGTCTCTATTTTGTTCGCTCGCGTACTGACAAGTTCTTGCCGCTTTACGTAAAATTTCCTCTGCGGAGTGACTAGGGTCAATACAAGGATACAAACCAATGCTAATGTTGCTACCTAGGTATTGGCCTTCTTCAATCACCGCTTCATGGTAGGTTTGTTTTAAACTTTCGGCGTAACTCTGTAGCGCTTCTATTGAGCACTCATCGTGAATCAAAATCGCAAAGTCATCATCATGCACGCGATACACCGAGCTGTTTGGAGAGGGCAAGTGACTGAGAGTTTGTAACAACTTCTCTACTAACCCATCGACCAGTTCGCTTCCATATTGATTCAAGTAAGATTTGATGTCTTCGATCTGAATATAACAAATAGACGCGCAAGAATCGGTGGTACGTACACTGTCTTCGATATCCAGCAAGAGATGGGCGCGGTTAGCCATGCCTGACGCGTTGTCATGAAATGCAACTTGATGGATGTAACTTTCCATCAGCTTACGCTCAGAAATATCGCGATGGCTGCCAACCATGTAATGGCCATGTTCTGTTTCTTTGGTCATGGCTACGCCTTCTATCCAGACGTATTGTCCATTGGGTTTACGCACTCGGTAAGTGGTTGTAACCCTCTTATTGTTGGTCGTGATGTGCGCATCGACCCTTGTGGACAGCCTTTCTCGATCAAGAGGATGAACAAGCTCTAACCATTGCTCTAAACTGATTCGGCCAGCGTTAATACCGAGCTGTTCATAGAAGCCTTTGTTGTAAAATACCATGGTACCAAACTCATCCATGTAGAAGAGGCCTTCGTTAAATACGTCGAAGATATGAATGAATCGTTCTTCAACGATTTTCAGGAACTCTCGGTCACTATCTGAGGCTTGTTGGTCAAATATGGTGGTCAAGATATTTCCTCCTCGAGCGTGTTAGCATCAGAGATGAGTGTGGGGGTTTGACAACATAGAGTTGATCTGTTGGCGTACATTACAATCACAAAAGTATCAGTTCAAATTGTTTGGCTATCATTTTATGCGCTACTAGGTTAATAACATACTAAGATTAGGCGGCTAATCATCGACATTTATAAAAAATAGTCAACAGTAAAAATCATTTATAAAATACAGTTATTGATGCTGTCCGCAATCTATAAATATTTATGAATAATTATCCTCAAGTTATTTTAAGACGTGTCGGTTAGAGGTTCTGCTCCTGAGTGTCATATCTGTATATTTGCTAGGCTAAAGACCATAATAACAAAAAGGGCTTAGTGATCGCGATGGGTTATTAATTGACAGGATGCTCATTAATAGTAATCAATTCTAATTTATTATCACGCCAATTAATCAAATCTCTTATAATACTGCCGTTAATATCGAGTAAGCTTTCTTTTTATGCAGTACGATCCAAAAAATTCAATCAAAATTGCGCTCGCTGATGTCGGCGTTGGTATGTTTGTTACCGCGATAGAGCACAACAAGCGCGTAAATTTAGCCAATGCAGGGCGGATATCTAGCCCAGAGGGCATTAAGAAGCTTACCGCGAGCGGCGTGAAGTATGTTTGGGTAGATCAAACATTATCTTCTCAGAAGTGTGTCTTTAAGCCTGTGGATGAATCCATTCTTGCCGTAGAAGAGGAGCGAGAGCCCAAGTCCTCTGACTTTTCGAAGGTTCAACGCGCTTATCGCTCGAGAGATGTTCAACATAAACGAGCCAAAAAGCTAATTGCGGAAGCAAAAGATCTGGCGCAGAAACTATTGAATCAAACTTTTGAAGGCAAAATCATTGAAGTTGATGAGGTAGAAGCTTGGGCCGATGATGTCATTGAAAGCGTTTTTATCGACTCAGATGCGTTGCAATGTGTTTCTGCACTCCGAAAAAAAGACTCCTACTTGTTGGAACACTCCGTCAATGTGGCTTGCCTTTTAGTGTCATTTGGTAAGTACTTGGGGTTAGATAAGCAGACATTAAAGCAGCTCGCTATTGGTGGCATCATTCATGATGTAGGTAAAATTAAAGTTGATGACAAGATTTTGCATAAACCAGCAAAGCTAACACCTGAAGAGTTTGAACACATGAAGCTACATCAAGTGTTCGCTGGTGAGATTATTCTCCATGTAAAGGGCCTTAGTGATGTGAGTCGCGATGTCTGTTTGATGCATCATGAGAAGTTAGATGGCAATGGCTACCCTAGAGGCTTGAAGGGCGATGAGATTCCGATTCACGGCCGCATGAGTTGTATTGTTGATATTTACGATGCGTTGACGGCCGATCGCTGCTACAAAAAAGGCATGAGCTCAGCAGAAGCGTTTAAAATCTTGTTGAGTTTAACGCCATTTCATTTAGATGCAGACCTAGTCTACAAGTTCATTAATTGCGTTGGGATGTACCCAGTGGGCTCTATTGTTGAGTTGAGTGATGGGCGTGTTGGTATTGTTTGGTCCTCAAATGACTCTCAAGCTTTAAAGCCAGAAGTGAAGTGTTTTTACTCACGCAAATATCAGCGTTATATCGATGTGGCGATGGTCGATTTGAAAAATAGCCTACACAAAATAGAAAGAGCAGTCGCTCCGTCATCGTTAGAAATCGATCCCAAGCCTTTTTATGATTAAGAAAAATAAACATGCTTTACAACCTTGCATGCAGAGCGTATTTTGATTGCATAACTATCTATTAATGGTTTCTAAATTATGTAGGGACTAGGTGGTTATTAAAGAATCGAGTTTCATGGATGGAAACTGAGCTAGGAATATCTCAATAAAGATTGAGATATAACCCTCTACTTTTTGCGGGAAGGGATGCCAATGCAAATTGATACATGGATTTTTTACACTCTGGCCGTTTTGGTGCTTACTGCATCGCCTGGGCCAAGCTCGTTGCTGTGTTTAAGTAAAGGTGTAAGCAGTGGGTTTCGTATTGCCCTCATGACTGCGCTAGGCAGTTTATCAGCGATCACTATTATACTAACGCTTTCTTTTACCGGGTTAGGGGTTGTGATTGCCTCATCTGAGCTGGTCTTCAATATCATTAAATGGTGTGGTGCCGCTTATTTAATCTGGTTAGGCATTCAAGCGCTGCGCTCTTCTCAAACGGATTTTGACAAAACGGCAGCCGTCCCAAGCTCCTCGAATGCGATCAGCGCGTTTACCAGTGGTTTTATTGTTGGCGCTAGTAACCCGAAAGCGATTGTCTTTTTTACCGCTTTGTTTCCTCAGTTCATTGATCCCTCTGCGCCGTTGTTGGCTCAATACGCGATTTTTGCATCTACATTTGTGGTGTTTGAGCTAAGTTGGCTAACATTTTATGCATTATTAGGTGTAAAAGCTTCAGATTGGCTGTTTGTCGCTGGAAGAGCCAAGTTGTTCAATCGCCTGACTGGCGGAGTATTTATTAGCGCTGGCGTCATGTTGTCGACGGCAAACCGATGAGAAAGCACGTGTTTGGTGCATGGTTGGGTTATTTCAATAGCGTAAGTTGCAACAACCTAATTTAGCGTTAGCTTATTTCCATTATGGAAATAGACGTTTTGTTTATTTTCATTAGTGGCAACAGGTAAGCCGGAGTAAAATCACGTTACTCTTTAGGGGTAGAATCCATGTTTTATCTTGTGGGTTTGTGGTTACTTTTTCAGGGACATCTCAGATGAAAAGCCTTTCTGAACTACAACAACGTTTTCTAGACATTGCGACTGATGTTCGTCTTTCTCCAAAACAAAAGTCGAACTTTTTGGCCTTGGAGGCGGAAGCATGTATTCCTTACATGTCGATTTCCCCATCGCTAAGACAAGCTATGGATGAAGGAATCATCGGTGATATGTTTGAAGGCCATGCACCTTTCAAACCACGCTATGTGCTGCCTGATTACGCTAAGTTCCTATCGCAAGGCTCTGAGTATCTAGAGTTGCTTCCAGCTGCCGATTTCGATGATGCGCTGAATATGCTCACCATCATTTACCATCATGTTCCATCGGTAACGAATATTCCGGTGTATTTAGGTCAGTTGGATGATGTCTTACTGCCTTACATAGGCGACCTGACAGAGAATCAAATTTACAAAAAGTTAAAACATTTTTGGATCATGTTGGATCGCACATTGCCAGATGCGTTTATGCACGTGAATGTCGGACCGACAGACAACATTATTTGTCGCACTATTTTAAAAGTGGACGCCGAGCTCAAGCAGATTGCGCCAAATCTTACGTTCATGTACGACGAGTCGGTCACGCCTGATGATTTACTTCGTCAAGCGACGCAGAATATTTGCGAGTGTAGTAAGCCTCATATTGCCAATTACCCTGTGCACTCGAAAGCCTACAGCGGTTCACGTTTTGGTATTGTAAGTTGCTACAATTCACTGCCACTGGCTGGTGGTTCAAACACGCTGGTGCGAATGAACCTAAAAGGAGTCGCAGAACGAGCATCGGATTGTAACGACTTCTTAAACAGTGTTTTACCTCTATACCATCAATTAATGGTTGAGTTGATGGACGCTAGAAGTACGCACTTGCATGAAAAGTCCAATTTCTTTCAAGGATTTTTGACGCAAGAAGGGTTGATTGAAGAGTCCCGTTTCGCACCAATGTATGGCATTTATGGTATGGCAGAAGCGGTGAATCTTCTGTTCGAAAAAGAAGGCCAAACGGGGCAGTACGGAAAAGATGAACGTGCGAATGCCTTTGCTCATGATGTTTCAGCCACACTGGCGAAACTAGTGGAGTCAACCCCAGTGAAATATGGTTTGGATGGCAAAGCGCTCTTACATGCTCAAGGTGGTATTAGCTTAGATCTTGGCGTTACGCCAGGTGTGCGTCTTCCTTATGGCACGGAGCCAGACCCTGTCACTTATGTACAAGCAACAGCTGAGCATCACCAGTATTATCGTGCAGGTATCAGCGATATTTTGACGATTGATGAAACGGTGAAATCAAACCCAGAAGCGATGTTCAATTTGTGCAAAGGGGCGTTAAATGCTGGTTATCGTGAGTTTACCGCGAATGTGGCCTCAAATGATTTGATTCGCGTTACGGGATACATGGTTAAACTTTCTGATATCGCAAAATATGATGCAGAAGGTTCGAGAACCAATACGACGTTTCTGGGAGCAGAGGCGGCAAAAAATACTGGGATTTTAGATCGCTCACCACGTGTGGTGAGTCATGAAATGACACCGACCTACACGCAGGCGTAAAGGTCGGTTTAGGAAAGAACAAGATGTCTAGACGAAGTGGAAGCCTTTTGGCAAAAGTCACTCGTATCCTTCCTTTCTCTTGTGTTGATGGGCCAGGAAATCGTCTAGTCATCTTTCTACAGGGTTGTAACTATCAGTGTTTGAACTGTCATAACCCTCATACAATAAACCATTGTAATCACTGTGGTGATTGTGTGAGTGAATGTCCGGCAGACGCACTGAAGTTCGACGAAAACAACAACGTTGTTTGGCTTAAAGAGGAGTGCACCCACTGCGATCATTGTATAGAGATATGTCAGAACCAATCTAATCCAAAAATTACTGACTACTCTGTGGTAACAATGCTCGATTTGATACGCAAGCATCGCTTTTTCATCAGTGGTGTTACAGTATCCGGTGGGGAATCTACCTTACAACTTCCTTTTATTATTGAGCTGTTTAAAGGGATCAAGCAAGATCCTGAGTTACAGCACCTTTCTTGTTTCATCGACAGCAATGGCTCTTTATCAGTGACAGGTTGGCAGCGTGTGCTTCCTTTTCTGGACGGTGCGATGATCGATTTGAAATCGTGGCAGACAGAGACGCACCAGTGGCTAACTGGGCGTGATAATCATCGTGTATTAAAAACGCTTCAGTACCTCGCAAAGCATGAAAAATTGTATGAAGTTCGGTTACTGCATATTCCAGGGAAAAGTGATTTAGATATAGAAATCGTAGCGATTGGGCGCTATTTGAGTACTTTACCTGAATCGGTGCTTATCCGTTTAAATGCATTTCAACATCACGGAGTCATGGGGGAGGCGCTAACTTGGAATGCGTGCTCTCGCCATGATATCGAACGCTTAAAATCAGAACTTTTACGTTACGTGAGTAACCCCATCGCAGTGCCGACTGTACTCACGTAATGCAGTTTTGATTCGTTATCTTACTCACGTATCGCACGCGTCTAGCATGGCACAGGCATCGAGCAATTGTTTTTGTAGCCATTTTAAAGCCGGATCGTTCAAGCTCGCTTTGTTCCAGACGAGGCTGTAGGCTACCTGTCCATAATCGAATGGAAGGGATTGTTCAACCAAGCCTTTTGCTTGCATGGCCGCCCTTGCCCAAAGTTTGGAACAGGTGAACAAGTAATCTGAGTGCTGACACATCACCGCAGCTGAACCAAAATCCGCTACACGCATAGCCATATTTCGCTTCGAGTGCCTTTGTGTGAGGTTCTGCTCGAAATAAGGTTGTGAGAGATCTTTATCATGAATCCCAATGTGTCTTGCACAGAGATAGCTTTCAACAGACAAAGGCTGTTTAGAGAGTGGATTTGATGGTCCCATTAAACAAACCATTTCGTCTTTCAGAATGGTTTGCCATACCAAGTCTTTGTTTTGCGTGGGCGGCTGACTAAGATCGTGTGGAAGCAGCAAAAAGTCCACTTGGCCTCTTACCAACGCATCGAAACTCATTTCCTCTTTTGCATGCACATTCAAATGTGCGTGATTACCGAGTTGCTGAGATAAATGTTGTAGAACTGGCGCAAAAAGCTCAAACGAACTTTCGCGCATAGCTAATGAGAAACTGCCCTGATAGTAAGCTGGATTAAATGAGCCCTGATGTAATAATCCATTCATGCTAGAGAGTATGCCATGGATCGAGGGGCCAATGTGCAGCGCAAATGCCGTTGGTACCAAGCGAGTACCATCGCGATAGAAAAGGTCATCTTTCAGCGTTTCACGTAATTGCCCAAGTGTTTTACTGACGCTCGAAGGTGTTACACACAGGCGCTCTGCGGCAAGCGTAACACTGTGAGTGGTTAACAACATATGCAATACAGTGAGATGTTTTAGGCTAATGCGTGAAAGAGCAATGTAGTCCATAAATAGCATGGTTTCTTATGATTTTTGGCAGTATATCAGGATGAAACAAATTTTTACTATTGTTTATCTCGTAAATGAGCATCTTTCGCTTTGAGCTCAATGTATTTAACGTGTTGCGTAAAAATAATTTGAGCTTTGTAAGAGTAAAGAACTCTCTTGGATTTGTTAGGTCTTTGGCGTTTTTCTTTCTTCAATTTTAGAATTTCTATTTTATTTATCTTTCTAGTGCGAGGGCTGAATAGTTTGTGTACGAATGAAAAGCCGTCATTACCTATTAAAAATAGCCATTGTGTTGTTGATTGTTTGGTGATTTACTCAAGATCCTTAAGTAACAGAGGTATAAATAATTAATGGACGACCCCTTTAGTCGACAGAACCCTTCACCGTATGTCTTCCCATCACTGGAGGCGTACTCATGTTAGAACTTTTCATGCAACCAGAGGCTTGGGCGATTTTTGCCACTTTGTTTGCGCTTGAAGTTGTCTTAGGCGTTGATAACGTCGTTTTTATCTCCGTCCTATGTGAAAGATTGCCACTGCATCAACGTAAACTGGCAAGAAACCTTGGTATCGGCCTTGCTGTTATTGCTCGTATTGCATTGGTTTTTTCTATCTCTTGGATTATGCAGTTGACTCAACCACTGTTTTCCGTCGTAAACCAAGCGTTTACCGGAAGAGACGTGATCATGATCGCGGGTGGTGCATTCCTATTGGCAAAAAGCCTGAAAGAGTTGTGGAGCTGGTTAAATCACAATGAATCTGGCCACTCGACTCATGCTCGTACTGGATTAGCGGTAGTGCTGCTGCAGATTGTTGCTGTGGATGCGGTATTCTCAATGGACTCGGTGATAACCGCCGTCGGTTTGACAAGTGATGTCCCGCTTATGGTCGCGGCGATTGTCTCGTCTGCAATCGTGATGGTAATGACTGCTGAAAAAATCAATAATCTGGTGACGCGCTATCCCGGCTTTAAAACGTTGGCATTGCTGTTCCTGGTTTTATTGGGTGGCTTATTGATGGCAGAAGGCTTCGCAATTCATATCAATAAAGGTTATGTGTACTTTGCGATGGCATTTGGTTTGATTCTGGAACTTTGTCATATCCAGCTAAAAAACAAACAGCGTCCTAGCATTAAGCGTCTTCGTCCGTTGCGAATTCGAGCAACGAGATTAGAAGCTCGTCAATAACAAACGACATTGCCGCTCACATGAGCGGCATTTTTGTATCTTGTATCGTCATTTTTAATTCTCGTTTTGCTTCATTGTCGTCTCGATAAAAAATCGCATTTGTTGTTGTGTCGCAGATTTTTTATATAGAGCGCCCAACTAACACGAGTGAACGAAAATAATGAATAAAATGATCGATGCGTTAGCAACCAATGGCTACTACATCTGGGATGATTTTCTTTCTGAACAAGAGGTGGCTCAACTGCGAGATTGCATTCCAAGCAATTGGAAAAAAGCACGTATTGGTCGTAACGATGATGTGACTCGTATTGAATCTATTCGAAGTGACAAGATTCAATGGTTATCGCCAAATATGGGGCATGCTGTTGCTTCTTACTTGGATAAAATGGAAGAGATCCGCCAAGAAGTGAACCGTCACTTGTTTCTTGGACTTTTTGAGTACGAAGCTCATTTTGCCAAGTACGAGAAAGGGGACTTCTACCAAAAACATTTAGATTGCTTCAAAGGTAACGAAAACCGTCGATTGACGACCGTTTTTTATATGAACGAATCCTGGACGGAAGAAGACGCGGGTGAATTAGTAGTATACGATTTGAATGACAATAAAATTGCAACCATTCCCCCACGCTCAGGGCGTTTGTTCGTATTCTTATCAGAGCAGTTCCCACATGAGGTGTTACCAACTAATGCCGAGCGTTTTAGTATCGCTGGTTGGTTCAGAATCAATGGTGTGCGAGATAATTTACTTGATATTGCTAGGTAGCTGTTTGTCGGCCTAGTCTTATCATCCTAAAAAAGGGGGCGTGTGTTCGCCCCTGTTTTGATTAAACGTCGGTTGAGAGTTCGTAACACTCTGTCATGTTTCGTTCTAATACCGCATAAACGTTAGAGCAAAGCTCCTCTTTGGCTATTTGCTCACCCATAATGTCGGCGATCTGTGTTTGAGTCATTCGTCCTCGATAGGGGCGATCTTGAGACAGGGCTTGGAAGACATCCGCGACAGCAATAATACGCGATGGTACATCGAGCTCGTCGCCTGTTTTGTGATAGGGATAGCCCGACCCGTCTAAACGTTCATGATGATTGGAAGCCCACTCCGCTATTTTCGCGTTAGGGAAGACCTTATGCAATGCGAGCTGAGTATCAATGGTATGGCGTTTAATGCGTGTGTACTCTTGTTTGTTTAGAGAGCCTTCTTTGTGAAGGATTTCATCTGGTGTTTTTAACTTTCCAATATCATGCACCAACCCTGCAATATATAACATTTCTTGGTCGTGCTCGTTTAGCCCAAGCTTAATTGCTAGATAACGAGATAATTCCGCTACTTTTTGTGAATGTTGATAAGTGAACGGGCTCTTGGCATCGACAATTTGAGCGATAAACATTCCCAAACTGTTCATATCTTGGATGGTTAATTGTTTTTGAAGCCAATCAATGCTTTTAAAATTTAGGCCTATGGTTTCAATATTTTCCGACTCCATCGCGAACCAAAACGCGTCGGTCATGACGAGTTTAACCATTGCTTCGGCCATGCTTGGATTAAACAAGGTTCCAACGTTTGCCATGATACACTCAGCAATCAATTCCTCATGAAGCGTGACAATGTCACAGTGGCAGTTCATGACGTATTTTGAGCGCATAAAATCAAGGCGATCCGATAAGTAGAGCAGGGCGGCCACCTCTTTTTCAAAAGGCGGTAAATCGAGCTCTTTTAGTTCGCTCCAATGTGTATGGTGGTAAAGAACTGGTGTCGCAAATTGGCGCAACAAACGACACTGCTTGAGGCTTCGGTACCCTCTTAAGCAGTGTGTTTTCACGTCTTGTGGCACCAGCTCTCCAAGTAACATTTTATGTTCTTGTGTTTCGGAGACTCCACAGTCGTGGATCATACCTGCGAAGTAACAAAACTCCGCTTTTTCTGGCTCCCAACCCATGACGCGAGCACATTGGTAAGCGATATAAGCGACACGATGGCTGTGGTGAGTATCGTCAACACCGACATAATCGAGAGCTCGAGCAACCCAGATAAGTGCTTGTTTTAGATCGACTTCAAAGCCCGTGTCCGTATGGGAATGGCAAGAATGATTCATGGTTTATACCGACATTGCTAATTAGCCCACGCGAAACCCAAATCAGAAGGTGATAGGAAAATTGGGTACGACAGCGAATAGACCCCAAAAAGGTGGGCGTTTAGACGTAGTTTTAATTATGGGGCGGATAATAATCCTAGTTGCATAACAATATCACCTGAAGCTCATGATTAAGAGTCAGTTATTTGAACTAAGTATTAGTTTTGAAAGATTATTGTTGCTTTTATTGACTTATTTGAAAACGACAATAAATCATGATGTAACGCATTCTTATTTGTATTTTTATAAGTGATGTTCGGATTAGATTACTGATATACCGTAC